>OHIB01000029.1_pt1 | contig 145035 bp, 124 predicted proteins | sample 1568181 | NCBI WGS metagenome assembly OHIB01 (sample SAMEA3879506, study PRJEB24766) | human gut metagenome | biome: human-associated habitat; feature: feces | place: USA | collected 1985/1987
GGAAGTAGAAATCTACTACCGCTTCATCGGCAAAATCGACTGACCTTTCTTTTTTACCAAACAATATCTTTAATTAAGGGAAACGGGGATTTCCCAGCCGGGAATGTAACAATGCAAGCGATCCAAAAATGCAGTGTCTGTTCCCATTTCAGGCGGGAACGGATCAAACAGGCTAGAGGTTTTCAGCAGTACATCTACGCTCTGGTTGATGTTGCCCACAAAGACCATCGAGGCCGAGGCTGCCTTTTCCTCTTTGCCACGGGCAAAGGAACCGGAAGCCATATAGTCCTTCATGATCTGGATGCCGTCTTTATCCTTGAACTTGATACCAGCAACCTCATCAAAAGCCACACAGTCCCACAGACCCACTAAACCAACGGTCTTTCGTCCCATGTTGTAGAACAGGTTTGCAACGGTCGTCTGTCCACCAGAAATCAAAATGCTGTTGGGCGAGATTTCTTTATAAAGATGCGATTTTCCCGTACTGCGGGGACCAAGTTCACAGAGGTTGAAATTGTTCTCCACCAGTGGAATCATTCGTGTGAGCAGGAGCCATTTTTCTCTTTCCGTAAATTCGTCCGGTTCCATGCCGATAGAACGCAGAAGGATATCCAGCCACTCATCCTTTGTAAAAGCTTTACGGCCACGCTTTAGTTCGTCAATATCGATATGCGGCATCTGAATTGGCGTTAGTTTTCGGATGCTGATTGGAGTAAGGTCTTTCTGCTTTTTCTGGCTGGACTGCAACGGTTCACCGCCCAGATCAACAAGGCCAAAATTATTGTCGCCCTCTACCTCATAATCCAGCTGTACAATACACCAGATGCCTCCGCAGAGCAGCCGATCATATTTCTCCGGATACTCATCCGCAATTGGCACCTTATCCAATCCCAAATTAGAAAAGCTAGCGAAAAAGCAGTTCTTCTTAATATCGAGATTGACCGTGATCATATCAATAACGGTATGGCTTCCCTTTTTTCGCAGCTGTGACAGAATTTTCTGTGCCTCATCCGGACGGACAAAATTGTCCGCTAAGATCCGTTTTACATTTTGTACGCCTTTTTCAATAATGGCTTCGTCATCCGAACTGCAGTACTGGCCCAATAAAAACTCCAGCACATAAACCGGGACATTCGCGCCTTCCTTGATCTTTTTAGTCAGATCCTTGCGAACGATCTTTCCATCAAAATTCTGCCGTAATTTTTCCTTGATTGCGTCTCGACGGCAGCTATTTTCCGCATTCGGCTCCATTTATAGTCCTCCTGCTCCCATCAGTTAAAAAAATCGAATTCATCAATCGCAAATGCAATATCGATCTGGAACTGTTCCCGCTGCTGCATCTGCTGACCCTGCTCATCCGCAATCACCAGATAATAGGTTGCTGTATTGCTGAACTTCATCGATTTGAGGTTGAAGTTGCAATGGAACGTACGATCTGCGCCGTTCTCACTGGTTTTGTCCGCAATGATCTTCTGGGTATCGCTGACAGGCTTTCCGTATTCATCCGTAAACCACACCAGATAAGTAGCAGCCTCACGGTTTGCACTTACCGCATCTTTCTGGTAGAAATCCAGTGAAAAGATCATATTGCTGATCTTCCGACTGGAAGAAAGCAAACTCACTGTTACGGGGAGCGTATCATACTTCTGCTTATTGCGCCGATATTCCATAGAGCCGTTGCGCAGATAATGATATTCGATCACCGGAACCGTCATTTCCTGCAGGCTGATACCGCCATGCACAAAATTCAGCCCGCCACCATTCATCTTGATGCGAATACCTTCCCGTGGAGCAAATCCAGTGTATTCCGTTTTTCCGTCCAGGAATTTTACAGGAAGCAAATACTGCGGATCCGCCTCCTTCTGCATGATTGCATAGCGTCTGCCATATTCCACTTCCATGTCATGGAAGCTGGTTTTATCCACTTTGTCATCCTCGGTCAGCGGACTGTAAGTGTACAGGAAGCCATGATCTGCCGTAATCAGAATGTTCGCCCCGCCGAAGTCATTGACGATAATGCGCACCATATTCTTCAGTTCACTGATAGCCCTATCGCATGCCGGGAACACAGAGGTGTCCGAAGTATGGCTTGCTTCGTCAATGGTATCATGGTAGATATAGACTACATCCATACCCTTGACCAGTGCCGCACGCTCTGCACGTTTCATCCCGATGATGTTCTTATACTGCAACGCCACGCTGGCCGGATTTACACCTTTCAGGACCTTATCCCGGTTCGTGCTTGCGGTAGACTGCCCATCGGCCAGAACATTCAGTACCTCATTTTTCAGTTCAGCCGTCAACGTTTTGTGTGGGAGCAATGCCGCCATGCCAAATTTCGTGATAGACGGGAAGATGCCCTGCATACTGCCGAGTTTCACATTGCTCTGCGTTTCTCTGCGCAGTTCATCTGCCAGTGATGCCGCCACCTCGTAGCGCATAGCATCCGAGATGATCACGAACACGCGGCTGTCTGCCGGACGGATGTGCTCATTGTAGAAATCCGACTGCTGCGGAATTTCCAATACGCGGCCATGCTCTGCCATCTCATCAGCACATACATCCGACCAGTTTTTGCCGAGGCCTCCCAGAAACCAGTAGGAGTACAGCCCCTCTACCTTATCTACAACATGCTTGAACAGGTCGTCCAGTTTGATATTGGAGGTTTCCAGGCTTCTCTGGAAGCTCAGATGGAACAGTCGATAATAGGTGTCCATCCTGTAATAGTCCTCCGCATATTCTTTCCAGACCTGCTTTGCGTCCGGGGTATGGAACCCTGCGGAGTGCTCTTTGAAGAACTCCTGCATGTTGGCCACTTGCAACAGACCCTCGTAGAAATTGCGGAAGTACTCGTACCAGACACAGGTGCGACGTTTTTCCACCGTCTTTGTGATCACATCCACATCAATGATATGGTCACTGATCTCCGTCATCAGCTTGCTCAGGATGATCTCGTTGATGCACGGGAAACACTCCGTTGTCGCCAGATCATCAACCGTTAGTTTTTCCAGCCTCTGCGGCAGATGTGCTTCATCTTCCACATAGCGGGCCACCTCATAAAGTTGCTGCAGATCATCACTGTGCAGCCACTCCGACACCAGCTCGTAGCAGTACGCCTGATGCGGAATGGAAAGGAACTTCTCAAGCCCTGCCAGAAATTCCGGGCGCAGTGTGCGCGTAGAAGCTGTCAACAGCAGATGAATTGCCAGCTGCCCAAGATCCGGCTCTTCCTCTGCATAGCCACAGCCCTGCCGAACCATTGCCCAGAAAGCTTCTTCTGCACTATAATCCACAAAACTCTGATAGATTGGATTCTGCGCTTTATCCAACCCACCACGAAGTACGTTCAGCAAGATTTCATTGGGCTGTGCTTTTTTCATACCGCAGAGCGCCGCCATCACGGCCATGTGCAGCTGTGCCGGAGTGGCAGGTATCTTATCCTGTGCCATGATTTTGGCACGACGAGCCTGTGCACCAAAAAACTTCCGGTAGTGCTTCACCAGCTTGCGCATAGAGGGATTGTCCAAGATATCCAGTTCCTGCATCCAGTTGGAAACAGCATCCGTCCGGTAGCTTTCGCTGTATAGTTCAATATCCAACAGCCAGTCATCCTCCTGCCGTTCGTAGGAAATGGGGCAGTAGACGACATAGTTACTCGTCAGGTCATCCACCGACAGCATTTTTTTGACCGCAAAGGTATTGCTGCCCGTCAGTGCAACCAGCTTGGCATTTTCAAGCCGGATCTCATCCAGCTTGTCCGCATACTCCTTTTCTTCATCGTGCCAGAAGATGATCCGGCGCTCATAAAATTCCGGCAGCGGTACCGCAAACCGACGGTTGAGATCTAGTACAATTTTATCTGTTTCCACAACATATCATCCTTTTTAATTGTCTACAAATGCCCCTGTGTTTTTAGGTTGCCAGTTTGCCTTTTAGTATTGCTACTCCATTTTTTATATTTCCGAATTCATCGTTATTCCATCCATCATAATCATTTTTTCTAACATCGATAGCGAGATCAATCATATCATGTGGTATTTCCTTCAAAAAAGAAATCACAGCATCTCCAGTAGGATTATATTTACTGTCCGTTTGGCAAAATGCACCTACTGTCGTGAATAACGTTAGCAAATAAATTCTAATATTAAACGCCACACCAAAAATCACAGATTTTCGGTAAAGGTCGATTACACTATCAAGTAATAGTTGTACCTCCGGATAGTCTTGTTGGAGTGCATTAATTAACATCCATCCCAAATCATTGGAAATATTTTTCAGTAGTGCAATGTTTAATGTTTCCAGCGAAAAAAGACCAACGCTGTGTAAGCCATTTATTAAAAGAACTCTTATTTGTTTATTTATCAAAACAAAATTTTGTGGATTACCTTTTTCGAATTGAATAGACCACCCTGATATCATTTCCAATAAATATTCTCGCACGTCCTCATTCATACCAGTCTGCGTAATTTTATCAATTATAATGTTTATAATTTCTTCTCCAAGGTTTTCAGACATCAGTTTCTTCTGATCAAGCGCCTCAATCGCTTCCTGCATCCGAGAAAGCATTAAGATATTAAGCTCTTCATGAGTGGACATTAAGCTTTGCTCTATTACAATGAAATATATTTCCATCAAGCTTTCTCGTGTTGCTTCGGTTATATTTTCATCTGTAATACAATCTTGCAATTCATAAAAAAGCTGATAACTCATCCGTGCCATATCTAATCTATAAGCTTCTCTCATCAGTTGAATGAACGAATCTTTGAGAATCTGAACCCTTTCTATGCGGTTTTCGCTTTCACTTAAGAAACGTTTGAAATTCGGATGAGGAAGTGTTCTCAAAAATTTATCAGAGTATGACTCTTGGATTGCAGTCAACAAATTCACATGCTTTTCAAACGAAATTTCAAAATAATCCTTAAAATTTTCATTTTCGAATTCTACAAAAATTTGAATTGCTAGAATCGTCCATTTTTCGCTTTTTATGGCAAATTGTCTTATTAAGTCTAACGAATCAATAACAATATATATATCTGCTTTTCTATTTCTTCTCAGCACTGTAAATATTGTGTTCCGAACAATTTCTATTGATCGATTACCCTTTTCAAAATCCGGCATTACAACTGTTGCAGATTTAAGAAAATTCACAAAATCCTTTATGTACTCTTCACCCATATCTTTTTCAATACAATAGCCTAGAAGAAAAAGATATCCATCCGACATATCATAATTTGATAAGTATCCAAAATATTTGGCATTGCTTTTCATTGAAGTTAAAGTACATTTCAAATATTCTTGCGAATTTTTTGATTCTACACTTATTCTAACAATTTCCATAAGTGCATGGTAATATCGATCCTGTAACTCCCCATTTTCGCTTTTGCACAAAAAATACAATTCGCCCATCAACATATTGGTATATTTTTTGTACTGATCCATCATTCCCAGTTTTATGCACATTGTAAGCTGAGACACCACGTTTCGAACTGCAGTGGTCTGTGTTTTTCGATCTGCTGTCATTTCAGTATCTCTCGCAAGAGATATAGAATGTTCAAATGTATTATCCATTGCCTCGGAAATTTGTTTCGATTTGCTATCACCATTAATAATCGACGTTTGACTTTCCTTCATTGACTCAAGGAAAACCTTATTGCTTTCCTCACAAATGATTTGGCACACATACAGTTCATTTCTAGCGACACACTCATTATATGTTTTTTCAAGAATCTTCAATTTGGCTTTTAGTGCTTTAGAATCCTCCAGCAAACTCTCTGTATTCAAAATGTCTTTAACATATGTACGGGTACACTCCGTCAAAGATGTTTTATAGTGTAGCGAGTATGCAAAATAAAAGAGCCAAATAAATATACCTACTCCACAAACAGATAGTACAGCATCAGAGAATCGCCCCATTTTCACTACCATTTCAACAACGCAGAAAAAAAGATATAAGGCAATCGCTGTACCAAAATTGGCATATCGAGGTTTTATCTGATTCAAAACCAATTCTGACGGAAATCTATTTATGTAAACTTGAATATAAACCAGCAGTGCAGATATAAATATTCCCACAAAAGAGATAACTGACGAAAACATCAAAGAAACAACGTCCGTGTTTCCATCAAATGCAGAAAAAAGTCCATTTACTTTAGCAACAAATTGGGGCGTAGCCAATGGCATCCCCCATGTAATCAAAGCAACAATTACACCAAGTACCAAAGCGCTTTTCGCACATGCAAGCCATCGTGTTACTATTTTTAAACCCTTTAATACTTTCTGCTTCATCGCCAATTTCACCTCTTGTTTATTATTATTTATCACTTAATCTTCGCCAGCACGTCCTTAAAGATCTCATAATTATGCTTCACACCATCGTCCAGATCAATCTTAATCATCTGATCCGCCAGCGCATGAACTTTTTCCTCATACTGATGCAGCTCAGTGTCCTGCGCCTGCACTTTGTTCAGCTGCTTGGTCAGCTTGACACGCTCGCTGGTGCTGGTGGCAGCGGCCACCTGTTTTTCCAAACCTTCGATGGCAGTACGGTAGCGCGCCTGCTGCTCGTGGACATAATCGGTACGGATGCGTGCAATGGTATCCGGCTGGTAGCGGTGCAGGTAAATCAGGCACTTGAAGCCATTTTTCTTACCGCTGTCAAACAGCCAGTAGATGGGGCGCTTCTGATAAATCTTGCAGTGGTCGGCATAGAAATCGTTCAGGAAGTAGTTGCGGATGACCTCTTTCGGCTGCCCCTTGCCGCCCAGTGCGTTTGCAATAAAGCGCAGATTATCTTCCAGCGAGCTGTCACCGTATATCACCCTCACAAACTCCACAAAACGGCCCACCATGTCATCCTCAAAGTATTCGTCGTCACAGATGGGAATAATGCCGTCTGCATCCGGCTTATAGATATTGTATTTGCCATCATCCCATGTACCGCCTGCGTAGGCAAGGCCATCATAGGTGGGAGAGTAGCGGCCAAACATACAGCCCACAGCGTAGGAGATAAAGGAGCGCACATCCCGGCCAAGGTCCGCTTTGCGCACGGTCACATCCTTATCTTCCACTTCCGGGGTCAGTTCATCCTGCAAGCCGTAAATATCAATAAAAATGCGGTTCAGTTCTTCCTCGTTGGCTTTCAGCTTCTCAAAGCGTTCTTCACATTCGCCAGCCCAGATGTCATAGCACTCAGCAAGGTAAATGTTTCCAATATCCATCATGTTGGGGTACTTGGTAATGGCCTTGATAAAGGGGTGGCGGGTAAAGTCCCAAGAGGTTTCAAAGGAGTCCCAATCTTCTTTTGACAATCTTATATTTTCTAAAGTACCAAACTCAACTTTTTCCCTGTTTTGGGCATCCAGCAAAACGGGCACTTTTCCGACAGGTCCCTGACTATAATCAAGTGTCGGGGCTAAAAGTTCGAGGAATCTCATTGTCGGCTTACTGTTGAGAAGTCCACAAATGTAATTCTGCAAGTCTGCCCTTTTTAGATAACAAATTGACCCTTTGGTATTCATTGTAAAGCCCTTGGGTTCATAGCGAAATGAAATAAAATCAGAGCTCAATGTACTCCATGACAATCCTTCCCGGAAATAGTACTGAGTACTGCGCGGTGCACTTCCAGAATAATTTCTTATTTCCTCACCATCATTATACCAGTTAACAATATAATCATTATTGCCGTACCATTTTCTTGCCCCACCGCCTTTTGTATGAGGAAACCATTTCTTTTTTGACTCAATAGCTTGTTGCGTTGTTTCAGAATGATACGAAATATTATCCTCATTCACCTCAAACCAAAGTCTCAAAAACAAGTCATTATTTGCAGTAGACATTCCCTGCCGCAAATCTGCAAAATTCTTCAAGGGAACCCCACTCTCGAACGCATCGTAAATGGAATTACTTACCCAATACGCAATCGGAGCGCTGGGAATCTCAAAAAATTTGTTTTGCTTCTGTACAAATTGTTCTGTTGCCGCTAGAAATATCTTTTCTTTCTCTGTTTGGGAGTTTCCATTCGTCAATCGACAATAAGTTCCCAGATTTCCGCCTAGTTGACAATTTTGTAAAACAAAACTTGTTGTTTGAACAACCTCTCCTCCTATTTCATCAAATGCTTTGGTTCCCAAATGAGCCATGCTGTTTATAGTAACACTGCTTAGCAGTTTAATTCTCAATGCGTCAAAACTTGTCAGGAACATCCATGCTTGCTGAGTGATCATTGCCTGATAACCGTTCTGTTTTGCCATACGGGAGCATACTTCAATAAACACAGCAAACAGGTCGCTCTTGCTGTCGGGATAATTCTTCTTCACATACTCCGCCAGCTTTGCACCCATACCAGAACTACCCATATACGGCGGATTGGTGACGACCACATCGTATTTCTGCGCCAACGTCTGTGCCACCCGCACCAATGGGAGTAATTTTTTGCGAATACTCTCTCGATGGAACGAGGACTCGTCTGCCACCTCGTCAAACCGGGCATAGAGGGCATCCCAGTCCTGCGGGGTGATGGTGAGGATGGAGCCGTACTCCTTGGCATCATACAGCTGGGTGAGGATGGCGTGCATAGCATCCGTCAATGACGGTTTGCCGTTGCAGAAATACTCCACATCCGGCTTTTCGATGCGGTTGCTTTCCTCAATGGCATACACATGAGGCTGGGTGGTGTGGCTGAAAAAGCGGCGGTCGTACCGGCGGGCCTTCATCATCACCGCAAAATAGGCCAGCTGGGCGGCGCGGTCGTCAATATCCAGACCATAGAGGTTGTTCTGCAAAATGCTGGCCACGGCATCGCGGGGCGTGTAGCCGTAGTTCTCGTAGATCTGCATCAGTACATCGAACAGATAAGCCAGAATATGGCCGCTGCCGCAGCAGGGGTCGATGACCTTGATCTGTTCCGGGATCAGGTCGGCATACTGTTTACGGATTTCGGACAGCTGGGCCTGTACCTGCGGCTCCTGCTGGGCTTCCTCCAGATAATAGTGCCACTTGGTGTCCTCCGGGTCACGGCTCCCGGCGGTATAGGTGGCCTGTTCCTCCGGTGTGGGCAGAAGCTGCGTTTTTGCATCGGGGTGACCCTCCACCCACAGGCGTCCAAGGCTGTTTTCCACCATGTACCGCACGATCCAGTCTGGGGTAAACAGCTGTGTCGCCGCCGGGATATTCTCCTTGGTGATCTTGACATTTTTCTTGAGGGCGGCAAACACGTCGTCCTTTTTCTCGCTGTTGTAGTACTGATACAGCCAACCAATGATCTGGACGGCATCCTGCCAGTTGTCCTCCGGGATCTGGGAGATCATCTGCTCAATGACGCTGCCCTCCCGGAGCAGGTTGTCCGGCAGAAGCAGCTCAGTGTAGTCCGCAATGGTCTGGAACATTCCGGGCAGAATGCTGTTCAGCGCGTTGCATTGCACGATGAGCAGGTATTTGTACAGTTCTTCGGTCTGCTCGGTCTCTTTCAGGGCGTAGACTTTGTCCTTATCCAGCTTATCCAATTCCAGATGCAGGGCTTCGGCCAGAATCTGGGGCTTGAACGCATTGTTTTCATCCGTAAACACGCGCACATGGCTGGGCAAATAGCCGTTGACTTCCATGAACCGCAGTGCCGAGAAGCGGTTGAACCATGTATACGCCACCTCTTCCATGACCTGCTGGTAGCCCTTTTCATTGATCTGTGCAATCAGTGCCCTGCGCTGCTGCATCTCTTCTGCAGACAACACTTTGCCGTTGACGCTATCAGCACCGGCGTCCACCATTTCCGTTTCCGTAATGCCGTACTGCTGGGCTTTCTGCGCCACGCGGGAGATCAGTTCTTTCCGCGCCCAGACCGCATATTTCTTGATGGCGTTTTTATCCATGATGGTTCTCCTTAATTCAACGAGCCAATTTCTTCAAGTTTAACAACATCCAAAATTGCTGGTGCGAATTCCCAGCATCCAGGATATCGCATCTGCGCATTTTTATCACTAACACATTTAGATAACACTTTCTTTAATTCTTCTATGCTTTGAACATCAAAAAGATCAAACATCTTTTTACAGTACTTTCTTGACTTGATTTTTGTCCATTCTACCGGATTCTTTTTTGCATAAACGTACAAATTAGGGAACCAGTATGGAGCACTCCACACCTTTTCCGATTGTATTAACTGAAAAGCATTTCGAATCTGGTACAAAAACAAATCAGCTTCTGCAAGTGCCTCAGAGGAATATATCGGCAGCTTTTCTCGTTGTGAGCAAATAGTGTCTCCCAATAAAGTATATTTTCGTGCATATTGTGTTTGAGGTTTATAGTTTTCTTCTATCAAACTACTGTAATGCCGAAACACACAGTAGTTCTTCTCTGTGACGTTCCGATCCAAACAGCTGTTTCTTAAAAAATACGTATATGTTATCATAGCATTGATTTCTTCATATTCCCCAACATGACGTAAATAAGCAATGATTGCAATGAATAATTCCCATATAAAGATATGATATACCTCATAATCCCAATCAGACGCTTGACAGGAACCAGATTCGAACCCATAAGCACTGGTCAATTCATTGTACATTTTTTCGAGAGCAGGGCAGACTACTTCTGAAATTGAAATTTCAGCCTCATCAAGTGCTGGTAAAAAGTCTAAAAAGATGTCTCTGATACTTTTTGTCTCCAAAAATTGGTTATAGACTTCTTCTCCAGCATTTTTTATTGACTTGTAATAAGATTTTAACGCTTCAATATACGCATCGATGAACCTATTTGCACAACTATGCTTCTTTTTATCGCTTGTTGCACCTTTTATTTGACGAATCAAATCAGTCAGAGGAAACAAATCACTCTTTTCTTCATCAAACCATTCAGGCTGTTTTCCTAGTTTTGGCTTTCTATATAATGGTTTATTGTAAATATTCCGAACCAGTTTCTCATACTCTTCTTCAAATATGTCCGAATTTGAAAAGTCTATGTAGATTCTTGCTTTTATATATGCAGGAACATACTCCTTTCCTTCTTCATCTCGCTCCGTTATAATCGGAATGAACTTTTCTTGAGTTACTTTTCCATACACTTCGCTTGAAATAATAACCGTTTCATCGCCAACACCACCCGTCCGATTGTTGGCTTTTTCCGTATACGTTTTATCACAGAAAATCAAAACCTTCGTTATATCAGAATTATTGACGCACTGCTCCATGAAGACGTATTTATCTTGTCCTTCTTTTAAATCCCATTTGTCAAGAACAACCTCGACGCCATGCGACATTAGTCTGTTAGCAACTTGGAGAACCAAATCGCTCTTAGTCCATGAATACGATATAAAAACTTTTGGGATAACATTCTCCACCATCTTTTTCTCCCGCTGTAATTCAGCTTGATTTCACTTTAGAGTTATTAATTGCATAGAGGATAGCGTTTTTATGATACTACGACATTAAGCCTTTTGTACCAAGGGAAAGGTAAGACTTTACGTGCCAAAACTCGCATTTTATTAATCCTTGCTATTTTGATGGCATCGCTGCGTGTAGATTTGAACGAATGTAAAAAAGCGGCAATGAAAGCGTAGATTTGATTTGCTTTCCATCAATACCATGCGCTTCAACATCGCAGGTTTTAAAATGCGCCTGATTGCAGTGCCATTGCAGCGCATCAGCTTCCTGTTCAGTCAGCGTGTAGATTACGCTCTGATATGGTGCAATTACTTGTTGAGAGTCTTCGATAAAACAGTCAACAAGTATTTTATCTCTGTATGTGAGAGTGAAATCATTGAGGATTACAGGCTTTTCGCCAATATTAAACACCTCAATTCCAGACTCTGACAAGCTAGTTTTTGTGCGATACTCTTTGTCCGTCAATTCATTTGTAGGGGTTGACACCATTCGGAAGCACAGCTTTGGCTTTTTATGAAGCGAATCCGTGATTTCGTTAAGTGCCCAACCCACAACAACACCTATAATTGCAGCGAAAATTTCAATCATATTCGACATATCCATTTAGTTCAACTTGATCTCGTCGCAGTCGTCCAGTAGATTCTGAAGCTGGCAGCGAATCTTCTCCACATAAGCATCGATATCCGCATCATCTCGCAGGGTCTTGGCAGGGAAAAGAATCTGGCGGCTGTAAGATTTCACCTTTTTCTGCCTTGGTGTCGGAGTAACAACATCCTTCTTTTCTGCGGCCGGCTTTGGTGCTGGTGGCATCAGTGCAATCTCAATGCTGCTAACAGCATCATCCTTGTACTTGCTCAGCGGGATAATCATACCATCCAGCAGCGCAAGGCTCTTGCAGCTTGCAATTTTTTCCTTATAGCCATCAAAGAAAGCATCCGACTTGCGGACGATGTCCAATGCTTTGGGATCTCCGTTTGCAGCGATATGGGTCGCTTCCATGCACTGACGCACTGTTTCCAGAATCTCAGAGCGTTTGTCATCCAGCATCTGGTCATGGGCTGTACGCACCGTTTGCATCAACCCATTCAGCTCCGGAATGCGCTTGTAGTTGAACTTCTTCCCAAAAGATGGCACTGTGATGATAAGCCGAATCTTGTTCAGGGCATCGTATGCCGCCGCATCCTGCGCAATGCGGTCCAGATCCGCCTGCATCTCGTGTTCCAGCCGTGCAGCATCATCAAAGGTACCGACCTGACTCTTGAAGAAGGTCTCTACATTGCCCACGGCATCCTTCTGATTAAAGAGGCCGTCCTCTTTCTTGAGCAGATAGTCGATCAGCGCGATGTTGTCCTTCTTCTGGTTCAACACTTCCTGCGTTGCAGTAATAGCGTTGTGCACTATTGTCTGATCCGGGTACTTGTGGGTATCATCGTACTTCTCGTTCAGTTTGTTATAATGCTGCAGCTGGTTTCCGAACTCATCGGCAATAAATTTAACCAAACCGTCTTCGTCCGCAGGAACATCCATGACATCGAAGTAATCCCGCAGAAGGTCCCGCACAGCCTTCATTTTGGTTGCCGATACCACCACGCGCTTGCTAATGGATGTTTTACCCACCTCACTCTTTTTGCGAAGCATGTCAGGTAATTTGGCGTTGTCCGGCTGGATGGTAGTGCCTGCATATTTGATGGTTACCTTCTGATTCACGATCAAACGCGCCACCACATAAGCAATGTCGATTTCCTTCCAGCCATAGGGTATACTGCTGAACTTGCTCTGTACATCCGCCATGGAGGTCGGCAGGTGATGCATTGCCTGCATCTCAAGATATTCTTCCACCGCCGCCTCTGCATCGCGGTTCGGATCTGCCTCCGGCAGAATATAGTCCGCACCGGACAGCACTGCCAGAATGTCAGCATCGGTATCTGCGTTTTTCCCAATCAGGTCCAACTTGCTGTAAACATGCGAGACCAGATACTCCATCGTCTGGTCAATTTTGGCCTTAGCATTGCCGCTCTTAATGTCCAGATGTTCACCATCGGCGTAAAATTTTGCGTTTTCAATAGCCTCTACCAGAGCTTTGCTGGCTTCAGCTTCATACTTGGTTGCTTCTTCCTGTTGGCCGCGGATAATATCCTGAGCACTCTTGGGCATCTGGCTGACATTCCGCTGTTTGACATATTTGCGGATCTTCATGGATGCTTCCAGCGATTCATAATACGGCGTATCGCCCAAAACTACAATCGCCTCGCTGCCTTTGGAGCTGTTCATCAGGCGAAATTCCGTTTTTTCCGTTGCATCAGAAGCTGCCGTCAAAAAGCGCAGGCGCATGCCGCCTGTGGCGATGCCGTACATAGTGTTATCCACCATCTGATCAAACGGGAAGTCACACTTGCCGTAACGGAACTTTTTTACATCATAAATTATGCCAAAAATAATCTTTGCTATATCCCCAACAATAGCGCCCGTATCCACCTGTGTAAGGTTGATTTCTTTCTGGATGTCCTGCTCTTCATCCGTCAGGAAGTTGTAGGTATCACCAGTACGTCCGATGTAATTCTGCCCAATCAGTCGATCCAAACTGCCGCGCAACTTTTCGCGCATCGCGACCTTTTCCAGACGGATGTCGTCTGCCATCAAAATCACAAGGTTGTCCAGATTGGCCGGTATGTCCTCGTTGACATATCGAATGAGATAGAGAAGCTTCAGAACATCCACATCCATCGGCTCCAGACCATCGTGATTTTCTACGGCTTTGCTGCAGCGATCAATCACATTGCGAATGGAACCATCCAGGAAAGAATGTACAGTATCATAGAAGCGGAACAGCGGCACCAACGCAAACTCGTTCTGCTTTTCCACTTTTTGTGCTGCTTCCTGAAATCCGCTCAGCATGGAACGCTCGCCGCCGGAGAAGTGTTTACCTGCATTGCCGTGTTTGCGGATCTCCACAAAAATTTTCTGCATGATGAGAAACTGGTATGGAACGAACGGAAAGTCCTCTGCAAATTGTGCCGGACCAGAGAAGCCCTTGATGTCCGGCATTGCATTTGTAAAGCTGAACAAGTTGCGCATCCCGGAGCTTTCTTTCTCATAGACCGCATCCAGCGTTCTTTCTGCTTCCGGAGTCTTTTTCAGAATACGCTTCTGAATTACTTCGTCTACGGAAGAAGAAGAAAGGCTCAGACGAGTTTTGAAACGAGCCTGAATTCGAGAAAATTCATCTGCTCGTACTTTGATAATCTCATCAATAGCTTCCTGTCCGGTGCAGACCACCCAGACTTTTCCTCTGCATTCGCTGCCGATTTTTTCCACCAAAGACTGCAGATTCAGCAGCATATCCGTGTCCGTGCCAACATACTGCCCCGCCTCGTCCACCATGAACAGAAGGCGGAAGTTTGCAGGTTTTGTGCTGACGTATGCATTGATGTCTTCTACAAGCTGTGAAACAGAGAGTTCCGTTGCACTCTTATCGTTAAACCAGTTGTTTGCATCCTCTTCACTGATATCCAATGCTTCCGCCAGTGCAGGCTTAATAAATTTTCCATTAAATGCAAATGCTTTCCGCACTTCAGTCCAAGGTTTGCCCTTCTTTTCTTCAATCAGACGGCAAAATTCATCCATTTTGCCCTGCTGCGTAATGTACTGCTCCAGCATAGCAACTTTGAGATTGCTGCCAAAGAATCCCAGATGATTATAGAACACCTTAGCAAAAACACGTAAAACGGCTGTTTTATCCTTATTGATAGAGCCTTCATAATCGATATTAAACAGAATCGTCTCGGTTTCACCTTTGGTTGCACGATCCACCTGCATAAAGGTACCAGGGTCATCCTCAAATTTCTTGCGGAAGCGCTCCACCGTACGAACGCCATTAACCTCTTTGTTTTCCAACAAGTATGACAACATTTTCAAGAAGTGAGATTTACCGCTGCCAAAAAAACCGGAGATCCAGACTCCTGTATCTGCCGTTGGTTCGTCAAATGCTTCTGCATAGGTATTGAAAAAGTCTGCAAAATGCCGCTTCAGCTCTCGTGTAATAACGTACTCGTTCAGTTCCTGTTCCAGGACCTTGTTCTCGTCCTCGTCAACCTTGACAACACCGTTAATTTTACGGTTGATGTCTTCTACAAACATATTCTGTATAACCAAAGCTCTATTTCCCCCTTCACACAACGTTAAATGCACGATAGTAATTGTTCGGCTTCAGACAGTTGAACAGCCGCAGCTGCTGGTCGTTAAATGTTCCCGGGTAAAACACAAGCACCGGCCTCTCTGCAAACAATGATGCCTCCAGTAACGTATGAATTCGCATAAATGGAAACGCTTCTCCAACGCCAGTCAAAACCAGTACTTCTCCCGGCTGGAACGGCTCGCTCTGAATTTTCTGTACAATTTCATCGACTCCAATTGTCGATTGAAGCTGTTCCAACAGATAATCATGGCCGTCCTCTTCTTCCATATCGGGGATTGCATCTAAAATATCCATGCCTTCACAAATCCCTAGGAAGATTTGATATAAATTACAGATCCGCAACTGACAGCCCAGTGTCATATCTGTAGATAGCTGTTCAATGAAATGTCGAACCGCCATTTCATCTCTCGGTTCATAGCAGAAGATACGAATATTTACTTCATTGCTAAGACCTTTTCCTTCTAGGAAATCTTGACTCTGAATCATCTGCCGAACGTTATCAAGGCGTTTTTGTATGTCACCCATTAAATTTTCCTCACTCAAAACGGTTAAATGCGGGCAATACCGCCTGATCCCCATTTGTAAGAATCACATTTTCCAATTCCGGATAAAGCCAAACCGGGTTCAAATGGCCTGCTTTTATACTATCCAGATAATCATTTTCTCTTAAAATTCGATTTAGAACCGATTTCAGCTTTTTGACTGTAGATTCGCTCCAATCTGCGATAGCATCATTTTGCTCTTGTAATCTTATGAAGAAACTTGTCATGTCAAGTTTTCCATAGCTGAAATCTTGGTTTCGATATTTTTCTCCAATAACTGTTACCATAAAATCCCAGACAAGTCTATTATCCTTCATAATCGCGTAAAGACAAATTTGTTTTGCCTCTTCCACGGAATGCTCTGCAATATTCCGAAGCAGTTGTTCACTATTCAAAAGATTTAGCCGCCGATAACACGCCCGAACCATACCAGCTGTCATGCGTTCAGTTGGATACTGGAAGAGATTATTGGCGGCAATTATTTGTATCATTGATGCAAGATCCTCTCCTTGCACCATTTGCTTCGCTACAATTCGCATTTCGTGGAATAAAAACTGTTCTCTTGTCAGAGAAGCTTTATATCCACTTTCTTGTGCTCTGTTTGTATTCTGCATTGCTTATGCAACTCCCATTTATAACTTTTGATACGCCCAATAGCGACCATCTCTCACTCTCTCTAGTTTACCTTCTTTTACAAAAGAAACTAGAATTCGATTTGCCGTTGCTGAAGAGACTTCCAGCAACTGTTGCACATCACTGTTATGAATAATCTTCTCTTTTTTCAAGTATTTTTCAAGAATATTCCATCGATTTTCTTTTCCACTTGTAGGCATCATGCTCTTTTCGAAGTTTTCTGGGATTACACTCAAAAGTGCTTCTTCAATCACACTTAGCATAAATTCAATAAATGCAGTTCCTTCACCTTGGGCATTGGATGTATTGATAGCCTCATAATACTCCTGCTGATGATCATGAACAATAGACTCCACCGGAAGCCATGCAAACAGCGGATTCCATCTGGAGAGCAGTAGCGTATGCCAAAGCCTTCCGATTCTTCCATTTCCATCTGCAAACGGATGGATTACTTCAAATTCATAGTGAAACACGCAACTTTTGATCAGCATCGGAAGCGGGCTGTCCTCTGTCCATTTGAGCAGTTCTTCCACCAGAGGAGGCACATACTGCGGTAGTGTTCCAAAATGAAGTACATTTCCATGACTGTCAACCACACCTACTGGCTTTGAGCGAAACACACCATCTTCTTGAACCAGCCCTCGCATCATCACATGATGAGCCAACAGTAAGTCTTCCACTGAGTATGGATTCAATTCATTCAAATGGTCGTAAATTTCATACGCATTCTTCACCTCCGCAATGTCTTTTGGCGGTGCAAGGACACGTTTTCCTGATAGTACAGCCGTTACCTGCTCTAAGGATAGTGTATTTTGTTCAATTGCAAGAGAGGAATAAATTGTTTTAATCCGATTCTGCCTACGCAGAACAGGGTCAGATGAAAGATGTTGTGTTGAGCTCACTTTTCCAACAAGTTCACAAATCTCCATTACATCTGTGAGAATTTTTTCTGTAATTGTAAATGGCGGTTTTTTATTCTGCATCTGTTTTTCCTCCCCTCCATTCTAATTAATTATATCATTTCATCGCTCATTCATCAATCACACTTTGCACAAGTGATTGATGAATTTTTCAGCGATTATGCCACTTCTCCAAATCTCTTTTAGCTACCTTCATGCCGGTCTGGCATTTTTATCTCTAGCTTTCTCAAATTTCCATTTTTCACCCAGATATAATAATCATGATCCAAAGCCTCTGAGTCGAAAGACTCAGGGGCTTTTTTATGTCTGGAGGTGAGCATTTTGTTATTCCGCACCATCACTATCATTATTACCATCGTATTTTAAAGCGCAGCTGCGCAGAAAGGAGAAAGCATTATGAACTTTTGGTCCGAAATCGTCAAAGAGGTTGGCACCGTCCTGGTGGAAGTCCTCGTCCGCATCGCTGAAGAAATGGAAAACAACGACTGAGCAAAATACACTGAAAAGGAGATTTTACTATGCCTGCAAATGTTGAAACGATGTTCTCTGTCCGTGAGACCCCTTGGCACGGCCTTGGCCGTATCATCATGGATGCCCCTGCAAGCCGTGAAGCCTTGGAACTGGCCGGTCTGGATTGGCAGGTGGAAAGCCGTAATATCTATTCCGGCACGGGTTCTATGATCCCCGGCTATCGCGCAAATGTCCGCAGCACTGATGATGCTGTTCTGGGTGTGGTATCCGACCGCTACCGCATTGTGCAGAACGAAGAAGCATTTCAGTTCACGGATGACCTGTTGGGCGAGGGCGTCACTTACGAAACTGCCGGTTCTTTGCAGGGCGGCAAGAAGGTCTGGATGCTGGCAAGGCTTCCGAGGAAATATCTTATCGCTGGAGATCAAGTAGTACCATATCTTGTGATCTTCAACAGTCATGACGGCAGTTCTGGTGTGAAAGTGGCCATGACTTCGATCCGTGTAGTCTGCCAGAACACGCTGAACCTTGCGCTGAATACCGCAAAGCGCAGCTGGACTGCACGCCACACCGAAAATGTTCTGCTCCGCGTGCAGGATGCCCGTGAAACCCTGCAGCTGGCCAGCAACTATATGGTTGAACTCAGCAACCGTGGCGAAGAGCTGGCTCGCATCGATTTATCCGATCACAAGGTGCAGGAGTTCATCAATGAGTTTTTCCCGATTTCTGAGGACCTGTCCGATTGCCAGCGGAAGAATAATCTGCGCCTGCAGGAAGAACTGAAGACTCGCTACTACAACGCACCGGATCTGGAATGGGTCGGCAAGAACGGTTGGCGCTTTATCAACGCCGTCTCCGATTTTGCCACCCACGCAGACCCTCTCCGCAAGACCAAAAACTACAACGAGAACCTGTTCCTGCGCACCGCAGAGGGCAACCCCATGATCGACAAGGCTTACAAGATGGTGCTGGCAGCAGCATAAAGGAGCAAGCCATGAATGATGTAAATAACCGCATTTTCAGGGAATTCACGGAATTTTTTGACAACGTTGAGAAGAGTGCTTCTGAAATCAGCGTTACCATGGCTTATGAGATCACGATGAAAAGTACCATCAGCACCGCCATTATTGTTTTGGAATCCGAGGGTAGACTGGAGGAGCGCTACTGGAACCATCTCAGGGTGCAAAATAATATTCTGGATTTTCTTTATGACCTGTGGGTTGGCTCTTGCCATTCATTGGCCAGTGACTTTTCCACCATCATGAAAGACTTGGTGGAATATGACTTCATTCTTGCCGAATCTATTATGAAAGAAAGGATGCAAAGCGCATGAAAAGATTGATTTCAACTTTGAACCTGTCCAAAGAAGATTGGCTCCGCTACCGCAAGTGCGGTATTACCGGCACCGATGCAGGTGCCATTCTGGGTGTAAATCCCTATCGTTCTGCTTTTCAGGTTTACTGCGACAAAAACAGCGAAACTATTGAGAACATCGATAATGAGGCTATGCGCCAGGGACGCGATCTGGAAGATTATGTCGCACAACGCTTCACCGAAGCAACCGGTCTGAAGGTGCGCCGTGCAAACGCTATCTATCAGAGCGAGGAACATCCGCTGCTTCTGGCAGACTTTGACCGCCTGATCGTTGGGCAGAAGGCCGGACTGGAGTGCAAGACGGTCTCGCCGTTTTCTGCGGACAAGTGGGCGGATGGAAAAATCCCTGCACATTACATGGCTCAGGTCAATCACTATCTGGCTGTCAGCGGTTTTGACTGCTGGTACATTGCTGCTCTGATTTTCGGGAAGGAGCTGGTGATTCACAAGATCACAACCGACAAAGAAGTTCTGAACAACCTCATTGCCAGAGAAGAGCACTTCTGGAAATACAACGTGATGCCCGAAATTCCGCCTGTACCTACCGGAAGCGAAGGGGATACGCAGCAGATCAATCAGCTGTACTCTGCAGATGATCGAAACAAAACTGCCGATCTGAATCCCATCCGTAATCTGTTGGACAAGCGGCAGGAGCTTTCTGATCAAATCGAGCAGATGGAACAGGAGAAAACAGCCATCGAGCAGCGGGTCAAGCTGCAAATGCAGGATGCCGCCTATGGCACAGCACCGGGCTACAAGGTGTCCTGGGTATCCTCCGAAAGTAAACGGGTAGACTCCCAGCGTTTGAAGAAAGAACAACCCGATATTTTCAATCGGTACAGCAAGAATGTAAGCAGCCGCAGGTTTACCATTATCCATGCAGCATAATTTTTGTACGCCTATAGGCACACAAAATTTGCGTTTCAACTATTTTTGTTTAATAGAAAAGCACAATACTGTTTACACAACAATAATTGTATGCTAAGATAAGAATATGAGGTGATGCACGATGGTTCTGCGCAAAAGTTATTTGGATAAGATCATTCCTTTTATCGATCAGGATCTGATCAAAGTTCTGGTTGGAATCCGGCGCTGTGGAAAAACAGTCCTTCTCGGTCAGATCAAGGACGTACTCCTCCAGCGCAACATTCCCGCACAGAACATTATTCAGGCCAATTTTGAGTCCATGCGCTTCCGCAACACCCATACTGCAGAAACGCTTTACGACTACATCGCAGAAAAAGCGGAAGGCTGCACCGGCAAAATTTATATTCTTCTGGATGAGATTCAGGAGGTGGAGCGCTGGCAGATTGCAATCAATTCTCTTCGTGTCGATTTCGATTGTGATATTTACCTGACCGGCTCCAATTCCAAGCTGCTTTCCGGCGAACTGGCAACCTATCTTTCCGGACGATACATCCAGATTCAGGTTTTCCCCTTTTCGCTGGCCGAAGCAAAACAGCAATGCATTGAAAACGGAACCTATACTTCGGATGAAAAGCTCTTCGCAGACTATTTGAAGTACGGCGGTTTTCCGCAGCGTTTCTTCCTCCCTGACGATCATTCAATCACCACCTATCTGGACGATCTTTACGAGGCTATCATTGTCCGTGACATCATGCTGCGCCACAATATTCGCGAACAGACCGCATTACGTAATGTCCTTGCATTCCTGCTGGACAATATCGGCAATCCGTTTTCTGCCCGTAATATCAGTGGACGCATGGTTTCGGAAGGAATCAAGACAACCACTGCTACCGTACTGAACTACGTTGATTATTTCAAGGAAGCCTTTATTCTTCTGAATGCACGCCGCTATGATATCAAAGGAAAAGCGCTCCTGTCCAGCACAGAAAAGTACTATGCAGTCGATCTTGGCCTGCGGAACGTTATCAAGAAAAGCGAAAAGCTTGACAGCAACAAGCTGTATGAGAACATCGTATATCTGGAAATGCGGAGCCGTGGCTATGAAGTTCAGGTCGGCAAGCTGGACGACACCGAAATTGATTTTATCTGCTACCGTGGAGATGAAAAGCTCTATATTCAGGTTGCTTACCTGATCACTCCCGCCGATGAAGAACGGGAGTTCGGTAATCTTGAGCGGCTGCACGACAACTATCCTAAGTATGTTATCAGTGGTGATTTGATGAATTTAAGCCGAAACGGAATCATTCATCGAAACATCATTGATTTTCTGCTCAATCCGTAATTTTCACATCATGGGGCACAACAGTTGACGCTGTTGTGCCCTTTTTCTTTATCAGAATTGGAGGCATTCTTATGGAAAATCCATTCGTAAAATTATTTGCTATCGACTTCAAAGATCATCTGGAAGTCAAAAAGTCCGGCAATACCGAGCTGAAATATGTAAGCTGGGCGTATGCCTGGGCAGAGGTGAAGAAGCTGTATCCCGCTGCCAGCTACGAGGTCAAGAAATTCAACGGCCTGCCCTATGTTTATGACCCCATCACCGGCTTCATGGTGTATACCTCGGTCACGATTGAGGGAGTTTCGCACGAAATGTGGCTGCCTGTACTGGATGGCGCAAACAAAGCCATGAAAGCTGTGCCTTACACCTATACCACCCCGAAATGGGACTACAATCCGCAGACCCGCCGCCGTGAAAAGGTCGGCATGGAAGAGCGCACCGTAGAAGCAGCATCCATGTTCGATGTGAATAAAGCTATCATGCGGTGCTTGGTGAAGAACCTCGCTATGTTTGGCCTTGGCCTCTATGTCTATGCCGGAGAAGATTTGCCGGAAGATGCCGCACCGCAGCCAGAGGCAGAACCGCAAAAACAGCCGAGACCGAAATCTGCTACCCCGAAGCAGGAACAGCCGCCTGTGCCCTGCATCTGCGCTCGCTGCAACCAGCCCATCAAGAGGGTCAAGCTGAAGGACGGTTCTATCATGCAGGCGGCAGAGTTTGCAGCCACCCATGAAGGGATGTGCGCAGACTGCTATAAGGCAACCAGATTGAACGTAGCATAATAAAACTGCTCTATTTCGATGTCACTTGATTCTTGTATGATTCTATATTTCATGGTACACTTACAGTAGTGAGTTCTGAAAGCTCTCCTCTGTGAGCGGAAAGGAGCATTGCATGAAAGATTTAATGTTTCCTGTTGGAATCTCGAATTTTGAGAAGATTCGAGAAGGCGGGTATTATTATATCGACAAGACCAATCTGATTTCTGAACTTCTTAGCGGAGGTATCGCTGAAGTAACATTGATTACTCGCCCTCGTCGCTTCGGAAAATCCCTTGGTATGAGCACTCTCGCAAATTTTCTGGATATCCGCAAAGACAGCAAGCAACTGTTTGAAGGATTGGCAATCTCCAAAAATACAGAGCTTTGCAAAAAATGGATGAACCAGTGTCCTGTGGTATTTTTCTCTTTCAAGGACACGGACGGTCTGACCTTTGAAAGTGCCTATGGAATGCTGTGCATGAAACTGGCATTTGCGTTTCAGGATTATCAGTTTCTTTTGGATGACGATGCTATTTCTGACGATGACAAAGGCATCTTTAAGCGAATTCTGGGACGCACTGCATCCATAGATGAAACCAAAAGCTGCTTTTTGCTATTGACCCGGATGCTGGAAATCCACTTCAAAAAATCGGCGGTCGTCATTCTGGATGAGTATGATGTTCCCATTGCAAAAGCCAGCAGCAACGGATATTATTCGCAGATGCTGGACGTGATGCGGGCTATGATGAGCACCACGCTCAAAGACAATACTTCGCTTGACTTTGCTGTTATTACCGGCTGCCTGAAAATTGCAAAAGAAAGCATCTTTACCGGGACGAACAATTTTGTTTCGGATACGATTCTTTCTCCCCGGTTGAGCGAATCCTTTGGGTTTACACAGGCAGATGTAGATCAAATGCTGAAAGATGCTGATCTTGAATCGCAGTCTGCTGAAATCAAGACATGGTACGACGGTTATCATTTTGGCGATGCAGACATTTATTGTCCGTGGGACGTAATCAGTTATCTGCGGGATTTCCAGTATGGTGTAGCACAGAAGCCGAAAAGCTATTGGAAAAACACCAGTGATAACGCCATCATCCGTTCTTTCATCGACTATGCAGGCAACAATATCACCACAAAGCTTGAAACTCTGATGGCTGGCGGCTCTATTGTTCAGCATATTGAAGAAAATCTGACCTACGATTATCTACACTCCTCTGAGGAAAATCTTTGGAGTGTGCTGTATCTGACAGGTTATCTGACCAAGGTGCGGGATAAGGATCTGACAGATTCGCTGCCGGATGGTTGCTCTGCATTGATGATTCCCAATGCAGAGATTCGGGAAATTTTTGAAACCACTGTAAGCAAATGGTTTGACGACAGTGCAAAGGCATGGAATCGCAGCCCGTTGTTTGATGCAGTCTGGAGCGGAAACAACGAAGCTCTGACAAAAGAGATGACCAAGCTGCTGCGTATGACTATCAGCTACCATGACTATCGGGAGGATTTTTACCACGCTTTCCTTGCAGGCATCTTTACTGGTGCTGGCTATGTGGTAGAATCCAACAAAGAGCATGGCGAAGGACGCAGCGATGTTATTGTAAAGGATATCCGCAATGGTCGTGTGGCAATTTTTGAAGCCAAGTATGCCAAAACTCTGGATGCTCTGCCGGATGCCTGCGATACTGCCATTCAGCAAATCAATGACCGGATGTATGCAGCGGACTTCCGGGATGACTATGATGACATCCTCTGCTATGGCATCGCGTTCTTCAAGAAGCGCTGCATGGTACGCAAAAAATAAAAACTGTACTGGAGGCCCACACAATATGTGCGATGTGCTTGATAAAGTGGAAAACAAAGGAAAAGCTGAAGGTAAAATCGAAGGCAAGAATCAAATGGCACTTCTTGTTAAGAAGCTCCTCGATCAGAGCCGTATTGAAGATGTCAAGCGGGCTTCTGAAGACGAAACATACCGTGACAAGCCTATGAAAGAGCTTGGCATCAACTAAACTGTATATGACTTAGGGAGAGTGTCTTCGGATGCTCTCCCTTTACTTTTGCAGGACAGTCCGCGTGGATTGTCCTGTTTTTATTTGGAGGCGCACAATGAAAGAAGAACGAATCAAAGTCCTTGCGCTCCTGCCAATGGAGCTGCCAAAGGAAATCGAGCTGGACAACACGCTTGAAGCCATGCAGAACTTTGTAGGCGGGCTGATCGAATGCATCACATTGAGTGACACCGGTTCAGAGGTCACACTGGTCTGCAACGATGAAGGCAAGCTGCTTGGCCTGCCGCTCAATCGTCCGCTGTGGGATGGAGCCGATGTTCTTGCCGGGCCGGGATTTCTGGCCGGATGTGACAACGAAGGGAATCTGACTTCTCTGCCGCAGAGTGCAATGGATTTCTACAAAGAGAAATTCAGAGCTTTTATTATTGAAATTTAAGGAGGAACGCTTTATGACCTTTCATGCAATGACCGAACACTACGAAGAGATTACGGTTTGCGGAAAGCCTGCGCTGTTCACCAGCATCCGCATCAAGAGGGATACTGTCCCGGATGGCCTGTATACCTACGATGTCCGGCATGATGATGAGTGCCGGGGCATCCCTTGCGAAATCGCACCCTTTGTGATGGTCAACCACTGGGGCACCATTATCCTTGCGGAACCGCTGGATCTGCCGGACGATGGGCGGCGATATATTGACGAGGATACCGACTGGAACTACGCTCCTTTGGATGGCGAGGACACCGCCAATCACAAACCGTGCACTACCATTTCTGATTTTATGACTGCCTATGCCCACTAAAACTGTATTAAAAATACCGTATATTCTGTTTTGTATTAAAATCAGCCGTTTTCAGGCCATTTCAAGGTGCAAAACACAGTCTTAAAAATGTCGCTCGTTATCTTTGAGCCAGAAAGGAGACGCATGAACATCTATGGCTATTGCCGTATCTCTACGGCAAAGCAGAGCATTGACCGTCAGATCCGCAACATCAAGGCCGAGTACCCGACTGCCCATATTGTGCAGGAAGCCTACACCGGTACATCTATCTTTCGCCCGGAGTGGCTGAAGCTTTACCGGGTTCTGAAAGCAGGAGATACGGTGGTGTTCGATTCAGTGTCCCGGATGTCCAGAAATGCAGAAGAAGGTTTTGCTCTGTACGAAGACCTCTACCATAAGGGCATCCGGCTGGTGTTTTTGAAAGAGCACCACATCGACACCGAGACCTACAAAAAAGCCCTGTCCGGCAGCATTGCCATGACAGGGACGAATGTAGACTTCATCCTGAAGGGCATCAACGAGTATCTGATGGCCTTGGCAAAAGAGCAGATCAAACTGGCCTTTGAACAGTCCGAAAAAGAAGTTGCCGATTTGCACCAGCGCACCCGTGAGGGACTTTTGACGGCCCGGCTGAACGGCAAGCAGGTTGGCCGCAAAAAGGGTGTTGGCTTTGAAACGAAAAAATCCAGAGAAGCCAAGCAGATCATCCGTACCCACTGCAAGACCTTTGGCGGCACACTTGACGATGCCGAGTGCATGAAACTCACAGGTCTTGCCCGGAATACCTATTATAAATATAAGCGTCAGATTCGTGCTGAACTGATGGCTGAACAGGATTTGCCGAAAGGAGCAAGTATCTTTTATGAACCGCCAAAATCATTCTGAGCCGGAGAACAGGCTTACTTTGGAGGAACAGCAGGAGTTTTTAGAACTTCTGGCCCGTCTGTCCCCTGAACAGCGTGAAGCACTGAAAGAAGTGCTCAAGTCCTTTACCTAAGCAAAACAGTGCAGAGTGGCATCATGTCACCCCGCACTGTTTATTTTTTATTCTGGTTTTCTCTTTTTTTGTTTTTGGAATGTTTCTTTTGTTGGTGCAGCTCTTTCAGATCTTCAATTGCCAGCTCTGGAGCCATGGTGTGGAACATCAAATAATTGGTGTTCATGGTCTTTGCCGGAGCCTGCGCATAAATTTCCTTGCTTGATTCCTTGGTCAGAATGTGCCAATATCGGTAAAGATAGCCCGCCCAATACATAACTTCCTTATCATATTGAGCATTTCCCTTTATAGTCTGTGGACACTCGTCCGCAAATTCTTCCAGAAGATACTCTTCTCCCGCCCATTGCATCCGATTGTACTCCGAATCCAAATCACGGGCAACTCTGGAACGCATGAACTGTTTCATAAAATCTTCACTGTCGTAACCTGCTTTCCATGCAAGCTTAAAGAGGCGACCTTGAATGTCGCAAATTTGCAGCCAGAGTGACTCCATTGTGATACAGCTCCCTTACTCCAAGTCATACTGCTTTTACCCCGCATTATTTCCATTTCCGCTGCATTACTTCACTTTTCAGAAACAATCGATATTTTGCGCCTTCTTTAATTGGATGGAGTTTGCCCCGTTTCGCAAGATCATCTACATTCTGTTTAGAACATGCCAGCTCCTCTGCAGCCTCAGCCGAGTCAACTACACGTTCTCTTACGAAGCACTTGAACTCTTCCATGCTTAACGGAACCTTTTTCCCTGCCGCATAGAGCTTTCCGCATTCAATACACAGGTTTTCTCCCCAGCAAATACCATAACCATCCGTTTCCACATTAACGGCGCGAAATGTATTTTCGTTCTGGAGCACCGGAGCAAACCGCTTGTCTGTACTCGCCAGCTGCACCAAATCATGCTTCTTCACGCATCCATCTCGGAAAAACACCAGCAACTGATTTTCTGGCAGCGGGATAACGTCTTCTACTTTCTGCTGATTTCGTTTCACAAATTCCTTCGGAATATCCTTCTCCGAAATCGGCTCCAAATAATAGCTATCCTGTGAGCAGCGTCCGTTTGTCATCGTCAGCAGCTTATACTCATCATAAAAGTCAAGTCCGTTATCTCTCAGGATCATGCCAAGATTCTGTCGGTCAGACGGCACAATTCTCTGTTGCACCCAGATTCTGCTCCAATAAGCGTTAATTGTTTTTTGCCCTTTTTTCAAAAAAGACGAGAGGATCAGCGGCGTTTCCCATGGATCGGCCTCCTCTGGCAATTCAATATAAAAACGTTTTTCTTTTTCATAACAGAACAGATATGCAACCGCCTTATTAGTTGTATTGTCCTCATCTCTGACTGCAAAGATTTTCATAATATTCCCACCTCTGCCAGATCATATCCCATATTTTGTTTTGTAAGGACTGCGGTATAATGCCATCCAGTCCTTCCAGTAAATAAGCCTTGTGTGTGTTGCAAGGGATTCAATACCGACATTTTATCTTGTCGTACATCAAGCATTTCGCCCCTATATTTTACGAAACAACGTCAATATGAAAAAATGTGCAAGGAATTCATAACGCATTCCCTGCACATTTTTGCACTCATTATTATTCCATCAGCAGTTTTCCATTTTCAGCAGCCTGCTGAACAGTCTGGAGCGTAGTCTTTGTTTCCTTGTCCAGAACTTTGTTCATTTCGCCTTCCTTAGCCTTATCCAGCAGATCCTGCTTAGAAAGAACCGAAATCAGCTTAATCGCCAAGCAGGTCTTCTGGAAATTCATCTTTTCCGCTGCTGTAAAGTTGATGTACTCCGTTGTGCGTTCAACCGTTCTTTCAGCCTGCACGATTAACCGCAGATAAACATCATACAGCTGCTGCAGTTCGTCCTGCACTTTTTGGGACAGGCGAGACAGTTTTCGCAGTTCCGATTCCATAGACTTCATCGTACCCACAGCTTTGTCTGCTTCCCATTTGATATCATACGCACTGTCCAGTACCTTGTTACCCTTGACGTTGAAAAGAATGCCCTCTACCATAAGCAACGGTGCTGCGGTCAAGCCGACCATTGCCGCCTGACCACCCGCCATTCCAAGTCCTCCTGCACTAAGCGCACCTCCACCCAACTGTGCCAGTGTAGCATTTGTTGCAGCTGCACCAGAGAGAGAAGAGATTGCCGTACCAGTCGAAGCAAATACAGCCATACTTGCTGCCCCGCTCTGTGCTGCAAGACCAACCAAACTACCAGCGACGTAACCAGCCGCACCAGTTTGCACAGCTTCTTTGATTCCAATGCCCAGTGCCTTGATTTCTCTCAAATCCTCTGGCGTTAGAGAAAGATTTCCCTCTAGCGCAACTTCGCCTTTCGAGTTCGGCGGCAGTTTGACTTTGCTGTACATCTCACAGAATCGAGGATAGCCTTCGCCCCATGCTTTGACCTTGAGTTCACCAAGTTCTTCCAATTTTTTATTAGTGCTGTTCTGGGTCTTTTCCAGTTTACCCCGCTCTTCATGATAGTCCGACATTGCTTCCTGTTTGATATCCGATGCCTTGATTCGCTTATTCACACCAGAAACTGCGTTTGCTGCACCCACTGCGCCTGTTGTTGCAATTGTACCAACTGCAGTAGCCCCTGCTGTTGTTCCTGCAACCGTTGCAATATTTGCAGCAACACCACCAATGATTGGAGCCGCTTCTACTGCCGTTGCCGCCGCTCCAATTCCTGCACCAACTGCCCCCATTGCGCCCGTAACGGCAGTTCCGACTGCTGTGGATGCAGCAGCTGTTCCAAGTGCTGTTGCAGCACCACCTACAGCTGTAGCCGCAGAAACGACCGCCCCTCCCACTGCTGTGGAAGCGGCTGCTGTACCCGCAGCTGCAACAGCTCCTCCAACGGCAGTTGCTGCACCTGTAGCCAATGCACCGGCACCGGCTGCGGCGGTTGCTGCGGCAGCGCCGACACTAGCTGCGGCACCAGCTGCGGCTGCGGCACCGGCTGCACCAACAGCTGCAGCCGCAGGCAAAACAACTGGCGCTGCAACCACTGCTACTGCACCCGCTGCAACTGCTGCCAAAAATCTACCAAGTCCCATTTCTTTCTCCTCCTTTTAACGCCTTAGTCTTCGAGCAGTTTATCGCCTCGAGCCTTCCACTCGATGCCCTCCTGTACCCACGTTTCAAGAGCATGGACGCGCTCCGGTTCGATGGAAAAAGCTTGTGCCAGTTCCATGATTTCCTTCCGCTCTGCGTCTGAATACTCGTCATCAACCATGCAGAGCTGCAGCGCCTCTCGCAGGAAACACAGCACTTCACTCCGTGAAGCAAACGCCAGCGGAATTTCTGCGTCTTGATTCATTACAGCGGGAAGCATTGCAATATCTTCTTCCGAAATACCAAGGCCGCGCGCTGCATCAATAAAGAATGTCTGTTCCTCCGGACTGATCCCACCATCTGCCTTGGAAATGCGAATCAATCCCTTGACAAAGTTCATCTTTGCTTCATTCGTTTGGAAAAGCTGCTCGTAGTACATCTTCACTGCCTCCTTAAAGTTCCAGTACAAATGTATCATCCATCATTTTTTCGTCAAACTCTTTGCTGCTGTGAAACTGCATACTCACCCCCATTTCATCCAGTTTACGATAAATTGCATCTGTATCTGTCGTTGTCTCACCCAACAGTCCCCTGATATCGTTGATTTGGGCAAGTTCTTTTTCGTATGCCGCATAGTCTATCTGTCGCAGTCTCTGCAGCTGACGTTCCAGTTCCTGATTGATCTTTTGCATGTAGATTGCAAGGTCTGCATAACTCAGATCATAACGGATCAGCAACTCAGCCAACACCCGTTTTACCAGCTTATACCAAGCAATCAGATTCAGGTGTAGGAAGAAAGTCAGTGCATTTCCGCCAGACCGGACAGCCGCATCAATTGCATCCACAAAGCAAAGCGAACCATTGCCGATCAGGAGCATCATCCGAAGATCCGGATATTTCTCAGAAGGAATGCACTCCTGCAGCGGCTTCTTATCCCCGAAGTAACGGCGGACAGACCAAATAAAGCGGATGCTTAAATCACACAGCACCACCGGAATGGCCATAGTCAGGCCCCAGCGTGCATCGTATCCTTTCTGAAATGCCTTAGTAGCCAGAATCGCAAGCGTATTGCGATCTTTACCCACCTGAAAACTGCCAAAGTTGCACAAACCAAACAACTCATAAAACGGGATCACAATACCGCTTCCACGCCCACCGTTGTTTTTACCACGTCCACCGGAACTGCCTGCAACATCGGACATCAAGTGGCCCAACCAGTTCACCGTACCGCAAAACAATTTGGAAATAAAGTCATTTCCCTGCAATTCATAGGTGTCTGTCTGTATTGTAATGAAGCGGCCATTGTCCAGATAGGTTGCTGTACCTGTAAACTGGTTCAGGATGGAAAAGAATAAACCAACAATATCCGGCGAATGAGCCAATGATTTCATGTGATGGTTACTGGGAGACATTTTAAAAGGCGTCCCTGCCTCGACACTATTTTTCTGGTCATAATTCACTCGGAAGTTTCTTTCCAGAAAACCAATCGCACTCGAAACACTGTTTTCTTTTCCTGCATGAGGTGTCCATCCACAGATTTTCGCAAAGTTCATCACAGCCTTGTCTACCTGTGCATCGGTCCAGCCACCCAGTTTGCTTTCTCCGGGCATTCCGACAAAAAAGCTGTCCACAAGACCTGCAACCACACCACAGCCGACTGCCGTAAGATAATCGTATTTGTCGCAGCTCTTAGCACCTTTCTGTGCTATAATTTTTGCTTCTACCCGTTCAATTTCGGCTGTTGTTGCCATAGAGCCTCTCCGTTTATCTTCTTTCAATTACAAGCCGCCCTGCTGTGTAAGATTGAACTTTATAAAATTTCAGGTAGTTCGCAAGCCCCAACTTCAAGGGCGGAAGCATGGCAATCATGCTGTAATTGATTTTTGTTGTCAGCTCAGCCTTATAGCGATTCATCACTTTATCTGCATACGATGTTACAATCGTGATTTCCTGTGTCTTTTCTTTCAGAGCATTCCGCAATTCCGTTTCATTCGCTGCCATTTTCATAAAACAGTCTCCTTAATATTGATCGTCCATTTTTTCAATTTCCTGTTTCATCTCCTGCACCAGTGTTTCCGGCGCAGTCACTTTGACTTTGCCGCCCTGACTGAGCAGCCACATTTTTACGCCGGTGCCAAACACCTCTGCCTCAATGGAGCACACGCCCTCTTTTTCATCTACAACTTTTGCCATGGGGAACTTGTCCAGCACAGCTTCCACCGATGGGCCGTAGTAGTTGAAGTGGACTGTCTGCGGCTCACCGCCGAACATGAACTGAGTACGGTTTTTGTACTCGCCCTCTTTGAAACGGTCTTTATAAGGAACAGAGAACTTTTCTCCTGTTTCCCTGACGGAATGGATTCTATCAAGCCGATAAATGGTGGGATAAGGATCGTTCTTTTTATGGAAAGCCTCTCTTGTGGAGCTGTCTGTGATAATACCCATGAGATAGAAATAATACTCTGAGAACATCAGCCCCACCGGCTCAACCGTCCGTTTTACGATCTGGTGGTCTTTCAGCTTTTGATACTCGATTTCCATCACCGACTGATTTCGGATGGCCTGTGCCACCATCCACAGATTGTCCGGGTCAACTGCTGCATGGGCTGGGTCGTGGTAATGGAACAGCTCATTGCTGATGAACCACTCAATATCGGCTTTTTCTTTTTGAGACACACAAAGGTTCAGGATAATTTGCAGTTGCTTTTCGACCTGCTCTTTGGTAAAGGCACGGCTCTCCAGCAGAATCTTACATAGGGCCAACACTTCACCTTTGGAAAGCTGCTCAACTTCCTGTGTGACCAAACGGTATCCGTTTTCCTTTTTGTCGTACTCGATTTTTCTTACAATGCCTTCCTTAGCGCACTGTTCTGAAAGAAAATCTCTGATGCTGTCAATATCTCTCTGGATGGAGCGGACGTTCACATAGTACTGCTCTGCTGCTTCCTGCTTGTTGATAAGCTTGCCAGAAAGAAAATCCTGATAAAGTTCCAGCACACGGGTCGTTTTTAAGGTATCTGCGGTCATTGGTTTGTCCTCCTCTTCGGTTCAGCCCCATTATAGCAACGAAGATGGACAGGGAGTGTCTACCATATCATTTTTTCAGAATGTTTTACCACAAATTTTATCGAATCGATTTCTTTCTTGTATCATATCACCCAAATTAGATGCCAGTAATATGATTTTTGCTATTTAAAGTATACGACTTATACAATTATCGGTCAAGCCTTATCACAATAAAATCGTAAGTACACACTACGATTTATCCAAGGAGGTCAAACCATGGAACGAGAGAAGCCCACATTTGATATCCTAGGCCGCATTGAACAGGAACGCCTTTCCCGTGGCTGGTCTGAGTATGCCCTCGCAGAGAATTCAGGTCTGACACAATCTACCATTTCTACCTGGCGCAGACGGAATCTTCAACCCAATGTAGCTTCTCTTGAGAAAATCTGCTCTGGTCTTGGTATCTCGCTTTCCCAGTTCTTTCAGGAGGAAGACTCTGTTTACTTAACCTCCGACCAGAAGGAACTTCTTGATCTCTGGGCTAAACTCTCTCCTGCTCAAAGAACTGCGGTCTCTCAAATGCTGCGTTCCTTCCTATATATAAAGGAAGAGGTATAAAATTTTTTCCGCTCGTGAGCCGCTTGTGTCAAAAGCGAATTTCCGCGAGCACCCTCTCACGGCACACCCATTTTCAGAATGGGTGTGCTACAAGGGCGCTTGCAAAAATTCACTTTCGACACGCGCGTCTCACTCACGGGCTGTATTTTTGTAGCTTCTTATATAAGATAAAATTCAACTATTCCGCAGCAAAACACGAGGCTGTTGCACAAGGATAGAAGCCCGTGCAGCAGCCCTTTTTCTTGCTCTCTCGGCACAAAGATGTGGAAAACCAGTGTCAAACGATCAAAATATTGAAAACATAACGTTAAAGCAAAAGACCAGAGTTATTTAGCCAAAAGGCTTTACAACTCTGGTCTTTTTTGTTGGGGCGTGTGCAACAGCCCCTCTTTGTTCTTATTTTATCTGCGGTGTATCCTTTCGCTGCCGGGAGGATCTCAGATATTCCAGCAGCGTCTGGCTCACCACAGAGCTTTCCGTCTTGGAAAGCGCCAGCCCCACTTCCTGTTCCAGCTCCCGGATAGCATTGGTCAGGCTGGGCTGAGAAATATAGAACTGCTGCACTGCATGGCTGATGGTGCCGGTGCCGGCAACAGCCGTGACATAGCGGAGTTATTGAAGGGTCACGGCAGTTTCCTTTCGGCGTGTTTTTTCTATCCTACCGCAGAGCCGCCAAAAACGCAACGTATTTTCTTCTTTGAAATACCAAACGAACATTGCCGACATATCCAAGATTCACGCCCATCACCTGTGCAACTTGATAAGCATACAGTTCCGAGTACGGTTCAAATCCCAGATTACTGAACCCTGACGTGCCACCTTTATAAAGATAGATTTTTCCGTTTTGTCTGCGCCAGCATTTTGGCAGCATCCCGTTGGTCGAGAACTCCGGGCAGGACGCAAGCGAAGTTCGTATGCTGCTGCCATATCCTGTAAAGGCGATTGCTGCCAGCACCTGACTGAATCGGTTATCGTAAAGATTTACTTTTTCAAAGGTGTCACCGGAGCCCTCTGCATCTACCCAAAAGCAATCATTGAGTGAAAGACCTTTATTGGCTGCAATAATTCCAAGCGGTCGATTCAAAGAAAGCCCCACCTTAGAGAGCAGAGCGTCTACATACGCTCGGTTCTTCGGAATTGCGCGATGCCGCAGCCAGCGTTCTACACCATCTTCTGATACAGTCAGATTCAAAGGTAGAAAAGAACGGTTTTCTTCGTAGACCTTTATAAAATGGAGGCCAGTATCTGCACTGTCCATGTTTGCTTCAAAGGTAAGCAGCGGCAAATCAAAATGCCTGATGGTGTAGCGCACAGCGATTTCTCCTTTCATCCATGATTTTTTCCTTTATTGTACGGCATCAGAATCCGAATGAAAAGCACCGTCGTCATTCTGCACAAAATTCAAGGATAAAATTTTATACCACAAAATCTGCAAAAATCGGGTTTTCGGGGTCATTTTGCCGTTCCTCTCCGAATTTTGCTACAGATCTGCTACAAACTTGCTACAAACGACTGAAAAGGGGGCCTCCTACACGTTTCATTATCAATATGCAAAAGTGAATCCGCTTCACTTTTGCATATCAAAAATCACGTAGATACAAGAAAAAACCGCTTACCTTTTCAGGTAAACGGCTTTACGTTTGGTGGAGAATTAGGGACTCGAACCCCAGACCCCCTGCGTGTGATGCAGGTGCTCTAACCAGCTGAGCTAATCCTCCATATTTTGTTTTGTGCGTTCCGAACTGGAACGTGATTATTATAGCACGGCCTTTGCCAAAATGCAAGCCCTAATTTTAAAAAAATCACACTTTTTGTATCCGCTTTCCGGTTGCCCTTTGATGCCAAATCGTGTATACTGAACACAGAAACTTTCCCACCGGGAAAAGAGGTACAAAAAATGCTGACACTTCGTGGAATCATTACGCTGATCGTTCTGATCGTTCTGTTTGCACTGGCCGTTGTGTGGATCTCCAAGCAGGGCGGCTGGAAGGGCGAGGGCTGCGGCGGCAACTGTGCATCCTGCCACAGCCACTGCGAAAAACAGGACCCGAACAAAAAAGCCTGAGTTCAAAAATGCCCCCGGACATTGCCTGCTGGCAGCGTCCGGGGGCATTCTGCTTTCAGCTTTCCGTCTCGCGGTAAAACACCCCGCGCTCTGCCGCGTACACGGCAATGGTGCTCAGCAGGTCCTGATGGGCTTTCTGGTAAGTAGTGCGGCCGATGTGCAGCTGATCGATCACATCGTCCTCCGTGCGGTGCTGCACATAGCGCAGCTCGAACAGATCCGCACGCAGCGGGTCGTTTTTACGGTAATAGGCAAGGCCCTCCTCAATGGCGGCGCACCAGCTGCGCTCCACCGGGCTTCGTGCACGCTGCCGCATCCCATACCGGTACAGTGCCAGCCGCGTCTGATTTCTCTGCTCGCTTGTCATGTTCTGCCCTCCTCTTTTCATCCGCGCGGCGTGCCAGCACTTCGCGGCGGTTCTGCTCTTCAAAAAAGCAGAGATCCCGCTCGTACATGCTCAGACCAAGCACCGCGCTCAGCCGTTCTGCTTCGCTCAGCTTGAACTGTGTGCGCCCCTGCAGTTTCAGGTTCAGCGCATTGGGGCTGATCTTCAAGGCTCGTGCCACATACTGCATCTTGTACCCACTGGCGCGGATATAATCCCGGATCATTTCAGTATTTGCCATATTCCGCTCTCCTTTTTTCGTATCGGCAATGCCGTTCAACAATCTTTAGTTGTAGTATATTCCTGCATTGATTCAGTGTCAACCCATTTTTGCAAATTCGCAGAAAAAAGTTGATTTTAATGCAATTTTTTGGTATACTTCTGGTAACAGCATTCTTTTTACAGAACAACCATACGTTTTCAGAGAGGTTTCGCATGTCTGAGCTTTCTACCCGTCTGCATCTGCGCCGCAAAGAACTGGGCCTTTCGCAGGAAGAGCTTGCCCAGCGCATGGGCTATCGGTCCAAATCCTCCATTACCAAGCTGGAAAAAGGCATCAACGACCTGCCGCAGTCCAAGGTGGAAGAGCTGGCAGCCGCGCTGGAGACCACCCCTGCCTATCTGCTGGGGCTGGACACACCCTGTCCGCCGCCGGGCTTTGAGCCGCTGCCTGCCATGACGCAGGTCCCGCTGATTGGTTCCATTGCCTGCGGCACTCCTATCACGGCAGAGCAGAACATTGAACGCTATATCGGCGTTCCCGCCGCGTGGCGCGCCGACTTTGCCCTGACCTGCCACGGTGACAGCATGTCCCCCACCATCTGCGACGGCGACATCGTATGCATTCGCTGCCAGCCGGAGGTGGAGCAGGGCGAGATCGCCGCAGTGCGCATTGGCGGCGAGGCCACCCTCAAGCACTTCCACCGGCAGGGTGATGCTGTGATGCTGCTTGCGGACAATGCCGCCGTCTGCCCACCCATGATCTTTACCGGCCTGCAGCTGGAAGAGCTGCACATTGAGGGCCGCGCTGTCGGCCTGTGCCGGGGGCTGTGAGCCGCCTGCAGTCTTTCAGGCACGTTTCATAAAAGGAGGAGGCTTCTCATGTTTTTCTCCCGCAAAAAGCCTGCCCGTTCTTACGACCCCGCCACCCAGCAGCCTGCACTGCGGTGCAGCATCTGCACCGGGGAGCAGGTGGCCGGTTTCATCTCCCCGGATGGCCATTTTGAGGACGTTCAGCTCATTCGCACGCCTCAGGAACTGGACGCATTCCGGGCACGGTACAGCATCCCGCCGGAATGCCCCCTGAAAAAGATCTATTAAAAGGAGTTCGCCATGCCCACTGCACCTGAAGAGATGACCCTGAAGGTCATTGCCCATATCCATACTGCCTTTCCCACCAAGTTCGGCATCCCGCGCCAGAGCGGCCTTGTGGACGAGCTGCGCGGCGAGGTGATCTTTACGCCCGAATACCGCAATGCCGATGCCGTGCGCGGTCTGGAAGATTTTAGTCACATCTGGCTGGTGTGGCAGTTCTCCGGCGCGGTGCGGGACAGCTGGTCCCCCACTGTACGCCCGCCGCGTCTGGGCGGCAACACCCGCATGGGCGTGTTCGCCACCCGGTCGCCGTTCCGCCCCAATCCTTTGGGCCTTTCCAGCGTGCGTCTGGAAGGCATCGAGCACCGGCCGGACATTGGCCCGGTGCTCATCGTGCGCGGTGCCGACCTGATGGATGGCACCCCCATCTACGACATCAAGCCTTACATCCCCTATGCCGACTGCCACCCGGATGCCGCCGAGGGCTTTACCGGCCAGACCCAGTTCCACCGTCTGCAGGTACAGTTCCCGCCCGAACTGCTGGCACAGGTGCCGCAGGCCGACCGCGCCGCCCTGACCGGCGTACTGGCAGGTGACCCGCGCCCCTCCTACCAGCACGACCCGCAGCGGGTGTACGGCATGGAGTTCGGCCCGGTAGAGGTGCATTTTACCGTGGATGGCGAGATGCTCACCGTGACCGGCATCGCCCGCCGCTGAGAGGAAGCGTTTATGGAACTGCGGAACATCAATACCTTTTTGCACATCGCCGAGCTGCACAGCTTTTCCCGCACTGCGCGGCAGCTGGGCTATTCCCAGTCGGCGGTGTCCTCCCAGATCGCACAGCTGGAAGCAGAGCTGGGCGCACCGCTGTTCGACCGCGTGGGCAAGACCGTGCGGCTCACCGATGCGGGCCAGACCTTTTTAGGCTATGCACGCACCCTGCTGGCCACGGCCCAGCAGGCGCAGGCTGCCCTGCAGCCCGCCCGGCAGATCAGCGGCAGTCTGCGCATCGCGCTGGCGGATTCGGTGTGCTCCACCTTCCTGCCCGGTCTGCTCAAACGCTACCACGCCCTGTGCCCGCAGGTGGAGCTGGTGCTGTGCACCGCCACTGCCGACGGGATGCTGCAGATGCTGGGCACAAATCAGATCGATCTGGCCTATACGCTGGACCAGCCCCTGCTGCAGCCCAATCTGGTGCTTGCGGCGGATGTGCCGGAGCCGGTGTGTTTTATTGCACCGTCGGCTCACCCGCTTGCCGGGCAGGAAGTTGTTACGCTGGAAGAGCTGCCCCGGCAGGAATTTCTGCTCACTGAGCGCGGCATGAGCTACCGCGACGCTTTGGATCAGTGCCTTGCCGCCCGCGGCCTTGCCATCCACCCTTATCTGGAGCTGGGCAGCGCTGCGCTGCTGTGCCAGATGGTGGAGCAGGGCATGGGTCTTTCCTTCCTGCCGGAGTACATCGTGCGTCCGGCGCTGGCCGCAGGTCGTCTTGCCCGGCTGAATGTGCCGGACTGCACCGTGGAGATGCATCGTCAGCTGTTTTATCACCGTGACAAATGGCTGACCCCTCAGATGAAAGCCTTTATCGAGCTGGTGCGCCAGCCCGCGCCCAGCACTGCCAGCAAATGAAAAGAGCACGGGTCCATTGAAGCGCAAAGCTGAACACACAAACGAAAAACCGCCGAAGGCTTTCCTTCGGCGGTTTTTCTTATGATAGGAGGATCAAAAATGATCGTCGCTAAATATTAGTTCAGGATGGTCAGCTCGGTCTCGATGTCGAACAGGTGGACCTTGTGGGGATCGAATGCAACGCGGACGGTGTCTCCGTTGCGTGCCTTGGAGGTGGGAGCCACACGAGCGGTCATCTTGTTGCCCTTGTACTCCAGATACAGGTAGATCTCAGCGCCCATCATTTCGGAGACGTCCACCTGAGTATCCAGCTGGCAGTCAGCGTGCTTTGCCATAAACTCGGGCTCGTCGTCGATGTCCTCGGGACGGACGCCCATCTTGATCTTCTTGCCGACGTAAGCATCCAGCTTGCCGTCTGCGGTCTTCTCCTTGGGCAGGGGGATCACGTCGCCGCCCAGATCAACACCGTACAGGTCGCCCTTCTTGATCAGGGTGCCGTCCAGGAAGTTCATCTGAGGGCTGCCGATGAAGCCAGCAACGAACATGTTGCAAGGCATATCGTACAGGTTCTGCGGGGTATCGACCTGCTGGATGATGCCGTCCTTCATAACCACGATACGGTCGCCCATGGTCATAGCCTCGGTCTGGTCGTGGGTAACGTAGATGAAGGTGGTAGCCAGCTTCTTGTGCAGCTTGATGATCTCGGTGCGCATGCTGGTACGCAGCTTAGCATCCAGGTTGGACAGAGGCTCGTCCAGCAGGAAGACTGCCGGGTTACGAACCATTGCACGGCCCAGAGCAACACGCTGACGCTGACCACCGGACAGAGCCTTGGGCTTGCGGTCCAGCAGGTGCTCGATCTCCAGGATCTTAGCAGCCTCGTGCACGCGCTTGTCGATCTCGTCCTTCGGGGTCTTGCGCAGTTCCAGACCGAAAGCGATGTTCTTGTAAACGGTCATGTGGGGGTACAGAGCGTAGCTCTGGAACACCATTGCGATATCACGATCCTTCGGGGGAACGTCGTTGATCAGACGGCCGCCGATGTACATTTCGCCCTTGGAGATCTCCTCCAGACCGGCGATCATGCGCAGGGTGGTGGACTTGCCGCAGCCAGAGGGGCCGACGAAGATGATGAATTCCTTATCCTGGATCTCCAGGTTAAAGTCGGTAACAGAGGGAGCGGTAGCACCCGGATAGATCTTATAGATGTGCTGGCAGCTGATCGAAGCCATAGTCGTTTGCCTCCATAATTTTTAAGGTTCCCACGCTCTTGACGGCGTGTTCATTCGTTGGTACTATAATAACAGATAATTTTGTGATATAAAATAGCATTTTATTGATTAGAGGTGTCAGATATTGCTTTTTGACTGGAACACCATCGCTTTTCCCGCTTCCGTGCAGGATCTGCAGCTGTCTGCCCCCCTCACCCTCTCCGGCGAAGGACTGTGGGTGTGCCTTGTGTCCAGCGGCCAGTGCTCTGCATCCGTACCTGCTGCCGGGCCGCTGCCGCTGGGTGCAGCGCTCATTTTGCCGCCGCAGTCCGTGCCTGCCGGGCACCTGATCCTGAGCCGTGCCCCGCTGGCCCTTGTGCCGGAAAGCATCTGCCATCTGCTCTGCGTCCAGCTTACCGGGCAGGCGGCTTCCCAGTTTCTGGCCGGGCTGCACGAACTGCCCTTCCTTGCCAAGGGCGGTTCCTGCCCGGCCGCTGCCGAACTGATGGACCGCCTTGCTGAGGAAAAGGCCGCCCACAGCCGTGCCCGCAGCCAGTTGGCCTACGCACTGTTGTGTGAGCTGGCCGATGCCGACAGTGCCGCGTCCGCCCTGCCGCCGCTGGTGCAGGCCGCCATTGAGGACATCCGCGCAAACTACGCGGGCCTTTACGGCGTGGAGGAGCTGAGCGAGCGGCTGGGCGTGTCCAAGAGCCATCTAGTGCGCACCTTTACCGCAGCCATTGGCGTGTCGCCGGGCAAATACCTCACCACTGTGCGCGTTGAAGCAGCCCAGCGGCTGCTGCTCCACCGGGAGTACACACTGGACGTGGTAGCCAGCCTGTGCGGCTTTTCCGGTGCCAACTACCTGTGCCGGGTGTTCAAAAAAGAAACCGGCCAATCCCCCGCACAGTGGCGGGCAATGGCCGGTCACGCCGCGCAGAGTGGGCTTTCGCCCGAGGAATCTCTGCGCGAACAGGAGCTTTATATTTAAGGGCTATGCGGTCTGCTTTTTACCGCGCAGCAGCAAAAACAGGGTCAGCACTGCGGTGAGCAGTTCCGATGCCGGGAACGCCGCCCATACGCCGTTCATGCCAAATAGGCGGCTCAGCACCAGCGAGCAGGCCACGATGGCCACCATGCCGCGGCAGATGGAGGTTACGGAGGCTTCCACCGGGCGGTTGGTCGCACTCAGATAGCCCGCTGCCACGATGTTGAACCCGGCAAAGAAGTAGCCCACAAAGTACAGCCGCATGCCCATGTGGGCAAACTGCGCCATCTGGGCGGAGCTTTCGCTGTTGAATATGCCCACCAGTGCATCGGTAGCACCAAAGATGATGCCGTACAGCACCGCTGCCAGCACCAGTGCGGTGCAGCTGCCCAGGATGAGCAGCTTTCTGGCACCGGCCTTGTCGCTTTTGCCGTAGCACTCGCTCACCAGCGGCTGTGCGCCCTGTGCTACACCATTGAAGATGGCCGTTGCCACCAGCGCAAAGTTCGCCACCACGCCATAGGCCGCCACCGCCACATTGCCCGCCAGACCCAGCAGCAGGAAGTTGAATACGGTGGTGGTAACGCCGGAGGACATCTCACCCACAAAGCCGGAGATGCCAAGCTGGCAGCTCTGGCCCAGCAGCCTTGCCGAGGGGCGCTGGCGCACGAACTGCACGCTGTTCTCCTTCTTAAAGAAGTGGCGGCTGCAGATGGAAATGCTGATGATGGGAGACACGGCGGTGGCCAGCGCCGCACCGGCCAGCCCCAGACCCATGGGAAACATGAAAATATAGTCGAACACCACATTGAACAGGCTGCTACTCAGGGTAGCCACCATGGCAAGGGAGGGGTCGCCGTCGTTGCGCACAAAGGCCGACACGATATAGTTGCACATGAAGAAGGGCGTGAACATAAGGAAGATGCGGGCATACGGGATGCCCAGCGCCACGATCCCCGCGTCACCGCCCATCAGCCGCAGAAGGCCGCCGGGCGCAAAAATGCCCACCAGCAGGAACGGCACGCTGAGCACACAGGCGCAGAAGATGGCATTGGAAAAATAGCGCTGGCAGCGCTCGTCTCCCTGCGCCTTGAGGATGGCATAGCGGGTGGCCGCGCCAAGGCCGACCATGGAGCCGACGGCAAAGATGAAGTTGTAGACCGGCAGGCAGAGGTTGAGCAGGGTAACGCCGTCGGTGCCCGCCGCCTGCGAGATGAAATAGGTATCGGCCAGAATGTAGCACGAGGTGCCCAGCAGGCCGAAGATATTCTGTGATACATATTTAAAGAACTGTTTTGTCAGGTTCATCCAAGTTCCCTTTCATGGCATTTTTTACGCATACCGGCATATTTTAGCGCACCCCAAAATGCAAGTCAACACAAAAACGCCCTGTACCGCGCAAAAAAGCATTGACAGCCCGGGCTCTGGCCCTTACACTGGGAGCGGTCACAAAATCATCCCCCTCGCCGGGGGAAGTCTTTTATTACCAGCATCTTAATTTGGGAGGTTCTCTATGTCCGGCAGCACACTGTTTTCCATTGGCGAAGCACTCATCGATATGATCCCGTCCAGGGTGGGCTGTTCTTTTGACGAGGTTCCCTCGTTCAGCCCGCGCACTGGCGGCGCACCGGCCAACGTGTGCGCCGCCTTTGCCCGGCTGGGCGGCAAAAGTGCTTTTCTGAGCCAGCTGGGCGACGACCCCTTCGGCCACAAGATTGCACGGGAGCTGGAAGCCTGCGGCATCGACCTCTCCCATCTGGCCTTTACCGATAAGGCCAGCACGGCCCTTGCCTTCGTCAGTCTGGAAGAGGACGGCAGCCGCACCTTCAGCTTCTACCGCAAACCCTCGGCGGACCTGCTTTATTCTCCGGAGCAGATCGACCCTGCATGGTTCGCCGATGCCTTTGCCCTGCACTACTGCAGCGTGTCACTGGTGGACAGCCCCATGCGCTACGCCCACCTTGCGGCCATTGCCGCCGCACGCGAAGCTGGTGCTATCGTCAGCTTTGACCCGAACCTGCGCTTTCCCCTCTGGCCGGACCGCGACATGCTGCGCGGGACGGTGCTGCAGTTCCTGCCGCTTTCCAACATCCTCAAAATTTCGGACGAAGAGCTGGAATTTCTCACCGGCACTGCGGACATTGAATCCGCCCTGCCGCAACTGCTTGTGGGCGATGTGCAGCTGGTGCTGTACACCTGCGGCAGCAGCGGTGCCCACGCCTATACCCGCACCGCCCACGGCTTTGCCCCCTGCCGGGAAGTCCGGGCTGTGGACACCACCGGTGCAGGCGACGGCTTCATCGGCTCGTTTTTGTGGCAGCTGGAACGTGATGGCGTGACACTGGAAAAACTGGCAAAGCTCAGCAAAACAAAGCTGAACGAATACCTTGCCTTTTCCAACCAGTTCTGCGGCATCAGCGTGCAGACGAATGGTGCCATCGACAGCTACCCCACCCTTGACCAGATGCAGTAAAACATACAATATGCCCTACGTCACAGAACCGCAGGGCTTCTTTTTCATTTACAATTTGTAGTATTGCGCTGCCATATTCCAATTTTGTCCTGTTTACGACATCTTTTCTGCCAGTTTAAGATTTGTTTATCCTTTGTACAAGCCTTGTTTTTATTCTCTGCCCGGTTCCATGATACCATAAGGGCAAGAACAACAAGCAGGGAGGCTTTATCCATGTCCTTTGAATTTACCCTTCTGGATGCCTTACAGGCTCTACGCTGTCCGGTGCTGGATGCACTGGCGGTGTTTTTCGATCAGGCCGGTGCCCACGGTGAGATCTGGATCGCCTTCACGGCGGTACTGCTGGCGTTCCGGCGCACCCGCCGGGCCGGGCTGGCCATGGCGCTGGCGCTGGGCCTTTATATGCTGGCGGGCCACTGCGCCTTAAAGCCGCTGTTCGCACGCCCGCGCCCCTGCGACCTCCGGCCGGAGATGCTCACGCTGGTGGCCCGGCCCCATGGCTGGTCCTTCCCTTCCGGACACACATCCTCCGCCTTTGCCGCTGCCTTTGCGCTCTGGCTGCAGAACCGCAGGCTCGGCATCCCGGCTCTTGTGCTGGCCGGGTTCATCGGCTTCACGCGGATGTACCTGTATGTGCATTTCCCCACCGACATTCTGGGCGGCGTAGCACTGGGCCTTGCAGTGGGGGCCTGCGGCTCCATGCTGGCAGATAAGATCAGCAACAAATGGGCGAAACGAAGTGAAGTAAAACGAACTGTATAAACCAATTTCGTCTCGCACTCGTTCTTGCTTTGCTTTTTACATTCAGATGAAGTATATCGCTTCGATCCTATTCGTGAAAAAGAGCCTCGGAAAAATCCGCAGATTTTTCCGAGGCTCAACTAATTATAATAGAATTTCCGCTAAAACAGCCAAAGCGCACGCGGCGGCTATTCCCAATCGTTCTCTTGCATTCAGGTAAAAACAAAAGCAGCCAGCACCGTGGAAAGGAGGATAAAGCGGTGCTGGCTGCGGTATGAGAACTCCCGAACTTTGCGGCGGATCAGGAGGGATTTGGTAGTCTGTCCGCCGTCGTTGGCGATTGCCTGGCATAGGCGGGGGACAGTGTTTTAATAAGTACCTGCTGGGCTGTGCCAGATGCACCAGCCCCCGCAGGTGAAAGCCCTTGTCGGCTTTGGGGAGACGTCTTTGCATCTCCCTGACTGCACCCTTATACTACCAGACAATCGTGGCATTTCTTTGTGGAGTTTTTGAACAATTTGCAAATAGATTTTCAGGTGTTTTCAAAGGAGGCCCCAGCTTACCGGGGCGGCGGGCCGGAAGTTTCTCCGAAGACCGTCCGCTGGGGTGGGACTGGAGTCCCGGGCTGTTCGCGGAGAAAGCTTCCTACTGGCCTGCATTCATGCTTTTACTGCGCCCCGAAAAATTCCTTGGCGATGTCCGCGCTGCGCTTGGCATCCTTGGCGTACCAGTCCGCGCCGATCTTCTCGGCATATTCCGGGGTCAGCACGGCACCGCCCACCATGATCTTGCAGTCCAGGCCCGCTTCGTGCAGGGCGGCGATGGTCTCCTCCATGCTCTTGAGGGTGGTGGTCATCAGGGCGGAAAGACCCACCAGATGCACATTCTTTTCCCGCACGGTGTTCACCACCGTCTCCACCGGCACATCACGGCCCAGATCGATCACCTCAAAGCCGTAGTTTTCCAGAATGACCTTGACGATGTTCTTGCCGATGTCGTGCACATCGCCCTTGACGGTGGCCAGCACGATGCGGCCCTTGCTGGCGCTGCCCTCGCCCTTCTGGGCAATGACGTTCTTGATCTCCTCAAAAGCGCTCTGGGCAGCACTTGCAGCCTGCAGCAGCTGCGGCAGGAACAGCGTGCCCTTCTCGTACTTGGCACCCACGATGTCCAGCGCCGGGATCAGCGCTTCGTCCACCACTTCCAGCGGCTGCTTTTCGGCCAGCAGTGCCTTGGTCTGGGCGGCGGCATCGCCCTTCAGGCCCTTTTCCACCGCCTTCATCAGTGGAGCGTAAGGGCCGGTAAGCTCTGCGCTCTCACCGGATGCGGATGCCGAAGCCGCAGGCACCGTCTGCGCGGCCTGCTTGAGGGCCACCGAGGCGGGCACATGGTCGGCATACCGCTCAATGTACTTCGTGCTCTGCGGATCGCGGTTGGTCAGCACGTTGTAAGCATACACCGCCGCCATCATCTCCTCGCTGGAAGGGTTCATAATGGCGAGGTCAAGGCCCGCATACATCGCCATGGTGAGGAAGGTGGTGTTCAGATAGGGGCGGCAGGGCAGGCCAAAGCTGATGTTGGACACGCCCAGAATGGTGCGCACCCCCAGCTCCTTCTTGCAGGCTTCCAGTGCCTGCACGGTGGCCAGAACGTCCTTCTGCTGGGCGCTGGCGGTCAGGGTCAGGCAGTCGATGTAGATGTCCTCCCGCGGGATGCCGACGGCAAGAGCCGCCTCCGTGATGCGGCGGGCAATGGCCACCCGGTCCTCGGCGGCGGGCAGGATGCCCCGCTCATCGATGGCAAGACCCACGATGGCCGCACCGTACTTTTTGCACAGGGGCAGAATCGCGTCCAGCTTTTCCTGCTCGCCGTTGGTAGAGTTGACGATGGGCTTGCCGTTGTACACGCGCAGGCCGTTTTCCAGTGCCTGCACATTGGAGGAATCCAGCTGCAGCGGCAGGCTGGTGACGCTCTGCAGGGCCTTGACCACCTTGGGCATCAGGGCAGGCTCGTCCACGCCGGGTGCGCCCACGTTCACGTCCAGCACCTGAGCCCCGGCCTCCACCTGACTGACCGCCTGCTCCAGAACATAGTTCATATCCTCTTCCCGCAGTGCCTGCTGGAAGCGCTTTTTGCCCGTGGGGTTGATGCGCTCACCCACCACCGTGATGCCGTCCACGTTGACGAAATCCACCGGCGTACACAGCACCGAGGGCATTTTGTGGGCCGGACGGCCGGGTACGCAGCCTGCAAAAACGCTGTTCAGCAGCTTGATGAACTCCGGCGTGGTGCCGCAGCAGCCGCCCGCCGCGAACAGATGCAGGTCCCGGTAGGGCTTCATTTCCATGGCGAAGAGCTGCGGGGTGATATCGTAGCCGCTGCCGTCGGCCCGGGGCAGGCCCGCATTGGGCTTGACGAACACCGGAAAGTCGCCGGGCACAGCCTCTGCCAGACGCTTTGCCATGGGAAAGATCTCCTTGGGGCCCAGTGAGCAGTTGATGCCCACCGCGTTGGCACCCAGGCCACGGGCGGTCACGCCGAAGCTTTCCACCGTGCAGCCGGTAAAGGTGCGCCCGCCGGCTTCAAAGCTCATGCTGACTAAGATAGGCAGGCCGCTGTTTTCCTTTGCTGCCAGCAGAGCGGCTTTCAGCTCGTACAGATCGGTAAAGGTCTCAAAGAAAATGAGGTCGGCCCCGGCGGCAGCGCCTGCCCGGACGATGCGCGCATACTCGCTCACCGCATCCTCAAAGGCCAGCGTTCCGCTGGGTTCCAGCAGTTCTCCCAGCGGGCCGACATCCAGCGCGGTCAGGGCACCGTAGGGCGCACAGGCGCGCTTGCAGTTGGCGATGCCCGCCGCAATGATTTCTTCCAGACTGTAGGCGCTGCCCGCCAGCTTGTGGGCCGATGCGCCAAAGGTGTTGGCGTTGACGATGCGGCTGCCCGCAGCGGCATACTTGGCATGGATGCTCTCGATCAGCTCCGGATTGGTGATGTTCAGCTCCTCCGGCTTTGCACCCAGCTTCAGGCCCGAAGCCTGCAGCATGGTGCCCATGCCGCCGTCCAGCAGGACGGTATTGCTCTGCTTGAAAAGTTCACTCGCTTGCACAGGTCTTTCCCCTCTTTCTATACTCACACCGGGTGCGCAGCACGCAGTGGCCGCACCCGGCCAGTTTTCCCTTTACCGGGTGGCCGCTGACCCCCAGAATGGCCGTCACGCTCTTGCGCGGGGTCATCAGGTTGGTATCGGTCACACACAGGCCCGCCCGGCGCACCGTATCCAGCGCGTTTGCCACCAGCGGCTGTACTGCAATATCCCAGTCACCGTAGCCGGGCGAAAACCGCCCGGTCAAATACTTTCCCTCTTTTGCGGCCCACTGGCGCAGCTCTGCTTCGGCTGCGTCTGCGGCCTGCTCGGCCAGCGCGCTGCCCAGTGCGTCGGACGCAACGCCCGCCGCGATATCTCCCACACCGGCACGGCGGATCTGTGCATCCACGCCGGGGCCAAGGGTCACGGCCAGCAGCACCGCCTGCGGGCAGTTTTCCAGATGCTTCATCACATCCCCACCCCGCAGGATGCCTGCTTCGGCAAGGGCAGCCGTGTCCGCTTCCAGCCAGACCGCCCGGGGCGTTGCCGCCGCCAGCAGCGGCATGGCGCATGTTTCCAACAGGGTCATGGTGCGGTCGTCCGGTTCCCCTCTGGCCCCGAAATACCGCGCTGCCTGTGCTGTATCGATCGCCGCCGGTTTTGCCAGCACCAGCGGCTGCGGTGCACCGATCATCCGCCGCACCTCCTTGCTTTTTTGAAATAAAGTGGTCTTAAGTATACCGCACCTGTGGGATTTTATCAATCCCGCAGAGCGGCGGATAAAAGAAAACTCCCTCAGTCACAGCTCACGCCGTGCCAGCTCCCTCAAGGAGGGAGCCTCTGTCGAAAAGGTAAGCTTTTCGGTTTTGCCAAAGGCCCCATCCCAGAGGGGGCTGTCTGTGAAGCAGACTGGGAGAGTTCGTTCTTTATTTGATGCAGCTGGAACAGGGCGTATAGCCTGCTTCCACGGCTTCCTGATAGCTGGAGAAGAGGATCTGGTTCTTCTCTGCCGGCAGGTTCGGGCAGGTAGGCAGATGGAACTTTTTGCTGTTCACATTGCCGATGTACGCCTGCTGGGCCGTGCTGGATGCCGCCGGGTCGGTGGGGTTCAGCGCGGAATCTGCCGCAAAGTGCTCGGTGCCCACGGTGTAGTTCTGGCCGTCACTGCCAATGGTGATGGTGCCCTGCAGGTCGGTGCGGTACACATCCACCCCGGCATCCCGCAGGATGCTCAGCGTTTCCTCGTGCGGGTGGCCGTACTTGTTGTTCACGCCGCAGGAGATGATGCCCATTTCCGGCAGCACCGCGTTCAGGAAGAGGTAGCTGGTGGAGGTGCTGGAACCGTGGTGGCCCACCTGCAGCACATCGGCCCTGAGGTTCGCGCCGCTGTTCACAAGGTCGGTCTCCGCAGTCTTTTCCATGTCGCCGGTCAGCAGGAAACTGGTGGAGCCGTAGTCGATGCGCAGCACAATGGAGGTATCGTTGGTGTCGCTGTACTGTGCCACCGGGCCAAGCATGGTCACGGTAGCGCCGCCCAGCGGCCACATCGTGCCCACGGCGGGCACCTCTACCTGCAGGCCCTGCTGTTGGGTGTATTTAACAAAATCCTGAAAGCACTTGGTGGAGGCATCGGTCACCGGGCTGTACACATGGTACGCCGGGAAGTAGGCCAGTGCGGCAGCCAAGCCGCCTACATGATCCTCATGCGCGTGGGAGCAGAACACATATTCCAGCTGTTCCACCCCCTGACTCTGCAGGTAAGAGACGATGAGACTGCCGTCGTCCACATTGCCGCCGTCGTAGAGCATGAACTGTCCGTCGCATTCCACCAGCACACTCAGCGCCTGACCCACATCGATGAAATGCACCTCCAAGGGTGCGTCCACTGTATCCACAGCCGCCGCAGCAGAAGCGGACGGGTTCGGCACTACATCGGCGCTTCCGCCCGGGACGGACGGCAGCCCGCTGCAGCCCGCAAGGCTCAGCACCAGTGCGGCGGCAGCGGCCAGCGCAGCAAGGCGCTGCCACAGGCCTTTCTTAGGCGCGTTTACTTTTTCTTCTTTCCAGTTTTCCACGTTGTGTTCTCTTTCTGTTGATCGTTTTTTGGCTTGCGCGCGGGTGCCGAATGGGGCGCAAAGCGTGCGCCGGGGCTGGGCGCACGGCCTGTCGGTGCAGCGGCACGGCTTTGGCCGTGGGCAGGCTTGCCGTTATGGCCCTTCTGGTTCGGGCGCACCGTATAGGTGCCGTCATTGTGGATCGTCACATCGGCGGCTTCGGCCCGGCGGGCAGAGCGCTGCACGGCGCGGCGGCCTGCGGCGGGCACCAGCAGGGGGATCAGGTCCTCCCGGTGGGTCATCTTCAGCGCCTTGACTACCTTCTCGGCGTTGCGAGGCTCGTAGTATTGCAGCAGCGCCCGCTGCAGCGCCTTGCCCTCGGGGGTCTTTTCCACAAACACCGGCTTCAGGGTGTAGGGGTCAAGGCCGGTGTAGAACATGCAGGTGCTCACAGTGCCGGGGGTGGGGTAAAAATCCTGCACCTGTTCCGGGCGCATGTGGTTTTTATAAAGATATTCTGCCAGATAGACTGCATCCTTGAGGGTGCTGCCCGGGTGACTGGACATCAGATAGGGCACCAGATACTGCTTTTTGCCGGCCTTTTTGCTCAGCTCATAGAATTTATCCTTGAACTTGTTGAAGGTCTCGATGGGCGGCTTGCCCATGTAGGCCAGCGTGTTGGGAGCACAGTGCTCCGGAGCCACCTTCAGCTGGCCGGACACATGGTACTCTACCAGTTCCTTGAAGAAGGTGTCGTCCGGGTCGGCCATCAGGTAGTCGAACCGGATACCGCTGCGGATGAACACCTTTTTCACGCCCGGCAGCTCCCGCACCCGGCGCAGGATCTTCAGGTAGTCGCTGTGGTCCACGATCATGTGGGAGCAGGTGGTGGGGGCAAGACAGTGCTTGCCGCCGGTGCACATGCCCCGCAGCATCTGCTCCCTGCAGGAGGGAAAGCGGAAGTTTGCGGTGGGGCCGCCCACATCGTGGATGTAGCCCTTGAAATCCGGCTCGTGGGTCATGCGCTCGGCTTCTGCCACGATGCTGTCCGCGCTGCGGCTGGTGACACGGCGACCCTGATGCAGCTGGATGGCGCAGAAGTTGCAGCCGCCGAAGCAGCCGCGGTTCTGGATGATGGAGAACTGCACCTCACGGATGGCAGGCACGCCGCCCATGCTCTCGTAGATGGGGTGGTAACGGCGGGTGTAGGGCAGAGCGTAGACCTTATCCAGCTCCCCGCGCACCAGCGGCTTTGCGGGGATGTTCTGCACCAGATACTTTTCGCTCTGCTTCTGCACGATGATCTGGCCGCTGACCACGTCCTGATTGTCCATCTGGATGCGGCAGGCCTTGGCATACGCCGTCTTATCCGACGCCACCTTTTTAAAGCCTGCGCACTCCACGTAGCGCTCGGGCAGATGGTCGAAGTCGGTCATGTAACAGGTACCGTCCACGTCCGTGATGCTCTCCACCGGTTCCCCGGCGGCAAGGCGGCGGGCGATCTCCACGGTCTGGTGCTCGCCCATGCCAAAGCTGATGATGTCCGCGCCGGAATCCTCGGCAATGCTGGGCAGCACGGTGTCCAGCCAGTAATCGTAGTGGGCAAAGCGGCGCAGGGACGCTTCCAGACCGCCCAGGATCACCGGCAGGTCGGGATAGGCCTGCTTGGCAAGGCGGGTGTACACGGTGGCGCTGCGGTCCGGGCGTGCGCCGCCCTTGCCGCCGGGGGAGTATTCGTCCTCGGCGCGGGGGATCTTTGCCACGGAATAGTGGCTGACCATGCTGTCCACGTTGCCGCCGCCGATGAAGAAGCCGTACTTCGGCTTGCCGAACCGCTTGAAGTCCTCGCAGTCGGTGTAGCGTGGCTGGGCCAGCACGCCGATCTTATAGCCCTCGGCTTCCAGCAGACGGCTGATGATGGCAGTGCCAAAGCTGGGGTGGTCCACATAGGCATCGCCGCCCACCACCACAAAGTCCAGCTGCTCCCACCCGCGGGCCTCCATATCGGCCCGGCTGATGGGAAGAAATTCGGTGTAGATCTTTGGGGAAGAGTTGTCCATAATGCTCCTTTTATTGTTAAGCCCTCTCAGGCAACACCTTGCGGCGTTGCCAGCTCCCCCGATGGGGGAGCTTTTTGCATCTTTTCATCCAGTTTTTCTTTGAAGGCAGACGATATCTTACCCACTCATAAAGCTCGCCCTTCGGGAGAGCTGGCGCGTCAGCGCCTGAGAGGGTCATTCATCCGGCTGGTTCATCTGCTGTTCGATCCACTGCTGGCGGCTGATAAGCACAGCGCGGGGCTTGGCGCCCTCGTAGGGTCCGATGATGCCTTTTTGTTCCATCTCGTCCATGATACGGGCCGCGCGGGCGTAGCCCAGCTTGCAGCGGCGCTGCAGCAGGCTGGTGGAGGCCTGACCGGCATCGATGACCACCTCCACGGCCTGCTTGAACATCGGGTCGGTATCAGGATCCTCGTCGGAGTCCGCGCCGCCGCTGCCTTTCTTGCCGTCCTGAATGGCGTGCTTTTCCATGGCTTCGATCATGGCTTCGTCATACTGCACGGTGCCGCTCTGCTTGATGAAGTCCAGCACACGGCTGATCTCCTCATCCCGCACGAAAGTGCCCTGAATACGGGTAGGCTTGGGCGCACCCACGGGCATGAACAGCATATCACCCATGCCCAGCAGCTTTTCGGCACCGGAGCCGTCCAGAATAGTGCGGCTGTCCACCTGACTAGACACTGCAAATGCGATGCGGCTAGGGATGTTGGCCTTGATCAGGCCGGTGATCACGTCCACGCTGGGGCGCTGAGTGGCTACGATCAGGTGCATACCGGCGGCGCGGGCCTTCTGGGCGATGCGGCAGATGGAGTCCTCCACATCCTTGCCCACCACCATCATCAGATCGGCCAGCTCGTCGATGATAATGGCGATGTAGGGCATCTTTTCCAGATCAGGCCGTTCTGCGGCCAGCTTGTTGAAAGACTTGATGTCGCGCACATTGTTCTCTGCAAACAGATGATAGCGGCGCTCCATCTCCTGCACCGCGCTGCCAAGGGCACCTGCGGCCTTTTTCGGCTCGGTGACCACCGGCATCAGCAGGTGGGGAATGCCGTTGTACTCGGCCAGCTCCACCACCTTGGGGTCGATCAGCAGCAGCTTCACGTCCTCCGGGCTGGAGCGGAACAGCAGGCTCATGATGATGCTGTTCACGCACACGGATTTACCGCTGCCGGTGCTGCCTGCAATGAGCAGATGGGGCATCTTGCACAGGTCTGCCACCTGTGCCACACCGGCAATGTCCTTGCCAAGCGCAATGCCCAGAGGTGAGGTCATGCGCAAAAAGCTCTGGCTCTCGAACACGCTGCGGATATACACCGGGGTCTTTTTGTGGTTGGGCACCTCAATGCCCACGGCAGGCTTGCCGGGGATGGGTGCCTCCATACGCACGTCCGCCACCGCAAGGTTCAGGGCGATATCGTCTGCCAGCGAGGTGATGCGGCTGATCTTGACACCCGCCATGGGCTGCACCTCGTACCGGGTAACGGAGGGGCCCCGGGAGATATCCAGCACACGGGTGCGCACGCCAAAGCTTTCCAGCGTATCCACCAGCTTCTGGGCGTTGGCTTTCAGCTCTTCCTGCGCGCCGGGGTCGGTCTCGTCCTGCGATTTTTCAAACAGCTCAATGGGCGGATACTGGTACTGATAAGTATCCACCGGTTCGGCCTCGTCCACAGGGGCCGCTGCCGCGGCCTGCTCGGAAGCGGCAGGCTTTTCCATTGCCGCTGCCACCAGCGTGCTGATATCCTTTTCCTCCACCGGTTCGCTGGTAATGCTGATCCAGCCGTCCTCGTCGGGTGTGCCGCGCATGGCAACGGCGTTTTCGGCGCTCACCCGGGCGGGTGCCGCCGGGACTGCGGGCTGGATGGGCACGGCGGGCATCTCCGGCGTGACTGCCGCTGCCGGGCTTTCCGGCTGGGCCGTCGGCATTGCCGGGGTCATGACCGGAGTATCAAAGCTTTCCGCTGCCGCAGGCTGCACCGGCTGTGCAGCTTTTGCAAAGAAATCGGATGCATCGGTCTCCACCGCGTCCTGTACGATGGGCTGCGGGGCAGGTCTGGGGGCCGGGCGCAGCGGGTTCTGCCCAAAGGTGCCGCCCGGGCCCACGATGAGCGGCTCGATGGGTTCGCTGCCGCCCTCCTTCACCTCAGTGTGGTCCGGGCCAAGGTCCACATCAAAGGAAGCCCGGGGCCGGGATACCCGTACCTGCACCGGCGTGATGGCCGGGGCGGCAGGCTCCGGCTGGGCAAGCGGCTGGCCGGAAGTATCTGCGGACGGCTCCGGCTGCGGGGCGGCCTCCGGCTTCTCCGCCTCCATCTCTTCGGTCACCTTGTGGCCCCAGTGGCGGATGCCGTTCAGCCAGTCCGGCACACCGATGCGGAAAGCCGGAGTTTCCATCTCCTCTTCGGCATCTTCCTCATCCCGGTATTCATCTTCTGCTTCGTCGTAGTCTTCCTCAGCCTCGGCTTCTGCCGCGCGGGCAGCGGCACGTTCAGCGCGGCGGGCTGCGCTCTGCTGCGCCATGGCCGCACCCTTTGCGTGCACGCCGCCAAACGCAGCGCACAGCCATTGCCACACCTCTGCCGGGGTCAGATCAAAAATGTACAGGCTGACACACAGTGCCAGTACGATCATGATAAGGGTTGCCGCAGGCCGTCCGCACAGCAGCAGCAGGCTGCCGCCCAGCAGTGCGCCCAGCGCACCGCCGCCGATCCATGCATTCACGCCGTTTGCGTAGCAGGCAGCCGTCATCTGAAATGCCGACATGCCCTGCGGCTGGATATCGGAAAAAACGATCACCGTGCCGCAGGCAAACACCAGCCCAAGAACCAGCTTGAAGATCTTGGGCAGAAGGTCTTCGCCCCGGGTATACTGCACAGCAAGGCAGCACACTGCCGCGCCCAGCACAAAGCTGCCACAGCCAAAAAGTCCGAACAGCACATCGTGCAGGGCCTTCCATGCCGAATCTCCCTCCACAAAGGCCAGCACCACCAGCAAAAGGCCTGCAAACAGGGTGCCAAGCCCCGCCGGAAGCCGCTGTTCTGCGCGTTTTTTGCGCGATGCTGCGCGCCGTGTTGTCGTTTTACGTTTTTTTGTTGCCATGTTTCTTTGTTCCCCGCGTTTGTAGTAGACACACTATTTGATTTTATTATTGTACCACGCAGGGAAGAAAATGGCAAACCTATTGTTGTACAAAATCGGCCTTCATTTGCGTTCAATCTCTTTATACAGCCACGCCAGCGCATCCGAAAGCCCGCCCAGCTCGTCGATGAGCTTTTCCTTCACGGCCCGACGTCCATCCAGCACCGTGCCCATGTCCATCACCAGCTCGCCGGTGTGGAGCATCAGGTCGGTGTAGCGTTTTTCGGTCATGCCGCTGTGGGCCGCTACGAAGCCGGTGATGCGCTGCTGCATCTGCTCAAAGCTGCGCATGGTCTGCGGCACCCCCAGAATGACACCGGAATGCCGCACCGGGTGCACGGTCATGGTGGCTGTGGGCACGATGAAGCTGCGCCGGGCGCTGACGGCAAGCGGGATACCGATGGAGTGCCCGCCGCCCAGCACAAGCGTTGCACTGGGTTTGGACACGCTGGCGATCAGCTCCGCCAGCGCAAGGCCTGCTTCCACATCCCCGCCTACCGTGTTCAGCAGCACCAGCAGGCCTTCGATGCGGGGATCCTCCTGCGCGGCCACCAGCTGCGGGATGACATGCTCATACTTCGTGGTCTTCTGGCCCTGCGGCGCTTCCGAATGGCCTTCGATCTGGCCGATGACGGTCAGGCAGTGGATCACATGCTCCCCGCGGGCCAGCGTGACCGTGCCCAGATCTTCGATCTCTTCCTTTTCCAGCCGACGCGCGTCGGTCTGCTGCGTTTCATCGTTCATATGCTTTCCTCCTGCGTTTTTTGTCAGCATTCCCCAGCCTGTGCCGGGCTATGCAGACCCACTGCAGCAAAAAAGCGGTAACATTTCATAAAAATTTTTTGAGAATGATTTGACATTCTCCATCGGTGCAGTATACTTTAAATAATTGACTGTAATATCTGCAATATGAACCCGTAAACGGATCGGGGTTTCTCTGCGCCGCATCTGTAAAGCAGGCAGCTGCGGCAAGTACTGCGATAGAGCGAAAGGAGAAAGTATTCTATGAACACTCCTGCAAGGGCTTCGCTTCCCGTTATCAAGCGTCTTCCCAAATATTACCGCTATCTGTGCTCTCTGCAGGCGGACGGCATCAACAGCATTTCTTCCCGCGAACTGGCTGCTCAGATGGGCACCACCGCTTCGCAGGTACGGCAGGACTTCAACTGCATCGGCGATGTGAATGGCCGGCAGGGCATCGGCTACTCGGTGGAAAACCTGCTCTCCATTCTGGAAGGCCTGCTGTTCGGCAACGGCGACCGCCTGCCCACCATCCTGATCGGCTGCGGCCGTCTGGGCAAGGCAGTGAGCCGCTTTATCACCACCGATACCAACGGCTACCGCCTGATCGCCGCCTTTGATGTGGCACAGAGCGAGGTGGGCAAGGAGATCAGCGGCATCCAGATCCGCCATATCGACGAGCTGGAGTCTTTCTGTGCCGAGCATCACCCCAAGGTCGCAGTGCTCTGTGTGCCCCGCGACGGTGCGGAACAGGTCAGCGGCCGTCTGGTGGATCTGGGCATCGAGGGCTTCTGGAACTTCTCCCACTATGACCTCTCTGTGCCGTATCCCGATGTGGTGGTGGAGAACGTCCATCTGGGCGACAGCCTGATGAGCCTTGGCTACCGTCTGCGCAATCAGGACTGAATATACCTAAGTAAATAAAAAGAAATAAAGACTGCTGCACAAGAGCAGCAGTCTTTTCTTCTATAAGGAGAGTTTTTCAAATGGCAAAACTGTATTTCCGCTACGGCGCAATGAACAGCGGCAAAAGCACCGCCCTGATGCAGGTAGCCCACAACTACGAAGAACAGGGGATGCGGGTGCTGATCCTCAAGCCACAGGTGGACACCAAGGGCGGCGGTGAGCTGGTGAGCCGTCTGGGCGTGCGCCGCAAGGCTGATCTGCTGATCCCGCCGGAGACGGACGTGTTCGAGGCCGTGCGCACGGCCAACGCTGACGGTGCGCCGCTGGCCTGCGTGCTGTGCGACGAGAGCCAGTTTTTCACTGCGCAGCAGGCAGAACAGCTGTTCATGGTCACGGTGGATTTGAACATTCCGGTGATCTGCTACGGCCTGCGGGCAGATTTTTCGCTCAAGGGCTTTCCCGGCTCTACCCGCCTGCTGGAGCTGGCCCACACCATCGAGGAGATGAAGACTATCTGCACCTGCGGCCGCAAGGCCATCTGCAACTGCCGCAGGGTGAACGGCAGATTCGTCTTTGAGGGCGAGCAGGTGGCCATCGATTTGGAAAACGATGTGCAGTACGTGAGCATGTGCCCTCAGTGCTATTTCAAGGCAAAGCGCGCGTTCTACGCCGAAAAAGCTGCTTCGCGGGTCGAATAAACTTGTATACAAGGCTGCTGTGTCCAACGACACGGCAGCCTTTCTTTTTTATTCTCGGCCCACAGGCGCAGTCCACGCAGCAGCGCAAAATATGTCACTGTCGGTGCTTTTTCACCCCCCAAAAGGGCGAAGAAGCACCGATTTCCATGTCTGCAGACCGGTGCCGGATGCCCGCCGCAAACAATTGATATATCAGAGTGAACATTTTTTGCACTATTGATATATCAGTTCAAAGGCTTCCGTCCGGGCTTTTTAAGCTGTTGTTCGTCCACAATGTATGCAACGCTTCCACGTTCTAAAACGGAATGTTTACAAAATTATTGCAAAATTCGACGTTCCCCCTATGATGCATCCCAGTTTTCTATGCAAAATGGCGAAGTATACATGTTGCACAGTTTTTCGAGCCAAGTTTATTCATTTCAGCGAAGGCGTCAATTCTCGCGCGAAAACAAGAGCAATATTTGTACGTTTTTTGTTTAGATATCTGCAATTTGCGTCTTTCTTTTTGGTTGTTGTTTTGTTATCATAATTGTATACAACGGGGTATGTGCAGAACCCCCGTTCGAGATGATGTTTTCTGTATTTAGGAGGAGAACAAAAATGAGCAAGGCAATTTCTCGTCGTGATTTTATGAAGGTCACCGGCGCTGTGGGCGCTGCCGGCCTTCTGGCTGCCTGCGGCGGCAACTCTGCTGCATCCAGCTCTGCTGCTTCCACCGCTTCTTCCGCTCCCGCTGCTTCTGCAGACGAGAGCCTGGCACTGTCTGACGGCCCTGTTTCCATGACCATCAGCTGGTGGGGCGGCGACAGCCGTCACGAGGCTTACCAGAACGCCATCAAGGAGTTCCAGGCTGAGCACACCAACATCACCATCGAGCCCACCTTCGCCGCATGGTCCGGCTGGGAAGAGAAGATGGCAGCTGCCTTCATCGCAGGCAACGCACAGGATGTGTGCCAGGTGAACTGGAACTGGCTGTACAACTACTCTGCTGACGGCAGCAAGTTCGTGGACCTGAACACTGTTTCCAAGTTCCTGGATCTGACCCAGTGGGATGACGCTGCCATGGACGCCTGCTACGTTGCAAACAGCCAGCAGTGCGTGCCCGTTTCCATGACCGGCCGTATCTTCTTCTGGAACATGACCACCTTCAACAAGGCTGGCATCACCGAAGTTCCCAAGTCTCTGGATGATCTGATGGCTGCCGGCAAGGCATTCAAGGAGAAGCTGGGCGACGATTACTACCCCATGCATCTGGGCGCATACGACCGTATGATCCTGATGGTCTTCTACCTCGAGTCCAAGTACGGCAAGGACTGGGCTGACCCCGTCACCTCTACCCTGAACTACACCGAGGACGAGATCGCTGAGGGCATCGACTTCATCAAGAGCCTGGTGGATGGCCACGTCATGATGAACCTGAAGACCTACTACTCCGCTAACTCCGATACCGCTACCCACCAGTCCAACGAGTGGATCACCGGTAAGATCGCAGGCATCTTCGAGTGGGATTCCGCTGCTTCCAAGTACTCCTCCGCTCTGGATGACGCCAACAAGGACGGCTTCACCGTTGGCGAAGAGATCAAGTTCGGCGACAACAACGGCGGCTTCTCCAAGGTCTCCATGGGTCTGGCCATCACCAAGACCAGCAAGTGCGTTGCCGAGGCTGCTACCCTGATCAACTTCCTGCTGAACGAGGAGAAGGGCGCTTCCATCATGGGTTCCGAGTGCGGCATCCCCGCTTCCAAGGCTGGTCTGGCTGCTGCTCAGGCTGCCGGCGCTGTCAAGGATCTGGTGGCTGAGGCAAATGCCAAGGTCATGGCTTTCACCACCAACAAGCTGGATCCCCTGTTCGAGAACAACGACCTGAAGGCTTCCGGCACCGGCATCTATCAGGAAGTGTTCGATACCGTTGACTACGACGGCGTTGCCGGCGCAGACGTTGTTGACACCCTGCTGGACGGCATGGAGTCTGTTGGCTACACCATCGGCTAAGTTACATTTTTGAGTGCCGCCGTGTGCGGTCACGCACAGAAAGGGCACCCTTTGACTGAACCTGAGGGGCACCTGCCGCCCGACCGGCAGATGCCCCTTTTTTGTCAAAGATATATTACAAAATCTTGACAAAGCTGTATCCAGTCTGTTACCCCTTCGTCCGTCTCATGCTCCGAAATTCCTTAAAAAGGAGGATTTCCCAGATGAAAGAAAGCAATGCTCCCGCCATCGGGCGCACCCCGTTCCAGAAATGGCTGGACAAATATCAGGGTCTGTTTTATCTGATCCCCTGGATCATCGGCTTCGTCGTCTTTAAGGCAGTTCCCTTCGGTCAGTCGCTGTACTACAGCTTCACCGATATGAACTTCTTCAAGAGCGGTACCCAGTTCGTTGGTCTGGCCAACTACATCACGGCCTTTACCACCACCAAGATCACCAAGGCGCTGATCATCACCTTCAAGTACGCTTTCATCACCGTGCCTCTGAAGCTGGTCTTTGCGCTGTTCATCGCATACATCCTGAACTTCAAGATCGCATGCGTCAACCTGTTCCGTACTGTGTACTACATCCCCTCCATTCTGGGCGGCTCTGTTGCGATCGCCGTTCTGTGGAAGGCTGTATTCAGTGTGGACGGCCTGCTCAACACCGTTCTGCGCGCTGTCACCTTTGGTCTGGTGCAGGGCCCCGAGTGGCTGTCTGACCCCAGCTACGCGCTGTGGATCATCTGCTTCCTGCGTATCTGGCAGTTCGGTTCTGCCATGGTGCTGTTCCTGGCCGCTCTGAAGGGCGTGCCTGCAGACCTGTACGAAGCCGCTACCATTGATGGTGCCGGCAAGTGGCGTCAGTTCTTCTCCATCACCGTTCCGATGATCACTCCCATCATCTTCTACAACCTGGTCACTCAGATCTGCCAGGCTTTCCAGGAGTTCAATGGCCCGTACATCATCACCAATGGCGGCCCCCGTGGTTCCACCACGCTGATCTCTCTGCTGGTCTACAACTACGCATTCAAGTCTTATGACATGGGTATGGCATCCGCTCTGGCATGGATCATGTTCATCATCGTCTGCATCCTGACGATCATTGCATTCACCAGCCAGAAGAAGTGGGTCTACTACTCTGACGAAAGGTAAGGTGACCAGTATGGGAATGAAAGCATCGAACAAAATCGCGACCTTCTTCAAGTATTTCGTCCTGATCCTGGTCGGCGTCATCATGATCTATCCCCTGCTGTGGATGATCAGCGCTACCTTTAAGGACAACAGCGAGATCTTTGCAGGCATCAGCCTGTGGATTAAGCACCCCACTCTGGATGGCTACCGCGGCGCACTGAACAACTTTGGCGGTTCCATCAACATCCTGCAGGCCATGCTGAACACCTACAGCTACGTCATCCCCAAGGTGATCTGCACGGTGGTCTCCGCCTGTGTGGCTGCCTACGGCTTTGGCCGCTTCGATTTCCCCGGCCGTAAGCTGATGTTCAACATCATGCTGGCCACCCTGTTCCTGCCGCAGGTCGTTCTGAATGTGCCGCAGTACCTGCTGTACAACAAGTTCGGCTGGCTGGACAGCCCCTTCTATCTGGCTATCTGGGTGCACTGCGCATTTGCGACCGAGACCTACTTCGTCTACCAGCTGGTGCAGTTCATGCGCAATGTCCCCCGTGATCTGGACGAAGCCGCTGCCATCGACGGCTGCTCCTCCTTCCAGACCCTGTACAAGGTCATCGTGCCCATGCTTGGCCCCGCTCTGGTGTCCTGCGCACTGTTCCAATTCATGTGGAGCTGCAACGACTTCATGGGTCCGCTGCTTTACGTCAGCACTCCCGGTAAGTACCCGATGTCCCTGTTCGTCAAGCTGTCCATGGACGGTGATACCGGTTTCGCATGGAACAAGATCCTTGCTCTGTCCCTCATCTCCATCCTGCCGCAGCTGATCGTCTTCTTCTGTGCACAGGACCAGTTCGTTGAAGGTATCTCTGCCGGTGCCGTCAAGGGCTAAGCCCTTTCCCCGCACAGCATAAGATCATCTGATACAAACAAACACCCCCTGTGCCGTTCCCGTAGATGGCGCAGGGGGTGTTTCTTATTTCTTATGTCCTTTGCGGTACTGCAGTGGGCCAGTACCCATCACCTCGCGGAACACCCGGCGGAAATGGGCGGCGCTGGCAAAGCCGGTCTGCTCGGCCACCGCACTGATGGAAAGCTCGGTCGTTTCCAGCAGCTTCTGGGCCGCTTCGATGCGGCGGTTGTTGATGTAATCCACGATGGACTGGCCCGTTACCCGCCGGAACAAACGGCTCAGGTAGTAGGGCGAAAGATAAAACTGCGCCGCCACCTCGGTGAGGGAAAACTTCTGCCGGTAATTGGCCGCAAGGTAGGCGCAGATCTGCTCCACCGTTTCGTTGTGGGGACGCGCCACGGCGCTGCTCTCGGCAATGCACTCCTGCTCCACATAGTGCAGGATCAGCAGCAGGTACAGCGGGCCGGGGTAATCCTGCTCGGTGCTGGCGCTGGCCATCATTTCCAGCAGGGTACGGATGCGGCTCTGCCACTGCACCGGTGCATACAGCACTGTGCGCTCCCCGGGCGCAAACAGGCGGCCGAAATCCCGCCCGGCTGTGTTTTTCAAATCATGCAGCATCCCCAGCGGAAAGTGGCACCCCACGATCTGCGGCACGGCGCTGCCGGTCTGTGCAAAGCGGCAGCCGCCGGGGCCAAGCAGCACGGCGCTGCCGGGGTTTACCAGCACATTCCCACCCTCATATTCCAGCGTGACGCTGCCCTCCGACACCAGCAGCAGATAGCAGGTGTCCTCATCCGGCGGCAGCTCGTAGCGGCCAATATTCAGCCGCAGGATGGCAGCGGCCACCTTGCCGGTGATCTTTTCACGTTCTGATCTCATAGGTAACTCCTTCAGTCGCGGCTGATGCCGCGCCAGCTCCCTCAAAGAGGGAGCCTCTGGCGAAGAGGAAAAGCTTTCCGGTATGCCAAAGCCTCCATCACGGATGGAAGTGGCAAACCCGCGAGGGTTCGACGGAAGGGGTTCCCTTCATTCTAATCTTTATCATATCATGTCCGCTTCCTGCGGGCAAGACAAAACCATCAGGAGGTTCTCCCATGAATCTGTCGCTTATCCGTTCCATGACGCGCAGCGCTGTTTTCGAGCTGGAAAACGGCCTGTGCTATCGTCCGGCCCACCCGTTCACCGTTACCCTGAACGGCAAGACCGTCTACGAAGCCTGCCAGACCAACGTGTTCTCCCTGTTCTCCCTGCTGCCCGGTACTGAGTACACGGTGGGTGTGCAGGCCGAGGGCGAAAGCCTGACCTGCACCTTTACCACCGAGGCCGAGACCTTCTTTGTGGATGCTTCCCGCTACGGTCTGGTGGCTGACGGCACCACGGACAACACCCTCAAGCTGCAGGCGGCTCTTTCCACCTGCCCCAAGGGCGGCACAGTGTACGTGCCCGCAGGCCGCTACCGCACCTGCAGCCTGTTCCTGAAAAGCAACACCACCCTCTATCTTGAAAAGGGCGCTGTGCTGCTGGGCGACAATGACCGCACCCACTACCCCATCCTGCCCGGCGTGATCCCCAGCGAGAACGAGGTGGATGAATACTACCTGACCGGCTGGGAGGGCAATCCCCTGAGCAGCTTTGCGGGTCTGTTGAACATCACGCAGGTGCACGATGTCGTTGTGACCGGCGAGGGCACGCTGGACTGCGATGCCGAGAACGGCGACTGGTGGGTAACGCCCAAGATCAAGCGCATCGCATGGCGGCCCCGCGCTGTGGCTGCTGTGGACAGCGAGAACATCTGCCTGCACGGCATCACGGTGCAGAACAGCTATTCGTGGACGATCCACCCCATCTTTGTCAAGCACCTTGACCTGCTGAACTTCAACATCAACAATCCTTACAATGCCCCCAACACCGACGGCATCGACCCCGAAAGCTGCGAGTATATCCGCATCATCGGCGTGAACATCCATGTGGGCGACGACTGCATTGCCATGAAGGCCAGCAAGGTATTCCTTGGCATGAAGCTGAAAAAGAGCTGTGAGCACACCGTTATCCGCAACTGCCTGTTGGACAAAGGCCATGGCGGCATCGTCATTGGCAGCGAGATGAGCGGCGGTGTGAAGGATATGGTGGTCACCCAGTGCCTGATGGACCACACCGACCGCGGCCTGCGCGTCAAGACCCGCCGTGGCCGCGGCAACACCGCCGTCATCGACGGGCTGGTGTTCCGCAACGTGGAGATGCGCGGTGTCAAGGCACCCTTCGTCATCAACATGTTCTACTTCTGTGACCCGGACGGCCACGGCCCCTATGTGCAGTGCCGCGATGCCATGCCCGTGGACGAGTACACCCCGAAGCTGGGCAGCCTGACCATGGAGGACATCGTCGCCACCGACGCTCAGTTCGCGGGATGCTACTTCGACGGCCTGCCGGAGCAGCCCATTGAGCGCGTTTCCATGAAGAACGTCACGATCACCTTTGACCCCAATGCCGAGGCCGGTCAGGCCGCTATGGCAGATAACCGCCCTCTGGTGAAGAAGCTGGCCATCTACGCCGAGAACGTCAAGGAGATCGACCTGCACAACGTGAAGATCGAGGGCTACGAGGGCGAACGCCTGCACTTTGCAAATGTCGGCCATTTTGAGGAGGACTGATACCATGACCCATGAAGAAATTCTTGCCATGCTGGGCGATTACGTGAACTACCTGATCGCCAATTCCAGCGCCGAGGCACCCATGTGGAACATCGAGAAGGTGCGCAGCGGCAAGCCCAACAAGTGGAACTACATCGACGGCTGCATGATCACGGCCTGCCTGAGCCTGTACAAGACCACCGGCGACGAGAAGTATCTGAACTTCTCCAAGAGCTTCATTGATTCCTTTGTGCAGGAGGATGGCTCCATCAAGACCTACGACCCCAAGGAGTACAATCTGGATAACGTAAATCAGGGCAAGAACCTGTTCACCCTGTACGATATCTTTGGGGATGAAAAGTACCGCAAGGCCATCGAGACCATCCGCAGCCAGCTGGCCACCCAGCCCCGCACCAAAGAGGGTAATTTCTGGCACAAGGACATCTACCCGTGGCAGGTGTGGCTGGACGGCACCTACATGGCCCAGCCCTTCTACATGGAGTACGAGACCCGCTTTAACAAGATGCAGGGCTGCATCGACAGCTACAAACAGTTCATGAATATCAAAAAGCACATGCGGGACGAAAAGACCGGCCTGTACTACCACGGCTATGATGAGAGCCGCCAGATGTACTGGGCCGACCCCGTCACCGGCTGCAGCCCCAACTTCTGGCTGCGTGCCATGGGCTGGTTCATGGTAGCCATGGTGGACGTGCTGGAGCGGATGGACGAGCAGCTGTACAACGAGTACCGCGGCATCATGGCAATGCTCAAGCAGACCATTGAGGATGTGCATAATTTCCAGGACGAGGAGACCGGCATGTTCTGGCAGGTGATGGATCACCCCGGCGTGGAGGGCAACTACCTCGAGACCAGCGGCACCGCTCTGTTTGCCTACGCGGTGCTCAAAGGCGTGCGTCTGGGCTACCTGCCGAAACGCATGGCCGCATGGGCCGAAAAGGCCTTCTACGGCACCTGCGACAAGTACCTCTCCAAGAACCCGGATGGCAGTCTGCAGCTGGACGGCATCTGCTTGGTGGCGGGTCTTGGCGGCAAGGATCACCGCGACGGCTCTCTGGCCTACTACTTCAGCGAGCCGGTGGTCTGCAACGATGCCAAGGGCGTGGGCCCGCTGGTGCTGGCTTACACCGAAATGATCGCACGCAAGTAAACTGCATATCGTGGGCGGGCAGCTTTCTTGCCGGACACGAGTCGGGCCATTCCATCGCCCGCAGGGCTGTTGCAAAACAGCGTCTCTTTAAAATGTTGAAAACAGCCGCATTCACCGTACAAAACGGGCAGAACGCTGAAAACTCAAAGGCAGATCTCAAAAAAAAAATGAGATAGGCAGCCCCTTTCGGGGAAGCCTATCTCATTTTTTCGTTGGGGCTGCTTTGCAACAGCCCCTTCTCTATGGAAAGAGGTTCAACATGAATTCTCGAAGATGTCTTATCAGAACTTGAACAGGTTCACGATGCGCTGCCACAGGCGGGTGAAGATATTGCCTTCCTTCACCGTCTCAGTCTCGGCTGCAGTGGTGTCGGCAGCGGCCACGGTTTCAGCGGTCTTGTAGACGAACTTCACGCTGCTCTCGGCATCGTCCGGTGCACCGGCAAAGCTGGTGTAGTCGTTCAGGCGGTCGGTCATCTCGTCCAGCACGGTCTTCAGGCCATGGAGCTGATCCTGATCCAGCGCGCCGGTCAGCTTGGAGATGCCTTCCTCGTTGAACTGGTTCAGACCATCGTTCAGCTGGCCTGCGCCGTCATTCAACTGACCTGCACCGGTGTTCAGGGTGTTCACGCCGTCATACAGGGTCTTGGTGCCTGCAGCCAGCTGTGCGCTGCCATCCTTTGCGGAGTGGGCACCGTCCGCAGCGGTCTGCACGCCTGCGGTGTACTGGTTCACGCTGGAAACAAAGAACTGGATCTGAGAAAGGCTGGTCTTCAGGGCGCGGACATCGGCCATATCCTGGCTGTTCTCGATCTGGTACTTCAGCTCTTCGTGGATGGTGTTCTTTGCATCGGCATTGGTCACCATCTCCAGAGCGCCGGTCAGCATGGAAGCGTCAAAGTTCTGCATCAGCTTCAGGGCTGCTTCCAGATCGTGGTTCGTCTTGGTCGCGGACAGATACAGGGCCAGATCCAGCTGGCTGTCCTTGAAGCTGGGTTCCTGCTCCCACACGGTGCGCACGATCTTGCGGCGTCCGGCAGCAAGGGTCTTATCGTTCATGGTGAGGATGTTGTCGATCACAGCCTCGTAGTTCGACCATGTCATGTCCTCGTCGATCAGGCCGCCTTCCTTCAGGGTCTTGTTGGCAGAAGCCAGCACACCGTCAGCCACCTGCTGCGCACCGGCGTTCAGTGCTGCATTGTTGGCGCTCAGGGTGTCCAGACCGTTGGTCAGCTGGCCAAGGCCGTCGTCCAGAGCGGCAGCGCCGTTGTTCAGGGTGTTGGCACCGTCCAGCAGGGCCAGAACACCGCCTGCCAGCTGAGAGGTGCCGTCCACCAGCTGGGAGGCGCCGTCCATGAGCTGGCTCATGGCATCGTTCAGCTGGTTGATGCCGTCGGTCAGGTCGTTGATGCTGCTCAGGTCGAACACGTTGCTCGTGCCCAGAGCGGCCGTGCTGGTAGCGCAGGCCACCATGACCTGCGGGCAGGTAAAGTCTTCCACATCGGCTTCCACAGTCACGGTGTCCTGCAGATAGTCTTCGATGCTGTTCACCTCATCGGGCAGCAAGCCGGACAGGGAATCCTTCACGCCCGGCAGGGTGACAAAGGCGGCAACGCTGCTTTTGGCGGCGCTTTCGATCATACCGTGTTCTGCGGTCACGTTGGAAGCATCCCCGCCCAGAATGACGCCCACAGCGGTGATCAGCGGAGTGACGATGGTGCGGTCCTTGCCGTTCACGTTCACGGTGCCGGTCTCGTTGTTCTTCAGGTTGACGGTCACAGTCAGGTGGCCGCTCTTGCCAATGATGTCCTCAAGGGCGGCTTCCTGACCGTCCAGAGCGTAGGTCACCTTCACATCGATGGGCAGGGCCTTGTCGGTATTGCCCTTGTAGTAAACATCGGTGTCGTTGGTGTTCCACACCAGCTCTTCCCCGTTCTGGGTGAACTCGGCATCGCTCTCAGTGTTCTGGATGTCGGTCAGGGTGGTCTTGTCGGTGACGTTTGCAAGGCCGGAGGCGCTGTACAGGTGCTCGCTGACGGTGGTGCTCTTGATGGAGCCGTCGCCGTTCATCACGGCATAGACGGTCTCAGATTTGGAAAAGCTGTTCTTACCAGCTGCAAATGCAGGCATGGCGCAGCCTGCGGCGAGGGTGAGAGCCAGCGCCGCACTGGCGAAACGAAGCGATTTTTTCATAACGTAATTACTCCTTTTCAGACTTCTTAGCGTTGGCGGATTCGGGCACCATCCACTTGAGGGTGGTGTGGCGGATGATCCAGTCGCACAGCATCAGGGCTGCGGGCAGCATCACCAGAATGACCACCATGCTGATCAGTGCGCCGCGGGAGATCAGCAGGCAGATGCTCTTCAGCAGCTCCATCTTACTGATGGCAGCCACACCGACGGTGGCGGCAAAGAAGGTCAGTCCGCTGGTCAGAATGGACTGGCTGCAGTGCTCCAGCGACTGCTGGGCGGCTTCCTTCGGGGTGCGGCCAAAGGCGCGCTCCTCGTGGTAACGGGTGGTCATCAGGATGGAGTAGTCCACGGTAGCACCCAGCTGGATGGTGCCGATGACGATGCTGGCAATGAAGGGCAGCTGCGTACCGGTGAAGTACGGGATGCCCATGTTGATGGCGATGGCGGCTTCAATGCTGGCTACCAGCAGCGCCGGGATGGAAATGCTCTTGAAGGAAACGGCGATGATGACCAGAACGGCCATGATGGACCAGACGTTGACGTTCTTGAAGTCCACATCTGCCACTTCGATCAGGTCTTTCGTCATGGCGCCCTCGCCGGTGATGACGCCCTCGGGGTCAACGGTCTTGATGAGGGAAATCATCTCGTCCAGCTGGTTGTTGATGGCGTCCGTGCCGGTCTTATAGGAGCTGTTGGCAAGGATCAGCTTGTAGCCGCCGGACTGCAGGATCTCCATGATGCTGTCGGGAAGCAGCTCGGTCTGGAAGCCCGGGCCGGTGATGGAATCCAGACTTACCACCTGCGTAATGCCATCCACGTCCTTGAGTTCATCACACAGGTCGCTCACCTCGGTGGCAGTCAGGTCGTCATGCACCAGAATGAAGTGGCTGGTGGTCATGCCGAAGTCCTCGCCCAGCTTGTTGGTGCCCACGATGCCGGTCAGGTCCTGCGGCAGGGAGTCGAACAGAGTGTAGTAGACCTCGGTCTTGTTCTGTGCGATGGCAAAGGGGATGAGGATGAGGATAAAGATAACCACGATGGGCACCGAGTGATTGGAGACAAAGTAGCTGAGCTTTTTCAGCTTGGGGATCACGGTGCGGTGCTTATACTTTTCCACCCATTTATCAAAGGTAAGGATCAGGGAGGGCAGGATGACCACGGTGCAGATAACGCCGAGGGCAACGCCCTTTGCCATGACAAGGCCGATATCGCGGCCCAGCGTCAGGCGCATGGCACACAGTGCAAGGAAGCCCGCGATTGTGGTCAGGCTGGAAGCGGAGATGGATGTCATGGTCTTGCAGATAGCGCTGGACATGGCCTCCTCGTTGGAAGAGCGCAGCTCCTTCTCTTCCTGATAGCGGTGCAGCAGGAAGATGGAGAAGTCCATCGTGACACCCAGCTGCAGCACGGTGGCCAGTGCTTCGGTGATGTAGCTGATCTGGCCCAGAAAGATGTTGGTGCCGAAGTTGTACGCAATGGGGAACAAAAGACCCAGCATGAACAGCAGCGGGGTGATGGTGCTTTCCAGCGAAAGGAACAGCACCAGAAGGCTGGCACCTACGGCGATCAGGATGTACATGGGCATTTCCTGATTGACCAGTGCCTTGGTGTCCTGCAGGATAACGCTCATACCGCCGAAGAAGCAGTCCTTGCGCAGCAGCTTTTCGATCTGAGCGACGGCTTCCATGGTCTCGTCGCTGGCGCTGGGGGCGTCAAAGCGGACGATCAGCATGGTGGAATCGTTCTTGCCGAACATGAACTGCTGCACATCGGCGGGCAGCATCTCGGTGGGGATGCTGGGGTCGATCACATCGCTGAGCCAGAAGGTCTGGGTCACGCCGGGAACAGCCTCGATGTCCTTCTTCATGGCGATCAGTTCGTTTGTGGGTAAGCCTTCTACCGTGATCATACCGGTGGAGGCCAAATGGAAATCGTCCTCAAGGGCTACCTCGCCGATCATGGAGTCCAGATCCTGCGGCAGGTAGGTGAGGATGTCATAGTTGATGCGGGTAGCAATTGCGCCGATTGCGGAAGGGATCAACAGCAGGAATGCTACTGTCAGGATCAGCTTGCGCAGCCGCACAATGCCCTGTGCGATCTTTTTCATGAGAACCCTCCATAGAAAATGGTTAAAAATCTTAGTAAAATGACTGGTGGTCATTTCCAAGCAAACACTATTATAACCATGACAAACCGGGTGTCAAGCACAAAAATGACCAAAAGTCAGTTTTCTTATCAACTGCCTGAAATTGTATAGCTTTTTGGACTTGCACTATCGGGAAAGGACTGCTAAAATGATTGAGATAACACAAATGAGCGAATGAAAACGAGCGGAAAAGAGGAATCGTCAGGGAATATGGGTACCGTGGAGGGCAAAAAGCAGGAGAAGCGCCGGGCACTGCTGGAGGCAGCCTATGATCTGTTTCTGGAGCGAGGTGCCGCAAAAACCAGCGTAGAGGACATCACCAGCCGGGCCAAGGTGGCCAAGGGCACCTTTTATCTGTATTTTCAGGATAAGGGTGCGGTGATGCAGGCGCTGCTGGGCCGGGTGAGCTACCAGCTGCTGAGCGACGCGTGCGAAGCGGTGGAAAAGCAGACAGAGCTCGAAAACTTCCCGGACAAGATGGTGGCGGTGATCGACCACATCATCGAAGCACTGCGGAAGGATACGCTGGTGCTCAAGTTTCTGGAGCACAACTTCATATGGCCGGGGCTGGATCAGATCGAGGCCAGCCGCGAAGCCGAGCCGCTGATGCGCAAGCTGCTGAATGTGGTGCTGACCAGCCCGGAAATGGCCGGCCGCACCGAGCGGGAGATCTACCAGCGCATCACGGCACTGGGCAGCATGTGCATGTCGGTGTGCTATTCCAGCGTGCTGGAGGGCAAACCCGATGATATTGAAGCCATGAAGCCGGTGCTGTACGATATCGTCCGCAGGTCGCTGAAGGCGGAAAAATAAAAAATCACAGAAAAGTATTGCTTTTTTGCACAGGCTGTGGTAAACTATTCAAGTCGATATGACTTATGGACGGTTAGCTCAGCTGGTAGAGCATCTGCTTGACGTGCAGGAGGTCACAGGTTCGAGTCCTGTACCGTCCACCAAAACAAGAGCCTCTGACTTTGGTCAGGGGCTTTTTTGTTGCGTCATCCACTAACCCACGTCGGAGCCGGACGGTACAGGACTCGAACAGCACGGCCACGCCGCAGGCGGGGCAACAAACACCCCAGTGGGGTGTTTGTTAGTGCGCGGTTCCTAACGCGTAGGAATGTCTATCAAGAAAGATGCCGCCCGACTCATTCGAGTCGGGTCTTTTTGTTTTGGTGGACGGTACAGGACGAGAACCGGGACAAGCAAAGGCAGGGTATCACCATGAGGGCGATATCCTGCCTTTTGATATTCTTAACAAGGCGTGGTATACTCGGCTCAGTTCAACAAATAAGAATTTAATGGAGGGATGTTTCTATGAAATCTTTTGTTTGCAGTTTGTGTCACAATGGCATACTTGGAGGAGGTCTGTACCTCGATAGTCAGTCGCTTACTTACAGGACAAACAAGCTTACAGTTGACAAAAAATACAGAAATTTAGTTTTGCCGATGCAGGAAATAAAAGAAATCTCTTGGAAGTGGATAGTCTTTCCAATTGCAACAGTTAATATGAAAAATGGAGAACTATATAAATTCATTATTTTCAATAAATCACGCTTTGCAAAATGGTTTCAAGAGTATTCTCGATAAATACAAAGTGTCAAATTCAGGTTTGCCTGCCCTTGACAATGCTCTGTCACAAAAGTCCTCAGACGGTTGTCTGGGGATTTTTTATTTGTGGTGGATGGTACAGGACGAGAACCGCATCTGTTTTCCCCACAAGGTTTTCCATTGCATTTCATAGAAAAGTGTGTTTCAATAAAAAGAGCCATACGGCGATCAGACGCAGTGAGAAGGTGGGTGCAGGATGTTCAAAATTGCGATCGTAGAGGATCAGGAAGAAACACGGGAAAGCCTGAACCGGTTCGTCCGGCAATATGCGCAGGAGCAGGGCCTGCAGGTGGAGATCAGTCTCATCACAGACGGTGCCGAGATCGCAGAGCACTATACGCCGGGGTTCGACATTATTTTTATGGACGTGGAGATGCCACGGCTGGACGGTTTTGGAGCGGCCGAAGCTATCCGGGCCGTGGATGCGGATGTGGTGCTGGTCTTTGTGACCAACATGGCACAGTATGCCATCCGGGGCTACGAGGTAGATGCACTGGATTATGTGCTGAAGCCGGTGAACTATTATCAGTTCTGCACCAAGCTTTCCCGCGCCATCCAGCGGGTGCAGCGGCGCAGAGGCGGGCAGGTGGTGCTGCAGCTGGCGGGCGGCGGCATCCAGCTGCTGGACACCGCTGATATCTATTATCTGGAGACCCACAGCCGGATGCTGTACTACCACACCTCCAAAGGCGAGTTCGCGGCACGCGCCAGCCTGCAAAGTGCCGAAAAGCAGCTTGCCGAGTATCATTTTGTCCGCTGCAACCAATGCTATCTGGTCAATCTGGCCTACGTCAAGGGCATTGAAAACGACTTTGCCCTTGTGAAAAACGACCGGCTGGAGATCAGCCGACGGCAGCGCACGACCTTTCTTACCGCAGTAGCGTCCTACATGGGAGGTGTGCTGTGACCACATCGCTGCTGAACAGCCTGCTCCGGGCACTGCTGCGCTGGGGCGCGGCGCTGGTCTTTTGTCTGCCTTTGCGGCATCGCACCCATTTCTGGGCGCGCGCCTGCGGGATGTTGTTCCCGCTACTTTTGCTGGCGCAGCTGCTGGACCCTCTGGCACAGTCCACAACACTGTGGCAGCAGCAGCTCCTGCTGCTGGTACTTTACGTTTCCTTTTTTGCGCTGCTGGGCGGGATGATCTATCTGTGTACGGATATCAATAAAAAAGGTGCCCTGTACTGCGCAGTATGGAGCCTGCTCATCGCGCAGTGCGCCTACGAGAGCTGGTGCTTTCTGGAGCTACAGTTTACCCGGTATGGACACCCGCTGAACATGGCTTCCCCTTGGGCGGTTCTGGTACAGCTGCTGTCCGGGGCGGTATTCTTTGCGGCGGTGTACATCCTGCTAGCACGGCAGCTTCCTTATAAAGGAGAATACAACATCGGGCCCCGGCAGCTGTTCAGCGCGTTCTTCATTGGCATCCTGTTCATGGTGCAGGCCGCCGTGCTGGACAATGCCCGCGCCGAACAGACTCCGCTGAGCCTTACCGTTACCATTCTGATCGGGCAGTTCTATTTTATCACCCTGCTGTATTTCCAGAGCGAGCTGTTCAAGAAGTCTGCCATGGAAAAAGAGATGAGTGAACTGAATCTGCTGTACGAGCGTCAGCGTCAGCAGTATCAGGTGGCCCGGCAGAACGTGCAGATCATCAACAAGCGCTGCCATGAGCTGAAAGTGCAGATCGCCAATCTCCGCAAGCTGTCGCCCGAAGAGGTACCACAGGAGCGCATTGATGAGGCCGAGCGCGCGGCCCGCCTGTATGACGCGAACCGCAACACCGGCAATGAGGTGCTGGATGTGGTGCTGACCGAGAAGAGCCTGCTGTGCGAGTCCCGGGGCATCCAGCTGAATGCCGTGGCAAACGGCAGCTGTCTGGGCTTTTTTGAAGCGGGGGATCTGTACGCATTGTTTGCCAATGCGCTGGATCACGCCGTGGAAAGCGCCGTGCAGGTCTCCCGGCCGGAGTGCAGGGTCATCGATCTGCTGGTCTGTGTGCGGCAGGGTTTTGTGGTGGTGAACATCATCAGTCCGCTGCGCCCGCCGGAACAGCAGGCAAGCCGCTCTGCACAATACGAGCTGAAGGTGATCCGGCGCATCGTGCAGAAGTACAAAGGCACTTTGACCTTGGAAGAGCAGGGCGAGTTTTTTGCGGAAAAGATCATCTTTCCGCTGCAAAAATAAGTTAAGAAAACGGCAGCCGCCGCAGAAGTTCCGGAAACGGAAGGACTGCGGCGGTTTTCTTTTTGCAGTTTGTTGGATACATCTGCTTGTGAAAAACTTACAAATATATCAGTTCACATTTGGCAGTCCAAAACCGAATGCGCACGCAAAACGACCGATTTTCGCACGCATCTTGCGAAATACGGCCACTCTGATAAAATAATGACAATGAACAGAGAACAAGAAAAAAATCACTGTACCACAGCAAAAACAGGAGGAATCGGATGCGTAGTATTGCAAAGCTCATGAAGGACTGGCAGTTCACCGGCCCGAACGGCGTTACCACCGCCGTAGAGCTGCCCCATACATGGAACGCCAGGGACGGTCAGGACGGCGGCAACGATTACTGGCGGGGCTGCTGCACCTACTGCACCCGCTTTGCAGCACCGGTGTACGACCCGGCACAGCAGCAGGTGTGGCTGCAGTTCGAGGGTGTCAACGCCAGCGCCGCCGTACTGCTGAACGGTCAGCAGCTCTGCACCCATGACGGCGGCTACTCCACCTTCCGGGCAGAGGTCACGGAGCTGCTGCAGGCAGAGAACCAGCTCACGGTGCGGGTGGACAACAGCGTCAACGACCGCGTTTACCCCCAGAAAGCAGACTTCACCTTCTACGGCGGCATCTACCGGGATGTGAGCCTGCTGGTGGTGAACAAAAACCACATCGCACTGGGACACTTTGGCGATACCGGCGTGAAGATCACCCCGGCCCTGCAGGAGAACAGCGCCGACATTCAGGTAGAAACGCTGGTGGAAGGCAGCGGCACCGTGACGGTGGAGCTGCTGGATGCTGAGGGCCGCACCGCTGCAAAGGGCGAAGGCGAAAATACTTTTCTCCATCTGGATGCTCCCCACCTGTGGAACGGCGTGAAGGACCCCTACCTGTACACCTGTGTCGTCCGCTTGCTGCAGGACGGCAAGCCGGTGGATGAAGTGACCACCAAGGTGGGCCTGCGCAGCTTCTCTGTGGATGCAAAGAAGGGCTTTTTCCTCAACGGCAGGCCCTATCCCCTTCACGGTGTGTCCCGCCATCAGGACCGCAAGGGTCTGGGCAACGCCATCACCCGGGAGATGCACGATGAGGACATGGCGCTGATCCGGGAGCTGGGTGCAAACACCGTCCGGCTGGCGCACTACCAGCACGACCAGTATTTCTACGACCTGTGCGACCAGTACGGCATGGTGGTCTGGGCAGAGATCCCCTACATTTCCGAGCATCTGCCCAATGGCCGGGAAAATACCATCAGCCAGATGAAGGAGCTCATCCACCAGAACTACAACCACCCCTCCATCGTCTGCTGGGGCGTGTCCAACGAGATCACTATTTCCACCAAGGACAAGGCGGATATGCTGGACAACCACCGGGTGCTCAACGAGCTGTGCCACAAGATGGACCCCACCCGCCTGACCACGCTGGCCTGCTACGCCATGTGCGGCCCCTTCAACCCGGTGGCGCACATCACCGATCTGGTCAGCTGGAACCTGTATCTGGGCTGGTATGTGCCGGGGCTGTTCCTGAACGACCTGTGGATGGACTTTTTCCATCTGGTGTACCCCAACCGTCCGCTGGGCTTTTCCGAGTACGGTGCCGAGGGCATGCCCAACCTCCACAGTGCCCACCCCCGCCGGGGCGACCACACCGAGGAATATCAGGCCAAGTACCACGAGTATATGCTGAAGTGCTTTGACCGCCACCCGTGGCTGTGGGCGACCCATGTCTGGAACATGTTCGATTTTGCAGCCGATGCCCGGGATCAGGGCGGCGAGCCGGGCATGAACCACAAGGGCCTTGTCACCTTTGACCGAAAGACCAAAAAGGACAGCTTCTACCTCTATAAAGCATGGTGGAGCGAGGAAAACTTCGTCCACATCTGCTCCAAGCGGTTCACCGACCGTACCGAGAAGGAAATCGAGGTCAAGGTCTACTCCAACCAGAACACCGTCGCCCTGTATGCGGACGGCAAAAAGCTGGCAGAGCAGACCGGCGAGCATATCTTCAGGTTCCGCGTGCCGCTGCATGGCAAGGTGGAGCTGAAGGCCGTTGCAGGCGACTGCATCGACACCGCATCCTTCTGCAATGTGGCAGAGCCGAACCCCAGCTACAAGCTGGTGAAGACCAAGTCCAAGAGTGCAAACTGGGTATAAACAAGGACATTCCGCTGTCTGGCGGTTGTTATAAATGAAAAGGAGGAGAACCAATGAATACCAAGAAATCCAAAGTACGTTTGTGGTCGGTACTCACTGCACTGACGGCAATTTTGACCATCGCCGCCATCGTGGGCAACATGATCGCAAATCAGTACGCCACCACCCTGAACGTTGCTCTGAATGCATCGACCTATAAGATCATCAAGGGCAACACTACGGAAGATACCGAATACTTCAAAGCGGGCTTTGCTTCCGACGAAGAGCGCGAGGCTTACGAAGCAGAGCTGTGCGCCACCGTTGAGGCCGAGGGCGCTGCTCTGCTGAAGAACGACAACGCTGCCCTGCCGCTGGCAGACAGCGCCAAAGTCAGCCTGTTCGGCCATGGCTCTGTGGACCTGATGTACGGCGGCACCGGCTCCGGTTCCGTGGACACCAGCAAGGCCCCCAACCTGAAGGAAGCACTGGAAGCTCAGGGCATTCAGGTCAACCAGACGCTGTGGGATCTGTACAAGTCCGACAGCATGATGAAGAACTACAGCCGCATTACCCCGGCCTCCATCTCGGATACGCTGGAAGCAAACACCCAGTACGCTGTCAATGAAGCTCCGTGGAGCGCACTGTCCAGCGCCGAGAGCAGCTTTGCCGAGTATGGCGATGCTGCCATCGTGGTGTTCTCCCGCTCCGGCGGTGAGGGCGCAGACCTGCCCAGCGGTGCCAACGGCACCAACGACAGCTGGATCTCCGGTTCCGAGGGCAGCGGCAACTATCTGGAGCTGTCTGCAGAAGAGATCGAGCTGCTGAAGAACCTGAAGGCACTGAAGGACAACGGCACCTTCAAGTCCATCGTCGTCCTGATCAACAGCTCCAACGCACTGGAAATGGACTTCCTCAACCCTGCCATCTGCGGCGAGGACTACGGCATCGATGCCGCCATGTGGATCGGCGATGTGGGCCAGACCGGTATCAACGGTGTGGGCCAGCTGCTCGCCGGCACTGTGACCCCCTCCGGCTCTCTGGTGGACACCTACCTGTACGACAATCTGGCAAACCCTGCCATGTACAACTTCTACACCCAGGCCTACCCCAACGCAGCAGAGTACAACCTGCTGACCGAGGGTGCAGACGTGCAGGGCATGTACAGCGTCTATCAGGAAGGCATCTATCTGGGCTACCGCTACTTCGAGACCCGTTACGAGGATGTGGTCATGGGCACTGCCAAGGCAGGCGACTATGACTGGGCCACCACCGTTGCCTATCCCTTCGGCTACGGCGACAGCTACACCACCTTCGCTTACAGCAACTTCAATGTGACCGAGTCTGACGACGCCTTCACCGTCACCCTGAAGGTCACCAACACCGGCAAGACCTATTCCGGCAAGGAGACCGTGCAGGTCTACTTCCAGTCTCCCTACACCGACTACGATAAGGCAAACGGCATCGAGAAGGCCGCTGCAGAGCTGTGCGGCTTTGCCAAGACCGATGTGCTGGCTCCCGGCGCTTCCGAGGATGTGACCATCACCGTGAAGAAGAGCGAGCTGCGCACCTACGACGCAAACAACGCCAAGACCTACATTCTGGATGCCGGTGACTACTACTTCACCGCTGCTACCGATTCTCACAACGCTGTCAACAACATCCTTGCTGCCAAGGGCTACACCGTGGCCGGCACCAATGGCCGCATGACCGAGGACGGCGATGCTTCTCTGGTCTGGAAGTGGACCAACGAGGCACTGGATGCCACCACCTATGCAGCCAGCGCCAACGGCACTGCCATCACCAACCTGTTTGATGAGTCCGACCCCAACAAGAGCAGCGATGCTCCCGGCAGCGTGACCTGGATGAGCCGCTCCGACTGGACCGGCACGGTTCCCACCCAGCCTGCAGCTCTGACCGCCAACGAAACGCTGGCTGCTGATCTGGCCTTTACCCAGTACGACGGCGCCGAGGCCGACAGCGTCGAGATGCCCACTCTGGGTGCCAAGAACGGCCTGACCCTCGCTTCCATGATCGGCAAGGACTTCGACGATCCCCAGTGGGAGACCCTGCTGGATCAGCTGACCTTCGATGAGATGGTCAACACCATCACTCTGGGCTTCCACAACACTGCAGCAGCTGCCTCCATCGGCAAGACCGCTACCAAGGACGAGAACGGCCCGCAGGGCCTGACCGCTGCCCTGACCGGCGGTGCATCCGCCATGTGCTACACCTCCGAGGATGTCATGGCTGCCACCTTCAATGTGGACCTGATCAACGAAGTGGGCAAGTGCATCGGTGAGGACTGCCTGGCAATGGGTTACTCCGGCCTGTACGGCCCCGGCATCAACATGCACCGTACCGCCTACTCCGGCCGTAACTTCGAGTACTACGCCGAGGATCCCTTTGTGGCCGGCACCATCTGCGCTGCCGAGGTGCAGGGCATCCAGTCCAAGGGCGTGTATGTCTACCTGAAGCACGTTGCCCTGAACGACTCCGAGACCAGCCGCCGTGGTGTCAACACCTGGCTGAACGAGCAGACCGCCCGCGAGATCTATCTGGAAGTGGCCGATAAGGCCATCACGGATGGCGGCGCATGGTGCGTGATGACCGGCTTCAACCGCTGGGGCGCAACCTGGTGCGGTGCCAACGCCAACCTGCTGAACGGCTTCCTGCGCGAGGAGCTGGGCATGCGCGGCATGTGCATCACCGACTTCTCCGGCTCCAGCCAGTACATGGATCTGGTGGACGGCCTGATCGCCGGTTCCGACATCTGGGACAGCCCGATGCCCAAGATCCACACCACCAAGGCTGCTAACTACGAGAACGATGCCTACATCGTGACCCAGATGCGCAATGCAATGCATCACATCCTGTACACCGTGGTCAACTCCAACGCCATGAACGGCTGGTCTGCAAGCGATACGCTCAAGACCGTGCTGCCCTGGTGGCAGACTGCGATCTATGCACTGATCGCCGTGCTGGCTGTGCTGACCGTGCTGTGCGCATGGCAGCTGAGCAAGGCCCTCAAGCGCAAGAAGGAGCTGGCAGACACCGCTCCTGCTGTTGACCAGAAGTAATTCCGGTCTGCACGATCCCTGACCCAATGTTACGGCAGCCTGCCCCGAAGGCGGGGCGGGCTGCCGCTTTTTATCAAAGACAAAAGGAGAGACCGCAATGGGCGAACAAAAAACAACGGCGTCGAGTGTGAACCGCGCCAAAACCTACCAGCTGGTGCTGTTTCCGCTGAACAACGGCGCGACCAACGTGTACTATGTGCTGGTGCTTTCCTACATCGCGACCTTCGGCAGCAAGGTGCTGGCCCTGAGCATGCTGTTTGCTTCGGTGATGGTCACCGGCATGCGCCTGTTCGATGCCGTCACCGACCCCATCATTGGTGCCCTCATGGACCGCACCAACGGCAGGTTCGGCAAGTTCCGGCCCTTCATGGTCATCGGTAACCTCATCATGGCAGCAAGCATTCTGGTGCTGTACTGCCTCACCCCGCTCATCCCCGCCAGTGCCATGGGGCTGCGCTACGCTGCGTTCGTTGCCCTGTATGCCGTGTGGGTCATCGGCTACACCTTCCAGACCAGCTGCACCCGCTCCGGCCAGACCGTGCTGACCAATGACCCCAAGCAGCGCCCCCTGTTTACCATCTTCAACACGGTGGGCAGCCTGCTGGGCATGGGTGCCATGCAGTTCTTTGCCCCCATCCTTGCCAAGAACTATGAGGGCGGCTACGCTTCCGCCGGGTTCTTCCGCACGCTGGCTCCGGTGGGCATCGTCATCTCCATCCTGCTCACCCTGCTGGCCGTCATCGGCATCTGGGAGAAGGACCAGCCCAAGTACTTTGGCATCGGCGGCGAAAAGACCGAGAAGATCAAAGTGAGCGAGTACATCCAGATCATCAAAAACAATGATCCCATGCAGCGGCTGATGGTGGCCGGTGCAGGCTGCAAGCTGGCACTTTCCATCGCCACCAACACCACCGTGCTGTGCATGCTGTACGGCTGCATGATGGGCAACTACGACGGCCTGTATCTGCCCATGATGGTGCTGGGCTATGTGTGCAGCGTGCCCTTCTTCCTGCTCACCGTCCGCACCAGCCAGAAGGAGGGCCAGAAGGCCAGCCTGATGAAGTACGTCAGCGTGGCGCTGGTGTGCTATGTGGGCGTGCTGGTGCTGCTGCTGCTCTGGGGCCGCGGCGATGCCTTCACCCTGTCCATTCTGGGTGAGAACGGCCTTTCCATCAACCTGTACACCATCCTGTTCATCGCTTTCTTCGGCATCGGCTACGGTGCTTACTACGCCACCGCCGATATGCCCATTCCCATGGTGGCCGACTGCTCCGACTACGAGACCTACCGCAGCGGCAAGTATATCCCCGGCATCATGGGCACCCTGTTCAGTCTGGTGGACAAGCTGGTGTCCAGCCTGTCCGCTACCGTTGTGGGCATTGCGGTCAGCTTTGTGGGCCTGCAGAGCCTGCCCACCCAGTATGACCCCTACACCCCGGGCATGAACTGGGTGGTCATCGTGCTGTTCTGCATCATTCCCATGGTGGCATGGGCGGCTACCCTCATCGCCATGAAGGGCTACACCCTGACCGGTGCCAAGATGAAGGAGATCCAGGCCGTCAACGCCTGCCGCCGCGATGCCGTGGCCAAGGGCATGAAGCTGGAAGAGGCCATGGACAAGTGGCAGACCATGGATCAGCTGCCGGCGGAATACCGGAGCTGAGACGCTGTATGGAACTGAATACTGATCTCACCGGCAAGGTGGCTGTCGTCACCGGCGCAAGCGGCACACTGCTGCCCACGCAGGGGGGCTGGCGTTCGAGTTCCTAATTCTCCACCACAAAAAATCCTCAGACATTCGTCTGGGGATTTTTTGTTTGGTGGTGGTACAGGACTCGAACTATTTCTCCCCGGATACAGGCAGAAAACGAACAAAGGCAGGGTACCACCATGAGGGTGGTATCCTGCCTTTTGAATCTTTGTGTGGAAAACCTGCTTACAGCAGCGGGATGCCTGCCTTGGCGCAGGCTTCGCGGGTGGCTGCGTCCCAGACGCTGGCCTGCACTTCGCCAATGTGGGCGCTGCCCAGCAGCAGCATACACAGGCGGCTCTGGCCGATGCCGCCGCCGATGGAGTAAGGCAGCTCACCGTTCAGTACGGCTTTGTGGAAGGGCAGGGCGCGGCGGTCGTCGCAGCCAGCCATGGTCAGCTGCTTGTCCATGCTTTCAGGGCTGACGCGGATGCCCATGCTGCTCAGCTCATAGCTGCACTGCAGCGGGTCGTTCCAGAACAGCAGATCGCCGTTCAGATCCCAGTCGTCATAGTCGGGGGCACGGCCGTCATGGGGCTTACCACTCTTCAGCGGAGCGCCGATCTTCATCAGGAAGGTGGTGCCGTGCTCCTTCACAAAGGCGTTCTCACGCTCCTTCGGGGTCAGGTCCGGGTACTGGTCCTCCAGCTCCTGCGTGGTGATGAAGGTGACGTTGGGGCTGTGCAGCGGCAGCTCCTGCAGCTGGGGGAACATGGCGTGCAGGTTCATCTCGGTGGCGCAGACAGCGGACACGATGGAGCGCACCACGCTCTTGAGGTAAGCCTCGTTGCGGTCTTCCAGACGGATTACCTTTTCCCAGTCCCACTGGTCCACATAGATGGAGTGCAGGTTATCCAGATCTTCGTCGCGGCGGATCGCGTTCATATCGCAGTACAGGCCCTTGCCCACACGGAAATCGTAGTCCTTCAGGGCCTTGCGCTTCCACTTTGCCAGTGACTGCACCACCTGTGCCTCAATGCCGCTTTCCTTGATATCAAAGGTGACCTTGCGCTCGACACCGTTCAGGTCGTCGTTCAAACCGGTGGATGCTTCCAGAAACAGCGGAGCAGACACGCGGTACAGGTTCAGTGTGGCGCACAGGGTGTCGGCAAACAGACGCTTGACCGTACCAATGGCGCGCTGCGTGTCGTACAGGTTCAGCGCGGGCGTATAGTTTGCCGGGATGATGGTTTTGCTCATAACAAAAAACCCCTCTTCTGTTGGATTCTGGCCCTGATTTCCCAGTACAGGGCACGGCTTTTAAACCGAAAAATACTGGTTTCATTATGGCATATTTTTTTAAGAAAGTAAAGTGAGAAGGCAAAAAAAGAGACCGCCGGTAAGGCAGTCCCGTTTCCGCAGTGAGAAGGGCGGCTTTGCATCAGCCGAAAAGCCCCTTCAGCAGGATCAGCAGCACTTTTACAAACTCGCCGGTGCCCAGCAGCTTGTACAGAGAGATCAGAGTAGATAACATGAATGTTTTGCTCCTTTTTTTGCAATTTCGGGCCAAAATGCCCGGCATGCACTGAATACGGCTGGGCAGAGCAGCGGATTGCAGGAAAAAATTGGGAGAAAACAAAACGGCACCCGTGCCGCTGCAAAAGCAGTACGGGTGCCGGAAGATCAATTGGTTTTCAACAGCTTCAGCGCTTTACGTTGAAAGCTGCCATGCCGGGGTAAACGGCGCTGCCGCCCAGCTGCTCCTCAATGCGCAGCAGCTGGTTGTACTTTGCAACACGCTCGGTACGGCTGGGAGCACCGGTCTTGATCTGGCAGGTATTCAGCGCCACGGCCAGATCGGCAATGGTGGTGTCCTCGGTCTCGCCGGAGCGGTGAGAGCTGATGGCGGTGTAACCGGCCTTGTGGGCCATCTTGATGGCCTCCAGCGTCTCGGAAACAGAGCCGATCTGGTTCAGTTTGATCAGGATTGCGTTGCCTGCACCCAGCCCGATGCCCTTGGCCAGACGCTCGGTGTTGGTCACAAAGAGGTCGTCGCCCACCAGCTGGACCTTGCCGCCCAACTCGCGGGTCATCTCCTGCCAGCCTTCCCAGTCCTCTTCATCCAGGCCGTCCTCGATGGAGATGATGGGGTATTTTTCCACCAGACTCTTCCAGTGTGCGATCAGCTCGCTGGAGGTGAACTCGGTGCCGGCCTTGGGCAGCTTGTAGAAGCCCTTGCCCTTGGGGCTCTTCCACTCGGAGGACGCGGCATCCATAGCCAGCATGAAGTCCTTGCCGGGCACGTAACCAGCCTTTTCGATGGCGGCCAGAATGGTCTCAATGGTCTCCTCGTCGCTGGACAGGTTGGGGGCAAAGCCGCCCTCATCGCCCACGGAGGTAGCCAGCCCCTTGGCCTTCAAGATGGAAGCCAGCGCGTGGAATACCTCCGCGCACCAGCGCAGTGCCTCCTTGAAGGAAGGTGCGCCGACCGGCATGATCATGAACTCCTGCGTATCCACGGTGTTGGTGGCGTGTGCGCCGCCGTTCAGAATGTTCATCATGGGCACGGGCAGGCGGTTGCCGTTCACACCGCCCAGAAAGCGGTACAGCGGCATATCCAGAGAAGCAGCGGCTGCACGGCAGGCGGCAATGGACACGGCCAGAATGGCGTTTGCGCCCAGATTGGATTTATCTTTGGTGCCGTCGGCCTTGATCATGGCAGCGTCGATGGCGTAGATGTCGGAGGCATCCATGCCCACAACAGCATCAGCAATGACGGTGTTGATGTTCTCAACAGCCTTGGTCACGCCCTTGCCCAGATAGCGGCCCTTGTCGCCGTCCCGCAGCTCCAGAGCTTCAAACTCACCAGTGGATGCGCCGGAAGGTGCGCAGCCGCGTGCCACAGTGCCGTCGGCCAGAGTGATCTCCGCTTCCACGGTGGGGTTGCCGCGGGAGTCCAGGATCTCGCGGCCTACAACAGATTCAATTTCCAGATCGTTCATCTCGAAAACCTCCTGAATATCATTTCCTTCCCTGTGCTGCCCGGGGCGGGCAGACGGGTGACGGCCAATTATGATAGTTATATCTAACTAACCAATAGTATCCTACCACGCTTTCCGGCCCGGTGCAAGAGCCGATGCGCATGTTTGTGGATGTAAACTTTTTAAGGGGCAAAAAACGGCAGCTGATGGGGCAGAACATTCCGGCAAAGCAGGAAACAGCTGGTCTTTACAGTCTGCCCACTGGCAGCAGCGGGGATGCATCATACTTATCATATTAATTTCATATGGCAGATATACTAAAATTTTTCTTTACTTTTTGTCAGGACGACTCTATACTGTTTTTGGTTTTAATATGTTTCTTTATGGTAGATAGAGGAGGATTTTCTATATGAATAAGGATCTGACGGTCGGCAAGCCGTCACAGGTTTTGTGGCAGTTCTGCCTGCCCATGTTCGGCAGCATCATCTTCCAGCAGCTGTACAACATTGCCGACAGCCTTGTTGCAGGAAAGTTCATCGGCGAGAATGCACTGGCTGCTGTGGGCAACAGCTACGAGATCACCCTGATTTTCATTGCATTTGCCTTTGGCTGCAACATTGGCTGCTCGGTCATCGTGTCCCGCTACTTTGGCGCAAAGGACTACGATGAGATGAAGACTTCGGTCTACACTTCCCTGATCGGCTCTGCCGTGCTGTGCGCCGTGCTGATGCTGATCGGCCTTGTGGGCTGCCACAGCCTGCTGGAGCTCATCAACACCCCGGAGGAGATCCTTGCGGATTCTTCGCTGTATCTGGATATCTACGTGCTGGGCCTGCCCTTCATGTTCTTCTACAACATCGCCACCGGCATCTTCTCCGCTCTGGGCGACAGCAAAACGCCCTTCTATTTTCTGGCAGTCTCGTCCCTGTCCAACATCGGCGTGGACATCCTGTTCGTGGCCGGTTTCAAGATGGGCGTAGCCGGTGTGGCATGGGCCACCTTCCTGTGCCAGGGCGTGAGCTGCGTGCTGGCCATGGTGGTGGTGTTCCGCCGCATCGGTGCCTTCAAGTCCACCCACAAGGTGGTGCTCTTCTCCTGGAACATGCTGGGCAAGGTAGCCATGGTCGCCATCCCCAGCATCCTGCAGCAGAGCTTCGTCTCTGTGGGCAACATCATCCTGCAGAGCGTCATCAACACCTTTGGTGCCAGCGTCATTGCAGGCTACTCTGCAGCCGTCAAGCTGAACAACATGGTCATCACTTCCTTCACCACGCTGGGCAACGGCATCTCCAACTACACCTCCCAGAACATGGGCGCGGGCAAGATGGACCGTGTGCACAAGGGCTTTGGCGCAGGCCGCAATCTGGTGTGGATCATCTGCGTGCCCATCGTGCTCCTGTACTTCTTCTTCGGCCGCTTCCTACTGCTGCTGTTCATGAATGACCCGCAGGGTCCGGCCATCGACACCGGTATGCTGTTCCTGCGCATCCTGTCTCCCTTCTATTTTGTGGTGTCGCTCAAGCTGGTCACTGACGGCATCCTGCGCGGCTGCGGCATGATGGTGCGCTTTATGATCGCCACCTTCTCCGACCTGATCCTGCGCGTGGGCATCGCCATTGTGCTGAGCAGCACTGCTCTGGGCAGCACGGGCATCTGGATGGCATGGCCCGTGGGCTGGTGCATCGGCACCGGCCTGTCGCTGGTGTTCTACTTCACCGCCATCCGCAAGGTCCTTGCAGAGTCTCCGGCCAAAGCGGAAGCAGAGGGCAAAGCTGCCGAGGCACGTGCAGAGGCCGAGTTCGCCGCAGATGCCGAAATGGAGACCCTGTAACCCTTTTGCCACTTGTGAATTGTGTTCACCTGACACACAAACAAAATGAAGCAATTGAAATAGTGCACAAAACAGACCCACTGTTTTTGGCTATTTTGGCAACAAAATCCACAAAATGCCCCTGAAAGTATGGACGGTTTGTGAATTGCGGATTTTGGCTCACAGGTCTATAATATTGATAACGAAGCAAGGTCGCTTTGAGGGAAAGAGGGCCTTGCTTCCGTTTTTATACTGAAGCACGAATGCTCCTAAGGAGGATATTCACTATGAAAAAGATGATTTCTCGTCGTAATTTCTTGGCCGCTGCAGGTGTTGTTGCTGCAGCCGGCGTTCTGACTGCATGCGGCGGTTCTTCCAACAGCACTGCTGCTTCCGCCTCTACCGCAGCTTCTGGTGCCGCTGCTTCCGGCGACACCATCAAGGTGGGCGTTCTTGGACCTCTGACCGGTGATGTTTCCGTTTACGGTCAGGCCGTTGTCAACGGCGCTACCCTGTACCTGAAGCAGGTCAACGAAAAGGGCGGCATCAACGGCAAGCAGCTGGAGATCATCGCCATGGATGAGCAGGGCGATGCAACTCAGGCTGTTACCTGCTTCACCAAGATGTGCGATCAGGGCATCACCGCTCTGGTGGGCGATGTTACCACCACCCCGACTCTGGCAATTGCTGCCGAGAGCGCAGACTACAACATGCCCATGGTCACCGCTTCCGCTACCGCTGAGGCTGTCACCTACGATGCCGAGACCGACACCGTGAACGAGAATGTGTTCCGCGCAACCTTCACCGACCCGTTCCAGGGCATCAAGATGGCTGACTACGCTTACCAGCGGTTGGGCTACACCAAGGCAGCCGTCATCTTCCAGAAGGGCGCTGACTACAACGAGGGTCTGGCAGAGAACTTCGTCAACGAGTTCGAGAGCCTGGGCGGCACCATCGTCGATCAGGAGACCTACTCTGAGGGCGATGTGGACTACAAGACCCAGCTGACCACCATTCTGGGCAAGGCTCCCGAAGTGGTGTTCTGCCCCAACTACTATCAGGAAGTCGGTCAGATCCTGGCTCAGGCTGAGAGCATCGGTCTGGCAGTTCCCTTCCTGGGCGGCGACGGCTGGGATGGTCTGGAAGGCTATGCAACTGCCGACCAGCTGAAGGATGCCTACTTCTGCGCAAACTACGCAAAGGGCTCCAACCCCGACTTTGAGGATGCCTACAAGGCTGAGTACGGTGAGGAGTACCCCAACGGCTTCGCTCCTCTGGGCTACGATGCTGCCATGACCGTTGTCTACGGCATTCAGGCTGCTGAGGATGCCGGCCTGACCGCTGGTGATGATGACTATAAGCAGGCCGTCATCGATGCTATCGCAGGCGGCACCATTGATGGCATCACCGGCACCTTCACCTTCGATGAGCACCACAACCCCGTCAAGCAGACCGCTATCCTGTGCTTCGACGGTGCAACCCCCGTTCTGAAGGAAATGTTCTGATCTGCTTTGATTCTGCGCACCGGTGTGCGGCATAAAGGCAGCACTCAGAAATAAAAGACCCATTGCGGAGACCGCCGGAACAGGTTTTGCTCGGCCGTCTCCGCTTTTTTGGTAAAAAAGTGCATTCCCCAAAAGGCGTGCAAACGCCACAAAGAAAGGAAGTATCAGTCCATGACAGTGTTTTTTAGCCAGCTGATCAACGGCTTGTCCCTTGGCAGCATCTATGCACTGATCGCACTGGGTTACAGCATGGTGTACGGCATCATCCTGCTGCTGAACTTTGCCCATGGCGATGTCATTATGGTTGGTGCGTACATGTCCTGGTTCGTGATGAATCAGCTGGGCCTTGGCCCGGTCACTGCTGTGTGCGCCACCATCATCACCTGCACGCTGCTGGGCGTTGTGATCGAGAAGATCGCCTACACCCCGCTGCGCAACGCACCCCGTATCTCCCTGCTGATCACGGCAATCGGCGTGTCCTTCTTCCTGGAGTACACTGCAGAGCTGATCCTTGGTTCCGGTGCAAAGGTCATTCCGGCCTACTACACCAACCAGACCTTCCGCATCGGCTCTGTGCCGCTGGGCCTCACCTCTGTCATCACCCTGCTGGTCACGGTGCTGTCCATGCTGGCGCTCACCTTCCTTGTGCAGAAGACCAAGCTCGGCAAGGCCATGCGTGCCGTGTCTGAGGATATGGACGCTGCCCGTCTGATGGGCATTAACGTCAACAGCACCATTTCCTTTACCTTTGCGGTGGGTTCCGCTCTGGCCGGTATCGGCTCGGTGCTGTACTGCTGCAGCTACCCGCAGGCGACCCCCACCATGGGCTCCATGCTGGGCCTGAAGGCCTTCGTTGCAGCCGTTCTGGGCGGCATCGGCTCCATTCCCGGTGCCATGATCGGCGGCATCGCCATCGGCCTGTGCGAGTGCTTTGTTTCCGCCATCGGCCTTTCCGCATGGAAGGATGCCGTCACGTTTGCGATCCTGATCATCGTGCTGCTGGTCAAGCCCACCGGCTTCCTTGGCCGCAAGGTTCAGGAAAAGGTGTAAGGAGGGCATGAAGATGAATACCAAACGCAAAACGCTCAAAATGCCCGTGCGCTACCTGATGAACGCCGTACTGGTGGCTCTGCTGTTCGTGGGCCTGTCCTTCCTCACCCAGAACGTGCTGTCCACCTACCAGAACAAGGTGCTTCTCACCGTGGGCATCAACATCATTCTGGCTGTCTCGCTGAACGTTGCCACCGGTTATCTGGGCCAGCTGCCGCTGGGCCACGCCGGTTTCATGGCCGTGGGTGCTTACACCTGCGCCCTGTTCACGAAATACAGCAATCTGCCCTCCGGTGTCGCTTTTGTCGTGGGTCTGGTGCTGGCCTGCATCGTGGCGGGCCTGTTCGGCGTGCTGATCGGCATTCCTGCTCTGCGCCTGACCGGTGATTATCTGGCCATCCTGACGCTGGGCTTTGGCGAGATCATCCGCATCACCCTGAACAACATCGATGATGTGCTGGGCTTCAAGCTGTTCTACGGTGCCAAGGGCCTGAAGAACATCCCCAAGTATTCTAACTTCGCCAATGTGTTCATCTGCGTGGTCATTACCTGCTTTGCCATCCACGCCATGATGAAGAGCCGCCACGGCCGTGCCGTGCTGGCCATCCGCGATAACGAGATCGCTGCCGAAAGCTGCGGCATCCAGACTACTTATTATAAGGTCATGGCCTTTGCATTCTCCGCCGCCTTTGCCGGTCTGGCCGGCGGCCTGTACGCCTGCTATCTGGGCGTTCTGGACCCCTCCACCTTCGGCTTCATGAAGTCCATCGAAATTCTGGTCATGGTGGTTCTGGGCGGCATGGGCTCCATGCTGGGCTCCATCCTGTCCGCGACCGTGCTTACCATCCTGCCCGAGGCGACCCGCAGCTTTGACAGCTACCGCATGGTAGTCTACTCGCTGGTGCTGGTCCTCATGATGATCTTCCGTCCGGGCGGCCTGCTTGGCAGCTACGACTTCTCCATGAGCCGCATTGTGGAAAAGATCATGAACGGCGAACTGTTCCAGAAGAAAGCAAAGGAGGGCAAAGACCATGAGTGAATACCAGACTAAGCTGCACAGTGTGCCCTCCGGCGGCTTTTTGACCGACCGCGACATGGACAAAAAGCCCATTCTGGACGTGCGTGAGCTGGGCATCGACTTCGGCGGTCTGACCGCCGTGGATGGCTTCAACCTGATGATCGGCCGCAACGAGATCACCGGTCTGATCGGCCCCAACGGTGCCGGTAAGACCACCGTGTTCAACCTGCTGACCAACGTCTACCAGCCCACCCGCGGCTCCATCCTGATCGATGGTATGCCTACCGCCGGCAAAAAGACCTATCAGGTCAACCGCATGGGCGTGGCCCGTACCTTCCAGAACATCCGCCTGTTCAAGGAACTGAGCGTCATCGATAACATCAAGGTGGGCCTGCACGAGTCCATGAAGTACAATCTGGCCTCCTCCCTGATCCGCCTGCCCAACTACTGGAAGGAAGAAAAGAAGTGCACCGAGCGTGCTCTGGAGCTGCTGGATATCTTCCACATGGCAGACCTCGCCAATGTGCAGGCAGGCAGCCTGCCCTACGGCGCACAGCGCCGTCTGGAGATCATGCGTGCACTGGCCACCAGCCCGAAGCTGCTGCTGCTGGACGAGCCTGCTGCCGGTATGAACCCCTCCGAGACCGCGGAGCTGACCGAGACCATCCGCCGCATCCGCGACGAGTTCAACATCGCCGTGCTGCTGATCGAGCATGATATGAGCCTGGTCATGGGCATCTGCGAGGGCATTGCCGTGCTGAACTTCGGCCGCATCATCGCCAAGGGCACGCCGGATGAGATCCGCAACAACCCGCAGGTCATCGAAGCCTATCTGGGCAAGAAGGAGGGCTAAGCCATGGCTGATACGTTACTGAAAGTTGATAACATCAACGTCTATTACGGCAACATCCACGCCGTCAAGGACATCTCCTTCGAGGTGGATCAGGGCGAGATCGTCACCCTGATCGGTGCCAACGGTGCTGGCAAATCCACCACCTTAAAGACCATTTCCGGCCTGCTGAAGCCCAAGACCGGCGACATCCTGTACAAGGGCAGCAGCATCAAGGGCATGCGCGCCCACAAGATCGTGGAAGCAGGCCTTGCCCATGTGCCGGAAGGCCGTCATGTGTTCCTGCACATGACCGTGGAAGAAAATCTGGACATGGGTGCATACACCCAGCCTGCTTCCACCATTGCACCCAACAAGGAAAAGGTGTTTGAGCTGTTCCCCCGCCTGAAGGAGCGCCGCAAGCAGCTGGCTGGTACCATGTCCGGCGGCGAGCAGCAGATGCTGGCTATGGGCCGTGCACTGATGAGCAACGCTTCCATGCTGATGCTGGACGAGCCTTCCATGGGCCTTTCGCCGCTGCTGGTGCAGGAGATCTTCGACATCATCCAGAACGTGCACAAGGAAGGCATGACCATCCTGCTGGTGGAGCAGAACGCACAGATGGCTCTTTCCGTGGCAGACCGTGCCTACGTCCTTGAGACGGGCCGTGTGGTCATGGAGGGCACTGGTGCCGAACTGCTGACCAACGAGCGCGTGCGCAGCGCATATCTGGGCGGCTAAGCAAAAAATCGTATAAGAAAAGGGGCTGTTGCACATGCAACAGCCCCTTTTTTGCAGTATTTGTTATGCCAGCAGAGCCATGATATTTGCGGTAATCAGGCCGCCTGCCGTGCCAATGACGTAGCCCATCAGAGCCATCAGAACGCCAACAGGCACCAGAGCGCCGCTGTAGGCACCAGCCAGAATGGGAGCGGATGCGGAACCGCCGATGTTTGCCAGAGATGCAACACCGCAGGTGAACATATCCAGATGGAAGATCTTTGCCAGCAGCACCAGAATGATGCCGTGGATGGCCAGGATCATAAAGCCTGCCAGGATCCATGCGGGTGCATCGGTCAGCTCCAGGAAGCTTGCGCGGGAGGCAAGCAATGCCACCACGGAGTACAGCAGCAGGTTGGACAGCTCGGTGCTGCCTGCCATGCGGCCCACGGGGGTGACAGCGCCGATCAGGCCGGACAACGTGATGAGCAGGACGGTCCAGGTGGCCTTGTCCAGGAAGGGCATTGCGCTGTTCAGGGCTGCGCCGATATCCTGACCGAAGGCGGAGATCACCAGAGCCAGACCCAGCAGGAAGATCAGGTTGACAAAGGTAGCCTTGTCCTCGTTGGACTTTGCGTCCTCTTCCAGGCGGCGGGACACTTCATCCAGCGTGGTGGTGTCGGCCTTGACCCACTTGTTGAACTTGGGAGCAAGGTTGATGGCCCACAGCAGGAACATGACCCAGATGGAGTAGTCGATGGAGTCCACCACCAGTGCGTAGGCCATGTCAGCTTCGCCGATGTCCAGCGCAGCCTGCACGGCGACCATGTTGCCGGAGCCGCCCATCCAGCTGCCGCACAGAGCGCCCAGTGCCTTCCATGCTTCGGAGCCAAGGGGCCCCTTCATGATGGCGAAGGTGGCAATGAAGGCCAGCGAGATGGAGACGGAAGCGGCAAAGAAGCCGCCCAGCATCTTGGGACCCAGCTTGATGATCTTGCGGATGTCGCAGCGCAGCAGCATCAGGAAGATCATTGCATACAGCAGGTTGTTTTTCAGCACGGAGTAGGCAGGCTTGGTGGCCTCCATGTCCCATGCACCCAGCGTGCAGAGAATCATGGTAATGAGGTACAGCAGAACGATAGGTGGTGCATAGTCGAAGAATTTCGACTTCGTGTAGCGTTGCAACCACACCAGCAGTGCGGCAATGAACACCAGCACGGCGATGTAGGTGAAACCGTTTGTGATCATGAACCCAATCCCCTTTCTTTTTGTGCAATTTTTGCGGACAATTGTCTTTACAATATCGACAATTTCGTATACAATACTACCATAGATTTCATAATCTGGCAATATTTTTTTATCGAAAGGGGTAGGTTTTTGCATGAAAATCACGGAAGTACGTCTCGGTCTGATCTCCGTGCCGCTGCGCGTGCCTTTTAAGACGGCTCTGCGCTCGGTCAGCAGCGTGGAGGATGTGATCGTAGAGATCCACACCGACACCGGCGCTGTGGGTTATGGTGAGGCACCTCCCACCGGTGTGATCACCGGCGACACCACCGGTGCCATCATCGGTGCCATCCGCGACCATATCGCAAAGACCATCATCGGCCGCGATGTGGACGACTTTGAAGACCTGATGATCGCACTGAATGCCTGCATCCAGAAGAACACCAGCGCCAAGGCTGCTGTGGATATGGCCCTGTGGGATCTGTACGGCCAGCTGTACAAAATCCCTGTGTACAAGCTGATGGGCGGCGCAAAGAAGTCCATCGTCACCGACATCACCATCAGCGTCAACGACCCCGAAGAGATGGTGCGCGATGCCCTGAACGCCATCGACCGCGGCTACGACTGCCTGAAGGTCAAGGTGGGCAAGGAGCCGGAAAAGGATATCGCACGCCTGAGCGCCATCCGCGGTGCTGTGCCCAAGGAGACCTGCATCCGCATCGACGCAAATCAGGGCTGGACTCCTAAGGAAGCCGTGCGCATCCTGAACGGAATGCAGGAGAAGGGCCTTGATCTCGAATTCGTGGAGCAGCCGGTCAAGGCCCACGATTTTGAAGGCCTGAAGTATGTTACCGAGCGCTCCTATGTGCCGGTGCTGGCCGACGAGAGCGTGTTCTCCCCGCAGGACGCACTGACCATCATGCAGATGGGAGCCGCAGACCTCGTGAACATCAAGCTGATGAAGTGCGGCGGCCTGTACAACGCCCTCAAGATCGCATCCGCTGCCGAGGTGTACGGCGTGGAGTGCATGATCGGCTGTATGCTGGAAGCCAAGATCAGCGTGAATGCCGCCGTGCATCTGGCCTGCGCAAAGCAGATCATCACCCGCGTGGATCTGGACGGCCCCGTGCTGTGCAGTGAGGACCCCATCCTCGGCGGTGCAGTGTTCAACGAAAAGGAGATCACGGTTTCCAACGAGCCGGGCCTTGGCATCAAGGGCATTGAGCCGGGCAAGATCAAGTATCTGGACTAAACTCCTTCCGTCATTGCTTCGCAATGCCACCTCCCTCAAGGAGGGAGGCTTTGGCCGAGCGGAAAACTTTATCTTTTCGCCGGAGGCTCCCTCATTGAGGGAGCCTCCGGCGCGGCGTGAGCCGTGCCTGAGGGAGTTATGCAAAAACGGCACCTGCCAATTCCGCAGGTGCCGTTTTGTGTTTTGGGCCGTTATGCTTTGTAAGCCAGAATAGTCTTCAGGTATTCCCACACACGGGCCACCGATGCAATGTCGGCGCGCTCATTGGAGGTGTGGACATGCAGCAGGTTCGGGCCAAAGGAGATGCAGTCCAGCCCGTCGATCTTGCCCGAGAGGATACCGCATTCCAGGCCCGCATGAATGGCAACGATCTGGGGCTTTGCACCGTACTGTGCCTCGTACACAGCAACGCAGCGGTCGCGCAGGGCGCTTTCGCGGGCGTAGGTCCAAGCGGGATAGTCGCCGTGGAACCGCACGCTGCCGCCCAGCAGCTCGGTCAGGGTCTGCAGTTTGCAGCTCAGCAGCTCCTTCGCCGAGGGCACCGAGCTGCGCAGGGAGAAGCGCAGAATGGCTTCCTGCTCGTCCATCTCGGCAACGCCCAGATTCAGCGAGGTCTCCACAAGGCCCGGCACATCCATGCTCATGGCCTGCACGCCCCATGGCATCAGCAGCAGGGCCTTGCGCAGGCGCTGGGTGGAATCGGCATCTAATGCGCTGAACGCGCCGCAGCCCTGTTCCGTGAGCTGCAGGCAGATGGCGGGGTCTGCCGTGCCATATTCGGCCTGCACCTGTGCGGCGAACTGAGCGGCAGCAGTGTGCACGCCCTCGGTGATGCCTGCGGGCAGCACCAGCGTGATGCTGCTTTCTTTGGGAATGACATTCTCCTTTGCGCCGCCGGACAGTGCCAGAGCGGCGTAGTCCACGCCATTTTCGGTCAGCAGTGTCAGCCAGCGCCCCAGCAGAGCGATGGCGTTGGCGCGGCCTTTGTGAATCTCGGTGCCGGAGTGCCCTCCCACAAGTCCCGCGATGTCCGCCTTCACGGCGGTGCCGGTCACAGCCGCACGGGTGATGGGCAGATGGCACTCGACGCGGCGTCCGCCCGCACAGCCTGCGGTGAGCACGCCTTCTTCCTCTGAGTCGATGTTGAGGAGCAGGCGGCCCTCAAGGTCGGAAAAATCCATGGCAGACGCACCCAGCAGGCCCACCTCCTCGCAGACGGTCAGCACGACCTCCAGCGCAGGGTGGGGAATGTCCTTTGCATCCAGAACAGCCAGCGCATAGGCCACGGCAATGCCGTCGTCGCCGCCAAGGGTCGTGCCCTCGGCGCACACATAGCCGCCGTCTACGACCGGGTGGATGGCATCCTTCTCAAGATCCAGCGGGCAGTCGGCGGTCTTGTCGCCCACCATGTCCAGATGGCCCTGCAGGATCAGGCCCGGCTCCTTCTCGTATCCGGGTGTGGCCGGTGCCTTGATGAGCACATTGCCCATCTCGTCCTGACGGCAGGCAAGGCCGTGGGCCTTGGCGAACTGCACGCAGTAGTCGCTCAGTGCCTTTTCGTGGTGGGAGGTGTGCGGAATGCTGCAGATCTCCTCAAAGTAATAAAAAACCGAAGCTGGTTCCAGATTGGATAATACGCCCATAATGTTCCCTCTCCTTGTGCTGTATTTTAAGAAAAAAGACCGGCAAAGCTGTGAACCATGCCGGTCTTTCGGGTCTTTACTCTGCCTGACTCAGGCAGTCGTCCATGGCGGTGAACACAGCGTCGCTGGTCATGGTAGCACCGGCAACAGCGTCCACACCGCTGGTGGAACCGGCCTTGGTCAGCTGGTCTGCCAGAGTTTCAGCAGCGATACCGCCCAGTTCGGGAGTCTCGCCGGATGCATCGATCTCCACACCGGTCACCCGGCCGCCGGTGACGGTGACGGTGACGGTCACATCACTCAGGCAGCCCTGAGCGCTGGACGTATAGATGCCATCCGTCAGGCTGGCGGCGTTGTCGGCAGCGGGCACAGTGCCGGTGTACTTGATGTACAGGCCGAGCACAACTGCCATAATGACAGTGACAACAGCCATGATGATAACATTCCGGGTGAGTTTCTTCATAAAAGATCAAATGCTCCCTTTGACGTGATATATTTTTTACTTTGCGGGTTTGAAACTGTCGCGCAGGGTGACGACGCGGTTGTAAACGCCGGGGTTCTTGGAGTCCGGGGTAAAGAAGCCGGTGCGCACGAACTGGAACTTCTCACCGGGCTTTGCGTCCTTCAGGCTTTCTTCCAGCTTGCAGCCCTTGCACACAACAACGCTTTCCGGGTTCAGGTAGTCCTTGTAATCGCTGCCCTCGGGGATGGCGTTCATGTTGGCCTCGGTGAACAGCTTGTCGTACAGGCGCACCTCGGCATCCACGGCATGGGCGGCACTCACCCAATGGATGGTGCCCTTGACCTTGCGGCCGTCGGCGGGATTGCCGTTGCCGGTCTCAAGGTCGGCGGTGCAGTGGATGGCGGCAATGCTGCCGTCGGCATTCTTCTCCACGCCGGTGCACTTGACGATGTAAGCGCCCATCAGACGCACCTCACCGCCAATGGTCAGGCGCTTGAACTTGGGAGGCGGCACCTCGGCAAAGTCCTCATTCTCGATCCACAGCTCTTTGGTAAAGGCCACCTTGCGGGTGGTGGTATCGTTGGCTTCGCGGTTAGGGTTGTTGGCTACATCAAAGTACTCGGTCTTGTCCTCCGGGTAGTTGTCTACGATCAGCTTTACGGGGTCCAGCACGGCAATGCGGCGCTGAGCGGTCAGGTCCAGCTCGCTGCGGATGCAGGCTTCCAGCTGGCGCATGTCGATCAGGTTGTCGGATTTAGAAATGCCGGCCTCCCGCACGAAGGTGAAGATGGAGGTGGGGGTGTAGCCGCGGCGGCGCAGGCCGCACAGGGTGGGCATGCGGGGGTCGTCCCAGCCGTCCACAATGCCCATTTCCACCAGCTCACGCAGGTAGCGCTTGCTCATGACGGTGTTGGTCATGTTCAGGCGTGCAAACTCGCGCTGCTTGGGGAAGGCAGTGCCGAAGATGTTCTCGATGACCCAGTTGTACAGCGGACGGTGGTTCTCGAACTCCAGACTGCACATGCTGTGGGTGATGCCCTCAATGGCATCCTGAATGGGGTGTGCGAAGTCGTACATCGGGTAGATGCACCACTTGCTGCCCTGACGGTGATGCTCGGCGTACTTGATGCGGTAGATAGCCGGGTCACGCATGTTCATGTTGGGGCTGGCCAGATCGATCTTGGCACGCAGGGTCTTTTCGCCCTCCTGGAACTCACCGGCACGCATCCGGCGGAACAGGTCAAGATTCTCTTCCGGGGTGCGGTCGCGCCACGGAGAGGGACGGGAAGGCTTGCCGGCATCGGCACCGCGGTACTCGCGCATTTCATCGCGGGTCAGGTCGTCCACGTAGGCCTTGCCCTCCATGATGAGCTTTTCGGCATACTCGTAGCACTTGTCAAAGTAGTCGCTGCCGTAGAAGATGCCGCCGTTGGGGTCGGCGCCCAGCCAGTGCAGATCCTCGATGATGCTGTTCACGTACTCCTCACCCTCGCGGGCAGGGTTGGTGTCGTCCAGACGCAGGTTGAACTTACCGCCGTACTGGTTTGCAATGGACCAGTTGATGTAGATGGCCTTGGCACTGCCAATGTGCAGGTAGCCGTTGGGCTCGGGCGGGAAGCGGGTATGGATCTCGCTGATCTTGCCCTCGGCCAGATCAGCGTCGATGATGTCGGTCAGAAAGTTTTTATCTGCCATGTGTTTTCCCCCTGTCAAAGGCACAAAGTGCCTATATATTCCATAATACTATATAATACACTATTCTGCCGATTTCTTCAAGAGAAAACCCTCTCAGTCTCGCATACGCTCGCCAGCTCCCCCGAGAGGGGGAGCTTAACTCCTCCAGTCACCTTCGGTGCCAGCCCCCTCAGAGATGGGGCCCTTGGCAGTACGGTAAAGCTTTCTCTCTTTGCCAAAGGCTCCCTCCCCGAGGGAGCTGGCAAAGCCGTCAGGCTTTGACTGAAGGAGTTCTCTCATCCGAAAAATCCCCAATTCATGTTGTTTTCCACAACTTTTTCCCTATCCCTTGACACCGCCGTGCAAGGAGAGTATATTTTTGCATGGCATACAGCGCATTTTGCCGTGTTTAAAATAGGAGGAACCCCATGAACAGTTTAAAAGAAGCGTTCAGCAGGAAAAATATGCTGAAGAATTTAAATTTCTTCGGTGAGCTGAATCTCGGCCTGATCCTGACGGCGGTCGGCATCGTTTACTTTAAAAATCCCAATCATTTTGCATTTGGCGGCACCTCGGGCCTGTCCATTCTGCTGGCAGACCTGTTCCCTAAGATCAACGTGGGCGGCTTTATGTGGATCATCAACCTGATTCTGGTGGTGCTGGGCTTCGTCTTTCTGGGCATCAAGACCATGGGCTGGACGATCTATTCTTCCTTTGCGCTGTCCTTTTTTGTGTCGGTGTGCGAGTGGCTCTATCCCGTCAACGTTTCCATGAGCGGCGATGCCATGCTGGATCTGGTGTTCGCCGTGTTCCTGCCGGCTCTGGGTGCGGCGATCGTGTTCGACATCGGTGCATCCACCGGCGGTACGGATATTGTGGCCCTGATTCTGGCAAAATATACCTCTATGGAGATCGGCAAAGCCCTGATGGTCAGCGATATCCTCATCGTGCTGGCGGCGGCATGGCGGTTCGGCATGGGCACCGGCCTTTACTGCATCCTTGGCCTGATCGGCAAGAGCTTTGTGGTGGACGGTGCCATCGAGAACATCCGCCTGCGCAAGGTGTGCACCATCGTGACGTCCAACCCACAGCCCATTCTGGACTTCATCATCAAGGAAATGAACCGTTCCGCTACCGTGGAAAAGGCTTACGGCGCTTACACCCACCACGAGCTGAGCGTGCTGGTGACGGTGCTGACCCGCCGTCAGGCCCTGCAGCTGCGCAACTTCCTGCGGGAGAACGACCCCCGGAGCTTTATCACCATCGTCAATTCCAGCGAGATCATCGGCAAGGGCTTCCGCTCCTTTAATTAAAGGCACGGCAGGGCCACGCCGCTATTGACGAACCGCTCCAAAAACGATATACTATATTCCGGCGGTGCAGCAGTGCCGCCGGATGCCGGGGTGTTGCGCAGTTGGTAGCGCGCCTGCTTTGGGAGCAGGAGGCCGCGAGTTCGAGTCTCGCCACTCCGATATGACAAAAAGCCACGATGAACCGTTTACAAATGCGGTTTCGTCGTGGCTTTATTTGTTGCCAGTCCCCTGAGATTCGGCTGGAAGATGCCTTATTTGTGCGTTACCGTCTCAAAAACTGCCCCTGCGCTAAAGGGCAAATGCGCACCCGGCAGCTTTCCGATTTTGTTCTTTTTTTATTTACAAACAGTACCTTGACACCGAAATATCCTTTTTGTAATCTTAAAGAGTATTCTGAATGTAAGTGAATGCCGTCACGAATCAATACGGTTTTTTCGGGCAGGACGGCAGGAAGTTTCTCCAGCGAATGTCCTGGGGGTGGTACCCCGCTTCCGCAGGCAGTAGGGCGGGACTGAAGTTCCGGGCTGTTCGCAGAGAAAGCTTCCTGATGGCCTGCCAAGTGAGCGCAAGCTGACGGCAATGGGAAAGGAGCAACTACCAATGGATCATCTGCAGAACGTAATGGGATACTTCGACCAGCAGCAGCCGCTGTGCGCCGAACACGACCGCATCAGCAAGGACCTGTACAAGGAGTTTGGCGTTAAAGCGGGCCTGCGCGACGAAAACGGCAAGGGCGTGCTGGCGGGCCTGACCAATATCTCCGATATCCGCGCCTTCCAGTATGTGGACGGGGTGAAAAAGCCTGCCGACGGTCAGCTGCTCTACCGCGGCTACGACGTGAAAGACCTGATCCGCGGGTCGTCCGGCAGCCGCTTTGCCTTTGAGGAAGCGGGCTATCTGCTACTGTTTGGTGAGCTGCCCACGCAGGAAAAGCTGGAAGAGTTCTGCCGCGTGCTGGGCGAGTGCCGCACCATGCCCACCAACTTTACCCGTGATGTGATCATGAAGGCCCCCAGCCACGATATCATGAACTCCATGGCCCGCAGCGTGCTCACACTGGCATCCTACGACCCCAAGGCCGGTGATCTGGAAATTTCCAATGTGCTGCGCCAGAGCATCCAGCTGGCCGGCATCTTCCCCATGCTGGCCGTGTACAGCTACCATGCCTATAACCACTACGAAAAAGACGGCAGCATGTACATCCACCGGCCGGACCCGGAGCTTTCCACCGCAGAGAACTTTTTGCGGATGCTGCGCCCGGATATGAAGTACACCGAGCTGGAAGCCCGCGTGCTGGATGTGGCATTGCTGCTGCACGCCGAGCACGGCGGCGGCAACAACTCCACCTTTACCACCCGCGTGGTCACTTCGTCTGGCACCGATACCTACTCGGCCATGGCGGCTGCCCTGTGCTCCCTCAAAGGCCCGCGCCATGGCGGTGCCAACCTGATGGTGATGCAGATGATGCAGAACATCCGCGAAAACCTGCACGACACCGAGGACGATGAAGAGCTGGAAGCCTACCTGAAAAAACTGCTGCACGGCGAAGCATTTGACCGCAAAGGCCTGATCTACGGCATGGGCCACGCGGTGTACTCCCTCAGTGACCCCCGTGAGGTGGTATTCAAGGGCTATGTGGAACAGCTGGCCCACGAGAAAGGCCGCGACAAGGACCTTGCCCTTTACAACAAGATCGAGCACATGGCCCCGCAGCTGATCGCGGAGGAGCGCAAAATTTTTAAGGGTGTCAGCCCCAATGTGGACTTCTACAGCGGCTTTGTGTACGATATGCTGGGCATCCCCATGGAGCTGTACACGCCGCTGTTCGCCGTGGCCCGCGTGATGGGCTGGAGCGCCCACCGCATTGAAGAGCTGCTCAGCGCAAACAAGATCATCCGCCCGGCCTACAAGAGCCTTGGCGGCACCCACGAATATATCCGCCGCAATGAGCGGGAATAACAGGGAGGATGCATGATGAGCGTGGAACTGAAACATCACCCGGAAGAATGGTTCTTCCTGCACAATTTTGATATCGACAAGGTGTTCAGCACCATCCAGCGGGCGGATTACCTGATCTTATATTACATTAAGATGCAGGCCGAACAGCACCCGGACAGTAAGGTTTATCTGGCTGACCTTGCTGCCGTGATGGGCCTGAAGGTGACAGAGCTTTCCAAGGCCGTTGAAAAGCTGCAGGACAAGGGCTTTGTGGCATGGATGACCGACCGTGAAGCGGGCCGCACCTATGTGGAGCTTTCCAGTAAGGCTGTGGAGCTGATGGCGGAGGAGCGCGCGTTCATGCAGCGCTGTTACGCCCGCCTGCGTGCAGAGCTTGGCGACGAAGAACTGCATCGTGCAGTAAGCACCATGCAGAGCGTGACGACCATCCTGAAGGATGAACGGGAACACAGCGGCGTATAAAAACAGCCTCAACGAAAAAATGAGATAGACTTCCCCGAAAGGGGTTGCCTATCTCATTTTTTGTTGTAAACTGAGGTTCCAGGGTCAACAAATAAATTCTACTGAAAAAAGCCAGAGCGGCTATTTTAAATCGTTTACCGGATCAGGTTCACAAACACCGGGCAGAGCACTGCGGTCAGCACACCGGCCACCGCAATGGAAAGGCCGCTCATGGCACCTTCTACCTCGCCCATCTGCAGGGCTTTGCTGGTGCCCACGGCATGGGCCGAAGTTCCGATGCCCACGCCCTTGGCGATGGGGTCGGTGATGTGGAACATCTTGCACACCGTCTCAGCCAGCAGCGCTCCCACGATGCCGGTAACAATGACGATCGCACCGGTCAGGGCAGCAATGCCGCCCAGCTCAGCGGCCACATCCATGCTGATGGCGGTGGTCACGGATTTGGGCAGCAGGGTGGCATACTGCTCACGGGTCAGGTCCAGCGCCAGTGCCAGCGCCAGTGCGCTGCCAAGGCTCACCAGCGTGCCCACCGAGATACCCGCAATGATGGCGGCGGCGTTCTCTTTCAGCAGGTCGATCTTTTCATACAGCGGAATGGCCAGTGCCACGGTGGCGGGCAGCAGCAGATAGTTCACCGGTGCCGCGCTGGCCTTGTAGTCCGCATACGGGATGTTGCACACCGACAGAAAAATGATCACAAAGATACTGCCCAGCAGCAGCGGGTTAAAAATGGCTTTGCCTGTCACCTTATTGATAAGGGTGCCCAGTGCAAACGCGGCCAGCGTAAGCAGAACGCCCCATGCTGCGGAGCCGGACAAAAAATCATTCAGCAGCTGCGTCATTGTCAGCCTCCTTTTTCTTGCGGCCGGTCAGGGCCTGCGTGGTCTTGCCTGCACTCACCATCACCAGCACAGTGACCGGGATAATGGCAACGAGGATGGGCAGCAGCATCTCGCCCATCTCTGCCCACAGTTCCATCACACCGGCGGCAGCGGGCACGAACAACAGCGGGAAGATGCCTGTGAGATAGGTTCCCACCTCTTTCACATCGTCCAGCTTTACCAGCTTGAAGTTCAGCGCTGCCAGCAGCAGCACCAGACCGTAGACGCTGGCCGGGACCGGCAGCGGCAGCACTACATGAAGGATCTCGCCCAAAAAACAAAACGCAAGAATGCGCGCGAACTGAAAAATATATTTCGTAGTAAAGTTCCCCTTTCCTCGATCAAAAGCGTAAATGGACACATCAAGGGTAAAGTATACCGCAGGAGCCCCAATCCATCAACCGTGATTCTGGATAAGAAAAATTGCACATTTCGCCGAGAACTGTGCAAAAAAAGGCGCGCCGGTCAAGCCGGTGCGCCTTTTTGCATGTTATCAGAAATACCGTCAGATCACATAATCATTTCCGGCCTGATCAGGCCGGGCGAGATCGGCCAGTGTGATATTGCCGAAATAATTGGAGATCAGATCGTCCAGCCCCTTCCACATCTCGTAGGTGCGGCAGTTTGCCATGCGGGAGCAGGGGGTCGCATTGGGGGTCAGGCAGCTCACCGGCGCAAGGCTGCCCTCGGTCAGCATCAGGATCTCGCCCACGGTGTACTGATCCGGGCTGCGGGTGAGCCGGTAGCCGCCGCCCTTGCCGCGCAAGCCCTCCAGAAAGCCGTTCTGCACCAGCACCTTAAGGATGTTTTCCAGATATTTTTCCGAGATCTCCTGCCGGGCAGCGATCTCCTTGAGAGGGACATATTTTTCAGACTGATGCTCGGAAAGGTCGATCATCACGCGCAGTGCATAGCGCCCTTTGGTGGACACGATCATAATAGTGTACTTCCTTTGTTGGTTATAGATTGAGTTTTTAACCTATTATACAACAGGGTAAATAATATTTCAATCCCACTTTTTTCAAAAAATCCATTGACAACCGCACAGAACGGGTCTATAATACCATCAAACCCACAAATGATGTTGGTATAAAGGTTTTAGAACCGGGTCGTCCAGCAGGGCACATGTGCCCATAACTGTATCAGGGAGGAAACTACAATGAGCAAGATTTATACTGCCGCAGATCAGCTGATCGGTCATACTCCGTTGCTGGAGCTGACCCACATTGAAAAGGAGCAGGAGCTGCCTGCCCACATCATTGCCAAGCTGGAATATTTCAATCCGGCCGGTTCTGTCAAGGATCGCATCGCCAAAAAGATGATCGATGATGCCGAGGAAAAGGGCCTGCTGAAGGAAGGTTCCGTGATCATTGAGCCTACCTCCGGCAATACTGGCATCGGTCTGGCCGCTGTGGCAGCCGCCAAGGGCTACCGCATCATCATCGTGATGCCTGAGACCATGAGCGTGGAGCGCCGCCAGCTGATGAAGGCTTACGGTGCAGAGCTGGTGCTGAGCGAGGGTGCCAAGGGCATGAAGGGTGCCATTGCCAAGGCCGATGAGCTGGCAAAGGAGATCCCGAATTCCTTCATCCCCGGCCAGTTCGTGAACCCGGCCAACCCTCAGGCCCACATCGAGACCACCGGCCCCGAGATCTGGGAGGACACCGACGGCAAGGTGGATATCTTTGTGGCAGGCGTGGGCACCGGCGGCACCGTGACCGGCGTGGGCCAGTACCTGAAGAGCAAGAACCCGAACGTCAAGGTGGTGGCTGTAGAGCCTGCTTCCTCTCCTGTGCTGAGCAAGGGCACCGCAGGCGCACACAAGATTCAGGGCATCGGCGCGGGCTTTGTACCGGACGTACTGGACACCAAGGTGTATGACGAAATCATCGCCGTGGAGAACGACGATGCCTTTGCCACCGGCCGTCTGATCGGCCACAAGGAAGGCGTGCTGGTGGGTATCTCCTCCGGTGCTGCTGTTTATGCTGCCCTGCAGCTGGCAAAGCGCCCGGAGAATGCCGGTAAGAACATCGTGGTCCTGCTGCCCGATACCGGCGACCGCTACCTGTCCACCCCGCTGTTTGCAGACTGATCTTTCAAAAAGCTCGCTTCTCCCGTTCTGTGACTTCACAGGGCGGGAGTTTTTTGTTACAATATCCCTATCAAACACTTTGGAGATTTGCCCATGAATTACTATGCTGCCCCCATGGAGGGCCTGACCGACCGGGTGTGGCGGCAGGCACACCAGAAATGGTTCGGCCCTGCTGGCAATGCCGACCGCTACTATGCCCCTTTCATCTCCCCGCCGGAGAACCGGGTGCTCATTAAAAAGAAGATGGCCGAGCTTGCCCCTGCGGCAAACCCCGGCGCACCGGTGATCCCGCAGCTGCTGGCAAAGGACGGCGAACTTGCCGCATGGATGATCGGCGAGCTGCGCGGCCTTGGCTACACCGAGGTGAACCTGAACCTCGGCTGTCCTTCCGGCACCGTCACCGCCAAAGGCAAGGGTTCCGGGATGCTGCGCGACCCCGTCAAGCTGGACGCTTTTCTTGCCGCCGTATTTGCCAATGCGGAAGGGCCTATCTCGGTCAAGACCCGGCTGGGCGTGGAAAAGCCGGAAGAATTTGCTGCCATTCTGGACATCTATAACCGGTATCCCATCTGTGAGCTGACCATCCACCCGCGTGTGATGCGCCAGCTCTACCGCGGGCAGGCCGACCGTGCCGCTTTTGCTGCCTCCCTGCCCGGGTGCCGGATGCCCGTGTGCTACAACGGCGATGTGACCACCGCTGCGGACCTGCACACGTTGGAAGCGCAGTATCCGCAGCTGTCCGGCATCATGGTGGGTCGCGGCATCATTGCGGACCCGGCGCTCTTCCGTGAAGCACGCGGCGGCGCACCGGCCGCACGGGAAGAGCTGCGCGGATACCTTGACGACCTCTACCACGGATACTCCGAACTGTTCGGCAGCGCCGGGTGCGCGGTGAGCCGCATGAAGGGGCACTGGTTCTACCTCATTCACAAGTTTGAGGGAGCCGAAAAGCTGGAAAAGCAGCTGCGCAAGGCGCGGGAACCGTGGGAATATGAGGTCGTCGTAAACCAGATCTTTACGCTGCCGTTCCGGCCGTAACGGTTGGAATGGCCTCCGTTTCGCTCTGGCCATCTTCAGCGAAAATTTTATTTTATATAGTTGCAATTCAGAAAGATCTGCGGATTTTTCTGAATTGCGTTTTCACCGGAGAGGCTGTAACGGTAAACGGCATCTGCATTCTATTATGAAAAAGCCCCGCCATCATAGCGACGGCGGGGCATGAGCAGACAAGCGATATCAGACGTTCAGATAACTGCGCAGCATGGCCTGCAGCAGATCGTCACGATCCACCTTGCGGATCATGGAACGGGCATTTTTATAGGTCGTGATGTAGGTGGGGTCTTCGGACAGGATATAGCCCACCAGCTGATTGACCGGATTATAGCCTTTTTCCTTTAAAGCATCGTACACCTGCTGTACGATCTCATGGATCTCATAGTCCTTTTTGTCGTGGATCGAAAAAATAGCGGTCTCGCCACTCACGGAATACACCCCCTTAGGAAGAACTACATTCATTGTACACGAATTGCGAGGAAACTTCAAGCTAAACAGACCGGATTTGCACAGTTTGCATAAAATTTCCGGTCCTGATTTTGCAGGCTGACGGCCTGCACCGCCGCAAATGCGGCAGAAGGAGGGCCTTTATGCTGTATGGCATCGGCTGCGACCTGTGCGAGATCGCGCATCTGGAAAAAAGCCTTACCGGCGCACACGCTGCAGCCTTTATCCGCCGGGTGTACGGCGAGGCCGAACGCGCTGCGCTGAGCCTTGACGAACCACTGCCCGCCGGGCGCAGCGCCGCCCACCGGCTTGCCAGCGCCGCAGCCAACTTTGCCGCCAAGGAAGCCTTTTTAAAGGCGGCAGGCACCGGCCTGCGGGAGCCGTTCTCCCTGTGTGAGATCGAGGCTGTCCGGCTGGAAAGCGGTGCACCTGCCTATCATTTTTCCGGCCAGACGGCGGAATGGATGCAGGCCCATGGCCTTGCCGCCCGGCTTTCTCTGAGCCACGAGGGCGGCATGGCGCTGGCCTTCTGCATACTGGAAACTCTATAAGCCTTTGTGCATACAATGGAATATCCCCTGCGCTGCATAACCGGCGCGCAGCCGGCTCATACTGAGATCAGACGAAGATGCGCCGGACGCATCACATAAGCGGGGCGCATCCTCCAAATGCAGGGAGGGAGATTCCATGGAGGTACACAGAGGAGAAGTTTTTTACGCAGATCTTTCGCCGGTGGTGGGGTCGGAGCAGGGCGGCGTGCGCCCGGTACTGATCGTGCAGAACGAGATCGGCAACCGGCACAGCCCTACCGTGATCGCTGCGGCCATTACATCCCGGCTGGACAAGGCCCGCCTGCCCACCCACATCAATATCCGGGCAGCGGATACCGGCCTTGCCAAGGACAGCGTGGTGCTGCTGGAGCAGATCCGCACGCTGGATAAGCACCGCCTGCGGGAGCGGGCCGGGCAGATCACGCCGGAAGATCAGAAACGTGTGGATCAGGCTTTGGATGTAAGCCTAGGGCTTACTTCATATTAAGGGGCTGTTGCAAAACAGCTCTCTGAAAAGATCATGTACAAAACCCGGAACCTTTTTTCGGCCAAAACGGCTCAAAAAGGCTCCGGGTTTCTGATTTTACGCTGTTTCTTTGTGCAAACTGCGATCGTTTTTTCATTTTCCAGCTTAATTTTTTTGAAAAGGCGCGCGAAGGCTGGTTATTCCCGCCAGAAAATGCTATACTTTTCTGCAGAATGGTTGTGCTGTCGTGTGCAGCATATGCAGGTTTTATGATGATATCGGAGGGCTGATTATATGATCATCCAGAGCAAAAAAGTATGGATCGCCGACCAGTTCATTTCTGCCGCAGTCGAGCTGGAGCAGGGCAAGATCACCGGCATCTTCCCCTATGGTGAAAAGCAGGCCGATGTGGACTATGGCTCCAAGCGCATCGTGCCCGGTTTTATGGATATCCACTGCCATGGTGCCTACGAGTTCGACACCAACGACGCAAAGCCGGAGGGCCTGCGCTACTGGGCAAAGCATATCGTCTCTGAGGGTGTGACCAGCTTTCTGGCCACTACCGTCACCCAGAGCGTGGAGGTGCTGACCAACGCCGTGGCCAATGTGGCCGACGTGATGGAGGGCAGCTACGAAGGTGCCGAGATCCTTGGCATCCACTTTGAAGGCCCCTACCTCGATATGAAGTACAAGGGCGCACAGCCTCCGGAGTACATCGCAAAGCCCAGCGTGGAGCAGTTCAAGCACTACCAGCAGGCAGCACGCGGCCACATCCGCTATGTGACCCTTGCACCGGAACACGACGAAGGGTTTGCACTGACCCATTACCTGACCGGGCACGGCGTGGTGGTCAGCATCGGCCATAGTGCCGCCACCTATGAGCAGGCCGTGATGGCCTATGCCAACGGTGCCCGCTCCATGACCCACGTGTACAACGGCATGTCCCCCTTCGCCCACCGCGCCAACGGTCTGGTGGGCGCAGCCTACCGCATCCGCACCATGTACGGCGAGATCATCTGCGACGGCTGCCACTCCACCCCTGCTGCCCTGAACAACTACTTCATGAGCAAAGGCCCGGATTACGCCATCATGATCTCGGATGCACTGATGGCCAAGGGCACCCCCATTGGCAGCGAGTACATCTTTGGCGGCAACCATATCACCATCTACCCGGACGGCAGCGCCCATCTGGACAACGGCACGCTGGCCGGTTCCACTTTGAACATCAACAAGGGCCTGCGCATTCTGGTGGAGGAGGCCATGGTGCCCTTCAACTATGCGCTGAACGCCTGCACCATCAACCCGGCGCGCTGCCTGCATCTGGATGACCGCAAGGGTTCCATCCAGATCGGCAAGGATGCCGACCTTGTGGTGCTGGACGACAACTACGATGTGTTGCAGACCTACTGCATGGGCAAGGCCCAGCTGTAATTTCTGGCTGACGCGAACAAAGGATGTGTTAAACCCGTTATGATCCAGATCGCCTTCTGCGACGATGACCAAACAGTTCTGGACCAGCTCTCTGCCCTGCTGGAAAATATCGCGCCCAGCGCTGTGTCCAGATCCAGTGCACAGCCTTTCACAGCCCGCTGGACCTGCTGGCCGAGATCGAAAAGGGCACCCGGTACGATATCCTGTTTCTGGATGTCATCATGCCGGCCGAAAACGGCATTACCGCCGCCAAGGAGATCCGGCAGTACGATAACGTCGTCAAGATCATCTTTCTCACTTCCTCCGCCGAGTTTGCAGTGGAATCCTATGTGGTGGGTGCCTATTTCTACCAGCTCAAGCCCATCTGGGAGGACAGTTTTTTCCGTCTGACGGATTCGGTGATCGCCGAGTTCCGCCGCGCCGACCAGCGCAGCCTGATCCTGCGCTGCAAGACCGGCATCTCCCGCATCGATCTGGACCAGCTGCTCTACTGTGAAGTGCTGGGCCGCACTGCAGGATGCCACCGAGCTGGTCGTCACCCTGCCGCTGCTGCTGGCACTGGTGCACTGGATCGCGCCTTCGGTGCGCGCGCTGTCGCACTCTTCGCTCAAGCTGCAGCTGCAGTTCGGCGTGGACGGCAGCGCAGGTTTTTACCGCATTGAAAAGTCCGGCACCTTGCTCCGCCTGAAGGCAGAAAAAAATCACAGTGCGCATTCGTTCCACCCTTAATACGCAAAACACCCCTCGGCTTCCGCAGCAGGAAACCGAGGGGTATTTGTTATGCTTTATTTGTGTTATTTGTGTCAGTTCAAGCCCTTACGCGATCACTTGCGGGGATTCTTGATCGCAGCCTGGGCGGGCGATAAAATTGCAGAGTTCTCCTTTCCAGAAATATCATTTCACTTTCCGTTGCGCCCGTGGTTCTTTTTTGTAAACCCCGCGTATGCGGGGAAAAGTCCAGCGGCAGCGTATGCATGCCCGGGCACGCAGGATCACCCCCGCGTATGCGGGGAAAAGTTATACACTCCCTGTGTGATCGCCCCCAGCGTGGGATCACCCCCGCGTATACGGGGAAAAGGAACTGCGGCAGGCAATCGCGGTGCAGCACATCGGATCACCCCCGCGTATGCGGGGAAAAGCGTGGCCTAATTCTGCGCATAACAGCGCTTCAGGGATCACCCCCGCGTATGCGGGGAAAAGTTGAAGTTCATTGCCACACTATTTTCGATGTGGGGATCACCCCCGCGTATGCGGGGAAAAGAGAGTATCGCCGTCGGCATCGGTGACGGTATAGGGATCACCCCCGCGTATGCGGGGAAAAGGGAGGACGACGAGACCAGCACCAGCCAGAGCTAGGATCACCCCCGCATGTGCGGGGAAAAGAAAGTCATGCGCGGCGCAAAAGACAAGCGCATGGGATCACCCCCGCATGTGCGGGGAAAAGCTGGGCGTCGCACTTCTTGCACTGGCATTCAAAGGATCACCCCCGCATGTGCGGGGAAAAGTCCTTTACGGCTCTTTGATAGGCTGTACTGCTCAGGATCACCCCCGCATGTGCGGGGAAAAGACTAAAAAGATCCCGTAGCACCGTGCCTCCTGTTGCTATTGTACCGCTGTTTCCTTCAGTTTGCAATAAACCTGTTGCATCAGACGGCAGTCCGGCAGGGCGCGATGCTCCACTTTTTCTGCCAGCTGAAAATGCTGTGCCAGCGTCACCAGCTTATAATTTGCGATCCTTGTAAGGTTTCGGCGGGCAAGTTGTGCAAGGTCGATCTGGCGGTTGGTCGGTGCCGGAAAGCCATATCGTTTGCAGGTCATGCGCAGAAACTCCAGATCAAAGGCAATATTATGTCCCACCAGTGGGTCTTTGCCAATAAACAACAAAAAGCTATTCAGCGCTTCCCGTGGTTCTGTTCCCTGCTGCAATTCCGCAGCGCTGAGTCCTGTCAGGGCTGTGATCTCTGCCGGAACGTTTTCTTCCACGCAGACCAGCATTGTCAGCTCCTCCACCGGTACACCGTCCCGGACCCGCAGCGCTCCATATTCGATGATGGAATCGGACGCGGCTTTCAGGCCGGTGGTTTCCAGATCGATCACGGTGTAATTGCCTGTGCTCGGCTTTGTTCTGCCCGCTTTCCGCGCCATTTGCTGCTGTGCCGCTTTGCTGAACCCGGATTTCAGGTCGATTTGGTTTTGTTCGGCCTGCGGCAGCGGTCGTCGCATCAGTTTGATCCCGTCAAAGTCCACGGTTTCCCATGCGGTATTGTGGGTGCGAAAATCCATCCGCTGCTCTCCCGCCGTGGTGAACACCAGTGTTGCCTGTCCGTTTTTCAGGTTCTGACACACCCGCTCCCACAAGGCATCCCGCACGCGGCTGCTCACATTGCCCACATAAACGCCCGTGTTGATCTCGCACAGCCATTTGGACAGATCCCCGCGCAGTTTTGGCGGGCAGTTCGTCATGGTGAGAACTACGATGTTTCATCACCCTCTTCTTCAAAATAATTGATGCCGTTGGCCACAGTGCCCACTTTGTTGTCCCACAGATAAACAGCTTCCGGCTCCTGTTCCCGCTCATCCGCATTCAGGAGCAGATACCGGATATCGTGCACCATGCGCTCCAAAATATGATGCTCTACCATGGCATCCCGCACCCGGCGGCGCACTACGGCCGGCAGGTCGTCCGGAGCCTGTGCCGCCACTTCAAAGGCGATGGGAATGGTCACCTCGGCCTTGTACAGGTCGGCAATATCGTACACAAAGGAGCACTCGTGCCCCACATGAACAAAGCCAAGACCCGGGGCGCAGCCCAATGCCACGATCACCGCGTGCGCCAGACCGTACAAACAGGCGTGCCCGGCAGAAAGCGCCTGATTGACGGCATCTCCCGATGCAAAATCCTCCGGGCGGTACAGTCGGCCGCTCCACGGAACACCGCTGTCCTTGGACGCTTTGCGGTACACCTGCCGCACGCGGCTGCCCTCGCGGCCCCGCAGCTGCTGCATGGTCAGGTGGGAGATATCCTCGTCCGGGAAGCGGAGCTGATACATTCTGCGCACCACATCCAGATGCTTACGGGTGTTGCTGACAAGTTCTGCCTGCCGCAGCAGCAGCTGCGCGTGGGTGGTCAGCGGGCGGCCATGGGCGTAATACCGCACGCCGTGCTCGCCCACCCAGACGGCCCCCACGCCCGTGTCGCCCATAAGCTCCATGGCCCGGTGGGCCACCCGTGTGCCCGGCCCCAGCAGCAGCACCGAGATGCCTGCCGCCGGGACGGAGACCACTCCTTTTTCATCCGTCACGGTGATGGCACCGTCCTGCCGGCCAAGGGTACAGTGTTCCAGATACAAAAAGGTCATCCGGTCTTTCACCTGCGGCAGTGCCTGCAGGTCCGGCCGGATCATGCCCGGCATCTCGTCCATCTCAGTTTCCTCCGCGCATGACGGTCATCAGGCCAAGGCCGTAGGCCTTGCCGCGTCCCATGCCCTGACACAGCAGTGCCCGGAACTGCTCTGGGTCGGTCACCCGCAAAACGCCCTCGTAGGTCACTGCCAGCAGGGTCACAGGCCGGATGCCATGCTTGGCAAAGTGCTGCCACTGCACCCGGGTCACAGTAAATTCCTCTTCCCGCAAAGCAAAGCCATGCTTCGCGGCGCGGTCCAGCAGCCACTGCTTCTGATACTTTGTCGAGCAGTGCGCCGCCACAGTTCCCCGCTCTGCGGGTGCCTTGGGGTCTTTGCAGCATTTGGTGGGGTTTGCGGTCAGCCGGAACTGCCAGCTGCTGCCCGGCTCCACCCGCTGCAAAAGCGGGTCGTAGCTGCGTGTCTCCGCAGCCGCTCCGGTGCCAAACTGCTCCACCACGCCGGACAGCTCTGGCGCATCTTCGCTGAGCAGCAGCAGATACAACCGCTCTCCCAGACGATCCAACCGCCACAGTCTGCGGCGGCGCTCCCCTGCAAAAGCGCTTTCCACTGCGCCATGCAGTTTTTGCGGTGCCGACAGCGCAGCCATGGTGCTGCGGCGGGTGGGATCTAGTTCTACCCGTGATAAATACATTCTCTCGCCCCCTTTTTACAATTCCCGGAATGGATCGTGCTCCATAGTCTCCGGGCTGTCCAGCACTTTCTGCCAAAGCTCCCGTACCGAGCGGTAGCCGTACTGCCGATGATGCGGGTCAAAGCTCACCGGCACATCCCGCTGCGGAGCCGTGCCCGGCTCCAGCGGGTCGGCGTCCAACAAGATCCGGCTCTGCCGTCCCGGACACAGGGGCGGTTCCGTTTGCAGCACCTCCTGCAAGCTGCCCGGGCGTACTCCCAGACAGAGCGGCAGGGTAGGCGGGCAGCAGCGGCGGCCGAGATACAGCGGAAACGCCGGGTGCAGCAGCGCCTGCTGCAGCTGCTGCAAAAGGGCGGCATCCTCGCTTTCAATACCGGCCAGAAACACGGCGTCCTGCAAATAATGGCGGTAGGTCACATAAGAGGTCTTTTCATCCTGCGTCTTTGCCGTGTGGTAGTCCACCAGCAGCTGCCCTTCCCGCTCCACGCGGACGCCGAACCGCAGCCCGGTCAATCGGAGCAGTGCTTCGCGCTCGTCCCGCCGCAGCCCCAGAGCTGCCGCCAAAAGGCCGATCACGCCGCTCTTGGTGGGTTCACGGCCCGTCTTGCGGGTCTCAAATTTAGAGTCCGCGCCCCACGCCTGTAAAGGCGCTGCCAGCCGAAGCAACAGCGTTGCCATTACCCCACCTCATTTCCGGCAAGTGCATCCCGGACAGCCTTTTCCAGTGCGTCCAGCATCGCCTTTGCCGTCTGCGCCGGAGCCAGTTCCTCCAGCCCGCTGCCCACGGTAAAGCTTTGCGCCGGGGCCTCGGCAAAGCTGCTGTACATCTGCTGCGCATACTGTGCCAGCGCCGCCTTGGAAGGCGCGGCATACCCCTGCGCACTGCGGGGCACGGCCCGCTCGAATGCGCCGCACAGGTTCACCGGCTGATCCTCCCGCAGGGTCACATATACCGCATCCGGCAGAGTGCGGTTTGCAAAGGTGTTCTGCTTGCCGGTGGGCATGGAGAAGAGGAACGCCTCACCAAAGGCCCGCACCGTTTCCGCAGCCTGCGCTGCACCCAGCTGCCCGGCCAGCTCCATCACGTTCACTGTGGCATAGCGGTACAGGGTGGAGGAGTTGTACTCCACCGTGCCCAGATGGCCTGCACCGGCGTTGTCCTCTGCTTGACAGTCATCCACGGCGGTAAAGTAATCGTACTCGTTCTGCACAGCATGAGTGGAGATGCTATGCGCCACCTGCGCAGCGGCGTCATAGTTCAGAGAAGGGTCATCTGCCACCATGCGGCCAAACAGCGCCATGTCCATCGAGGGCGCCGCCTTCAGGGCATCCCGATACTGCTTTTTATCCGCAGAGCCCTCCACAGCCAGCTCTGCCAATGCCTTTGCCTGCGCAGCGCTCATGAAGAACAGTGCCTTGGTGCCCTTATCGTCGCTCTTGATGCCCGCATTCTCCAGCGCTTTTTTTGCCAGCCTGTCCGCATCCAGTTCCGGGGCCAGTGCAAGGATCTGCGCCTTCACCAGTTCTGCGGCCTTTTTAGTGCGCTTGCCCACGTCCAGCTGAGCATTCTCCGCAAAGGCCGCACGCATGGCGTGCTTCCATGCCTGCGAGGATACCCGGGCGCGGAGCACACCGCCGTACACTGCCGTTTTTGGGCTGCCGGTATCATCCCGGTTGATGCAGCTGGGCGGGACGGTCTGCAAAATGTGGAAATCAACATACAGGCGCTTATTCATGATCAATTCTCCTTTTCTTTCTCATCCGGTGCAGGCTTCGGGTCGCGGTACAGGTCCTGTCCCCACCGTAGACGAACATTGGCGGGGGTCTGCGCATATCGCGGGTCGGTGCATTGCAATTCATACAAGTCTGCCGCAAGCTGCGGATAATCCAGCGGGATGCCGCCATCCTTTGCCGCGCTCAACAGCTGAATCATGCCCCGCAGATGGTGGCTGATCTCGGTGATTTCTTCTGCGGTGGCCAGCGCGTTGAACCGCCGGAGCACGCTAGCCTCGGTCCAGTCCTGTCCGGCACTGTTCCGCTCTGCCAGCTGCCGCACCGCACGCCCCAGTGTGTTGCCAGGGCAGTTCATAAGGCAGTCGTTCCCCTGCTGATGCATAGCATACAGGGTCAGGGCGAGGTAGACCGCCCACTCTGCCGCCGAGGGAGCACTGCGGCCCTGAAAGCTTTCCGGCATTTCCAGCAAAAAGCTTCCCCACAGTTCCGGCAGCTCTCCGGGTACGTGGCCGATGCCCCGACGCAGCTTTGCCAGTTCTGCCCGCCGCTGGTTGTCCGGCAGAGCCTGAAGCCTGTGCAACTGCTGCGCCGCATATAGTTTGACGTCCTGTGTTTTCATACAATTCTCCCTTTATGGTTCTGTTTTGGGATAGATCTCCCAAAGCCTTGTGCGGAAACGATTATAGGCCTTTGGCGAGGTATACAGGATGGTGCGCTCGGTCTTTTTATCCTTATCCACCACAATGCGGTGTCCCTTCAGGGCGGCATTTCCGGCCTCCATCACCATCTGTTTTCCCAGCTTTTCCGCGATGTTTCGCGCCTGCGCCTGCCAGCGCAGCGCTGCCTCATCCGGGTCGTCCTGCTCCGGGTCGATCGCCTGCAGCCACTGCCGAAAAGGCTGATCCACTGCAAAGTAGAATTGTGCACGAACCGCGCCGCCTGCATTTTCATTCCGGTCACCGGCGGCAATTGCCAGTTCCTGCGCAAAATGTCCGACCAGCGCCGCTGTCTGTTCACAGCGCTCGATTTCTCTGACGATCCGACTCCGCCATGGACGCCCTATCTCATCCAGAATCCCTGCCTGAAAGGTCAGGCTGTCGCTGAAAGAATCATTTACAAAGAAGTCCTTATCGCCATATTGGACACCGGAGATGCGGAAATGTACCTTTCTGCGGGGATCCAGAAGTTTCAATCTCTTTTCCTGCAACTTTTCGATCCAGCATACAACGCCCGGGCGATGCCCACTGTCCTGACAAAAGACAGCCGGGAACTCCCGCCAGAATTGTTTAGCCGGGTCATGACGACAGGGCACAAACACCACCGGTTCATTTTTCTTGATTGGCATCGTGCGCCAGATGGTCATCTGTTCGGCAAAGACGTTTTCTCTGGGGAAGAAATCTCCTCCCAGCAGACAGAACCCATCCACATTCTCCCCTGTCCTGTGCAGCAACAGCCTTCTGGATTGCAGGGTGAGCAGCTGTGCCGGGTTGTCCGGGCAGCAAATTTCTGTCCGTTCCGCGCTCTTTGGTGCTTCCAATTCCCAACAGGGCTTGCTTTCGCCCCAGCATTCCCGGCTGTCGCGCAGCAGCGTCAGGTTCAGCATCAGGGTCTCGTACAGATTATCGCCCTGTGCCTGAATAAAACCGATTTTGCCCAGCCACCCGGCTCCTACTGACGGAAGTCCCTTTCCTTTTGGCTTCGCGGAGGTGTCATCATAGCCGTTCACGCACAGCAGCCACCGCGCCGCCTGCGGATAGCTCAGCTGCTCCTTGCTCTGCCCCGCATACAGTGGAAAGAGCCGGAGTTTATTGCTGCTTTCCGACATTTCACCGTTGAGTTTGGCCGCGCCGTATTCCGTGCCGATCTTTGCCTGCGGCACCTGCCAGAAGGGGTGTGTCGGGTGGAACAGCCAGAAGCGGTCCTTCCACTGCTCCAGGTAGTCCCGGACAGGCTCTGCCGGGAAATGCCCAAGCTGCCACAGCTCGCTCCAGCGCTCCAGTGCATCATCGCTCTGTGCCAGCGGTTGGGGTTTCCCCTTTGCATCCACCCGGGAGAACACGGTGAACAGCACCGCCAGCAACAGCCGCAGCACGGCGGCATCCTGCGTGGGCATTTCGCCTGCCAGATCCACATAATCCTGCGCATGGAGCAGTGCGTCCGTCAAAGAAACTTCCTGCACCGTATTGTCTGGCCGACGAACCCGGACCCACGGCTCCGTCAACAGGTTAAATTCGATTTCCTTCATCCGTTTCCTCCTTTTGGTAATATAAGCCGTTTTCACGGTCATAACAAAGTTCCATGCCCGCAAGCCGGGCAGTCAGGTTTTCATCCAGCAGCAGGATCAGTTCTCCGTGCAGCAGCGGCGACAGCTGCCACGCCGCAAGGCGGCTGCGGTTATCCGCTTCCAACTCCCGGATGACCCTATCCACCTTCCACGCTTTGCCGAACACCGCCGGGAGCCGCAGCTTCTGCCGGGCAATCTTCAGTGCCGTTTCCGGCGGGGGCGGGCTGTCAGCAGCTACGGCGCTGCCACCCTCCTGCCACGGCAGAAAGTGGATGCTGCCGTCTGCCCGACACTGCATTACAAGCACCTCTACCGAGGGGTCGCCGTCCCGCACTGCTGCCCGCGCCGCCGGGTCGGAGCGGGCACCCTCGTTCTGCATCCAGTCGTCCAGCGTATTCAACTGCGCCAGCCGGTGCGTTTCCGGCTGCGGCACAAGGTACGCCTCGGCGCGCGCTTTCTTTTTCTCCTGCGTCTGCTCATATACGCAGCGCATTTCCTCCCCCTGCGCTCCACCGGGAGCTTCCCGCTCCCAGCCGTAGACCTGCTGCACCAGCGGAGAGATTTCCTCCGGCAGCCGGATGCTCCGGGGCAGAAACTTCCGGGTGCGCCAGAGCAACCACTGTCCATATACCGCCTCGCTGCCCGCATCAAAGGCATCTTCCCCGGTGTCCAGCACCGCGCAGCAGGCCTGCTGTAATGGGGCGGGGCGGCTGCGGCGGTGACGGTGCAACCGTCCGATGCGCTGCAACAGCAGATCCATGGGGCAAAGCTCTGTAACAAGAACATCCAGATCAATGTCCAGCGACTGCTCCATCACCTGCGTGCCCACCACGATCAGGTCGTTCCGGCGCTCCGGTGCAGAGCCCTTGCCAATGCGTGCCATCAGCTGGTTTTCCCGCGCTGCGCGGTCCGGCATCAGGAACTGCGCATGGAACAGCTGCACCTCTTTGTCCGGCAGGCTTTCCCGCAGCAGCTGCGCGATCTTCTGCGCTTTTTTGACCGTGTTGACGATCACTCCCGCGCAGCCGCCCTCTGCCAGCTTCCGGCGCAGCAGCGCGGGCAACTCCGGCTCTGTGAGCGTGGTCAGCTGCACCGTTTTACCGGGTGCGTCTGGTGGGATGGCCGTCTGCTTTACCTCTGCGCCGTCCGTCCATGTCAGCAGCGGATAGCCGCAGCTGGTTTTCCATGGGGCGTCCGGGACAGCCTTTTTCTGCTGGTAAGCCTCGACCAGTTCCGCGCGCCGCCGGGCAGGCAGGGTGGCTGACAGCAGGATGACCGGCACCTTGTACCAACCCAGCCATTCCAGTGCGCGGTCCAGATAGCAGTTCATGTAGGTATCGTAGGCGTGGCACTCGTCAATAATGACCACCTTGCCCGCAAGCCCCAGATGCCGCAGCATAACGTGCTTCTGGGCAAGTGCCGCCAGCAGCAACTGATCCACTGTGCCAATCACAAAGTTTGCCAGCAGTGCCTGCTTGTTTCCCCGAAACCACTGGTGTACCTGCACCTGATGCGCTTCCTGCGCGTCCTCCTCCAACTGCACTCCGCGCCCCTGCAGCCGCAGATAGCACTCGTTCAGTTCTGCCATGCCGTGTGCCAGCTTTATAGCCTGCGGCAGCGTCTCCTCAGACTGTGTGTCTGCCCAGCCAAGCAGCCGGGGAAAGATGCCGTTTGCCGTGGCCTGTGTGGGCAGTCCGAAAAAGACACCACCCAGCCCGAACCGGCTGGCCATGACCTCCGCAGCGGCCAGCGCCGCCTCGGTTTTACCCACGCCCATCTGTGCTTCCAAAATCAGGATGCCCGGTTCCGCTGCGGTATCCACAGCCTCCAGAACAGCCCTCTGCACCGCATTGGGCGCAAAGCCGAACCGCACCGCAAACTCCTGCGGGTCTGCGATGCCCGGCTGTGCCTCCCACGGGAAGGGCAGCGCCAGCTTTTCCCAAGCCCTGTCCACCCGCGCCGGGTAATCCTCCATGCTGCCCAACTCCTCTACCGGGATCAGGGGAAAGTATTCCGTATTGCTGGCGATCCAGTCTGCCATGATCAGAAGTCCGGTCAGAAGCACTTCCTCCTGCGGATTCAGATCATCCAACTCCGCTGTGTCGTCAAAGCCACAGTCCTGCAAAACAGTCATGAGCAATTCTGTCCAGAAGTCCTCCCAGACCTTTTTCTGTCCCTTGGGGTAGTAGTTGCTCTCCCAACCCTCTAACTGATCATCGACCGCCGCGCAGCTCTGTGGCTTGCCGTGGTGCGCCCCCACAATGGAGGCGATCCCGCCGGGGCAGTCATCCCACAGCAGGACTGCCTCGCCCGCCCGGGCATGCGGCGACTCCCGGCGGTTCTGTTCAGGACAGTCCAGCGGCGTCAACGTTTCCAGCCGCTGCCGCGCCTCCGGCAGGGTGCGCAGGATATTTGCCTGAAAGGCTACCGTAGCCTTGCCTATATCATGGATTCCACCCAAAAACCGGGCATGCGCGAGCAACGCTTCCTCGCACTCAAAGCCCATGGCCCGTTTTACGCTTTCGGGGAGCCACTGCCGGACTAGCCGCTCCATGATGCCCGCCGTATCCCACAGATGCATCCAGAGCGGCAGCCACAGGCTGGTATTTTCTGGGTCCGTTTTACCGGCCAAAAACCTTGTTTTATTCAACGTCCTTCGCATTTTTGCTCCTTTTCCGGTGTGTGCCTTCCATGTACCGAGCATAACAGATAATGTGTACTATAATCCGTACTTTTTGTATTTTATCTCCGCAAATGAAAAAAGCGGCACACCGGGTCGTGCCTCATCAAAACGAAAGTGTCCTCGCAAGGTAAAGAAACATGCTATTTATAGCCCGGTTCCGTTTTCTGTTTCAAAGATACGCTTCTGCCCTTCTGCTGTCAATGACTCTGCGCCAATTCATCAAAGCTACAAAAAAATGATTTCTTTTTTGTATAAAAAACCGCCCCGGCTTCCATTGCGGAAACCGGGGCGGTTCGTTTGTTTTATTGGTGCTTTTTCAAGCGCTCACGCAATCACTTGCGGGGATTCTTGATAGCAGCCTGAGCGGGTGCCAAAATTACAGAGCGTTGGGGAAGAATGATAATACGTTTTTATCTTCGCGCAAATCCTACTCCAGAAATATTTCCTGTTCGATCGTGACTCCGTATTGCAAAATCTTATCCTTTCTATGCAAAAAAGCTGCCGCACCGGAAAAACCGGCGCGGCAACTCTTTTTGCAGGAACCTGTACCGGCGCTACGGGACGCACCAGCCGCAGGAACACACTTATTTACCAAAGACGGCAACGTAGTCCTTCTGGAACTTTTCAATGCCGGCATCAGTCAGAGGGTGGTGGATCATCTGCTCCAGCACCTTATATGGCACGGTGGCAATGTGTGCACCGGCCAGTGCGCAGTCCGTGATGTGGATAGGATTGCGCACCGAGGCAGCGATGATCTCGGTATGGATGTCGGGGTAATTGCCGAACATCTCTGCAATGGTCTGAATCAGGTCGATGCCGGGCTGGCCGATATCGTCCAGACGCCCCAGAAAGGGGCTGACATAGGCAGCACCGGCACGGGCAGCCAGCAGCGCCTGATTTGCGCTGAAGATCAGGGTGCAGTTGGTGGGAATGCCCTCGCTGCTCAGCACCTTGATGGCCTTCAGACCCTCTGCCGTCATGGGAATCTTCACTACCATGTGCGCAGGATCCAGTGCGTAGATAGCACGGCCTTCCTCGATCATCCCTGCAGCGTCCAGCGTAGTGGCCTTGACCTCGCCGGAGATGGGGCCATCCACAATGGAGGTGATTTCCTTCAGGGTCTCGGCGTAATCACGGCCTTCCTTGGCGATCAGGCTGGGGTTGGTGGTGACACCGGCAATGATGCCCATATCGTTTGCTTTGCGGATCTCGTCCACGTTGGCCGTATCAATGTAGAATTTCATACCTGTATTCCCCTTTTTTCAGCAGACGCTCACTTCAGCAGCGCCTCGGCATGGGCTGCAATGTTCTCGGCGGTCAAACCGTACTCCTTGAACAGATCGGCGGGCGAGCCGCTCTGACCAAAACGATCCATAATGCCCACGCGGTCAAACTTGCAGCTGCACTTACCGGCAATGGTCTCGGCGGTCACACCGCCCAGACCGCCGATGATGCTGTGCTCCTCGGCAGTAACAACAGCCTTGCACTTATTGGCATAGGCCAGTGCAGTCTCGGTATCAAAGGGTTTGATGGTGTGGAAGTTGACAACAGCGGTGCTGATGCCCTTGGCCTCCAGCGCATCCGCTGCCTTCAAAGCTTCCGGGATCATCAGTCCGGTGGCAAAGATCGCCACATCAGAGCCATCCTTCATCACGTTGGCCTTGCCGGGGATAAAGGGGGTGTCCTCCTCGGTGTACACATCGGACACCGGACGTGCCACGCGGATGTACACAGGACCCTTGATGTCGATTGCTGCCTTAACCGCCTTACGGGTCTCAATGGGGTCGCAGGGTACCAGAATGGTCATGTTGGGCACAACGCGCATCAGGGCAATGTCTTCCACGGTCTGATGGCTGCCGCCGTCCTCGCCCACGCACAATCCGCTGTGGCTGCACGCCACCTTGACGTTGGCGTTGACGTAGGCAATGCTGTTGCGGATCTGCTCGTAGGCGCGGCCGGTACCAAACAGTGCAAAAGTGCTGATGAAGGGGATCAAACCGCTGTGTGCCATGCCTGCTGCAGCACAGGTCATGTTGGCTTCGGCAATGCCGAAGTTGAAGAACCGCTCGGGATACTTCTCGGCAAAGATGTTGGTCATGGTAGCGTGTGCAAGGTCTGCATCACAGACGACGACCTTCTCATTCAGACCACCGATATCACGCAATGCCTCGCCGTAGGCGACGCGCATAGATTTACTTTCAGCCATCTACTTCTACCCCCAGTTCTTTCATAGCCTTGATGTACTCTTCCTTATTGGGTGCCTTGCCGTGCCAGCCGACCACGTTTTCCATAAAGGAAACGCCCTTGCCCTTCACGGTCTCGCAGCAGATGAAACGGGGCTTACCCGGGGTGACGGGTGCCTGAATGGCATCCACGATGGCCTGAATATCATGGCCATCCACCTTGACGGTCTCAAACCCGAAGGCGGCAAACTTGGCGCAGGGATCGCCCACCGGCATGACCTGATCGTTGGTGCCGTCGATCTGCAGCCCATTGTGATCCAGCAGAACCACAAAATTGTCCAGACCGTACTTCACAGCGCTCTCGGCTGCCTCCCACACCTGACCTTCCTGGATCTCGCCATCGCCCAGAATGGCGTATACCCGGTAGTCCTTGTGCAGGTATTTGGCTGCCATAGCCAAACCGCCTGCCACGCTGACGCCCTGTCCCAGAGATCCGGTGTTCACATCAATGCCCGGCGTCTTGTTGCAGTCGGGATGGCCCTGCAGGTGGCTGTGCAGCTTGCGCAGGGTCCACAGATCCTCCCGGGGGAAGAAACCCAGATCTGCCAGAATGGCGTACTGTGCCGGGCAACCGTGACCCTTGCTCAGCACAATGCGGTCACGATCCTCCCACTTGGGGTTCTTGGGGTCCACATGGGCAGTGTTATAGTAGATAGCCATGAGCATCTCCACCAGAGACAGTGATCCGCCCGGGTGGCCGGACTGGCACAGATACAGCATCTTGATAATGTCTGCGCGCAGCTGCTTTGCTTTTTCCTGTTGCATAGCAAGTTCCATAATATGTATCCCTCTCAATCAGATTTGAAGATGTACGTTTTTACGCAGCCGTTGCACCCAGCAGCATATCCGGCAGGAAGGTAACGACCTGCGGGAAGATACAGGTGACAGCCAGCGTGATCAACAACGGAACCAGGAAGGGCAGGATCGACTTGTAAATGCGTTCCAGCTTGATCTTGTTCACGTCCGAAATGACAAACAGGCACACGCCGAAGGGAGGAGTGACCTGACCGATCATCAGGTTCAGCACCACCACAACGCCGAAGTACACCAGATTGTAGCCCATGGTGTCGGCGATGGGCAGCAGCACGGGCAGCATCAGGGTCAGGATAGCGCCGGGCTCCATGACCATGCCAAGGATCAGCAGGATGATGTTGATAATGAACATGACAACCGCCGGGTTGGAGGAAACACCGGTGATGGTGTTTGCGATGAGGGCGGAGATGCCCTCCTTGGCCATGACGTAGGTAAACAGGGTGGAAGTACCGATGATGAACAGTGTGTTTGCAGAGGAGATGGCACTTTCCTTCAGGCACTGCAGGAAGGTTTTGAGATCCATGCTCTTATAGACCAGCACAGAGATGATCAGCGCATAGATGGTTGCCACTGCAGAGGCCTCGGTGGGGGTGAACCAGCCCAGCGTAAAGCCTGCCAGAATGATCACGGGGGTGATGCAGGCGGGCAGCGCATGAACAAACTGCCATGCCAGATTGCGCAGGTTGAAAGCGGTGCGCTCGTAGCCGCGCTTGACAGCGTAGATGTAGATGAGCACCATCATCAGCACTGCCATGACCAGCGCCGGGATCACACCGCCCATAAACAGCTTGGACACACTGACCGAGGCCGACGCGCCGTATATGATCAGCGGGATCGAGGGCGGGAAGATGGGGCCGATGACTGAGGAGGCAGCAGTAACGGCAGCGGAGAAATCATCGTCGTAGCCGTGGTCACGCATGGCCTTGATCTCGATAGCGCCCAGACCGCCGGCGTCGGCAGAAGCAGATCCGGACATACCGGCAAAGATGACCGAGGCCAGCACGTTGGCGTGACCCAGACCACCGGGAATCCAGCCCACCAGCTCGCGGGCGGTGCCGAACAGCTCGTCGGTGATCTTACCGGCGTTCATCAGGTTGCCCGCCAGAATGAACAGCGGAATAGCGATGAGCAGCCAGCTGTCAATACCGGAAACCATCTTTTGACCGATGACCACCAGCGGGTAGCCCAGAGACAGGCAGCCCAGCACGGCAGAGAAGCCGATGGACACCGAGATGGGAATGCCAATGATCAGAAATGCAACGAATGCAAGCAAGAAGAGGATCATGCGGCCTTCCCTCCTTTCTTAGCGGCAATGTGGCCGACCAGCATCTCAAGGCTCTTCAGCGCAATGAACGCACCGGCAATCGCCATAGGGATGTATTGGATGGTATAGTGAACATTGGGCATGGTGGCATAGGTGCGGGAGGCCACAAATCGGTACTGTGCATTGAAGGCCACGATCATCACGACGCCCAGACCCAGACCTATCAAATCGGTGATGTACCACACGATCTCGGCAGCAACACCATGCAGGCGGGTGACAAGGAAATCCAGCCGGATCAGACCGGACTTGTTGTACAGGGGGATGATGCCGATAAATGCCATCCACAAAAACAGAATGCCGCACAGCTCGGTGGTGGGCAGCCAGCTTTGGTTCAAAAAGTTGCGGCGGCACAGCTCGGTCACGATCAGTCCAACCAAGCCAAGGATCATTGCCATAATGATCCACTCAGCCACCTTGGAAATGGTGTCTGTGATCTTTGTCAAAACTTTCATGTTGCCATTCCTTTTTTAAAAAAGGCGCAGGCCCATCCGAAAATCGGCCTGCGCCGCTGCAAATACAACGAGCTTCGGGAGATTCCCGTCTTACTTATTGCCGTAGTTGTAGATGGTATCGACCAGGCTCTGATCATACCATGCCTCGCTGGCATAACGGGTGTAGTATGCGGGGATGTCCAGCTTCTTCTTGAAGGAGTCGATGTCCGGGTTATCGCAGAACTGCACGCCGCCCTCTTCCATGGTCTTGCGGGCAGTCACGTTATCCTCAGCGATGCAGTCAAAGCTGAACTGTGCAGCCTCCTTTGCCTTCTCGCGCAGCACATTCTGGGTGGTCTCGTTCAGCTTATCCCAAGCGATCTTGTTGGCAGCCATGGTGCAGCCCATCCACATATAATTGATAAAGCTGAAGTAGCCGATATCGTCCCAAGTAGCATTTGCTACTTCGTGGTAGGTGGCGTTGTCCTGTGCCTGTGCGGTGCCATTGCTCAAGGCGGTAGTCAATTCGGTCAGAGCCAGTGCCACAGGGGTAGCGCCCAGCGTGCTCCAGCAGTCGGTGTACATCTGGCTCTGGGGCACGCGGATCTTCAAGCCGATCACATCGTCGGCCTTCTCGATCTGACCCCAGCTCTTGACGGTGGAAACATGACGCATACCGTTGTCGCCCTCAGCCAGATAGACCAGATCGTAATCACCGAAGTCGGCAAAGATCTGCTCACCGATGTCGGTGCTGTTCAGCACCTCGTTGGCTTCCTCGGCGCTGGTGAACAGGAAGGGCAGATCCATGACCTTGGCTTTGTCGTAGAAGGAAGTAAAGCCGGAAGTACCTGCAAAGATCAGATCAATGGTGCCCATACGGGTGGACTCGATCGCCTCGGCATCGTTGCCCAGCGTGCCGCCGTACTGTACATCGCACTTGACTGCGCCGCCGGTAGCCTCTTCGATCAGCTCACCGTACTTGATGATGGTCTTGGTGGGCACGCTGTTTTCGCCGCCGGGGCTGTACAGGGTCAGGGTAGTGTTGGTAAAACCGGCATCGCTGCCGCCTGCAGAAGCTGCGGTGGAGCTGGCGGTGCTGGTGGTAGTGCTTGCGGAAGAGCCGCCGCAAGCGGCCAGACCCAAAGCTGCTGCGCCGATACCGGCGACCTTCAGAAAGCTGCGGCGAGAGATCTTTTTCATAACAGTGTCCTCCTGTTTTCTTGGGCAGAAGCATTTTTCGTGCAACTGCTTCTGCCGAATCGTTTGATTGACGAGAAGTCCGACGTTGTAGGATTGTAGGACAATCCATATCTGTGTTTATAGAATACCCTACTTTGCAAAGAATTTCAATTTCCAGAATTACCTAAAAATATATCATTTTTTTATCTCTTTGCACAAAAACTTGTATCCATGTTGCAAAACCTGCACAGATGTAGCAATTTTTCGTCTCAAAAGCGGCAAAACATGTTGCACTGTTCTACAATTTTGCAAAAAAGCACCAGCAGCCGCTCCCCCGCTTTCCAAAGAAGCGGAGCAGCGCCCTGCAGGTGCCTGCGTATGCTTTTTTTACGGGCTGTGCCCTTTTTTCCTCTTATAAGGAGACGTTTCCGTCCCTGGTCATGCTGATCAGATCCTGTGCCACCAGCTCCAGATGGCTGTGCATATAATGCTCGGCGGCATCAGCATCCCCTGCCTGCAGAGCCGCCAGAATTTTGGCGTGGGGCATAATGGCGTTCAAGGCGTTCTGGTTGTGCTGGAAGGTGCGCTGCCGGAAGTTTTTAATGCGCTCACAGGTCTGATGGTTGATCTTGATCAACAGTTGGTTCCGACTGGCTTTGACGATGCTGGTGTGGAATTTTTCGTCATACTTTGCAATGGTGGCAGCATCCTGTTTTTCCACTGCTTCGACAAATTTTTGATGGATGTGTTGCAGTTCCAACAGATCCTCGGGCTGGCTGCGCTCTGCCATCAGGCGGGCAGCCAGCGGCTCCAGTGCGTTGCGCACCTGCACGCAATCCAAAAGCTCCATTTCGTTGGCTCTGAACCACTGCACTGTCTGCTCTGTGCCCGCCTCCTTATCACTTGCCACAAAGGCTCCGCGCCCGGGGCGGATCTCCACAAGCCCCTTTGCCTCCAACAAGCGGAATGCTTCCCGCACGGTGCCGCGACCCACTCCCAGCTGCTTGCTCAGGGTCATCTCCGCAGGGAGCTTGGTATCCACTGCATAGGTACCGTCCACAATACGGTCTGCAATGACCTGCTCCACCTGCTGCACGATAGACACCCGCTTCAGACTGTTCAGTTCTGTTGCCGGTTCTGCCATAAGGACCAGCCTCCTCCTCTTTAATAATACGCAATAGGATATTTTTTGGTACAAAAACAGCCCCCGTAGCAGGGATGTGCAAAGCTGCGCTCCTGTCTTTCTTAGAACAATTATAGCGCGGTCTATTGTATGATGTCAAACACTTTTTGAAAAAACCGGTTGTTTTTTGAGCAAAGAGCTTTAATTGCCGTATTCCACCTGAAATTTGTGAATGAAACACGAAAATTCTTTCATAGTTTGAAAATACCTGTTGACATTTCCATGCGCAGTGTGTATGATAAAGGCAAGATGGATTGTAGGACATCATACAATCAAAAACACTGTCATGAATAGTCTGCATAAAGGAGATATTGTTATGAAGATCGCGCTTATCAACGAAAACAGTCAGGCCGCCAAGAATGGCATCATCGAAGCCGCCCTGAAGAAGGTGGTGGAGCCCATGGGCCACGAGGTGGTCAACTACGGCATGTACGCCGCCGATGACGCTGCACAGCTGACCTATGTGCAGTGCGGCATTCTGGCTGCCATCCTGCTGAACAGCGGCGCTGCGGACTACGTCGTTACCGGCTGCGGCACCGGCGAGGGTGCAATGCTGGCACTGAACAGCTTCCCCGGCGTCATCTGCGGCCATGTGGAGGATCCCGTGGACGCCTACACCTTTGCCCATGTCAACGACGGCAACGCCGTTGCCATGCCCTTTGCCAAGGGCTTCGGCTGGGGCGGCGAGCTGAATCTCGCGTACTGCTTTGAGAAGCTGTTTGGCTTCGGCCACGGTCAGGGCTACCCCAAGGAGCGCGTTGTGCCCGAGCAGCGCAACAAGAAGATCCTGGACGGCGTGCGCGCTGCCACCTTCAAGCCCCTGATCGAGTGCCTGAAGAGCATCGATCAGGATCTGCTGAAGGGCGCTGTGGCCGGTGCAAAGTTCTCTGAGCTGTTCTTCGCCTCCTGCAAGGACGAGGAACTGGCCGCTTACGTCAAGACCCTGCTGTAACTTACCGCACCTGCACGACAAGAAGTTCCGGCAGTACCTCCCTATTTATCATTTTCCCACACAGGGGTCGGTCTGACCCGGTCCCGGAAAAACCGTCAGCGCACGAGAGAAACTTCTCTTGCGGTGACGGTTTTCTTTTTGTCGGCATTGCCGCCCATGGCAAGGCGGCGACGCATGAGTCGTGTTCACTTTTCCGGCAATACCGCATTTTCAACTGGCGCAAACTGAAGGACGGAACGCCGGTCTTTGGCTACCAGTGCAATATGCGAACCGTCAACCCGACCCGTTCCTTCGTTCTGGAGCACAACATGACCCAGCAGCTCAGTTGCGACGCCATTTCCATCCCGGAGTGGAAGCTGGAACTGATGACGAAGAAGATATTTGAAAAGGTCTGGGGCAATCAGAATAAAGCCATCCTTCGTGCCTGCAAGATGATTGAAAGCTGTCAGAACGGAAAAGCCGCCACACGAATGTCTGCTGCACCGATTCAGGGCCAGATCGAAAAAATCAAAAAACGCAAGCTGAACTACGCTGCCATGCGTGCAGACGGCGAACTGCCACGGGAAGAATATCAAGCCCTTTGCAAACAGGCAGATGACGAGATTGTCCGCTTGGAGCAGGAACTGAAAGCCCTCTCCCCTGCGCCCGAACCGCAGACGGTTTCCTCGGACATGAAAGTAATCTACGATTTTCTCTCTCAGAAGGTCGATGTGCACGGTGCCCGTCTTGCTCCCGAATTGATTGAGCAGTTCGTTGAAGTGGTCACCCCCTTTGCCGATTACGCCTACCGCTGGAAGCTGAACACCGGCTGCAAGAAGTCCAAAGAGGAGCGCACTGATCTGATGGCTGTATCGGAAAAGCCCATCCTTACCTTCACCATCGACTTTGAAACCGCCAAGTGTTACCGGGAAGCCAACAAGATGCCCCACCAGTTCCGCCGTGCAGCGTGGACCGACCTGACTGTGGAGGTGTATCTGTGATGCTTCTGGGAAGCAGCTCTATGTTAAACGCAATTCATCTCATACATGAGCGAACAAATAAAGCCCACCGCCAAAATTGACGGTGAGCCTTATTTTACGCTTGATTTTTAACGATAATTCGCTATAAGGTCCTTATGCTCTCGGGTTTTTAATAGCAGCCTGAGCAGCAGCCAGACGTGCGATAGGCACACGGAAGGGAGAGCAGCTGACGTAGTCCAGACCGACATTGTGGCAGAACTCCACGCTCGTGGGGTCGCCGCCGTGCTCGCCGCAGATGCCCAGACCCAGATCGGGACGGGTCTCGCGGCCGTCGTGGGCAGCCATCTTGACCAGCTTGCCAACGCCGATCTGATCCAGATGCTGGAACGGATCGCTCTCGTAGATCTTGTTCTCGTAGTATGCGCCCAGGAACTTGGCGGCATCATCACGGCTGAAGCCGAAGGTCATCTGGGTCAGGTCGTTGGTGCCGAAGCTGAAGAACTCGGCTTCCTTGGCGATCTCGCCGGCAGTCAGGGCTGCACGGGGGATCTCGATCATGGTACCGACCTGATACTTCATCTCAACGCCTGCAGCAGCGATCAGCTCGTCTGCGACCTTGACCACAACGTCCTTGACGAACTTCAGCTCCTTGACCTCGCCGACCAGCGGGATCATGATGTGCGGGGTGATCACATGGCCGGTCTCAGCAGAGACGTTCAGAGCAGCCTTGATCACAGCGCGGGTCTGCATAGCTGCGATCTCAGGGTAGGTAACAGCCAGACGGCAGCCACGGTGGCCCATCATGGGGTTGAACTCGTGCAGAGAAGTAACCACGTTCTTCAGGTCATCAAAGGTCATGCCCATATCGGCAGCCAGCTCCTTGATGTCCTCGTCCTTGGTGGGCAGGAACTCGTGCAGAGGCGGATCCAGATAACGAATGGTCATCGGGCGCTCACCCATGATGCGGTACATGGCCTCGAAGTCACCCTGCTGGAACGGCTCGACCTTGGCCAGAGCAGCTTCGCGCTCTTCCACGGTACGTGCGCAGATCATCTCACGCACAGCCTTGATGCGATCCTCTGCGAAGAACATGTGCTCGGTACGGCACAGGCCGATGCCCTCAGCACCCAGATCCACTGCCTGCTGTGCGTCGCGCGGGTTATCAGCATTGGTCATGACCAGCAGCTGACGAGCAGCGTCTGCCCAGCCCATGAAGCGGTTGAAGTTCTTATTGCCGGTAGCGGCCACGGTAGCGACCTGCTCGCCGTAGATGTTGCCGGTAGAGCCGTCGATGGAGATCCAGTCGCCCTCGACGAACTTGTGGCCATTGATCTCGAAGGTCTTTGCTTCCTCGTCGATCTTGACCTCGTTGTCATTGCCGCAGCCGGAGACACAGCAGGTGCCCATACCACGGGCAACAACGGCTGCATGGCTGGTCATGCCGCCGCGGACGGTCAGGATGCCCTGAGAGACCTGCATGCCCACGATATCCTCGGGGCTGGTCTCCAGACGGACCAGAACGACCTTCTTCATCTTGCCGGACTTGACCATCTCCTCTGCCTCTTCAGCAGTAAAGACGATCTGGCCGCAGGCAGAACCGGGAGAAGCTGCCAGACCCTTGCCGACGACCTCGGCGGCCTTCAGGGCAGCGGCATCGAACTGGGGATGCAGCAGGGTATCCAGCTGCTTGGGCTCCACGCGCAGGACAGCTTCCTGCTCGGTGATCATGCCCTCGTCCACCAGATCACATGCGATCTGCAGAGCAGCCTGAGCGGTACGCTTGCCGTTACGGGTCTGCAGCATGTACAGATGGCCGTCCTCGATGGTGAACTCCATATCCTGCATATCGCGGAAGTAGTTCTCCAGACGGGTTGCGATCTCAACGAACTGATCGTACACCTCAGGCATCTGATCCTTCAGGTGGCTGATGGGAGAAGGAGTGCGCACGCCGGCCACAACGTCCTCGCCCTGTGCATTGATCAGGTACTCGCCCATCAGCTTCTTAGCGCCGGTGGCGGGGTCACGGGTGAATGCAACGCCGGTACCGGAGCGGTCGCCAGAGTTGCCGAATGCCATCTGCTGAACGTTGACTGCGGTGCCCCACTCGTAGGGGATCTCGTTCATCTTACGATAGACATTTGCACGGGGGTTGTCCCAGCTGCGGAAGACGGCCTTGACAGCCTCGATCAGCTGATCGCGGGGATCCTGCGGGAAGGGACGGCCTTCGTTCTCCTCGTAGATCTTCTTGAAGGTGCCGACCAGTTCCTTCAGGTCATCGGCAGTCAGGTCAACGTCGTTCTTGACGCCCTTGGCTTCCTTCATCTTGTCGATCTCGACCTCGAACAGGCTCTTCGGGACCATCATAACGACGTCCGCGAACATCTGCACAAAGCGGCGGTAGCAGTCGTATGCAAAACGGGCGTTGCCGGTCTTCTTTGCCAGACCTTCAACAGCCTCGTCGTTCAGGCCCAGGTTCAGGATGGTGTCCATCATGCCGGGCATGGACTGACGTGCGCCGGAACGGACGGAGACCAGCAGGGGGTTCTGGTTATCGCCGAACTTCTTGCCGGTGATCTCTTCCAGACCCTTGAGGTGCTCAAAGATATCAGCAGTGATCTCGTCATTGATCTGACGGCCGTCTGCATAATACTGGGTGCAGGCGTCGGTGGTGATGGTGAAACCCTGCGGCACCGGCATACCGGCTGCGGTCATTTCTGCCAGACCAGCACCCTTGCCGCCCAGAGTATTCTTCATGGTGACTTTGTCGCCGCCGAAAGCATCATTGCCTTCGCTGAAGTAGTACAGATACTTTTTGCTCATGCGTTGTTTACCTCCCATTCGTGACTGCAGCACAGCCGCACCGCAGTCTCATCGTTTGCCTTGTCTTAAAAACTCGACCGATGAACATTGTTTGTGAATGCTAAACTATTATACCAGAAAATCCATTCCTTTCCACCATGCAAAATCCCGAATTTGTCTGTTATTTTTTATGCAAATCCCTTGAAATTTGCCAAGTTTTAAGGTAGTATAGAATGGGAGAAAGTTCGAGAGGTTTTTCGTTTTCTGATGCGGATTATCCGTCTGTTGGATACAACTTTCTATCCCTGTAATTTCAGCTTTTTCTTTTTTGTCGGCGCAAAGCTTCTGTTGTATCCATCTTTGGATATGGATGCATCATTTTTCCGGGTCGGGCCTTATCATCCACCCGCCGGGAGCCGCCGTGCCGGAAGGGAGATCTATCGTATGGAAAATTCTGTTTCTTCTGCTGCGCTGAATGCAGCGCGTGAGCAGCTGGATGCCGCCGAAGCCGCCCGCGAGGTCATTCTGCTGCAGCACATCGCAAACGGCGTGATCATCGACAGCCGCACCGTGCAGATCGCACCGGACGTGGTCATCGCCCCGGGTGCCGTCATTCTGGCCGGTACCATCCTGCGCGGCAGAACGGTCATCGGTGCGGGCTGCATCATCGGTCCCAACACCCTCATTGAGGACAGCATCGTAGACGAGGGCAGCACCGTCAACGCCAGTCAGGTATACAGCAGCCACATCGGCCCTCACAACAACATCGGCCCCTTCACCCATGTGCGGGTGAACACCGTCACCGACTACGGCGTGCATCTGGGTGCATACGTGGAGACCAAGAACTCCAACTTTGCCCGGGGCAACACGGTGAGCCACCTGACCTATATCGGCGACAGCGATGTGGGCAAGTACTGCAACTTCGGCTGCGGCACCGTCACCTGCAACTACGACGGCAAGGATAAGTTCCGCACTACAATCGGCGATTACTGCTTCATCGGCTGCAACACGAACCTTGTGGCCCCCGTGAAGGTGGGCGATGGTGCCTACACCGCCGCCGGCAGCACCATCACCAAGGACGTGCCCGCGCAGGCACTGGGCATCGCCCGGGACCGCCAGACCAATCTGGAGGGCTGGGCAGAGCCCAAGATGGAAGCCTACATTGCCAAAAAAAAGAAGCTGGAAGACGAGCAGAGCAAGTAAGCTGTCCGTTTTTCGCGTACAGACCGCTGCACAGGATGGCCCTGCGCGGCGGTTTTTGTTTGCAGGTGCATCTTTTTCGCTTATAATGTATATCTTTTTGCACGCGCGTATGTTATACTTAGGACTTGCATCGGACAATTTATCACAAAAAGGAAAATATAACACTCATGAATACAAATGACATCTGGCTGATCGCCGGTCTTGGCAACCCGGAAACAAAATACGACGGCACCCGCCACAATGCGGGCTATGCCGCGCTGGACTATCTGGCCGACAAGTGGGGCATTTCGGTCAGCAAAACCAAATTTGAAGGCCTGTGGGGTCAGGGCGAAGTGGACGGCCACAAGGTGGTGCTGCTCAAGCCCCTGACCTACATGAACCTTTCGGGCGACTCCATCGCCCCCACGGCGGGCTTTTTCAAGATCCCTGCCGACCACGTCATCGTTCTGTGCGACGATATCACCCAGAACCCCGGCAAGCTGCGCATCCGGCCCTCCGGCTCCGCAGGCGGACATAACGGCCTGAAGAGCATCATCGCCCGCTTGGGCGGGGAGAACTTCCCCCGCATCCGCATCGGCGTGGGTGCCAAGCCCCACCCGGACTACGACCTTGCCGCGTGGGTGCTGGGCAAGTTCCCGGCAGAGGATGCCAAGGCTCTGAGCGGCCGCTACCCTGATCTGGAAGCCGCCGCAAAGCTCATCATGGACGGCAAGCTGAGTCTGGCACAGAGCAAATATAACGGGTAAAAGCGGAACGAACCCTCTCAGTCGCCTAACGGCGACAGCTCCCCCGAGGGGGGAGCTTTTCCGCATCACCCCATAAACTTTCCCTTAAATGATAAACGAAATCTCTTTGTCAAAAGCTCCCCCTTTCGGGGGAGCTGGCATCGCGCCAGCGATGACTGAGAGGGTTTCGAGAAAGGAGGTTTTTCCATGTACGAAGCCTTACTCAAGGCCACACCGGAATATCAGAAGGTCGCCGCCAGCTTTGCAAAGCCCGGCCCTGCCGCGCTGTTCGGTCTGCCGCCCGCAGGCCGTGCCCTGCTGTACGCCGCGCTGCAAAAAGACCTTGGCCGGGTGCTGTGCATCGTGACCCCCGGCGAGGCCGAGGCCACCCACTTTGCGGACGACCTCAAGGCGTTGGGCCTTTCTGCCGCCGTGTTCCCGCCCCGGGACTTTATGCTGCGCCCAGTGGAGGGCGCGGGCCGCGAGTACGAGTACCGCCGCCTTTCGGTGCTGGGCTCCCTTGCAGGCGGACGGCTGAACGCAGTCTGCGTGCCCGCCGAAGCGCTGTTGCAGTACACCGTGCCCCGGGATGAATTTTTAAAGAACACTCTTACCCTCAAACCCGGCATGGTGTACAACCGCGAGGGTCTTGTGGCCCGGCTGTTCGCCGCCGGGTATGTGCGGCGCAGTCAGGTGGACGGCCCGGGACAGTTCAGTGTGCGCGGCGATATCGTGGATATCTATGCGCCGGATATGCGCCAGCCTGCCCGCGTGGAGTACTGGGACGACGAGATCGATTCCATTTCCTCCTTCGATCTGCTCACCCAGCGGCGGGACAGCGCACTGGAAAAGATCTATCTTTCCCCTGCCCGCGAGGTGCTGTTCGGCGATACCGCCGAGACTGCCGTGGCCCTGCGTTCCGCCATCAAAAAGGCACGCGGCCGGCACCGCACCGCACTGGAAAAGGCCACGGAAGCCGACCTTGCTCAGCTGGACTCCGGCCTGATGCCGGAAGCCATGGATAAATACTACGGCCTGCGCTATCCGAGCCCGGCCACCCTGCTGGATCATCTGGACACACCGCTGTTCATTCTGGACGAGGTGGGCGGCATCCGGGATGCCCAGAAGGCCACCGAGTTCCGTCGCAGCGAAGAGCTGACCGGCCTGTTGGAAGAGGGTGTGCTCTGTCCCGGGCTGGATGTACTCTACCAGACCATGGACGACCTTGCCGCTGCCGCCCAGAAGCAGAGCACCCTGCTGTGCGAGAACTTCCTGCGCGGCATGAACGAGTTCAAACTGAAAGATCTCATCAACGCCGAAGCCTTTGCCGCACCCAACTGGAACGGCGACCTTGCCTCCCTGCGGGAGGATCTGGACCCGCTCATTGCGCAGGGCTATGCCGTCACCCTGTTTTCCGGAACGCCCAAGGGTGCCGCCGCCCTCACCCGCGACCTTGCCGACAAGGGCTACTCCGTGAGCATGAGCCGGGATGTGCGGCCCACAAAAGGCATCGTACAGGTGCTGCCGGGCCATCTGACCGCCGGGTGCACCTTTCCGTTTGCCCATGCGGCGGTGCTGTCCAGCCGCAGGCACGGCCTGGAGGAAGAGACCTCCGCCGAGACCAAAAAGCGCAAAAAGAACAAGAACGCCCTTTCCAGCCTTTCGGACATCAAGCCCGGGGACTATGTGGTGCACCAGAGCCACGGCATCGGCATGTATGCGGGCATCCAGCGGCTGGAAGTGCAGGGTGCCACGAAAGATTACCTGAAGGTGCAGTACTCCGGCTCGGACGTGCTGTATGTACCGGTGACCCAGCTGGACCTGCTGAGCCGCTACACCGCCCCCGGCGACGAGGAAAAGGTAAAGCTGGCAAAGCTGGGCGGTGCCGAGTGGCAGCGCACCCGCGCCAAGGTAAAAAAAGCCACCGAGGAAATGGCGCAGGAACTGATCGAGCTCTACGCCCGCCGCCGTCAGGCCACGGGCTACGCTTTCCCGCCGGACGGCGACTGGCAGCGGGACTTTGAGACCCGCTTTGACTACGACGAGACAGACGACCAGCTGAACGCCACCGCCGAGATCAAGCAGGACATGGAAAAGGGCTGGCCCATGGACCGCCTGCTGTGCGGCGACGTGGGCGTGGGCAAGACCGAAGTGGCCCTGCGCGCCGCCTTCAAGTGCGTGATGGGCGGCAAGCAGTGCGCCATCCTTGCCCCCACCACCCTGCTGGCGTGGCAGCACTACAACACCATCCTCTCCCGCATGGAAGCTTTCCCCGTAAAGGTGGAGATGATGTCCCGCTTCCGCACCGCAAAACAGCAGAAGGAGACCCTCCGGGGCCTGCAGTCGGGCAGTGTGGACATCGTGGTGGGCACCCACCGGCTGCTGTCCAAGGACGTGAAGTTCCATGACCTCGGCCTTGTCATCATCGATGAAGAGCAGCGCTTCGGTGTGAAGCACAAGGAAAAGCTCAAGGAGAACTTCATCGGGGTGGACATGCTCACCCTTTCGGCTACCCCCATCCCCCGCACGCTGAACATGGCCATGAGCGGCATCCGGGACCTTTCCACCATCGAGCAGCCGCCCATCGAGCGGCAGCCCGTGGAGACCTTTGTGCTGGAATACAACGACGTGATCCTTGCCGAAGCCATGAAGAAGGAGCTTGCCCGGGGCGGGCAGGTGTACTACCTGCACAACCGGGTGGACAACATCGAAGCCTGCGCCGCCCATGTGAGCAAGCTGGTGCCCGGCGCACGCATCGGCATTGCCCACGGCAAGATGACCGAGGAAGAGCTGAACCCCGTGTGGCAGCATCTGCTGAACGGCGAGATCGATATTCTGGTGTGCACCACCCTCATCGAGACCGGCATCGACGTGCGCAACTGCAACACCCTCATCATCGAGGATGCCGACCGCATGGGCCTTGCCCAGCTGTACCAGATAAGAGGCCGGGTGGGCCGCTCCGGCCGCAAGGCCTATGCCTACTTCACCTTCCGGCGGGACAAGACCCTGACCGATATCGCCCAGAAGCGGCTCTCCGCTATCCGGGAGTTCACGGCCTTCGGCTCCGGCTTCCGCATCGCCATGCGGGATCTGCAGATCCGGGGTGCGGGCAGTCTTCTGGGCCACAGCCAGCACGGCCACATGGAGGCCGTGGGCTACGACCTCTACGTGAAGATGCTGGGGCAGGCCATCGCCCGGGCCAAGGGCGAACCTGTCCGGCGGGACAAGAGTGAATGCCTTGTGGACCTGCGGGTGGATGCCTTCATCCCGGAGAAATATATCGCAGACGGCCCGGGCCGCATTGAAGCTTATAAGCGCATTGCCGCCATCCAGACGGCAGAGGATGCCGCCGATGTGCTGGACGAGCTCATCGACCGCTACGGAGACCCGCCGCCCTCGGTGAGCGATCTGGTGAACGTGTCGCTGGTACGCGTGCAGGCCAGCACTGTGGGCGTGACCGAAGTGACCCAGAAAAAGGACACCCTCACCCTGCAGCTGGAAAGTCTGGAGCTGCCCATGATCCGGGGCCTGCTGGTGGCCTTCAATGGCCGCGTCACCGCCGGTGCAGGCAACCGGCCCTATCTCTCGGTCACGCTTCAGCCCGACGAAAAGCCGCTGGAGCTGCTGCAAAGCATCCTCAAGGCGATGGCAGAGATCCTTGCCTCCGCCGAGCAAAAATAAACATCATAGGAGCATTGCCATGAAAAAGAAACTTCTCGCGCTGATCTGCGCACTTGCACTGGTGTTCAGCCTTGTGGGCTGCACCATTTCCGCCCCGGACACCGTGGGCAGCATCGGTGATTTTGAGATCACCTCCGGCATGTATCTGCTGGCACAGTACGGTGCTTACCAGCAGGCCGCCCAGCTTGCCGGCACCGATCAGGACACCACCGACGTAAAAGCCTTCCTGAAGGAGACCATCACCACCGACTCCGACAGCGGCGAGACCGCTGTGGTCAGCGACTACGTGGCCCAGAAAACGCAGGAAACACTGGAAACGCTGGCCGCTGTGGATGCCCGCTTCAAGGCACTGGGCGGTGAGCTGACTGCAGATCAGCTTTCCACTGCCGACCGTTATGCCCAGCAGATGATGGACCAGTACGGCGACACCTACACCGCCAACGGCATTGGTCTGGAGACCGTCAAGGCATATGAACGTCTGCAGGTGGAGCACACCGCCCTGCTGGATATGGTCTACGGCCCGGACGGCGAGACCCCGGTGGAGGACGACGAGCTGACCAGCCATCTGGACGACAGCATGTATGAGATCTGCTACATCAGCATCCCGCTGTACAATACCAGCACCTACGCCTTTGCGGACGATGACCAGAAGGCCGAGATGCTCAAGCTGGCACAGGCCGCTGCCGACAGCGTCAACGCCGCAGGCGGCGAGACGGTCTCGGATCAGGTGAGTGCCCTGCATGAGGCCGCACAGAATGCCCTGCCGGACATCTACGCTGTGCTGGACAGCGAAACTTCCGACGACAGCGCCAGCGTCCAGACCGAGCTGCTGACCGAGAGCGATGTTGCTTCGGCCTTTACGCAGGATGGCGCAGCCGATGCTCTGCGCAGCCTTTCCTACGGCGAAGCCGCTGCTGTGCAGATCAACGGCTCCACCCTGCTCCTGATGGTGCGTGTAGACCCGCTGAGCGTTTCCTCGCTGGACGACCTGCGCAGCCAGATCCTGAGCGATATGAAGGGCGGCGAGCTGGACGACGCACTGGCCGCAGGCGGTGCAGAGCTGGCACACGATCTGGACAGCTCTGCCATGAACAAACTGCCCGCCAAAAAGATCGTGAACAACAGCGCCAACAGCTGAGAGCTGCTGTAACATAAAACTCCCTCAGTCATCGCTGCGCGATGACTGAGGGAGTTTTTTCTTTCACCGCGTCACTTTTGCAAACTCTGCGGCAAGGGCAGCATTCACCGAGCGGACGGCATTGGCATCCGGCTTGATCTCGGCCCGGTCATAGGTGAACAGACCGTTCACCTCATCTTCCACATCCGTCAGCTGGGTGTACACCAGCGCCGAGAGTCCTTTTTTGAGCTGCGGCAGTACCGTGCCCAATTGCAGCTTTTTGCAGCGGGCGGTCAGGTCTGCGCGGCTCTTGGCCGTGCCGTAGCCGTAGGTTTTGCCCGGTGCTTCGTGCCCCGGCATGGGCCATGCAATGCCGCCGTATTCACTCAGGGCCACAGTGCGCTTTCCGGGCTTTACATGCAGCGGATAGAAATAGTTGTGGATGGAGCACACATCTCCGCCGCCCTGATCATACCAACCGCTGGCCTCGTCCACAAGGCGGGTATCGTCCAGCGTTCGGATGGCCTGCACTGCCCTGGCCGCATCAAACTGGCCCCAGCCTTCGTTGAAGGGTACCCAGCAGCCGATGCACGGATGGCAGCGCAGGGCTTCCACGGTGGCTTGCAGCTCTTTGCGGTATGTTTCCCGGCTGGATGCTTTTCCGCGGCTCAGCAGGCCCCAGAGTGGCTCTGCGTCGGGCAGGCGGCGCACAAGGGGCTGCAGCACATTGGTCAGGTAGGTGACGAACCACAGGTTGTATCTGCTGCCGCCGTTCACCATGTCCTGCCAGACCACAAGGCCCAGCCTGTCGCAGTGGTAGTACCAGCGCTGCGGCTCGATCTTGGCGTGCTTGCGCAGCAGGTTGAATCCCAGCGCTTTCACCTCGCTCAGCTCCCGCTCCACCGCCGCATCGGAAGGCGGGGTATACAGGCCCTGCGGCCAGTAGCCCTGGTCCAGCAGGCCGTTGAGCAGGATGGGCTTTCCGTTCAGGCAGAAGCGCAGCACGCCCCGCGCATCCGGCTCACAGCTCCACTTGCGCAGGGCAAAGTAGCTGTGCACGGTGTCGAACTGCTCCTCCCCTCCCTGCGTGGTGCCCACGGTCAGGTCATACAAAAACGGGGTATCCGGGCTCCACGGAAAGAAATGTTCCTCCGGGATGTTCAGCGTCACCTCGCCGTCCCGGTCCGCTTCGTCGCTGCCCCAGTCCTCGGCAATGGTCACGCCCCCGGCCCGCACCACGGCCCACAGGTTCACTGCACCTCCGGGCATGGAAGTATGGGCTTTCACGGTCACGGTGCGGGCATCGTAGTCCGGCGTGACCGTGAGCGACTGGATGTAGTTTTCCGGCACACGCTCCATCCAGACCGTCTGCCAGATGCCGCTCTGGGCCGGATAGAACATGCCGCCGGGCTTCAGGGTCTGCTTGCCCCGTGCCTGCGTGCCGCTGTCCGTGGGGTCCTGCACGGCCACCCACAGGCTGTTGCGGCCCGTATCGTTGAGCTGGGCGGTGACATCCAGTGTGAAGGGCCAGTAGCCGCCCCGATGGCCGCCCACCAGATGGCCGTTCACCTGCACCGCACAGGCATCGTCCACCGCGCCGAAGTGCAGCAGCACCCGACCCCCTTCTCCCGGAGGGGGAGCAAAGGTGCAGTGGTAGTGCAGCCACTGGCCGGGCTGCAGGGTGCGGCCCACGCCGGAGGCCTTTGTTTCCGGAGAGTAGGGCACCAGAATTCTGCCGTCCCACGCAGCGGGGTATTCTGCTGTCTGAGTAATGGCGTACTTCCACAGGCCGTTCAGGTTCTCATAGCTGTCCCGGCGCATAGCCGGGCGAGGATATTCCGGGAGTGGGTGCATGGTCTCACCGCCTTTGATTTGTTGGTTTCATTCTAGCACAGGGCGGGTGGCTTGTATAGACTGAGCAGCAACGATTTGGAATTGTCTCCGCGTTCGCTTTGGACGAGTTGTGGCACACAGCATTTGCTGCGCAAACCGGTCTGCGCCTTGAAAGCCCCACCGGGGCTTTCATGCCCTACGGGTACCGCCGTCCTTTCTGGTACTCTTTTGTGCGTGCAAAAGAGTACATATTCGGCGGTAATGCCTTTTGCAAAAGCCATAGAATCTGCCCCACGCGATTACGCTCTGCACCGGAAGCATTTTCCACATACAAAAAGGCTGCTGCACCAAATGGCGCAGCAGCCTTTGCTTTTGCAATGATAAAACAGAAAACCTGAAGTCAGAGCTTACTCTTCGTCCTCATCCTCGTCATCCTCTTCGTCATCATCGTCCTCTTTCGGCTTATAGAAGATGCCGCTCAGGAAGATGCTGATGAAGTACAGCAGCACCATGGGGCCGGCCACCATGCACTGAGACACGATATCCGGCGGGGTAACAACGGCCGCGATGAAGAAGATGATCACGATGGCAACGCCGCGCACCTGCTTGAGCAGCTGCGGGTTGATAATGCCCATCTTGGACAGGATGATGGTGATCAGAGGCATCTCAAACACGCAGCCAAAAATGATGAACATGGTCAAGCAGAGGTTGACATAGCTCTCGATACTGGTGGTGGTCTGGATGTACTCGGCACCCTCGATGCCAGTGCTGAGGAAACGCAGCATGAAGGGCATCATGAGCTTGTAGGCGAACAGCACGCCCACGCAGAACAGGATAAGACCCAGCAGCATGACCAGCTTGAAGAAGGTGCTCTCGCTCCGTTTCAGACCCGGCCTTGCAAATGCATAGATGTGGTAGAACGCCACCGGCACAGTGACCACCACGCCTGCCAGAATGGAGACGCGGAAATACTGCATCAGCTTTTCCTGCGGGGCAATGGAAACAAACTCGTAATAGTCGCGGCCCATGGCAGTGAGCAGATCGATCAGACGGTCGGCATATGCCAGCGAGACCACAACACCCACCACGAACACCACCGCGCAGATGATCAGCCTGTTCCGCAGTTCTTTCAGATGGCCGGTCAGCGTCATGCTGCCGTCCTCTGCCATGACTTCGGCTTTTTTCTTTTTGCGCTTAACGTTCGTAGCCACAATTACTCCTCGTCTTCGTCCTTCTTGGAAACCTGCTTCTCGGTCTTCTCCGCGGAATCATCGGAGCCTTCCTCGTCCTCCATGCCCTTCTTGAAGCCGTTGATGGTCTTGCCGAACATCTTGCCCAGCTTCGGCAGGTTCTTGGGTCCAAAGATCAGCAGAGCGACGACCAGGATGATCAGCAGTTCGTTAGTACCAATACGCATAATAAAATCTCCTTTTTACTTTGCCGCGCCGCGTGGCGGGCTTATTGCATGTATCAGGCAACCGCGGGCGCGGGTGCATCCAGTAAGTAATCAGTCCTTCGGCAGAACATCATTCTGACGAGGGTCTTCCTCCACCGGCTCGGCCGCAGGAGCAGCCTCGGCAGCTTCCTGTGCGGGAGCCGCTTCTGCAGCAGGCTCGGCCTTTTCCTCTGCGGGTGCAGCGGCAGGCTCAGCCTTTTCAACCGGGGCGGCGGGTTCTTCGGCCTTCTCGGCAGGTGCAGTGGTCTCCTCAGCGGGAGCGCTCTCCTCTGCCTTGGCGGCAGATGCAGCGTCCTCTTCCAGCTCTTCCACCGGCTCCTCGGTCAACTCGGTCACTTCCTCGGCGGCTTCTGCCTTGGCAGCTTCCTCCTTGCTGGTCTTGCCGATACCGGTAAAGCTCTTGGTCACATCCTTGACGCTGTTGTCGATATCCTTCTTGATATCGGTCAGCGGGGCAACGGCTTCCTTCAGGGGAGCCTGGATCTCATTCAGCGGCTCCACAACGTTCTTCTGGATCTCCTCAGAAGCAGCGCCGGTGTACTTTTTCAGTTCACGCAGCATCTTGCCGATCTTCTTTGCGTAGACGGGCAGCTGATCCGGGCCGATGAACACGAACGCCACGATCACGATGACGACAAGTTCCCAAAAACCAATTTTCATACTAACTCGTTTCCTTTCCTGTGCGGCGGGACGTTTTCCGGGGCCGACGCACCTGCATTGCAGTGCGTGCCGCGAACCGTTCTTTGCCCTGTTCTTCGTCCGCTTCCGTGGGGGTTCGGCGCTCTTTGCGCCTGTGTTGCCCTACTTATACCGAAAAGTGGTGAACTCATTCTGAACAATATATGAATTTTTCATGAACGAGTACATATTCAGGGTATTTTTGTAAACAAATAATATTTTACACTTGCTTTATTACATTTTGGATAGGATACAACAGTGTCGACTTTTCAAAACGGCCTGTTCTCACAGTTCAAAAGTCATGCCAGCGCTTTGCGCAATACGTCCGGGCTGACAGAGCACATAAGATTGTAGGCATTCAGCACATCCGTGATAGCCTGACGGTCTTCATTTGTTATTGTATAATCATACGACTTCATAACGCGCCCATAATTCACATTGCTAAATCTGACGATTGCTTCTTTTGCGTTCAGTATATTCATAAACATGTTGTAGTCATTATCCGTTGCAATACGTGTTCCTGTTTCTACTGCCACAGTCTTATTTTTAATTTTTTCCTCACCGGCATCTGTTATAGGAAAGTCCCCATAGTAATATTCATATTTGTTTTCCCCCGCTCTTACTTTTACAACATTCATCCACAAATGTTCTTCGCCTATATATTCAACTGCCATTGCTAATAACGGTTGATCATATTGTTCAACAAAAATAATTGCCGGTGCCATTACAGATTGTCCTACTGATTCATTGTTTACTGTATATGGACTCACCATCACTATACTGTTTTCCACCTTATCATGGTCAATGTTCAGCTTTGCCAGCGCATCCTTGATGCCAAGAATCTGCTGTGCTTCGGCCAGCACATCAAAATTTGACACGCCCGCTTTAGAAGCATCGTCTAACTGGTTATAAGCATTGACAGCCTTTTCGACTGCACTGCGGTTCTCGCGCGTGACTGTCCCGATCTGTGCAATCAGCGTTTCCACTTCCTGCACCGAAGGCACTGCCGCAAAAGCCCCCATTGGCATTACCATCAGCATTATCAGCACTGTTACAAGGATCGCTGAAATTTTTCTCCGCATTCTTATCTCCTCCTATTCACGATTCAACTTCTGTATACGAAATATCTGCAAGTGCTTTTGCACGCACCTTCTCACTGGCATTCAGATACAGGTAATACGCATTCAACACATCTGTGATAGCCTGTCTATCTTCTTCCGGCATTTCGCATTCTACGAAAACCGGCTTTGCGGTGTTGTATTTTGCGAATGTCAGACCAACTTCATCCGATTCCACAATATCCACTAATGCATCCAAGTCATCTTCTGTCGCAAGGCGAAATGCAGCCTCTTCTGTTTTTTCATCGCCATTCGGAGATATTGTCAGCTTGTCCTTCTGAACATCAGTTATAAACGTTGTGTTTCCATAGGTATATCTATAGTTATCCGTATCAATTTCAACCGTATCCATATCCAGATACGTATCACCTATGTAATCAAACCCTATACATGCTATTGGGTCCACCGACGGACCAAAAACATAAACAACTGGGACAATGCAGCTTTTTCCCTGTTTTTCGTTATTTTCGCAATTGGGGCTTACCCCCATCAGAGCATCACCGCCGTCAAATTCTTCATAATAGAAATTAACTGCATTCAGCGCATCTTGAAGTTCTTTTACCTGCTGTTCTTCGTCTGCCGCAATCTGTTTTGTTTCATCTTCTTTCTCACGAAGTATCTCATAGGGCTGTTTTTCTTCCGCTGTGCTTTCGCTTACAGCCGTACTTTTTACCTCGCTAGTGGAACCAGCAGACACCCCCGCAGAATTGCCACAGGAAGTAAACAGAACAATACATACACTTAACCATGCCATCGCCGCAAGTTTGCATTTTTTCATATTTCCTCCTTTTTTGAAAAGGCAACAATCTTTTCTCTATTATATCATTTTTCAATATGCTGTAAAGGATTCCCATTTCCACAAAAAAGAAGCCTGCCATCGGGCACATTGTCCAATAGCAGGCTTCCATAATGCGGGGATCAGTGGCCGCAGCTCTCGCAGTGGTCGCAGTCCTCTTCGAGCTTACCCACGATGGGTTCCGGATCGATGCCCTGACGGCGGTAGTAGTCGGACAGAGCAGCCTTGACGGCCTGCTCGGCCAGAACAGAGCAGTGCACCTTGATGGGAGGCAGACCTTCCAGAGCTTCCACAACGGCCTTGTTGGTCAGCTTGAGAGCCTCGTCGATGGTCTTGCCCTTGATGAGGTCGGTGGCCATGCTGCTGGTGGCGATGGCGGCACCGCAGCCGAAGGTGAGGAACTTGACATCCACGATCACGTTGTTCTCGATCTTCAGGTACATGCGCATGATGTCGCCGCACTTGGGGTTGCCCACTTCGCCCACGCCGTTTGCGTCGGGGATCTCACCCACATTGTGCGGATTTGCAAAATGCTCCATGACCTTTGCGCTATACATGCTTGCCATAATTACTGCTCTCCCTTCAGGCTGAACTGGCGGGCCGTGTTCTGGCCCTGCAGCCACATACAACTCATAGCACGGCGGCGGGGGATCACTTCCTCCAGCACGTCGCACAGATATTTTGCTTCTTCCATGGTGTTCTGCGGGCCAAAGGTGAACCGCATGGAGCCGTGGCCGATCTCCTCAGGCACGCCGATACTCAGCAGGACGTGGCTGGGGTCCAGACTGTCGGAGTTGCAGGCAGAGCCGGTGGAGGCGCAGATGCCGTGCATATCCAGATCCAGCAGGATGGTCTCGCCTTCCAAACCCGGGAAGCTGATGTTCACATTGTTGGGCAGACGGGGGCTGCGGCCGCCGTTCAGGCGGGCTTCCGGGATATTCTTGAGGACGCGGTCGATGACATAATCGCGCAGCTCGCTCTCGTGGGCCATGCGCTCATCCAGATGCGCAGTGGCGATCTCCAGTGCCTTGCCCATAGCAGCAATGCCGGCCACGTTCTCGGTGCCTGCACGGTGGCGGGCCTCCTGACTGCCGCCATCGATCAGGTTCTGGGGCCATACGCCCTTGCGGCAATACAGGGCACCCATGCCCTTGGGGCCGTTGAACTTGTGGGCGCTCATGGACAGCATATCCACGCCCAGTTCCTTCACATCCACGGGGATGGCACCCACAGCCTGCACCGCGTCGGTGTGCATCCACACACCGTGCTTGTGAGCGACCTCGGCGATCTCTTTGATGGGCTGGATGGTGCCGATCTCGTTGTTGGCCATCATGATGCTGACCAGCGCGGTATCGGGACGGATGGCAGCTTCCACGTCCTCGGGACGGATGTAGCCCTCGGCGGTGGGCTTGATATAGGTCACTTCAAAGCCCATGCGCTCCAGTGCAGCCATGCTGTGCATGATAGCATGGTGCTCAAAAGCGCTGGTGATGAGGTGCTTTTTGTTCTGGCGTGCCTTGGTGAAGGCGGTGCCCTTTACGGCCCAGTTGTCGGCCTCGGAGCCGCAACTGGTAAAGAAGAGCTCAGCCGGACTTGCATTGATGGCCTTTGCCACCTGCGCACGACCGGTGTCCACGAATTCCTTAGCCTCATAGCCCACACTGTAATGGCTGCTGGGGTTGCCGCAGGCACCGCTCAGGGCTTTGACCATCAATTCCAGTGCCTCGGGAGCACAGGGAGTGGTGGCAGCATTATCCAGATAAACCACTTTTTCCATGTTTTCCATAGGAATGATCCTTTCTTATTGAACGCGTCTGCGGGAGCCTTGAATGCCCTGTGCAGATGCGGAATCCTTTCAACGGATAAGTTATACCATATCATTCCCTAGTATGTCAATATGAATACTGGATTTTCGTGATTCAGTCACCTTTTTTGCCCTTTCCGGTCAGTTTTCCCAGTACCACCTTCCACTTGGGGTAGCCCCAGCGCTTATCTTCGGCAAAATCGTCCGCCAGCTTCCACGGAAAATTGCTGCCGTCAAAGTAAAGATTGCCCGCCTCGTCCACGCGGTCCAGCTTTTTGGGCAGATACGCCTCGTCGTAGTAGCTCTTGCGGCGGTCGGGCAGCACCCAGTGCAGGGTGCCGTCCTCGTCCATGCCGGATGCCCATACGCCGAACACGAAGGTTGCGGCTTCGCCGTAGCAGTGCTGCTCAAAGCGGATGGCACCATCGTAATAGAACTTGATGACCTCCAGCGTGCCGGATTCCTTTTTGCCGTCGCGGCCCAAGGTGGGGCGGTAGTCCTGCTGGTAGCGGCAGCCGCAGTGACTGCCGGCAAAATCTTTTGCGTGGAACGACATGGAGTTATCCTTCTTTCTTTTTAAAAATGCCCTTCAAAGTCGCCCTCGATCTCATAGGGCCAGCTCAGGATGCCGCCCAGATCGTACAGGCGGGTGTAGCCAAGGCTTTCCAGCTTGCGCACGGCATCGGCACTGCGGCGGCCGGTGCGGCAGTAGACCAGCCATACAGCGTTCTTATCTGGCAGCACCTCAGCCGCACGGCTCAGCACCTGACCCAGCGGCAGCAGCTTTGCGCCGGGGATGTGGCCCACGGCAAACTCGTCCGGCTCCCGGACATCTACAGCAGCCGCCTCGTGTGCATCCAGCAGACGGATGGCATCGGCAGCCGTGATCTTCTCACTCATACTCTCACTCCTTATAATATTCTCTTATCCATCCTATGATAGCAGACCTTTTTTGTTTGCACAAGAGGATACCTTTGCAAAATCCGAGCAACGTGCTATACTATAGGAAGCAATAAGGAGAGGATCGCCATGAAATTTTCGACCAAAAGCCGTTATGCCCTGCGCCTGATGGCCGAGCTGGCACGTTATGCGCCGGGCACCACCGTGAGCCTGAAGGAGATCAGTGAGCGGCAGAACCTGAGCCTGAAATATTTGGAGCAGATCGTGACCCCGCTGGCCCGTGTGGGCCTTGTAAAAAGCGAGCGCGGCAGTCAGGGCGGCTACCGCCTGACCAAAGCCCCTGCCGACTACACCGCCGGCGAGATCCTGCGCGCCATTGAGGGCAGCGTGGCACCCATTCCCTGCCTTGGCAGCGAGACCAACGAGTGCCCCATGTGGGAGCAGTGCTTCACCCTGCCCTTCTGGACCGGCCTTGATGAGGTGATCAACCAGTATATCGACAGCGTAACGCTGGAACAGCTTTCCAGCCAGCTGCCTGCATCCGATAAAAAAGAAGGCTGTTGCAGCTGCGGCACGAAAAATGCCTGAATCTTGAAAGAAATGCTTGACATTCGCCTTTGCATCGGCTATAATAACAAAGCATTCAGCGAATGCCTATAGGGGTATAGCTCAGCTGGTAGAGCAGCGGTCTCCAAAACCGCGTGCCGTGAGTTCGAAACTTACTACCCCTGCCATAAACGCACAGGTTCTTCGGAGCCTGTGCGTTTTGTTTTTGTACTCAAAGCAATCCGCACTCCGTCAGCCTGCTTTTGCAGTCATACAACAAAAAAACACCCCGAAGTCCTAAGGCTTCGAGGTGTCTGCTATGGAGCTGCTATCCAGATTCGAACTGGAGACCTCATCCTTACCAAGGATGCGCTC
>OHIB01000030.1_pt1 | contig 143896 bp, 114 predicted proteins | sample 1568181 | NCBI WGS metagenome assembly OHIB01 (sample SAMEA3879506, study PRJEB24766) | human gut metagenome | biome: human-associated habitat; feature: feces | place: USA | collected 1985/1987
TCCAAAACCAAAAATGGATGGACGACATAACTTCTGGCGAATACCAAGAGTACTACCAGAGCATGTATAAGGACAGGTAAAAGTGTCATATAACGGATGTAGCGTTCGGCCCGAAATGCAGGAAATAAGCTCTAACAACAAACGAATAGCCAAGAATACTGTTTCCTTGTATATTCGTATGCTTATTACGATGCTCGTCGGGTTGTATACGTCGAGGGTCGTATTGCAGACATTAGGTGTAGAGGATTTCGGAATTTACAATGTTGTCGGAGGGATTGTGACCATGTGTGTTTTTATCAGCAACACATTGTCATCGGCTTCACAGCGTTTTTTCGCATTTGAAATAGGGCGGAACGATAACGTGCAATTAAGAAAAGTATTTTCAACGACCCTATTCATATATGTCGCCTTTGTGTTGGTGATCCTGGTTTTAGCGGAAACAGTCGGATTGTGGTTTGTTGAAAATAAATTAAATATTCCGCCGGCCAGGGAGACTGCGGCACGTTTTGTATATCATTTCTCAGTATTGTCTTTCCTTGCCTCGATCATCCGTGTACCTTACAATGCGTTGATAATTGCCCGGGAAAGGATGGGTTTTTACGCTTGGATCAGCATCGCGGAGGCAGCTTTGAAGTTATTGATCGTTTACCTGTTGGTCTGGTTCAGTTTCGACAAATTGAAATTATATGCGTTTTTAATGTTTTTCGTAGTATTCCTAATAACCTTGATTTATGTAGTCTATTGCAGGATTAAATTCTATGAATGCCGCATGATTGCAGCCAAGGATAAATGCTTATACATTTCGCTTTTTCAATTTGCCGGCTGGAACCTGTTCGGAAGTTTGGCCAATGTGGGTTTGGATCAGGGGCTTAATATTTTATTGAATATATTTTTCGGGCCGGTCGTGAATGCCGCCCGCGGTATAGCTTTTCAGGTGAAATCCTTGGTAACTTCGTTTGCCGGTAACGTGCAGATAGCCGCGACACCACAGATAATCAAATATTATGCTGCCGGCGACCTTGAGAAAATGAAAATCCTGCTGTTCAAGAGTTCCCGCATATCGTATTATTTGTTGTTTTTGGTCGCTTTGCCGATACTTTTGGAGATGAAGTATCTACTTGCATTGTGGTTGACCGAGGTGCCGGAATACACGGTTTTGTTTGCGAGGCTAATCGTCATCAATATCCTTGTCGACTGTATGTCCGGGACGATCATTCCCGCAGTTCAGGCTACGGGTAAAATCAAGGTATACCAGATTGCTGTCGGGACGACATTATTGTTGGCGGTTCCCTTGTCCTATTTATTCCTTAAACTTGGGTTTCCGCCGGAGATAACGATGATCATTGCAATATTTTTAAGTGGAATATGCCTGTTTATAAGGTTGATTATCATAAGAAATTTATTCGATATCAAAATAGCCGAATATACGAAAGGAGTAATTTTTTATAATATAGCGATTTCAGGTGTTTCATGTATACTTCCTTTGGTGCTGTGTTATTTTGGCCCACAGACATTTGCCAATTTAATTCTTGTCTCGGTCATTTCTTTGATTTCAACAGTTTCAACCATATACTTTATCGGATTGAAACGCGAAGAACGCCGCATGCTGACAAAGATAATAACGGAAAAAATTAAAATATCAGCAATATGGAACTAAAGAAAATACCTCTTGTTGTTAAGTTGTATAATTACTATAAAGCCATAAGGTATAATCAGAATCTGGTGATAAAGGAAGTTTTCAATTATAATAAATCCAGATTCTATAAATATTCAGGGGCGTTTAGGGATTCTAAAGGCAAGGATTTGGCTTATCTTACCTGGTTTTATCATCAGATCGACAAAGGATTGGCTATGCACGATATGCGGTTAGGATTCGGACAGGAAAAGATCGTATCGTTGAATGAAACGATCGATTCGTATATCTGTAAGTATGGTGATAAAGACACGCAATTATTGGATGCGATTGCAGTATTGTTTTTGTATGACGATGTGCATAAAAAAGCGGGTTTCCAATTGCCTGCGCATATTCAAAAAATTATCGACGATAAAAAGGGAAAATATCCGTCTATTCCAGTTTTGGAACAGGATTTTTCAACTCCAGCCGGATATTATGCCTGCATAAATTCAAATTTCAAAGATTTTTCCGCGTCAAGGCATTCCATAAGGGATTTTGCCGGAGAAATCCCAGTCGCCCGAATCGTAGATGCTATTGATATCGCCAAAAATGCCCCTTCCGCATGTAATCGACAACCTTCGCGTGTTCATGTGGTTGTTGATAAAAATCTTATCGCTCAGTGTCTGTCATTGCAAAACGGGAATCGGGGCTTCGGAAATTTGGTAAACAAGCTGCTGGTCATTACAGGGGATCTCTCTTCTGTTTTGGGTGCTCAGGAGTTTTTCGATCTCAATACCAATGTCGGGATATTTATTATGAACTTGAGCTATGCGTTACATTATAATAAGGTTGCTCATTGTATTTTAAATTGGTATGTATTGCCCAAAGAAGATAAAAAACTGAGGAAACTTCTACAAATTCCTGATGAGGAATCCGTGGTCTGCTTTATTGCTTGCGGCGACCTGCCAGAAAGGTTTAAAATCGTGTCATCCCCACGGATAACAGCCAAAGATATCTACACCATTCACTGAAGCCCGATAATCTGATATGAAGATTGCTGTCATTTCGTCCTATGCATATATCGTTTCCAATGTCAATTACGGGGCATTATTGCAATACTATGCGCTTCAGGAATATTTGAAGGAGCGGGGGCACCATCCTTATTGGATCCGCTATGTTATCCGTTTGTCTTTAAAACAGAGACTGAAGAAAATAGTCAAGTCTGTCGTTTTCTGCCGAGCGGAATACAAGAAAAAAATACAGTTGCGGTCTTTTCTGGATTTCGCCGACCGTTATTTGGCATTAAGCGACAAAATATATGTTGGGGAAGCCGCGATAAATAGCGATCCCCCTGCCGCGGATTACTACATCACGGGCAGCGATCAGGTTTGGGCCGGTACGCTTCCCGCCAATTTTCTGACATTTGTCGGAGACGATACGAGGAAAATTGCTTACGCTGTAAGTTTCGGGAGGGATGAACTTCAGGTGGAGCATGCCAATACCATAAGGCCGTGGATCGGTAAATTCGACAAAATATCGGTTCGTGAAAAATCGGGTATCGACATTTGTTATAACCTGTGCCGGAAAAGCGCTGTACATGTTCCTGATCCGACCCTGCTTATCGACAAGGAAAAGTATCCTGCCGCAGATTTCGGGCTGGCAGATTATATTTTCTGTTATTTCATAAATCTGAATATCGGAAATTCAGTCCGGCTGGATGACCTTATCAGCTATGCGCAGTCTGTAAATAAAGAATTTTTCATCTCGGCAGCCACAGGTAGTGAAAAGCATATTCCATCGGATTATTTGGTATATCCCTCGCCTGAGGAGTGGTTGGGGTATTATAAACATGCCGGGGCGATTGTGACAAACACATTCCACGGCACTTTGTTTTCGATAATCTTCGAACGTCCGTTCCTGTGCATATTGCAGAATGGCGATTCGTCGAGGCAAAATTGCCGTATTTTATCCTTGCTCTCTTCATTAGGTCTTCAGGACAGAATCCTCGATCCGTCCGACAGTATTGCTGCAAAGATGCATACATCGATAGATTGGGCTGAGGTAAAACGAAAAATCGCAGATCTACGTTTGAATACGGATGCCTTTTTAGGTTCTTTCGACTTATAATGCTTTTCCATTCATGCTACAATTACCGGATTTATGACCCAGAACAACCTTTTTATTTATTCACTATACGGATTGAGGAGTATTTGCCGTAAGTTGGGAATCGTGAAAGTTGCGGACAATTCTCAATTTTATGGATATGTCGAACTGTTCGACCAGCAGGCAAATGATTTTATATATAAAACATTAATGGAAGGGAAGCCCTGTATGATCTCGAAGTTCGGGACAACCGAACTTAATGCGGTGGTAACCGACCTTGTTACATCCCGGCCGCTTTCATGGGCTGTGTTAAAAAAGTTTTTCCAAGGGGAATTGTCATTGTCCCGGATGCAATCCATCCTTCAATTGCAGAAATTATCGGGTTTTTTCCCTGTTTTGTCGGATTACGGCCGGAAGTTCTGTGAACGGGTCGTGGATGATATTCCAGAGATTGATATTCTTGGGTCTTATATTGAAAATGAAAAATATGTATCCCAATATCTGCATTGCAAGCGTGTAAATCTGAATGGATATTATGCGCCTTTTCTCTGTAAAAATCCCTGGACGAAATACTTAGAAGGGAAAAAAGTTTTGGTTGTCCATCCTTTTGTAGATTCGATTAAATCCCAGTATGAGAATAACCGCCAGCGCTTGTTCGATGATCCGGACGTACTTCCGGAATTCAAGGAGTTGATTCTTGTAAAAGCCGTGCAGTCCATTGTAGGTACAAAGACGATTTATAAGGATTGGTTTGAAGCCCTGAAACATATGGAAGATGAAATTTCGCGGCTCGACTTCGATGTCGCACTGATCGGTTGCGGAGCTTACGGGATGCCGCTTGCCGCCCACGTGAAGCGGATGGGCAAACAGGCCGTTCATTTGGCCGGGTGGACCCAAATGCTGTTCGGGGTATACGGTAACCGTTGGATACAGGATCAACCGGCCTGTAGAAAATTTATAAACGACTATTGGATCAGGCCGCTGGAATCGGAGAGGCCCAAAGGAGCCGAAAAGGTCGAAGGCGGATGTTATTGGTAAAAAATAAGCGGATGTATTCATGATCTACTTCGTTATTGGTTTTTATCTGCTATTTTTGGCTTTTAAGTACGACGTATACGGAAGCAAAAACGAATCGGCAAAAAAATTTCATTATTACTTTGCCCTTATCATACTTATCCTTTTGGCGGGACTCCGCTATAGGATCGGAGGTGATACGTGTCGGTACATGGATTTATATGGGACTGATTTGGGTTACGAAGCAGAGCTGGGCGGCCGGTTTCAGCCATTGTGGCGATTGTTGACCAATGCATTGTATTCGATATCTCCGGATTTTACATTGTTTCAATTTGTCCATGCTATTTTTTTAAATACTGTCATTTTTTCTTTTTTTAGGAAATATTCTCCGTGGGTATTCGTCTGCATATTCCTTTATTTCATAAAGCCTTATCTGTATTTGAATACCGAAACTATCCGGCAATCGCTTGCCATCGCTATATTTCTATTGTCTGTACAGGCATGTATTAAGAGAAAATGGGGGCTGTATTATTTATACGTACTTATCGCATTCTTATTTCATTCCGGAGCGATATTATTAGCAATAGTCCCGTTTCTATTCGGTCGGAGAATCGATGCTAAAAATATTACATGGATTTGTGTCTTTGTAATAGTTATGGGATTGTTTAATTATTGGGCACCGAAAACCGGAATACTTTTTATTGACAACCTTTTGCAGCAAGGTGTGAAATATAACGAGAACTGGGACGATTTTTCGATATTGGCTCGTATAAGGATCCTTACCGTACAATTATTAGTCCCGATAGCTATTTATATGTCGGGGCGTCGATGGTTGTTCAGGGAGAGTCCGTTATCCGGCTTTTTCCTCTTTATCCTGTTGGTGATGGCGGTCTCCGCATGTTTGCCGCAGTATTTCAGATTTTACGATTTCGTCGTTATATTTGCCATTACCGTCTGTTCGGAAATATTTTCGAGGCTCCGGGCTCTCAAGAGGGTATATATCCCCGTGTGGATGACTCTCATGGTACTGTATCAGATCGGGTTTTACCAATCGGCTGAATATATGGGATACCATTTTTATAACAGGTATTATCCGTACTATTCCGTATTGAACCCTCAGTTGTCGCCTGAGCGGGAGGCTATTATATACAGCGAAAACAACAAATGGATATATTATAATTATAACTAATAGCCCTGTCCTGTTTGAATAAGGAGGATAGTGAATTCTTGAATGACATGGACGTATCCATTATCGTAGTTAATTATAATACACTGGGACTGACATCGGATTGTATCGATAGCATTGCCGATAAAACCTCGGGTCTCGAATACGAGATCATATTGGTGGATAATGCATCGACGGATAGCAGTAAAGCCGTTTTTTCACAAGATCCGCGCGTAAGATATATTTATAGCGACCGGAATCTGGGATTCGGTCGGGCGAATAATCTCGGGGTTCGGGAAGCAACGGGGCGTTATCTTTTTTTCCTGAATTCGGATACGATCCTGCTCAATAATGCTGTGAAATATTTTTTCGATTTCTGTGAAAAGAATCCGGAGCATAAAATCGGCGCGTTAGGAGCTATCCTCAAAGACAGGAACCTACGGAATATACATTCGTATGGGCGGTTTATAACGCCGCTGGGCGAGATCGTAGAAGTGCTGGGTAAGTATTTCCGGTTTCTGAAAAAACGCAACCATCTCTGTCCGGCATCGGTTCAACAGCCTAAACCAGTTGATTATATTACCGGTGCCGATCTGTTTGTTCCCCGGACGGTTTATGACGAATTGGGGGCGTTTGATCCTGCATTTTTCATGTATTGCGAGGAGGTTGACTGGCAATTCCGGATGTCGAAAGCCGGTTATGAGAGGCTTATTATAGAGGGGCCCGAGATAATACATCTCGAAGGAGGAAGCGATCCTTCGAATACGAGGTCATGGTCTTTCAATCGCATTGAAAATATTTTCCGCAGTAAGTTATTATACATCAGGAAACACTATAATTATTTCGTTTACTGGTCTTATAAATTATGCAATGCCGTATTATGGCTTCCGATCTTATTATTGCGAAAAGATACCCTTGATCACCAAAAGAAATTATTGAGAGTTTTATTTTTTAATATTAGATAGTATCAGTATGGAAAACTATAAAAGGGCTGATTATAATACCAAACTAAGTCGATATATAAAAATACTTTGTTTTAGATTTTGTGGCGTTTTCCCTATGTCACGTTTTCTTCGAGCCAAAATATATAGACGGTTGGGGGTTTCGATAGAGAAAGGCGTAGTTAGGATTGGTAAAATCTCTATAGACACTATTCATCCTGAAGATATTTTTATAGGTAAAGGAACTGCAATTACGGATGGATGTATTCTGCTTTCTCATTATTACGATGTCTGGAATTTGAAAGAGCATGCCTATTATCGGGGAGAAATCCATATCGGAAGGAATGTATATATCGGAAGCAATTCCGTGTTTACCAAACCGGTTACGGTCGGCGACGGAGCTGTCATTGGGGCCGGATCCGTTGTAAATAAGGATATTCCGCCCTATCAGGTTTGGGCTGGTGTCCCCGTCCGGTTTATCTGCAATAGGTATCGTGACGAATCAGAAATTCCTGTCGATACGGATGATTTCAAACCGAGGTAATCTGAGCGATAACTTGTATCTTTTTCTCCATTTTCCATCAATGTATCTTTTCCATATTTATGAAAATATACCTTGTCGATTATATCGGGATGCATTGCGGGATGCATTATTACAACGATGCATTTTGCCGGGTTCTGAGTGCAATTCCGGGACTGGATATTTCCGTTCTGTCGAATTATGCAGATAAAAACACTAATAAGCCTTTTTTCTTGCACCAATACAAGGGGTGTAAACTCCGTAAAATATGTTGTCTGCTGTGGAACTATTTGATGTTGTTGGGTTTTGTCTTGCGTAACAGAAAGTCCTGTTTCATTTATCTGACTTATGGGAACTCCATTGATCTGCCTTTTATGTATATCGTCTCCCTTGCCGGGAAAAGCATAATCGACATTCATGAAGCGATTGCGCAAAATGTAGATGACAATGCCGATTTGAAGCGACGTTTCAAAAAAATATACTCCGAGCGGATCAAGAGTGTCATCGTACATTCCCAGCGGACGAACGATTTGCTGGATGAGTACGGGTACGGAGGAGTCCGGCTGTTTGTACCGCATTTCAAATATTGTTTCTCGAAAAAATACGATATTCGCCGTGTCGGAGCAGATATCGTTTCCTCAGTTGCAGAAGATAAGGTAAATATCCTGTTTTTCGGGAATATCACCTATGACAAAGGTGTTGACATTCTAATATCAGCGGTCAATATGCTGGAGCCGAAGCTTCGCAGCAAGGCGAACATCATTATTGCTGGAAAGGATTTCGACGGGACTGTATACCGGGTGCACCCTTTGGACAAAGCTGCATTTAAGATTATACTCAGGCATATCGGGGACGACGAACTGGTATATCTTTACAAACATACCGATTATGTGGCGTTGCCGTATCGTAAAACATCGCAGAGCGGAATCCTTGAAATGGCATTTTATTTCCGTAAACCGATCCTTGCGAGCGACGTCCCTTATTTCAATAAAATGCTGACTGAATTCCCGAGTTTCGGCATCCTGTCTGACAAGGATGTCCCGGCATATGCCGCGACACTTGCTTCGGTTATAGGGCAGCATTCCTCTGCGGCTTATTTTCTGGACGAAGATTATTTTCGGTATACTAACCGGATTGAAATAAAGGTGTTTAAGCAGCAATTCGATGCGTGGATAAAACGGTAATATGAAAAAGGTCGCGATTATCGGAACCGTCGGTGTACCGGCGAAATACGGAGGTTTTGAAACCCTTGTGGAAAACCTGATTGGGGAGTGTTGTTCTGAAGATGTGGATTATACTGTTTTTTGCAGTGGCAAAGTTTATCCGACCAGATTGAAAACGTATAAAAATGCCCGGCTCAAATACGTGCCGTTGTATGCAAATGGTATACAAAGCATTCTGTATGATATTTGGTCGTTGATTCGCACCATTGGCTGGGGGTATGACGTTGTGCTTATCTTAGGCGTTTCCGGGTGTATGTTCTTGCCATTGTACCGGTTGTTTTTCCGTAAAAAGATTGTCGTCAATATTGATGGCCTGGAACATAAGCGGGACAAATGGGGTAAGTGGGCGCGCAGGTTTCTCCTCTTGTCCGAACGGATCGCGGTCAAGTATGCCGATGACGTAGTTGCGGACAACAAAGTAATCCAGGATTATGTCACAGAAACTTACCATAAACCGTCGATTCTGATCGCCTATGGCGGGGATCATGCCGTGGTTCCAGTCAACCCTCTCCGACAACACGAAATCCTCGAACGCTTCGGGGTTGAGGCGAAAGCATATGCCTGCACGATTTGCCGTATCGAACCGGAAAATAATTGTCATCTGATTCTGGAGGCATTTTCAAAAACCGATATCCCGCTTGTGTTTATCGGCAATTGGAACGTAGGTGTGTATGGCCGGGAGCTGAAAACCGAATACGGAAAATTCAGTAATATTCATATTGTCGATCCGGTCTATGACAAGGAACAACTCTTTGTGCTGCGGAAACAATGCTTGTTTTATATTCACGGACATAGTGCCGGCGGAACTAATCCGTCGCTTGTGGAGGCTATGTTTTGCGATGCTCCGATTCTGGCGTTCGATGTGGGATATAACCGGGAGACGACTGGTCACAAAGCTCGTTACTGGAGCACTCCGGAAGAATTAGTGGCTTTTGCCGCCGGGTGTTCGCACGATTGTGCTTCCGACAACCTAAAATGGTTGGCTAATAAATATTATACATGGCAAAGAGTTGTCGGCCAATATGAGGCGCTTTACTGAAATCCCGTTGCCGGGAGGAATCCATGATATGTTATGACGATGAAATCTTCCGACCGGATATTGCTGCAACTGCTTTCTGCCGCGATAAATGCACAGAATCCGACCCTCGATAGGGCATTGTCCGATTCGGAGTGGAACCTGGTATATGGACAGGCGGCAAAGCAGGGCGTTCTGGCTGTGATGTGGGAAAGTGTCCGGCGGTTGCCGCAGGATTTGCAGCCGTCGCGGAGTTTGAAACTGCAATGGGCGTATGGGGCGGAGCAGATTGTTTCTAGGTCAAAGAGGCAGATGCAGGAAGCAGCCCGTTTCGCGACTCTCTGCGCCGATGCCGGATGCCGGTTGATCCTGCTTAAAGGAATCGGATTGTCCCGCTATTACCCCGTCCCGTTACAGCGCGAATGCGGTGATATAGATATTCTTTTGCCGGAAGGATTCGAGATCGGGAACGAGATCGCGAAGTCGCATGGGATGACGATTTCCGGCCTGGATTACAAACATAACCATATCTATTCGAATGGTATCATGTTCGAAAATCATCGTTATCTGACCTCGTTCAAGGGAAAGAACGATATCAGACGCTTGGAGAAAATACTGCAGAATGCTATAAAAGAGGGGAATTTTGCACCGTTCGGCGATGCCGGGTTTTATGCGTTGTCTCCTACGGCCAACGCTCTGTATATTACCTACCATAGCTTCTTTCATTTCTTGATCGAGGGGATAACTCTGCGCCATTTGCTCGATTGGGCTTTGTTTGTCAAGGCTGAACAGGACACGATAGACTGGATCCGTTTTTATAGTATTTGCGACGATCTGGGTTTCTCGCGGTTTGCGAATACGTTGAATGCCATTGCCGCCGATGTCTGGGGAATTTTTTTGGCAAATCCGGGTATGTCGTTTGACCGCTGTTTATTGGACAGGGTGTTGGACGATGTGTTGGCCCAAAGGAGGCACGTCAGCGGATTGCCCCTCTATAAAAGGCGGCCGTTATTGATCTGTAATATGTTGTCGTCGCGGTGGAAATACAAGCAACTATACGGACGCAGTTTTTTCGGGGAGATGGCACGATCGGTATTTGGTGTTTTATTCGATCGTTCCCCTGAATCGGAGTAAGTTGCCGTTGACCCATATTCATCGGATAATCGGAATATGAAGTATTTGCTCATCTGGGCGGTATTCCTCGTCCTGTTCTATATTTTCCTGCGGTGGGTTATCCGCCAGACGCCGGTCACGGAGGACGATGACCTGAAAGTGCGGCGTATTTCCCGCCTTCTGGAACGCCTTAATGAAAAGTGGAACCTAAATAGAAAATAATAAAGGGGCTGTCTAAAACTTGTTAGACAGCCCCTTTCGATTGTACGGCTCGGCACCTGCGTTCGTGTTTGACGGCGGCCATGTTTGCGGCAAACCTTGTTACGCCTCGGCCATGACGGTCGTGCGAGCAAACTCTCTTGCGGCAATGCGGTGCCGGGGTTTTATCTTTTGCGACGCATTCCCGGTATCGGGCGCGTTGTCCGGCTGTCTCCCGGCTGTTCTCCCTTGGAGGACGTCGTTTTGGCGCTAAGCTCCTGCGTGGCTTTTTTGCCGGCTCCTGCTTTGTCTCCCGGGCATGCGCCTTGGGGGCGGGATGCTTTCGCTGGCACGCCCTTCGATCCCTTTCTTTCCGGCTCTCCTGCTTTCTCGGTCGGTCGTTCGCCGAAGAAATAGGCTTTCTGCCGCCGTTTCTCCTCCTGCGAACGGGCGACGTAGACTTTTTCATGTGTATAGGGGTTCTCCCCGGTGTAGAACATCACCGACGAAAGGGTCATCGGCGTCGGGGTGAGATCCTGTACCTGTTCGAGATTGAAATGGAGCTTGCCGAGCACTTTTGCCGACAGCGAGCGCATGTCGCGTTCGGTGCAGCCCGGGTGTGACGAGATAAAGTAAGGGATCAGCTGGTAGGGCAGTCCCTCGCGGCGGCAGATATGCTGGAAATCAGCGTTCAATTGCTCGAAAAGTGCGAACGGAGGCTTGCGCATCAGTTTCAGCACGGCGTCTTCGGTGTGTTCGGGGGCGACCTTCAGGCGTCCCGAGGTGTGGTGTTTCACGACCGTGGCGAGGTAAGGGCTGTCGTCGAACAGGTCGTAACGGATGCCGCTGCCGACAAAGGCCTTCTTGATGCCCTTCACGGCTCGGATCTTTTCGTACAAAGCCAACAGAGGCCGGTGGTCGTTGTCCAGGTTTGGGCACATCTTCGGGTGCAGGCACGACGGACGGCGGCACCTGCGGCACAATTCCTTGTCGCGGCCGCCCATGCGGTACATGTTGGCCGAAGGTGCACCGACGTCCGAGAGGTAACCCCTGAAGCCGGGCATCGAGGCGATCCGCCGCACCTCGTCGAGGATCGAGCGCTCGCTGCGCGAGTTGATGAATTTGCCCTGGTGAGCCGATATGGTGCAGAACGAACAGCCGCCGAAGCATCCCCGGTGGATGTTGACCGAGTGTTTGATCATCTCCCAGGCCGGGATGTCTCCTTTGCCGTTATAGCGCGGGTGCGGTGCCCGTTCGTAAGGCAGGTCGAACGAGTGGTCGAGCTCTTCGGTCGTGAGCGTCGTGTTGGGCGGCGTGACGACCACATAGCGGTCGTCGACGGCCTCGACCAGCGTCGCTGTCGGTTCCATCAGGTTGCTCTGTGTCTCGATGACCGTGAAATTCTCCCCGAAAGCCCGTTTGTCGCGCGCACACTCCTCGTAGGAGTGCAGCCGGATCGTCTCCGCCGGGTCGAGCCGCTCCTCGTAATCTTTGCCGGCCATGAACGCCACCTGCCGCAGTTTGCGCAGCAACTTGGCATTGTATCCGTTGCGCAGTGCCCGGGCGACCTGCTGTACGACCCGTTCGCCCATGCCGTAGATCAGCAGGTCGGCGCCGCTTTCGGCCAGCACCGAAGGCTTGAGCGAATCGCTCCAGTAGTCGTAGTGCGTCAGCCGCCGCAGCGAGGCTTCGATTCCCCCGACCACCACCGGGACGTGCGGGAACAATCGCTTGACGATTCGCGTGTAGACTGTTACGGCATAGTCGGGCCGAAACCCCGCTTTGCCGCCGGGCGTATAGGCGTCGTTGCTCCTGAGGCGGATGTTGGCCGTGTAGTGGTTGACCATCGAATCCATCGACCCGGCCGTAATGCCGAAGAAGAGCCTCGGCGTGCCCAACTTGGTGAAGTCGCGCAGGTCGTCCCGCCAGTTGGGTTGCGGCACGATGGCCACGCGGTAGCCTTCGGCTTCGAGCAGGCGGCCGATCACTGCCGCGCCGAATGCCGGATGGTCGATGTAGGCGTCGCCCGAAAAGAGGATGACGTCCAACTGCTCCCACCCGCGTGCGCGGACTTCCTTTATCGTGGTCGGTAAAAACAAGGTACGGTGAGTTTTTTTGTTTCGTCCCGGAGTAATTCCGGTCTGTATCGTGTGTTTGAGGGGTGCGGGCCGGCGGTTTTATGCTTGGGGGTTGCCGTTTTGGGTGTCCGCAGATGCGAGCCGCCGTATTGCCGTAAGTCAGTCCGCTGCCGTGCCGTTTATCCGTTATCCGTCTCTTTCGATGCCGCTGCGTAGGTTTCCCATTTGCCGAGCAGCGCACGGAAATCGGCGGGCAGTTCGCTCTCGAAATATACCGTTTCGCGGGTCGTCGGGTGTACGAACCCGAGTGACCGCGCGTGCAGTGCATGGCGGGGCAGCACGGTGAAGCAGTTTTCGACGAATTGCCTGTATTTCGAGAAGGTCGTGCCCTTCAGGATGCGGTCGCCGCCATAGCGTTCGTCGTTGAAGAGCGGATGTCCCTGCCACGACATGTGGACGCGTATCTGGTGCGTGCGGCCCGTTTCGAGCCGGCATTCGACCAGCGTCACATAGCCGTAACGTTTCAGCACCCGCCAGTGGGTCACGGCGTGCTTGCCGTCCGACCCGTCTTCGAATACGAACATCTTCTGCCGGTCGCGGGGGCTGCGGCCGATGTTGCCCGTGATCGTCCCCTCGTCCTGGTCGAAATTGCCCCACACGAGTGCCACATAACGGCGCTGGATCGTATGGTCGAAGAATTGCTTGGCCAGCCGTGCGTGCGCCTGTTCGTTCTTGGCCACCACGAGTAACCCCGACGTGTTCTTGTCGATGCGGTGCACCAGCCCGGCGCGCATGTCGCCCTCCTGGAACAGGGGCAGGTTGCGCAGGTGGTACGTGAGTGCGTTTACGAGCGTACCGCTGTAATTTCCGTGCCCGGGATGCACCACCAGCCCGGCGGGCTTGTTGACGATCAGCAGGTCGTCGTCCTCGTAGGGGATTTCGAGCGGGATATCTTCGGGGATGATCTCCACTTCGCGCCGCGGGTAGGGCATCACGATCTGGATACGGTCGAGCGGCTTGACCTTGTAGCTCGATTTCGCGGGCTTGCCGTTCACGAGGATGTTGCCGCAGTCGGCAGCCGCCTGGATACGGTTGCGCGAGCATTTCTCCATGCGTACGGTCAGGAACTTGTCCAGCCGCAGCGGGGTTTGCCCCTTGTCGGCTACGACCGCAAAGTGCTCATACAGCCCGGCTCCCTCGCCGTCCTCTTCCGTGGCTTCCGATCCCTGGTCGAGTTCGGGATCCTCCTCTATGTAGCGTTCGTCGGCCATCAGTCGAAAAATCCTTCGTCGTTTCCGGCTGCCGCAGGCTCGTCGGCCGGCTGTTCCTCTGCGGAGCCTGCCGCCGCCCGTTCGAACTCCGCCTGAGCCAGCGAATCCGCATGTTCGCGTTCGGATTGCAATCGCTCTTCGGCCGCCTCCTTCGCCTGCTTTTCGGCTATGGCGCGGTATTGGGCGAGTTTCTTCTCGTCGAGCGTCAGCCTGAGGTCGACGCGCGAGCCCAGCCCGGCGCTCCGCTCGGCCGTGGGATGCTGGATATAGACGCGGGCATCCTTCTGGTTCAGGAGGTTGATCCCTTCGTCGAAATCCACCTTGCCGACGTTGAGCCCCAGTTCCCACAGGCGGCCCTTGGCCTCCTTGAGCGGGAACCCGACCAGACGCGGTACGACCGTCGTGCCGTAGCCGCCTTCGACACCCACATAGAGCGTCACGCCCGAGCCCAGTTCGGCCTCGATCTTGCTCGTCGCCGCTACGGGGCGGCCGTCGCAGTATTCGTCCAGTACGTAGTTGGTCGCCATGTCGGCGCGGTAGACCAGCTCGTCGATCTCCAGCCCCGCGATCTCCAGCATGTTCTTGGCCTGCCGCAGCGAACGTCCCGCCACGTAGGGCACGGGCACCATCTTCTGGCGGAAGGAGTTGATCGTGATGTAGACCGTGCGGCCGGGCTTGACCTCCACGCCCCCTTCGGGCAGCTGGTCGAGGACGATGCCCCCTTCGTAAGCCGGCACGAACAGCGAGTCGTTGATGTGCAGCTTGAGGTCGTACTTGCGGGCCATGCGCTGTGCCTGGTCGAGCTTCACGCCCGAAAAGTCGGGCACCGTGCGGCGGGCGCCGTGGCGCGTGCCGACCTGCATGACGATGTGGGCCGCGACGGCCATCGCCAGGATGATCGCCCCGATCAGTACGAGGTTGTATGCCAGTCGGTTTTTCCGGAGCCGTTTCCAGTAATATGCCAGTTTCTCCATTGCGGGGTAGGGTTATATTTCGTTATAGAAGGTGTCGCGTTCCACGGCGCGGTAGCCGGCCGCCCGGACGATGCGGTGCATGTCGTCGATGCTCATCGAAGGCTTCCGGTCTTCGGCCCCGGCCATCGAGTAGATCCTCGTCGTGTCGTCGATCGTGCCGTCGATGTCGTCGGCGCCGAACGCCAATGCCAGTTCGGTCGTCGCCTTACCGTACATTACCCAGTAAGCCTTGATGTGGGGTATGTTGTCCAGATAGATCCGGCTCATGGCCAGCATCCGCAGGTCTTCGATCACCGACACTTCGCCGATTTCGGACATCGGGTTGCCGAAATTGCGGTATTTGAGCGGGATGAAGGCGTTGAACCCGCCTGTGAGGTCTTGCAGTTCCCTGAGGCGCCGCAGGTGGTTGATGCGGTGGCGGAGTTCCTCGACATGCCCGTAGAGGATCGTGGCGTTGGTCGGGATGCCGAGCCGGTGTGCCGCCTCGTGTACTCCGAGCCATTCGGCCGTCGAGCCCTTCTCGGGGCATATCCGCTGCCGGATCCGCTCGTCGAATATCTCCGCCCCTCCGCCCGGTATGGCGTCCATCCCGGCCTGCTTGAGCTGCCGCAACCCTTCCTCCGTCGTCAGTCCCGCCTTGCGGATCATGTATGACAGTTCGATCGCCGTAAATGCCTTGACGGCCGCCCCGGGCAATATGGCTTTCACGCGGCGGATCATGTCGGTGTAGTAATCCAGCCCGTGGTCGGGGTGTACCCCGCCTACGATATGCACTTCGGTGATGCCTTTCCCCTGCCGTTCGCGGGCGATTTGTTCGATTTCGTCCATCGTATAGTCCCACGCTTCGGGGTCGCCCGCCGGACGCCGGTAGGAGCAGAACCGGCAGTTGAAGACGCAGCGGTTCGTCGGCTCGATGTGGAAATTGCGGTTGTAATAAACCTTGTCGCCGCTTACGCGCTGTTTGGCTGCGGTTGCCAGTTCGCCCAGCAGCCACAGCGGGGCCTCGCGCCAGAGCCGTGCGGCTTCGGCGTCGTCGATGCGCTCTGCGCGGCGCACTTTGGCGGCTATGTCGTCGATGTGTCGCATGTTATTTCGGGGCTTTCCGGTAGAGGTAGATGGCGATGAACAGGTAGATGATATTGGGTAGCCATACGGCCAGCCCGGGCGGCAGGGTGCCGCTCTTGGCGAACTCCTCGAAGAAGCGGTTGAAGAGGATGTACGAGAAACAGAGCCCCGTGCCGATGCCGATATGGAGTCCCGTTCCGCCCCGCACCTTGCGCGAGGAGAGCGAGACGCCGATCAGCGTCAGGATGAAGGTCGAGAGCGGATAGGCGAAGCGGGCGTGCTTCTCTACCTCGATGATGTTGATCGAATCTGAACCCTTGGCGCGCTGCTGGTCGAGGAACTCGTTCAGTTCCGTAATGTTCATGGTCTGTATCAGGTCGTTGATCTCGCCCAGCTCGGCCACTTCGAGGTTGATGAGCGTGTCGAGGTTGCGGAACTGCTCGAATTTCTCGATGCCCAGCGAGTCGAATTCGCGCTTGGTGTAGCGCGGTGCCGTCCAGCGTTTGGTCTCGGGGTTGAATTTCACGTCGGCCGCTTCGAGCGAGCGGGTCATCGTGCCGCTGTAATACTCCTCCAGCGCGAGGAACGACGCCTGCTGCGAACCGTCGTTGTAACCGCGGATGTAGGCGAACGTCCCCGGCTCGATCTGCCGGTAGATGTGGCGGTTGAACTTGGCGTTCTGCTTGCGTTTTATGTACTGCGACTCGAAATTGACGATGTGCCGCTGCGAAATGGGTATCAGCCAGAGGTTCAGCGTCAGCGAAAGGCTGCCGATGATCAGCGCCCCGAGGAAATAGGGCCACATCAGGCGGCGGAACGACATGCCGCCCGAGAGCATGGCGACGATCTCGGTCTGGTAGGCCATCTTCGAGGTGAAGAAGATGCAGGCGATGAAGGTGAACAGTCCGCTGAACTGGTTGATGAAGAACGGGATGAAATTCAGGTAGTAGTCGAAGATCACCTCGTTGAGCGGGGCGTGCAGTTCCGTGAAGTCGTCGATCTTCTCCACGTAGTCGAACAGTACGACCACGACGATAATCATCGCGATGGCGAAGAAGTAGGTCGCGAGGAATTTCCCCAGTATGTAGCGGTCTAAGATCTTAAACCCCGGAAAACGCAGCTTCATCTTTTCGGTTGTCAATATTTTTCGAATGCGATCCATTCGGTTTGATCCGGATCGTCGATCGCAGGCCGTGCGAACCTGTACAACTCTCCGCAGCCGTGGATAACGGCCGTATTGCCTTCGAACCGGATAAACGACCAGTAGATGCCGTCCTCGTCGAAGACACACTGGTCGGGACTGAATTTCGTGTTGTCAATTTTCAGCGGTTCGGCGCTCTCGGCGCGGTTGTCGGGGGCCATGTAGGCGGTGTGCTCCCGCGAGTTGTCCATCATACGGACGTTCTGTGCGAAAAGTCCGCCGTGGTCGTTAAACCGCAGGCGGGCGGCTCGGCAATAGACGAATCCCGGCTCGATATTGAACGTATAACTGTGCCGGTTGGTTCCCGCTTGGAAGCTGACGGTTCCGTTTTCGCAGTGGCATCTCGTGCCCAAGCACCATTGCTGGATGCAGGAGCCGATCTCCAACGGCGAGGCTTTCAGCATCTCGTAGGGTGCGACGACCTCAAAGTTTTCCACTTTTTCGAGCATTCGTTCCCGACCGTCTACCACGATACGCAGCCGTCCGTCGGGCTGCACGGTTCCCAAATCGGCGGATTGTCGTGCTTCTCCGGGTGTCCAGATATACTGCATGAGCACCGTGTCGGGCGTGAATACGGTTTTACCCAATAACACGGTGTCCGTGGCGTCCGTGAGTTGCAGGAGGGAGGTTGTTATGCTGTCATTGCGCTCGAATAGCAGCGCGAAGCGTTTTGAACGGAACAGTTCGCAGTCCTTATCAGCCCAAACCCCAACCGCAGGAGATGCCGCCGCCGGTTTGTTCTCCGAACAGGACGGGCTGGCCAGCAAGACCCACAACCCGAACAGGATGACTTGAATTGATCTTTTCATAATCTTTTTTTCGTTTGGTTGTTTGATAAAAGCCTTTTACAGTCTGCGCATCAGTTTGCCGACCATCGCCTCCTTCCACGGCTTGAAATCCCCGGCCGCGATGTGCTGGCGGGCCATCGTCACCAGCCGCAGGTAGAAGGCGATGTTGTGCAGCGAGGCGATCTGCGCCGCCAGCATTTCGCCGCATGTCACCAGGTGGTGTAGGTAGGCTTTCGTATAGAGCGTGTCGACGAACGCCGTGCCCTCGGGGTCGATCGGCGAGAAGTCGTCCTCCCATTTCTTGTTGCGGATGTTGATGACGCCTTCGGCCGTGAACAGCTGCCCGTTGCGGCCGTTGCGCGTCGGCATCACGCAGTCGAACATGTCCACGCCGCGCTCGATCCCTTCGAGGATGTTCACCGGCGTGCCCACGCCCATTAAATAACGGGGACGGTCTTCGGGCAGTATGGCGTTGACCACTTCGATCATCTCGTACATTACCTCGGTCGGTTCGCCGACCGCCAGTCCGCCGATGGCATACCCGTCGGCGCCGTACTGTTGCACGTTTTCGGCCGCATGCGCCCGGAGGTCGGGGTATGTGCATCCCTGTACGATGGGGAACAGCGCCTGGTAGTGGCCGTATTTGGGCTCGGTCTGATGGTAACGGTCGAAGCAGCGATCCAGCCATCGCTCGGTCAGCGCCAGCGATTTGGCCGCGTATTCGCGCGGGGCGTCGCCCGGGGGGCATTCGTCGAAAGCCATCATGATGTCGGCGCCGATCGTGCGCTCGGTGTCCACGACGCTTTCGGGGGTGAAGAGGTGTTTCGAACCGTCGATATGCGACCGGAAATGGCATCCCTCCTCTTTGAGCTTGCGGCAAGCTGCGAGCGAGAAGACCTGGAAGCCGCCGCTGTCGGTGAGCATCGGCCCTTCCCAGGTCGAGAAACGGTGTACGCCCCCGGCCTTTTCGATGATCTCCATGCCGGGGCGCATGTAGAGGTGGTAGGTGTTCGCCAGGATGATCTGCGCCCGGGCCTCGTCGCGCACGTCGCGGTGGAAAATGCCTTTGACCGTGGCGGCTGTACCCACAGGCATGAAAATCGGGGTGCGGATGACGCCGTGGTCTGTCGCCAGTTCGCCCGCGCGGGCTTTGGACGCCGGATCCTTATGCTGTAATGTAAACTTCATGCTCATATATTCGGCAAAAATACATAAAATAATCTGATTTGGGAATTCTGAATTCTGAATTGTTTTGTACCTTTGCACATATTTCGCCTGTATGCAATTTTTCGATACTATTCTGACATGCTACGGCTGGGAAGGCATTGCCCTCGCAGGGGCCGTGCTCGCCATGTTCGGCGTGCAGTTGTACTACTATATTTTCGTTTACGGCCGTATCCCCGGCTACAAGAATAACCGCCGCCCGGCCGTGCTGGAGGCCGATCCCCAGGTGTCGGTCGTCATCCCGCTCTTCTCGGAGGACTATTCGTTCGTCGAGGAGCGGCTGCCGCTGATCCTGGCGCAGAACTACCCCGATTTCGAGGTGGTGATCGTCTACGTCGGCCACGATTCCGATTTCTACGAGGAGCTCGTGCGGCTGAAACAGTCGTTCCCCCAGATCGTGACGACCAAGATTCACCTCGATCCCCGCTTTCCCATCTCGCGCAAGATGGCGCTCAACGTGGGCATCAAGTCGGCGCACTACGAGTGCATGGTCTTCACTTCGACCGATGCCGTCCCCCAGACCGACCGCTGGCTGGCATTGATGGCCAAGGGCTTTACGCGGGGCGAGATCGTTGTGGGTTACTGCGGCGTGGAGCGCAGGAAAGGCTTTGCGAACTACATGATGCGCGCTTGGCGCATGATGCACTCCGCCGACTGGATCGCCCGTGCCGTGCGCCGAAACCCTTACCGGGGAACGCTCCACAACATCGGGTTTACGAAGAACATCTATTTCGGCTCCAAGGGGTTCAGCCATCTCAACATGAATATCGGCGAGGACGACCTCTACATGCAGAAGGTCATGACGCACGACAATGTGAGCGCGATCCTCTCGCCGCGTGCGACGTTGCGCGAGAAAATGTGGGGCGGTATGCGCTGGTGGATGGGGCAGTTGCGTTATTACGGTTCGGCATTCGCGTTCTATCCGCAGCAGGTGAAGAATTACATCCAGTGGGAACTGGGGTCGCGGGCGCTTTTTTTTATCACGGCCGCCTGTGCGCTGGCGGTGATGCCGTTCGAATACAAGATCGCGGCCCTCGTGCTGGTGCTGGTTCGCTACCTGCTCGTGGCGATTCAGGTGCGACGCATCGCACGCCGCCTGGGAGAGGCGGGCATGGCCGGCCGTTATTTCGTTTACGACCTGCTCAGTCCGCTGTGGGCGTTCCTGCTCGGGGTGCTGCTGCTGCGACGAGACGACCGCGTATGGAGATAGCCGACTATATCGTCGCCGAAGACCGGCGCCTGGTGGAACTCGTGCTCGAAGGCGACGACAGGGCCTTCGAATACCTGTTCAACCGTTACCGCGATGCGATCCACCGCCTTTTCGTGCAGCGGCTGGGGGGTGTCAACGATGCCGACGACCTGTTGCAGGAGACGTTTATCAAGGTCTACATCAACCTGCATCGTTACAGTACCGTCTATACCTTCGGGCAGTGGGTTTACACCATCGCCCGCAATACGTTCATCGACTTCGTGCGGCGCCGCCAGGACGACCTGTCGATCGACGAACGTTTCTCCTCGCCTCCGTCGACGACTCCGACGCCCGAAGAGAGCGTCATCAGCATGCAGCAGCGGACGCAGATCGAGCATTACCTCGAACGCCTCGCCCCGCGCTACCGGACGCTGATCGTCATGCGGTTCTTCGACGAATACTCTTACGAAGAGATCGCCGCCAACCTCAAATTGCCGCTCGGCACCGTCAAGACGCAGATACACCGTGCCCGCGAACAGATGTGCCGCCTGATAACCGAAGGCGAGAAAAACTGACCCCTCCCCGAAAATACGATATGCATGGAACTTATCGACAAATATTTCCCCGCCCTGACGGAGTTGCAGCGGCAGCAGTTCGCCGCCCTGTACGGCCTTTACGCCGACTGGAACGCCAAGATCAACGTCGTCTCGCGCAAGGATTTCGACCAGCTCTACCTGCGCCATGTGCTGCATTCGCTCGCCATTGCCAAGGTCTGTACGTTCGATGCCGGTGCCCGTATCCTCGACGTGGGGTGCGGCGGCGGCTTTCCTTCGGTACCGCTGGCGATTCTCTTTCCCGAGGCGCATTTCACCGCCGCCGATTCCATCCGCAAGAAGATCACGGTCGTCGGGGGCGTCGCCGCCGGGCTCGGGCTGCGGAACTTCGATCCCCGCTGCGTGAGGGTCGAGACGCTGCAGGAACGCTACGATTATGTCGTTTCGCGCGCCGTCACGGCAATGCCGGAGTTCGTCGGATGGATCTGGGCGAAAATCGGGAAGGGACAGAAAGGCTCGCTTCCGAACGGTATCCTCTACCTCAAGGGCGGCGACCTGGCCGAAGAACTGGCGCAAACCGGTATGCGCTGGTATATCTACGATATTCCGCGCTTCTTCGGAGAGGAGTTCTTCGAGACCAAGAAAGTGGTCTATACCCCTAAAAAATAAATCCGTATGGCAGACGGCGCGCTCCTTCCCGGGTTGCTGTTGTGGTCGCTGCCCGCGATGTTCCTGCTCCACGATGCCGAGGAGGTGCTCTTTCTTCCGCCGTGGCTTCGCCGCAACCGGGAGTTGCTGGCGCGGCGTTTTCCGCAGCTCGCCCGCCGCATGCTCCTGCATTTCGACGGGATCTCCCCCTTGCGGTTTGCCGCCATGGCTGCCGAAGAACTGGTTTTGCTGGTGGCGGTAACGGCCTGTGCGGCCCTTGCCGGCTGTTATTATCCGTGGCTGGCCCTGTTCCTTGCGTTCGGGATGCACCTGCTGATCCATCTCGGGCAGTGGGTTGCCGTGGGACGCTATGTCCCCGTCGTTGCGACGTCGCTGTCGTGCCTGGCGTGCTGTGGCTGGGGACTGTGCATCATGATAAACTCCCGGTTCTTTTCGCTCCGGGAGTTCGTGTTATGCGGGATGGCGGGATGTCTCGTCGCCGCGGTCAATCTCTGGCTCGTGCATCGGCTGGCGGCACCAGCCGTTTCAGGCCGGGAGTACAGGTGATTACTTTCCCTGTTTAGGCTGCTGTCTGTCGAGGATCGTTTGCAGGTCGGCCATGAATTTGTCGGGCTTGGCCGCCCCCTGTATGCGCCCCAGCAGTTCGCCCTGCGTGTCGAAGACCAGGTAGAGCGGGATCGCCCCGCTTCCGTAGCGTTTGAGCAGTTCCTTGCCCGTGGTCTTGTCCACGTCGTATTTGGCGGCCACGAAATGCCGTTCCATGAAATCCCCCACGTCCTTGCGTGAGAAAACCTCCCGTTCCATCGTGCGGCAGGGCGGACACCACGTGGCGTAGAGGTCGATGAAGACCAGTTTTCCGGTTTTGACCGCCATCTCCCGGACGGCGTTGGTCGATTTTGTTTCGAATTTCACCTGTGCCTGTGCGGCGCCCGCTCCGAGTGCCAGCATCAGTATGAAGATCAGTTTTTTCATGCGGATTCGTTTTCCGTATAACGTGCAAGAACCGTGCTCTATTGCCCGCCTTCGAGTGCCGAAGTGCTCAGCAGCCCGCAGGCCGCCTGGATGTCCTCCCCGCGCGAAGCCCGGATCGTGGTTTGTATGCCCTTGGCCGTCAGCGTGTCGCGCAAACGCACCATGGCTGCGTCGTCCGGCGAGAAATAGGGTGACCCGGGGATTTTATGGAACCGGATCAGGTTGATGCGGCACTTGATGCCGTCCAGCAGGCGGCACAGTTCGCGGATATGCCGCGGCGAGTCGTTCAGCCCGCTCATGACGATGTATTCGAACGATACGCGGCGCTGGTGCGTGAAGTCGTATCGGCGCAGGATTGCCGCGACCTCGGCGACCGGCCATGCCCGTTCGACGGGCATGATGGCTGCCCGCTCCTCGTGGAAGGGGTTGTGCAGGCTCACGGCCAGGTGCACCTTCGTGCTGTCGAGCAACCGCCGCAACTCGGGGACGACGCCCGCCGTGGAGAGCGTGATGCGCGTGGGCGACCAACCGAAGCCCCATTCCGCCGTGAGGATGTCGAGCGTTCTGAGCACGTTGTCCGTATTGTCCAGCGGTTCGCCCATGCCCATGAAAACTACGTTCGTCAGCGTGTCGCGTTCGGGCAGGGAGACGATCTGGTTGAGGATTTCGGCCGCCGTAAGCGAGTGTTGCAGCCCCTGCCGCCCCGTGGCGCAGAATTTACACCCCATGCGGCACCCGGCCTGCGACGAGACGCAGAGCGTGGCCCTGTCGCCGTCGGGAATATAGGCCGATTCGATGTAGGCTCCCTGCTGTGTGCGGAAGAGGTATTTCTTCGTGCCGTCGGCCGATTCGGTGACCCGTTCGGGCGGGGTCAGCACCTGCCGGAACCGTTCGGCCAGCAGGGCGCGCCGGGCAGCCGGGATATCGGTCATCAGCATCGGGTCTTCGATGTGCTTCACATAGAGCCAGCGGGCGAGCTGTCGTGCCGCGAAACGCGGCAGGCCCGTCTCGGCGCAGAGGGCGGCGAGCTCCGCAGGGTTTTTCCCGTATAGTGGTTCCGAAACGGCCATTTATCAATCTCCGATGTGATCTTTTACCCCGCAAAAGTAGGCAAAAAATAAAGATTTTCGTGCCGAATGGCGCATTTTTGAATTTTTATCCATATATTTGTGGTGCATAGCATGCCTATGTGCGATTTATCATTGCCGAACAATTAAATTTAAAATAGATGGAAATCAAGAAATCACCCAAAGCAGACCTTCAGAACAAGCGGGGTCTTTTGCTTGAAATCGGACTTGTCGTAGCCCTTATCCTGGTTATTGCGGCTTTTGCCTACACGCCGAAGGAGTACCGGATCGAAAAGCCGGACTTGAACTACGGCCCGGTCGAAGAAGAAATTACCGAGATTACCCGTCAGGATCAGAAGCCGCCCGAACCTCCCAAGAAGGTCGAGGTGAAGGTGATCGCCGACCTGTTGCAGGTGGTGACCAACGACACGAAGATCACGACCGAGGTGGACTTTGCCGAATTCGACGAGAACACCGAGGTGATCCAGCAGGTCGACGTGGTCGAGGAGACCATCGAGGACGACCAGCCGTTCCTGATCGCCGAGACGATGCCTTCGTTCCAGGGAGGTGACCTCAATACCTTCCGTACGTGGGTTCAGCAGAACGTCAAGTTCCCGCAGATCGCCCTCGAAAACGGCATCCAGGGTCGTGTGGTTCTTTCGTTCGTGATCGAGAAGGACGGACGTCTGACCAATATCCAGGTGTTGCAGACGCCCGACCGGTCGCTTTCCGAAGAGGCCATCCGCGTGCTGAACAAGTCGCCGAAGTGGAGCCCCGGCAAGCAGCGTAACCAGGTTGTACGTGTAAAGTACACCCTGCCCGTTGACTTCCGCGTGCAGAACTAAGCCGGGACGGTGAGGGGATTCCGGCGGCAGCGACCCGGAATCCCGACGATACATACGCTGCACTGGATTCGCATACTAACCACCTAATTCTGATTGATATGGAGATTAAAAAATCATTCAAGGCAGATCTTAGGAATAAGAGAGGCCTTTTATTGGAGATCGGTTTGGTCGTGGCATTGTCCCTGGTCATTGTCGCATTTACCTATACGCCGGACGAGTACAGGATCCAGAAAGTCGCAGTGAATGTTATGCCCGTCGATGTCGATATTGTCCCGGTCACGACCGACGCGCCCAAACAGAAACTCCAGAAGGTCGAGGTAAAGGCTCTTTCCCAGTTGATCGAGGTCATTCCCAATCATCGGTTCGTGCAGACAGATCTCACGTTCGAGGATTTCGATCCGGATGCGATTGTCGAAATTGTGCCGCCGGCCAAGGACGAGGATTTCGCGGACGACACGATTTTCATTACCGCCGAGACGATGCCATCGTTTCAGGACGGAGATCTCAATACATTCCGGACGTGGGTGATGCAGAACGTCAAGTTCCCGCAGCTCGCCCTCGAAAACCAGATTCAGGGTCGTGTCGTTCTTTCGTTCGTAATTGACAAGGACGGTCGCCTGACCAATATCGAGGTGTTGCAGTCGCCCGACCGGTCGCTTTCCGAAGAAGCCATCCGCGTGCTCAACAAGTCGCCGAAATGGAGCCCCGGCAAGCAGCGTAACCAGGCTGTGCGTGTCAAATACACGCTCCCGGTCGATTTCCGCGTACAGAACTGACCGGACGTATGTGGTTTGAGTTGAGAATGTTCTGCATGACAATTTAATAATTTAATAAATAGGGTATCCGCCGAAAGCAGGATACCCTTTTTGTAGCATAATGTTTGCTCCCCGCAGGGAGCACCTTCCCTGCCGCATGTTGCGGCACGATGTGACTGTTTAAAATTAAGTGTACGACTTTGACTGAGAATAAGAATATAACCCCGAACTCCGAGGCCGTTCCCGATTGCAGGGAGCGCGCCGTGATGGTCGCCGTTATCCGCGACAACCAGGATCCGCGGCAGGCCGAAGAGTTCCTCGACGAACTCGAATTCCTGGCCGAAACGGCCGATATCGTGAGTGTGAAACGCTTTACGCAGCGGCTGCCGCAGCCTTCGGCCCGCATATACGTCGGCCCGGGCAAGTTGGAAGAGATCGCCGGTTACTGCCGGGAGCAGCAGATCGACGTGGTGATTTTCGACGACGAGCTCTCCCCGTCGCAGACGCGCAATATCGAAAAGGCCATGCCCTGCCGCATCCTCGACCGTACGCGCCTGATCCTCGACATCTTCATGTCGCGGGCGCAGACGGCCTATGCCAAGACGCAGGTGCAGCTGGCCAACTACGAATATATGCTGCCCCGCCTTTCGGGCATGTGGACTCACCTCGAACGGCAGCGCGGCGGTACCGGAACCCGCGGCGGTGCCGGTGAGCGCGAGATCGAGACCGACCGCCGTATCATCCGCAACCGGATCTCCAAACTCAAGGAGGATCTGCAAAAAATCGACCGTCAGATGGCCGTGCAGCGCTCGAACCGCGGTTCGATGGTGCGTGTGGCGCTGGTAGGCTATACCAACGTGGGCAAGTCCACGTTGATGAACCTGATCTCCAAAAGCGAGGTGTTTGCCGAGAACAAACTCTTTGCGACACTCGACACGACGGTGCGCAAGGTGGTTTTCGATAACCTCCCGTTCCTGCTGTCCGATACCGTGGGATTCATCCGTAAACTTCCCACCGAGCTGATCGAGTCGTTCAAGTCGACGCTCGACGAGGTGCGCGAAGCCGACCTGCTGGTGCATGTGGTCGACATCTCGCATCCGCAGTTCGAAGAGCAGATCGACGTGGTGAAGCAGACCCTGCAGGAGATCGGCGCGGGCGACAAACCCGTTTACCTGGTCTTCAACAAGGTCGATGCCTATACCTATGTCAGGAAGGACGACGACGACCTCACGCCCGCCACGCGCGAGAACCTGTCGCTCGACGACCTGAAAAAGAGCTGGATCGCCCGGGCCAATACCCCCTGCATTTTCCTTTCGGCGCTTGCCAAGACCAACCTTGAGAAATTCCGTTCGGACCTCTACGGGATGGTACGCGAGATCCATGCCGGGCGTTACCCCTTCAACAACTTCCTCTATTGACAACCAAACTTCATACCTATGACCCTGCATATTTTGAGTAAACAGGACACTGTCCTCAACAAGTTCATCGCACAGATCCGCGATAAGTCGGTGCAGAAGGACTCGATGCGCTTCCGCCGTAACCTGGAGCGTATCGGGGAGATCACGGCCTATGAGATCTCGAAGGAGCTCGCCTATTCGCCCCGTATCGTCGAGACGCCTCTGGGCGAAGCGGAGGTCGGGCTGATCGACGACCAGGTCGTCGTGGCGACGATCCTGCGGGCCGGGCTGCCTTACCATCAGGGATTCCTGAACTATTTCGACGATGCCGAGAACGCTTTTGTTTCGGCCTACCGTAAAAGTACGAAAGACGGCAAGTTTACGGTCAAGGTCGAGTATATCTCGTGCGGCGACCTCGAAGGCAAGGTCTTGTTGCTGGTCGATCCGATGCTCGCCACGGGCTCTTCGCTCGTGCTGGCCTATAAGGCCTTGTGCGAGAAGGGTGGTACGCCCAAATATACGCACGTTGCGGCTGTGATTGCCAGCGAACAGGGGATCGACTACGTGCAGAAGAATATGCCGCGCAAAACCACCACGATCTGGGCGGCCGCCGTCGACGAGGAGTTGACTTCGCGCTGCTATATCGTCCCGGGTATCGGCGATGCCGGTGACCTGGCCTACGGCGAGAAGGTCTGAGCCCGGCACCTTGCACCGGGAGCACCCGGCGCCGATGCCCGTCAGCTACTTCCCCGGTTTTGTCGGCCGGCGCGGCCGGAATTTCTTCCGAGGCGGGGATTTAGGGGCTGACCTGTCAACGTAGCCGCAGGCTGCGAATGACGCGGTCTGATTCGAAAATCCGGGGCGGAAATTTCCGGTACTTCGAAAGGTATAACCGCCAATTTAAGATGTGCGCATGGTAAAGAAGAAGATAGCTTTTGTTTTAGCGGTGTTCTGTGCGACCGTCCTGCTGATGGCCGTCCAGAAACCCGTTTTCCTGGCCTACTATGTGGCTGATGCCGCGCAGGCTTCCATCGGCGAATGGCTGGGCGTCGTGTGGCACGGGCTGACGCTCGACAGCACCGTCGCCGGGTATGTCACCGCACTGCCGCTGCTGCTGACCCTTGTGTCGCTGTGGGTGCGGCTGCCCGGGAGAATATGGCGGCGGGTGCTGACAGGCTATTTCGTGTTGGTCGCAACCGTCACGGCGGTCATCTTCGCCGTCGATGTCGAGTTATACCAGCATTGGGGCTTCCGCCTCGATGCGACGATCCTGATTTACCTTACCGATCCCCGGGAGGCCATGGCGAGCGTCGATTTCTGGCTCGGGGTACGCCAGACCCTGCTGGCCGTCGCATACGCGGCACTTATGGTTTGGGTCTACCGCCTTGTCTGCCGCCTGTTCGACGGGGAGCCGCTCCGCCGGCGTGCGGCGCTGCTGTGGAGCCTTGTCCTGCTGCTGCTCGCCGGGTGCGATTTCCTCGCCATCCGCGGCGGGCTGGGGGCTTCGGTCGCCAATGTGTCGAAGGCCTATTTCAGTGCGAACATGTTTCTGAATCATGCGGCGACCAACCCGGTCTTTTCGTTCCTCACGAGCCTCGGCGATCATACCGACTATGCCGCCGAATACCCCTTCTTCGACGAGGCCGGACGCGAGGAACGGTTTGCCCCCTTGCGCGGGAACAACCCTTCCGCCGCCGCTCCCGAGCGGGTGCTGACGACCCCTCGCCCCAATGTCGTGGTGGTTATTCTCGAAAGTTTCGCCCGTACGGTCATGGATGCCGATGTCGGCGGCCTGCCCGTCATGCCCAACATGCAGCGCCTGAAGGGCGAAGGCATCTGGTTCGAAAATTTCTTCGCCAACTCGTTCCGCACCGACCGGGGCGAGGTGGCTATCCTGAGCGGATTCCCTGCCCAAACCCGCATGTCGATCATGAAGCTCCCGGCCAAGAGCCGTAACCTGCCCTCGCTGGCCCGTTCGCTCTCCGGCGCGGGGTATGCCACCTGCTTCTCCTATGGCGGCGACCTGAACTTCACCAACCAGGCTTCGTACATGTACGCTACGGGTTGGCAGCAGCTCACGTGGCAGAAAGACCTGCGCTTCGATACCCCGCCGGCCGACTGGGGCTATGACGACGCGGTGATGTGCGATTGGTTCGCCGACCGCGTGATCGCCCTGAGCGGGAAGGGCGAGCCGTTCCTGGCCGGCATGCTGACATTGAGCAGCCATCGCCCGTTCGACGTGCCGTTCTCGAAGTTCGACGACAAGGAACTCAACGCCTTCGCCTTTTCCGATGAATGCGTCGGCCGTATGGTCGACAAACTGAAGGCTTCGCCGGCATGGGACAATCTGCTTCTGGTGCTGGTCGCCGACCACGGCTATCCGTGGCCGCGGAGCCTCTCCTATAACGAGCCGCTGCGCCACCGCATCCCGATGATCTGGCTGGGCGGCGCCGTCGCTGCACCGCGTGTGGTCGATACCTACGCCTCGCAGATCGACATCTGCGCCACGATCCTCGGACAGCTGGGGATCGACCACTCGGATTTCGATTACAGCAAGGATATTTTCGCCCCGGCCCCCCCCCGTAAATTCGCGTACTATACGTTCAACGACGGTTTCGGCGTGGTCGATGCCTCGGGTGAGGCCGTGTGGGACGCTACGAGCGGCAAGGCTGTCAGCGAGACGGCACCCGGCCTGCTGGACATCGGCCGCACGATGCTCCAGACGACCTATGTCGACATCGGAAACCGCTGATTCCGGGATAAATACCTGGATTTAGGTATTGCGTGGGGTGCGGTAATTCGTTATTTTTGCAGATACTGAGCATACTATGTATAGAATAGGACGATACAATTTCGACGACCGCATGTGCGACCTGGTTTGCGACCGCTATCCCGTGCTGCTTATCATGAGCCGCTTCGGTATCGCACTGGGTTTCGGCGACAAGACCATCGGCGAGGTCTGCCTCGACAGCGGGGTCGATACGGCGACTTTTCTGGCCGTGGTGAACATGCATGCCGACGACAAGGCCCCCGATCCGGAGACGATCTCCGTGGCCGCGCTTGTCAGCTACCTGCGCAATTCGCATAACTATTTCCTCGATTTCCGGCTTCCGGCCATCCGCCGCAAGCTGATCGAGGCGATCGATTGCAGCCATAACGACGTGGCTTTCGCCATCCTGCGGTTCTTCGACGAGTACGTCGCCGAAGTGCACAAGCACATGGACTACGAGGAACAAAAGGTTTTCCCCTATGTCGAAGGGTTGCTCCGGGGGGAGCATCCCGAGGGTTATTCGATCGACATATTCCGCCGGCACCACGACCAGGTCGAGGCGAAACTCGCCGAACTGAAGCGGATCATCATCCGTTATTACCCCTCGGGTAGCACCAACGAACTGAACGGCGTGCTTTTTGACATCTTCACCTGCGAGCGCGACCTGGCGTCGCACAACGATATCGAGGATCGTCTGTTCATTCCGGCAATCAAGCGGCTCGAAGAGCAGACAGGAACGCGAGGCCGGGCATCGGGCGCACAGCCCGGGGACATGCCTCCGAGGCAACCCGCCCCCAAGAAAGGAGGCCGTCGATGAAGGCGTTGAAACTCGCCGTCGCCGAGCCTTCGGCCATCCTGCGCTGTGGCATTATCGCCGTGTTGCGCCGCCTGCCGGCCCCCGACGTCGATATCCTCGAAATCGCCGATATTTCGCAGCTCACGGCGCAGTTGTCGCGCCATCGCCCCGACGTGCTGGTCGTCAACCCGGCTTCGCTGGGGTTCTGTACGCCACAGCAACTGAGGATGCAAACCGGTTGCGAGGGCCTGCGCTGTATTGCGTTGCAAATGGCCGTGACGGACGCTGCTATGCTCAATGCCTATGATGAGGTGCTTTCGGTCTACGACCCGGTCGAGACGCTACGCGAAAAGATCATGCAACCGGTCGGCGATGCACCCCGTGAAGAGCGCCAGGAGCCGTTGAGCGCCCGCGAACGCGAGATCGTCGTCTGCATCGTCAAGGGAATGACCAACAAGCAGATAGCCGATGCACTCTGCATCTCGACCCATACGGTCATCACACATCGGCGCAACATCGTGGCCAAGCTGCAGATACACTCTCCAGCAGGGCTTACGATCTACGCCATCGTCAACAAACTGGTCGATCTCTCGGACATCCGGGATACGATCGCCGAAATATAACGGTTATGGCACACGAACACCATCATCACGACCATACGGTCACGTCGCTCAACAAAGCCTTTATCCTCGGCATTGTGCTCAACGTGGCATTCGTTGTCGTCGAATTCGCCGTCGGGCTCTATTACGGGTCGATGGGGCTGCTGTCCGATGCCGGGCACAACCTTTCCGACGTGGCGAGCCTGCTGCTGGCCATGCTGGCTTTCCGCCTTGCACAGGCCCATGCTACGCCCCGGTATACCTACGGCTATAAGAAGAGCACGGTGCTCATTTCGCTGCTCAACTCCGTGATCCTGCTCGTCGCCGTGGGGGTCATCGTTGCCGAGAGCGTGGGGCGGATGCTGCATCCGGCACCCGTCGAGGGCGGAGCCATCGCCTGGACGGCCGGCGTCGGGGTTGTGATCAACGGCTTTACGGCCTGGCTCTTCATGAAGGATAAGGACAAAGACCTGAACGTGAAAGGGGCTTATTTGCATATGGCCGCCGATGCGCTGGTGTCGGTGGGGGTGCTGGTGTCGGGTGTCGTGATCTCGTGGACGGGATGGACGATCGTAGACCCCGTCGTCGGGCTTGTCGTTGCCGCCGTGATCGTGGCATCGGTCTGGTCGCTGACGCGCGACAGCCTGCGCCTGTCGCTCGACGGTGTGCCCGTGGGTATCCGCATTGCCGAAGTGGAAAAGACGATGGTGGCTGTGCCGGGTGTCAAGGCCGTGCACCACATCCATGTCTGGGCGATCAGCACTACCGAAAATGCCCTTACGGCGCATGTCGTGTTGGCAGAGCTGCCCCGTATGGAAACGGTCAAGAGACAGCTCAAAGCGGAGCTGGAAACGGCCGGGATCCACCATGTGACACTCGAATTCGAATCTTCGGCCGAACATTGCCCCGGGACGTGCGACTGATAGCGCTACCGGCCGGGAGGGACTGTGTGCCTGCCTTTTGCGGGTTCCTCCGGTTTTTCCGCCCTGCGGGTTGCGTGTATGCTATCTGAAAAAACAATCCGACCCCGAAAGGTCGGATTGTTTTTATTGTCTCGGGCAGCATTTGTGCCTTTCGGGCTTTGTCTACCTGCGGGTTCAGGGTACCGGGTCGTAACCGCTGCCTCCCCACGGATGGCACCGTGCGAGCCGCCGGAGCGTCAGCCACAGCCCCTTCAACGGCCCGTATTTACGCAGTGCTTCGAGGGCATATTGCGAGCAGGTCGGCGTGAAGCGGCACGACGGAGGCGTGAACGGGGAGATGCAGAGCTGGTAGAACTTCACCAACGCGATCAGCGGCAGGGCGCAGATGTGTTTAAAGGTGTTCCACGACTGTTTCCAGAATCCGGCGGACTGCATTCTGAATGGTTTTATAGGGTAGCATCTCTTTCGAGGAGTAGATCAGCGCCAGGTCGAGGTTCGCCGGGCTGCCGTTCTTCAACGTCTGTTTCTGCAACCGGTATGCCTCCTTGGTACGGCGCCGCAGCAAGTTGCGTTTGTTGGCCCGCTTGTGGAATTTCTTGGGCACGGAGAACAATACCTCGACCGAAGGTATCTCGTCGGCCTCGGCGAACCAGACGTACCGGAACGGGAAGATAAACCCGCTCTCCCCGCTCTCGAACATGCGGCGCACGGCACCGAGCGAACGGAGCCGTTCCGTGCGGGGAAGCGAGCAGTCGGGCATGGCTATTTTATTTGCGGGGTTCGGCAGTGCGGCGCGTGCGGCTCTTTTTGGCCAGTTTATGCTGCTGGCTGCGGATGAACTCCTCTTTTTCCGTATCGGTAACCAACTCTACAGGTTCTATCTCCTCGCCTTTATGAACCTTCTGCAAATAGATGTCGACGGCCTTGGCCATCGACGGGGCCACCGGGGTCGGGGCGTTGGCTTGTACCGTGATGCCTGCCGCAAGGGCAGCGCGCAGCGTGCCTTCACCGAATACCGCCACGGCGGGCAGGTTTTCGGTGCCGAACTTGTCGACAAGGGTCTTGACGTCCGAAGGCGAATAGAGCGCCAGCAGTCCGTAATCCGCAAGCTGCACGTCTTCGAGTTCCGAAGCCACCGTGCGCGCCAGGATGACGGGGTCTACCGCCAGCTTGAGCTTGGCAAGCGTCTCGGGCAGTTCGGGTTTGTGGGGCTCGCTCAGCGCCAGCAGGAATTTCTCGTCCTTATGTTTGATTATCAGTTCGATGAATGACGTGAACGATCCGTCGGCGAACGAAATCTTGCGTTTGCGGTAAACGATGTATTTTTGCAGGTAGAGTGCCACGGCTTCCGTCTGGCAGATGTATTTCATGGTTTCCGGCACGGTGATGCGGGCTTCCTCGCAGATATGGAAAAAGCTGTCTACCGTCGTGCGCGACGTGAAAATAACGGCCGTATGTGTCAGTATCTCGACCCGCTGGGCACGGAACTCCTTCAGGGATACGCCCACGACACGTATAAAAGGTTTATAGGCGATCTCTACGTTGTATTTCTCGGACAATTCGTAGAACGGGGACTTCTCTATAACTGCGGGCCTCGGCTGCGAAACCAATACTTTTTTAACTTTCAATGCTGACCTAAGTTTTACGTTGTTCTTCAATCACTGAATCACCTTGCCACGAGCAGCCATAACAGGCTGACCGGGAAGACTTCCACGGTGCAAAGGTACAAAATCCAATGCAAAATCGAAACTTTTTTGGAAATAAACAGGTTCAGCACCTCCCTGAGGTATAAGATAGCCGTTACGATCAACTCGATGACAATGATGCAGAACCAGACGCCTCCGGTACCCCGGGGACAGAGGGCGAAGAGCAGGAGTACGGGTGACGTGACGATGACGGCGAGGGCGAAGTAGGTGCGTTTCAGCAGGACGATCTGCGAGATGAAGGGCTGCGAAAGCGTCACCGCCCCGGCCAGCCTTACGGTTGCCAGCTGGAAGAGTACCACCCCCATGCAGGCGAGCGTCGCCAGCAGGCTCAGGGCCAGTACGGCTCCGTGCGACAGGAGTTCGGTCAGGCGTCCCGGCATCAGGGAATCCCCGTATTTGACGACCATGACCCCCATGAAGAGCATGCCGATCGTCGTGGCGATATTCAGGAAGCGCGAGAACCCGCTGCCGCCGGGGTCTTCGGTCAGGCGTTCTCCCGTGGCCCTGTCGCGTGAAACACGTGTCAGCAGCAGGCGCACATCCTCCAGATTGCGGTAGAGGAGCATGGCATAGGTTGCGGCCAGCAACAGCACGAAACCCTGGAAAACGGGATTTTCGGTGAGCGACTCCGCCCGGGTGGAATAGATCGGCTGCTGCGGAACCAGCACGGATGCCGTGCCGAAGACCTCCGCGGCCGGGACGTCGTGCCAGGGCGTTGCCGGCAGCTCCGGGAACGGGTCGCCGAAGGGGAGGAACGGAAATTCGCCGTCCGCAGCACTGTCTGCGGCGAGCGTGTCGCCTGCGGCCGTATTTTCCGTACTGTCCGTCGGGGACTGTGCCTGGAGCGTCCGTGCTGCGGGCGAGTCCCCCGGGGGTGTCGCGGGCATACCTGCATGGCGGTGCGGTACGGAATCCCCGGCCGGGGCCGCTGTCTGTGGCGTGGCGGAACCCCCGGTGCCGTGTACCGGCGCAACGCCGGATTCCTGCGTTCGGGGCAGCGGAACCGGCACGGTATGTCTCAGCGTGTCGGTCATTCCTCGAATATGCGTTTGAGCGTGATGCGGATCGTCGTGCCTTTGCCGATCTCCGATTCCGTCACGCCGATCTTACCCTGGTGGTAATCCTCCACGATGCGGCGCGAAAGCGAGAGTCCGAGCCCCCAGCCGCGGGTCTTGGTCGTGAATCCCGGTTCGAAGATACGCTTCCAGTTCCCCTTGGGGATGCCCTTGCCGGTATCCTTGACGTCGATCATCACGTTCTTGTCGTCCGACGAGATGCGCACGTCGATCGACCCGTGCCCCTGTAGGGCGTCGAGCGAGTTTTTCATCAGGTTCTCGACCACCCATTCGAACAGTGCGGCGTTGATGTTGGCCTGCACGGGGGCGATGGCCAGCCCGTTGTAGTCGAGCGTCACGTTGCGCGGGATGCGCTTACGGAAATACATGACCGACTCGCCCACAACTTCGTTGATGTTGGCCGGGGTAAGGGGTGTTTCAGAGCCGATCTTTGAGAAGCGGTCGACGATCTTCATCAGGTGCGTGAGGTCTTTGTTCATCTCCTCCACGGCGCTCTGATCCACGTCCTGCGAGCGCAGGTATTCGATCCACCCGAGCAACGACGAGGTGGGGGTGCCCAGTTGGTGTGCCGTCTCCTTCGCCAGCCCGATCCACACCCGGTTCTGCTCGTCGTGTTTCGAAGACCGGAATGCGATGAACCCCAGCAGGATAAAGGCCGTTATGACCAATATCTGGACATAGGGGAAGTAGTAGAGCGATTTGAGCAGTGCCGATCGCCCGTAGAAGATGATGTGGTAGTGGTCGTTGGACCACCAGAAACGCACCGTGCGCGGGGTGTTCTCGGCCGTGAATTTGTCGATCTGCCTGCGCAGCCGGTCGGGGTGGTCGATGATTTTTTCGGGAACCAGGTGGAATTGGAGCACCTCCAGGTTCTCGTTGGTCATGATGAACGGGATGTTGTTGCCGTTCGACACGATGTCGGTGATGAGCGGGTCTTCCATCGAGCCTCCCATCACGTTGCGGTTCGCACGTTCCATCGCATGGGCCCACAGTGCCACGTCGTGCTGCTCCTTTTCCTTCAGGCGCTTGGCCATGTTGTTGGTGTAGAGCAGCGACACCATGCCGAGGGATACCCCCACGATGATGACCACCACGCGGTTGCGGAACGAGAATATGTCGCGGCGGATTTTCATGGCCTGTGTTTATTTACGCGGGGTGTCCTGCTCGGTGACGATCCGCGCGTACTCCTGCCTGTTGCCGAGTATTTCGATGGCTTTCAGCACGTCCCCGTCGTCGGGAAGCGAATGCTCGATGACGCCTTCCGAATAGCCGTGGCGCAGTACGATGTCGTTGTTGATCGACTCGACGATCTCCTTGCGGTAGGTTTCAAGATTGGTCGCCGTGTCGTCCCGGAGCGTCGAGTCGATGGCTGCGATCTGCTGTTCCACCTCTTCGAAGCGATCCGTTTTGGCAGCCTCGCGCAGTTTCTTGAGTGCCCGCCGCGTATCCGACTCATAGGGAACCTCCTTGTCCTTCATGAACTCGGCGAACTCGGCGTAATCCCCGTCCGTGATCGAGAACGTGCGGATGTCGATCTGTTGTCCCGGGTGCCGGCGCACGTATTCGTCCCCGAAATCCTCGATGAACCCCAGCGCATAGAGCGTCATGGCGAAGCGGCTGATGTACTCCGGTTCGGTGCGGATGTCGGGCATGATGCCGCCCCCGTCGTAGACCTTGCGTCCGGCGCGGGTCGTGTATTCCGAGATGAGCGAGTCGGGTACCGAACGGACGGTGCCTTCCTGCGAGTGGGAATAGTCGATGGCCTGTATGCAGCGTCCCGAAGGGATGTAGTATTTGGCGGTGGTGAGCTTCAGCATGGCGTTGTATCCCAGCGGGCGCGGGGTCTGCACGAGCCCTTTGCCGTAGCTGCGCTGGCCGATGATGACCGCGCGGTCGAGATCCTGCAACGCTCCCGTCACGATCTCCGATGCCGATGCCGAGTTGCCGTTGACGAGCACCGCCAGCGGCAAGTCCGGGAGTATCGGTTCCGATTCGGTGCGGTATACCCGGCGCGAATCTTCCGTGCGGCCTTTGGTGCTTACCACTTCGGTGCCTTTCGGGACGAACATCCCCAGTATCTTCACGGCCTCCTGCATGATGCCGCCGCCGTTGCTGCGGTAATCGAGGATCAGCCCCTTCAGTTCGCCCTCCGAACGCAGCCGTTCGATGGCTGCCCGCATATCCTCGTAGCAACCTTCGGTGAAATCGCTGTGGCGGATGTACCCGATGCCTTCGTCCACCCATCCCGCGTAGGGTACGCCCGGAATGGCGATCCGTTCGCGTTGCAGGGTGACGGTCTCGGTGCCTCCCGTCAGGTGTTCGACGGTCACCCTGACCTTGCTGCCCGGGTCTCCCTTGAGGCGTGAGCTGACCTGCTCGGTGGTGAAGCCCTTGGCATCTTTGCCGTCGATGGCGAGGATCTTGTCGCCGATCTTCAGCCCGGCGCGGTCGGCGGGCGATCCCTTGTAGGGCTGGGCGATCGTTACCCAGTCGCCTTTCTTGCGGATGAGCGAACCCACGCCGCCGTATTTACCGGTGGTGAGCAGCTCGAAGTTGGACATCTGGTCTTCGGGGATGAACTCCGTGTAGGGGTCGAGGTCGCTGACCATGCCTTCTGCGGCACCTTCCATCAACTTGTCCGGGTCTACCGGGTCAACATAGCCGAGCGAAAGTTCGCGCATCATATTGACCGTGATCTCCATGTTGCGCCCCAGCCCGAAGTCGTTGCGGGCCGCAAAGGTCAAAAGGGCTGCCGCCGAGGCCGCAATGACGGCCGTGAGCAGGTATCTGTATCCTTTCCTAATCATGTTTACTCATTTGTATGTACGAATCCAGCCGGTATTCGACCCGGGCGACGCCGCGGCGTATGCCGTCGATCTGAATCCACTGTCCGTATTGTGAAACCTTTATTTCGTCCTCTCCCAGCAGCATCAGCTTGCGCAGCGGGCCGTCGGCGCGGAATGTCATCACCCCGTCTTCCTCTCCGCGCAGCGAAAAGCCTGCCGACTTGAAGGCGTTGATGATCTGTTCGCGGTTCTCCTCCACGTCGCCTTCGACCTTGCGCACCACGAACCCGAATTTCGGGTATAGCGCCGCAAGCACCACGATTGCCGCGAACAGCGTCGCGTAACGGCTGGTGTGGAACATTACGTAGACTGTCTGGTCGAGGGTCAGTGCCGAAGTCCCCGTTGCGAGCATCAGGGCCAGGATGGCTACACAGATAACGCACAGGGCGACGAAATATTTTAACGAGCGGATGAAGTATTTCATAACAGTGATTTTTGTTGGATTTGTATCGTTACAATGCCTTTGTTGGTCGTAGCCGCCGCCGGCGCCGTTTGCAATTTTGACCCCATCCCAAACCTCTTCCGTGGGAGGGGCTTGTTGCATGCGGTCGTTTTCCTGTTTATCATCTTCTCCCAATTTGCCCGATGCGGTCGGCAACCTCCTGCATCAGCCATTTGGGGGTCGACGTGGCGCCGCATATTCCGACCGACTCGGCCCCCGGGAACCATGCCGGGTCGATCTCGGCGGCCTCCTCGACCGTATGTGTCCGGGCGTTCGCCCTGCGGCACACCTCCGAGAGCACCTTGCCGTTCGACGACTTGCGCCCGCAGACGAACACCACCACGTCGAAGCGGCGTGCGAATTCCGCCAGGTGTTGTTCGCGGTTCGATACCTGCCGGCAGATCGTGTCGTCGATCCGCACCCCGTCCGGATGTGCTGCCCGGCGGCGCATCTCGGCACCCAGGGCCTCGAACAGGGCGATGCTCTGGGTCGTCTGCGACAGGAAATAGATCGGCCGCGTAAAGTCGATCAGGCCGAGGTCTTCCTCGCCTTCGATGACGATGGTCGGTGCCTGCACCTGTCCCGTGAGCCCCACGACTTCCGCATGGCCCCGTTTGCCGAGGATCACTACCTGTCCGCCGACGGGGTGCATCTGTTCGTGCGCCTTCACCACGCGGTTCTGCAAACGGGCGACCACCGGGCAGGTGGCGTCGATCACCCCGATGCCGAGCTCCTTCGCGCGCGCGTAAGTCGTGGGCGGTTCCCCGTGGGCGCGGATGAACAGCCGCCGGCCGCCCAGCGCTGGCATGTCGGCGTGGGTTACGGTGCGCAGCCCCAGCCGTTCGAGGCGCTGCACTTCGATGCGGTTGTGGACGATGTCGCCCAGCGAATAGACCGTACTCCCCTCGGCGAGGGCTTTCTCGGCCTCCGAAATAGCCCGGACTACGCCGAAGCAGAAGCCCGATTTGTCATCGATCTCTATTCGCAACCCTTTCACTGTGCCCTGTGCACGGCGATCCGTGCTCCTATCTGGTAACTTGTTCGAATTCCTTCATAAACCACGCCATCTGCTCCCCGACCGTCATGCAGCTGTTGTCGAGTACGATGGCGTCTTCAGCCTGCCTGAGCGGCGATATCGCACGCCCCATATCGGCCTTATCGCGCTCGCGCACGTTGCGTTCGATCTCCTCGAGCGACACCGGGTCTCCCTTGGCGCGCAGCTCGTCATAGCGGCGGCAGGCGCGAACCCGCGGGTCGGCCGTCATAAAAATCTTCAGTTCGGCATCGGGAAAAACCACCGTGCCGATGTCGCGGCCGTCCATCACCACGCCGCGGCGGCGCCCCATCTCCTGCTGCATGGCCACCAGTTTCCTGCGTACTGCGGCGATGGCGCTCACGCGGCTCACGCAGTTGCTCACCTCGATCGTGCGGATCTTGCCTTCGACCAGGTCGCCGTTGACGTAGATGTCGCTGGCACCGCGTTCGGGGTTGAAACGGAACGTGATGGCGATCTGGTCGAGCAGCCTGACGACTGCGTCCTCGTCGACGATGCCCGACCGGATCGCACCGTGTTCGAGCGCATAGAGCGTGACGGCGCGGTACATGGCACCGGTGTCGATGAAGATGTAACCCAGCTCGCGGGCGATGGCTTTGGCGAACGTACTCTTGCCGCACGACGAAAAGCCGTCGATGGCGATTATGATCTTGTGTTTGTTATCCGACATTGGGGAATATATCAAAGAATGTTGAAAGTATCGTGTAAATACCCAGTATCCCGATGATAAGGCCGGCGACATGGTTGATCGTCAGCATGTGGCGCGGGCGGAAGCGACGGCGGAAAAGGTTGATGACGAAGGCCAGCATCGTCCACCAGGCCGCGGCGCCGCCGAAGAATCCGGCGATGATGAACATGGCGCGGAAGAAGCCTCCCACGCCTTCGTGCGTGATGTCGCCGCCCGAAATCTTGAATACCGCGAAGAAGGCGAGGATGTAGGGGATCACCATGATGAAATTGGCGATCGTCAGCCCGAAGATCGAGGCGAAGTCCTGCCACAGCGACGTCTTGCCCGCCCGGTTGCGGCGTATCTGCGGTACGGGGTTCTGGGCGAAGATGTAGACGCCGACGATTACCACGAAGATGCCGCCTATCACGCGCAGCAGGGTGTTGTACTGTTCGATCTGGGTCTGGAGCATCGAGTAAAAAAACAACGCCGCCATGGCCATGAAGGTGTCGGCACAGGCTACGCCCAGGCCGGAGACGATTCCCGAACGACGGCTTTTCGACAGGGTGCGCTGGATGCACAGCACAGCCACGGGGCCTACCGTGATCGATGCCGCCACGCCTACGCAGATGCCGCGGAACATAACGTCCAAGATTTCCAATCCCATTTTCTTCGGTTGCGGAGTTTCAGGCAACAAAGATACGAAAAACCTCGGACATCCGTCAAGGCCGCGTGAAAAAAGGGCGCGGCCGATTGTCGGAAATGGCCGATATGTTGATAAAATATCGAAAACTTTGGCCGCAGAGTTGTATATTGGCAGTCGAAAGTCGGTAAATTTGCAGAAACAACAAGCGGGCCTATGGCAGAAATGAAACAATTCGGGATCGACCTCGAACTCGACGATACGGTGGCCCAGGGCCACTATTCGAATCTGGCGATCATATCCCACTCCACCTCGGAATTCATTATCGATTTTGCCGCGGTGCTTCCCGGCGTGCAGAAAGCCCGTGTCAAGAGCCGCATTATCCTCACGCCCGAACACGCCAAACGGCTGTTGCGTTCGCTGCAGGAGAATATCGTGCGTTATGAAAGCAATGTGGGCAAGATCGAAATACCCACTCCTCCGCCGGTTCCCGAAACGGGTTCCAAGATGGGTGAAGCTTAAAATCGCAACAGCCCGACCGTTTTTCGGCCGGGCTGTTTTTATCCGTTATCTGGAAAGTTCTTTTTCGATAGCCGCCGCTATGCGTTCCAGCTCCTCCTGTGCCGCACCCAGCGACCCGAGGACGATGCGGCCGTTGCGGTCGATTACGAAGGAGCGCGGGACGCCCTGCTCCGCATAAAGGCCGAATACCCGTTTATCCGGATCCATTGCCGTCAGGTCGCGCAGATAAGCGTAATTATGCTGTTCGTCGCCTGCGAAAAACTTGTCGAGGCTCTCTTTCGAATCGGTATAGGCGACCGGCAGGAATACGAATTCGCTGTCTGCGGCAAACCGTTCGAGAATGATTTTCGGCAGGGCTTCCGGCGCCAGTTCCCGCAGGCAGGGGCCGCACCAGGTAGCCCAGAAGTTCAGCAGCACGACTTTGCCGCGCAGGGCTGTAAGCGTGAGATCCCCTCCGGCATATTTCGCGGCCCGGAAATCGGCCGCCAGGTCGCCCTCCTTGAGCAGGGTGTGCTGCTCGTAGATTCCTCGTACCAGTTGCATCGCTTTTTCATGCGGGGTCGCAGTGTTTTTTTCCTGTTGCCCGGTGGCCGGAGCCTGTTCCCCGCCTTCGGGTTTTAATTTTATACGCACTACGGGCAATCCGTTTTCCACCGAATTCGCCATGGATTCGATTGTACCCGCGGGTAGCTTCAATAGCTCTTCACGGGTGGTTTCCCGTCCGTCGATGTAATATTTGCCGGTTTGCGCCTTGCCGGGGAGTACGGTTGTCAATGCGATCATGGCCGCCAGGAGCGGAAGGATTCGTTTCATGCGATTGGTTTTCTGCAAATATAACTAAAAAATCTTCACATGAAACTATTTTTTATAGTTTTATTCGCGATGACAAAAGAAAGTCCGTCCGAGACACTCGGACGGACTTTATACGGGTTCTGAATATCGTATGTATCAGAGCGCTTCGGCGACGACATAGGTGCTGCCGCCGATGAAGACCATATCGTCCGCAGCGGCAAGTTCCCGGGCGTGTGCCACGGCGGCCGGCACTTCGGGGATGGTTTCCCCCCTGAGCCCGTAGATCGCAGCCTTGGCTGTCAGTTCGGCGGCGGGCAATGCCCTTTCGGTCTGTGCCTGCGTGAAGATGTAGTGCGCGTCGCGCGGCAGCAGGGGCAGGATGTGTGCCAGGTCTTTGTCGCGGACGAACCCGATCACGCAGTAAAGCTCCTTGTGGGGCGTCGCTTTGAGCTGTTCGGCCACGTAGGCGATGCCGTGGGGGTTGTGCCCCGTGTCGCAGACGACGAGCGGATTTTCACCCAGCTTCTGCCAGCGTCCCGCCAGCGAGGTGATGGCCGCCGCATCGCGCGTCCCTTCGAGGAAGGCACGGCGGGAGATCGTCAGCGGGGTCTCCTCGTGCAGGAAATCGACCGTCGCCGCGGCCGTCAGGATATTATGGCGCTGGTAATTGCCCGTAAGGTCGAGGTCTACCTCGAATTTGCGGTCGTCGCGCATGCGGTGCATGCAGAAGTGCTGCCGCCCTTCCCGGCAACCGCACTCTTGGCACGAGAATACCTTTTCGGCATAGATGACTTTCGATTTGTTGGCCGCAGCGACCTGCTCGAACACTTCGTTGTAGCGCACGTCGCCCTCGCCGATCACGACCGGGATGCTCTTCTTGATGATTCCGGCTTTTTCGGCTGCGATCTTCTGGAGCGTGTCGCCCAGCAGCGCCGTATGCTCCAGCCCGATGTTGGTGATGACGCTTACGACCGGTACGATGATATTCGTGGCGTCGAGTCGTCCGCCCAGTCCCGTTTCGATCACCGCGACCTCGACGTCGCTCTGTGCGAAGTAGTCGAAAGCCAGTGCCGCGGTCATTTCGAAGAACGACAGTTCCAGTTCGACCATCTTGTCGTGGTGTTTGTCCACGAAGTTCACGACCTTCTGTTTGGGAATCATCTCGCCGTCGACACGGATGCGTTCGCGGAAATCCTGCAGGTGGGGCGAGGTGAAAAGCCCCGTGCGGTAGCCGGCCTGCTGCAATACCGAGGCGATGATATGCGATACGGAACCTTTGCCGTTCGTGCCCGCCACGTGGATCGTGAAGAAATTGCGCTGGGGGTTGCCGATGTGGCGGCAGAATGCGGTGATGCGCTCCAATCCCGGCTTGTAGGCCGTTGCGCCTTTGGTTTCGAAGGCCGGCAGCGACTGGAAGAGGAATTCGAGGGTCTGGGTGTAATTCATATCGGGTTTCGGGTTTTATTTTACGAGGTGGTTCTTTTTCTTGGCCCGGTAGGCGATGTAGTAGAGCACACAGAGCAGCATCAGGTATTCGGAGATGCGTCCCAGGTAGTCGCCGTACCGGGTGTAGAAGGTAAGTTGGGAGTTGAGGGGCACGGCCGCGGTGAGCACGCCCCGTTTTTCCCAGCCGAGCGTCTGGCCGATGTCGCCGCGGGCCGATATGAAGCCCGACATGCCGGTGTTGGCCGACCGGGCGATGGCACGGCGGTGTTCGACGGCGCGCAGGCGCGAGATCGTGAAGAGGTGTTTGTAGCCGGGCGTGTCGCCCCACCAGCCGTCGTTGGAGATGATGGCCATGAACTGCGCCCCGCGGCGCACGAAATCGCCGAAGAAATCGCCGTAAAGTCCTTCGTAGCAGATTGCCGGGCCGGTTTTCATGCCCCGGTGTTCGAAGGCCGTGCCGTGCTGGCCCATGCCGATCTGTCCCACGACGCCGCCCAGGTCGATCACGAGGAATTGCAGGATGTCGAAGAGCAGTGTCGGGGTATTTTCCACGCCGATCACCAGTTTGCCTTTGTGGTGCAGCTGCATCCGGCCTGCGGAGTCGAGCCCTACGGCCGTGTTGAATACGTCGTAGTAACCTTCGCCGAACCCGTCCCTGCGTGCCGTGCGGGGTTGTACCCCGGCGGCATAATAACGCAGGGTGTTGGCGCCCGTGACGAGCAGCGCCCCGGGGTGCGACCGGCGCAGGCTGTCGGTCAGTTCCTGCCAGAACATGCCCGGTTCGTCGGCTGGGCGGAGTTCCGAAAGCTCCGGTTCCCAGTAATGCCCCGGTACGGCGGTCTCGGGCAGCAGGATGAATTGCGCCCCGGCGGGCACCTGTGCCAGAAGGTCGGTGATGTTGTCTTCCTGCCAGTCGGCGCGGCCGTTGAATTTGTCGTAGCAGTCGACGTTGGGTTGGAGGATGCTCACCTCGGCCGTCCCTTCGTCAGGTTGCTCCCAGCTCCACCAGATGCCCAGCGACACGGCGGCCGGAAGGAGCAGGACGCCCGCGGCCGGGATCCACCGCCCGATGCTGCGGCGTGCCCGCAGCGCCTCGAAGAAGAGGATATTACAGAGCAGCACCCACAGCGAACCGCCGAAGACACCCGTGTATTCGTACCACTGTACGAGCCATACGTCGTGCGAGAACCCGTTGCCCAGGATCAGCCACGGCCACGAGAATTCGCCGACCGTATACCAGTATTCCGTTGCGATCCACCCGGCAATGAGTAAGGTGTATGCCAGAGCCTTCGGCCCTTTCTTCGAGACGGTGTGGAACAGCATGAAGGCGATCATGTTGAGCGTCGTCGAGGCGAGCGTCGCGGCCACGGGCCCCACCGGAGTGGCGTTCCATATCCACCATACGGTCGAGATGTTCCACAGCGCGAAGGTCAGCGCCGCCCAGCCGAACATGCGCCACCACGAGCGGCGCGTCTGGTCGTACGATGCGCTGATCCACAGCAGCGGGATCATGGCGAAGGGCAGCGTGAGCCCCGTCATGCCGAGCCAGCCCGGTGAGAGCAGGACGACCGAGAGGATTACCGCCGCTAATCTACGAAACATGGTGTGTGATTTTTACGTCGGCAAAAGTAGTCAAATGAGCGCAGATTTCAAAATATTTCATACTTTTGTCTAAACATCTAAATATCCCGGATATAATGAAGAAATTTGCCTTTTTATTGTTCTCGGCGGCGACCGTATTGTTCTGCGGTTGCAGCACCTCGCCGAAGGAAGGTTACAGCATCGTCGACGGCGTGATCGTATTCGACGTCCCGGCCCGCGCCGAGGGCCAGCATTCCGTATTGCGGCTGACGGTCGACCCGATCCCGGTCGTACGCGTAGGGTTCATCGGGTTGGGTATGCGCGGCCCGGGCGCCGTGGAACGCTTCGCAAATATCGACGGGGTCGAGATCGTGGCGCTCTGCGACCTCTACCCCGAGCGTGTCGACAAGTCTCAGGAGATCCTCGCCGGACATAACCTCCCGGCCGCCGCCCCGTACAGCGGGGAGGAGGGGTGGAAGGAACTTTGCCGGCGCGATGACATCGACCTGGTTTACATCTGCACCCCGTGGCAGCTGCACGTCCCGATGGCGGTTTATGCCATGGAGCACGGCAAGCATGTCGCCGTCGAAGTCCCAGCCGCCATGTCGCTCGACGAGTGCTGGCAACTGGTCGACACTGCCGAGAAGACACAGCGCCACTGCATGATGCTCGAGAACTGTGTCTACGACTTCTTCGAGCTGACGACGCTCAACATGGCTCAGCACGGGCTGTTCGGCGAGATACTCCACACCGAAGGCTCCTATATTCATAACCTCGAACCCTACTGGGATTATTACCAGGGCAACTGGCGCCTCGACTTCAACCAGTCGCACCGCGGCGACGTCTATGCCACGCACGGCCTCGGCCCCGCCTGCCAGTTGCTGGACATCCACCGCGGCGACAAGATGAATTACCTCGTGGCGATGGATACCAAGTCGGTCAACGGCCTGAAACTCGCCAAGGAGAAGATGGGTGCCGAGACCTTCGCCAATGCCGACCAGACGCTGACGCTCATCAAGACCGAGCGGGGACGCACGATTCTGCTCGAACACAACGTCTATACGCCCCGTCCTTACAGCCGCATGTACCAGCTTACGGGCACCGAGGGCTTCGCCAACAAATACCCTGTCGAGGGCTATGCGTTCCGTCCCGAGCAAATCGCCGGCGAGGAGATTCCCGACCACGAGAATCTGAGCGAGCATTCGTTCATCCCCCAGGCGGCGAAGGCGGCGCTGATGGAGCGTTACAAGCATCCGATCGCCCGGGACATCGAGGAGAAGGCCCGCCGCGTGGGCGGCCACGGCGGCATGGATTTCATCATGGACTATCGCCTCGTTTACTGCCTGCAGCATGGCCTGCCGCTCGATCAGGACGTTTACGACGCTGCCGAGTGGTCGTGCATCGGGTCGCTGACCTCGGCTTCGCTCGAACACAACAGCATGCCGGTCGCCGTGCCCGACTTCACGCGCGGCGACTGGGACAAGGTGGACGGGTTCCGCCATGCCATGGCGCAGTAAAAACCGCTTTGACATACCGAAAAGCCGGACATTTCGTCCGGCTTTTTTCGTTTGTGGCAGCGCCTTTGCAGTCCGTGTCATAAACTTTAAAACGGTTTGTTATGGATCATCTGAAGGAAGCTCCGGATTATTTGCAGGACGACCACCTGTCGCGGGGAACCAAAGCTTATCTGAAAGTGTTGAACGGCGGCGCTCCCGTCGAATCGTTGCCGGTCGGGGAGGCCCGTCGCGTCCTGGCTGATGTGCAGGCGGCCGTGCATGTCGATCTGTCGGGCATCGAGGAGTCCGAACGGACGGTCGAAAGCGAAGGGCATACGCTCCGCCTGAACCTCGTCCGTCCTTCGGGGGCGGGGCGCGGGTATCTTCCGGCGTTCGTGTTCATTCACGGCGGGGGCTGGGTGCTGGGCGACTATCCCACCCACAGGCGGCTGGTGCGCGACCTTGTCGTGGAGTCGGGTTGTGCGGCGGTATTCGTCAACTATACTCCTTCGCCCGAGGCGCATTTTCCGAAGGCTGTCGAGGAGGTGTATGCCGCAGTGAAATGGGTGGCCGAAAACGGCCGGGAGATCGGGGTCGACGGCAGCCGGCTGGCGCTGGCGGGCAACAGCGTCGGCGGTAACATGTCGCTTGCGGCGGCGCTCGTGGCCGAGGATCACGGCGGGCCGCGGCTGCGCACGCTCGTGCTGATGTGGCCCGTGACCGATGCGGGGTACGACTGGGATTCGTATGTGAAATACGGCCGCCAGCGGTTCCTGACCGCGCCGTTGATGAAATGGATGTTCGGCAAGTACGTTTCAGATCCGGCTCAGCGCGGCAACGACCTCATGTCGCCCGTGCGTGCTTCTGCCGAACGGCTGCGGGGATTGCCTGCGACGCTGATCGTCGTTGCCGAGAACGACATCCTGCGCGACGAGGGCGAGGCGATGGGGCGTCGTCTGGACGAGGCGGGCGTCGAAGTGACGACCGTGCGCTTCAACGGCGTGGTACACGATTGGGGAATGCTCAACGGGTTCGCCGCATTGCATCCGACGCGCACGCTGATACGGCTGGTTGGCTCCGTATTGCGGGACTACCTGGAAAAATAGGGTTGGGGCTGCATTGGGAATTGTGCCGGGCTGTACTCAAACAGGCGGGCGGTGCTCAACAGGCTGACGGTGTTCAAAGAAGGGCGGGCCGATTTCAGGGGCGGATCAGTGCCGGACGCTCCCCCGCGACAGGATATCCTCGAAATAGGCGATGGTCTTTACCAGTCCGTCGCGCAGCTGGATCGTGGGTTCCCAGTCGTTGAGCATCTTGCGGGCCAGCGAGATGTCGGGCTTGCGCTGCTGCGGGTCGTCCGACGGCAGGGGCATGTGCATGATCTTCGACTTCGAACCCGTGAGTTCCAGGACGATGGCTGCCAGTTCGTTGATGGTGAATTCATTGGGGTTGCCTATGTTGACCGGGCCCGTGAAATCGTCGGGCGTATCGTCCATCAGGCGGATCATCCCTTCGACCAGGTCGTCGATATACTGGAACGAGCGGGTTTGTTCACCGTCGCCGTAGATCGTGATCGGTTCGTTGCGCAATGCCTGGACGATGAAATTCGAGACTACGCGGCCGTCGTTGATGTCCATCTTCGGGCCATAGGTGTTGAAAATCCGGACGATTTTCACCGGGATGCCATGTTCGCGGTAGTAGCTCATGAAGAGCGACTCGGCACAGCGTTTGCCCTCGTCGTAGCACGAGCGCAGCCCCAGCGGATTCACGTGTCCCCAGTAATCCTCGGTCTGCGGATGTACCAGCGGGTCGCCGTATACTTCCGAAGTCGAAGCCTGCAACACCTTGGCGCGGTTGTAGCGCGCCATGCCGAGCATGTTCATCGCGCCGATAACCGAAGTTTGCGTCGTCTTGATCGGGTCGTGCTGGTAGTAGATGGGCGAAGCAGGACAGGCAAGGTTGTAGATCTCTTCGACCTCCGCCATGTAGGGGTAGATTATGTCGTGCCTTATGACTTCGAAATTGGGGTGTTTCAGCAGGTGCCGGATATTGCTTTTGTGCCCGGTAAAATAGTTGTCGATGCAGATCACGTCGTTTCCTTCGTCAAGCAGTCTTTCACATAGGTGCGAACCGATGAATCCGGCACCGCCAGAGATTAAAATCCTCTTCATTCCAAATCGCGTCTTTTTTGATCGTCAAATATACTGATTTTATTTGTAAAAGCATATCTTTGTACGCGTTAATCGCTTTAATAGTGCACAAAATGGGTCGCAAAGCCGTTTCTTTCCTTTTTTATGGCATTTCGGTGGTGCTCACCGGGCTGCTTCTGGTCGCCGCCGTCCTGTGCCGGCACGCTGCGTCCGTCTCCCCCGGGGAGGGCGGATTCTGGGCGACGCTCGCATTGCTGATGCCGGTCGTGCTGCTGGCCAACGTAGTTGCGCTGGTCTGGTGGGCGGTTCGCCGCAAATGGATTGTCCTGCTGATGCCACTGGTCGCGCTGGTGCTCAACCTGGGGTATATTTCGGCCATGGTACAGCTTCCCGATTTCAAGGACTCGGGTGACCCGCACGACATCCGCATCGCCACGCTCAACGTAAACGGATTCCGCAGGCTGGGTTCCATGCCCGCTACGGCCAGGGCCATCGCCGGCATGGTAAACCGCGAGCAGGTCGACGTGCTTTGCCTGCAGGAGTTTATGGACAGCAGGGAATTCCCGGCCGACAGCATCGGGAAGGTCTTTGCTCGGCGGATGCCCTATTTCCTGCATGAGGGCGGTGCGGCCCTGGCCAGCCGTTATCCCGTTCTCGATCATAAATACGTCCGGTTTGCCGATACGAGCAACGACTACCTGCGTGCCGACCTGCTCGTCGGCGGCGATACGGTGCGGCTCTTCGCTGTCCACCTCCAGACTTCGGGCATTGCCCAGCTCAGGCACCGGTTCCGGAAGGATTACGACCGCGACGCCCCCGTCGAGCAAATCTTGGGCGAACTGGAACACAACAGTAGTATCCGTGCCGGGCAGGTAGGTGAAATCCGTGCCGAAATGGATGCTTCGCCCTATCCGGTGATCCTTGCGGGCGACTTCAACGATACGCCTTCGTCCTATACCTACCGTACGATGAAGGGGGACATGACCGACGGTTTCCGTGACAGCGGGAGCGGTTACGGCGGTACTTTCCGCTATCTGGGAGGGGTACTGCGCATCGACTACATCTTTTACGACGACGCTTTCGAGGGCATCCGTTATTACATGCCTCAGGAAGATGTCAGCGACCACAAGGCCGTGGTCGCTGAACTGCGGTTCAGGTAGCGGGTATAATAGTCCCGCTGCTGCCCCTCCCCTCCGTCAGCGCGTCTACTGCGCTTCGGCCACGCCGCATTTTTTCATCTCGTTGCGGCCATGGAATACCGGGTAGTACATCAGCTCGGCACGCGCCGGGTTGAGGTGGTAGGAGCCCGTATAGCGGGGCAGGAGCCTGACGGTGAAGGTATGCGTCCCCTTGCGGAGCTTGTTGCAGAAGACGGCGACCTTCTCCTTGTAATATTCCCGGTGTGTTTCTTTCCAGAAATCGCCTTTTTCTTTCGAGTCGTAGGAACAGCCTGCGGGGATCGGGATCTCGACCATGACGTATTCGGCGTCGGAATCGGCCGTTACGGTTGCCACCAGTTCGACGCGCTCCCCGGCATGGAGAGTTGTCACGGGCTTGCCGTCCTTGCGGAACAGGGTAGAGACCGTGAAGCCTTCTGCCGCACGTTCCGGTTTGTCGTTCCAGGCTTGTTGGTAGGCTGTGAAGAATACGGGCATGGAACCCTCTTTGCGGACGGTTATCTCCTTTCCGGGGGCGTATGTCCGGGTCAGCGGGAATTTGCCGAACCGTTGTCCGTCGATCGTCAGGCTCGCTTCGCGGAATGTGCCGCCGTCCTTCTCCAGCATGTCGGGCATGATGGTTTCCACGATCCGTGACGATTCGTAGGTGTTGCGCCACGAACCGCTTTTACGCTGTTCGAAGAAGTAGTTGCGGATCTTTTCCAACTCGGCCTTGCGGTTGCCCGCGGCGCGCAGGATGCGGTATGCCGTGAGCGTGTTCTCGACGTCGCTCATGTCCGGCTGCGCGAACCTGCGGGGCGTCGGTTCCCGCGGTGTTTTGTCGCGCCAGTACAACGATCCCATCATGGTTCGGGAGGCAAGAGCCAGCAGCGAATCCGCGGCGGGCATCCCATCCGGGGCGAGCTGTTGCAGCATTTCCGCCGTCCGGAGCCGGTTGCCGAGCGTCGCATCGGGGATCGACGCGATGAAGGCGCAGTAGCGCGGGTAGTCGATCCTGGCGTCCAGCTTGCGCAGAAGCCCCACCAGCGAGAGCAGTTCGTTTTTCCGCATCCCTGTCGTGTCGGATGCCGCTGCCGGCATACGGCGGTTCAGGCCGGCAAGCAGCGCGTCCGTCAGTGCCTGCCGGTCGAGGCCGGTCTTATACCCCTCTGTTTCGGCGTCGAGCAATGCCTCCACGACCTGCTGCGAGATCCACAGTTCGGTCTGTTCCCGGTTCCACCACCCCCATAACTTGCCGTCGTTTTGGTTGGCCGTCAGTTTGCGCAGCAGGTTCGTGACCTTGTCGTCGTCCTTGAATTTCCGTCCGAACAGGCTGTATATCCGTTTTTTCGAGAGCAGAGCCTTGACCTTCGAAGCCATTTGCTCGTTGCAGAGGTGGGGATAGAGGTCGATGTTCCCGATCTCGTCGAGGAATGCCTGCATGGCCGATGCCTCGGCGTGGATCGTCACGGTACCCAGCGCCGGGTCGGGCGTGAACCGCAGGGCAGTGGTGTCGTTGAGGACGGCGAACTCCCCGTGGGTTTCCAGGATTCCGGCCTTGTAGATCGGGATCGCACGCCGCTCCCCGTCGAAATAGCCGCCGGGCGTCGTCAGCGAGTAGACTATCCGGATGCTGTCGGCATCCCCTGCGACGGCGGGTATTGCGTCCGTATGCGAGGTGGCGATGCGGATTTGCTCCTCGGCTGTCCGTCCGTCGGTTTCGACCATGCGGCGTACGGACAAGGTGTCGCCGGTGTGGTTGGTCAGCCGTCCGGCAGCATTGAGGCTGTCGCCCGCGATGGCGAAGCGTGGAACGGAGAGCTGGGCGTTGAGCGGCTTGTACGATTTTATGCGCAGTTGCTTCCTGTCCGCCTGCCTGCGGCCGCCGCCGACGATGAAATTGGCGTCCCAGCTGGTGATGTCGTCCGGATAAGTCACTTCGAAGGTCAGACGCCCCGCTTTGTCGGTCGTCAGGCGGGGTTTCCAGAATGCGTCGTCGTGGAAATCGGTGCGCAGCGTGTTCGGCATGCCGGCCTCGAGCGGGAATCCGTCGCCGCCCGCCCCGTTCCGGTCGGTGGTTTCGATGAAGATGATCCCGTTTGCGGCCCTCGCCCCGTAGATTGCTGTGTTCGCGTCCCTGACGAGGTTCATCGACAGGATGCTTCCCTGATCGAAGTCCGACAGCGCCCCGTCGTAGGGTACGCCGTTCACGACGATCATCGGGGCCTGGCCGGCGATTGTGCCCGTTCCCCGCACCTGTATCCCGGCGGACATGCCCGCGAGCGTACTTGTGAGCGTTTCCGTTTCCTCGTCGAATTCTGCGAATGCCACTTCCGTTGTGACCGTCGCGGAATTGGCCTTGCTTCCCACCACGGCCTTCTTTCCGGACTTTCCGTAAGCTACGACCACGACCTCTTCCAGTGCGTTGTAATCTTCTTCCAGGGCGATGTTATAGTTGTAGCCGGAGATCAGTTTGGTGGCGAAATTCCGGTAGCCGATATAACTGACGACGAGCGTTCCCCGTCCCGTGTCCGAAAGGGTGAATTTTCCGTCCGTATCCGTGACGGTTCCGACGTTAGTCCCGTCGATCTGCACCGATGCCCCGGCAATGGGCTCCCCATACGGGTCGCGCACGGTGCCCGTGACGACTTTGCCCGTCAGGTTGGCTTCGCTGATGCGTCCCGGGTTCCGCAACGGGTTGTCCCGCTCCGCGACCGCGGGCTTATAGTCGGCCAGCGGTGCCGCGGGGCGCGATACGCGCAACATCCTTTCCAGTTTCCCGAACAGCGCGCGGCTGCGGTCGTCGGCCGGCTCTTTTATGAGCGAATCCATCCGCAGGTAGTTGATGCCGCCTTTCCGCAGCTTTACGGTGGCCGAACAGCGGGTCGTATCCCTGAAGATGAGGTCTACGCGGAGGTTCCCCTCCGGCAGCCTGTCGATTTCGGTCGTCGTGCCGTAGTAGAGCCTGCTGGCGGGGTACTTGCCCGTCGATTGCAGGAACACCATGATCGGCTGTGCCCTTGTGCCGTCCGCCAGCTTGCCTGTGGACAGTTGCAGGCGGCAGCTGTCCATGAGCGATATCTGCGGGACGGCAGAGATCAGCCCCGATTCGTTTTCGACCATGTCGGCGAGCTGCCGCCTGAATATGCCGCGGATCGATTCGGCCGTAAGCGCGTCCTGCCCGAAGCAGACCTTCTGCGTGAACGGTTCGAGCTGCCTCCGGATCGGGCTCTGCTCCCAACTCTGTTGTTTCAGGTAGTTGTTCCGAATGTCGTAACGGTAGCCGCCCTCGATCTCGAAACTGTTGACTGCAAGCGTATCCGAATAGAGCGTTCCGACCTGCATGCCTCCGGTGGTGAATCCCCGGTAGGGGAACGGCCCGGCCAGGATCGCCGTTTCGGCCTGCGGCCTGTCCCAGCGGTAGCGGCGGGCCTGCTTCTGCGTGCCGTTGAGGTAGTAGCAGACTCCGCCGGCGTTTATAATGCCAGGTAGCTCGGTTTCAACCGTGTAGGAGGATTGCTTGTCCGGCTGTCCCGTGAGCAGGGTCGCTTTCCCGAAGGTATTGTCGACCGTAATCATGTGCCGCGTCAGCAGCGCTGTCTCGCGCTGCGTGAGCATGCCTTTCTCTTTTCTTCCGTATTCCCGGACGGAGATCCGCACGGGATGGTTGTCTCCGGAAGCCTCCCAGGGTTGCACTGCGGATCGTCCGCCGTCTACCGAAACGATGGTCTTCAGCCCTTCGCCCGCATAGACGTTCTCGACGGTCACCTCCCTGTCGTAGGTGCGCAGCCGCAGCGTGTGCAATCCCGGCCATATCGGGAAGCTGTACGGCGTCAGTTGCTGCGCCTGTTTGAAATAGTGGGGTTGTTCGTCGATCCACAGGACATGGATACCCTGCACTTCCCCGTCGACGACCACATAGGGGGATAGCTGGGTGAGTCTTCCGGGGACTTCCTCGGTGTAGGCGTAGAACGGCTCCGGGTAGAGGAATTTGTAGTATTCGATCGAATCGAGTCCCATGCGCTGCCGCCACAGCGGCCAATCCATCCTGCTGCGGGTGTTGTAGAGGAAATCCTCGTCGGCTTCGTAGTTTTTCGGGGTGATGGCCTTTCCCGATGCCGATTTCCCGTAGATCGTCACTTCCGGCGGCTGGGCTTCGAATTTCGAGGTGAACGCATAGGCCGTCACGTCGGCATTTTTCACCGGGCGTCCCTTGCGGTCTTTCACCGCCACTTCGACCTTTGCGCTCTGTCCGGGGTAGACGGTCGCCGCCGTCGTTACCTCCATCGTGATGTTTTTCTCCGTGAAGGGCAGTTCGCCGCGTATCGTCCGGGCATTCTCGCCCTGCAGGTAGGCTATCTGCATCGAATAGCCCTTGCGGCCGTTGTCCTTGCGCGCGAAGTCGAGTTCGGTGGCATACCCCTTGGCAATCGTCTTGTCCCCCATGCAGATGGTGTACCAGAACGGGAATTTCGCGGGGTTGTTCACCACCAGCCGGACGTTGCCGTCCCAGCGGAAGAAGCGGTGCCCGATCAGTTCGCCCGGCAGCTTTCCGACCTCGATGTCCTCCGATGCCGTGGCGCTCTGCACCTCGTATTCGCTGACGATCCACGACAGCGGCACACTGCAGGGCAATGTAACCGAATCCTGCCATACGATCCCGTATTCCGGGTTGTAGGCGGTTACCAGGGCACGGCTTTCGACGCTTTTGCCGTCGTACAGTTCACGCAGGGCGAGCATCCCCTGGTCGGCCGAATAGTCAATCCGCCTCCGCCTTGCGTCCCGGTACAGGCTTATGCGCTCATCTCTGCGTTCGTTGCCCGCGTCGAAGAACGAGCAGGCGACGTCGTAATACATCGACACGCCGTCGACGAATATCGAGTCGGGTAGGATGATTTCCTTCGTGGACTTGCCCTCCATGCCGAACGTATGCTCCCAGAGCCGGTCGGGGACGAATGCCGTGCGGGCGAGGAATTTGCAGCCCATGTATCTGGCGGGTTTGACCAAGACCTTTACCCGCCCGTCGTATACCGGCATGTTGTTCTCGTCCGCTGCGCTCAGTGAAATCCTCACCGTGTCGCCCCGGGCGTATTTTTGCTTGTCGGCCCTGGCCGTGAAGGTGAGCTTCCTGAGTTCGTACTCCTCGTAGCGGAAACGGCCCGTGACGTCATTCGCACGCTTGTCGCCCGTCCGGAAACGGAGTGTGTAATCCTTGTCGAGACGGAGGCGGAGGCTGTCCGAAAGCCTGAACTCCCATTCGTACATGCCGGGACGGTAGGGCGCCAGCGATACGAGGGTCGTGTCTATCGACGGGGAGTAATACGAAACGAGCGCCACGTCGACCTTCCCGTCGAGGGGCTTGCCTTTGCGGTTGATGTGCGCCTTGAATTTCACCGTTTCCCCGGGTTTGTACCTGGGTTTGCTGAATACCACGAACCCGTCGTACATGTTCCGCGCGGGCAGCTTCCCCGGTGCGAAAACCCGCTTGAAGGCTGTTTTGACCGTTCCCCAGGCCGTTTTGAAGAACCCGGGACGGTAGGTGTAGTCCGGTTCGTTCGCGATGGTGATGTAATGCAGTACGCCGTCGTTGTTTACTTCGACCGTGGCCTCTTCGCCGCGGATGCGAGGGAGGTTGTAGGTGCGTGTGGCAGGGTCGTATTTCATCCGTTTCGAGCCCCGTTTTACCACGGCATCGTCGATGATGTTGCCCAGCGTGTCGCAGAGTATCAGCATCACCTGCTCGTCCTTGACGAGCCTGTAATAGAAATTGTCCACGACATGGTCGCTGTATACGAGTTTGTTCCCGTCCGTCCAGACCCGCAGGTAGTTTCCCCGGGGGAGCTGCGGAATTTTTTCCGCTGCAGCATATTTGCCGACGAACGTGTGCAGCATCCCTTCGTCGGGCGCCTTGCCTTTCACATGCAGTTCGCGGAGCTCTCGGGCATCGGGTTTATAGATGAATATTTCCGGGGAGGTGCGGCGGCTTTCGGGCAGCGGGGTCTGCGCCAGGCAGGCGGCCGTGCAGAGAAGCCCCACGAGGATCGTACTGCAATACTTCATGGCGAGGTCGGGGTTTTATCCTGCAATATAACAAAAAGATCGCTCATGGCGACCTTTTCGGGGAACTATCTGTGCGTGTCCGCCCGGATTTTACGGAGATATCGTCTCTTCCGCCTTTCCCACGCGGAAAAATGCGGTCAGACTGTCGAACCATTTATCGCTCAGGGACGCGCAATACCCCCCCCCTCTGAGTCTTCTACGGTCTCGGACTTAGGTTGCACCTTGGCGATGGTGAACGTAAACGTGGAGCCTTCGCCCAGTGTCGATTCGATGGTCAGCTCCCCGCCGTTGCGGCGCGTGAGGTCTTGCACGAGCTGCAGGCCCAGCCCCGATCCCTCTTCGTTCTTGGTGCCGTAGGTGGTGTAGTGTATTTCGGGGTTGAGCAGTTTGGGCAGGTTTTCCTCGCTGATACCCGTGCCGAAGTCGCGTACGCTTATTACGGCATGGGTGGGGGTTTCCCGCACGCTGATGACGATCCGTCCGCCTTCGTTGCTGTACTTGATGGCGTTCGACATCAGGTTGCGCATGATCGTTTTCACCATGTCTACGTCGCACGGGACGGTAATCGGGCCGGGGATGTCGTATTCGACGGCGATGTTCTTGACCTGTGCCACGAGGTCGGACATCTTGCTGGCGAAAACCACGACCTCCGAAATGTCGACCTCCTGGAACACCGTGTTCATGCGTCCGATCTGGCTCTTCGTCCATTTGAGCAGGTTGTCCAGCAGCATGAAGGTGCTCTCGGTGATGTTGTTGCCCATCGTGATCATCTCCATGTTGTCTTCGCCTATCTGTTGCTGCGTAAGGTTTATCGAGAGCATGTTGAAAACCATCTTCAACGTGCCGATCGGCGACCGCAGGTCGTGGGCTATTACCGAGTACATCTTGTCGCGGGCGTCGACCGTGGCCTGCAATTCGTCGCGCTGCTGCATGATCGTGCGCTGCGCCGCCGCCAGATAGATGTGGTGCGATACGCGGGTGATCAGCTCCTCGTGGTTGAACGGCTTGGAGACGTAGTCGCTGGCTCCCAGCTTGAACCCCTTGACGATGTCTTCGGGGTTGTGCAGCGCCGTGAGGAAAATCACCGGGATGTCCTGCAATGCGGGATCAGCCTTCAGGTGTTTGATCACCTCGTAGCCGTCCATGTCGGGCATCATGATGTCCAGCAGGATCAGGTCGGGGAGCTCCGTCGCGGCCTTTTCGAGTGCCTCGTTACCTCCCGATGCCGTGACGATCTTGTATTTGGCACGGCTCAGCACGGCTTTCAGCAGCATGATGTTGGTGGCGATGTCGTCGACGGCCAGGATCGTGTAGTCCTCGGGATTTATGGCGATGTTTTTCATGAGGAGAGGTTTAGACATGCAAATATAGCATAATATTTCAGGTTCCGTTCAAAATTCGGTCAGGCCCTGCGGGCTTTCTCCCAGGCACCCTTTCCGCGGTGGGTCGCCAGGTACGATGCCCCGCGGAAAACATTGAGGTTCATGAAGAGAAAATAGTAGGGGATGAAGAGCAGCCTGTTGCGGTGCCCGCTGCGCTCCAGCGCCCATCCCGTGAGGGCGGCCAGGTAGAATGCGCATTGCAGGGCGAGGATCGCGGCATAGAGCGCCGGATGGCCCGACCACAGCAGCGCGACGTTGAGCGGCAGCAGTGCGACAAGCACTACGGGGGTCAGTGTCCAGCGCAGCACGCGGTGCGATACGTACTGGAACCACAGCACCCCGTAACGGAACGGATTGAGCAGCTTGCGCAGCCGCCATACCGATTGCAGCCCGCCCGCCGCGATGCGCTTCTTGCGTTTGCCTTCTTCGCCCATGTCGGCCGAAGGGCTCTCCAGCGCATAGGCGTCCTTGCAGTAGGCGATCCTGTATCCCTGTGCCGCGATCAGCATCGAGCAGACGAAATCGTCGAGCAGCGTATCCTCCCTCAGCGTCTGCCACAGTTCGCGCCGCACGGCGAACAACTCCCCCGCAGCCCCTACCGCCGAGTAGAGACGGTCGTCCAGCTCCTTGAGTTTCGATTCGTATTTCCAGTAGATGCCTTCCGTTGCGGCGGCGCCCGTATCCCCTGTCCCGGCGACGCGCTTTTCGCCGGCCACGCACCCCACTGCGGGGTCTTCGAAACAGCGGACGATTTCCGTCACGGCTTCGGGGTTGAGCATCGTATTGGCATCGGTGAATACGACGAGCGGCGTGCGGATGATTCCCAGCGCCCGGTTCAGCGCCGCGGTCTTGCCGCCCCGGCGCGGGTCGTGCAGCACCGTCACCTCGGGGTAGGCGGCGAGCAGTTCGACGGTGCGGTCGGTCGAGCCGTCGGTGATCCACGTCACGCGGAGCTTTCCGGCCGGATAATCCAATGCCCGGCAGTTGGCCATCTTTTCCGCCACGACCCCCTGTTCGTTGTAGGCGGCGATGAGCAGCGTCACCTCGGGCGGGTCGGCAGGAAAGGCGTACCGCCGTGCCGGGTGCACGGCTTCGCGGATCTTCACCAGCAGCCACAGCAGGATGCCGTATCCGAGGTAGGTGTAGAAGACGAGGAATACCCCCGCCCAGAAGAGTATCGCTACGGTCGTCATGCTTCGAAAAGTTCGGTTAATACCTGTTTCATCTGGTTGTCCCACGAGAGGCGCCCCTCGACCGTGCCGCGGATCTGTGCGGGTGTGAGGTGCAGCCTGTCGTAGAAACGCACGAGCGCCGCGATGTCGAGGGGCGTGTCGTCGGCCGGGGCTTTCATCACGTAGCCCATGCCGTCGAAGTCGCTGTCCCGTTCCGAGTATACGAACGGGATGCCGCGTGCGGCGTACTCGCGGTTTTTGAGCGTCTTGATGCCGGTGATGCCGTTGCGGTGGCGTCCGAGGCTGGCGATGCCCATGTCGCACCACTCGAATTCGGCGTCGAGCGCAGCGCCCGAACGGGGGCCGATGACTTCGGCATACTCCGTCAGGGAGTATGCGTCGATCCTGCGGCGGTATTCTGCGATGAGCGTTTCCACGCCGTCGCCTGCGATACGCAGGCGGACGATGCACTGGTGCGGGGCGGCGTAATACTCCCTGAGCCCTTCGATCACGCGGTCGAGGCCGTGCCAGAAATGGATGTTCGCTACGGCCAGCAGCCGGATGTTGTGGTGATCCCCGTGTCCCCGGGTTTTGAGCGGGATACTCCCGAAGTCGATGCCGTTGGAGATGCGGATCGTCGGGCGGCCGAATATCTCCGTATCATCGGAGAAAGTGACGATGCGGTCGACGTAACGGGCCATGCGGCAGCGGAACATGCGGTCGATGCGCAGTTTGAGTTTCCGCACCGCGGGCGACTGCGCGAATTCGGCGTCGTAAGGGTAGGTCGGGATTTCGAGCGCGATCCGCACGCCGAGTTTTTTGACCTTGCGCAGCCAGCCGATCAGCACCGGGCTGGCGTTGTGGTCGTGGCGGATGTAGAGGAACTCCACCCCTTCGTGGCGGATGTAGCGCGTGATGTCGCTCAGCGAGACCCTTTTTTCGAGCTTGGCCCGCAATCCCTTGCCGAAGGTGCGGATCGCCTGCCCGCCGACCATCCGGCGCTGCGTGCCGTCGGGCGCTATCTCGATGTGGCACAACTCGATGTCGGCGCCGTTGCGCCGCAGTGCGTCGCATTGGGCAAAAATCTTCTTGCTGATGCCGCTGTGGGCCGAAAACCCGTGGAAGACGACAAATAATCCTTTCATGTTGTTATCGTTTTTTGCGGGCCAGGAGCTGTCCTGCAAGCCCTTTCAGGTCGTATTCGCCGCTCAGGTGCACATAAAGGAGCCATACGCCGAGTGCCGCCGTCCCCTTGAGGGCGAGCGACGCCACGAGCGGCATCGGCGGGAGAAGCCATCCGACTGCTGCCAGGGGCAGGCCGACGAGTGCCGTGAGCAGCAGCGGCGAGAGGAAATTCCGCCAGAACCGGCGCCATCCCGTGCGCAGCGTGAGGCAGAACAACGCGTGGTAACACTGCACGAAGTTGACGGCGAACGAGGCGCAGATGCACCAGGCCACGGCTTCGGTCGTGCCGAATGCGAAGATGCCGGTGCAGATCGCCGCGACGTTGAGCGCCGCCGAGAATACGCCGCAGAAGAAGAGCATCCGCGTGGCGTTGGCGGCCTGGAAGATCGACCCCGAGGTGGACATCACGATCTGGATGCCGACCGAGAGCGCCAGTATCCGGAACACCGGGACGGACGGCTCCCACTGGTCGCCGAAGATGATGAGCACCAGCTCCTGCGCCGTGAAGAAGAGCACGGCCGAGAGCGGCAGCCCTATGAACGCCAGCAGCCGGACGACTTTCAGGTAGGAGGCGCCCAACTGCTTCAGGTCGTGCTGCATCTCCGAAAAAATGGGGTGCATGACGGGCGAAATGACATAGGCGATGTTTTGCAGCGGGAGCATCATCAGCCGGTACGACTTGTCGTAATAACCCAGTTGCGAGAGGCTCATGTAACGTCCCATGAGTAGCTTGTCGAGGTTGCGGCTGAAATAGTTTATCAACTGGAATGAGAACTGGTAGGCCGAGAACGAGAATACTTTGCCCAGCGCCTTGCGTCCCGGGCGCAGGCGCAGCGGCAGCGGGTTCTGGCGGTAGTTTATCGCCAGGAGCATCAGGCTCGAAAACACCGGGTTGATCGTTAGTGCGTAGATGCCTGCCCCGGCATAGGCCGCGGCGATGGCGGCCGTGCCCCCTGCAATTTGCACCGTGAGCGACCGCATGGCGGCGAACCGGAAGCGTTTCTCCTTCAGGATAAGTGCATTGGGGACGATGTTGGCCGCGGCGAAAAAGAGGTTCAGCGCGAGGATGCGCAGGACGTTGCGCAGCACCTGCGAATCGCCGTAGAGAGAGGCGATCCAGCCGGCTGCTGCGAAAAACAGCAGCGCCATGACTGCCCCCGACCATACCGAGAGCGAAAATATCCCGCCCAGGTCGTGCCTGTCGAGGTTTTTGTGCTGGATGACGGCCGGGCCGATGCCCAGATCGCTGAAGATGGCAAAGAAGGCGATCACTACCGTGGCGATGTTCACCACGCCGAACTGCTCGGGGGTGAACAGGCGCGAAAGGATACCCGTCACCACGAGCGTTACGACGATGCCCGCGTACTTTGCGATCGAGGTGTAGAATACGCCCGAAGCCAATTCCCGCCTGACACTCATTTCCCGTTTTCTTTTTTTAGCGGTTTCTTGAACAGCAGCGTCGCCAGGGCGCGGCCGTCGATGCTGCCCGGGTAGTGCCGCAGGGCATCCCAGGCCAGTTTCCAGCGTGCCCCGGCCGGAAGTGCCCAGGCGTTGCACATCACGGGGCGCAGTATCTGGGTCGTCAGTGTGCGTACGAGTTGCCGCTGGCAGGCGTCGCGCTGCGCGGCAAAGCGGTTCAATTCGCGCAGGACGGTAGTGTAGCCTTCGAGGTTACGGCGCGAGAAGCCGCGTCCCATGATCGAATCGCCGTGTACGCGCCGCTTGAAGAACGAGCGCTCGATTCCGCCTGCACGCGACGCCCCGAGGTAGAGTTGCGGGGTGAAGAGTTCGTCTTCGTGGAGTATCCCCGGGTAGAAACGCAGTCCCAGTCCGCGCAGGTAGGTGGTGCGGATGAAACTCAGGCAGGCCGAAGCCCGGTAGCAGTGCAGTGCGAGCATCCTGCGCAGCAGGTCGGTGCCGTCGCAGACCTCCGTTCCGAAATATTTTGCACGCCGGTAGTCGAACCATGCGGCGTCGGAGGCTGCCGCGCCGAAGCTTTCGGCGTCGAAGAATACGAAATCGAGCCGGTCTGACTGGCAGCGTTCGTAGCAGCGTTCGAGGGCGTCGGGCTCCAGCAGATCGTCGCTGTCCATGAAGTAGATGAATTCGCCCCGGGCACGGTCGATCCCTGCGTTGCGGGTCTGCGAAAGCCCTTTGTTGGGCTGGGTGTAGAGCCGGATGCGGTCGTCTCCGGTGGCTATGAGTTCGAGTGCGGACAGGCTGCCGTCCGTCGAGCCGTCGTTGATGACGATGAGTTCGATGTCGCGCAGGGTCTGCCCCATGATCGAACGCAGGGTCTGTTCGACGTAGGCCTCCGTATTGTATACGGGAATGACGACGCTGACTTTCGGGTTATTCATCGACACGTATCCATTTTGCGCGTGCGGCGTCATAACGCTTGATTACGCGCGCCGGGTTGCCTACGGCGACGCTGTACGAGGGGATGTCCTTGGTGACGACGCTCCCGGCGCCGATCTGGCAGCGTTCGCCGATCGTGACGCCCGCCACGACCACCGAATTGGCGCCGATATGCGATTCACGTCCGATCGTCACCTCTTTGCGCATGAGTTCCTGTGCATTCGAGTCTCGTGTCCCGTCGGCATAACCGTGGTTGAACCCCGAGATGAAGACATGCTGGCCCAGTCCGGCCCGGTCGCCCAGGCGCACGGGGCCGATGACCACCGATCCGATGCCGATGCGCGCCTGGTCGCCGATCACCACGTCTCCCGCACCGTTATTGACGACCGCATAATCCTCGATCAGGGCGTCGCGTCCCACTTCGAAGCGCCGCCAGGGGAAAACGTCGAGCCGCGCGTGGCGGCGGATAAGCGCCCCGCGGCCTTTTTTGTGAACAAAAGGGTTCACGAACCAGCGTACCCAAAGGCGGGGCCGGGGGTGTTTGTGCGGCGAAATCAGCCCGATGACGAATTGTTTGAGCCGGGGGTTATTTTTGATTCGGTCGATCATCTTGTTGTATCCATATGCGTCAGTATGCAAATATAAGCAAACTTTGCGGGATTTGCCATTCCGGGTGTTTTTTCGGTGCAAAAAGGGCGTTTTGCGGCGGAAGAATGCGGGGCTGAAAATATTTCGGGCTTTTTTGATATAAAATAGAATTAAAATGTTTACATTTGTGCAGTTTTAAATTACATCCGGATCCGGGTGTTAATTACGTTTGAAAATTACGTTGATTATGAAAAACCTATCCCTCTTTACGGCTATGTTCGCCTTGTTGCTGGGCGGATGTGTGGAAAAGGTTCCTTCGAATCCGAATGGCATTCCCGAAGATGTCGAGCGGGTCGTGGATATGTCCGTTCCCGCATCGTTCGATTGGAAAACGACGGCTCCTGTGGCCTGCGAGTTCACCGCACCGCACCTTTCGCGTGTGCATGTGGCTGCGCAACGCGGCGCTGAGCCTTTCGCTTCGTTCATGGTAGGCGACGGTGCCGATGCCGTGAAGCTGGATCTGCCTGTCACGGCCAAGACGCTTTACGTAAGTTATGAAACTGAAAACGGCTTGTCGCCGCAAGAGGCCGTTCCTGTGGCCGGTTCGGCCGTATCGTATGCGCTCGCTTCGAACGGGAAGGATTATACGGGCATCGAGGACGGGGACAAGAACACCACGATCGGCGATGTGATTTATATGCCTGCAAGCGGTTGGGGAACGCTTCTTTTCGAGGATTTGTGGCCGTCGTACGGTGATTTCGATTTCAACGATTTCGTCATTAATTATAAGGTGCAGCTCCATATGAACAACAAGAACAAGGTTTGGGGCATGCATATCGGCGTTCGTGTGAAAGCGGTCGGCGGGTCTTTGCCCTATGACCTTTGCCTTGCGATGAAAGGTGTGAAAGGCGGTGAGATCGACGGGATCGAGCCCGTCGAAATGTATAATACCGGCAATGCCCGGCTTGTGGCGCTCAATTCGGCGAACTACGTGAAAGACCCTGCCGTCCTGCGCTTCGAGAATATCCGCACCAATCCTAACCGGCAGTCCGGCGCCGCTTATGTAAATACCGAGGAAGGGTTCGAAATGACGGAAGCTCAGTTGGTCAATGCCTCGTTCTTTGTCGAGTTCCGTAATTCGATCGCTATCGGGGATGTGGCTTTCGACACGTTCGATTTCTTCCTCAGCCGCGAACGTGACGGCAACAACATCGAGATTCATATGGGCGGATTCGAGCCGACTCCCGATGCCGAACCTGATTACGCTTTCCTGAAAGCCGGGAGTGCTGCTACCGACAAGGCCGGCGATTATTATTATTCGAACGACAGGCTGGTATGGGCGCTCAATATTCCCCATGATATCCGGCATCCCTATGAGAAGGTGGATTTCCTGAAGGCTTATCCCGAGATGGCCGATTGGGCGCAGTCGGGCGGTGCAAAATCGCAGGATTGGTATTTGCACGGGGTCGAGCAATACCTGGTGAGGAAGAAATAAACAGGTAGCAAGGAACTTTCTGAATAGAAGGGTGTCCGCAAGTGCGGGCACCCTCTTTTCGTTGCCGGAGTCCTGTCCCGCCGATGTGCGGGCTCCCGGAGTGTCGGAAGGACTTGCGATGTTTCCGTTGTCCGCTTCCGGACGACGGGTTTTTTCAATCGTTTGCGCTGTGTCCGGGTTACTTCCCGAGCGATTCGTAGAGTGTCAGCAAATGCCGGGCGGTCTTTTCCCACGAGAAACGTTTCACCCGTTCGAGGCCGTAGGCGACTTGCCTTGCGCGGAACGCTGCGTCGGTTTCGAGCCGCAGCAGGGCATCGGCGATCGCCGTCGGGTCGGTAGGGTCGACGAGGATGGCGCCTTGGCCCGCCACCTCGGGGATCGCCGAGGCCGCGGATGTCACCACGGGCGTGCCGCAGGCCATCGCTTCGAGCTGGGGGATGCCGAAACTCTCGCGCAGCGAGGTGTAGAGGAATGCCGAAGCTTCGTTGTAGATGGCCGGCAGGTCGCTGTTGGGGATATATCCCGCCAGGCGGAGCATTCCGCGCAGTCGGGGTTCGCCGATCTCGCGCAGGATCGCCTCTGCGGGTTGTTCCCCGAGGTCTGCGACCAGCAGCGGCAGCGGCTTTTCGGAGCGCCGTACGTATTCGGCATAAGCCTTCAGCGTGCCGGGCGTGTTCTTTTTGGGGTCGGTATTGCCCAGGAAAAAGAGGAATTCGGGGTCTTGCAGGTATTTGCGGACGGTTTCCGCCGTGCCTTCCATCGGGCGGAACCGGTCGTTGTAGCCGTTGTGGATGGCCATGATGCGTTCGGGGTCGAAGTTCAGTGCGGTGCGGATGCGGTCGCACTCGAATTGCGAGACGGTGATGACCATTCGGCATCTGGGCAGGATGCGCGGCACTACCAGGCGGCGGTAGATGCGCCCCAGCGACTGGTAGAGCGATTTGTTGCGGGCGGCCTGTTCCTCGAGGAAGATGATGTCGTGGAGCGTCAGGACCAGCGGGGCCTTTCCCCATACGGGTGCCGTGTTGCTCGTGCAGTGCAGCAGGTCGGGCTTCACACGGGCCACGGCGCGCGGCAGCGCCCACTGTTCCCACAGCGGGTAGCTCGGGCAGCGGAGCGTCGTGATGTGCATGTTGGGGCTCTCCTCCAGGCAACGGTCTTCGCCTTCGCCCGTGAAGATGAAGTATTCGTTCTTCGTGTCGAGCCGTTGCAGGCAGCGGATGGTTTCGAGCGCCACGAAGTCCATGCCGTGTTTGTTGGGGCGGAAGATGCGCTGTGCCTCGATCGCAATTTTCATGGTCGGTTTCCGGTATTGTTTCCGGGGGCTTTGTTTCCGGCCCCGGTATGTTCGGTGTGGATGAATTTGTCTTTGGTGCCCCGCAGCCGGAAGAGGTTAGCCAGCGTCAGCAGGAACAGGACGGGCATTCGCCTAAGGGCGTGTCCCAGCCGGGCGTCGGCCTGCTCGTCGGGCAGCGCCATCGCCATGGCCAGGAGCAGCAGCAGGACGGCCACCCACCATTTTATCGAACCCATGGGTGCGCATACCGTCATCACGACGGCCCACAGGGGCACCAGCCCCAGCAGCAGGATGCGCGGCGGCAGGCACCATTGCAGCAGCTTGTCGCAGTAATCCGTATTCCCCGAGAGGATTGCGCCCGGAAGCTGCCTTACGGCCGATGAAAGGGCGTAGAACTGTGCCGCTATCCAGCGCCGCCGCTGGTTGTAGTAGGCACCTTCGCCCTGTACCTTCTCGTCCAGCACGCGCACGTCGTCCAGGTAGTCGATGTAGATGCCCTGCCTCAGCAGCAGCGCTTCGAGCTCCTTGTCCTCGCCCGAAGTGGTGCAGCGGGCGATATTGTCGCGGAACCATTTGTAATCGAAGGCCATGCCCGAGCCGATCAGCGCCGAAGAGAATCCCAGCGCCACATGCCCGCGACGGAAAATCGAGTTGTTGATCTCCTCGCTCGCCGCATCGAGTATGGCAGTGTCCGTGTCGCGGTTTTTGGCCGTGCGGTGTGCCTGCACGGCCTGGATGCCGCTGTCGAGGGCGTCGTTCATGCGGGCGATGAATTCCCTGCCCGCCAGGTTGTCGGCGTCGAGTATGGCCACGGCCTCCGCGCCGTCCGGGCCGATTTCCCCTACGGCGAAGTTGAGCGCCTTAGCCTTGGAGCTGTTTTCGAAGGAGACTTCCAGTACGCGGATCGGCATCCGGCGCAATTGGGCGAGCGTGGCCGGTTGCAGTCGGTCGGCGATGACGACTACCTCGTGCAGTTCCTGCGGATAGTCTTGTTGCAGCGCAGACTGCGCTGCATGGACGATCACCGCGTCGCTTTTGTAGGCCGGGATCAGCGTCACGAACCGGCGTTGCCGCCGTGCCGGGGGATAGGTGTCCTTGCGTGCGCGCGTCGAGGCGGCCGCAAAGACGAAGAGGTAGAGCACCGGGAGTCCCAGTACGAAGACGAATGTCCAGTCGAGGATGTCGAGCAGTAGCGTCATGCCGTTTTGTTTTTCAGGGTGAAGAAGCCCCCGGCACCGCGCAGTACGGCCTTTGCCAGGTCGCCGCGCCCGCGTGCCAGCGCCGCGGCGATGTTTTTGGGGACGGCGATGCAGAGCTGGTAGGCGACGGAAAGCATCCGGGCGGTGCCGTGCAGGTTCCGCCATGCGAACAGCAACCGGTTGCGGGTCAGGTAGTAACTCCTCAGGGGGCTTTCCTGCCCGGTGGTCGCGCTCTCTTTGTGGAATACCGTGCAACGGGGGTCGTAGGCTATTTGCCAGCCCTGTTCACGGATACGCACCGACCAGTCGAGTTCTTCGTAGTAGAGGAAATAGATGTCGGGCATCGTTCCGGCTTTTGCGGGTACTTCGCGCCGTACCATCATCGCCGCGCCGTGGGCGTAGGGCGTATCGCGCGGCGTGTCGAACGACCCGTCGTCGGGCATCCCGAAGCCGATGAGCGCGTTACGCAGCGTGACGTGCGTCAGGGGCGTATATCCGGCGAACTGGATATGTCGCGGGGGAGCGAAAAACCGGATCTTCGGGCATACGGCGCCGATCGCAGGGTTGCCCGCCAGGGTTTCGCAGAGGTAGTGCAGCGTGTCGTCTTCGACCTCGGTGTCGTTGTTGAGCAGCAGCAGGTAATCGCCTGCCGCGGCTGCGAACCCCAGGTTGTTGCCTCCGGCGAATCCCAGGTTGCGCTCGCTGCGCAGTGCCTTGATCCCCGGGTAGCGTTCGCGCAGCATGGCCGCCTCGTCGCGGGCGGAGCCGTTGTCCACCACGATGATCTCCAGCGGCGCGGTGACGTGCCGCCGCAGCGATTCGACCATGGCACAGGTAAGCGCGTAGCCATTGTAGTTGACCGATATGACCGAAATCAGCGGTTTCATGCTATTCGTAATTTTCCCTTGCGTGTGGCCGTTGTGCGGACATCGCCCTGTCCAGTATCTCCTTGCGCGCCAGTTCGCGGTCGAAACGCGGCGCGAGGAAGATGAAACCCATACTCATGTAGAGGATGGCGCCCGTGGGGATCTGTCCCAGAATTTCATTGGCATAGGCCATGACCACGATACCCGAGATTCCCGCCGTAAGCGCCGCCGTGAATCCCCTCAGCTGGGTGTTCCGCAGTTTGAAGACCACCAGGTAGGCGCCACGCGCCAGTATGTAGAGCAGGATGCCGATGTGCAGCAGGATGCCGACGACGCCCGTTTCGACCCAGACCATCACGAACCACGAGTCGGTCGGGATCTGCGACAGCGGGGCGTCCGGGGCAAAGGTCTTGGCTTTGCCGCCACCGTGCCCCAGTCCGGCGCCGAAAGGCTTGTCTGCCATCAGCTCGCGCAGTTTGGCCTGGTTTGCCAGGCGCACCTGGAACGAGGGGTCGTTTGTATTGAAGGCGCTGCGGGCACGCCGGATAATGCTGTTCCCCTGCCCGATAGTGGTGAATTTCAGGAAGACGAAGGCTGCGATGACCAGGAAAATACCCGCGCCGATCATTTTGATATTGCGGGACATCATGATGAAGGCCGAGTAGCCCACGAACGGTACGGCCAGTGCGCTGCGGGTTCCCGAGATCAGCATGCCGTAGCATGCCGCGGCCGCCACGAGCAGCAGGTAGAGCTTCATCCACGAGTTGCGGTAATAGAGCGCCGAAATCGAGAACACGACCATCGACAGCCCCATCGAGCCGCCGAAATTGGCCGCGTCGCTGAAGAACGAGAAGTAGCGCACGCCGCTGTGGATGATGTGTGTCGAACGGCCGCCCAGCACGAACAGCCAGTAGTTCTCCGCAGCGTTGAAGCCGAAGAATTTTTGTATGCAGGCCTTTCCGACGGCGATCAGCGTCAGCACCGACCATACGGCGAGCATGTATTTCAGGTATTTGTACTCGGTCATCGTGAGCTGCGTGAGCACGACGATAAAGAAGAAATAAAACGCGATCGACCGCACCGATGAGAACCATCCCGCGACCGAGACCGACTCCGGGTTCACTATTTCGAGGATGCAGTAGGCCATCCAGATCGCCGCCACAACGGTCAGTCCCGAGCTGGCTCGCTTCCATTCGATGGGGCGCATCAGGGCTTGCAGCGTTATTATCAGGAAGTTGTAGAAGATCAGTGCGTCGAGGATCATCCCGAACGGCAGGTCGTAGGCATAACGCGTGAGCGTCATGATGAAATAGTTGACCACGAACAGCCCGAGCATCGATATGGCGGGGTTGCGCAGCGTGACCCACAGTATACACAGCGCCGCCGGAATCGCCGAGACGGCCAGTCCGGCAAGCAACCCGTATTGGGTGAACGCCAGGATGAGCACGGCCACACCGGCGGCCAGCATTGCCCCGACGATGAGCCGGGGCACGCTGACCGGGGTGGTTATGCTGCCGTAGCGTTCCATGACGTGTCGCTGTTTATTTGACGGCCGTGAACCCGAACTGGCTGATCTGATACCCCAACCTGCGGAGGCGGCTGTACGGAGGCATCAGGCCCGTGAAGGTTTGCACCACGTCGCGGCCCGCGCAGTTGAGGCAGAGTACGACGGGGGTGCGCCCCGAGAGTTTTTCTGCCTTTTCGAAAAGCAGTTGGTCGGTATCTTTCCACGTGCGGTTCGCCGGGGCGATGACGATGCTCAGCGCCGCATGGCGCAGCAATTCCTTCGGTACGGAGCTCGTGGCGAAGGGCGGGTATTCCACCAGCACCACGTCGGCCTCGGTGAGGGGAACTTCGCCCGGGGTGTCGCGCACGAAATCCCCGAGTTTCTCGGCCAGCAGGTACTCCTTGCGTTCGATGTCGAAATCCTTGTTCCACGAAACGATGCGGACTTTCATGTCCGCTTCGCGGAAGAATGCCGCCAGGTGTTCGGCGATCAGGCTCTTGCCGTCCCCGCGTTCGGTACTCAGGATATTGAGCACGTTGGGCTGTTTGGCCGGGTCGAAATAGTTGACCGCCGCATTGCCGATGTAGCGGGATGCGATCTCACGGTATTGCTTGGTGAACCTCCGCTGTCCGAAATAGGCTTTGCCGGGAAAGGCCCCGATGACCCGCCCCTTGGTGATGCGCTCGGCGCGGACTTTGTCACGCAGCGTGCGGTCGAGCAGTTCGAGCAGGATGAAGAATCCCAGTACGAACAGGAGCGTGGCGAGGCCTGCCGCGGCGACCATCATCTTGCGTTTGCTCGGTTCCGCCTCCAGGGGAAGCACCGGGGCGTTGATGATCTTCAGCGTTGCCGAGGTCATCTGCAGGTTCTTCTGCCGCAGGCGGGCCGTGTTGAGCGCCGTGAGGATCGAGAGGTAGGACTGTTCCGAGAAGTTGATTTCGCGTCCCTTGCGTTTCAGGGTCGAGCCCACGGGCGAGAACTGCGTATATTTCTGGTCGAGTTCCTGCTTGCGGAGCTTCATCACCGCCAGTTCGGCGCGGGATTTCTCGGCCAGCAGCACGGCGGCGAGCCACTCCGTCACGATCGAATTTGCCGAGAGTCCCTCCTTCGTATACTGCTGGTTGGCGATGTTCGTCGTGAGCTCCTGCAGGCTGCGGGTCTCCTCGCTCAGTTTCCTGCGTAACTGCCCCGTGTCGTTGCGGCTGGCGGGCATGGCCGTCCGGTCGGAAATACCTTCCGTGCCGTCGGTTTCGGGCTGGAAGGCCTCGGCGGCCGACAGGCGCGAATAGATGCTCCCGATCTTATGGAGTTTCTCGATGAACTCGGCGTTGTTGCGGAAAGTCTCCTGCAACCCTTCGAGCTGCCCCTCGATCGAGGCACGCAGTTTCTCGGCGCTCTCGAAGTTCAGCAGGATCTCCTCGTAGCGCAATTCGTAGTCGCGCGAGAGGGCGGCGATGTGCTTGGTCTGCTCGTCGTAGTTGATGACACGGTGCTGGACGTTGTAGTCGCGCAGCGAATCCTCCAGGTTGCGCAGGTTGTTGCCCACCCGCTCCAGCTCGGATTCGAAATAGGCGATGACGTTGTTCGTCTCGCCGAACCGCAGGTCGCGGTACTGCTTGACGAATTCGTCGTTGAGGATAATCAGCGTGTTGTAGACGATATACGGGTCGTCGTTCTCGTAGCTGATTTCCAGCATGTCGCTGTTGGCCAGCCTCTTGACCTTGATCTGGCTCAGCGCCTGGTAGCTGTAATACGGAGGGCTCCAGTGGAACATGCCGTAGACGTGGTTGTTATGGTCTATCTCTTCGTATTTGCGCAGATTCTCGTAAGTGTTCTTTTCCGAAGTGTGGTCGACGAGCTCCATGACGTCCGGCGGGGTTTTGCTCAGCAGGTACCGTGAAGTACGTGCCGAGAGGTACTGGTTGTCGTTGTCCGGGTCGAGATGCGTAAGCCCCTGTGCGTAGAGGCGCAGCGAGACGTTCTTGAGCGTGGACTGCGACAGGATGATGTTGATCAGGTTGTCCATCGCGTTGTTGATGACGTTCCAGTCCTGGCGCGAGCCTTCGGTGGTCGTGATGTCGTATCCCGAGACGATGCCCGTGTAGATCGTCGTCGTGGATTTATAGTTGCGCGGCTTGGTACCCATCTTCAGGTAGACGAGCAGTGCGACCAGCAGCGGACAGAGTATCAGCCACCACTTGATGCGGTAAAGAAACCGCGCGGTATAGGCGATGTAATTCATATGCTATTCGGTTTCGGGCGCTTCTTTCGACACCCCGGGCATTGATATGGGTTTGTTGATGATCGGCGTGTGCGTGAGTATCTCGAGCCGCAGCAGGGCGTCGTTGAGGTTGCGCCGCACCTGCTCGTATTCGCGGGTCGCCGAGTTTTCGAGGCTCTTCTGGCGGCTCAGAGTCTGCGCGTCGAGCTTGCCTTTGACGAAGTCCACTTCGGTCATGCGGTATTGTGCCTCGGACGTGATCTTGGCTTCGGCGGCGCTCCGCAGGATCGAGAGCTGCTCGACGGCCGTGGTGTAGGCGTCGATGATCTTCATGCGCAACTCGTCGTACCAGCGGTCGAGGTCGTACTGGGTGTTCTCGATACGCTTCTTCTGCTGCTTGATCTTGTTGCGGCGGTTGAAAATCTCGTCGAGCGGGATCGAAAACGATGCCCCGACGTTCCACCAGCTTTGCTCGCGCCCGGTCGTGGTCGTCGTCCATATCGGGATGTTGCTGTCCTGATAATTCTGGTTGTAGATGTCCGACGACCCGTAGTTGTAGTTGGCGTTGAGCTTGAAATTGCGCATCCAGTTGCGGCGCACGGTTTTCAGTTCGCGCTCCTCGATCTCGCGGTTCGACTCGTAATAGCCGACCTGCGGTGCGTGGCGCGCATTCTCCATCAGTACGTGGAGCGGGGGAAGCTGCATGTCGATATAGTCTTCCGGGGTAAGCCGTTGCAGGTCGCTGTACTCGAATTCGGGAGGCGTAGGCTCGCTTTGCGCCGTAACGGCGGCGGCAGCCAGCAGCAGCCAGAGTGTTAAGACGGCCCTTTTCATATGTTGCTGTTTATTATACATTTTCTTTCTGTATGAATGCGGTGAACGTGCGCAGGATTATTTTCAGGTCGAACCACGGCGACATTCGGCGGGCGTATTCGATGTCGAGCTGCTTGCGCTGCTCGGGCGAGAGCTTTCCCGCCTGCCCGCGTTTTTCGACCTGCCACAGCCCCGTGAGGCCCGAGGGGCACATGAACCGTTCGATATATTCGTCGCTCGTGAGACGTTCGGCTTCGTAGAGGGGCAAAGGGCGGTTGCCCACGACCGACATGTCGCCCCGCAGGATGTTGAAGAGCTGCGGGAGTTCGTCGATGCTGTATTTGCGCAGGAAACGCCCCAGGCGCGTGATGCGGGGATCGTTCTCGATCTTCACGAACGCGTTTTCCTGTTCGGTTTCCAGCTGGTGGTGATGGGCCTCCTCGGGGATCACGAAATCGTCCGCATAGAGCATGCCGTTTTCGGTGTCCGCCAGCAGTTTGCGAATCTCGTCGTCGTTGAGCGCCATCTTCGCATCGTCTTCGGCGACGGGTTCCGAGGCATACTGGTTCAGATCCTCCAGCTCCTTGAGCCGCTGATCTGCGTCGGAGCGCATCGAGCGGAACTTCAGGAAATCGAAGATCCGGTAGTTGCTCCCCACGCGTTTCGACTTGTAGATGACCGGCCCCGGGCTGTCGAGTCTGACGGCCACGGCCACGGCTATGAGCAGGGGCGAGAGCAGGAGGATCGCCGAGAGCGATGCCGCGATGTCGAACGCCCGTTTCCAGAGCGGCATGCGGAACAACTCTACGTCGTTCCCGCTACCTGCGACGGGTTTGTGGACGAACGTATAGTCGGTCATGAATTGCAGTATGCGGAGGAAATCTGCGCGCGATATGTCGTCCGGCACGGCGCTGTTCACACCGGCTCCGAGGTATGCGCGCCGCTCCTCCCCGGTCAGTTGCCCCGAGATGATGAGGATGATGCCGGCACCCGGGAACCAGGAACGCAGGAAGCGGATGCTGCGGATGTCCTCCTCGCCCTGCTGTTCGTAGAGGATGAAGGCGTGGTCGTCCTTGAGCGGCATGAGCTTGCCCATGGCTGCGCCGATATCCCCTGCGATACGCATCTGTCCCTCGGTCAGCTCCGTGAAACGGGCCGTGTGGTTGCCTCTGCCTTTGATGTAGATGACGGGGTACTTCAATCCAAAATCTTTTTAATCCTTATTTTGAGTTCCTGCGGGTTGAACGGTTTGACGATATAGTCTTCCGCACCCTCTTCCAGCAGGCGGATGCGTTCCGAGGTGCTGTCCTCGCTCGAAAGCATCACGACCGGGATCTGCTTGAAGAGTTCGTTGAGCTTGAGGTATGCCAGGAATTCGTCGCCGCGCATTTCGGGCATGCGGATGTCCGAAATAATCAGGTCGGGCATGTTCCCCCGCGAGAGCCACTCGATGGCCTGCGGCGGGTTCTGCATGTAAAAACATTCGTAATCCTGGTGGAGGTATGCGAAAAGGATTTTTGCGATTTGCTCCTTGTCGTCTACGATCAGTACTTTCTTGCGATTCATGTTCAGCGGTTCGTTGTCGTCGGGTTTTGCCGGAACGGGAAGCGTCGCATGTTCGTTGTCCGGTTCCGGTCGGTTGTTTATTATTTACCTGGAATTCCGGTGCGGGCGTTGCAAAACGTGCCGTTTCCCGCTCCTGATCCGGATACCCAGTGCAAATATCGGTAAAATAATTGGCATTATAAACTTTTTAAGGTAATTTATATAGCAAAAACGTCCGGATTTTACACCTCCGTTTTCTGGATGTTATTAATTTTAAAGAAATATTTTATTATTAATCAAAAAAATGGTATTTTTGTGCAATTGTCCGGTCTTTATTGTTGTCGGGCTATTTTGTTAAACCGATGAAGTGATGGAGTGTGGCAATAGTGTAAGTCCGGTCGGCAACCGTCCCCGCTTGCTGGTAGCCGAGGATAATCCGAGTAATTATAAGCTCGTCGAGGTGTTGCTGCGCCGTGATTACGACCTGTTGCACGCCTGGAACGGAGAGGAGGCCGTCGCCTTGTTCGCCGACTGCCGCCCCGACCTGGTGCTGATGGATATCAACATGCCCGTCATGGACGGCTATGAGGCGCTCCGGGGCGTGCGGGAGATTTCGCCCGACGTCCCCGTCATCGCACTCACGGCCTATGCGTTCGAAACCGACCGCCAACGCATGTTCCAGGCCGGCTTCGACGAATGTCTTGCCAAACCCCTGCGGGCGGATGAACTCCGTACGCGGATTGCAGCGTTGCTTTCGCGATAGAAAGGGAAACTATGACCAGGAACCCAATGAAAATAAATCGGATATTTCTTCTTCTGTGTTGCGCCCTGTTGCCCGCATTGCTTCGGGCTCAAGCGCCGCAGGAGAGGGAGAGTATCCTGATTATTTCCTCGTATAATCCGGATACGCGCCGCATGTCGGGCTTCATCGCCGAGTTCGAACGCAACATCATGGCTTCGGGCATCCCGTGCGATATCTATGTCGAAACGCTCGAATGCAAGAGCATCAACGACGCACCCATCTGGATGTCGCAGACCGAGAACATGATTTCCCGGTATGAGAACAAGGGGCTTCGCGCCATCGTCCTGCTGGGGCAGGAGGCATGGGCATCGTTCGTCTCGCTGGGGCATATCCCCAAGGATGTGATGTGCTTCTGCTGCTATGTCAGTTCCAACGGCATCGTGCTCCCGCCGCCGGAGGACAGTCTCGGCATGTGGCTGCCCCCTTCGATCAATTACATGAACATGACGGACAGCCTGAACAATGTGGGCGGTATGCTCAACAAGTATGACGTCCGCCGCAATATCGAGCTGGTTCGTTCGCTTTTTCCCGAAGCCGAGAACATCGCCTTCATCTCGGATAACACCTACGGGGGTATTTCCCTCCAGGCGCTCGTACGCGAGGAGATGAAAAACTATCCCGACATGAACCTTGTGCTGGTGGACAGCCGCGAGGGGGATGATGCGATGCATGAGACCTATGCCTCGCTGTCGCACCGTTCCGCGGCGATACTCGGAACCTGGCGTGTGGGCCGCGACGGGGAGTACCTCATGCAGCGTTCGCTCAACGACCTGGTGCAGCTCAATCCGCGCATACCGGTCTTTTCGATATCCCAGATCGGCATCGGCGACGTGGCTGTGGGTGGCTATGTCCCCAAATACGAGAACGCCGCCTCGGTCATCGCATCGCAGATCAAGAAGTATTACGCCTCGGGGAAGATAGACGGGACGCATTTCCGCCTTACGGACGGCCAGTACCTCTTCGATTCGCGCAAGCTCAAGGAGTTGAAGATTGCCGAATACGCCCTGCCCAAGGGGAGTGTGGTCGAGGATACCGTAGCGGCCAAACTCTCGAAATATTCCCATTACATCGAGTTGCTCGTGGCGGGTATCGTACTGCTGGTACTGCTGCTGGTTTTCGTCGCGGCGCTTTTCCTGCGCACGCGGCGTCTCAAGCGCACGCTCGAAGAGCGCGAAGGACAGCTGGTGGTCGCCCGCGAGAAGGCCGAAGAGTCCGACATGCTCAAATCGGCGTTCCTGGCCAATATGAGCCATGAGATCCGCACGCCGCTCAACGCCATCGTGGGCTTCTCGTCGCTGATGCAGGGCGAAGAACTTTCACAGGAGGAACGTGCCGAGTACTGCGCCATCGTGGTCAACAATTCCGAGATGCTGCTCACGCTGCTGAACGACATCCTCGACATTTCGTCGCTCGAATGCGGCAAGATCAAGTTCAACTGCTCGTCCGAGGAGATCGTGCAGGTCTGCCAGCATGTGCTCATGACGACCGCCCATACGCGGCAGGAAGGTGTCGAGGGGCGTCTCGAATGTGCCGTGGGTTCCTACATGCTTGTAACCGATGTCCACCGCTTGTCGCAGATTCTGATCAACCTGCTCACCAACGCCGGCAAGTTCACTTCCCAGGGGAGTATCACACTCGGCGTGGAGATAGACGAGGCACACCGCGAAGTGCTCTTTTCGGTAGCCGATACGGGCCCCGGCATTCCGCTCGACAAACAGGAGATGGTCTTCAACCGTTTCGAGAAACTCGACGGCAACAAGAAGAAAGGCACGGGCCTCGGCCTTGCCATCTGCCGCCAGATAGCCATGATCTTCGGTGGCCGCATCTGGGTCGATCCGACCTATACCGCCGGTGCGCGTTTTGTCTTTGCCCATCCGATCGACATTCGTTTCCCCGAGGATGGAGAGAACCGTGAGGGGGGGGGATTTGAGCCCTCTGGAAGCGCCCGGATCCTCAAGGTGACGGGGGAAGGCCGCCTCGTTTGCGATCGGAAATGAGCCCTCTGAGTGTGGAATTTCCGCTTGGTTCCAGCTTGTTCCGCAGATGTGTAGAACACCGCGTGAGGCGGGGTGTATGATGCGGTGGACAGCGTTGCCGCGATATGGCAAAAAGACCCGTACGGGTCTTTTTTTTTGTGCCTTCCCGTCGGAGATGCTTCCCCCGAAGTTATGGCTTCCCGGCCGGAAATGTGCCCGTTTCGGATAATATTCCGGCCGGATTTGCTGTAACCTTCCTGGTGCATTTTTTCGCCTGCCCGGACTTGTTTTGTTACCTTTGCGCCGCGAAGCCGGGGCAGTTGCCTCCAATGCGTTCGGATGCGCCGATTACGGCTCCGGCCGTCGCAAGACCCCGGGGCAGGCGGAGTTGCCGGGGCGATGTGGAATTATTCTACATCCGTGTGGAATTATTCTACATATTTTTGTATATATTTGATTGGGTATTTGGTAGATATTTTGCTGTCAATAAATGTTTTAAAGGGCTGCCTGCAATTCTGGCGCAAGGTTTGAACCTCGTTTTGCTGCCCCCAATTATATTTAGTGCTTTATGAAATTTGATAAATTGAAACCGAATTTGCAGGAGCTGAACCTGAACGGTGTGAAAAAAGCGGCCTCCCGTGTCGCCCATGTCCGGATAAGACTGAGCCGAGGCCAGTGGATCGGAGTCATTGCCGGCCTTGTGGTCGTGACGGTGTTGCTCGTCATCCTGCTCCGGCCGCGTCCCGCCGCAGTCGTCCTGCCTGTCGTGGCGGTGGAACCCGTAACGACCGAAGACGTCAATATCTATGGCGATTACGTTGGCCGCATCCGCGCCCAGCAGTTCGTTGAAATCCGCGCCCGCGTCGAGGGCTACCTCGAAAAGATGCTCTTCGCCGAAGGTACCTACATCAGGAAGGGGCAAACCCTCTTCGTGATCGACCCCCGGGTCTACCGTGCGCGCGTGGACAAGGCCAAGGCGCAGCTGAACAAGGCCCGGGCGCAGGCGCTGAAAGCCAAGCGCGACCTCGACCGTATCCGTCCGCTCTTTGAACAGAGTGCCGCCAGCCAGCTCGAACTCGACAATGCCACGGCGGCTTACGAGAGTGCCGTGGCCGATGTGGCCGTCGGCGAGGCCGACCTCACGCAGGCGCAGATGACCCTGGGCTATACCTCCGTGCAGTCGCCTATTTCGGGTTATATCTCCGAACGCAACGCCGACATCGGTACGCTCGTGGGGCCGAGCGGCAAATCGCTGCTCGCCACGGTCGTGAAGAGCGATACCGTGCGTGTCGATTTCAGCATGACGGCCCTCGACTACCTGCGCAGCAAGGCGCGCAACGTCAACCTCGGGCACCGCGATTCGACCCGCAAGTGGGATCCCTACATCACCGTGACCCTGGCCGACGGCTCGGAATACCCCTACCGCGGCCTGGTAGATTTCGCCGATCCGCAGGTCGACCCGCAGACGGGTACCTTCTCCGTGCGAGCCGAGATGGCCAACCCCGACCACATCCTGCTGCCGGGGCAGTTCACCAAGGTGCGGCTGCTGCTCGACGTGCGTGAGGATGCCGTTGTCGTGCCGTCGAAGGCTATCGAGATCGAGAAGGGCGGCGCCTACATCTACGTGGTGCGCCCCGACAGCATCGTCGAGAAGCGTTTTGTCGAGACGGGCCCCGAATGGGGCAACAACATCGTCGTCGAACGCGGCCTGGTGCGGGGCGAGGATATCGTCGTCGAGGGCTACCATAAACTCCAGCACGGCATGAAAGTCGAACCGGTCGCTCCGCGCCGCGATGAAGAGCCCGAAAAACAACAGTAGCCTATGAAAGCGGACTTCTTTATCGACAGGCCCGTCTTTTCGACGGTGCTGTCCATCATCATCGTGATCGTGGGTTTCATCGGCCTGGCACTGCTGCCTGTCGACCAGTATCCCCAGATCGTACCTCCCGTAGTGCGTATCTCGGCGTCGTACCCAGGTGCCGATGCGCAGACCGTGACGCAGGCTGTGGCTACGCCCATCGAGCAGGAGCTGAACGGTACTCCCGGCATGATCTACATGGAGTCGTCGAGCTCCAACTCGGGCGGTTTCTCCGCCACGGTGACCTTCGACATTTCGACGGATCCCGACCTGGCAGCCGTGGATATCCAGAACCGCCTGAAAAAGGCCGAGGCGCGCCTTCCTGCCGAAGTGGTGCAGAACGGCATCTCGGTCGAGAAGCAGGCGGCCAGCAAACTGATGACCATAACCCTGCTTTCGTCCGACCCCAAGTTCGATGAAATCTACCTTTCGAACTATGCGACGCTCAACGTGCTGGACATGTTGCGCCGCGTTCCCGGAGTGGGCAGCGTTTCGAACGTCGGCAGCCGTTATTACGCCATGCAGATATGGGTCATGCCCGACAAACTGGCCGACCTGGGGCTGACGGTCAAGGATTTGCAGACGGCGCTCAAAGACCAGAACCGCGAGTCTGCCGCCGGCGTGCTGGGGCAGGCCCCCATGAACGGCATCGACGTGACGATCCCCATCACGGCGCAGGGGCGTCTGTCGTCTGTCAGCGAATTCGAGGACATCGTCGTGCGGGCCAACCCCGACGGGTCGATCATCCGCCTGAAAGACGTGGCGCGTATCTCGCTCGAAGCTTCGTCCTATAATACCGAGAGCGGCATCAACGGCGGGAACGCCGCCGTGCTGAATATCAACATGCTGCCCGGAGCCAATGCCATGGAGGTGGCGGCGCTGGTTAAGGCGGCCATGGAGGAGATCAGCCACAACTTCCCCGAGGGCATCGGCTACGAGATTCCGTTCGACATGACGACCTACATTTCGGAGTCGATCCATCATGTCTACCAGACGTTGTTCGAAGCGTTGCTGCTGGTGATTCTCGTGGTCTTCCTCTCGTTGCAGAGCTGGCGCGCCACGATCATCCCGATCGTCGCCGTGCCCATCTCGCTGATCGGTACCTTCGGCGTGATGCTCGTTTTCGGGTTTTCGCTCAACATGCTGACGCTGTTGGGGCTCATTCTCGCCATCGGCATCGTGGTCGACGACGCCATCGTCGTCGTGGAGAATGTCGACCGCATCATGAACGAGGAGCATCTCTCGCCCTACGAGGCTACTAAAAAGGCGATGTCCAACCTGAGCGGGGCGCTGATCGCCATGTCGCTGGTATTGTGCGCCGTGTTTGTCCCGGTGAGTTTCCTTTCGGGCATTACGGGTCAGCTCTACCGCCAGTTCACCATCACCATCGCCGTGTCGGTGGTCATCTCGACCGTCGTGGCGCTGACGCTCAGCCCCGTGATGTGCGCGCTTTTTCTGCGTCCCGAAGGCGAGGGGAAGAAAAACCGCTTTTTCCGCCGCATCAACCTCTCCCTGGCGACGGGCAACAAGTTTTACGGCCGCATGATCCAGGGGGCGCTGAAACATTCGCGCCGCATGTTCGCCGCCTTCGGCATCGTGCTGATCGGCATCTGGCTGATGAACAGGCTCGTGCCGCAAAGTTTCATGCCGCAGGAAGACCAGGGCTACTTCACCGTCGAACTGGAGTTGCCCGAGGGGGCGACGATCGAACGTACCCGCGAGGTGACCGACCGCGCGATGAAGTTCCTGATGGCCGACCCCGACGTGGAGTACGTGCTCAACGTCACGGGTTCCAGTCCCCGCGTGGGTACCAACCAGGCGCGCAGCCAGCTGACCGTGATCCTCAAACCGTGGGGCGACCGCGACTCCGAGGGGCTGAGCTCCGTGATGCAGCGCGTGCGCACCGAACTCTCGCGCTACCCCGAAAGCAAGGTATACCTCTCGACGCCCGCCGTGATTCCCGGCCTGGGCAACTCGGGCGGTTTCGAGATGGTGCTCGAAGCGCGGGGCAATACGACCTATCAGGATTTGCAGCATGCCGTGGATACGCTGATGTATTACGCTTCGCAATGTCCCGAATTTACGGGGCTGGCATCGTCCATGCAGGGCGACATCCCGCAGCTCTATTTCGACGTCGACCGCGACAAGGCGCAGCTGCTGGGTGTATCGATGTCCGACATCTTCTCGACGATGAAGGCCTTTACGGGGTCGATCTACGTCAATGACTTCAATATGTTCAACCGCATCTACCGCGTTTACATCCAGGCCGAGGCTCCCTACCGTGCGCAGCGCGATAACCTGAACCTCTTTTTCGTCCGCGGCGCGGGCGGTGTGATGATTCCGATCACTTCGCTCGGAACGACGCACTACACGACGGGTGCCGGGAATATCAAGCGTTTCAACATGTTCAATTCGGCTACCATTACCGGTGAGGCCGCACACGGTTACAGTTCGGGGCAGGCGATGGGCGTACTGGAAGAGCTCGTCCGAAAGCACTTGCCCGCGTCGGTCGGCGTCGAGTGGAGCGGCCTTTCCTACCAGGAAAAGCATGTCGGCGGGCAGACCGGCCTGGTACTGGCGCTGGCCTTCCTGTTCGTCTTCCTGTTCCTCGCGGCGCAGTACGAAAGCTGGTCGGTGCCCGTGGCCGTCATCCTGTCGCTCCCTGTGGCCGGTATCGGCGCCTACCTGGGTATCTGGATCTGCGGGCTGGAGAACAATATCTATTTTCAGATCGGACTGGTGATGCTCGTGGGCCTGGTGGCCAAGAACGCCATCCTGATCGTGGAATTTGCCAAGGAAGAGGTTGAGAAAGGCCGTGACGTGGTCTCCGCTGCGCTCACGGCGGCGCACCTGCGTTTCCGCCCGATCGTCATGACCTCGCTGGCCTTCATCCTCGGCCTGCTGCCGCTGGTCTTCGCTTCGGGGCCGGGCTCGGCGAGCCGCCAGGGGATCGGGACGGGCGTCTTTTTCGGCATGCTGGTCGCCATTACGGTAGGCATTGTCTTCGTGCCCTTCTTCTTCGTGTGGATTTACCGGATTAAAGAAAAACTGAAACGATGAAACGACTTGCGATATTACTTATGATATTGGCCGCTGCCGCTGGATTGGGCTCCTGCTCGGCCGTGCGTCACTGCAAGGCGCCCGAGGTCGACTTCCCGGCGGCTATCGCCGGGGGTGCTGCGGCCGATTCGCTCGCCATCGCCGACATGGAGTGGTGGCGGTTTTATGGCGATTCGACCCTGTGCAACATCATCCGTCATACGTTGGCCAACAACAAGGACATGCTTGCCGCGGCGGCGCGTGTCGAACGTATGCGCCAGCTCTACCGTATTGGCAAGGCCGGACGCCTGCCGTCGGTGTCGGGAACGGTCTACGCCGATCACGAAACCAACGACTATGCGGGCGAGGAGCCGAGCCGCGACCCCGAACTCGGCGCCAAGGCTACCGTGAGCTGGGAGCTCGACCTGTGGGGAAACCTGCGCTGGGCCAAACGCAAAGGCGGTGCCGAATACCTCGCATCGGTCGAGGACAGGCGTGCGATGCAGATGACGCTCGTCGCGGAGGTCGCCGCCGCCTATTTCCGGTTGATGGCGCTCGACAACGAGCTTTCCATCGTGCGGCGTACGCTCATCACGCGCAGCGAGGGCGCTTACCAGGCGCAGTTGCGTTTCGAGGGCGGCCTCACCTCTGAAACGGTCTTCCAGCAGGCGAAAGTGGAGTACGCCTCTACGGCGGCGCTGATCCCCGACCTCGAACGCAAGATCGAGGTCATGGAGAACAGCATTTCCCTGCTCATGGGTGAAAATCCCGACTGGCGGGTCGTGCGCAGCAAGATGAATACCGAGGCGGAGTTCGCCGAATCGCTTCCCGTGGGGTTGCCGTCGGAATTGCTCCTGCGGCGTCCCGACGTGCGGGCTTCGGAGCAACAGCTCCGTGCGGCGATGGCAGCCGCGGGCATGGCCTACGCCGACCGGTTCCCGCGCATCGTGTTCAACCTGACGGGCGGATGGGAAAACAACGATGTGAGCGGGTTTTTCCGTTCGCCGTTCTCGTATGTCGCCGGTACGCTCGCCTCGCCGGTCTTCGGGTTCGGCCGCAAGCAGGCCAGGTACAAGGCCGCGCTGGCCGCCTACGACGAGGCCCGGCTGGGGTATGAACAGAAGGTGCTGACGGTTTTCAAGGAGGCCAACGATGCCGTGGTCAGCTACCGCAGCGTCCGCCGGACGGCCGCGTTGAAGGTTAACCTGCGCGACGCAGCCCGGAAATACGTCGAACTCGCCCAACTGCAATACCGGGGCGGGAGCATCAATTATATCGACGTGCTGGATGCCCAGCGCCGTTATTTCGACGCCCAGATCGGGGTCAGCAATGCCGTGCGCGACGAACACCTGGCTCTGGTCGACCTTTACAAAGCTCTGGGTGGCGGCTGGGCGGAATAACCCTGCCGGCTTCTTTGGTTTATCGGTATGCCCGGATCCCTGCGGATCCGGGCTTTTTATTTCCGGGACGCCGTTTCGGGGAAGATGTCACGAAAACTCTTTTTGCCATGCTCCTACGAAACGTCCTTTCCCGGGAAAGTTCTTACCGCCGGGCCGTGATTCGGAGTCAGGGAATCGGAATAGTGCCGGCCTGCCGATGCCCTTGTGCGGGTCAGATCAATCCCTGGCTTTTTTCTTCCCCCATTTGGGGCGGATGTCGAGGAATATTTCGAAATTTATCCCCGGCATGGGGCGTCCCAGCACGGAAACATACTCTTCGTCGAAGAGGTTTTTGACGGCGGCCTTGACCGAAAGATCGGCCCAGCGCGCGGAAAACAGCTTTTCGAGTGTCACGTCGTTCATCAGGTAGTAGGGGACGTTGCCCGTGTAGGTGAAGGCGTTGCTCGTCATGGTGAACCGCTCGCTGTAATAGCACCACTTGTATAGCAGGCGCCAGCTTTTGTAGGCCAGACGCCCCGTCACCGCGGCCGAATATACGGGCACGTAGGGGAGTTGCCTGCCCAATGACCGGTCGCCCTTGCTGAACGCTTCGCCCCGGTTGACCGAGGGCGTCCACGAGAAGTTGCCGTCCAGCCCCAGCTGCCACTCCTTGGAGAGCATACGGTCGTACCCGGCTTTCAGTTCCACGCCGTAAGCGTGTACGTCCTTCATGTTGAGCGGCGTCCAGTAGTTGGTGTTGCCGCCCAGCGGCAGCCAGAGAATCCAGTCGTCGATGTAGGAATCGAACCATGTCGCCTCGCCGTGCAGCGAATATACTCCTTCCTTCCCTATGGCAAACGATATCCCGCCGTCGTACGAGAACCCCGATTCCGGCACGAGGTCGGTGTTCCCGCCCGGCTGGAAGTAGAGGTCGTTGAGCGTGGGATAACGGTAGTTGCGCGATACGGAGGCTTTTGCCCGGATCGTCCCGCGTTTCGAGATCAGGTAGTCCGCATAGAACGCCGGGATGAGCGGCGTCCACTGCGCGCCGTACATCTCTTCGCGCAGCGTGACGGACAGCCCCAGCCGTTCGGTGGGCATCCATTTGGCCGTGATGCTGGTCGAAAGCTCCGTGCGCGCGTGGTTGTATCCGATGGTCTTTCGGTTCATGTCCTGCGAGATGATCCTGCGGTCGTTGTTCGTGACGAAATGCTGGTGCAGGTCGGCCTGTGCCGTGAAGAGCCATTTGTGGCCTATGTAGTACTCCCCTTCGCCCGAGACGAAGAGCGTGTGGTACCAGTTCCGGGAGTTGGTCATGTATTCCAGTTTCCCGTTGCCCACGTCGTTGGCGTAGTCGTAGGCGAACCAACTGTAAATGTATCCGGCCTTGGCCGCGACTTTCCAGTTCCGGCGCAGGTGATCCCACGACAGCACGCTGCGCAGCGTGCGTTCGCGCTGTTCGTTGATGAATTTCTTCGGATCGCCGTAATCGGTCGTCATGCGCCCCAGCCCGCGCTTCGAGGCGATCAGCCAGGCGTTCAGGCCGAACCGGTCTCCGTTGCCCGTGTTGTAATAGGCCTCCTGCAACAGGTGGAAGTCGCGGAAAGCTCCGTCGTCGTGCTTTTCGCGGGGATAGTACGAACCGATGATGTTGTGCTCGTCGTCGTAGATGTTTTCCTTCTTGTCGTGGTTCCGGTAGGAATATTCGTTGGGGGACGACGAATATACCACGCGCGTGGAGGTCTGCCAGCGGTCGTTGCCGTAGGTGAGACGCAGGAATTCGTCCGTCGTCCAGAATGACCCGATGCCCTGGGTGTATTGCAGCCCGAAGCCCTGCGTATCGGCGGGTTTGGTCGCCAGCATGACCGCACCGCCCAGGCCGCCGCCCGTGACGTTGACCGACGAGGTGCCGTGCAGCAGTTGTGCGTCGTCGACGAAGTAGGAGGGAATCATCGAGAAATCGGTCATGCCCAGCATCGGCGAGTTGATACGCATGCCGTTCCACACCACCTGCGTATGCGAAGGGCCCGTGCCGCGGAATGCGACCGTCGAAAGCGTCGCCCGTCCGTATTGCTTGATGAAGATTGACGAATTGAATGTCAGCACGTCGGCCATCGACAGGGCAATGTTCTCGTGCAGGACGAGCGTGTCGAGCTGCGTTTTCTGAACGCCTATTTCTTTCATGGGCTTCACGCCCGTCACCCCGACTGCGCGGATGGGCAACACCAGCGACGGATTCTCGTTCCACCACCCTCCGTCCGACTGCGCCTTGTCCTGGGCGGCGGCGCTCCACCAGAGGGCGATGCTGAACAGCGGAATTAGGAGTCTCTTCATTGCTTCGCGTGTTTGTCGGGTTATCGTTTCCAGCAGAAGGCGCCCGGGGTAACGCCCGCGTAAAATTCGTCTACCGCGTCGCCGTCGGCCGTATAGCGGTAGACGATCCCCTGCTGCTGGTAGTCGAGGGCGTCGGCCACGTAAACGTCGCCGTTGTCCGGGTCGACCGTCAGCCCGTAATATTTCGTCTCCCGGTATTCGAGGAACGGGCGCGCCGGGAGCTGCTCGGCAGCTACGGGCATGCGCCAGACATCCTTGTTGATCCAGTACAGCGTGTCGCGCGTGCCGTTGAGCTGCACTTCCGAGGGTGCATCCCCCTCTCTGAAACGGAACTGCTTTTCCAGGCGGAACGAGGCGGCGTCGATGCGGTACAGTGCCGGAACATCATATCCGTAGGGGCTGCCTTCGTAACCGCCGTCGGTGATCGTCCACAACTTGTCGTTGGCATCCAGTACCAGCGATGTGGGTTGTACGCCGACGACCAGTTCGTCCACCACCCTGTCGGTTCGGGTGTCGATCTTCAGCAGCCGGTTCTGGTACGACCAGCAGTTCACGTAGACGTATTGCCCGTACTGTACCATCTGCTCGGTCGATCCCGATCCGGGTGTCATGCCGGGACACTCGATGTAGCCCGTGATCTCGTACCGCCTGGGGTTGACGATGAAAATGCGGTTGTCCCAGAGCTGGGTCACATAGGCCTTTTCGTCGGAGACGAAGTGGATGTACCGCGGCGAGGTGAGGTTCGTGATGCGGCCCACCTCCTTGAATGTACGGAGGTCGATTGCGAAGACGACATGCGAATTGTTCACGACGATCCATCCCAAATCGTTGTGGATGGTCATCGACTGTGCCACGTCGCCCAGCTTCATGGCGTTGGCACGGTAGAAAACCTCGTTCTCGACCTTTTTCGTTGCCGGGTCGTAATAGGAGAGCGTGGCGTTGCCGTACTGGAAATTTCCCTCGTTGGTGATGAACAACCCCGGCCCCGTCGCGGCGAACTCTTCCATGTCTGCGTAGTCCCACTTCATGCAGCCGCCCAGTGCCGGCAGGCACAGGATCACGGGCAGGATATGTCGTAAAATCCGTTTCATGCGTCGAAAATTAAAGAAACGGCCCGCCCCACCTCTTCCCTGGTACGGGGCTGCAGCCGGCTGCATCGGATGTCCGGTGCGGCCTTCGTATTTGTCAAACTGATTTTACATCCGGGAATATGCCTTGCCGGCAGGCTCTTCATGCCGATCACGATCCATTCCCCTGGATTGTAAAATCATTGCAACGGCAGGTCTTCTGACTCGTTCCCGTCGAGACGCCTTCCCGGCCGGACTGGGGCCAGTGGCAAAAGATTGTCAGGACTTGTTGTGCCATTTCGGGTGGCAGGAACTCACAGCAGAGGGAACTGTTGCCGATTTTCACGGCATTCCCTTTTAATCGGTCTGGGGGTTGCGGAACCCCTTTGCGAACCATTGCGCAACAAAAGTATAAAAAATTCGGGTTCGCAAGGTCTTATAACGAAAAAAGGTCGCCGTATGGCGACCTTTCCGAGCCGAAACCGGGACTTGAACCCGGGACCTCTTCATTACGAGTGAAACGCTCTACCAACTGAGCTATTTCGGCTTACCGAGAACATTAAGTTCTCTTTGGGACTGCAAATATCTGAAAAAAATATTTTTCTCGCAACAATTTTCCGAAAATTCTCGCATTTCTTGCTATATTCGCGTCAAAACTAACCGAAAACAGACCGGGCTATGATTACTTTCCTGGGGTGCCTGGCGCTCCTCGTGGCAGCATATTTCACCTACGGACGCTATCTCGAACGCCTGTGCGGCGTGGATGTTGCGCGGCCTGTGCCTTCGGCCACGTCGTTCGACGGGGTGGATTATATCCCGATGCCGATGTGGAGGACTTTCCTCATACAACTGCTCAATATCGCGGGGTTGGGGCCGATCTTCGGTGCCGTACTGGGCGCGGCATACGGCCCCGTGGCATTCTTGTGGATCACCTTCGGCGGTATCTTCATGGGGGCGGCGCACGACTTCATCGCCGGGATCGTCTCGCTGCGCAGCAACGGTGCGAGTTTGCCCGAGACTGTCGGCACCTACCTCGGGCCGGGGGTAAAGCAGCTTATGCGGGTCTTTTCCGTGGGACTGATGGTGCTCGTCGGTGCCGTCTTCCTGTCGCAGCCCGCTCAGCTGATCGCCAACCGTATCGACGCCCCGGCACTGTCGGGGATTGCCTTCGGCGGGTTCTCCTGGTTGCTACTCATCATTCTGGGTGTTATCCTGATCTATTATATCGTGGCGACATTGCTGCCCGTGGACAAGATCATCGGCCGTATCTATCCGGTTTTCGGCTGCGCACTGCTTTTCATGGCGCTGGGAATCCTCGCTGTGCTGCTTTTCAGCGGTAAATACACGATCCCAGAGTTTACCTCCCTGGAAAATTGCATCGCCGATCCGGAGCGGTTTCCGATCCTGCCGATGCTCTTTACGACCATCGCCTGCGGCGCTATTTCGGGCTTCCATGCGACCCAGTCGCCGCTGATGGCACGCTGCCTGCGCTCCGAACGGCAGGCCCGCCCCGTGTTTTACGGCGCCATGATCTCCGAGAGCATCATCGCGCTGATATGGGCGGCCATCGCCATGGCCTTCTGGAACGGTGCCTCCGGGCTGAATGCCGCGATTGCGGAATATGGCGGGCAGGCGGCCGTGATGGTCGATGTCATCGCCCGCACTACGCTGGGCGAAGTGCTGGCCGGACTGGTGATTTTCGGGGTCGTGGCCTGCGCCATCACCTCGGGCGATACGGCGTTCCGTTCGGCACGGCTGATCGTGGCCGATTTCATGGGGCTCGAACAGCGCAGCCTGCGCAAGCGAATCTATATCAGCATCCCGCTCTTCGCTGCGGGGCTGGTCATTATTTTCTGCCTGCCGTTCGAGGCCATGTGGAGCTATTTCGCATGGATGAACCAGACACTGGCGATGGTCACGCTGTGGATGATTACGGCCTACCTAAACAAACGGGGCCGTAACCGCTGGGTGGGGCTCCTGCCGGCGCTGGTCATGACCTACGTCTGCATGTCCTATGTCTTTATATCGCCGCTTATGTGCGGCATGCGCGACCGGGCAGCGGCCTACCTGCTGGGCGGCGCGCTGACACTCGCTATACTGATAACCATGATTTTTAAAATGCGCCGCGATGCAAAAAGCATATCTTAACCCCACGCCCGACCAGACTTTCGAAATCGTCGGCGACGGGCCGTATAATTTCACCAGGGTTTTGGCACACACCCGTGAGCTGGAGGCCGCCGGGAATGTCGAAGATGCCTGCAATGAACGTTACCAGGCATTCCAGCGGCTTGCGGGGTTGCTGCCCGAGGACGAAGAGATCAACCTCGAATGGAGCCACCGCAATTCGCAGGCTGCGCTCGAACTGATCCGTGCCTCGGCCATCGACCACTTCCTGATCAACGATTTCGAGATGTCTGCGGCACTGCTGGAGATGCTCCTGGAGCTGGATCCCGAAGACCACCTCGAGGGGAGCGAACTGCTGGCGTTCGATTACCTGGCGATGGACGAGCAGGAGTTGTTCGACGAGGTGATAAACGACGTTTCGGACAAATGTGCCAGCCGCGGGATATTGCTGCTTTGGTCGGCATTCCGCCGTGACGGGAAATTCCCCGAAGGGGAGTTGCTGCATTTCAAGACACGGTTTGCGCCTTTCTTCCGGGAATTTACGGCCGCGGAACACCCTGCCGACGATGCTTACCTGCGCGATATCGAAAGCGAACGCCCCTCCGTGCAGGCGCAGGCGCGCGAACTTTGGTTGCAGACCGAGAACCTGTGGGTATTGTGGCCCGGGTTTATCGCTGCGCTGCAGGCTGCGCAGTAGGCCGCAGGTGTGTCCGCTATTCTTCGCAGGCTTCGGCAGGGCGGGGTTGTTGCCGACTGCGATCCGCATAGGCCATGCGACGTTTGAAATGTCCTTCGGTGGCGCGTTTGTAGCCCTCGGTGTGCTTCTCTTGGTATAGGCTGGCAGGTGCCCGGTTCCCCGTGCGAGCCCGTTGCGCTTATTTCTCTTTTTTGTTACGAACCAGCTCTTTGAAGCAGTGCCGGCAGATGGCTTCGTAGGAGTCCGTTTCACCCAGTACGACCAGCTTTTCGTCCTGTGTGAGGCGGTGCGAGTGATGGGCAAGGTTGCCGCAGCGGACGCAGATGGCGTGTACCTTGGTGACATATTCGGCCGTGGCCATCAGCGCTGGCATCGGCCCGAAGGGTTTGCCGGTGTAGTCCATGTCCAGCCCTGCGACGATGACCCGCACGCCGCTGTCGGCCAGCTCGCGGCAGACCTCGACGATGCTCTCGTCGAAGAATTGCGCTTCGTCGATGCCCACGACGTCGACCTCCGAGGTCATCAGCAGGATGTTGCGCGGCGAGTCGACCGGCGTGGAGCGGATGGCGTTGGCGTCGTGCGAGACCACCTCCTCTTCCGAATAGCGTACGTCGATGCGGGGTTTGAATATCTCGACTTTCTGGTTTGCGTACCTGGCGCGTTTGAGGCGGCGTATCAGCTCCTCGGTCTTACCCGAGAACATCGAGCCGCAGATCACTTCGATCCAGCCCTTGCGGCTGGCATTTTCCAAAAACATAAGTTCCCAATCGTGTTTCTTAATCTTGTTTCAGTCCTGTTCCCCGCTGCGGCGCTGCAGTTTGGCTTCCCTCTTATTCGCAGTCGTCGATGCGGGTAATCCGTGCGCCGAGGGCGTTCAGACGCCCGTCGATGTCCTTGTAGCCGCGGTCGATCTGGTCGATGTTCTGGATCGTCGAAACCCCTTCGGCCGACATGGCGGCGATCAGCAGCGCCACACCCGCACGTATGTCGGGCGAGGTCATGCGCGTGGCCCGCAGGCGGATGCGGTGGTCGTGACCGATGACCGTGGCACGGTGCGGGTCGCAGAGGATGATCTGCGCCCCCATGTCGATCAGCTTGTCGACGAAGAACAGGCGGCTTTCGAACATCTTCTGGTGGATCAGCACGGCGCCTTTGGCCTGCGTCGCCACCACGAGGAAGATCGACAGCAGGTCGGGTGTAAGCCCCGGCCACGGGGCGTCGGCGATCGTCATGATCGACCCGTCGAGGAAGGTGTCGATGCTGTAATGTTCCTGCTGCGGGATATAGATGTCGTCGTCGCGCTGCTCGAACCGGATGCCCATGCGGGCGAACTGCGCCGGGATGATGCCCAGGTTCTCGAACGATACGTTGCGGATCGTCAGTTCCGACTGGTTCATGGCGGCCATGCCGATGAAGCTGCCCACCTCGATCATGTCGGGCAGCAGCGTGTGCTCCGTGCCGCCGAGCGACTCGACGCCCTCGATGGTCAGCAGGTTCGAGGCGATGCCCGAGATGCGTGCGCCCATGCGGTTGAGCATCTTGCACAGCTGTTGCAGGTAGGGCTCGCAGGCGGCGTTGTAGATCGTCGTGAAGCCCTTGGCCATCACGGCGGCCATCACGATGTTGGCCGTACCGGTCACCGATGCTTCGTCCAGCAGCATGTAGGTTCCTTTCAACTCGCGGCCTTCGACCATGAAAAATTCGTCGGCGATGTCGAAATCGAACTTCGCACCCAGCTTCTGGAACCCGAGGAAGTGGGTATCCAGCCTCCGCCGGCCGATTTTGTCGCCGCCGGGTTTGGGTATGTAACCCACGCCGAAGCGCGCCAGCATGGGGCCGATGAGCATCACCGAGCCGCGCAGGCGCGTGCAGCGTTGCCGGTAGTCCTCCGTGCGGAGGTAGTCGAAATCTATTTCGCGGGCGCAAAAACTGTATGTATCCTCCGCGAGTTGTTCGACCTCGACGCCCATGCGCCGCAGCAGTTCGATGAGCTGCATGACGTCGAGGATCTGGGGAATGTTGTGCACCGTGACCCGTTCGGGGGTCAGCAGCGTGGCGCAGAGTATCTGCAACGCTTCGTTCTTGGCGCCCTGGGGCGTGATGCTGCCGTGGAGCCGGTGGCCTCCTTCGACTTTGAAAATCGCCATAATCCGTGAAAATTAACGGCAGGAACCGTTTCCCGCCGTAAGCCGCCCCTTGTCGTGCGGACATGCCCCGTGCGGGCATGCTGCTTTGCCGGCGGCCACTCTCTCGTTGACAAAGATAAAAAGATTTCATGCTTTTTACCCGGCTTTTTGAAATATTTTCTTGAAAAATTTTTGCGGATAACTTTTTTGTTGTACTTTTGCAATCCGTAAAAATGTCTGAAACAACAAAAATTATATAGCTATGGCAATGAAGAGAACTTACCAGCCCTCGCGCCGGAAGAGAATCAACAAGCACGGTTTCCGCAGCCGTATGGCTACGGCGAACGGCCGCAAGGTGCTGGCTGCACGTCGCGCAAAAGGTCGCAAGAAGCTGACCGTATCGGACGAGTCGACGTTCAAGTACGCTTAATTCCTGCGGGAAAATGACTAAGAGGTCGGCTTTCGTGCCGGCCTTTTTTATTGGTTCAGATGATGCTGACGATACGATGGGCCTGTGAGGCCGATTGCGCCCTGATACGCCGCCTTGCCGACGAGGTGTTCCCTGCGACCTACCGTGGGATCATCACTCCGTCGCAGATGGAGTATATGATGGAGTGGATGTACGGGGCGGAGGTGCTTGCGCGCGAGATGTGCGGGGAGTTCGCCTGGTTCATCGCCTCGGCCGACGGCGAACCGTGCGGTTACCTTTCGGTGCAGCACGAGGCCGAAGACCTTTTCCATTTGCAGAAAATCTATGTCCTTCCCCGCTTCCAGGGAATCGGCGCCGGGGAATTCCTGTTCCGCCATGCCGTGGAATATATCCGTTCGGTGCATCCTGCGCCTTGCCGCATGGAGCTGAACGTCAACCGCAACAACCGGGCGCTGCACTTTTACGAGCGGATGGGGATGCGCAAACTGCGCGAAGGCGATTTCCCGATCGGTGACGGATATTATATGAACGACTATATCATGGGGTTGGATATAAAGTAGGGCCGGCGCGTCGCTGCTGCGGTTCGCAAGATAAAAACGGATGCCTTTGTGGGTGTCCGTTTTTTCGCTTGGAGGCCGGTCGCAGGTGATTTGGTGCGGCTCTTGGCCCCTCCCGGGCTGCCGGAGTCTTCGGTGGCGGGGCTGTTGCCCGATGCCGGCATCCGGCTCCCCTGATGCCGGGGCGCGCTATCTGGCTGCGTTGCCTCCGGAACGGCCTATTTCGCCGTGTCGGTCTTGAACAGGTCGATTTCTCCGCGTTCGACTTTGCCGTACATGTCTGCCAGGTTGGCGATGACGGGCGAGATGTATTCGAGCGTGTCGGTGACGGCCTGCTTGTCACCCTCGCCCTTGATGCGGTAAAGCATCGCCGCGTAGAGTGCCCGGAAACAGAGTTCCGTGTCGTTCATGCCGGGATTGCCCACGACGGCGCGCAGACGAGGCAACTCGGGCTCCAGTTTCGCGTAGGTCTGGCGGTAATGTTCGCCGACGGACAGCTTCATCAATTGCAGGTGCAGGTCGTGCAGGTCGCCGATCAGGTGGAGCGTATGCTCCAGGTGCCCTTTCTCGTCCTTGCCTTCCTGGTGCAGGAGGTTGGCGATGTCCATGTACCACAGCAGGTAGACGTGCTTCTGCTCCTCGGCGATGTCCTTGCGGGGGGCGATCAGTGTCGAGAAGATCGCCTCGGGACTGAATTGCAGCGCCCGCAGCAGGTCTTCCAACTGCCAGAGGTAAAGAATGTATTCGGCGATGTTCTCCCGCCGCTTGGCCTGTGCTATATCCATGTCGTATGCGTTTTTTTGTGTAACCTGTCGTGTGCTTTCGTGCAGGATGCGGTTATGTGTTTTCTCTGCAAAAAAGCAATCTCGAGTACCTTTGGGTGACAAAAGGTAGCTAAAACTATCTGCAAGCCGTTTTGGCGGAGCGTTCGTGGTTTTTTCCCGAACGGCTGCGGTTTCCGCCCGTCTGCTCCGGGCGCCCGTTGCCGCGTCTGCTTTTATCCCGCTGCAAACGGAATGCAGGGATTTATACGTAGCCGTTATTTAATCCACTTCTGCGGCCCCGTGCGGTGCTTGAGAAAGTATTGTTGTGATTTGAGCAGGTTGCGTGATTGCAGCACCATGTTTTTGGTTTCGGTGAGGATCGTCAGGTACAACATGCTGGCCTTGGTATTCGAGCGGGCTTCGTTGATGCGCGAGAGCTCCGATTTAATGGCTTCGGCGATCGACTCGAACAACTGGTCGCGCAGCGTGAGCACCATCTCGATTTCGGAGAAATCGCCGTCGCGCAGCATCTGGTTGATATGGCGGTAGATCGACTCCACGTCGTCGTTGATTGACATGAGGTCTTTGGCCTGCTCCTTCGAAAGCCCTTCGTGGTTGTTGTCGATGTGCTCGAACGCCGGACGCGTGATGTGCATCAGCGCCTTGGTCATTTCGTTGAGGTAGTCGACCACCTGTACGTAGTAGTGGGCCGTGTTGACATCGCTGCTCTGGAGTTTCTTGAGGGTGGGGAGCAGCGTGTATTTGCGCTCGCGCGACTGGTAGAAGAGGTCGTTCGACTCTTTGACCATGTCGCGCAGCACCTTGCGGTTCTCCTTGAATACGGCGATCAGCGTACGGTCATAGATCTTTGTCGCCGACTCCATCGTACGGCATACTTCGTCGCGCAGGTTGATGATGATGTCTTCCGTGCTCTGGGATTTCACCCCGGCTGCGGCTGGGGCGGCGGATGTCTTGCCTTTCTTGAGGAAATTGCTGTGGATGAGCATGTAGCCGCAGAGTACCGTGACGATAACGAAGGCCATCGTGCCGCCGTAGATCAGGGCAAGTCCGACGACGAAGGCGATCAGGAATCCGCCCAGCGCCGTGATGAACCACCCGGCGATGACGGTCATGACGCCAGAGATGCGGTACACGGCGCTTTCGCGGCCCCAAGCGCGGTCTGCGAGCGACGAACCCATGGCCACCATGAAGCAGACGTAAGTGGTCGACAGGGGGAGTTTGAGCGAAGTGGCTATGGCGATCAGCATGGCCGAGGTCGTGAGGTTGACCGTGGCGCGGATCATGTCGTAGGGGGCACCGCTATGTTCGATGTCCTCGTATTCGAACCGGCGTGAGACGGCGGCTCGTACGCGCGGGGGGATGACCCGTTCGATGCCGGCGTTGATGTTGAGCGCTGCGCGGACGATCGTGCGCGACATGACCGACGAGCCGTACTGTTCGGGGCCTTCGTCTCCCTGTGCCGCTGAGAGCGACAACTCTGTCTCGGAGACGTGCATGGCCTTTTTCGAAGTCCAGAGCGTGAGTATCATGATGGCGCCCGCGGCCAGCAGGATCAGGAAATTGGCCGGGACGTTCTCGCTCAGGGCTCCCATCATCATCTGCGGATCGCCCGAATGTTTGGCGATCGAGAAGGCGTCGAACCCGGCGACGGGCACGCCGATGAAGTTCACCAGGTCATTGCCCGCAAAGGCCAGTGCCAGTGCGAACGTACCCGACAGGATCGTGATGCGCAGGATGTTGATTTTGAACCGCTGGATGAAGAACAGCAGCACGGAACATGCCACCCAGCAGATGAAAAGCGACAGCAGCAGGTGCCGGTCGACCATTTCGATGAAGGCATGGTCGGCGAGCAGCGACTTGAGCCCCTTGAAGACGGCGAAATAGATGATCGCCGTGAGCGATGCGCCGCACCACAGCGACCCGAAGCGGCGGAAGACCACCGTGTAGCGGAACGAGAAGATCGTACGCGAAACATACATGACGATCGTACCGCAGGTGAAGGCGATTACCACCGACAGCAGGATCGCCGAGACGATGCCCATGGCGCGGGAGGTGTTGATGAAATGCCCGAGCGAACCGACGCCCAGCGCGGGGTCGTTCGAGATCTTGTAGATCGACACGGCGATGGCCGAGCCCAGCAGGCAGAAGATCAGCGAGACGGTGGTCGAGGTGGGCAGTCCCCACGAGTTGTAGAGATCCAGCAGGATGATGTTGGCGAACATCACGCCCAGGTATAACATCATGACCTCGTGGAATGTGAACAGTCCGGGATTGAACATGCCGCTTCGGGCCACCTCCATCATGCCGCTCGACGTGACTACGCCGACGATAATGCCGACCGAGGCGACGGTGAGGATGACCCGCATCGAAGCGGCCTTGGAGCCGATGGCAGAGTTGAGGAAGTTGACTGCGTCGTTCGTGACGCCGACGAAAAGACCTGAAATGGCGAGGATTCCCAGAATAACTACGATTACGGTGTAGATTTCGCTCATGTTAGGGTTTAGTGCAAATTGTGAACAAATTTACGCCATTTTTTCCGATGAAACGGTTTTGGCACCGATTGTTAACATTAACTTAACATGAGGCGGCTCTGTTCGTTGCGGCCGCGCGGGATATGCCGGGATGCCGGGCGGATTGGGGCATACGCCATACCGCAGGGCGTGCGGAGCGCCGGTGGGCGGAGGCGGGGACTGCCGGTTCCCGGCGGCGAAAAAGGGCGGGCAATCGTGCCCGCCCCTGTCCGGAAGGGGGAATACCCCCCCGTATTGCCCCACTGCCGGGATTACTCCTCGTCGGTGTCGGTGTAAGCCTTCAGCAGCTTGTCCTGCACGTCGGCCGGAACCTGCTCGTAGGACGAGAATTTCATCGTATAGGTGGCCGACCCCGACGTCAGCGACGAGAGTGTCGTCGAGTAGCGGTACAGCTCAGCCAGCGGAACCATGGCGTTCAGACGGTCGAAGCCCTTGTCGGACTCCATTCCGGCTATCATCGCGCGGCGGTTCTGCAAGTCGGACATCACGGCGCCCATGTAGTCGCTCGGGACGAGTATCTCGACATTGTAGATCGGCTCCATGATCTTGGGCCCCGCGTTGCGGAAAGCCTCCTTGAAGGCGTTGCGCGCCGCCAGTTTGAAGGAGATTTCGTTCGAATCCACCGGGTGCATCTTTCCGTCGTATACCACCACGCGGATGTCGCGGGCGTAGGAACCCGTCAGCGGGCCTTCGTCCATCTTCTCCATGATACCCTTCAGGATGGCGGGCATGAAGCGTGCGTCGATGGCGCCGCCCACGATCGCCGAGTAGAATTGCAATTTGCCGCCCCATGCCAGGTCGTATTCTTCCTTGGTCTTGGGGTTCACGATCATGTCGCCCTTGCCGGGAACCTTGTAGTTCTTGGGCTCGGGCATGCCGTCGTAGTAGGGTTCGATGATCATATGCACCTCGCCGAACTGCCCGGCACCGCCCGATTGTTTCTTGTGGCGGTAATCGGCCTGCGCAACCTTGGTGATGGTCTCGCGGTAGGGGATTTTCGGTGCGATATAGTCGTAGGAGAGCTTGTTCTCCTTCTCGATGCGTGTGCGCAGAATATTCAGGTGGTGTTCTCCCTGACCCTGGATGATGGTCTGTTTCAGTTCTTTGGAGTATTCGACCAGAATCGTCGGGTCTTCGAACTTGGCGTCGTTCAAGACTTTGCCCAGTTTCTCTTCGTCGCTCTGCTCCTTGGCCTTCACGGCGGCGCGGTAGCGCGGTTCGGGGAAGACGATGGGTTCGATGCTGACCGGTGCCGAAGGAGCCGAGAGCGTGTCGTTGGTGCGGGTGCCCTTGAGCTTCACCGTGCAGCCGATATCGCCGGCCGACAGCTCCGTGACCTTGATGCGGTTCTTGCCCGCCACGGCGAACAACTGCGAAATCTTCTCCTTGTTGCCCGTGCGGGTATTTACCAGTTCGGTGCCCTCGGCGATCCTGCCGCGAATGACGCGGAAATAGGTGATCTCGCCGATATGCTGTTCGACCTGGCTCTTGAATACGAACGCCACGGCGGGTGCCGTCTCGGCGGCGGCGATCTCCTCGCCCTCGGTCGAGAGGAAACACGGAGCCTTCAGCGGGCCGGGTGCCACGTTGATGATGAATTCCATCAGGCGCTTGGTGCCGATGTCGCGCTTGCCGCTGGTGCAGAAGATCGGCATCACCTCGCGTTTCGAAACGCCGATTTTCAGACCCGCACGAATGTCGTCCTGCGTGAGTGTACCTTTGTCGAAGTAGAGCTCCATGAGCGCCTCGTCGTGTTCGGCGGCCATTTCGACCAGCTCCTTGTTCAGTTCCTGCGCCTTGTCTATTTCCTCGGCGGGGATCTCCAACTCCTCGCGGTGCCCGTCATTGTCCTTGAAGCGGTACATCTTCATCAGCAGCACGTCGATGAAGGCGTTGAATTCCGGCCCCTGATTGACGGGGTATTGTACGATGACGGGCTTCACGCGCGATGCGGCCCTGATCGACTCGATCGTGGCTTCGAAATTGGCTTTCTCGGCGTCGAGCTGGTTCACCACGCCGATGACGGGTTTTTTCAGCAGGCGTGCATAGCGGGCCTGGATCTCGCTGCCGACCTCCCAGCCGTTTTGTGCGTTGAACAGGAATACGCCGACGTCTCCCACCTTGAATGCCGAGAAGAGGCTCCCGCAGAAGTCGTCCGAGCCCGGGCAGTCGATGATGTTCAGCTTGCGATCCATGAATTCGGTGAAGAGGATCGTGGAATAGATCGAGCGTTTGTATTCGTGCTCGATATCCGTGTTGTCCGAGAGCGTGTTGTTCGCCTCGATACTACCCCTGCGGTCGATGACCTTACCCTCAAAGGCCATCGCTTCGGCAAGGGTAGTTTTTCCCGTGCCGGGCGCCCCGATGAGTACGATGTTTTTGATTTCTTTTGCTGAATAGTTTTTCATATTCCCGTATGGTTTTAAGGTTTTGCGGTGGTGCGGGGCATCGTCGGGAGTACTTCGCGGAGCCGGGTTCCCGGAACGGAAAGTCGTGCTGCGGAGCATTTTCCGATTAGCCGACTATAAATATACAAAAAAATCGGGATAACCAAACGGCGACACGAAAAAATCGCCCTCAGGAGGCGATTTTACGGTCGAAAAGCGGGAGGTCGACCCAGGTGAGCTTTTTCCACACCCATTCGACGGGGCCGTGCGTATGGCGCCGCAGCCAGAGGCGGCAGAAGAGATACTGAACCAGGATGATCCCCACGCCCGCCAGCGTGCCGTATATCACGTCCACGTGGCGGTAAAGCCCCAGCCCCCAGTTGTAGAAGAGCGCCGTCCCGAGCAGCGATTGCAGCAGGTAGTTGGTCAGGCTCATGCGCCCGAAGAAGGTCATGCCGTGCAGTGCCCGGCGGAACCCCGGCCAGCCGTACCACAGCAGGACGACCGTCGAGACGATCGCCGTGGCCGTCATCAGGTTGCGCATCGCTTCGAACGGTACGAGCCACGTGCCCGCGATGCCCACGGCCAGCAGCCCGCCCCAGATGCGTCTGTGCTGCCCTTCGTCGTAGAAGAGCCGGTAGCGGCCGGCCAGCATGCCCAATACGAACATCAGCAGCGTCTGCGTGCCTCGGCCGTGTTCCAGTCCCCAGCCGAACGAACTGAGCGGGCCGTAGAGCAGGCTCACGCGGGCGCTCTCGGCGAAGGTGCCCGTGGCGAGGGTGGGATAGAGGGTCTCCATGCCTTCGATGCCGCGGATCGAGAGTGTATGTCCGCTGAAATACTGCCAGAGTTCGAGCGGCTGGATGAAAAGCAGGGCCGCGATGACCCACACCCATCGGTTGGGGAGCTTGCCGATGGGAATCATCAGCAGCCCGAAAAGGGCGTAGTAGGTCAGCACGTCGCCGTTGTAGATCGCCGCGTTGACCAGCCCGATGCCGAACAGCAGCACCATGCGCCATGCGAAGCGCCGCGAAAAGTCGTTGCCCCGCTGTGCCTGGTTGTCGCTCTGGATGAAGAAGCTCAGCCCGAACAGCAATGCGAAGATGGCGTACATCTTGCCCGAAAGCAGGAATCCCAGCGCGTCGGCCACGGGCTGTTCCCAGCTGCCGAATCCGGCGCGGGGCAGGTCGAGGGCGCTCCAGTAGAGGTTGAAATGCTCGCGGGCGTGGAACAGGATGATCCCTGCCACGGCGATGCCGCGCAGTGCGTCGGCCACTTCGATACGGGTGTTGGGGCGGTTTGTCGTGCGGTACATGGGATATTGCGGGGTTTGGGGTTGCTTGGCAGTGGTTCGTTGTCGCCGTAAGCTGTATGTTCCGGGTTGCCGGGGCGTTTCCTAATATATGTCGTTGCCGGTTATTTCCATTCCGGTCAGCCGGAAGAGCGGCAGGCACAGTTCCCGGATACCGTGTCCGCACCATCGGTCGACGAGGTGGCATTGTCCGTTCGGATTTACTCCCGGGATCCATTGCGAGCCGTCGAAATCCATTAGGTCTTTGTTTGTCGTACTCATTAGCCAGTAGCCGGCCTTTTGCAACCGGGCCATGTACTCCAGCCATGCCTGCCGAGGGTTTTGCTCTCGTCCGCCGCGATTTTTCCGGACTCGTAACCGCCTGCCCCGCCGGCTGTTTTCCTGCGGAGGGTGGTTTCGTTGCCGTTCTTCTCCATCCCCACGACGACGGGATTGCCGATTGTCCGCAGCCCGAGGAAGCGTACCCGGCTCCCGTTGGCGGCCTGCCGCAGGGGCGCCTCGCCCGTTGCACGAATTGCGGCGATCAGGAGCGGAAACAATAATAAAACGGACTTCATGACGGAACGTATTGGAAATGGCCGGCGGTTGCTCAGGGGATCACTCCCGTCAGCGCCTCGACGGCACGGCGGCCTTCGTCGCCCAGCGAGAGCGAATATCCGTTCACGAAGAGCGCGATATGTGCGTCGATCACCTTGTCATCCAGCTCCTGTGCGTGCTGTTTTATATAGGTGCGCGAAGCTTCGGGATGGGTGAAGGCGTATTCGATGCTCGTGCGCAGCAGACGTTCGGCCTCGTGCCGCACCTCATCCGGCAGGCTGCGCCGGGCTGCGATCCCGCCCAGCGGCAGCGGCAGCGCCGTCCGCTGCTCCCACAACTGCCCGAGGTCGGCGACCAGTTCCAGTTCCCGCTCACGGTAGACGAAGCGGCCCTCATGGATGAGCACCCCGGCATCGAAATCGCCCCGCTCGACGGCCGCCGCGATTCGGGAGAAGAGCAGCGGTGTACACTCCTCGATTTGGGGGAAGAGTTTGCCCATCAGGGCATTGGCCGTTGTGTGCAGCCCCGGGACGGCCACGCGGCGTATCGGCCGCGTATCGCCTGCGCGGCGTACCAGCAACGGCCCGTTGCCGCGTCCGAGTGCCGCACCGCTGTCGAGCAGCGCGTAATGTTTCGCGATGGCGGGCAGTACGGCGCAACTTATCTTGCTGATGTCGGCACGTCCCAGCCCGGCACCGCGGTTCAGCTCCTCGATGTCGTGGTATTCGACCTCGAAGCGCAGGCTGCCCGTGTCGATGCGCCCGTTAACGAGCGCGTCGAACATGAAAGTGTCGTTCGGGCACGGCGAGATATGCAGCTTCAGCCTCACCGTTTCTGCGCCTCGGTGATGTTGCGGGCGTTTTTCTCGTTGTCGCTGCGGTTGCGTTTACCCCCGAAACGGCCCAGCAGCCATCCGGCGGCAAAAGTCAGCACGAGGACGATGATGTCGATAAATACGTTGGCCAGCCACCGCTGGATGGCGGGGGCGAATTGCCAGACCAGGATGAAGACGACCAGTATCAGGATCAGTCCCGCCCAGAGCATCCAATTTTTATTCATTGTTTTCGAATATTTGGTTTAACTTTTCCGTCAGGTTCCCGACGGCCTCCTCCACAGCCCACTGGCCAAAGGGTTCGCCGACGTAGTTCGACACGGCACGTATCTGGCAGCACGCGACGCCCAGCGCGTCGCATACGGCGAAAAAGGCTGCGCCTTCCATGTTCTCCACTTCCGGCAGGTACCCTTCCGACGTGTTCTCCGGGTTTCCTTCCGGCGTCTGGCGTTGGGTGCCGTCCGCTGCGTGTCCCGCCCTGTCGTCTGCCGTAAATCCGGGGTGCGGCTCCGCGAATCCGGCCGCCCCTGCCGCGTGCCCGGTGCCTTCCGCCGCGTTTCCCGCCCCGCCCGTTGCCGCGACTCCGTCGCCCGAGCGGTTGACGGTGACCCCGGCCGCGAGGGGCAGTCCCAGGTCGGGGCCCGAGGTCTCGTATTCGCGGGCGTAACGCTCGGGGATGCCCGCTATGCGTTCGCAGACCACTTCGACCACCTCGCCGCGCCGCAATGTCCGGTCACAGGCGCCGGCAATGCCGGCCAGTACCACCAACTGCGGCTTTTTGGCTTTCACGGCGCGCAGCGTCGCCGCCGCGATTTCGGCCATGCCCACCCCGCCGACGAATACCGGGTCGCGGGGCTCGGTGAGGATGAACGCCTTGGCCTCCTCGATGGTCGGGAAAATGAAAATCCGTTTCACCTTACCGGCCTACGACTGCTTCGAGCTCCTCGACCGTGACGGGTATCTTCTTGTCGCCCAGCATACGGCTCCCGCTCTCCGTCACAAGGATGTCGTCCTCGATGCGGATGCCGCCGAAGTCGCGGTAGCCCTCCAGGGCGTCGTAATCGACGATCCCCTTGTAAAGGCCCTCGGCCCGGCATTTGTCGATCAGCGCCGGGATGAAGTAGAGCCCCGGTTCGTCGGTCATTACTGTCCCCGGTTCGAGGCGCCACGCCGCACGGTAAATGCAGGTCGCGGACTTGGCGGCGCGTTGGGCGATCGAGGAGAAGTCGAAGCTCCGCTCGCCCATCGCCTCGCAGTCGTGCACGTCCATGCCCAGCCCGTGTCCCAGCCCGTGGGGCATGAACATCGTCATGGCACCCGCGGCCACGGCGTCGGCCGCCGATCCCTTGATCAGCCCTATTCCGGCAAGCCCTTCGGCCAGCGTCGTGTAGGCGGCGTTGTGTATCTCGGAGTACATCATGTGCGGTTTGACGATGTTGGCCACATGGTCGTGTGCCGCCAGCACGATGTTGTAGACATCCTTCTGTTTCTGCGTGAATTTCCCGCTTACGGGGTAGGTGCGGGTGTGGTCGGAGCAGTAGTTGTCGACCGTTTCGCCGCCCGCGTCGCACAGCAGCAGACGCCCCTCTTCCAGTACGCCGTCGGCGTTGAGGTTATGCAGCGTTTCGCCGTGCTGCGAGACGATCGACGGGAACGACACGCCCGAACCGTAGGATTTGGCGACGCCTTCGATGGCGCCCGCGATTTCGCGCTCGACGACGCCCGGGCGGCACATCTTCATGGCCAGCGTGTGCATCTTGTAGCCGATTTGGAACGCGCGCTCCATCTCTTCGATCTCCTCGGCGCTCTTTTTCTCGCGCATTTCGGCCACGGCGAACATCAGGTCTACCGACTTGTAGTCGTGCAGCAGTGCGGGTTTGATACCCAGCAGCGACGACAGCCAAAGCTTTGTCTCTCCGCGGTAAGGGGGCAGGAAATGGATTTTGCGCCCCAGCGAAATGGCTTTGCGGAGCCGTTTCTCGAGTTCGGAGAGGGGATATGTCGCTGTGATGCCGACCTTTGCGCCCAGCTCGCGCAACGTGGGCTGCGGGCCTGTCCAGATGATGTCCTCGACCGTGAAATCGTCGCCGTAGAGTGCCTCTTCGCCCGTGTCGGCGTCGATCAGGCCCGCCAGCGAGGGGACGTTCAGCCCGAAATAGTAGAGGAACGACGAATCCTGCCGGAAATAGTAGGCGTTGTTCGGGTAGTTGTTGGGTGACAGGGGGTTGCCCGGGAACAGGACGATGCCCGACCCGATTTTGGTGCGCAGCATGTTGCGGCGCGCGGCGTAGGTTTTTGCTGAGAACATATGCGTAGTGTTTTAGATTTCCGATAATCCGTATTTCGTTTCCGGGGACGGTTTCCCGCGCCTTTCACAGGGCTACGTATCCCTCCTTTTACAAAAATAGTAAAAATATGGCAAGCCCGTTCCCCGGCGGGTTTATTTTTTGCGGAGGGCGATGGCCCGGAGCGGAAGGCTTTCGCCGCTCCGCCGCAGCCCGGCGGCTTTGCCCGGGACGGTTGCCCCGCCGCCCTGCTGTCCGGGCGGAGTCGGGCCGTTCCGCTGCGCCCCGCTTCCTTCGTCAGAATTCGATGACGGCACCCGTTTCGCCCACCGTGACGGTGACTTCGCGTCCCATGTAAAGCGCCACATTGGGGTCTTCGTGCCCCGCGGGCAGGCCGAAGACGACCGGGATTCCCAGCGGCCGCACGTATTGCGCAACGATGTCGTAGGGGTCGGTGATGCCGAAATGTTTTTGTCCGGCCATGTCGGAAAAATGCCCGACGAGGATGGCTTTGCATTTGGCGAGCTTTCCGCTCCGGGCGAGTTGTTGCATCATGCGGTCGAGGCGGTACATGTGTTCGCCGACCTCCTCGATGAAGAGCACCGTGGGGGCGTCGAAGTCGGGTTCCTCGGGTGTGCCGAGCGACGAGCAGACGATCGCAAGGTTGCCGCCCGTGAGGCGTCCGCGGGCCGTGCCCGGGCAGTTGAGCGGGTGTGGGCCGGTGTCGATACGCTGCCGCAGTCCCAGCAGAGCACTGCGCAGCGCTTCGTCGGAGACGATCGCGTCGGCGGTCTCCTCGCTCCCGAAGCGGAACTTGCCCGGCATGGTGGCATGGAGGCTCTCAACGCCCAGCCGTCCCAGTGCCAGGTGGAGCATCGTGACGTCGCTGAACCCGACGACCCATTTTGGGTGCTCGCGCAGGTGGCTGAGGTCGATGAGCGGCAGCAGCCGTACCGAGCCGTAACCGCCCTGGAAGCTGACGACGGCTTTTACGCCGGGGTCGTCGATCATCGCCTGCAGGTCGGCGGCGCGCTGGGCATCGGTACCTGCGAAATAGGGTTGCTCGCGGTCGGCGGTATGCGGCCCGAACTTAACCTTCAGGCCCCACGATTCGAAGCGCTCGCGCACTTTTGCCGTGTCGGCCTTCTCCGACAGTTTCCGCGCCGGGGTGACGATGCCCACCGTGTCGCCGGGCCGCAGGTAGGGCGGGCGGATGAATTGCGTCCGGGCGGATGGTTGTGCGGTGTCGGGGTGCAGTGTAGGGGGTGTCTCCGCGCCGGTTGCGTGCGGGGTGCAGATCGATGCATTGTCGGTTTGCAGAGCGGCCGTTGCACGTTGTACCGTATCGGAGGGTGAAGGCGGGGTTTGTCGTGCGGGCGCCATCCCGATGCAGGAGAACAGGACGGCGAGGAGCAAGGGGTATTTCATGCTGGGATTAGTGTTGTTGTATGCTGTTGTTTGTGTGGTTGTCTTGTGTGTTTGCCGTGCGTGCTGTGCCGGGTTGCATGGGCGGTGCCGATACCTGCCGGAGTGTCCGTCGTTCCGCCTGCCCGGGGAATTATCTCTTGTGCCGGGCCAACCCTTCGGGCAGGGGTAGCCGGATACGGGTAAGGCTGACGACGGCTCCTGTGAGTGCGAACCCGCCGGCGAGCAGGAGTGCCGTGTGGGTGCTGTCGTCGGGGACGATGTGGAACAGCAGCGCCATCAGGGCCGCACCCGTGGTCTGGCCTATGAGACGCGCCGTAGCGAGCATGCCGCTGGCGCTTCCGCTCCTCTCGTGCGGAGCCGAGGCGATCAGGATGCTGTTGTTGGGCGACTGGAAAAGCCCGAAGCCGGCACCGCAGAGCACCAGCCGCCATACGATGTCGCCCGGTGCGGGGTGTTCGGGCAGGAATGCCAGCAGGAACAGTCCCGCGGCCATGGCCGTCAGCCCTGTCCCGCCGAGCAGTCCGGCGTGGATGCGCTCGACGAGCATTCCGGCCACGGGAGCCACGACCATGATCACGGCCGGCCATGCGGTCATCAGCAGCCCTGTCGCCACTTCGTCGTAGCCGAATTCGTGTTGCAGGTAGAACGGCAGCGCTACCATGGCCAGCATTTGCCCCAGGAACGAGCAGATCGACGTGACGACCGAAACCGAAAAGATCGGGATGCGCAGCAGGTCGAACGGCAGGATCGGATAGGGCTCGCGCAGCTGGCTGCGGATGAAGAAGAACCCGACGATGAGCAGCGCTGCGATGCCCAGGGTGAGCAGCCGCGGGTCGAGCCCGTGCGAAAACCCTTCGACCGAAGCCATCAGCAAGCCGAAGGTCAGGGCGTTCATTACGGCGTCGCGCCAGTCGAAACGGCGTGCGCTCACCCGCACGGGATTGTCCGGCAGGAAGCGGCGGCTCAGCCACAGCGCCACCAGCCCGATGGGGATGTTCACGGCGAAGAGCCACGGCCACTCGGCGACGGAGAGGATGCCCGCAGCCAGCGTAGGCCCGGCGACCGACGACACGGCGACGACCGTGGCGTTGATGCCCATGCCGCGTCCCAGTTGCGCCTTGGGGTAGATGATGCGGATAAGCGTGGTGTTGACCGATGTGACGGCCGCGGCGCCGAACCCCTGCATCACGCGCGCCAGCACCAGCGTCGGGAGTGATGTCGAAAGGGCGCAGCCCACCGAGGCCACGGTGAAGAGCATCAGGCCGCCGATATAGACTTTGCGGTAGCCCACCACGTCGCCCAATGCCGAAAACGACAGCAGCGAGATCATGATGGCCAGCTGGTAGGCGTTGACGATCCAGATCGAGTCGGCCGACGAGATCCCCAGTTCCAGCCCGATGGTGGGCAGGGCGACGTTGGCGATGGCGCTGTCGATCACCGACAGCGAGACGCCGAACGCTACGGCCAGGATGGCCCACAGGCGGCGGGGCATCGGAAGCCCGTCGTCAGGTCGTGCGATATGGGGTGCGGCGTTCATTGCAGGGACAAAGATAATGTAATCGCGGCTCAATTCAAATTCGGGGCGGCCCGCAGGCTGGTTGTAGCTGGATCGGCCGGGTTGCGGGAAAGGGCTCGCCGCCGGTTTCGGGGATGCTTCTGACTGCCCGCAGCGTGTCTGTCGTCGGATGCTGCCGCCGGACGCCTCTCTCAGCGCTTTGCGTTTTGGCGGCGCCCGCGCCTCCGGCTGCTGCCGTAGGTGAGGCTGTCCGTGCCCCCCCCCTTTCCTGTGCTGTAAAAAACGGAAGCCCGGGATTATCCGGGCCTCCGTCACACAACTATGAATTTGAACTTTTTATTTTAAAAATTGGCTGTGTTCGTTTTAGGGATTGGGTGTCGCATACGGTTTACCTTCGGCTGTCTTCGGGGACGATTTCGCCCTCGGGTTCGATGCCCTTGAGGTATTTGCCGAGGAATTTCTCCATCGTGCGGTAGAAATCGAAGCGGTTTTCCTCGTTGTGGAAGCCGTGTCCCTCGTTGTCCTTGACCATGTAGTCGACATGCACGCCGCGTTTGCGCAGGGCGTCGACCATCTGGTTGCTCTCGTTAATGTTCACACGGGGGTCGTTGGCGCCCTGTACCACCAGCAGCGGGGTTTTGATCCGTTCGGCGTTGAGTGCCGGGGAGTTTTCGCGCAGCATTTGGGCGTCCTTTTCGGGATTGCCGACCATTTCGTACATCATGTCGAGCATCGGTTTCCAGTAGGGAGGGATGGTTTGCAGGAACGAGAAGAGGTTCGATACGCCCACGTAGTCCACGGCGCAGGCATAGAGGTCGGGATCCTTGACGATACCCTGCAACGTGGCGTAACCGCCGTAGCTGCCGCCGTAGATGGCAATCTTCGCGGGATCGGCGATGCCTTTTTCGATCAGCCAGTTCACGCCGTCCGTAATGTCGTCCTGCATGGTCTGGCCCCACTTGCCGTAGGCGATTTCTGTGAATTTGCGTCCGAAGCCGGTCGAACCGCGGAAGTTCATCTGCAGTACGGCGTAACCGCGGTTGGCGAGGAACTGCACCTCGGGGTTGAATCCCCACGAGTCGCGGGCCCACGGGCCGCCATGGGGATTGACCACTACGGGCAGGTTCTTGGCGTTGTGAAGCGTTTTGCCGACGGGCAGCGTGAGGTAGCCCTCGATTTCGAGGCCGTCGCGCGAGGTATAGGTAACCGGTGTCATCTCGGCCATCTGCTGCTCCTCGATCCAGGGTGCGAGGTCGGCCAGTTTGGTCATCGTGTCGGCTTTCACGTCGTAGAGGTAGTAAGCGCCCATCGTGCGGTCGCCGCCCGCATAGACGATATATTTGTCTTCGGCCTTGTTCCAGCCGCTGATGCCGACTTCGTAACCGCGCAGGTGTTTCTCCATGCGGCCGAACATCTCGCCCGTCGCCTTGTCGAAGAAATGGCGCCTCACGCCTTTGTGGCCTTCGTACGAAACACCCTGCAATTTTTTCTGTGCATCGCTGTACCAGATGCCGCGCAGGTCGTATTTGTCGTTGGTGTAGAGTTGTTCCAGCTCCTCGCAGGTCGCCGGATCCATCAGCACGAGTGCCGATTTGTCACGCCCGAGGTTGGTGATGGCGTAAACCAGCTTGTTGTCCGGGGTGAAGGTGGCGAACGACACGCCTTCCTTGAAGTTGGTCGTCAGTACGGGACGGAAAGGTTCGGCTTCGGTTTCGCGGTAGCGGATCTGCGTGTTCACGCCGTCGACGATGGCATAGGCTACGCGCAGCTTGCCGTCATGGTCGGTCTGCCAGCCCTGGATGTCGCCGGGATTCTCGCACAGCATCGTCATCTCGCCCGTCGAGAGGTTCAGGCGGTAGGGGTCGAAGATCATCGGGTTGCGCTGGTTGGTGCCGATGATCATCAGCGAGTCGATCTCTTCGAGCGGGTCGATGATCTGTGTTCGTACGCCCGGGATGGCCGTATAGGCTTGCGGGTTGCTGCCGTCGATGTCCACGCCGTAGAGTTGGAAATTCTCGTCGCCGCCGGTGTCTTTCAGATAGAGGATGCGGTGGTCGTTGGCCCAGAAGTATCCGGCCAGGTCGCGTTCGGTTTCCGAGGTGATGCGCACGGCGTCCTTGCCGTCGACAGGTTGCACGAAGATGTTGCGGCGGCTTTCGTAAGGCGCCATGTAGGAGAAATATTTTCCGTCGGGCGATATTTGGTACCCGGTTTTTTCTGTATTGCGGAAGAAGGTTTCCAAAGGCAGCTCGGGGGCTGTCTTGGGTGTACAGGCGGCCAGTATGGCTGCCGTGGCGGCGAACATGAGGAGTTTTTTCATGGGGTTTATTCGTTTGGATTTTCGTTCTGCTTTTTCGTGCGCAAGGCGTCCCGCCAGATGCCGCAGACCGAGAGGGTCAGCAGGATCAGGATCGGGATGTCGCCGGTGTGCGACGCCCCGGGAAACATCAGGTGCGTGGCTACTTTGATTGCAAAGGCTGCCACGGCGATGAAAATGGCCAGGATGCGGATGACTTTTTCGATTTCCATACTGGGTGTCTTTTTGTTTTTGACACTGCAAACTTACAAAAGAAATTTTGAAAAACAAATAAAATTTATTGTTTTTCGATAAAATTTTTATGATAAGCAACTTTTTCCTGCCTGACCGCAGAGAAACCGTAACAAAAAACGCCCGGAGGCGTTTCTTGTAATGAATATTGTCCTGACAGCCGGGTCTATTCCGCGTCGACGAATTTGTAGAGCTGGTCGCCGCGGTGGATCGGGGTGTCGGTGTGCACGGCGCAGAGGGTGCCTTGTGCCACGGATTGCACCGGGGTGCCGTCGGTGTCGTGCAGCTCGGCGAGCGTCTGTTCGGCGATGCCGGTGGTGGCACCCATGAAGAAAATATCCTCGCCCACGGACACCGGTGCGGCTTCGACCAGTACCTCGGCCACCGATATTCTTTTGTAGAAGTTCGTCACCTTGCCTACATAGACCTTGCGCCGCGTGGCGGCCGAGCCGTAATGTTGGCTGTGTTCGGCCACGGGGCGCCCGGCGTAGTAGCCTTCCCAGAATCCGCGGTTGAAGACCGTGGCGAGCCGCTCCTTCAGCCCGGCGGCCAGGGCGGGGGTGTAGGTGCCGGCTTCGATCGCGCGCAGCGCTTCGTCGTAGCATTCCACCACGCGCTTGACGTATTCCGCGCCGCGTGCACGCCCTTCGATCTTCAGCACCCGCACACCCGCACCGATGAACCGGTCGAGGAAATCGACCGTGCAGAGGTCTTTGGGCGAGAGGACGTAGCGCCCGTCGATGTCCAGCGCCGCACCGGTCTCGGTGTCCGTGACGGTGTATTTGCGGCGGCACAGCTGGCGGCAGGCGCCGCGGTTGGCCGAGCAGTTGGTTTCGTAGAGCGAGAGGTAGCATTTACCCGAAATCGACATGCATAATGCGCCGTGGGCGAACATTTCGATTTCGACCAGCTCGCCACGCGGGCCCCGGATGTCGTTCTCGACGATCTGGCGGTGTATTTGCGCCACCTGTTCGAGCGTCAGTTCGCGTGCCAGTACCACCGTGTCGGCCCACTGCGAGAAGAACTTCACGGTTTCGGAATTCGAAATGTTGCTCTGGGTCGAAATATGCACTTCGACCCCGATGCGCCGGGCATAGAGTATCGCCGCGAAATCGGTGGCGATGATGGCGTCAATGCCTTCGGCCCTGGCGCGGTCGATTACCTCGTGGACGGTTTGCATCTCGTCCTCGTAGACGATGGTGTTGACCGTGAGGTAGGCCTTGACCCCTGCGGCGTGTGCCATGGCGACGATCTTCGCCAGGTCGTCGAGCGTGAAATTCGCAGCCGACGCCGAGCGCATGTTGAGCTTCCCGACGCCGAAATATACCGAGTCCGCCCCGGCCTGTATGGCTGCGGCCAGTGCTTCGTAAGACCCTACGGGGGCCATGATTTCTATCTCGGAGCGTTGCATAGTGTCGTTTACGGGGGATGTCCCTGTGAGGGGTGTTGCCGGAATCAGTTTTTGCGTCCCATCAGGCTCAGGGCGTATTCGCGCATCCGCTCCGTGCGGGATTTTTCGACCGAAAGGGTGTCGAGGATGCCCAGCGCCCTTTCGAAGCGCAGCGAAATCTGCTGTTCGGTGAGGCGTGGTATGTCGAGACGGTCGTAGACGGCTTTTATCGTGGCGATTTTCTCGGCGTCGGGCATCTGTGAGCGGTGCGTCGAGCGGAGCACTTCGCGCGTAGGTTCGTCGGCGCGGCTTATGGCCGTGATCATCAGGTAAGTCTGTTTGCCTTCGAGGATGTCGCCGCCGATGGCCTTGCCCAGCCTTTCGTCTCCGTAGCTGTCCAGCAGGTCGTCCTGCAACTGGAATGCCAGTCCCAGTTCGATGGCGAAGCGGCGCAGCTTGCGGCAGTCCTCTTCGGAAGCGCCGCCCAGCAGGGCGCCGATCGTGGTGGCCCCGGCCAGCAGCACCGAGGTCTTCAGCTCGATCATGTGCATGTATTCCACGACCGAAACCTTCGGCTTGCGTTCGAAATCCATGTCGTACTGCTGCCCTTCGCACACTTCGAGCGCCATGGTGTTGAACGTCGAGAGTATCTGCGGCAGCAGTTGCGCCGGCACCTCGCCCAGCAACCGGTAGGCGCAGATCAGCATGGCGTCACCCGAGAGGATCGCCACGTTCTGTCCCCACTTGGCGTAGACCGAGGGTTTGCCGCGCCGCACGGCTGCATTGTCCATGATGTCGTCGTGCAGCAGCGTGAAGTTATGGAACACCTCGACGGCCGCGGCGGCCGGCAGGGCATGTTGTATCTTGTCGGTGAAGATGCCGTTGGAGAGCATCAGCAGCATGGGGCGCAGGCGCTTGCCGCCGCCCGCGAGCGAATAGCCGATCGGGGCGTAAAGTAGCTCGGGTTCGGCCGGGAACTCGGTTTGGGCCAGGTAATTTTCGATGGCGGAGAGCAGTTGCTCGTTCGTTTGCATAGTCTGACAATACTTTTGGATCGGAATCTGTCCCAAAAGTAGGAAAAAAGTTTGGAGTAGCCGAATTTTGGATTAACTTTGACCTGATAAATTCTAACCTTTAACCAGAACACGATATGAAAAAACTCGCTATCGGCGTGGACATCGGCGGTATCAATACTGCGTTCGGCCTCGTCGACGAAAACGGCGACCTGTATGCCGAATCGGTCATTTCGACCAAGAAATACCCCAGTGTAGACGATTATCCGGCCTATGTCGAAGACCTCTGCCAGGCGATGCACGCACTGGCCGACAGCCTTTCGTTCGAGTACGAACTGACGGGTATCGGTATCGGTGCCCCCAATGCCAATTATCATAAAGGTACGGTCGAAAACCCCGCGAACCTCTGGAAATTCCGCGAGGGAAACCCCAATCCCGATGAAAGCCGCCGCGTTTTCCCGCTGGCGGACGACATCCGGAACTGCTTCGGGGGTGTGAAGGTGCTCGTGACGAACGACGCCAATGCCGCGACGATCGGCGAGATGATCTACGGCAATGCCAAGGGCATGCGCGACTTCATCATGATTACGCTCGGTACGGGCCTCGGATCGGGTTTCGTCGCCAACGGCGAGATGATTTACGGCCATGATGGCTTTGCCGGAGAGTTCGGTCATGTCATTGTCGAGCGCGACGGCCGCGAGTGCGGTTGCGGGCGGAAGGGCTGCCTGGAGACCTATGTTTCGGCTACGGGTATCAAGCGTACGGCATTCGAGCTGATGGCCAAAATGTCGGCTCCCAGCAAGCTGCGCGACATCGCTTTCGGCGATTTCGACGCTTCGATGATCTCCGCCGCTGCCGAGCAGGGCGATCCCATCGCACTCGAAGCCTTCCGTTTTACGGGCGAGATGCTCGGTCGTGCGTTGGCCGACGTGGTGACCGTCACGTCGCCCGAGGCGATTTTCCTCTTCGGCGGCCTGTCGAAGGCGGGCAAGCTGATCTTCGAGCCTACGCAGTGGTACATGGAGGAGAATATGCTCTTTGCATTCAAGAACAAGGTGAAGCTGCTTCCGAGCGGTATCCAGGGTAAGAATGCCGCGATTCTCGGCGCTTCGGCCCTGATCTGGCAGGAGGAGCATAAATAATCCGGCGGAAGGCCGGGCGACGGGCGTCGCTTCGGTTTGCCTGGCAGAGGATGAGCCGGGATTGTCTTGTCTTGCCGATGCCGTTTTCGGATTTGTCCGGATGAAAAGAATGCCGGCGGAGTTTGTGCTCCGCCGGCATTGCCGTTACATACCGGCTGCCCGGTCTTCCCGTGAAGGGCTATTTGTTGTAGGCGGTCAGCATCCAGACCATCTTCTCCTGCTCCTTCAGGTAGTCGCTCATCAGCGCCACGGTAGCCTCGTCACCGGCCTCCGAAGCCAGTGCGAGCAACTTGCGTTCCTCGCCGATAAGATAGCTGTAAGTGGTGAGGATATGCCCGATGGCCTCATCGCCGCGTGTTACGCCGGAAATCTCCTTGACCTTGGCGACCCTGAGGTATTCGCTGAACCTGTTTTCGGGCTTGCCGCCCAGCATCAGGATGCGTTCAGCGATCTGATCGGCCTTTTCGGCAGTATCGTCGTACAGCTCTTCGAACTTGCCGTGCAGGACAAAGAACCCGTGCCCTTCGATATCCCAGTGGAAACCCCGCAGGTTGGTGTAAAATACTTGAAAGTCGGCCAGCAGCGAATGCAGCGCCGATACTACGCCCTGTACTTTCTTCTCGTCCAGGTGCAAATAATCCAGTGTTTTCATAATCGTTTTTTTTATAATAGTTTGCATATCATATGATTCCCTTGATCCGGTCTTCCGAGGCCGACAGGGCCGCCTTGGCCCCTTCGCCCATTGCGATCACGATCTGTTTGTAACGTATGTCCGTCACATCGCCCGCTGCATATACGCCGGGTACCGACGTGCGGCACTCCTTGTCGGTGAGGATTTCTCCCGCGCGGTTGGTGTCGAGGATGCCGGCGAACAGCTTGCTGTTGGCCGAGAGGCCGATCTGGACGAATACACCGTCGAGCGGCAGCCGTTTTTCCGCTCCCGTCGAGCGGTCTTTCGTGCGCAGGGCCGTCATGCGGCTGCCGTCGCCTTCGACCTCGAGCGTCTGCACGTTCGTATGTACCGCTACATTAGGGAGCGTGCGCAGCTTCTCCTGCAATACCTGGTCGGCCTTGAGAGTCTCCATGAATTCGAGAACCGTCACCGAAGCGCAGGTGCCCGCCAGGTCGATTGCGGCCTCGACGCCCGAATTGCCGCCGCCGATCACAGCGATATGCTTCCCGGCGTAGAACGGCCCGTCGCAGTGGGGGCAGAAGGCTACGCCGCGGCCGATGTACTCCGCTTCGCCCGGCACCCCGAGCCTGCGCCACGAAGCTCCCGTGGCGACGACCAGTGCCGGGGCGCGGAAAACCTCCCCGCCTTTGGCATGCAGCTCCCGGATGCCGCCGTCCATGTCGAAACGTTCGATGCGGCGGTTGTCGCAGATGTCAATCCCGTAGGCCTCCATGTGTCTGCGCAGGTCGCCCGCGAGCTCTGCTCCGGTCGTGCGCGGCACCGAGACCAGGTTTTCAATGCCTACCGTTTCATTGACCTGCCCGCCGACCTTTTCTGCCACGACCGCCACGCGGAGCCCCTTGCGGGCTGCATAGATCGCGGCCGAAGCCCCGGCGGGGCCGCCCCCGGCGACCAGCAGGTTGTATTCGCGCACGACGGGCGTGATGCCTGTGTCCGAAGTGCCGAAGCGCTCCTCGAGTTTGTCCAGCAGTTCGGCCAGCGAGCCGCGGCCGACGTGGATCAGCTCTTCGCCGTGGAAAACCGCCGGCACGGCCTGGATATTCAGCCGTGCAACCTCCTCGGGGAACAGGGCTCCGTCCACGGCCGTATGGGGGATCCGGGGGTTGGAGAGCGCCAGCAGGTTGAGCGCCTGTACCACATCGGGGCAGTTGGTGCAGGTGAGCGACATGTAGGTCGTCAGCGCGATCTGCCCGCCGAGCGCCCCGATCCGTCGGCGCGTCGCTTCGTCGGGCAGGTTTTTGCCCTTGCCGTCGGCGTTCAGCACGGCCAGTATCAGCGAGCTGAATTCATGGCCGTTGGGCACCGCCCGGAAGTGGATGCCGGTGTCCTTGTCGTTGCGCAGAAGCCGGAACTCCAGTCCCTGCCCGTCGGTGATTCGACAGCCGATCTTCGCGGAACAGGCGGCCGTCTCTTCGAGCAGCTCGAGCAGCTCTCCGCGCGACGCATGGCCGGGGTCGGCCGTGACGTCGAACACGTAGGAGGCTTCCAGCCCCTCGAACAAGCGGAGCAACTGCTCCCTGAGTGCATGATCCAGCATGGCCCTTAGATTTTACCTACCAGGTCGATACTCGGTTTGAGCGTCTCGGCGCCCTGCTGCCATTTGGCGGGGCATACTTCGCCCGGGTGTGCCTCGACGAACTGTGCCGCGGCGACTTTGCGCAGCAACTCCTCGGCATTGCGGCCGATGCTGTTGTCCTGGATCTCCACCAGCTTGACCTTCCCCTCGGGGTTGACGACGAACGTGCCGCGGTAGGCTACGCCTTCTTCCTCGATCATGACGCCGAAGCCGCGCGAAAGTACACCCGTGGGGTCTGCGAGCATCGGGTAGTTGATTTTGCGGATGCTTTCCGAAGTGTCGTGCCAGGCTTTGTGCACGAAGTGGGTGTCGGTGCTTACCGAGTAGACCTCCACGCCCATGGCTTTGAACCGGTCGTATTTGTCGGCCATGTCCACCAACTCGGTGGGGCATACGAACGTGAAGTCAGCCGGGTAGAAAAAGAAGATCGCCCATTTGCCTTTGAGGTCTTCGTTCGTGACCGTTACGAATTTGCCGTTGTGGTAGGCCTGAACCTTGAATTCGGGTACCGTTGAATTGATGATTGATGTCATAGCTGTACTTGTTTTATTTATGTGAATATTTTTTGCTGCTTTAGTTTTCTTCCTCTTTGCTGATACAAAAATAGGGGAAATCTTTGTATAAATCAAATTGATAATATTTATATCATTATAGTTTTATGCTATAATTGTGCTGTGCTGTTGCCGGGGGCCGAAACCGCCTGCAAAACGAAAGCCCCGGAGCGTTAACTCCGGGGCTTGGGTTCTCCGCCCGCCTTGGGTGCGGGGTGTTCCTGTTTTATCGCATCGCGATCTGCGAGGTTCCGATCAGGCGGCCGTCGCAGAACAGTTGTACGGTGTAGGCACCAGCGGCAAAGCCTGTGCTGTTATAGTAGATACCCACTTCGAGATCCTGGTTCTGGTAGTCCACTTCGCGCATGGCCGAATAACTCAGGCGTTCGCCCTCGAAATCGAAAGTCGGCATGGCCTCGGTCGTCAGCACATAGCCGTCGGGCGAGGTGATACGGACGTAGACGGTCTTTTCGCCCGGTGTCGCCAGCTCGTTGGCCGTCAGTACGAAATCCACGCGCAGGCGCGCGGCATTCTTGATCCTCGATACGGGTTTGCTGTTGGCGTTGAGCGCCGAGAGACGGATGTCGCGGGCGCGGATCACGGCGCCGACACGTACCTTGTTGTCCAGTTCGGCAGCCTTCTCCTCGGCCATTTCGGCGCGCAGCTTCGCCGACGAGATCTCCTTGCGGTAGGTTACGTTCTCGTTGATGAGTTTTTTGTTGAGCGTATTGAGCGAGTCGATCTGGCGGATGTAGCTCTTCATGACCGTGCGCAGCGTACCCACCTCCTTTTCGTACTGTTTGATCTTGGCCAGGTTCCATGAACGCTCCTTTTTCAGGCGCGTCATCAGCGAGTCTGCGCGGTCGCGTTCCACGTTGAGATTGGCCGAAATGCTGTCGTTGGTCACCTGCAGGTTGTCGTAGTCGGTCATCAGGCGTCCCAGGTCGTTCTGGATCGAGTCGCGGTCGGCCTGCAACAACTGGTTGTCGACCATCTGCTGGCGGTGTATGCTGAAATAAAGTACCGAAAGCGCCACCAGGATCACCGAGAGGATGATGATGACGATGCGGTAGCCGCGGATGGATTTTTCCGGGACGGGCTGCGACGTCATGTAATCGTCGTCCTCGAACTCCGAGGGGTCGTACCCTTGCTTATTCTCTTCCATAAAAACAGTTTTTTCAGTGTCGAATTTACCTGATTGTTCGCCGGGTCAGGATTATCCAGAGGCAAAGATAACAAAATTTTTATTTTATGAGGCTCGTCATCGGGTATTTAAGCCCCTTGTAGCCCGAAATATAGGCGTTGATGCTGCCTACACGGACGGGCGACTCGATGTAAAGCGGGATTTTGTTCTCGTCGTCCGAGATCCAGAGCGTGAAGACCGTGCCGTCGGTGAAGGAGAACCCTTCGGAAGTGCCCAGCTGGCATTCGAACTTCAGGGTCTTGAAGCGTCCCATGTTGCGGATCTTCTTTGTTTCGCGGCTTATGTACCTGTAATTCAGGTGTCGGATCGTGTCCTGCAATACCATCTGGAGGGTTGCGGGCTCACCGGGTTTGAAATCCTCGGCATTGGCCGAGCGCATGGTGAAGAAAAGCGCGATGGCATCCATGCTCTCGGGAGTCAGGGGCATGGTTTTCTCCTCGAAAGGCCGTTGGCGCCGCCGCCACCGGGTATGCACCTGGTCGTTGTCCCAGTCGTAAGTGTAATAGCTCTGGAACGTGTAGTCGCCCTCCTTGAGGTCGCTTTCGAAACGTACCGGACGCAGCGTCTCGGGGCTGATCCACACCGTGTAGATATCTTCGAGGTTGAAGAACCAGCGGTAGGTGGGCAGCGTGCGGCCGATGCCCTCGACCTTGTAGAACTTGCGGTCGTCGAGCTGCACCTCGCTCGTCTTGACCTCGACCGCTCCCACTTCGGTGTTGGGGAACATCTTGGCCTTGTAGCTGACGCGGTAGAAAAGCTGCTCGCCCGGGTGGTAGAGCTGGGCTGCGGCAGGCAGTGCGGCGGTGAATAACAATATCGTGAATAACAGTCGTTTCATGGAAAAAGGGTTTTTAATGGATAAACGGTCGTGGGTATGAAATATTACGAAATCATCGAAAAATCAATCTCTTCGCGCCCCGAATAGCGCCTCCTTAACTCCCTGAGGCCGCGGTGCTCCGGCCGGGAGAGGGTGCGGTCGGCGGAGAGGATGCCGGCCGCCGCCTCGCGCGAAACGGTGAGTATTTGGACATCGAGCGTGGGGTTGGCGATCTTCAGATCAAACGCCATGCCGCTCTGGAGCGTCCCGTTGATGTCGCCCGCACCCCGCAGCTTAAGGTCGAGCTCTGCCAGGCGGAATCCGTCGTTGGTCTCGCACATGGCGTCGAGGCGTGCCCGGGACTCCTTCGAGAGCTTTTCGCCCGACATCAGGATGCAGTAGGATTGTTCGCCGCCCCGCCCTACGCGCCCGCGCAACTGGTGCAGCTGCGAGAGCCCGAACCGCTCGGCCGATTCGATGACCATGACCGTGGCGTTCGGCACGTCGACGCCTACTTCGATGACCGACGTGGCGACCATGATATCGGCCTCGCCCGACTTGAACTGGCGCATCGACTCCTCCTTGTCGGCGGGTTTCATCTTGCCGTGGCAGATCGTCGTGACGTAGTCCGGCAGCGGAAAATCGCGCGATATGGCTTCGTAGCCGTCGGTGAGGTCTTTGTAATCCATGGCCTCGGACTCCTTGATGAGCGGATATACGACATAGACCTGCCGTCCCTTGGCGATCTCCTGCTTCATGAAACCGAACAGGCGCAGCCGCGCCGCATCGGTGTAATGTACGGTCTTGATCGGCCGTCGTCCCGGCGGAAGCTCGTCGATCACCGAGACGTCGAGGTCGCCGTAGAGGGTCATGGCCAGCGTGCGGGGAATCGGCGTGGCGGTCATCACGAGGATGTGCGGCGGCTGCTCGTTTTTGGTCCAGAGCCGGGCGCGCTGCTCCACGCCGAAGCGGTGCTGCTCGTCGATCACCACGAACCCCAGGTTGGCGAACTGCACCCGGTCTTCGATCAGGGCGTGCGTGCCGATCAGGATGTGCACCTCGCCCGAGGCGATCCCTTCGAGCGCCAGCCGGCGCTCCCTGGCCTTCGAGGCGCCGGTGAGGATGGCGACCTTCACCCCCATGCCGTCGAGCATACGCGTGATGGTGGCGAAATGCTGGCGGGCGAGGATCTCGGTGGGCGCCATCATGCAGGCCTGGTAGCCGTTGTCCACGGCCAGCAGCATCGACATCAGCGCCACGAGGGTCTTGCCGCTGCCGACGTCGCCCTGCAACAGGCGGTTCATCTGGTAGCCCGTGACGGTGTCCTGCCGGATCTCCCTGATGACCCGTTTCTGCGCTCCGGTGAGCGGGAACGGTAGCTTTTCGTTGTAGAAGGTGTTGAAGACGTCCCCGACCTTCATGAACAGGAAGCCGTTGTTTTTGGCCAGACGTTCCGTACGGCGCGACTGGACGTTGAGCTGGATGCCCAGCAGTTCGTCGAATTTCAGCCTGTACTGTGCCTGCCGCAGCAGTTCGGGCGACTGCGGAAAATGGATGTTGTAGTAGGCGTCGCGCAGTGGGATCAGCCCGTAGCGGGTTCGCACCTCGTCGGGCATGTAGTCGGGGATATGGTCTTTGGCCAGCGCCCACGCATTGCAGATGATCTGGTACATGCCCTTGGCGCCGAGCACGTTCGAAAGTTTCTCGGTCGAGGGATAGATGCCCTGCATGCCGCTTTCGGCTTTGCGCGAGAGCGCCTGTTCCATGGTCTCCAGCTCGGGGTGCGCCATCGACAATTCGCCGCGGTAGAACGACGGCCGTCCGAAAATGAGGTATTCGCGTCCCACTTCGACCCGTTTTTCGATCCATTTGATACCTTGGAACCAGACCAGTTCGGCCGACCCCGTGGGGTCGGAGACATAGGCCGTGAAGCGGCGTTTGCGGCCCGTGCCGGCATAGGCTACGCCCGTCACGCGGGCGCGGAACTGGAGCAGGGTGGGCGCATCGTCGGTGATCTCGGCGATGCGGTAGACTTTCGTGCGGTCGATATAGCGGAACGGGTAGTGACGCAGCATGTCGCCCAGCGTACGGATGCCCAGCTCCTTGTCCAGAAGCCGGGCGCGGGCTTCGCCGACGCCGCCTACGAATTTTATGTCGTTGTCCAGGTAGTCCACACGACAAATATACGAAAAAACAGGAAATCCGTATCGCGCACAGGGCGTTATTCCTTTTGCCGGGTGTTGCCGCGGGCTATTCCGGGCTATTCCTGCGCGTCCTCCTCCAGCGTGACGTCGACACCGATGCGGGCGAAACTGCCCCCGCACCATCCCTCGGCTTCCGAGACGCGGTCGGCTTCGGTGAATTCGACCGGAACGGACTGTGCCGCGAACTCCCCGCCGTTGGACGGGCCGTCGGTGTCGGTAAACAGGATGTCCGCCGTCGTTTCAATGGAGAATAATTGTCCGGGAAGTTCGTAGCAACCGTCGTCCCCGGTCTGTGCCTTATAGGAGCTGTTTGGTTGGCGCACCTCGATCCCGGGTATCGGGGTGCCGGTTTTGTCGGTTACCTTGCCGCCGACCCAGATATTTACGTGCGGCGTTCCGTACATGGCGGTCGGTGGTTCTCCGTTTTTCTGTTTTTCGCAGGCCGTAGAGAACCCGAGCAGTGTCAGCAACAGGAAAGACAGGCGTTTTTTGATGCGTTTTTTCATGGCGGGAGCGGGATTGTGGTTGCTACCCGAAATATAGGGAATAAATCGGAATTCGCAAAATCGCGGATTATCTTTATCTTTGCATCACAATCGCAGACAAGATGAATCTTTCGGAATACAGTCGCCGCCCGAGTTGCGAGGTGCGCATCGGGCGGGTCGTGATCGGCGGCGGGCACCCGGTCGCCGTGCAGTCGATGACCAACACCGACACCAACGATACCGAAGCCAGCGTGGCGCAGATCGAACGGATCGACCGCGCCGGGGGAAAGATCGTGCGCCTTACGGCACAGGGGCGGCGCGAGGGCGAGAACCTTGCCCGCATCGTCCGCCGTCTGCGCGACGAGGGCTTCGATACGGCCGTCGTGGCCGACATCCACTTCCTGCCCGAGGTGGCCGCCATTGCCGCGCAATATGTCGACAAGGTGCGCATCAACCCGGGCAATTACCGCACGGATCGCGGGGAGCTGGAGGAGTTGATCGCCCGCTGCCGCGAGCGGGGCGTCGCCCTGCGCATCGGCGTCAACCACGGGTCGCTCGCCAAACGTGTCTTCGACCAGTGGGGAGATACGCCGCAGGGCATGGTCGTCTCGGCCATGGAGTTCCTGCGTGTCTGCAAGGCGCACGGATTCGACCAGGTCGTCGTGTCGATGAAGTCGAGCAACACGCGCGTCATGGTCGCCGCTTACCGGCTGCTGGTCGCGGCGATGGATGCCGAGGATATGCACTATCCGATCCACTTGGGCGTCACCGAGGCCGGCAGCGGCATCGAGGGGCGTATCAAGAGCGCCGTAGGTATCGGGGCGCTGCTCTGCGACGGCATCGGCGACACGATCCGCGTATCGCTGACCGAGGCCCCGGAGCACGAAATTCCCGTGGCGGAACTGCTGGTAAGGCACTTCGCGGAGCGCCCCGGGATATTTCCCGTGCTGCATCCCGAGCGTTACTCCCCGACCGAGTACCGCCGCCGTACGAATATACAGGTGCCGGTCGTGCACAGCGAGCCGCTCGACGGCTTCCGCGTAATCGAGGCCGTGTCGGGCAATCCCACGGCCGAGTTGCGCGCTGCGATCCTGAACCTCGATACCCCCGAACCGGTCGTCGTGAAACGCCGTTACGAGGAGACCTCGCTGGAGACATTGGCCGTGAAGGCTGCCGCCGACCTGGGGGTGCTGCTGCTCGACGGGCTGGCCGACGGCATCTGGATCGACGCGCCCGGATTTGCCGAAGACCAGGTGCGCGAAATCGAGCTGATGATCCTGCAGGCGGCGCGCGTGCGGTTCTCGCACACCGAGTACATCGCCTGCCCGAGTTGCGGCCGCACGCTTTACGACATCGAAAAGACCCTCGCCGACATCAAATCGCGCACGTCGCACCTTTCGAACCTCAAGATCGGCGTCATGGGATGCATCGTCAACGGCCCTGGCGAGATGGCCGATGCCGACTACGGGTACGTGGGTGCCGCACCCGGCCGCATCACGCTCTACAAGGGGCGCACGGTCGTGGCACGCAACATCCCGCAGCAGGAGGCGCTCGACCGCCTCGTGGAACTGATCAAGGCCGACGGCGAGTGGGTGGAGCCATGACGATCCTGCCGCTCGCATACCTGCCCTCGGTCGAGTACTTCGCGCACTTGTTGTGCGGCGGGTGCGTCGTCGACCTGGGCGAGCATTTCGTGAAGCGCTCGGAGCGCAACCGCGCCCGTATCCTCGCTACGGATGGGGTGATGGAGCTGACCGTCCACGTGTGTCATGCCAACCGTCCCCGCCAGCCCGTACGCGACGTGCGGATCGACTATTCGAAACGCTGGCAGCACCAGCACTGGGGGGCGTTGGTCGCCTCCTACAAAGGGTCGCCCTATTTCGATTTTTACGCTGAATATTTCGAACCTTTCTACCGCCGGGAATACGGATTCCTGGCCGATTACAATGCCGAACTGCTCGGTCGGCTCTGCTCCCTGCTGCGCGTTCCCATGCCGGAGTTCTCCCAGGCGTATGTCGCTGCCGCCGCGGGCGACACCGACCTGCGTCCCAAACGGCGCAATGAGGGCCCGGCGTTCATTGCCGAGCCCTATGTGCAGGTCTTCTCCGACCGTATGCCTTTCCAGCCTAATTTGTCGGTTGCGGATTTACTGTTCGCCGAGGGCCCTGAAGCCGTTTCGGTTTTAAGACGTTGCCGACTCTGAGCGTCACGCTGTCGCGCAACGGCCCGGCGATGGCCTTGATTTCGACCGTGCCCCGCAGCGACACCGAATCCGTGCGGTACTGGCACGTGGCGTATTCCGTCACGGCCAGCGTGTCGGCCCCTGCGAGCAGCGTGGGGGCACCGGCCGACGAATAGATATGGAATGCCTGCTGTTCGCCGTCGCGCAGCGTCCGCCGCTTGTCTGTGATGTGCAGTGTCGGTTCCTCCTTGTTCCACAGAGCCTTATAGAGGTAGAACGCATCCTTGCGCTCGCGGCGGTCGATGGTCACGAGACCGGCGCCGTTCACCCCGTAAGGCCGGCGTACCGAACCGTAGTCGAACATGTTGTTGATCCATGTCCCCCAGAAAAGCGAGTCGTTCTGGAGGTTTTTGGCATACTGCTCGTGGAAGTGAGTCTGACGCTCCTCGGGCATCCAGTTCGCGCGGGGTGCCGCCTGTGCCGTATAGCTTTTGTGTCCGATGAAGCCGCTGCCCCCGTAACAGATTCCCGAGCGGAGGTGTGACCACCCTTTCTGCAACTGGTCGCGCCATACGGTCACGTCGTCCGTCGTGCCTTTGCGCCAGCCTACGTCCTGTCGCCAGACGATCAGGTCGGTGATGAAGTTGATATTGCCGTCCTGGTCGCTGCAGGCCACCGTGGGACGCGAAGGGTCGAGGGCGTGTGCCGCCGCGTTGAGCTTGCCCAGGTAAGGCGTTACGTCGTTGCCGCGCGTCCAAAGCCGCGAAAAGATACCCCACATCACCACCGAGGGGTGGTTGTAGTTTTGGGCAATGATCTCCTGCAACTGTTGCAGGCCGTTCTGTTCGAACTGCGGGGTGGCGTAGTAGGCCACGTCGCCCAGGAACGAGGAGCGGTGGAACGGCGCATCGACCCACACCAGCATGCCCAGCTCGTCACAACGGTCGTAGAGGTATTGCGCATGGGGCATCACGGCCGAACGCAGGGCGTTCGCCCCGAGGGTGCGGATCTGGCCGAGGTCAGCCTCATAGTCGGGCGCGATGAGTGCGCCGCCCGAGATGGCGTTGTCGTGGTAGAGCGTTACGCCGTGTATCGGGATGCGGCTGCCGTTGACCGCAAAGCCGCCCGCCGGGGTGGCTACGATGCTGCGGAAGCCCGTGCGCACGGCGACGCTGTCGGTGACGGTCGCGTCGCCGATGCTTACCGATACCCGGTAGAGGGCCGGGTTGGCGGGACTCCACAACTGCGGGGCGTCGACCGAGAAGGGAATCGTGACGGGTTTCCCGTCGATGCGCGTTTTCTGTCGTTTGGAAAATACGCGGCTGCCGTCGGGCGCTGTGATGTCGAGCGTCAGGACGCAACTGTTCTCCCCGCCGGTAACCAGATGGATCTCCGCTTCGCCTTCGACCCGCTCGTCGCCGACCGAGTTCTGATGTACCAGTATTCCGTCCGAGCCTAAGTAGAGGGGTGATACGGCTGTTTTTTCCGTAAGGATCAGCTCCGCTTCACGGTAAATGCCTCCGTAGAGATTCATGTCCGTCGAGGTGGGAAGCACGTCGTCGCAGTAATTGTTGCTGACGACGACCAGCAGCGCATTGTCGGAACCGAACCGTATCTTGTCGGTGATTTCGAGCGCAAAAGCCGTACCTCCGCCCTTGTGCCCGCCGACATAGTAGCCGTTGACGAAGACGTCGGCCACGCTTTGCACGCCGTAGAATTTCACGAATAACCGTTTGGTCGCCCATTCGGCCGGGATATACATGTCGTTCTGGTAGTTGGCCGTTGTTTCGAGGAAATATCCGGTGCCTCCCGTATCTGTATTCCAGGTGTGGGGCAGCGTAACATGTCGGGCGTTGTCGCTGCTGTTCTCCGACTTGAAGAAGAAACGCCATCCCTCGTTCAGGGGGAATACCTCGCGGGCCTGTGTAGAGGCGCAGATGGCGAGGAGCAGGAGTGTCGCTATGTATCGTTTCATTGTCTCGGATGGTTTTGGTGTCCTGATGCAAAGATAATACAACGCCGGCTCAAAATCAAATTTTCCGCTGCGGGCGCCGCTTCCGTGCTGTCGGTATCCGGAGTCGGCTGTCCGGCGTTATTCGGGGCGGAATGTATGTCGGGATATACGTACGGCGTGTTTGTCGGTTGAGTGGTGTGCATTCGTATTGGGCCGTTGCGTGATTGTAGAAACACTGCCGGGTCGGGCGCGAGCGGATATTAGGACAGGGTCGGTCATTGCGGGCCGCCTGCCGCGCGTGATGCCCGCGAGAGGAAGATCGGAAGAGTTCCGCGGAACTTCCGGGCACAAAAAAAGCGGCAGACCGCGCCTCTTCGGTCTGCCGCAGGCAGGAGTTTTACTTGAAAAGTGGGAGTTGTTGTTACCAAAAAAACTTTGGGGATGTGCGACTCCTGCTTTGGGGTATGTTTCCGGGTTCCCGGCGCTGCCTCACAGCAGCGCCGGATTCCGCGGGAAAGATGTCTTAGTCAAGAACAACCGGTTTGACCTTGACCTGAACGAGGGTCTTGGCGACGCCGTACTTGTGCTGAACCGATACGGGAATCAGTACCGATACCTCTTTGCCGAGGTCGTTGCCAAGCAGGCTGTGGAAATCGAGTTTCGTAGCATCCTGGGCATTCGTCTCAAAGCAGTTCTGACCCGAAGGCATCTTGAAGAACGAGTTGGCGCTATAAAGCTTTCTCTTGGCAACCTCGGTTGCGTAGTTGTCGGCAGTGATACCCTCGATGCTGACAGCCGAAATATTGCCCTGCGCGTCGACAGCCTGATTGACAACTGCTTCGGCAAAGTTCCATTGAGCGGTCTTGACATCGTAGTACTTGTAGCGTTCGGGAGCATATTCATCCTCACCTTGCGCTGCTACCGGGGCTTTTGCAGCTACGAGGTAGTTCTGGAAGTCTCGGATCGAAATAGCCTCTGCGCAATCGATAGTCTGTCCTTCAGCTGCATAGGGAAGCTCTACGACACCCAGGTCGTTCACGAACTTGAGCGGGGCAACGTAGGAAAGTTCGAACGTTTCGACCAGATAGATGTTCTTCGGGTTGATTGAGCCCCAAATCTTCGCGTTCGCACGCTGGCCGAGCAGTGCATAGCCGGCTGCATTTTCACCCACGAATACGGATATCTCGGATGCGACCGACTTGCCGTTGTCTATACCGAACCATGCATTCTGCGTCTGAGAGCCGTTGAACTGGATTCTCGAAGCATTACCGCTGAGGGTCTTCGATTGCAGCACATAGCCGTAATCGTCGTTGTTGTGCTCTACCTGGGGTTCGGCGGTTGCAGGGTTAAAGTTAACCTTGAAGTCCGTAACTGGCTGCGTTTTGGAGAACTGAATATCCCATACGGCGCAGTTGTTCATATTGGCGAGCGGCTTCTTGTCGGTAAATGCGCTTGCCAGGTCGAACTCATAGTTAACCAACTTATCGACAGTTCCGTTGCGGTATTCCGGGTTGGCCGTGTTAATGTGGATCGGCGTGACCTTGACACTCTTGTTCGCGTTGCCTGCGTAGTCGGAGTGCCACCATGCGGTATTCTTCGTAACCGTAGCCTTCAGCTCGACGGTGAAGTTTACACCGAAGGTGATCGTCAGACCGCCGTCTACGTTGCCGTCCTTGCGTACCAGATTGATCGTAACGAACATATCCTTACCGTCCTTGTACTTGCTGAGCAACTTCCCGTCCAGGTCGATAATCTTACCGATCTGGTCGGCCGTCAGGTGCCATTCGAACGCGGGTGTCGACTCTGCGGCATTGGCATCGAGTCCATACCACATTTCGTAATTGCCGTTCTTGTAATCGTCGGAGGTCTTGTCCGTAACGACCTTGCCTAAACCGGTATTATTGTTGCGCTCCGTCCATTTGTCGGTCGTGCTGATACCTGCGACTTTATAAGTATTCACGAAATCGGCCTGCGACATGCCGCTCTCGCCCATCTTCTCGAGGATATGCTTGTTCATATCATCCCAAAGGAACTTATAGGTATAGCTGCAACCCAGTTTCGTATAGATCTTGTCGATCGGGAAGCTGAAGGTCTTTTGTGTCCATTTGAGCTGGAGCCATTTTACGTCTACGATCTCATTGCGTTTTGCATCCCACAATTCGACGCGTACAACGGGGGTTTTACCGATGGCTGCCTGGTTATTCTCGGTTCCTTCCGGGGTAACGGGGGTTGCAACCGAGCCGTTCAGTTTGATGTACTTCTGGTTGTCGGCCTCGTTTTCGCCGCGTTTGAACGGGACTGTCGGCACTGCGAAACGGAATTCCAAACCCGCAACAGCAAGAGCTGCCTTATTGATTTCACGGGCCTTAGCTCCCTCTGCATTGGTTGCACAACCGGTAACCAGGGTCAGCAGGTCGATCGTTTCGTCGTAATCGCAAGTCGCAGCCGGCTTCGATGCCACCAAATCTGTTGCCTTCTTATACGTCTCGTAGAAATGATAATGTTTGCTGTCCGTATCGCTGTACTTGGCAATTCCTTCCCCGTCATCGCGCAGGGCTGCGATCTTAACATCATAGATATATTCGCTCAGTTTCGTATAGTCGGAATAAATGAACGTATCGTCGGCATCGTCTTCCAGCCATTTCTCCGCGATAGGCACCTTCAATGCTGCCGTATAGATATTATTTTCGGGAGCAGGCTTTACAAGACCATAACCGGCAACACGACGTGTGTTGACTGTCAGTTCGTTGCTCTTGATGTTCCATGCACTGCCGGCCTCGGTCGACCATGTGTTGGAAACGACGGACAGGAGCGTGCTGCCGACGGCGGAACGCGAAACAGCCTGTTCGAACACGAACGAAGGAGTCTCGATATCGCTGTTGGTAACGACCGAAGGCGAAACGTGGTAGCGAACGGGTGTAGCTTTTTCGGAAATATACCAATACTTTTCGGTAGCAGGAGTAACAGCGGCCGTTTCCGTAGAGGTATTGACCTTCATTTTCTTGTAGCGTAACGAGTTGACTTCGATCGTCTCAATGCCGTTTTCATACAGATCGGGAATCAGCGTTACACTGGTCAGACGTCCCGATACCCATTTTTGCAACTCTGCCGTCAAATCTGTTTTCGCATCGGCAATGGCATCGGCAATAGCATTGGTTATAACACCGTTTTCTGCCAAGGCGTCGGTCAGGCACTGGTGCATTTTACCATCGTATTGCGAAATGGCAGTCGTGATAGCCTGGTAGATCTTGCCTTCCTTACCAGCTTCGGACGAAAGCGCTGCATCGAGTGCCGATGTGAAACGCGTGTCGAAAGCTGCCTGGAAAGCTGCTCCGTTTGCATTTACAGCAGCAGCTACAGCATCGTCGATGGCCTTCTTGATGGCTGCATCGGTGTTGTAGACTTTCAAGTTCTTTGCAAGAGCTACGGCATCTGCAACACTGGCGATTGTCGCATAGGTTTTGGCAGCATCTGCTGTCTTGAGGAAAGCCCCGTCGCAATATTTCTTCAGATTATCAATATTGGTTTGCAAGCTTTCATGGGCTTTAACTGCTTTTTCGAGTTCTTTTTCAAGCTGCTCGATATCACCTGTGGCGGAAGAAATGGCCTTTTCCTGTTCGTTGATTTTTTGCTGAAGATCCTTGTCGGCCTGCTCCAGCGTACTGATTGTAACCTTTAGGGAGTTGAGTTGTTCCTCAAGCGAGGCAAGCTTGCCCGTCTCGAGGCCTTCGATTTTGTTGTTGATTTCCTTGATGTCGTCGTCGTAGTCTTTACAACCGACACCGGCTAACAATGTTCCCGTGAGGAACAGTGCAAGAAATTTTCTGAATAAGTTTTTTTTCATAGTAATGAAGAATTGAAATGGAATTGTTTTTTAGTGTTGACGCATTTAGTTTTATCAATAGAGTGACGCTTGCTATTTCTCATTCGCGGAGTCTGCCTTTTTGTGGTATTTCATAGACTTTTCAGACCATCAAACACGTTATTTGTATTAAGTGACGCATTCTTTATAATTAGTTGACGCATTAAATTTTCCAGTTATGACACCATAGTTGCTGGTATCATATATGATACGCATGGTGCAAATATATATATAAAAATTTGCACAACAAAATTTTTATCCAAATTTTTGAAATGGGAGTTGTTTACGAGGAGGAGATATCCTATATCTCTTCCAGGATCAGAGAGTTGAGGAAGGAGCGACGTCTGACGGTACAGGAACTTGCATACCGTTGCGACATGGAAAGATCCAATTTGAGCCGTATCGAAGCGGGACGTACGAACCTTACGGTCAAAACGATGTGTATCATTTGTAATGCGCTGAGTGTGAGCCTGCGCGATGTAATTCGCTAAAAGGGATATACCTATATTTATATATCCCGGCCTTATCGTCCGAAGGGTTCTTTTTTTGGGCATTTTCGGTAATTTATCGTATATTTACGACCGAAACAAAATAAGGTACAGCTATTTGTGAACACTATCGATTTGATCGTCTGCCTCATGCTGGTGTTAGCCGTCTGGAACGGTTGGCGCCAAGGATTTGTCATGCAGGTATGTTCGTTGGCCGGAATCATCGCAGGCATCTGGGTTGCTTCACGTTATGGTGCCGAAGTCGGCGCCTGGCTCAAGCTTGACGAGACGATTTCAGCTGCCGGAGGTTTCGTCGTGGTGCTCCTGGCGGTCGTCCTGCTGGTGGCCATCGCCGGACGGCTGGTACGCAAATTGTGCCACTTCGCCGGGTTCGGGATAGCCGATATCGTACTGGGCATCGCCGTATCCGTTTTGAAATACATGCTGCTGCTGAGCGTCCTGTTTTCGGCGTTCGACACGCTGAACGAGGACTACACCCTGATCGGGGCCCGTACGATCGAGAAATCAAAAAGTTACAAACCCGTCATGCGCCTCTCCGAGCGTATTTTCCCGTTCCTGGAATGGGTCGGCAAACAGGTGCCGCAACAAGCACGGGAGCAGGACGAAGAATAGCCGATGGGAAAACGGTTCACAGGCGTGGTGATACGCGCCACAGGGAGTTGGTACGAGGTGCTGCACGACGGGGAGGCCGTCCGCTGCCGCATCCGCGGGCGCCTGCGTCTGAAAGGCATCCGGTCGACCAACCCGGTGGTGGTGGGCGACGAGGTCACTTGCGAGTCCGACGACGGGGGTGACTACGTCATCTGCGACATCTGTCCCCGCCGCAACTATGTGATCCGTCGGGCTTCGAACCTTTCGAAGGAGTCCCATATCATCGCCGCAAACATCGACCAGGCATTGCTGCTGGCGACATTGCGGGCCCCGGAAACGGCCACGGAGTTCGTAGACCGCTTCCTGGTGACCTGCGAGGCCTACAAGGTGCCCGTAACGATCGCACTTTCGAAAGCCGACCTGCAGGATCCGTCCGCCATGGCGGAATTCCGCGCCGTATACGAAGGTGCCGGATACCGCGTGCTGGAGGTTTCGGCCACGGAAGGTATCGGTGTTGAAGCGGTCTGCGAACTGCTCGAAGGCCGCGTGACGCTGTTGTCGGGGAACTCGGGCGTTGGAAAATCGACGCTCATACATGCCATCGACCCGTCGCTCGACATCCGTACGGGGGAGATCTCCGACAGCCACCATAAAGGGCGTCATACCACGACCTTCTCGACGATGTACCCGCTGGCCGGGGGCGGGGCGGTGATCGACACGCCCGGCATCAAGGGGTTCGGGCTGATCGACATCGACGATGCCGAGCTGTGGCACTATTTTCCGGAGATGATGCGCGTCGCCCCTGAGTGCCGCTTCTACAACTGCACCCACACTCACGAGCCGGGGTGCGCCGTGGTCGAAGCGGTCAGGGAGGGGAAAATCGCCTATGCCCGCTACGAGAGTTACCTGAAAATCCTCGATGATGATGAAAAATACCGCAAATAGGGACACCGCCTGGTATGGCGCACGTACGGCCTGCCTTGCGGAGTTCATGACACCCGAACGCAATGAGGTACTTCGCCGCACGGTCGCCATGCGTACGCGCTACATGACCGTACTGGCGGAAAACATGTTCCACGGACAGAATGCAGCGGCGCTGATCCGCCATTGCGAAGCCTTCGGCCTACAGGAGATGCACACCGTCGAGACACTCTGCAGATTCGATCCCAATCCCGATATCGCCCGCGGCACCGACCAATGGGTTGACGTGCGGCGCCATCCCACTACCGCCGAAGCGCTCGCCGCACTGCGCCGGGACGGGTACCGCATCGTGGCGACGACACCCCACCGCGAGGATGTGACGCCCGAGACTTTCGACGTCACGCGCGGGCCGTTCGCACTGGTCTTCGGCACCGAGCACGCCGGAATATCGGACGAGGTCATCGCCAGGGCCGACGAATTCCTGCGCATCCCGATGTGCGGCATGGTCGAAAGCCTGAATGTTTCGGCATCGGCTGCAATCCTGATCTACATGCTCTCGGAACGGGTACGGCTCACGGTCGGCGACTGGCGCATGGACGAGGCGCGGCAGGCCGAAGTGCTCTACCGCTGGATGATGTCCAGCGTGAAGGACGCCGAGGGAATTCTCGCCCGCAAATTCGGAAACCTACCATGAATACCATCCTCAGAAAACAATTCCTGGCCCATGTCGGCCAAACCTCGCCGTCCCCGATGCTGGTCGAGGTGGCGCGCGCCGAAGGGTCGTTCTTCTATACGCCCGAAGGAAAACGCTATTACGACCTGGTCGCCGGAGTATCGGTGAGCAACGTCGGGCACTGCAACCCGGCCGTGGTGAAGGCCGTGCAGGAACAGGCCGCGCGTTACATGCACGTCATGGTCTACGGCGAGCTGGTCGAAACGCCGCAGGTGGAGTATGCCGCAAAGGTGGCGTCGCTGCTTTCGGGCGGGTTGTCGAGTCTCTATTTCGTCAATTCGGGCGCCGAAGCGGTCGAAGGGGCGCTCAAGCTGGCCAAACGCTATACCGGACGCACGGAGCTGGTCTCCATGCGGCGTGCCTACCACGGGTCGACCCACGGGTCGATGAGCATGATGGGGGCTCCCGAAGGCGAGGAGTGGAAAGGAGCTTTCCGGCCCCTGCTGCCCGACGTGCAGGCAATCGAATTCAACGATTTCGGGGAGTTAGAGCGCATCACGCGCCGCACGGCATGCGTCCTTGCAGAACCCGTGCAGGGCGAAGCGGGCGTCCGCCCGCCTGTCCCGGGCTATCTGGAGGCGCTGCGGCGCCGTTGCGACGAAGTCGGGGCACTGCTCGTATTCGACGAGATACAGACCGGCATGGGGCGCACGGGAGCACTGTTCGCCATGCTCAAATACGGCGTTACACCCGACATCGTGTGCCTGGCCAAGGCATTCGGGGGCGGCATGCCGCTGGGGGCGTTCGTCTCGAGGCCGGAGATTATGCAAACCCTGCAGGAGAATCCCGTGCTGGGGCATATCACCACCTTCGGCGGACATCCGGTATGCTGCGCAGCCGGGCTCGCGGCATTGAATTACCTGCTTGACAACAAGGTCGTCGAAGGGGTCGAGGCGAAGGGCACACTCTACGCACAACTGCTCGGCAACCATCCCGCCGTGCGTGAAATCCGCCGCAGCGGACTGTTGCTGGCGGTCGAATTGGGCGAACCGCAGAAACTCTACCGCATCATGGAACTGTTCAAGCAGGCGGGGATCCTGAGCGACTGGTTTCTGTTCTGTGACACGGCGTTCCGCATCTCGCCGCCGCTGACGATCTCGGAGGAGGAGATCCGCGGAAGCGCGGCACTGATCCTCAAATGTCTCGACGAATTGGGGTAGGCCGGGCGGCCAAACGAAAAAGAGGGTCGGAAACCCTCTTTTTTCGTATTACGCCGGAATCTCCCGGCCGCGATTACCCGCAATTAGACATATGAGGCAACGATTCGACGACGGCGCATGCCGGCCGTAATTTTCCGCATCGCCGTGCCTGCTCCGGCTGCGGAGTCAATGGTTTCCTATTCTTCGGCCAATGACTTGAGCAGGGCGATCTCCTCCGGCCAGCGCTGCTCGTCGGGGGTTTCAAGGATCAGCGGAATGCCGTCGAAACGCGCGTCCTGCATGATATAGCGGAAACATTCCATGCCGATCATCCCCTCGCCCAGCGGCGTGTGGCGGTCGACATGGCTGCCCAGGATTTTCATGGCGTCGTTCAGGTGCATGCCTTTCAGGTATTCGAACCCGACCACGCGTTCCAGCTCCGCAAAGGTTTTGTCGCAGGCCTCCGCCGTCCGCAGGTCGTATCCGGCGGCAAAGGCATGGCAGGTGTCGATGCAGACCCCCACGCGCGATTTGTCTTCGACCCGCTCGATCAGGTAGGCCAGGTGTTCGAAGGCAAACCCGAGGTTCGAACCCTGTCCGGCCGTGTTTTCGATCACGGCCGTCACGCCGCGGGTCTTGTCCAGCGCGATATTGATCGACTCGGCGATCAGGTCGAGCGACCGTTCGGGCGAAATCTTTTGCAGGTGGCTGCCGGGGTGGAAGTTCAGCCGGTCGAGCCCCAGCGCTTCGCAGCGCTGCATCTCGTCGAGGAAGGCTGCGCGCGACTTCTCCAGAGCCTCCCGTTCGGGATGCCCGAGGTTAATCAGGTACGAGTCGTGGGGCAGGATCTGCGCGGGTGTATACCCGTATTGGTCGCAGGCCGTGCGGAAGGCGTCGATCTGCGCTGCGGTGAGCGGCGCGGCCACCCACTGGCGCTGGTTCTTCGTGAAAAGGGCGAAGCCCGTGGCCCCGATCCCGTGTGCATTGGCGGGCGCGTTTTCCACACCTCCCGCAGCACTTACGTGTGCTCCGATATATTTCATATGATTGTCTCTGTATTAACTTAAGACAAAGTTAAGGATTTTGTAAATAATTTCATAAATTTGCATATTGAATTTGCAATTATAATCGCTTCACTATGAAATATTTTTACCTGCTTTTCGGGCTCATTCCCGCCCTTTTGGCCGGCAACCCCGCGTTCGCACAAATATCCATCGACGAAGTCGATGCCAAAGAGGACAAAGTGACCTTCCAGGACAAACTGAAATCCACCTCCGTCGATGTGGACTATTTCAGCCTGGCCCGTTACAAGGCCGAGCGCGCCGCAATCCGCAAGGAGCGCAACTACCTCGAATTCAGCGGAGGCATACAGGGTTCACTCACGTCGTACAACGACCCGTGGATCTCGGTCTCGGGCGGTGACAACTCCATTGCCCTGACGGCGGTTTTCGGGCTGCGCCACCTCTTCACGAAGAACCTCTTCACGCTCGAAACCAAGTTCAATGCCAAGCTCGGCTACAACCGCATGAAGGTCGAAACGACCCAGAAAGATGACGAAGGCAACGAATACACCGACAGCGAGGGTATCTGGTTCAAAAACCAGGACGAATTCGTGATTTCCGTCGCCCCGTCGTTCAAGATGTCCGACAACTGGTCGTACGGTTCGATCCTGAATTTCCGCAGCCAGTTCGTCAACGGGTACAAATCGCGTACGGAACAAAAGGAGGAGCACCTCAAGAGCAAATTCATGACCCCGGGCTACCTCGACATCTCGCTCGGTATCACCTATAAAAGCCCCAAGGCCAAATTCCCGATCGTGGTCAACATCTCGCCGATCGCCCTGAATGCCACCTTTGCGGAGAACGAACTGATCCGCAAAACGAACGGATTCAACTACGGTATCGAAGACCCCGACAAGACGTCCAAATACGAAGGCGGTTCGTCGATCCAGATCGACTTCGACCGCACGTTCGGCAAGACCGGTTTCCTGCGCTACCGCACGACGCTCTACTCCTTCTACGGCTGGATCACGGACATCGGTCAGAAGAACAAGATCAGCGACTATTCCGAATACCGGATTGCATATGACGACTGGGTAGAGAAGGGCAGCGACATCAAGACCAAGCCCCGCCTGCCGATCCACCCGATCGTACGCTGGGAAAATACGATCGACATCAAGGCAACAAAATACCTCTCCACGTCGTTAAGTTTCCAGCTTTACTACAACCGGGCGCAGAACCTCGACGTGCAGACCCGCACGCTGCTGAGCGTCGGCCTGACGTATACGTTCAAGAACAAGGAAAAACCGCAAAAATAGTCCGGCCGCCGGCCGGCGTATGACACGCAAATGTATAAGAACTCGAAATACACCGTCCTCTTCCCGCTGCTGCTGGCAGCGGGTGTTGTGTTGGGGCTGCTGCTGGGGCAGTACATGGGCCGCAACAGCACCACTTCGGAGATCAAGGGCATGCTCCGCCAGATGGCACTGCCCACCAACAAGTTAACCTATACGCTTTCGCTGATCGAGAATCAATATGTCGATTCGGTGGCGATGGATTCGCTTGCCGAGCACGTCATCCCGCTGCTGGTCAAGGAGCTCGATCCCCACTCGGTCTATATTCCGGCATCGGAGATGCAGGAGATCAACGAACCGCTCGAAGGCGAATTCGACGGCATCGGCGTGGTCTTCAACATGGCGACCGACACGGTGATCGTGCTGAACGTCATCCCGCAGGGCCCAAGCGACAAGGCCGGGATCAAGGCCGGCGACCGTATCATCGAGATCAACGACACGCTCGTCGCGGGGCAGAAAATCCCGCAGCGCGATGTGGTGAAGAAATTGCGCGGCCCGCGCGGCACGACCGTGCACCTCGGGCTGGGACGCCAGGGTATCTCCGACCTGGTGGGCGTCGACGTCGTGCGCGACAAGATTCCGATCAAGAGTGTCGAATCGGCGTTCCGCATTGCCGACGGCATCGGTTACATCAAGCTGGGACAGTTCGCCCGGACGACCTTCGATGAGATGCAGGCATCGCTGGATACGTTGCGTGCGCAGGGCGTTACCAAACTTATCTTCGACCTGAGGGGCAACTCGGGCGGCTACCTCGACCAGGCCATCATGGTCGCCAACGAATTCCTGCACAAAGACCAGCTGATCGTCTACACGGAAGACCGCCAGCACAAACAACTGCGCGAATACGCCGACGGCACGGGCGCCGCACAGGACATGGATGTTGTGGTGCTGATCGACGAGGGCAGCGCGTCGTCGAGCGAGATCCTCGCCGGGGCATTGCAGGATAACGACCGTGGTACGATTGTTGGACGCCGTTCGTTCGGCAAGGGACTCGTCCAGCGTCAGATCCCGTACAGCGACGGATCGGCATTGCGGCTTACTACGGCGCGTTACTACACGCCTACGGGCCGTTCGATCCAGAAACCCTATACGATCGGCGACGACGAAAGTTACGAAGAGGACATCTGGAACCGGTATAAGAACAACGAGTTCTTCTCGGCCGACAGCATCCACTTCGCGGATTCGCTCAAACGGGTGACTCCGGGCGGGAAGGTGGTCTACGGCGGCGGGGGTATCATGCCCGACGTCTTCGTGCCGGCCGATACGACCGACGTAACGAAATATTTTGTCGAGGTGGCGGGGCGCAACATCCTCTACCGCTACACGATCGAATATGCCGACCGTCACCGCGAAGCCCTGAACAAGGTCAGGACGATCCCCGAACTCCAGGCGTTGCTGGGCAGCGACAAGGGCCTCGTGGAGGATTTCATCCGCTATGCAGCACACAAGGGCGTCGCTCCCGATTACCGGGACATCGCCCGCTCGCGCAAGCTGATCGAAGCCCAGCTGAGGGCTTATATCGGCCGCAACACGGCGCTGGAGGACAACGGCTTCTACGCCAACATCTATCCCGTCGACAACGTGGTGGTGCGTGCCATCGGGATATTAAACGATACACAGAAAAATGATTAAAAAACTCATCGGTATTATCGTGGCCGTGGCGGTGATCGTCATCGTCGTCATTGCGGCTATCCGGCGCGACAATTTCCAGTCGATGTTATTGCGCGACGAGATCGAAAACCAAACCTTCCCGGGGCCAGTCGACACCGACCAGCCGGCGGCACCCGTAGCGGGTGAAATCGAAGAGACGGATTCGGTAACCATCGAGGTGGTCGATTCGATTCGGTAATACCTGTCCGGAAAGCATACGGGAAATACCTCCCGAGGGAGGGCTTTCGTAAATAACCGATTCCTGACACCGGATAATATCTGCTGGAAAATATTTATTTTCCCGGGGAAAACGGATCGAAATCACTTCGGATCGGGATTCACATAACAGGCAGCAGCCCCTGCAGGGGCTGCTGCCTGCCGTATACCTGAAATCCTTCAAAGAGTCCGGACTGCCGCACCCCGTATCTTTCCCGGCACGCACATGCAGTATCGGGCGGTTTCCCGCATTTATTAGGTAGTCCGTCCCTTTCGGCCGCGACTGCGAGTTCTGCACATATCCCGGCCGCGGGCAGCCAAAGTACATCCTCCGTTTGCATGAATAATCCGGGCTGCACCGACGGCCGGGGATATTGTTCCTCGGGGGGGGCCATCGGGAATGCCTCGCAGATGTCGGCAAGCCGTGTGCAGAGGAATTTGAACAACCTCATCCCGTACAGTCGAAAGCGTATAGCATGATTTTCCCCGTCGTATCGCTCACTCATTCGTCAAAAAAATACAGCAGCCCTGCGGGACTGCTGTATACGGCCTGGGCTCTTCCGAAGATCAGAAATATTTGATCTCCCTGCCCTCGATCGCCGAAAGGATATTGTTTGCGGCGGACGATGCACCGATGCGGAACAGGTCGGTCGTAAGCCACTCCTTACCGAGAATCTCCTCAACGATGGTATAGTAAAGTGCGCCGTCTTCGGCCGTGCGGACACCGCCGGCAGCCTTGAATCCGACCTTGCGGCCGGTCTTCGCATAGTAATCGCGGATGGCCTGGCACATGACGACCGCCGCCTCGGGAGTCGCTGCGACGTCGATCTTGCCCGTCGAGGTCTTCACGAAATCGGCACCTGCGAACATCGACAGCAACGATGCCTTGCGGATCAGGTCGGGGGTTTTCAACGCCCCGGACTCGATGATGACTTTCAGTACGATGTCGCCGTCCATCTCGGAACGGATCACCTCGACCTCGTTCGCCGCCTCATCGTATTCGCCCGTAAGCATACGCCCCACATTGAGCACGATGTCGATTTCATCGGCGCCGTTTTCCACGGCCATCGCCACTTCGAGGGCCTTCACTTCGAGGAAGGTCTGGGCTGCAGGAAACCCGCCGCCCACGCTCGTAATGCGCATCGGAGTGCCATCGACAGCCAGCCCCACGGTCTCGACGAATGCCGGGTAGATACAGATCGAAGCGACATTGGGGATATGGGGATATTTCTGGTAGAACTCGGCAGCCTTGCGGGCAAACTCCGTGACCGAAGTCACCGAGTCGTTGCACGACAGGGTCGTGAGGTCGATAGCCGAGTAGCACATTTTGTACACGTCGGTATTGTGGTTGCGTTTCGCGGCTTCGCGGATGCGGGCGACCTCCTGGTCTACCTGGGCTTCGCTCCACGCGGGAGCATATTCGTTCAGATGGTTGGCGTATTCCATAATAATCGCTGTTTTTACAAAATTAGGAAAAAATATTCATACGCGCGGTTCCCGTCCGTAAATTTTTCCCGTCATACCGGCTATCCTGCAAAAAAAGAGCCTGAACCACCGGGTTCAGGCTCTTTTTATCGGTTGACGGCTATTATTTGTTCAGCGCCTTCAGGTTGATGTCGTTGGCAGCCTTCTGAGCCAGTTTCGGGTTCTTCGAAACGGCGCTCTTCAGCTGGGCCTCTGCGGTCTTCAGGTCACCCTCCTTGGCAGCGATAACTGCACGCAGGTAGTCGGCGTCGGCCGAGTTGTCCTTGGAGATGGCCTGCTTGGCGGCAGAAAGGTTGTTGCTCATCACCTGAGCCACGGCCTCGTTGTAACCGTCGAGGTTCTGGGCAGCAGCCTTGTAGTCGCCTTCGGCAGCAGCGATAGCAGCCTTGGCCTGTGCATCGGCAGCCTTGGCATACTTCTTAGCCTCGGCGGTGTTGCCGTTGGCCAGGTTGCCCAGGATGAGGTTCTTGGTGATTTCGCTCGACGAATCCATCTTAGCAGCCTTCTCGAACGATTTGAGCGCAGCAGCCTTGTCGCCTGCCTTGGCCTGTGCGATACCCAGGTTGTTGTAAACGCGGGCGTCGTTGTATTTCTTCGAAGCGGTGGTCAGGATAGCAACCTGCTCCTCGGCACCGTTAGCCAGCGTCTCGGCAGCATAGAGGTACTCCTCTACGGTCAGCTCCTGGCCGTTGCGGAACGCAGCCATGATCTCGGCGTCGGTCTTGCCCTGGATGTCGGTGCTGTTCACGATCTGCGAGCGACGCAGTTCGGGAAGAACCTCCTCTTTCAGTTCGTTGAATACCGAAGACATGTTCTTGATTTCACTCTCACGCTCTGCGGGCGAGTTGTAGAGGCTCAGCACCTGGAGAATGAGGTTCTTGTCCTTGATGTTCGACTTCTCGACCAGTTCCTTGAAACCGTCCCAGTCCTCACCGTAAGCGGCAGCGTCGATGTCCAGGCCCGAATCCTTCAGCAGCTTGGCAACGACTTTCTTACCGGACTCGCTGCGCGACTTCGACAGTTTGTCGTTGAATTTCACGGGGCCATCGGGCGAAGCATAACCCTTCACGGCGATGTTCTGCGTAGCACGGTCGTTCTGCAGTTTGGCATCTACGTCAGCCTTGAACGCGTCGAGGTTGGCTTTCTTCTCGTTCTTCTTGGTTACGACCGAAGAGTTGATCGCATAGAGCAGATCGGTCTTGTCGACGACGGTGGTCACCTTCTTGTAGTTGTTGGCCATCGGAGCCATCAGGTCGGAGTATTTCAGATCCTTCTGGAGCGTGTTCAGTCCGTAAGCTACGGTCAGGCCGAATTCCTTGGCCAGAGCGGCCTTGGCAGCCTCGTCGTTACCGGCCAGCACGGCAGCCTGCTCCTTGGTCGGGATGGCGCCGGTGTTCAGGTTCACGAGCGTGAATTCCTTGCACTTGCCGCCCGGGCACTTGATCTCGGCGCGGAGCTGCAGGGCGCACTTGTCCATACGGGGATCGTAGGGGAACTCTACGTGCTGCGTGAAATTGCCTCCGTTCTTCTTGTCGATGACCGTGTAGTTCTCGTCGACTTTCGAACCCTGGAGATATTTGGCGGCACCGGCAACCTCGCCACCGTCGAATACGATCACGGGAGTTACTTTGATAACGGCTTTCGCGTTGAAATACTTAACCGGGAACGTAACATTGATGTCAGCGGCAACGATACCGTTGTTCAGCGTCAGAATCTCGGGGGTAACCGTCAGGTTGATGTCATCCCGGTTCTTGGCCATCTTCTTGAAGCAATTACAGCTCGAGAATACCAGTGCGGCAGCTACGAGCACAACGCTCAATTTCATTAGATTTTTCATAATCGGTTAATTTAATGTGTTTATTTTAAATGTTTGCCTTTTTATCTGTCTTTCGGCCCTGTTCGTACGGAATTCGCGGTATTGCATCTTCCAACTCCCCAGCCAGAACAACGCAAATATAGAAAACTCTTGGTAATTGTGCAATATTTCAGGCGGAATTTCAGTACTTTTCCGCCCGAAAATATCACATTAGCAGTCGTTTTACTCTTCTTTGCGTTCAGGACGTCCGTGGCGTTCGTGGCGTTCGCCGCGCTCGGGACGCTCGCCACGCGGACGACGCTCCCGCTCCACATAACCCTCGGGCTTGGGCAGCAGCACCTTGCGCGACAATTTGAGCTTGTTGGTCTTCGGATCCATACCGATCAGCTTCACGTCGATCTCATCGCCCTCTTTCAGGCCGGTCTCCTCCATGGTCTCGAAGCGCTTGTAGTCGATTTCCGAGATGTGGAGCAGGGCGTCCTTGCCGGGCATGATCTCGACGAACGCACCGAAGGTGACGATCGAACGGATCTTGCCGTGGTACGTCTCGCCGATCTCCGGGATCGCAACGATGGCCTTGATGCGGTTCAGCGCGCCGTCGAGTGCGGTCTTGTCCTGGCCGAAGATGTCCACGATACCCTTATTATCGACCTCGGTGATCGTGATGGTCGTACCCGTGGTCTTCTGGATGTCCTGGATGACCTTGCCGCCGGGGCCGATCACGGCACCAATCATATCCTGCGGGATAGTGATCTGTACGATGCGCGGTACGAAAGGCTTGTAGTCCTCGCGCGGTTCGGCGATGCACTCGGTGATCTTGTCGAGGATGTGCAGGCGTCCCTTGCGGGCCTGCTCCAGCGCTGCGGCCAGCACCTCGTACGAGAGGCCGTCGACCTTGATATCCATCTGCGTGGCGGTGATACCGTCCTTGGTACCCGTCACCTTGAAGTCCATGTCGCCCAGGTGGTCTTCGTCGCCCAGGATGTCCGACAGCACGGCCCACTTGCCGCTCTGCGAATCGGAAATCAGCCCCATGGCGATACCCGAGACGGGCTTTTTGAGTTTCACACCGGCGTCCATCAGGGCCAGCGTGCCGGCGCAGACGGTAGCCATCGACGACGAACCGTTCGACTCGAGGATGTCCGATACGATACGCACGGCGTAGGGGTTCTCCTCACCCAGCGGAACCATCGGTTTCAGGGCACGCCATGCCAGGTGGCCGTGGCCGATCTCGCGGCGGCTCAGGCCGCGTGCGGCCTTGGCCTCGCCCGTCGAGAAGGGCGGGAAGTTATAGTGCAGCACGAACTGCTCGGTACCCTGTACCAGCACTTCGTCCTTGACTTTTTCGTCGAGTTTCGTACCGAGCGTAACGCTGGTCAGCGACTGCGTTTCACCGCGCGTGAAGATCGCCGAGCCGTGGGCTGCGGGCAGGTAGCCCACCTCGCACCAGATCGGACGGATCTCATCGGTCTTGCGGCCGTCGAGGCGCTTGCCCTCGTCGAGGATCATGTTGCGCATGGCCTTTTTCTGCACGTCGTCGTGGAAATATTTGTGGATCAGCGGGGCTTTCTCCGCCAGTTCCTCCTCGCTGTAACGCGCTGCGAACTCGGCCTCGAGGGCGTTGAACTTTTCCTCGCGCTCGTGCTTCATCGTGCCGCTCGTGGCGATGGCGTAAGCCTTGTCGTAAAGCTCGCTGATAATCGTCTGGCGCAGCTGTTCGTCGTTGACCTCATGGCAGTAGGTGCGTTTCACGTCCTTGCCCAGTTCTTTCGCGAGTTCGATCTGTACGGCGCAGTGCTTCTTGATCTCCTCGTGTGCGAACTTGATGGCCCCGAGCATCACCTCCTCGGAAACCTCCTTCATCTCGCCTTCGACCATCAGGATGTTGTCGATCGTACCGCCGACCATGATGTCGAGGTCGACCTTGCCCATCTCCGAATAGTTGGGGTTGATGACGTAGTTGCCGTCGATGCGTGCCACGCGAACCTCCGAAATGGGGCCGCCGAAGGGTATGTCCGAAACGGCGAGGGCGGCCGAAGCGGCCAGGCCCGCCAGGGCGTCGGGCTGGATATCCTTATCCGCCGAGATGAGGTTCACCGTTACGTAAACCTCGGCGTGGTAATCTGCGGGGAACAGGGGGCGGAGGGCTCGGTCGATCAGGCGCGCGACGAGCACTTCGCTGTCGTTGGCTTTGCCTTCGCGCTTCATGAAGCCTCCGGGGTAACGTCCGCAGGCGGCGTACTTCTCTTTGTATTCCACCTGAAGGGGCATGAAATCGGTGTCGGGTTTTGCGTCCTTGGCGGCCACCACGGTACCCAGGAGCATCGTGTCTCCCATCTTGACTACCACGGAGCCGTCGGCCTGCTTGGCCAGTTTGCCCGTTTCGACCTCGATCTGGCGTCCGTCGGCCAGCGTGATGATCTTGCGGACTGCGTTGTACAGCTTCTTTTCTTCCATAAAAATCTAAACCTATAATGTTTTTCGAATCGTTGTCCTTTACGAAAATGAAGGCAACCCCTCGTTGGGAATTGCCCTCATTTCTCCCTCGCGGATTATCGGCGGAGGTTGAGCGTCTTGACGATGGCGCGGTAGCGCTCGATGTCGACCTCTTTCAGATACTCCAGCAACGCGCGGCGCTTACCGACCAGGCGCAGCAGTGCGCGCTGGGTTCCGAAGTCGTGTTTGTTGCTCTTGAGGTGTTCTGTAAGGTGGCTGATACGGTACGAAAACAACGCGATCTGGCTCTCGGGCGAACCCGTGTCGGTGTTAGACTTGCCGTACTGGCCGAAAAGCTCCTGCTTTTTCTCTGCTGTTAAATAAGCCATTTTTGAAAGTTTATTTAAATTCCACTCTACGACGCATCCCCCTTACCGTGGATAACGCCAGAGCGTCCGGCAAAGTTACGAAATAATTGACAATTAAGCATGGCAAATGAAAAATTATTTACCTTTTTTACACGGATTTATCGCCTTAAACTCCGGAAAATACTATTTTTGCGGCAAAACAAGTCTACGTTATGGTAAAGACGCTTATTTTCGCACTCCTCGCGACGATGTGCGCAACCTTCCTGTGGGGCTGCGGCGGCAAGGTTTCCTATACGACCGTCGACGGGACGATGCTCGGCACGACGCTGCACGTGGTGGCCGACGTGCAGGGCACTTCGCCGCAGGAGCTCTACGCCGCCGTCATGGCGCTCGACCGGGAGGCCAAGGCCTCGATGTCGATCTTCGACCCGGCGTCGCTGCTGAGCCGCCTGAACCGCAACCAGACCGACAGCGTCGACCGCCATATCGCCTTCAACCTCCGCCTGGCCGACAGCATCAGCTCGCTGAGCGACGGCCGTTACGACGTGACCGTCAAACCGCTCGTCGAGGCGTGGGGCTTCGCCGGGAAAGAGGCGCAGGAGAACCCGAACGTCGATTCGATCCTTGCGTTCGTGGGCCGTCAAAAGGTGCGCATCGAAAACGGCCGCCTGATAAAGGACGATCCCCGTGTGCAGCTGGATTTCAATTCGATCGCCAAAGGATATACCGTCGACCTGCTCGCGCAGCTCGTCGAGTCGTTCGGTGCCCGGAACTACATCGTCGACATCGGCGGCGAAGTCCGCTGCAAGGGCGTCAACCGGCAGGGGGATCCGTGGCGCATCGGCATCGAGACCCCGTTCGACGGCAACATGTCGAACGGCGAATACCTCCAGCGGCGTATCGGGATGACCGAAGGCGGCCTGGCCACCTCGGGCAATTACCGCCGTTTCTACCTCGATGCCAAAGGCAACAAGATCGCCCACACGATCGACCCCCGCACGGGGCGCAGCGCCGTTTCGCGCCTGCTGTCGGTGACGGTCGCGGCTCCGACCTGCGCCGAGGCCGACGCCCTGGGAACCATGTTCCTGGCGATGGGGGCCGACGATGCGCTGGCCGCGGCGAAGTCCATGCCCCGGATGAAAGTCTATTTCATCCTCGCCGACGGCGCGGATGGCTATGAAGAGTATGTTTCGCCCGCCATGAAGGCGGCAATCATGCAATAACCGATTTATGAAAAGCGCAGTTTTCCTCTACAACACCCAATCCGGCAAGTGCAAGATCGGCCACTGTACCGATAGCATCTGCACCGTATTCCGGGCTTACGGCTACGAGATTACCCCGCAGCCGATCGACTTCGAAGCCAATCCCTTCGACGGCAACGAGCAGATCAGCCTGATGGTCGTGGCCGGCGGCGACGGCACGGTCAACTATGTGGTCAACTCCATGAAAAGCAAGGGGCTAGATATCCCCTTGGGGGTAATCCCCGCAGGTACGGCCAACGATTTCGCCGGGGCGCTCGGCATGTCGCACAAACCGCTCGAAGCAGCAAGGCAGATTGCCTCGGGCGCCATCGACCGGGTGGATTGCGGCTGTGTGAACGGCCTCTACTTCGTCAATATTTTCAGCTTCGGCATCTTTACCACCACCTCGCAGCGTACGCCCGACGAACGCAAGCACAAAATCGGCAAGTTGGCCTATATCATCGAAGGGGTCAAGGAGTTCCGGGCGATGCACGCCGTGCCGCTCCAGGTCGTGGCCGACGGCGAGGCGTTCGATTTCAATTCGCTCATGGTGCTGGTTTTCAACGGCGAAACCGCCGGGGGATTCCGCCTTGCGCGCCGGTCGTCGATCAAGGACGGCCTGTTCGACTGCCTGATGCTCGAAAAGAAGAATTTCCTGCGTTCGACGCTGGCCATGGGGCGTTACCTGCTGGGCGGAAACCCCAAGATCGTCCGCCACCTGCGGGTTCGGGCGCTGGACATCGTCTCGACACTCAACGAACCTACGGACGTCGACGGCCAGAAGGGTGCCGAATTTCCGCTGCATATCGAGTGTATCGCCGGCGGCCTGCGTGTGATGTGCCCCCGCGAGGAGGGGAAATAAAGGCGGGACGAAATCCGGCCGCGGACATTGCGTTTCCTTTGTTTTTTGCACGAGATATTGCATTTGCGTATGAAAAATGTTACATTTGTCCGAAATACCACGACGATATGGCGGATACTATCAAAACGGCAAGGGCGATAAGGGAGAGCGGAAGGGAGAACTTGCGTAAGGTTTCGATCTCCCGTATCAAAAAGGAGATGAACGATGTGTTCTATCTCTCCGACGACCTGGTAATCACAACGCTTTCTGCACAGAACAATACGACGGCCGAGTACCCGGCTTCGATCGACGGTTTTTCGGCCATCATCATGATGACAGGCGAGGCGACCGTGTCGATCGACATGCAGAATTACAGTGTCAAACCCAATACGATCGTCTTTTTCAATCCCGACAGCATCATCCGCACGGTGAAATGTTCGGCGAACGCCGCAGCCTATTTCCTCGCCTTCTCCAAGTCGTTCGTCAACGAAATCCAGATAGACCTTTCTACCTCGCTGCCGGTCTACATGCGCTTCGGGAAAGCCCCCGTGCTGGAAGTCGCGCCGCAGGACGTGGATGAGATACGCCAGTTGTTCCAACTGATCAAAACCATGCTGCGCAGCGACAAGGAGCGTTACCGCCACGAGATCATCCGCACGCTCT
>OHIB01000037.1_pt1 | contig 120034 bp, 91 predicted proteins | sample 1568181 | NCBI WGS metagenome assembly OHIB01 (sample SAMEA3879506, study PRJEB24766) | human gut metagenome | biome: human-associated habitat; feature: feces | place: USA | collected 1985/1987
TGGGTTGCCAGCGAAGATAGAACTTTCAATTAATAGCCATTTTTTGACTGCTTACTAAATAATCAAAAAAATTACTTGGCTAATATTGCATGCGCTACATTTTCTGTTTTCAATACAGCTGGAAGAGAATAAGCTTCGTGGTTATTCATTGCAGCTTTAATACACTTCAATATTTCGTCCGGTCTATTATTACATAGATAATAGCGTTCAAATGTAGAAAGGAATTGAGCTATATCATCAGCTCTATCACCGTCCAAAACAACGATAACAGGCTTTGAGGTTGCTGCATAATGATATACTTTTCCTGGAATCTGAGTTCCTGATTTGTTACAAAGACAAATAAATATATCAATTTCTTGTTGCATTTTCTCTATTTCATCAACCGGCATCCTCTTATAAACCCTGATTTTATCATTGCTTTCTATTTTCACATCAGAATTTCCAGCTATTACAAAATCAAAATTATTATTGATTATTACCTCCAAAAGAGGATGAATATTTCTATTGGCAGTATCATAGTCACCCAGATACCCCAATAGTTTAGTAGAAGAAGTTCCAGACCTATTTTCGTCTGTTTCTACAACTGGTATAGGAAGAAAATCAATTTTATCTGCCAACTGGGGATACTTGTTTTTTATCATATCAGCAGTAAATGGAGAGACGTATACAGCTTTATCACATTTGGAGATTATCCTTTGCTCTTCTTTTTCCACTAAAAAGTCCGGTAGCAATCTTTTAACTGAAATGTCATTACTCAATGGATCCCCCCAATATTGAATCCATTTATTTGCTATTGATGAATCTTGCTTAAATAACTCTTCGACATACAAATGAGCCGATTTCATATCTGATGATGATATCACAACATCAAATTTTTCATTAAACAACTTACTATTTATCTGTTTTACAAAACTTTTTCTTCTATCATAAATAGAAAACAAACTATAGACATAATAAGCTTTTTTCTTTACATACACATTCCATTTGGATAACTGAACTGTTGAAATACTTTTTATAGCATCCCCCTTATTTATCCAATAACGAGACTTTATTCCTATAGAAAGTATCTTATTGAAAAAACGGGCATCTTCCGGATATAGACTATAAGTAGAAACCGCATGTCCCAACTTCAGCAATCCTTCTATTAATGCTATATTCCTTATATTAGCGGAAGTATTATATTCTAAAGGATATGTGGTAACAAATAAAATATTCATTAAACAGTTTTCTTTTTTAGTGACAAAATCAGTATTAAAGGATATACAACAAGTGAGTAGTTGGCATAAATAGTACTAATATCGGCAGATGCCACATGAAAGAAAAATGCAAGCATTAGACTTACTTGAAACATAGTATGAAAAGCAGGTAGTTTTCCACTTTCCTTCAACAAAACAAGACTCTTATCAAGCCATCTCAACAATTTACCGATAAAAAAAGAATAAATAACCACACCCACAATGCCAAATTCAATAATTGAGAATGTTACTATATCATTGGGGATGCCATACATATCCCTCCAATTTACTCCCATATAGTATTCACAAGTTCTTTCATATGACGCCTCCGTAGTTACACCTGGTATAAAATTCAGAAGTCCGGTTACGAAATGCGAACCATAAGCTATCCCATAATCATTAATAATATTAAAGGAATGTGACAAATTCCGGTAAGGATGTGCAAATTGCCACAATACTGCATCATAATCAAATGAAGATACATCAAATGACTCTTTCTCAAAATACACAAATAGAGCATCCAATACATTGAGCATATTGATTCCCACAATAGCAGCTGTAAATATAAAAAGCCACGGTTTTTGCGTCCATCTTTTTATCAACGGAAACGAAAACGCAATAATAAAAGCTCCTAAAGCCGAACGACTTGCTTGGAACATATATAACATCAGTACAAATATGACAGCCACAATTAGCAATAATTTCGACAAATAAGTCTTTTTATAATCATATAAAAACAGCATTCCCCAAGGAGAGAACTTTAGAAATCTTGCTAATACAATAAACTTATACGAGGCACCGACATAAGAAGCCATATCAGCAGAAAAAGAGCGTGCCGCTTCTGCAATAACAAGAGCTTGAAAAAAGCCTCCCAATGCCTTAAAATATATCAACAAAGATATACTACCAACTATTAATGTAAAATATCCTAAACAAGTAAAAAAAAACTTGGCTTTTAACAGAGAAAAGTAATACTGATGTTCTTCTTTCCCTGATGAATATCTATAAGAAAAAAGAAATACTAAGTAAAAAACAAATAACAGCAAGTAATAGAACAACGGAGACATTCCATTATCCATAAGAAATTCCGAAAAGAAATAGTTACTATCGTCACTTGCTACTCTACATATTTGAATGAGAATGGGAACGACACAATAATAAAAGAGAAAACCCATTGAAAAAGCAGAAAACAAATTAGGACTTCTCTTTATATTATTATTATAAATTTGTACGGCTATAAATATAATTAATAGAATAGAACAAACACAGCCAAACATAAATTCTTCTTATAACAAAGAATTAACAATTCTCATACATGCCTGACCATCTCCATAAGGATTAACTGCAGTACTCATTTGGTCATAATAAGCCTTGTCATCTAACAATCGAGAAACCTCATCAATAATCCTTTCATAATTCGTCCCTACCAACTTCACCGTACCAGCCTCCAAAGCCTCCGGTCTTTCTGTAGTATCACGCATTACAAGTACCGGTTTCCCAAGTCCTGGTGCCTCTTCCTGTATGCCTCCACTGTCAGTCAATACAATTGATGATTTTTCCATTAAATAGACAAAAGCCAAGTATTCCAAAGGCTCTATAAAAAACATATTATCCGAATTAGTAAGATCTTCACCAAAAACCTCATGTATTGATTCACGAACATTAGGATTCAAGTGCATGGGATATACAAAATCCGTATCCAGATATTTCTGATTAAGTGCCTTTATTGCACTACACATAGAAATAAACCCATTGCCAAAATTTTCTCTTCTATGACCTGTGATTAAGACTAATTTTTTCCCATTTTTTAAACGATTAACATCATAACCTGAAACTATCAAAGTATCTTCCAATTCTTTATCAAGAATAGCATTTTGCTTGATTTTATCTACTACCATATAAAGTGCATCTATCACCGTATTTCCAGTAACTAAAACAGAATTCTCTTTGCTCCCCTCATCCAACAGATTCTGCCTGCTAAGAGATGTTGGAGAAAAATGATAAGTAGCAATACGCCCAGTAATCTGCCTGTTCATCTCCTCAGGCCATGGACTATACACATTATAGGTACGCAATCCAGCCTCTACATGCCCAACAGGTATCTGCTGGTAAAAAGCCGCCAAAGCTGACGCAGTGGATGTCGTAGTATCACCATGAACCAACACAACATCCGGTCTAACTTCTTTCAAAATATCACGCATCCCTATCAGCACACGAGCCGTCACATCATACAAATCCTGCCCCTGCTTCATTATATTCAGATCATAGTCTGGAATAATATTGAAGATATGCAATACTTGATCAAGCATTTCACGATGCTGACCAGTAACACAAACAATCGTTTTAAAATTCTCAGGATATTTTTGAAACTCCTTCACCAAAGGAGCCATTTTAATGGCTTCGGGTCGCGTTCCAAAAACCAACATTATTTTTTTCATACCACCAAAACTTATTATTTACTTTTTATATATACCACAGAAGTCTAGAATAATTTTCTTATCATCATAAGCAAGAGACTTAAATATCGTATGTGCTACCAAAAACACTACAATATCCGCCTTTGCATAAGCTTCTTTATAATCTGTCAATTTAAACACATTATGTTCCTTCACATTAGGCTCAACAATCAAAATATCTGCATTATTACAACTTTGCATCACTTTAGTAGTGATATACTTAGCAGGAGCTTCACGTAAATCATCAATATCAGGCTTGAAAGCTAATCCCATCATGGCTATAGTTGGTTTACGGTGGTGTTCCAACTCAAACTTAAGCATAGCATTTTCTACCTTTTCAGCACACCAAAATGCCTTATAATTATTTATTTCACGAGCTGTAGAAATAATTTTAGACTCCATCGGAAAATCAGCTGTTATAAAATAAGGATCAACAGCTATACAATGCCCGCCAACACCACACCCCGGCTGTAGGATGTTTACACGCGGATGTTTATTAGCTAAGTTGATAAGTTCCCAAACATTAATATTCGCTTTGTCACAAATCAACGATAATTCGTTTGCAAAAGCAATTTGTACATCACGTGACGAATTTTCCGTCAATTTACACATTTCAGCCGTCTTACAATTGGTCCGATGAAGTGTACCTTGTACAAATTGACTATAAAACTCAATGGCCTTATCAGTGGAATCTTCATTCATACCACCTATTACACGGTCATTATGCACCAATTCATAGATCACATTTCCTGGTAAAACACGCTCAGGACAATAAGCTATATAGATTTTATCTGTTAACTCCGGCCGTAATTCAAAAATCATTTTTTTCATTCTATCTGTAGTTCCTACAGGAGAAGTCGACTCTATAACATATAAATCACCCTCTTTGAGAAGAGGAAGTACCGCACGAGTAGCAGCTTCCACATACGATGTATCCGGTTCATGATTTCCTTTGAAAGGAGTGGGTACCACTATAAAATATGCATCTGCAACTTCAGGTACAGTAGAAGCTTTTAATTGTCCATTCTTCACAACTTCTTGAAGTAACTCCTCCATACCAGGCTCGATGATATGTAACTTCCCTTGGTTCGTCATTTCAACAACCTTAGGATTAATATCAACTCCAATAATCTCAATGCCATATTTAGCGGCAATAATTGCAGTAGGCAGACCAATATAGCCTAACCCCATAAAACAAGCTTTCATATTTAAACGTTTAATTAAATTCAAATCCATCAATGTGTTTCAAATCATATAACTCCCCATTAGTATTGTTCTGAGTCAGATTACTGACATGAATATCTTCACATTTCATATTACTTTGTATCACATATTTAGCAGTATTAGATACTATATTCCGAATATTTACATCATGTATTTTGTTTGATAAAGAAGGATCTCCGTAACCAGTGTATAGATATAAGACTGAACTACGATTTCTACTAGCATTTTCTGGTTCAACAAAGTCAGATATCGAAATATTATAAATCTCATTATCATAAGCTGTCAATAATAACACCATGATGATTCCCAACAGTTGATATATCATGAATATTTATTTCAAATATATCCATATTACCAGTAGGATCTAAATTCACAGTAGGTTCCATAGGATAAATATAATTACCATTAGGATAAGTTCTTTTCACATTACGTCCCAAAGCACTACAAGCAATAGTATCATCCGAAGTATCTCCGGTTATATTGTAAATCTCACAGTGATGACATCCTGAGCGAATATTAATACCATCTCCATTTTTACAATCGGAAAATATTGATAAATCATGAACACTGACATTAGAACATTTATCAAAAGATATAGCCCAACATCTTATTTGTTCAAAAGAAATACCTGATATTTCAATATCAGAAGCAAGTGAAAAAGATATTTGTAATGTCCTCCATCCATAATAGTCACCTATTGCATCTTCTTCTACATTTCGAACAGGGTGATAAATCTTTGCATTTACGTCCGGACCAATAATCTTACATTCTCCTCTTCCTATTATACGTATATTGGAAATCGAATCTATATGCAATGGAATTCCAAAAGGATTATCATTCTCAAGAACCAAATTATTTCCTCTAAATACATTATCAAATACACCATTATTTTGTTTGATTATACAGTCTTCCAAAACAACTGTTGTATTACTATCCAATAAAATAGCTTCATCTATACAAATTTCACGAATATCAAAATGAATAACTTTAGTTTTATAAAGTATACAATCATTCAAGCACAATCGGATAGCATCTGAATGATTTTCTCCATACTTCAAATAATCAGACAACCTTACCTCAATGTAAGAATCGTCATCAATAGCCTCATTATCCGAGCAAGAGATGAAGAATAATGCAATAAATATATTCAGTAGCAGTAATACCCTACTGTTTAAAAATAGAATATAAACCATCCTCGTATTTAGCTACTTTTCCTTCATTCCTCTTGCACATAATATTATAATTATTAAGTGCATCTTCGGGAGACAATACCTGCTTCAATGCCAATTCCGACAAATCAGAATCAATAGTAAACACTTTAAATCCCCATTCTACCAGCTGTTTATAAATCAAACTATTCTCATACAAAAACAGTTTAATTCCATTTAACAAGCAGATATAGATATTTCCCATCGCTTGTTGCCTAATATGTCCAAATATAGCATGAGTTATATTTGAGAATAATTCCAAATACACATTTCTAGGTAGAAAATCTTCCAACCATATAGTCGAATCTTTTTCCAAACAAGAGTTTTCCTTAAACCATTTTTTATCAGCATTATAATCTTCACCATAATTTATAGGAACCACAATCTTTTGATTCCCCAATTTATATTTGCTAATAATAAAAAATATATCAAGGTGATTATTCGTATATGATAAAGAGTTTCCAATTAGAATATGTTTTGCTTTTTCATGGTTAACAAATTCACTCTTTTGAGAAATGCCAGGTCCTAAGCCTAACAAGAAAGGCTTAGCACGGAATATAGAATATTTTTTTAATAATAATGTATATTCAAGAGGAATAACAGGAGTGAAATAATCAATCCGAGCCAAAACTTTCCTTCTTATAAAACTATCATGAAAATAGGTTATTACATAATATAATAACCTCGCCACATCCTTTATTGACTTTCTACGATTCCGAATGTAAGCTTTAGTTTTCGGTTTAAACAAGTCCAGCTTAATCAATGGCTTCAACAATCTTACCGAATGATAAATTTCATATCCCCAACACCACCATATAACTTTTTTTCCGGTGAAATATATTTAAAATATTTATAATACTTGGGATCCAAGCTGTGGAAATATACGATATCAATAGAAGGATCTCCAAAAAGACCTATATATTTTTGATAAGAAGTTATAACCTTAACACTCTCACTTCTTTTTATAAATTTAAAAAGTGAATTATCAGGTATATACATATAATATAAGTTTTCAATTCCTCGTATAGAATCAAAAAATACGCTCGCAATATCAAAGAATTTTTCATCATTGAACACATGTAATATAACTATTTTACCCTGTCTCATTTGAAAAAATATAAGTTGTACTCAATTTAAAACATCCTCTTCTTTTCAGATATGTTATGAAATACCCAAACATGATACACAACAAAATTATTAACTATTGATAAAATGCTACCCTTATGAGAAAAGAATAAGCTATATGACTAATACTCCTACTGGTACTAATAAAATATTAAAGACTAATCTAGTAGGTATGTTGACTCCTTTGCCTTGATCAAATAATACATTGTAAGATTCACAGGAGATGGACAATTCCATTTATGAGCGAGTCTCATAACATCTCCTGATATATAATCGACCTCAGTCTTTCTGTGAGCAAGAATATCCTGTAACATTGAAGTTTTTTTGGGATATGGATAAGTTGTGAGATATTCAATAGTATCGGCAATATCACGAGTACCAAGATCTACACCTTCATAACTTGCAATGATGAGTAACTCCTGCATTGCCAACCGAAGAATATGATGAATTTCCCTAATCTTTGAAAACTGAATATAGTCTGCTTCTGTCAAAGCCGACACTTGATTGGCACCAACATTCAACATCCACTTTTTCCAAATACCTCTCTTCATATCTACATCTACAAATGTAATAAATCCAGCTCTATCAAGAATATTTTTGATTTCTACAAGTTCAGGCTTCACTTCCGTATTATTAGAATAACCAAAATGAATATCACCTGCAACATTGTAACGATATCCAGTACCATCATTGTATGCATCAATTTTACTAATATAACCATAAAGGACTCTATTATCTGGATAAAATTCTCTTATGGTTGGAGTAGGCGTTACACTATTCAACATAGGAAGAATAATAGTATTAACATTCACATAGGGTCTCATATCTTCACATGCTTGTTCTAGGTCATAGTTCTTTACACAAACAAAAATCAAATCCGCATAACAATCACCCACTGCAGGAATCGCTATTTGAATAATGCTATCGTTTACTTTTATTCCATTACGTAAACGTTCGACAAATTTCCCTTTCGCAATAAAAAACGTTTCTACATCTTCTTTCAAATATGATAAACGTTCTACAAGAACACTGCCAACACAGCCAGCACCAATTATTCCTATTTTCATAAATTCCCGATTTTATTTATCTCAAGCTTACAGATAACCATATTTTCACCATTCTCATCCATAACCTTAAGATTGTCATAAATATAGGCCACTGACTCACGAATATTCTCTACATTGTCAGAAACCATGTGGATACGACACAAAATTTGCGAAAAATCTGCAGTCCTAGTCATTACATCGCTCTCAATATGATTCTGATAAAGATGAATAACCTCTTTAAGTTTTTTTACTTTATCAAGCCCACTAATCTTTGTGATTACACCATTCTTCAACAGAATAGGAAGTTGAAATCCAATCTTGCCAAACCGGGGATTCTCAATAGCAGCAATATACCTGTCATCTCCCATAGAACCGGTGAGCGAATAACGAATAAGCATTTTAAGAACATTAGAACCATTTATGTATTCACATACGTGATAAGTCATTGTCCCATCAAGACGATAAGTCGGATCAAAAGGAATCAAGTTATCACCACAAACAAATGACTGAAATGCAATGAGCCCATTCCTAATGCCTAAATTTTTAATTAATGCCTCAAATTTATTAGAGTTATGATTCAAGAATGTATCAAGATGTTTTGAGGGATAATAATAGCCAACTGGAAGTTGAGTTATTCCCGTTCCAAAATGATGCATATACCTATCACACATTGCAGAAACATCAACAAGACCATCATGCACAGTGAAATAGACCATAACTTCGTCTGCTACAATGTACTGCTCTATAACTACTGTTTTATTATCAGATGCATCTAAAGCTTTCTTATAAGCTTCTTGAAATTCCTCTTCCTTATAGCATACAGAGATACCTCGTGAACCACCATTATCAGCCGGTTTTACAATTACAGGGAATTCTATTTTATCACCATATTTAAATGCTTTAGGAACTATAACCCCACTCTTGATACACGCTTCCTTAAACTTAATCTTATCTAGGATTACGTCAAGATTAGCATTATCTGCATAGAATGGTTTCCTAAGATTCTTTGACAACTTTTGGGCACAACTAATACGTTTCTCCGAGAAACCCGCAATACAACCATCAACCTCGTATTCAATACATTTAGTTCTCAGAGTCTCAATATCTGACCAACTAATATTCCAAGCTTCATCTGCTATAGCCTTTGCAGGAGCATCATCCCAATTTGAATGATTGTCCGTTACTATTGTATAAATCCCTTCTTTACGTGCAGCCTCAACAATTTCAGCTTCCATCAAAGTTGCACCTAAAATGAGAAGCTTCTTACCTTTAAGTAATCCCATTATGAATTATGTGATGTTAGTATTAAAATTTGTTCAAGCACCTCTTCATTAATATCTTTTGAAAAGAGCTCATGATTTTCTTTTATAACTTCAAGCGGTAACTCCCACCACCTGCTTTCCTTTAACCTTCTGCGAATTTCTTCGTCAAATCGCCAACCAAGATGCCTTGCTGGTACACCTGCAACAATTTCATAGTCATCCACGTCATGAGTCACTACACTTCCACTTCCTATCACAGAGTCACAACCTATTGATAATCCTCTCATTACAGTTACTCCGACCCCCATCCACACATCATCTTTTATAATACATTTAGTTTCTAAATAATGTAAACGATCCCCTGTAAGATTATAAGTAGTACAAGCTTTCATATTATGATTCGGTCCTCCAATACTACAATCCCAAGAGATGGAACAGAACTTTCCAACCTCAGCATACATCACTTTAGTATTAAAGCCAATCTGAGATCCATCACCTATCTTACTATTGAGAATAAATGCATTACGATTAATAAGAGTATTATTTCCTAAAGAAGAGTCTTTCACATAAGCATAATCTCCAATAGTAGAACGGTTAACCTCAGAATTTACGATACGAACAGACCTATAGACTGACACATTCTCAGAAGATTTTTCTACAAAATCATCATTGTGAGTTTCCAATACCTCTATATTCATTATCTTTTTACAATTTCAATTATTCTATTCATTTCCTCTTCTCCATACCTTTGGTCAACAGGAATAGGAACAATATGGTTACATAGAGCATATTCACAATCCATAGGAGAGCACCATTCCAATATATTTGGCCAATATTGTGCAACAAAAATGTTATTCTTCATGAGTCTTGACCGCAATGTTACATCATTTGTATAAAAAGGGTAAACCATCGGACAGGTAAAGGAATTTTCATCGCGTTTTTGAAGTAAGCGAACAAAACCATTTTTTGTTTCTAAATTAGAGTGTAAATAGCTATAATTCTTTTTCCTAACTTCAATTATCTGCTGGTAATCCAAAGAGTGAAGAATATTCTGAGTTAATTGGCTCATTTTCGCAAGTGGAAAGTCACGAAGGGCATTATCATTACTTTTGAATAACTCATAACCTTCTGTTACTTTTCCTTCGCCTCTCAATATTAAATGTGAACAATAACCACTTGCATCATTTGATGAAAGTCTGCTTATATCTATCTTTAAAGGAGATACAGCAATGCCACCATCAGGTACTCCAACAAACTTTCTCGGACTATAAATCTGATGGCATCCCTCAAATTCCTGAGTAAAAAAAGCTTGTGCGTTATCAATTATTAATTTGTCCCCATAATAATTTGCCAGTATCAAAACATAACTATCCATAACACCAAAATAATTGGTATATAACAGATATTCATCCGCTTTAAGTTCTGGCAATTTACCGATCTCCAAATCAAAATTAAGGTGATAAAATTCATAGACCACACCTATTGCTTTCAATGCATCAGGTACTATGTCACATGTAAAGTAAGGAATCCACAACTTCGAAATTCTTCCTATGTTTTGAAGAATCAGTTGAAGTGCTCCATGTCCACTATTAACCAAAACTCCCTTATCGTGAGGAAATGCTATTTTAGTCATAGGAAACTCCCAAGAGAAATATCCGCCTATTGCTTTCATCATTTTACAATTACTTTCAACCATTCACGTTGTGTTACCAAAGCATGTTCCAGTTCATCCTGAGTATTAAACTTTAGAATTAGCATTCCAATCGCGTTATTGGCTCCTTCAAAACAGTCTACTTTATCTCCTACTTTTACCCATAAGTCTCTTTCAACAATCTCTGCCGTAAGTTCGTTAGATATCTCAAGCCTTTCAAAAGTTCCATTTTTATCAGCATGAAGCACAATCTCTGCCCAGTGTCCGTGATATGGCTTCTGTTCTATATTTTGTATCGCGTCGCCAACTGATGCACGAACAGCGGCCGTGATAAGGTCAACTCCAGTAGCGTAACGAATCATCTCAGAAAGACGGTTACCACCTCCACGAGGAGACACTTCCATTATATAGGTTTTGCCATTAAGGCCAACACGTGTTTCTATATTATACACTGAAGTATTCATTTTAAGAAGAACCAAAAGCCGCTGAAGCTCGGAAGACAATTCCAACTCTTGCTGCACATTCATTGTTGAAGGCCATGAATATGCAGCAGGGACAAACATACCCACTGCATTCTCATCAAAACGCTGAGCGGAAAATGATATAAACTTAAGTTCTCCATTTACAGAAAAGCTATCACTATCTGAAGAACATCCTTTCTTCTCTATAAATTCTTCGACAATAATATTTCCCTTAATTGAATGTTCAAAAGCATACAATAAAGCAGGCATCAACTCATTTTCGCTGTCCACACGAGTCACTCCTTTAGAACCGGCGGAATCTGTCGGTTTCACAATCAATGGATAAAAATATTTCTTTTTATTGTCCCAAGCTTCATCTAAAGAAGAGAACCCGAAAGCCCAAGGCACATTAAAGCCATTTTCAAATAGAAAGGCTCTGAACTTATCCTTATTCTGAAGTATCTCTACTGATTCAGTTGGACCGAATGAAGGAAGTCCCATATGGTTTTGAACATATGAAGCTGCCACAACTCCAGGATCGACTCCAAATGACATAATTCCATCTATTTCTTTCTCACAGGCAACTTCCAAGACGGCTTCCTTATCAATAATACTAACATTTATATACTCATCACTATACTTATGGGCTATGTTATCAGGAAAGTAATCTGCTGTTACCACATAATAGCCTTGATTGTGAGCCGCCTCAATAACGGGAAGGAGATAACGAATACCTCCCAAGAGCATTAATTTTTTTTGCTTCATCTTCTTTACATTTGTACTCTAAAATACACTCTCATTTCAGACACTTTTGCAAAGTTCTAAAACGCAAAATATCCAAACATGAAAATTTATCAACTATTGGCATAATGGTAATCCTGACATTAGAAATTCATCATATAATAGAACTTATAACTCTATCCACATCTTCTTCAGCCAAAGCATGGTGCATTGGCAAACAAATTACACTATCTGCTATTTTATGAGCTTCCTTTAAATTATCCGGCCTTGCACTATCCAATCCACGATAAGTAGAAAATTCACTAATCAATGGATAGAAATAACGTCTACCTAATACATTGTTTTCTTTCATCTTATAGTAGAGTTCATCACGCGTCATACAATATTTTTCAGCATCAATAAAGACTGGGAAATAAGAGTAGTTATGACGCACCCCAGGCGTATCTTCCATAAAGGTTATTCCATCTACATAGCGAAGAGCATTCCGATAAATATCAGCTACTTGTTTCCTAGCAGCAATGGCAGCATCCACCTGTTTCAAGTTAAGTAAACCGTAAGCAGAACGTATCTCATCCATCTTACTATTGATACCGGGTGCCACTACCTCTGTTTCTCCTGCAAAACCAAAATTCTTTAAATAATCTATACGCTTTTTAGTCTGTTCATCCTTTACCACCAAAGCACCGCCTTCGATGGTGTTAAAAACTTTAGTAGCATGAAAGCTCAAAGTAGACATATTACCTGCATTCAGAACAGACTCACCATTTATCTCCACACCAAAAGCATGGGCAGCATCATAGATTACCATTAATCCGTATTTGTCTGCTATCTCCTGAATACGTTTCATATCGCAAGGTTTACCGTACACATGAACTGGCATGATAGCAGTAGTCTTGGGAGTGATGGCCGCTTCTATCTTATCAGGATCAATATTGCCTGTCAATGGCTCAACATCTACAAACACAGGCTTGATACCATTCCACCACAGGGAATGTGTGGTAGCAACAAAGCTGTAAGGTGTAGTAATCACCTCGCCAGTTATGCGAAGTGCCTGCAAGGCGGTTATTAAGGGAAGAGTACCGTTTGTAAACAAACTTATGTAAGGTACTTTCAAATACTCACAAAGAGCTTTTTCCAATTCTTGATGATAGTGTCCATTATTGGTTATCCATTTGCGATCCCAAATGTCTTTTAGCAAGTCATTGAAGTCATCTAAATTGGGTAATAACGGAGAAGTCACCGTTATTAATTCTTTCAATTTCATCTTTATATATTTTATACGATTTTCTACTTTCTGCGAAGAATAGAAACCAATTCATTCAATTCTGGAAACCTGAACAGAAAAGAAAGGGTCAAATAATAGATGACACCCACCAATACACCGACAATCAATTGAAGAATGATTCCAGAAATGAGAGATAGTGTAAAATAAACCACTAACCACATAGTGAGGGAGAGTAGTAAAGTAGGCAACAAATCACACATCTGTCGGAAAAAACCCACCTGTATCAATTTTCCCGTATAATGGGTATTAATGACCAAAGCTATTAAAGAGGAGAATATCTGTCCTATGCACATGGCACTCAGTCCTATAGGAATCGTGATACAAAGCACAACCAAAGCTATCATCCTCTTAATGATCTCCAATTTCAAAAACAGGTCAGAGCGTCCTTTTACCTGTAATAGATTCAGGTTAATGGCATGAATGGGATACCACATCATAGCAAAGCAAATAATTTGTAATAGTGTGGCGGCAAACAGCCACTGCTCTTTCAGTAATAATAAAATTAAAGGCTGAGCCACAGCAGACAGTCCTATCAGTAACGGGAATATCAAAAAGGCAGACAATCGGAGGAAACGCCGATAAATCTGTGCCAAATGTCCATTATCGTTCTGTATCTGACAAAGTGTGGGATAGGTAACCCGTTGCATGATGCCCGTCAAGTTCGACGATGGGAAATCTGCAAATTGTTGTGCACGCGTGTAATACCCCAAAGCAGAAGCTGTAAAAAATTTGCCAATCACCAGTTGGTATATGTTCCGATAAATAACATCCAGCAATCCTGAAGCCATCAGTTTGGAACCAAAAGCAAACAGTTCACTAAAAGAGTGCCACGAATACTTCCATTGAGGACGCCAATGCGTAAGCAGCCAAAGTAACAATGTGTTCAGACCCAAGTTTACCAATTGCTGGATAGCAATTGACCAATAACTGAAACCGTAGTAAGCCATACTAATACCCACAATACCTGACACAATAGCAGCTACCAAGCTGGCTTTCGCTTGTGTCTTGAAATCAAGGTTGACCGTAAGCAAAGCACGTTGCACTACCGCCAAAGAATTGAACACCACATTTAGGCAGACAACACGCATCAAGACTGTCAGTTCAGGACTGTCATAAAAATCTGCTATCCACGGAGCAACAGTAAATAGAAGTAGATAAAGTAATACACCCACAGCAATATTAAAATAAAATACAGTGGAGTTATCAACCTCTGTTCGGTTCTGCTTGCGGATCAAAGCCTGTGAGAAACCACTGTCGACCAATGATTGAGCAACAGCAATAAAGACAATCAACATGCCCACCAATCCATAGTCTTTCGGAGTTAATAAACGAGCCATGATAATCATGACTAAAAATAGAACACCTTGAACAGAAAAGCGCTCTATGCTACTCCAAACTATACCTTTAATGAGCTTATGCTTTAAGGATTCAGACATGAGAAGTGTCTATTAAAATTTCTTTCCAAACACAATATTCATGAACGTCATAAACAATATCTTAAAATCAAAAAACCATGAACGACGTTCTAAATAAAACAAATCATACCGTAATCTACGCAACATTTTCTCCATTGTATCCGTATATCCATTATACAAAGTAGCATATGAAGTAACTCCCGGACGGATCTGAAACAAATAACGATAACGAGGATCATGTTCCATAATTTGATCTATATAAAACTTCCGTTCCGGGCGAGGACCGATAAAAGCCATATCACCACGGAAGACATTCCAAAGTTGAGGAAGTTCATCTAAATGGTGTTCACGAAGAAATTTACCGATTTTGGTCAACCGTTCATCTCTACCACCAGCATAAAGTGCCGGACCGTACTTTTCGGCATCCAACCTCATACTGCGGAATTTGTAAATATAGAAGGGACGCCCAAAACGTCCGATACGTTCCTGTTTGAATATGGCAGAACCGCCATCTTCATGCTTCACCGCAAGATAACAAATCAAAAATAAAGGCGAAAAAATAATAAGACCTATAAAAGCCAGTAAACAATCGCCAATGCGTTTTACACTACGTTCAAAATCATTCATTCCATCAGGAATGAAATGATCGTCTTGTTCCATAGATTCCATACGGCATAATTAATTTTATCATTGCAAAACTTCAAAAAGATATTGATTTTCTTCAATATTCTTTAGTTCTTCCATAGTTTCCATTTGTTCGGAAGTCAAAGTTCCCTTATCCCACTGATCAATAATGAAATGAGCATCTTGAAACAAACTCTCTTCATAAATTTCGCCATAACAGTAAGTCAGCAAACGAACTTTAAGTAAGGAAGCTGGAAGCTGTTCCAAGATATTATAAGCACGATCTAAAACTGACTGCTTTTTTTGTTCTTTATCCCCATAATCGTAGATTGTAGCATTGTAACCCATCAAAAGAGCCAAACACAAATTGGCTTCTTCTTCGATATCGGAACTCTTAGAGGAAAAAAGAGAATTGGATTTAACGAGAACTTCCTTATTCAAACGACAAAAAGTGTCGGAATATATAGGTTCTCCGTCCATGCCAAGATACATCAGCTCATGAGCAGCACGTTGAAGCTCAAGAGCACAAGAAAGTAAAGAATTCATTTGGTATATGATTAAAATATAATTGAGAAAGTGTTACTCTATTATTTTCAAATAGGATTTGGGTACTTTGACACTCGCAACTAAAACGCCTTTGATACGAATAACAACATAGGTTTTATTCGCCTCTGTAGCAATCTCACCTTCAATGCCGCTAAAATCCCCCTTGATGACCTTCACTTTATTCCCTATAGCAAAGGGTTCGCTATCAAAACTAATCCCATCAGGATTCAAGTCCATAACAACCATGAAGTCTTTCATTTGTTTATTAGGAACCACCAACATAGAATGAGTGGAAAGATCCTTCATATAGAATAACTGGACATTATAAACATTGGATATGTCGCAAGCTGCTTGTTTAGTAGCATGAATGAAGATTAAATTCCGAATAACAGGAACCTCACTACGTTTACGGCGATACTTCAACTGTGATATCACAATTCGCGTGGGAAGATAATAATCAATATCCAGATTCTCTTCGGACTTAAGTTTATCTAAGGATTTTCGGATAGCAAACTCTTGCTTGTCACGAGTGCGGGCAGCAAACCAATATTTTTGATTTTCAATCACTTGCAAAAAGAGAATCGAGGATTTTACTATAGTTTCGGATGCGCTTCGCGGTTTGAACGAGACATATTCTCTTTCAAACCGTAGCAAATAGATATTTCGACTTAATGCGTTATAAACGAATATATTAAATTCAAAAAAGCGTTTTTTAATCGTTCGTTTAATGGGCAACATTATCATGCCTTTAAAATGAAGTTTGAAGGTATAAAAATGAGAGGATATTAAATATATATATCATTAGTATTATCGTATTGATTATTAGTAATATAAGTAACAAAATCCGAAATAATAGAAATATTTTTATTAAACATCTTGCACGTTCAAAAAATACCTCTTATCTTTGTGCCCATTAAACGAACGTTTTCTGGACACCCCCTATTTTTCGCTATACCATTCTAATTTACTGCATATTACATCTGTTCGAAAAGTATTTATTTCATTTTATTGTTCCTCCTTTATTCTGTACATCAACAATCCTTTTATCTTTGCGCCCCTATTTACAAATTAACTGTTTTTAATTAAATAATTTTTCAAAATGAGTAAATCAAAAAAAACGCTGCTAAAAGCGAAGAAACAGGGTTAGTAAAACCAAGTGAACAAAACAGACAATCCTCTGAACAAGCGGAAAATAAACCACACAGAGGCCGTCCTAAGGGTAAAAAGGTTAAAGGAATTAACAACAACCAGGAAAGCATGCTGGGAAATCTTTTGGATGAATACATCGAGGGTAATTTCTACGTTGGAAACAATGAAAAGATTCCACCCGAAAAACTCGAATTGGCCCCGCTTATAGAGCGCATAGCGGAAACCAAACTCTTCCTAAATAATGACGGAATCCCTATGTCAAAGAGTACTTTAACCAAAATGGCAGAAAAAATGTGGCAAAAGGATAAAAGAGTACGACACAATGAAAAGCATAAGGAGAAATCACCCTACAGAAAAGACAGAAATTAAAAAGATACTGTCAAAACAGCAAGACCTACCTTTGCCCTCACGTTAACAAGACCAAGTCAGACCTCAATGAGATGCCGCTTCCTCTTATGCGAAGCGACATCTTTTTTTATGCTATGGCATGAGCTCGAAAACGTAACCAACATTATTATTAATTAAATATATCGTAAGATGAAAAGACACGAGTTCAAAAATCCGGTTCCAGTCCGTGAAAGAATGGCAGAAAAATGGAAAAAACGGTTCATGTTCGAAAAGGGGTATTCTGAGGAATGTGCAGAATACATGGCACAAAGATTGATCGACCTCATTGACCACATGCAGTATGGCTATGCCCTTATTGCCTTTCACAAACAAGGCACAATCTTCAAAATGGTGAAAGCAACCCTCATACCCTATGAAAGTTTCTTTCACCGATTCTATGAAATGGAGCGCATAGAAAGTACTGTAGTTTACTGGGATGTAGAGTCACAGGCTTGGAGAAGTTTCCAGTTGGAGAATTTACTAGACTGGAGCCCCGTCTGCTAATCATTAATCACTTATCGTTTAATCACTAAAGAAATGGCAATGAATTGTACAGGGGTACTGTATTTCCCCATAACTATAAGTCTGCTCGAAGGAGTAGCAACAGAATTGATAGAAGCCCGGTTCGGGCTGAAAGGTGTAGCGGCATTCATAAAGCTACTCGGAAAAATTTATAAAGAAGAGGGATATTACCTGGTGTGGAACAAAGAGCAATGCATGCTCTTTGCCCACAAATTAGGAAACGAACTGTCGGACGAGGAAATGCAGGAAATCGTAGAACTTCTGATAGCGAAAGACATATTTGACCGGAAAATGTATGAGGAACACCAGGTATTGACATCCGTACACATACAGAAAGTATGGCTGGAAGCTACCAAACGCAGAAAACGGGACTTGACTCCCCTCCCTTACTTCCTTATGGAAACCAAAGTTCCTAAAAACGGGAAAGAAAAAAATGAGGTACAGGATGTATTATTTCCACCCGAAAATGCATGCAATTCCGAACAAAGTAAAGAAAAGCAAAGTAAAGAAAAGGAAAACACTCCCCCTCTAACTCCCCAAGGGGAGAACGGAGGAGAAGGAACGGAGGGCTCTTCTTTCGGCATCCCGGGATATGCCTACAACAAGAAGACACACAATCTGGAAGGTTTGATGTTGGAGCTGCAACAACTTCATATCGTAGACCGAAATGAAATCAATGCCATTCTACGGCTATCCGACTACGGAAGACTAGGAGGGTATGTGTTTAAAATAATCAGTAGTACACGATGGAGTACTGTACTGGCAAAAGGAAAATACGTCATCGCCGCACTAAGAAAAGAGAAAACCGGAAACGGCTGATAATCAATATTAATATCAGCATTTGCCAAGGCTACACCCTTTGCCTCCTATAGCTACACCCTTTATGACAAAGGGCTACACCATACGGGCGAAAGGGTGTAGCCATCCTAAAGTACCCGTCAAGGCTTACAAAATATACATCAATGTATATTTTTGAAATAATCATATACAGGTAGTACACGAACCGTTTTATCCCCAATAATAAACTTGTCATGCTGATTAAATGACAGCAATAATCCCTCAGGCAGATTAAAAAAGTTCAAGGCGTCCAGCAGTCCTTCAACTTCACGCTTCCTGTTTTCGGCAGTCAATGAATAGCAAACCTGAATAGCTAAACAGGGTACACTGTTTTCAGCTATAATAAAGTCACATTCTTTCTGATTCTCATTATAATAAAAAATTTCCGAATAACGGCGACGCAACTCTGCAAAGACCATATTCTCCAATCGACGTCCTTCGTCACGGGTAAATGAAGGAGAGGCTATTGAAACTACACCATTATCCACGCAGTACACTTTCTTAGGATTTAGCAACTGTGCCTTATAAGAATATGAGAATCTCGGGACAAAGCTTATTAAATAGGTTTGCTCAAAATAAGAAAAATAATCCGATACAGTAGACGTACTTTTCACTCCAAGCACTTGCTTGAGTTTATTGGCGGAAACCAAATTTCCTATATTCCCTACTAAATAAGCCAATAAACTTTTTAATGAATGCTCATCACGAATATTATACCTTACTGCGATATCGCGATAGACGATATCATTGACCAAATCAGATAACACATCCGGATTATCTAATTGCAAGTATTGCGGAAAGCCTCCTTTATACAGGTAATCATATAAAGAGCCTTCACCAATCTCTTGTTCTTTATAACCACAATATTCTGCATAAGAAAAAGGAAAAAGTTCCTTAGTAATGTGCCGTCCGGTCAATTTGGTCCCCAATTCACGACTCAACATGGAAGCATTGGAACCAGTCACCACCACATAGAATCCTTCATCCAGCTTACCCCTGACATACACTTCCCATCCTTCAACAACCTGAACCTCATCGAAGAAAAGAAATCTACACTTCTCATTTTCCTTAATTACTTCATCTACTATGCGGAAATCGTTAAACTCAAAACCATATAATAGCGGAGTATCAAAATTCAAAAAAACAGTCTCTTCCAACTGATATTTATCCATTAGTATCTGAAATAGCAAAGTACTTTTTCCACACCGGCGTATGCCCGAAATAATTAGTGCATAATCCTGCAATAACGGAGAAAGAGAAGATAACAAATCACGCCTGTATCCCTGACCTTTTTTTATCCGCTCACTCTGCATGCGGATTGCTTCTATGATATCTGACCGACTTATCATAATATTTATCTTTTTAAGTTCAAGTGCAAATATAGGTATTCCATTCTGAATGGACAAATCTATCCATTCTAAATGGACACTTCTTTCCATTCAGAATGGACAAAAAAATAGCGGCTGACTCACAAAGGGAGTCAACCGCTACTGAATATTAATATAAAAACGCTTTCTTGATTAGAGAGCACCTACTTCTTGCAATGCAGCGTTAGTTCCGTGAACAGCCTTAGCACTGGCAGCGAATTTTTCTTTTTCGTCAGCAGTCAGTTCCAGCTCAACGATCTTTTCGATACCATTTTTGCCCAGGATAACGGGAACACCGATACAAAGATCAGATTCGCCATATTCGCCTTCCAGCAATACAGAGCAAGGAATCATCTTCTTCTGGTTGTGAATGATAGACTCAACTACATAAGCTCCTGCCGCACCCGGTGCATACCATGCAGAAGTACCCAGCAACTTAGTCAGCGTAGCACCACCTACCATAGTAGAAGCTACAACTTCGTTCAGTTTTTCTTCGCTCAACAGTGTGCTGACCGGTTGTCCTTTGTATGTAGCCAAACGAGCCAACGGAATCATAGTAGTATCCCCATGACCACCGATTACCATGCCTTCCACTTCGTTTGCATTGCAACCCAAAGCTTGAGACAGGAAATATTTGAAACGAGAGCTGTCCAAAGCACCACCCATACCGATAACACGGTTCTTAGGCAGCCCCAAAGATTTCAATGCCAGATAAGTCATTGTATCCATCGGATTAGAAATAACTACAAGGATAGCGTTGGGAGAATATTTCAATGCATTTTCAGCAACTGTCTTCACGATACCGGCATTCACACCGATCAACTCTTCACGAGTCATACCCGGCTTACGGGGAATACCTGATGTGATAACGATAACGTCAGAATTTGCAGTCTTCTCATAATCGTTGGTGCAACCTACAATAGTGGTATCAAAACCCAACAATTGAGCTGTCTGCATCATATCCATTGCCTTACCTTCTGAAACGCCTTCTTTAACATCCAGCATTACCACTTCGTCAGCCACTTCATTAAAGGCCAACACATTAGCGCATGTAGCACCTACGTTACCTGCACCTACTACGGTTACTTTTGACATAATCTTCAATTTTTTGTTTATACGTGTAATAAAGTTGCGACAAAAGTACAACGACATTCGTAATTAAGGAAATTTTTCCGTAATAATTTTAGTTAAATGATTATTAAGTTAAGGGTTGGTGATTAGCGATTGACGATTAATGCTTATTTTTGCGGCGGAATAGACCTAACCCTATTTTACACACCTATTATATTAATGAAACGATATGGCAAATAACAAAAATAAGCTGGTGATTATTGCAGGTACAGTATTAGTATTAGCCTTGGTGGGCGTCACTGTATTATTACTCACCGAAAAGCAGACCAACAAAGAACTGGTACAGGAATTTCAACTGGAAAAGGAAGACCTGGAAAACGAATATACACGCTTTGCACAACAATATGACGAACTGAAATTAACAGTCTCCAACGATTCCCTGTCCGTACTGTTGGAACAGGAGCAGCTGAAGACCCAACGTCTGTTGGAAGAACTGCGTACCGTAAAAAGCAGCAATGCCGCAGAAATACGCCGCCTGAAAAAGGAACTTGCCACCTTACGTAAAGTAATGATAGGTTATATCAACCAGATAGATTCACTGAATAGACTGACCGCCCATCAGAAAGAGGTGATCGCACAGGTCACGCAAAAGTACAACGACGCTTCCCGCCAAATCAGCAATCTGGCGGAAGAGAAAAAGAATCTGAATAAAAAAGTCACCCTTGCCGCACAGTTAGATGCTACCAATATCAACATACAAGCTGTCAACAAACGGGATAAAGTAGCCAAGAAAGTAAAAGACGTGGTGAAATTCAAGATAGGATTCACTATCGTCAAAAACATCACAGCTGAAACAGGCGAACGTACCATCTATGTCCGCATCACCAAACCGGATAATGACGTGCTGACTAAAAACCCTTCCAATACATTCCCGTATGAAAACCGCGAGTTGGGGTATTCCATCAAAAAGTACATTGAATACAACGGTGAAGAGCAAAATATAACCGTGTACTGGAATGTAGAAGAGTATCTATATGCAGGTACCTATCGGGTAGATCTTTTCGCAGACGGAACACTTATCGGCTCGCAATCCTTTACATTGGACTAAAAAAGATTAAATTATTTTGAGGTCTCACTGAAAGCCTATACATTTGCATCGTTGTTTATGCAATTATTGTTGCATCACAAAACAACGTTTTAATCACCTTAATAATGTATAGACACGATGAGAAAGTTCTTCTGTTTCATTTGGTTGGTATGTCTGACCTTCTCTGTCGGCGCACAAGAGGTTTTGAGCCTCGATAGTTGCCGTGCATTGGCCATTGCCAATAACAAAGAACTACTGATAAGCCAGGAGAAAATTAACTCTGCACATTATCAGAGAAAAGCGGCGTTTACCAACTACCTTCCCGATATTTCCGCCACCGGTGGATATATGCGTACCCAAAAAGAGATTTCACTATTGAGTGATGCCCAGAAAGGTGCATTAGGTTCAATGGGAACTCAGGTGAGCGGTGCTATGCAAAATGGTATACAAGGTATACTGACACAGCACCCTGAGTTGACACAGAATCCGCAATTCATGGCGTTGATCCAGGCGTTAGGAAGTGTGGACGTTGCCTCTCCGCTCAACGGCCTCGGAAATTCCCTCGTTGACGCATTTCGTACAGATACCCGCAACATGTATGCCGGTGCCCTGACGCTGACACAACCTTTATATATGGGCGGCAAAATCCGTGCTTACAACAAAATCACCAAATATGCAGAAGAACTGGCACGCCAGCAACATGACAGTGGTCTGCAAGATGTAATACTTAGTACCGACCAGGCTTACTGGCAGGTAGTATCACTCGCCAGTAAAAAGAAGTTAGCCGAAGGTTACCTCAAGTTACTGCAAAAGTTGGAAAGCGATGTAGACAAGATGATTGCCGAAGGTGTTGCCACCAAAGCGGACGGTCTATCCGTAAAGGTAAGAGTGAACGAAGCGGAAATGACACTGACCAAAGTCGAAGATGGCTTGAGCCTGTCCAGAATGCTATTATGCCAGTTATGCGGTTTGGACTTGTCCTCTCCTATCACGCTGAAAGATGAACGGGAAGACGATCTCTCTCCTGATCCGGTAGCAGCAAATGGAATTGATCTGAATACGGTTTATGCTACACGGCCGGAAGTACGCAGTCTGGAACTTGCCACGGAAATCTACAAGCAGAAGGTAAACGTCACTCGTTCCGAATATCTGCCGTCACTGGCTCTGATGGGAAGCTATATGATGACCAACCCCTCCGTTTTCAACGGTTTCGAAAAGAAATTCAAAGGTATGTGGAATGTGGGCGTGGTATTACAGGTTCCTATCTGGCATTGGGGTGAAGGCATGTACAAGGTGAAGGCAGCCAAAGCGGAAGCCCGTATCGCCCAATACCAATTGGACGATGCTAAAGAAAAGATAGAACTCCAAGTCAACCAGTCCGTCTTCAAGGTTAATGAAGCCGCTAAAAAGCTGATTATGGCAGAAAAGAATCTGGAAAAAGCAGATGAAAATCTTCGATATGCCACCCTCGGATTTGAAGAAGGCGTGATAGCTGCCAGCAACGTACTCGAAGCACACACAGCCTGGCTTTCAGCTCAGTCCGAAAAGATAGATGCACAAATTGATGTGAAATTGACTGACATCTATCTGAAGAAGGCATTGGGACAGTTGAAAACAACCGATTACTAATTATAAATTATAGGGATTGCACAACGCTTTCCGCTTAGTTTGAAATTAGTAATCAGTAATCAATAACACCATAATTAGTAATTAGTAATTAAAAAAATGGATACCAAATCACAAAACAGTAACATGCTATTAGCGTTCTTAACGCTGACAGGCGTCATTGCCATTGTAGCCGTAGTAGGTTTCTTCATGTTGCGTAAAGGACCGGAAATCGTACAGGGTCAGGCAGAGGTCACAGAATACCGGGTATCGAGTAAAGTACCGGGACGTATTCTGGAATTCCGTGTAAAAGAGGGACAAAGCGTGCAGGCCGGAGATACACTCGCCATACTGGAAGCTCCGGACGTATTAGCTAAACTGGAACAGGCTCGTGCGGCGGAAGCCGCTGCTCAGGCACAGAATGAGAAAGCACTGAAAGGCGCCCGTCACGAACAGGTACAGGCTGCCTTTGAGATGTGGCAAAAAGCTAAAGCAGGACTTGAAATAGCCGAGAAATCTTACAAACGTGTGAAGAATCTTGCTGATCAGGGCGTGATGTCAGCCCAAAAGCTGGATGAGGTGACTGCACAGCGAGACGCTGCCGCCGCAACAGAAAAAGCCGCCAAAGCTCAATACGACATGGCAAAGAACGGTGCGGAACGAGAAGATAAAGCCGCTGCCGCCGCCTTGGTAGACCGTGCCAAAGGAGCTGTTGCAGAAGTAGAATCTTATATCAAAGAAACTTATCTTATAGCCCAGACAGCCGGAGAAGTGTCGGAAATCTTCCCCAAAGTGGGTGAATTGGTGGGAACCGGTGCACCGATCATGAACATAGCCATACTGGATGATATGTGGGTAACATTCAATGTCCGGGAAGATTTGCTGCAAGGTCTGACAATGGGAACTGAATTCGAAGCTTTCGTTCCGGCATTGGACAAAAATATCCGCCTGAAAGTGAACTACATGAAGGATCTTGGCACTTATGCAGCCTGGAAGGCTACGAAAACAACCGGGCAATTTGATCTGAAGACTTTTGAGGTAAAAGCTTTGCCACAGGAGAAAGTGGAAGGCTTGCGTCCCGGAATGTCGGTGATATTAAAAAAGTGATAGAGTGATAAAGTTATAAGGGTGATAATGGCACGAGATAAGAAATATATAGCTTTGTGGAACGTCATGAAACGGGAAGGCCGACGGCTCGTTTCCCGTCCGCTGTACCTGTTCTGCATGGTGATAGCACCGTTGTTCTGCTACGTGTTCTTCACGACACTGATGGATTCGGGTTTACCGGTCAATATGCCTGTAGGAGTGGTGGATCAGGATATGACATCCACTTCGCGCCAATTGATGCGAAACCTGGATGCATTTGAGCAGACCGCCATCGTAGCCCATTATCCTACTATCAACGAAGCACGTGCCGCCATGCAGAAAGGAGAAATCTACGGATTCTACTACATTCCGAAAGGTACCACTGCCAAGGCGCAATCTCAACGACAGCCCACCGTATCATTCTATACCAACAATACGCTGCTTATCGCCGGTTCTCTACTCTACAAAGATATGAAGATGATGAGCGAATTGGCATCGGGAGCCGCCGCACGCGCCAGTCTGTATGCTAAAGGTGCTACGGAAGACCAGGCTATGGCATTCCTGCAACCCATCGTCATCGATACACATCCGCTGAACAATCCGTGGCTGAATTACTCCGTATACTTATGTAATACATTTGCACCGGGTGTATTGATGTTGCTTATATTTATGATAACGGTTTACTCCATCGGCGTGGAAATAAAAGACCGTACCGCACGCGAATGGCTGCGCATGGGAAATAATTCCATCTACATCTCCCTTGCCGGAAAGCTGTTGCCGCATACGGCTATTTTCTTCCTGATGGGGATATTGTATAACGTATATCTATATGGCTTCCTGCACTTCCCATGCAACAGTGGCATCATGCCGATGCTTCTTGCCACTCTCTGCCTTGTACTGGCTTCGCAAGGGATGGGCGTACTGATGATAGGTACATTGCCTACCCTGCGTCTGGGACTGAGTTTTGCATCCTTATGGGGAGTGCTTTCATTCTCTATGTGTGGATTATCATTCCCAGCTATGGCAATGCATCCGGTTCTGCAAGGATTAGCCAATCTGTTCCCGCTGCGTCACTATTTCCTGATCTATGTAGACCAGGCCCTGAACGGTTATCCGATGATTTATTCATGGATAAACTATGTGGCGTTACTTATTTTTATGATGCTTCCTTTCTTTGTCGTCCACCGGCTTAAAGAAGCGTTGATTTATTATAAATACGTGCCCTAATGAAACATCTGACGTTCAAACAGAAAGTAGTACAAGGTATCCACGACCTATTCTATATCTGGATACGGGAATTCCGCACGACCTTTCGCGATCAGGGTGTGCTCATCTTCTTTGTGCTTGTCCCGTTGGTGTATCCACTGATTTACGCTTTCATCTATACCAATGAAACCATACGGGAAGTACCTGCTGTGGTAGTGGATAACTCACGCAGTTCGTTAAGCCGTGAATATCTGCGCAAAGTGGACTCCAGTCCGGAAGTGAAGATTGTATCTTATTGCGCCGACATGGAAGAAGCCAAACTGATGCTGAAAGATCGTCTGGCTTATGGCATCATCTATATACCTGCTGAATTCAGTGAAGATATTGCACGGGGAAAGCAAACACAGGTCAGTCTGTATTGCGATATGAGCGGATTGCTTTATTACAAATCTCTGCTGAACACCAATACCAGCGTGTCACTGGATATGAATGCAGATATCAAAATGCAACGTGCCGGCAATACCACCAACCGCCAGGATGAGATTACCGCCTATCCGATAAAATATGAAGATGTTACCTTATTCAACCCTGCAAACGGTTTTGCGGCTTTCCTGATACCCGCGGTATTGATACTGATTATTCAGCAAACCTTGCTGCTTGGTATCGGACTTTCTGCCGGAACAGCCCGCGAACAGAATCGTTTCAAAGATTTGGTTCCTATCAACCGCCACTACAACGGCACATTACGTATCGTACTTGGTAAAGGTTTAAGTTACTTCATGGTGTATGCACTTGTATCCGTATACGTGCTCTGTGTAGTGCCACGTCTGTTCAGTCTCATCCAGATAGCTCAACCGGGTGTACTGACCCTCTTTATGTTGCCTTATCTGGCAGCATGTATTTTCTTTGCCATGACAGCTTCTATTGCCATACGCAACCGTGAAACCTGCATGTTAATATTCGTCTTCACATCCGTACCTTTATTGTTCCTTTCAGGTGTTTCCTGGCCGGGAGCCGCCATGCCGGATTTCTGGAGATACTTCTCTTATATCTTCCCGTCCACTTTCGGCATCAATGGCTACGTACGCATCAATAGCATGGGAGCTACACTGAGCGAAGTAGCCTTTGAATACCGTGCATTATGGATACAGGCAGGCATCTACTTCCTGACTACTTGCTGGGTATATCGCTGGCAGATTATCCAGAGCCGGAAGCATGTGATTGAGAAATATAAAGAGTACAAGAATAAATAACATACTGTAATGTTACCTTTCATGGTAATTCTGTTTACCTCACACGGTAACTCTGTTTACATGCCGAGGTGAAAGCCGTTACATGTGACAGTAAATACTTTTACATTCCGCGGCAAACAAGCGGTAAATACAGAACATTGGTAATTAAAGAATTAGCTCATCCGCTGCAGTTGGTTCAGGTCCCATTTCGAATTCCAGCACCCCACCCTTCACAATCTCATCATGCGTTATCCACAGGCGGTTCAATTTCTTGCCGTTCAATGATACCGACTGGATATAGATGTTCTGAGGCGAGTTATTACGCGCTATGATTTTGAAATTCTTACCGGAGTAAAAATGTGTATCCAGTTTTATCTCTACGCTTTCGAAGACAGGGCTGGTAATCTCATAACGGGGATTTCCCGGACAAACCGGATGAATGCCCATAGCCGCCAATACATACCATGCCGACATCTGCCCTACATCTTCGTTTCCGCACAATCCCAGAACATCATCACCATAAGCTTTATCACAAATCTTTCTCGTCCACTTCTGTGTCAGCCACGGGCAGGAAGAGTAATTGAAAAGGAATGGTACATGATGGTTCGGTTCATTAGGATGATTATAATAATCATTCCACAAAAAATCTTCCGGAACATTGGCAAAGAACTCTTCTAGTTCCGCATCAAACTTCTTTTGTCCTCCCATCAGAGCTTTCATTCCGTCAATATCATGAGGGACAAACCAACCTTGTTGGAAAGGATTGCTTTCCGTAGTACCTTGATCCTGTGCCGTACGACCTTGCCAAGGCAACCAGCCTCCACCCTTCACGCGGGCACGAAACCACTGCACACTGTCGCACCACACATTCCGGTAAGCTTTGGCACGCTTTTCATATTCAGCCGCTTCTTTCTTTTTGCCTAAGGAACTCATGAGTTGTCCTAAGCACCAATCCGTATAAGCATACTCCAAAGTATGGGAAAGACTGCCGGGAGTATATCCCAGGTCTCCATTACCAAATTGCTTCTGTGTATTCGCAGCATACTCAACGGCTTTCTGTACATCATACTCCCGGATCCCCTTTTCATAGGCATCCGCCAGTACCGAGATAGCGGGATTTCCCAACATACAGCCAGAATATGCATTCACTACTTCCCAACGCGGATAATACTTCCTCCCACTTAACTGGGCAATCTGGATCAAAGAGTTTATCTCATCATTCACCAATCGGGGATTAATCAATGTTTGCAATGGGAACTGACTACGGAATACATCCCAACCACTAAATACTGTACGATAAGTAAAATTCTTCGTCTGGTGAATCTTCTTATCCGCACCGATATATCGGCCGTCACAATCAGAGAAGCAACGTGGATCGATCATTGTATGATACAAAGAGGTATAAAAGATAGTCTTATCCCTTTCGCTCCCCTCAACCTTCACCGAAGAGAGTGCCTGATTCCACAGATTACGTGTATTTTCTTTTACCCGCTCAAAATTCCAGTCCGGAATGTCCTGTTCCAGATTGCGCTGGGCACCTTCCATGCTAACAAACGATATACCGCACTTCAGTAGTACTTGTTCATCTTTCCGAGTAGGAAACTCTGTATAAAAGCCCAAGTGCTTTCCCTGTGCCTTCCCGGGAGCAGGTATGAGCCGGGCATCCTTAATATAGTTGAAATAGACCGGATTATCATTAGCATCATTCTTTCTGCTAACACCCTCAGGAATAGAAACACTCCAAACACCGTATTCCGTCAATGGGCGATCGAAACAGCAATAGAAGTAGACGGTATAATCAGAGTTACCCGAGCCGTCTCCCCAACCTCCACAAGCGGGTGTACATTTCATCCATCCCCGAATCGTATATTCGTCTACTTTTTCCACATACTGTTCATCAGATGTGCCACCAATTCTACGGGCCAGATCGATCTGGATACGTGACTTTTCCGACTCCGGATATGTGAAACGCAGAATCCCTGAACGAGGAGCGGATGTCAGTTCCACCTTCACCTGATAATCTTGCAAATATACCGAATAGTATCCAGCCTGTGTAATCTCCGTATCATGGGAATATCTGGAACGGTAACCTTCATCCGGTTTATTTTCGGTTCCCTTGAATGTTCGTAATGGTCCGGTGGTAGGCATTACCAGAAAGTTTCCGAAATCACCATACCAGCCAATACCGCTTAAGTGCGTAAAGCTAAATCCTTCGATAGTAGAGTGATGCCACGAATATCCGGGACCATTATCGCCACCGGTTTTAGTATCCGGACTCAACTGTACAAGTCCGAAAGGAGTACAACTTCCCGGAAAGGTTTTTCCCAACCCATGCCCCGACTTTCCGGCCTCTGCCGAAGTTGAGGCACCAATAATCGTATTAACATAATCCACCGGCTCTTTTTGGGCAAATGAGGAAATAGAAAAAGAAATCAATAAAGCCGATAGCCAAAATCTGTCATATTTCATAGAATAATAAAATAGAAAAAGTTACCGGATATGTTTTTTAATTAACGGATATAATACTTCCGCATAGCGCATAAAGCCTAAATCCGTGAAATGGATACCATCAACAGTAGCCTCACCATCGTGCCCGATAATGTCCTTTGAAGAAAGAAGATAGATATTCTTCTCACCCCTTTTCTTCATTGACTGAAAAATAGTCGCAATCGTTTCATTTTTAGCATTCACTTCCCTTGCAACCTTTTTATCAAAACGGGAATGAGTAAAAATAGGATCTTCTACAAAAAGGATAGGAGTATCGGGATGTTTGCTGCGGACGATAGAGTAGAATTTCTCCGCCCGTTCTTTCATCTGTTCTACTGTGGCATTAGGAAGGAAATCAAGCACGAACATGGAAGCATCGACCGTAGCTATAAGTTCTGCAATCTCCAGATCGAGCAAAGCATTACCGCTAAACCCTAAATTGATACATTCACGATTGAGCCAACGTTCCAGAATATTTGTATGGGCCATTCCGGGACGGGAAGCACAACCACCTTGCAAAATACTGGTCCCATAAAAGACAACGGGCTTCTCACGTACCGGCAAATCCACAGTAGGCTGATCAAGGGTCGAAAGGCTATCCACACCGATGGCCAATGAGGTGACCCCGTCATACAAAGAGAGATATAAAAGATATTCCCGTTCTTCAGGATCCATATTCTTCACGATAGTAGCCTCATTTACCTTTCCCTGAGGACGCCCGCTACCGGCAAAAACCCACTTACCATCTTGCAGACAATAAAGATCCAATCCTTTGATTCCGGTAGGAGTCATGTGGTTCATGCTTCTGTTATCCCTCACTTCCCACTTTGCCCCAATGCATGTAGAGTTGGAACGGAAGCGCAAAGCAAGTCCGGCACTATTGCGTCCTAAATCCCAAAGCGGTTTGCGGGAAACTGATTCCAAAGAAGCCGGAAGGCGTTCGTAACGGGTAAGAGTAGCATCCGTTGCCTTGCCCAACAAGGGGAAAACGGAAGCATCGCGATAAAGAAGTTGGGCCTGAGTGGATGCAGCCAGCAACAATCCCAAAATAAAAACTCTGATTCTCATGATTAGTAGATATTAAGATGATTCAAAGGTACACTGAAAAACTGCATTTATAAACAATTTTACATCAATTAACAGGTAATAGACCTCCTATTATGGCTCCACAGCTCTTTTGAATGCATTCACACTTATTAACCGTCTGAAGTTTGCTTTATTACGAAATATTCGTAGTTTTGTGTCGAATTCATTTTAATACTTTATTTCCATGGAAAAGTTGACTATACAAGAAGAAGAAGCAATGATTTACATTTGGGAACTGGGCAGTTGCTTCGTAAAAGACATTGTTGCCAAATATCCCCAACCGGCACCTCCCTACACTACCGTGGCTTCCATCATTAAAAACCTGGAACGCAAACAATATGTTACAGCCGCTCGCGTAGGGAATACATACCAATACACACCTGCCATTCGTGAAAGCGAATACAAGCGTACCTTCATGAGCGGCTTCGTGCGTAACTACTTTGAAAATTCTTATAAGGAAATGGTTTCTTTCTTCGCCAAAGAGCAAAAGATTTCAACTAAAGACCTGAAAGATATAATAGATATGATTGAAAAAAGATAAACATAAAAAAGAATCGCATGAAATACTATTTTTCTTTATTAGCTTGTCTGGTAAGTTTCATTGCTCACGCGCAGACTACTTACTCCTATAGAGTAGAAGGAGAATTGACAGACAATTCGTTTAATGGAAAAATGTTATACATCATGCGATATGATGACAATCGCTATATTGATAGTACCCGAGTTGAAAATCAAAAGTTTGCATTTGAAGGACGGACTGCAATCCCCTCGTTTTGTCGAATCGATGCAGGACGCAACTATGGCAACTTCATTTTGGATGAAGGAACTATAAAAGTCAATCTATATACTCATGTCCCTACGGGTACAAAACTAAATGAAGCTTTCAATAAGACGATAGCTACAGTCGACAGTATCCGAAAAAAAGGATTCGCACATCTGGCAGAACTTAAAAAAGAAAAGCCGAATGCAGAAGATTGGCAACCGGTATGGACAGAATATTATGAGCAGAAAATCCGCCCATCACTCCTTGGATATCTGAAACAACAAATTATATCCAACAAGGATAATGGTGTGGGAGAATATGCTTTCAGAGATTATAGTATGGCATGTAATACCGATGAAATGGATGCTCTTCAGACAGAAATAGGCAATTGGCTGAATTCTTTAAAAACAGTACAGGCAATAAAAGCACGTTTCGAAGCACTAAAGAGAACTGCAGTAGGCAAACCGTTTGTCGATATAGCCGGTGAAAACACAGAAGGTAAAGAAACACGATTGTCTGATTTTGTAGGCAAAGGTAATTATGTTCTTGTTGATATGTGGGCAAGCTGGTGTGCTCCATGCCGGGAAGAAATACCCAATTTAGCAGAAATCTACAATACATATAAAGACAAAGGCCTGGTTATATTAGGTATTGCAACCTGGGATAAAAAAGACAGAATCATTAAAGCGATAGGAGATCTGAATATGACATGGCCACAGCTACTGGACACCCAACAAAAAGTAATGGAACTTTATGGTGTCAATGGTATCCCGCATATTATTTTATTTGCCCCGGATGGCACTATTGTTGCCCGCAATCTCAGGGGAGATGGAATGAAGCAGAAAGTGGCTGAGATTATGAAAGGCGAATAATAATAAAATAAATAAAGATGTTAGCTTATTTTCTAAAAATCAATGTAGCCATTGCGCTATTTTATGCGTTTTATCGGCTATTTTTCTATAAAGACACGTTCTTTACGTGGCGCAGGGCCGCTTTGCTCTGCTTCTTTGCCGTTTCTGCCGTTTATCCGCTGCTGAATATACAGACATGGATTACGGAACAGCAGCCTATGGTAGCCATGGCAGATTTATACGCTGACATCGTTTTACCGGAATTTACGATAACACCGGAACAGGTAACTTCCGACTGGAAAACCCTCCTGCCCCAAACGGTCGGTTTTGCTTATTGGGGAATGGTAATTGTATTAGCGATCCGCTTCCTCATACAGTTGGCTGGGATTATCCGTTTAGCTTTCCGTTGCCGGAAAGCAAAGATAGAAAATACGAATGTACATCTGCTCAGACAAGCAAGCGGACCTTTTTCCTTCTTTCACTGGATTTTTATCCATCCGACTTCACATACAGAAGATGAACTAAGCGAAATATTAACCCACGAACAAACTCATGCCAACCAATGGCATTCCATTGATGTACTTGTCAGTGAGATTGTATGTATATTTTGCTGGTTCAATCCTTTTGCCTGGCTCATGAAACGGGAAATCCGCACCAATCTGGAATATCTGGCGGACAACCGCGTACTGGAAACCGGACATGACTCTAAAGCCTATCAGTATCACCTGTTAGGATTATCACACCATAAGGCTGCAGCAACTATCTATAACAGTTTTAATGTATTACCTTTAAAAAAACGCATCAAAATGATGAACAAAAAGAGAACCCGAGAAATAGGGAGAACTAAATACCTTATGTTTCTCCCCTTGGCAGCCTTACTTATGACAATCAGCAATATCGAAGCCGTGGCCCGTACCACGAAAGAGATGGCAAAAGATGTCATAGAAGCTGTAGAAGAGAATCTGGCGTCCAATTCAACAACGCCGGAGATGGAAGTTGCTACTGAAACGGCACCGCTGGAAACACCGGTACCGCAACAGGATAAAGACAAACTTATGAACTACAAAGGAGTAGTAGTGGATAAAGACGGAAAAGCAGTGGAAGGCGCTGAGTTTTTCATTGATGAAGACCACAAACTACCACAAGGTCAATCGTATGTCACGGGAAAGAACGGTAATTTTTCTTTCAAAGCATTCGAAAATGCTAAAATGATAGTAATTTGGAAAAAAGATGGAAAAATGATGGGAGTACCCGTGGCTGTCAACAAAGAAAACAACTCCAACATGAAGATTGTCATGGATAGGGAATGGCTAAATCCGCCAGCCGATGATCCTGATAATCCTGTATTTGAAGTAGTGGAACAAATGCCTGAATTTCCGGATGGCGGCATGTCAGGCCTGATGCAATTTTTATCGAAAAACATCAGATATCCGGTAAATGCACAGAAAAATGGTACGCAAGGACGCGTTACTGTGCAATTTGTTGTAAATGCAGACGGAAGCATCTCCAACATAGGGATTATCCGTGGAGTAGACCCGGAATTGGATGGTGAAGCGGTACGCGTTATCAGCACAATGCCAAATTGGAAGCCGGGTATGCAAAAAGGAAAAGCTGTACGGGTGAAATATACAGTTCCTGTCATGTTCCGCTTATCGGATGATGGTCAAAAAGAGGAGTATAAGCCTATAGCTAAAATTGATGAAACTGTTGTCGTGGGATATGGTTCCAAACAAGTCCCTGCAGAGGAAGACCCGGTTTTTGAGGTGGTTGAAAACATGCCTGAATTTCCCGGTGGTATGGGAGGACTGATGCAATATCTGTCTAAGAATATCAAATATCCGGTAGAGGCACAAAAAGCAGGAATCCAAGGACGAGTTATAATGCAAGTCATCATTGATAAGAACGGCAATGTAACCAATCCTAAAGTTACCCAGCCCGTAGACCCCTTATTGGATACAGAAGCAATTCGCGTCACCGCAAGTATGCCTAAATGGAAACCCGGTACACAAAGAGGAATGCCGGTCAATGTAAAATATACATTCCCTATCGTATTCAGATTGCAATAAAACAATCTCTTTTCAACATTAATTCTCTCTCACATAAAGATTATCTGCAATGTCCTACTCCTGATTTTTAACAGCACAATCAGGAGTAGGATGCAGATAACCATTTATTTATGCATCTTCACGACTTCTGTCGGTGCCATCTCCACATTCCGCTTATCTACCTGGCGAACCACGCTTGCCGCTAATTGCAGGAAAGCGCGTCCGGTCACGGTATTCTCGTCAAGTGCTACCGGAGTACCCTTATCTCCACTTTCGCAAATGCTTTGTACGATAGGAATTTGCCCCAACAAAGGCACATTCATTTCTTCCGCCAGATTCTTGGCACCTTCCTTTCCAAAGATATAGTATTTATTCTCCGGAAGTTCGGCAGGTGTAAACCAGGCCATATTCTCTACCAAACCGAGAATAGGCACATTCACCTTATCATTGATAAACATGTTGATACCTTTGCGGGCATCTGCCAATGCCACAGCCTGCGGTGTGCTGACTACGATAGCTCCTGTCAGTGCCAATGTCTGAACCACTGTCAGGTGAATATCACTCGTTCCGGGAGGAAGGTCGATTAAGAAATAGTCAAGCTCTCCCCAATTCGCATCCCCTATCAGCTGTTTCAAGGCATTGCTTGCCATACCGCCACGCCACAACGTAGCCTGGTCAGGATCAACGAAGAAACCAATAGAAAGCAATTTGATACCATACTTCTCAACTGGTACAATCAAATCACGACCGTCTACATGCTCAGCATAAGGACGCGCATCCTCCACCTGAAACATCTTCGGCATGGATGGTCCGAAAATATCGGCATCCAACAAACCAACCTTATAGCCTAACTTCGCCAAAGATACCGCGAGGTTAGCAGCTACCGTTGACTTACCTACGCCACCCTTACCGGAAGAAACACCGATAATATTCTTCACCTGAGACAGCAGCTTGCCTGGTTCGGGACGTGCCGCTTGTTTGCTTTCCGTAGTAATGGCTATTTCTACCTCATCAGATACATACGTATGAATAGCCGTTTCCGCCGCCTTTATTACAGATTTCATGAAAGGATCGGTCGGTTTCTCAAATATCAGTGAGAAACTAACTTTCATCCCATCAATACGTAAATTATCGGCAACCATTTCCGCCTCAACCAGATTCTTTCCGGTACCGGGATATCGCACTGTGGCCAGTGCATCTAAAATTAGTTTAGGATAAAGTGTCATTACTCTTTTTTTATTTTGAAGTTTGCAGCCCACTCCGCTTACTGCGGTTATAACTGCGATACTCATCTAACTCTATTTCCACATCGGGTTCGTGCAGTTCGCCTTCCTTCGGCAGATGGAACTTGATATACTTGATGTTCAGCCCACGCTCCAACCACTGTTGCTCGTAATAAGTTTTGATACTGAGAATTTCATCAGCCATGCCGGAGTGATACAGATCTTCTGTCAGCACATCCACCGGAAGATGATTTTCCTCGATCATGCAACGGGTATAAGTGAACATAAAGTTACTATCTGTCTTGAGATGAACAATACCATCCGGTTTCAGGAATTTACGATAACGTTCCATGAAATAAGTGGAAGTAAGGCGCTTAGTAGCTTTCTTCATTTGCGGATCGGAGAAAGTCAACCAGATTTCACTCACTTCATTTTCCGAGAAAAAGCGGTCGATTATTTCAATGTTCGTACGCAAAAAGGCAACATTCTTCATGCCTGCCTGTAACGACTCCGTAGCACCGGACCACATACGGGAACCTTTAATATCCACTCCGATAAAATTCTTATCAGGAAACAATCGTCCCAGCCCGACGGTATATTCACCACGTCCGCAACCTAATTCCAAAACAATGGGACGGTCATTCCCGAAGAATGACTCGTTCCATTTTCCTTTCATCTCAAAGGGCACGTTATCTACTGCTGAATAAGGATATTCGAACACATGCGGATAACTTGCCATATCGGCAAACTTCGCTAACTTACCTTTGCTCATGCGTTATTCCACAATGGTTACCCAGCCATGCGTGTCAGGCTCGTCACCATATTGGATTCCACGCAGCTTGTTGTACAACTTGGTGCAGACAGGTCCCGGTTTACCGTCCTTAGCTATCACATAAGAATGTTCATTTTCAGGATCATCTATGCGCTCAATCGGACTAATCACCGCAGCCGTACCACATGCACCGGCTTCCTCGAACGTAGTAAGTTCCTCTTCTGCAATCGGACGACGTTCCACCTTCATTCCCATATCTTCAGCCAACTGCATCAGGCTCTTATTGGTAATAGAAGGCAGGATGGACGTTGACAGAGGAGTAATATAAGTATTATCTTTTATTCCGAAAAAGTTGGCAGCGCCACACTCATCAATGTATTTCTTCTCCTTAGCATCCAGATAGAATTCTGCAGAATAACCGGCAGCATGAGCTTCCTGACTGGCACGCAAACTGGCTGCATAATTACCACCAACCTTATAAATACCAGTTCCAAGCGGAGCAGCACGGTCATACTTACGTGTAATGACATAAGGAGTAGCAGCAAAGCCACCTTTAAAGTATGGGCCTACCGGAGTAACAAATATCAGGAACATATATTCATTGGAAGGACGCACCCCCACCTGTGCTCCGGTTCCAATCAGCAACGGACGGATATAAAGGGAAGCACCGCTCTCGTAAGGCGGGATAAAGCGTTCGTTCATTTTCACCGCTGTCAGCACAGCTTCTTTGAAACGTTCTGTCGGCAGTTCTGCCATCATGATACCACGACACGTAGACTGCAAGCGGGCAGCATTCTCTTCCAAACGGAAAATACGCACCTTACCATCTTTGCCACGGAATGCCTTTAAGCCTTCAAACGCTTCCTGTCCATAATGCAGACAGGTAGCTGCCATGTGCAGATTGATAAGTTCGCTACTGCTGATTTCAAGTTTTCCCCACTCACCTTCGCGGAAATTAATTCTCACATTGTAATCTGTCTTCATGTATCCGAATGACAGATTAGACCAATCTATTTCTTTCATATCTCAAAGTATTAGTAATCTCATTACGTACATTCTGCAACAAATTTAGTCTTTATTCTTCACTTTCCCGCTTCTCCGACAGTAATTTTTCGATTTCCTTGTCAGCTTTGGTCAATTTATCGCTGCAAAACGCAATAATCTCATTCGCTTCCTTTATTTTTTCGGCAAGCGCATCAATTTCCAATTCATTATTGTCTATTTGACGGACAATCTTCTCCAAGCGCTCCATGGCTTGGGAATAGGTTTCTTTTTTCTTTGAAGTAGGCATAGGAGTATTTATGATTTATGAATTACGATTGAGGTTGCTTCGCCCCGGTAAAAACGGGTGAGTATTTCATCATTCTCATTCAGAGAAGCGGCATCTTTTACAGCTTTTCCATCTTTCAGAGTGATGCTATAGCCACGGGCAAGCATCTTTTCGGGTGAAGCATCAGTCAAGCGTTGCTGTAACAGTTCCAGACGATGACGTTGGCGCGAAAGGGAAGACGTAACTGCCTGGGAAATATCTCTCCGGGCAGCCAGCAGAGTCAACTTAGCATCAGAGATACGGCGTACAACGGCAGAGGGAATGCGGTTCCTGTATAAATTCAATTTACGATGCTCTTCCGTCAGACGGGAAAGGACGCTTTCGTGTAAACGGCTGGCAAGAACTTCCAGTCCATCGGCAGCAAGATCCATACAATCAATAAGATATTCGGCAGCTGCTGTCGGAGTTTTCACACGAGTGTGCGCCACGGAATCAAGCACTGTATCATCTCTTTCATGTCCTATTCCGGTAATTATAGGTAGCGGGAATTGGGCACATGCGGCAGCAAGCAAATACGTATCAAAACCGGAAAGATCGGAAGTAGCTCCACCTCCACGGATGATGACTACAACATCAAAATCATTCTGACGATTTAAAATAAGATCCAAAGCTGCCAATACGGACTCTTCTACACGGTCGCCTTGCATCAAAGCAGGGAATAGCTCCGTATAGAAGAAAAAGCCACGGGGATTATTCTGCAACTGATGGCAGAAATCACCATAACCGGCAGCTGTAGGGGAAGAAATTACGGCAATACGTTGCGGCAAATCGGGCATCTCCAACTCTTTATTCAGCGTCAAGACACCTTCTTCTTCCAGCTGCTTCAGTATTTCCCGACGACGACGTGCCATATCTCCTAACGTATAAGTAGGATCGATATCCTGTACGGTCAGACTATAACCATAAAGCTCGTGAAAGCTGACAGTAACCTGAACCAGTACCTTGATACCGGAAACAAAAGCCTGCCCTGTTGCTTCTTCAAAATAAGGTTTCAGCAGCCGATAGACATTCGACCAGATAGTACCCCGCGCCTTTGCAACCAAACCATTGCTACGGGGATCTTTCTGAATAAATTCCAGATAGCAATGCCCGGTACTGTTCGTTCGCACATCGCTCAACTCTGCCTGTACCCAATATTCATCAGGCAGGCATTGTTCAAGACTGCGACGCACCAAGGCATTAAGTTCTAAGAGAGATAAAGTTTCCATCATTTTCGGTTATGAATCTAACTCACCACTGATTCATCTTAATTCTTTGACTTATAATCATTATACGCCTTCCACATATCAGGCACTCCATACCCGTAAATATTATCCGGGAAAGCCGCACGGTCACCAGCCTGGCGCACAAGTTCCACCAGTTCTTTAGCCGTCAACTTCGGGCAAGCCTGCCACAAGCAAGCCACCATGCCACACATGATGGGAGAAGAGAAAGAAGTTCCATTTGCCCGTCCCTGATTTCCATCCGTACGGATGACGTCAGATCCGGCGCCAACCGCCACAACATCCGGCTTCACACGGCCATCAGCCGTGTTACCAATAGAAGAGAAGGGAGCCAGCACAGCCTTCTTATCAACAGCACCCACTGTCAGTACATTGTCAGCATCTCCCGGAGGGGTTATCTTCTTCCAGGAACCCATACCCGAATTTCCGGCACTGCACACCAATACCATTCCCTTATCTGCAATAAGCGAAGCCTGACGCGACATCAACGCATGATGCCCGTCCAAGTCACGGTATTTATAATTCTTCGATTTATCATCAAACGCATAGTATCCTAAAGAAGTGTTCAGCACATCCACTCCCACGCTATCGGCAAATTCAACGGCAGCGGCCCAATAGTCCTGTTCTACCAGATGCTCGGAATATTCATCTTCACTACGAAGCAGCCAGAAAGAAGCTTCGGGAGCCGTCCCTGTCATAATACCAGGTTGGTTCGTACCAATGCAGGAAAGCACCGACAAGCCATGACTGCTCTCGGCAAAGATATCAGCTTGAGGATTCACAAAATCTTTCGTACCGAGAATACGGATATTCTGCATAGCAGTAATCTTATCCACATTATGGAAGCCGGCATCGATAACCGCAATCGTCATACCCTGCCCTTTGAATCCGGCTTCATGGAGCTTATCGCCGTTGCTCAACTGAATCTGAGTAATGGCACGTCCGTAAATACTATCCGGGTGCATTGTCGGCTGATTGATCACGGAATCCCGTTCCGTTGCCATCGACGGTTTGTCGGCACCGGGAGAAATCCAGACCTTTTCCGTGGAAAGAACAAAAGGCAGTGCTGCGATTCGGTCAATCAGAGTTGTATCGTTGCAAGATACCGTCACAAAATTATTCCATTTCCCGGTCACTACGATAGTAACTCCTTGCTGGCGGATTTCATCTATATATTTACGACAAACCGGAAGGTCGGTAGAGTCAATGGGAAGATTCTGTTTCTTGCGGCGTTCAATTGCTTTTTCAGACAGGAACTTTTCCGGCCGTTTCAGCGAATACTCTGTGGCAGCCTTGTCTTTCAGGCTGATGCGATACTTCAATGTATCTTGCTGTGCCGATACCCCTGTTGCAAACAAGGCAATGGCTAAAAGGGAAAACAATTTTCTCATGCTATTATTTAATTACTTATTTATTTTCTGAAATAACCAACCCGATGCCCCGCTGGGAAGCAATGAAAGAGCCCCCTACTACCCGCCTTCCAATATAGAATACGGCTGACTGACCGGGTGCAATAGCTGATGCTTCGGATAAGAAATGTACAAACAGCCGTCCGTCTCCCAGCCTTTTCACCGTGCAGGGAGTCGGCTTGCTACGATAACGGATACGTACTGCCAAGTCAGGAGCTGAGAAGAATTCCTGTTCATCGATGATGTTATCCTGTTCGGCCAGCATATATTCAGTCCGTAGTTGTTCGGCATCGCCCAGCATCACTGTATTTTTCTGCGGATTTATTTTCAACACATAAGCCGGTTTGCCCAAAGCTATTTCCAGGCCTTTCCGCTGTCCGATGGTATAATAAGGAAAACCTTTATGTTCACCCAACTTCACCCCTTCGGAATTGACAAACCATCCGGGACCGATTTCACGGTCTATTTCAGGAGAATGTTCGCGCAGGAAGTCCCGGTAATCACCCTTGATGAAACATACCTCCATACTCTCCCCTTCTTCCGCCTTCAACTGATAGCCTTTCTCGCGCAAATACTCCCGTACTTGCAACTTAGTATAGATGCCCAGCGGAAAAAGGCAACGTCTCAGCACATCCTGCCCCAGTCGCCAGAGGAAATAAGACTGGTCTTTCTTATCGTCATCTCCAGCCACTATATATATATTCCCGTTCTTTTCTTCCAGACGGCTATAATGCCCGGTAGAGATAAATGCGCAATCCAGTTTATCCGCCCATTCAGTAAGTATGCGGAATTTAAACGTAGGATTACACATCACGCACGGATTGGGTGTCCGCCCCTGACAATATTCATCAATAAAGTTCTGCACAATTACTTTGCGGAAAGCCTCGCGTTCATCAGCCACATGGTGTTCGATGCCCATGCTATCGGCAAGTTGCCGCGCCTCCACCGGTTCATCTCCCCACACCCACATGGTTAGTCCGACTATCTCATACCCCTGTTCTTTCAACATCAGACAAGTGGCGGTACTGTCTATACCGCCGCTCATGCCCACCAATACTCGCTTCTCAGGTCTGTCCATTTTAGAATATTCATTCAATTAGCTTACAAAAATAAATGATTTCGGGGAGAAGCGTACTATTACCCTACAGATTTTTTGTTTTTATCATAATTGGATTACTTTTTATCGATTGAACTACTTTTATCTAAAACAAAATGTCCCTCAAAAGCTGTTATCCAACTCTTGAGGGACTTCATTTTTATCTTTTAAGGCATATCCTTATTTGAAAAGCAACTGTGCCATGTGATACAAACTTCTACGCCAAGTCAGGAATTCATGCGCCGTATCGGGAGAAACGAACGACGTAGCCTTGAAACCGGCAGCCTTGAGGTCGTTCACAGCCTTAGTCACACCATCCGGATTCTCCTTGCTTCCGCAACTGATGAAGATGGATTCCACCTGCTTTTTATCCTTGATGTCGTCCGGTGCATAAGTACCACCGCTCAACAGTCCATAGTAATTGAATACCTCCGGACGGCGCAGAGTAATCAGTTTCGTCTCAAAACCACCCATAGAAAGCCCTGCCATAGCACGGTGCTTCTTGTCGGCTTGTGTACGGAAGTTACTATCAATATAAGGTATCAGTTCGTCCACCAGCACCGTTTCAAACTCCTTAGCCGTGAACTCTTTGATATGCCCAAATTTCACATCATTCGTCATACCATACGTCATTACGATGATGAACGGTTCAATCTTGCCTTCGGCAATCAGGTTGTCCATAATCAGATTCGCATGTCCCTGGTTGGACCATGCCGTTTCATCTTCTCCCCATCCGTGCTGTAAATAGAGAACCGGATACTTCTTCTTATCCTTGCCATAAGTGGGCGGTGTATAAACAAATGCACGACGGTGAGTGTCCGTACTCTTGGAATAGAAATAAACCTGCTGAACATTGCCGTGAGGCACTTGTTTCATGGCATAGAAATCTTCGTCATGAGCCGGAATTTCAATGCCGCTTTCCCATCGGCAAGAACCGTAATAATTCTTGGCCCCCGGGTCATTAAACACGCCACCGTCGATAGTGAGATGGTAATAATGGAATCCCTCGTCCATAGGGCCATCTGTAGTACCCACCCATACACCTTCTTTATCCTTGCGGAGAACTGTACCGCCACGACCACCCAGTCCAAGGCTGACAATGACTGATTTGGCATCAGGAGCAACTACACGGAAGCGGGCATATCCTTGCGAATTAACCATAGGATACTGCTGTCCGGGCTGATTAAGCACAGAAGGACGGAAATCTTCTTTCACCACAGCATTATCGTGTGCCGGATCAAAATCCTTAATGATGCTATAGACACGTTTCGGCTTATAATTTTCATCGTAAGGCAACGGATAATTGCGTGCGCCGAGCCATGAGTCGCGGTCGGAAAGATTCCAGAAAGTAACATTGTCTACCACATCCTTATGCTTGCGAAGCACTTTAAACAGGCGAGCATACTGATCTTCCTGAAGCGTTTTCACTACCTGACTGATATTGCCGCCGTCACGGCTGAAGTTGAGCTGTCCTCCCATTTCCTGATTGGCACGAATATCCAACTCGGTAATATGAATATGTTTCACTATCGTAGAGTATTTTGTCAAGGCAGCATCTACATCTTCCATACTCGGACCGTAGACATTGTAATGTCCCTGCATGCCGATACCATCAATGGGCACACCTTCTTCCTTCATGGATTTCACCATATTATAGATGCGGTCGCGCTTTCCAGGATCGGCAGCATTATAGTCATTATAGAAAAGGAGTACATTAGGGTCGGCCTCACGGGCATAAATAAAGGCTTTCTTAATAAATTCGTCACCGGCAATCTGATAAAGGGGGGAATTGCGATATGGACTCGGTTGCTCTCCCATGCCTCGCCGGCCACCCTGCCAGCCACCATCGGAGATAGCTTCGTTCACCACGTCCCACGCATATATCACGTCTTTATAACGTTCCACGATGGCTGTGATATGGTGCTTCATATTTTGGAACAATTTCTCTTTCGACACAAAATTGCCTTTTTCATCCTTATACATCCATTCTCCTATCTGGGCATGCCACATCAAGCAGTGCCCGCGAAGTTTAATACCGTTGCTACGGCAAAAGTTGGCGATTTTGTCGGCATTCTCCCAGTTGAACTGTCCGTAGGCAGGCTCGGTGGGTTGCGGCTTCATGTCGTTTTCTGCTGTAATACTGTTGAAGTCTTTTTTAATAATGGCAATCTGTTCGGGATTTGCGATATTACGCATATTAACAGCCACGCCAATAGAGAAGTAATCTTTATAAGCATCCTTCAGTCCTGTTTCGCCGCTTTGTGCGAACCCGTTATTTGCGCTCATGGCAAATGCCAACGCGCAAAGGGAAAATTTGAATAAATGTTTCATCTGATAATTATTTAAAAGGTTTTTCATTGTATATCCGTATACTATGATATCATATATTCATTATTTAATGTTTGCTATTGGAAACGGTTGCAAAAGAATGCTTTTTTTAGAGAGAATCCCCATATCTGTGTTACAAGTTTTTTCGCTTATGTTACCTCCTCTAATAAAAAGTGAAGGAAAACGTCTTTTTATGGTTGACACCACCACTAAAATGAAAAAGAAAAAAGAGAATTGTAACTAAAACGAAATACACATGACATAAAAACATAACACGTATGTCTGAACTTTGCCTCCATAAATTAATCGACTACAACTAAGAATTATGAAGAAAAGCGCATTGATGTTGCTCATCATTTTGTTGCCACTGGCTGTGAAAGCTCAAACTCCATACCGCAACGAAGACGGAAAGAAGATTGATAAAGAAGAGCTGGAAACAAAAGATTATCTTCCGGAAATACACGGTACTATCCGCACCAAGTTCGAGTATCAGACAGAAATGGCTGCCAGCCGCTTCGAAGTACGCAATGCGCGTATTAGTATTACCGGCAACGTATTACCGATAGTGGCTTATAAAGCAGAAATCGACCTTTCCGATGAAGGACAAATCAAGATGCTGGATGCCTATGCCCGCCTCTTCCCGGTAAAAGACCTGACAGTAACCGCAGGACAAATGCGCGTGCCGTTCACCATTGACGCCCACCGTTCTCCGCACCAGCAATATTTTGCCAACCGTTCATTCATTGCGAAACAAGTCGGTAACGTACGTGACGTTGGCGTTACATTGGGATATAAACTCGGAACTGAAATACCTGTTACATTAGAGAGCGGGCTTTATAATGGTTCGGGACTGACCAACCAGAAGGAGTGGCACAAAGAAGTGAATTACTCCGCCAAAGCGCAATTCCTGTTTGCCCAAAAACTTAATCTGGCTTTAAGCATACAGAGCATTCAGCCGCAGGATGTACGGATTAACTCTTATGACATCGGTGCTTTCTACGAATCCGGCCGTTTCCATATTGAAGGAGAGTATTTGTACAAAACTTATGCAGACAATGCCTATGACAACGTGCATGCCGTAAATAGTTTTATCAATTACGACCTCCCTTTACGAAAAGTCTTCAACAAGATGTCCTTTCTGGCACGCTACGACATGATGACCAGCCAAAGCGATGGGAAAGCCATTGATGAAGAAACCGGCGCTTTGACTACCACCGACTACAAACGCCACCGTATAACCGGAGGTGTCACTTTCAGCCTCAGCAAAGCATTCCGTACAGACCTCCGGCTGAACTACGAAAAGTATTTCTACGCCAAAAACAGTATTACCAAAGAATCTGAACAAGATAAGATTGTATTAGAACTGATGGTTCGGTTCTAATGCACGCAAATCTTTCAGACAATCAGCTCCGACCAGGCCGATACAGGATACCGAATATATTAATCAAATACCCTGTCAGACAAACGATGGGAGCTACCCTTATACGCAATCCACTGAATATATCAGGGTTGTAGGCGGCGGGGGTACTCCCCTCGCCGCTCATGAACAGATATCCCACTATTATCATTACCGAGCCAATTAGTAGAATTACATAATTTCTCCTGCCAAATACCGTTTCGCTCTGCTTTATTATTTTTTCATTGTATATCCGCATACTATGATATCATATATTCATGACTTAATGTTTACTATTGAAAACGGTTGCAAAAGAATGCTTTTTTAGAAAAATTTGCTATATATATGTTACACGTTCATTCGCTTATGTTACCTCCTTTAGTAAAAGTGAAAGGAAATGGACTTTTGAGGTTGGTACCGCCACTCAAAAAACGACAATGGAGACACATTGATATACTGGTATCCCATGGGGTACATGGTCGTAAGCTGGCACTTTGTGTGAACTTAGCGAAGGCCAAAGCTTTGGGAAAAAGAACTGTCTTGTCGATGGCTTCAACGAAAATATTCTGTCACAACATCTTCCTGATGAAACGAATTATTTCCGAACTCAAACTAATTCCTAACGCAGAAATAAATCGAAGGCTATAGGAAGAGGGGATTAAATTTACAGCAATTGCGGCGTAAATGTTAAGGAAATGCTTTACGAACTACTGAATAAGAAGATATCAATTTATTAACTCTCTCCAAAATCAATTTGTGCTCAACCCTTGATGGAGTATTTCCTATTTTCTTCGCCAAAAGAACAGCTACTTGATAAGCTTCGTCTACATCCCCTATACGCTGTAGAAACTGCATTTGAGCATAATAAATATCTATATTGCTATGTGACATATTAACTGCTATTTTATATTTCATTTTTGCATCATCTATTCTGCCTACATCTTCATATATTATCGCTAAATTGTTACAAAAAGCGACATCCGAAAAGCATTTAGCAGCTTGTTCCATTAACAATAAAGTAGAGTCTCTATTCATTTTATATTTCAATTCAGCAAAAGAGATCAGAAATCGACCATTATCTTTTAAAAAAGGATATCCGCAATTAAAAGACTCACAAGCTTCATTATAAGTTTCTATTTCACGTGATTGTTTCACCGCTTTTTCCCAATAGTTAAAGCTCAACATACTAAATAGAAAACAAAATAGAACTGGAATTATTATGCAAGAAGCAAAAAATTTCCCTCTAATCCCAGAACCAACTAAATGGATTTTATACACATTATTAGTACTAACAACAATAGAACAACATATTACATAAACAATTGTCAATGGTATTATTTTAAAAGGGAAATATGATAATGAAACTATTTGAAAAGCGCATAAAGGAAAAAACAATAACGATTTTGTCTTATATGACGTTTTCAAAATATAAGCTACAAATAATACATATAAAATCAAACCGATAAGACCTATAGTCACTGCTATATTTAGAAATTCATTATATGAAGAATGAACAATATCATAATTCAACGCATTGGCTAACTCAGGATGTTCTGTAGTGAATACAGACTGATATTCAGGATAATATTTATCAAAAGCGTAAGGTCCCCAGCCCAAAGGTTTTGAAACAAACATAGCTAATGATACTATCCAAATATAGAGACGCCCCAGTACCGAAATCTCATGCCAATATATAAGAAAGGCTACTCCAATTACCAAGACCGATATCCCTAATATTATATACATCTTGTGGATGTGTCTCGTACGAGCATAATACAACAATAGAACTATTGCCGTAGTAACTATTGCTGTTCTTGCCTGTAAATAGAAGAATAGAAATACTGTTAATCCTACTATTGATACTTGAAAGAAAATCCATTTGCGATTCCCTGTATAGCAAAAAGGCAAAAGTACGGCTAAATATGCAGATAACATATCGGGATTACCAAAAGTACTACCTACTTCAAAATAAATACTATAATTAGGAATTATTCTGAAATATTGCAGAAGGCATATTAATAAATGCGATGCTATGATTAGCGGAACTATTTTTATCAACGCATCTACACTTTTATTATCGAAATTACTGCGAATAAAGAAATAGAACAGTAGATATATTAAAGAAACAGAATGGTCTATAATATTGCAGTAACCAGCATAGAAGTAAAAATATATAATTAATAATCCTATGATTAATACGTCTGGATAGCTAATAGAAAAAGCTATACGAAAATTTCGTTCTTTTTTATACGCATTATATACAAACATTAGAATAAAAGCAAATTCAAATGCAAATAGCTTTATATAAAAATTATTATTCAAATCCCCAGAAGCTGTTGCAAATGAAACAAAGAAAGGGATAAGCCAAAATAAGTATTGAGCCATAAATGCAAAATGTGAATATGAATACAAAAGGCTCACAAAAACGAATAAGTTTACTCTGTATGGTGAAGAGTAAGTTTATTGTGAGCCTTTTGTTTTTCAGACAACTATTTTCTTTTCCTTATTCGACCATATAACCATACAGACATATATCCACCAGCAAATCCCAGAATAGCAGTTTTCAATATGGAAAAAAAATCAGTAGATAGACCAATACATTTATTAATCAGATAAATACAACAAAAGCCTGATAGAAATGCCAAAGTATATCTCGCGTAATTCGGTATAGTCATAACTGCTCCTATTTTGAAATCCAATATGAGATAGCGGCACCTATTGATCCTGCAGCACCTGCACCAATTCCACCTGCAATAGCACCAGGGACTGCTCCTACGCCCCCACCGTAACTTCCAGCAATAGCACCACCAATTGCTCCTTCCACTGCACTTCCAGCATCTTGTCCAACAACCTCTTTACCACCTCCATAATTCCACCAGTCTGAAACAGATTTTTTTGTACTGTCCCATGTTTCGCCAACACTGCTCCAGGCATCATCCCACCAGCCTCTAGTGCAAGTTGGAGGTATTAATTTCCCATTTTTCAGTTGGAAACAGTTTAATTCCTCATCACTGTATCGTTCCACTAAATCTGGTCTATTCAGAATCAAGAACCATTTCATATAGTTTTCTTTCCAATATACATATGAATTATAGCAAGTACTCGTCCCAGCATAAACAGCCGTCGCTTCTATTTCCGACAATTCTTGGTCAGCCTCTTCATTTATTTTATTCAGCTTTCTTACCAATTGTTCGGAACTTTTAGGCTCATCAGCCAATACCCTTTTTATTTTTTCTATAAAAACTAAAACTTTGGAATTCTCAGACTCTCCTTGAGATCTTGTTACAACATTCGCTTCAAATGTCATTTCATCGTCAAATATAGAATAGTCACCAATCTTTTCTTTACAGAATTTTTTTAATCCTTCTTTAGCAATTAAAAAGTACTGATCTTTTGTTAATTGGTGTATTGTATCGTTTGAACGGGTCTTGGCTTGTTCATAATGTTTTCTGATTGCAATAAAAGCAGATTCAAGCCCTTCATTATGCTGTATTCCCACCGTTTTGCATTCTTCTGGCATATTCAAATTCAAACTGCCTTTAGAAGGCTCAGGGATGTTTAGTTCATCATTAGAACAACTCGTTAAAAGTAAACAGGCAAATACGATGCCTCCAAAAGCCGAAATAATCTTTTTCATTTTTTAGTTTTTTAGGTAAATAATGTCTTTTAGGTAAATAATGTCTATTTAGCGCGATATATCGTTTTTTAGTCTTATCATATACAAAAGAAGTGATTTATGGCAGAGTGAACAAATATCAAGCGTATACAAATGAAACGATTTGCAATTTGTATACGCTTTTAAGTTTAAAAGGCATAAACTTATAGACGCAACATTCTTGCAAAATCGGATAATTTTTCTACCGCAATTCCTATTTTTTTCTTCATACGGCATCTTCTCATTCGAAATGAAGAAGGCAATATATTCAGTAATCGAGCTATTTCTACGTTAGATATTCCTATATGAAGTAAAAGCATAATACATATATCATCCTCTGATAAAACAGGAAACCGAACACGGAGGTTATCTGGAAAATTACATTCAATTAGGCATAAACTATTTTCTAACCGAAGTCTATCCGATGGGGTCAAACAATGTAGTGCAAAAAGCCAGCTAATCAACTTCTCTATAGTATCAAAAGTTTCCATTTTCGTAACCATATTTTCTCTTTTTAAGTTTCAAATCATTTTATATACATTCTTACATAATCGTCTTCCCTAACGGTTTCCGTTTCAAACATTCATTCTGTTTCTTCCGCTATTCTACAATGAAGCTTTACCAAAACCTCTGTTTTCCATTCTGATATTCAAAAATACGCTCATCCATACCACGAGTATGATTTTTCAAATAGAGCAATGAACCATCAGGAACTTCGTACAACAAAGAGTCTGATTGTGGATATGTTTTTCCGGCTGATTTCCATTCTCCTTTATCGCAATAGAACAGCTCATATTCATCATCTAAACGAATAAAATTATCTCTATTACGAGGAGTAAACACGATTCGACTTATTCTACGCGGAGAGTTAAATTCTAAAGCTACCCACCCGCCTGTTGGTTTGGAATAATGAAAAGATGAATATGGATTCCCATCAAACGCATTCAAGCATGGGTGTTCACCAGAATCTTTGCATTCAGAAGGGCATAACACGCTACCACTTAAAGGGACACTATCAATGTGAGATTCAAAAAAAGAAATTTCTGATATATCACAATATCCATCTTCCGGTCCATAGTAGCGGGCATATTTATAAGATTTCTCACTATCAACTGTTGCGACATTCCAAAGCCGTTCAGGAAATTCCCTTATAATATGCAATGTATCCTTAATTGAAAAGTCTGAAACGTTACTACCTTCAAACACTCCGTTAAGCATGTGTCGGACAAATGGTTCGAAATATAATTCATACTTATGTGTCAATGTCACATTTACATTCTTGCCTTCCGAGGAAAAAAAACGAATATTCCCACTATCTCTTTCCAATAAGAATGGATCACTCTGCATGATCAGCCTGCCTTTCTCATAAGTCGCTAAGCGAAAAACCACATCACCTTCTACATCGCTAAATCTACAGCCTTGATTATAAAGACACCATCCGATAGGTTCCCAATTCATATGACTAGCAATGCACAGATATACAAGCTCTCCTTTTTTCATTGTGCAATATAAGTCATCAGTGCCAATCTTTATTACATGATTTTTCTTTCCTGCATATATGGAAGTAACATCATCAAAACAAGGTTGTCGAAAAGTAGGATAAACATCTTCTGTTGATTTATTCATTCTGCTCACAGTTTCCTTATTTATACTAAATGTACGGCGATATACTTTTCCCTTAGGATCCCACATGGCATCCGGATGCTTTAATTCCGGAGTAGGATCAAGAATTGAACAATAGTAGCTATTTCCTTGCTTGTCAAATACAGCATTCCAATAATGCGCTACATTTCCATTACCTCGCATCAACATCAGTTCTTCACTGCAAGGTAATCCCAATGCCCGAAACACATATAGTTGCAAGTAAGTAAAATCCATACAACTCCCAGAACGCCATTCTACCACTTTTGGGCCATAGAAAGGTCCAAAATCAAATAGCCCTGTAAAATAGACAGGGCCTCTCTGTAATTTTTCCATAAGGAATTGTGAAACAAATAGTGGATCCTCGACTTCCGGTAATCCTCTTATACTATCTAATAAAGGGTTATATTGATTATAAATCTTTTCTCGCCAAGATTCTAACTTTTCGTCCCCAACACGATAAGGTAATATAAACTCACAGAAATTACTAAATGACACATTTTTCCCCCATGGTTGTTCTTGCCATACTTTAAATGCCCATTCTATATTCTCAATTAAATAATCAGGATCTATATTAATATCGCTTATTCTTTTCAATTCATTTAATCGAAAAGAGCCATAAGCACTTAATACAGAGTCAAGCACTGCTTCTGGATACATTGTACCTTTACCATGCAATTCATACAATTTATAATAATCATTCAAAGCATCCCCTTCATAACTATAATGAAAAGGAAGATTTTCTATAAGAAAAACAGCAGCTTGATACTTTAAGGAATCACTTTGATACTTTTCTAATACAGTTTTCAAAGCAGGATTATCATTCAAGACATCCTCAAGTACCGGAAACGTTACCTTAGCAGAATTATAACAGGAGGTTAAGATGCTCACAAAGAGCAAGTAAACAAATAATCTTCTCTTCATTTTTTATTAACAAAACATAGTAAAATCAATCATTAACTACACATTCCCCTGGCAGATACTTTCGTTTTGTGCTGTAAACACAACTCTTATCGATTTCCGAGGTATTGTTCTCACTTCTTACACTTTCATACCAATAAATGAAACCATAAAAGTTACATTGCCGGAAGAAACAGTCAACATGAATTTTCCATCTATATCTGATATCATATCAATTGAATCGGCATCAAATGTATTCAAATAAAACAAAACAGTCGGTACAATCATGTTACATGATTTTTCAACAGTGCAACATCTTTCTTTTCGATGTTACATTTCCTTTTAACAGTATTACATTATTCAAATAAGCCACTGTATATCAAGAAGATTTTAATCAAATCAAGGAACATAAAGTCAAGTCGTTTTTGATTAAACAATTTCGGTAAGAAGAAAAAAAAGAATCGCCCAAAATGCCTAAACGAAAAGAAACAGAAGAACTGATGGTTCGGTTCTAATGCACGCAAATCTTTCAGACAATCAGCTCCGCCCAGGCCGATACAGGATACCGAATATATTAATCAAATACCCTGTCAAGCATACGATGGGAGCTACCCTTATACGCAATCTGCTGAATATATCAGGGTTGTAAGCGGCGGGGGTACTCCCCTCGCCGCTCATGAACAGATATCCCACTATTATTATTATCGATCCAATTAGCAGAATCACATAATTTCTCCTGCCAAATACCGTCTCGTTCTGCTTCATTATTTTTGTTCCCATGTTCTTCTTTAGTTTTAGTTCTTATAACCCATGTTTGGAGCAAATAGTGCATATTTATCTTCAAACCGTCTGTTGCTCTCTTTATAACTCTCCTCATCTACCTTCTTCAGAAGTTCATTACATTGGTTCCATTGCCAGAATTTATAGATACAATCATTGCGGACCATTTCCATACGGTTCCCCTTTAATGAAAAAGCCCAGTTGATATAATCTTCCGCTTCGGCTATCAAATGCTCTGTCAGGGTTATCGCTTTCATCTTTTCGCCCAATGCGGCATAGGCTGTTGCTATGCTATAAGAACCGCTTTCATACGTTTCGGGAACATTATATCCCGGAACAGCCTGTTCCGCATAAGCAAGTACTTTCTTTGCACGCGCAGGGTCTCCTTGTATTATCAGTTCTTTGGCCAGTTGCGCGAAAAGCCTGCGATGATACCAACACGTACGCAGGGTTGTTTCATCCAGATAGAGCCCCGGAGTATTCAGCCCGCCATATTTATATCTGTTCATTACATTGTCATAAAGCCTTTCCACATCTACTGCATAAGGCCTGTTTTCGTCGGCATCTCCCCACTTCTTATAGTCAAAAGGCGTAAAGCGGAATGCTAATCCTTCCTGCACAAAGTAATTGTCAAACTTCAGTTTACTAACACTCCCTACGGAGATTGCAAGGTAAAGCGGACGTTCCCAATTACAGTTAGCCAGTATCTCCAGCATCAGTAAATCTACTTTGTTCAGCATACGTATATCTTTTAAAGGAATATAAAGTTTGTCCGGTATCGCATCTTTCAGTTCTTCCCCTTTCAAATGCCGGATTGCTTCAGGAAGCATGATTCCCGAACGGAGCAGCGCATCCTTATCAATGTGGATATTTATCGTATCCGTAGGAATCACATTAAATTCCTGTCTCTCTGAGAATATCCAATATTTCAAGATATTTTTTACTTCAAACGGGTCTTCTCCAAAGCTGTCGCATGCTTCCTCCGGATGTTTCCGGTACAATTCCTCTATTTGCTTTTTCAGTTCCGGGCGTACGGGCACATATTCGTTTTTACCTTCCTGATACTGATTCTTATTCCAACTTATAGGTAGTCCGGGAGCATCGTACAACGGACATTGCTGTTGATAAATATACCAATCAGCCTGCGCGTAACTTAGGTTACAGACGCGTGCATCCCTGCGCACTTCCTCCGTATCCTGATTATACCACAATGGGAAAGTATCATTATCCCCGTTACAAAAGATAATCGGATTTCCCGCATCGGGAAGAGTCATCAGATAGTTAGCCCCAAAGTCGCGACAAGTGAAACGGGCGCTCCGGTCATGGTCATCCCACGTCTGAGTGGCCATTTGCACCGGAATCAATAAACAGATTGTCATTAGTACACCGACTTGCACCGTAGAAGTCGTTTTCCGGCGAAGCGCATCACACAATCCGGCAGCACCTATCCCTATCCAGATAGCAAAAGCATAGAACGAACCGGCGTATGCATAGTCCCGTTCGCGCGGCTGACCGGGTGTTTGATTCAGATAAAGCACAATAGCCAATCCTGTCATAAAGAAGAGGAAAAACAGTACACTAAACTGCTGTTTGCCTTTCTTGCTGCGGTTCCATTGCCAATAGATGCCGAACAGTCCTAATAATAGCGGCAATCCGTAAAACACATTGTGCCCTTTGTTCTGGCGCAGGGATTCCGGCAACAAGCTCTGGTCTCCCAATCTTAAATTATCCAACCAGGAAATTCCTGTTATCCAGTTCCCATGTTCCGGTTCGCCACTTCCCTGCACATCATTCTGCCGTCCTACAAAGTTCCACAAGAAATAGCGCCAATACATATAATTGAGTTGATAGGTAATGAAATAAGTCAGGTTTTCTTTTTGTGTGGGAGCGGCCTCGTTTCCTCCTGTCCAATTTTTGTAAGAAGAAGCCATGCGCTCACTCCACATCCGGGGAAACAGCATATTCTGAGTATAGCACACATCTTCTTTATGCCGGATTATTTTATATTTGCCTTCTTCTTTATCCGGGCGATATACAGCACTCCCCTTTGTGGTTTTTACTCTGTAATAGTCACCCTCGGGCACATATTCCGGTTCGGAAGCGTAGGTTTTTCCATAAAGCAGGGGAGCACTTTCATACTGCTCTCGGTTCAGATAACTTTTGAGCGTAAAAATATTGTCCGGCGCATTCTCATTAAGCGGAGTATTGGCGTTGGCACGAATCAGTATCACCGCATAGGTGGTATAGCCTACGGTGAGCATAAGCAAGCACCATAAAGAAGTATGCAACATACGTTTTCGGAAACGATAAATGGCTCCGGCCAGTACGAAAAATGTTAAAGCTAAAAAGCTTATCAGCCCTGTGTGGAAAGGAAGCCCGAATACATTGACAAAAAGCAGTTCGAACCAGCCTCCCATATCAGCCATGCCCGGAATATAAACAAAAAGAATAAATATAATGAGAAGACCGGATATAGCAATTGCCGCAGCTACTCCTTTAAGCGATATCGTCCGATATTTCTGATAATAGAAAACCAACACAATAGCCGGGATGCAGAGTAAATTAAGCAAATGCACTCCGATTGACAGCCCGATGATATAAGCTATCAGGATAAGCCAGCGGTCACCATATACCGAATCCGATTCATCTTGCCAGCGAAGAATCATCCAAAACACCAGTGCCGTAAGAAAAGAAGAGAAGGCATAGACTTCACCTTCTACCGCACTGAACCAGAATGTGTCACTGAATGTATATGCCAAGGCTCCAACAAACCCTGCCCCCAGAATGATAATAACATCCGCCGTCGATAAATTCTGCCCATCATTTATTATCAGGAACCTTACTAAGCGGGTGATACTCCAAAAAAGAAATAAGATACAACCGGCACTCAGCAACGCATTCAGAAAATTAACCATCCAGGACACTTGTGACGGATCGGAAGCAAACTGAGTAAACAAGTTTCCAACAAGCATATAGAAAGGTGCACCTGGCGGATGCCCCACTTGTAACTTTTCGGCACACGAGATAAATTCGGGACAGTCCCAAAAACTGGCGGTAGGTTCAATCGTCATTCCATATACAAAAGCTGCTATAACAAAGACAATCCACCCACTAAAATCATTCCACTTTTTAAATAATAAGTTGCTCATTGTTCTGTAACTTTTTTGTTTGCAAAGTTATAGAACAGGCCTATAAAAGAGAAGGATTTTACCGGACGAACACGGACATCCCGGCAACATAGTCAACTGATAACCAGCAACATCACATTACCAATTACAGACAAATTCAGACCTACAATGATTTTACAATATCTTCCAACGATTCTTTAGAGTTTGCCAACATCAGTTTCTCCGTTTTTATCCTGGAGATTCTCCGGGTCAGAGTCTCAACAGTCAGTTTCATTAAATCAGCAAAACAAGCAGGCTGAACGCCCTCGCGTAAAAAGGCACATACCCTTAAATCCTCTTCCGTAAGTTTCGGACTTATCCCTCTCAATTTGGATACAAGTCCGTAAACACTTTCCTGAAGCCGCAAAAGTTCTGTCCAGTCTTTCTCAGAGAAAAAAGATATTTTAGAAGATAAAGCTGTTCGTTCCTTCAACTGACGGACTTTTGAGACAACCGAAGAACTCTCATAAATATGTTGTTGAAGGGATTGATATTTTTCTTCGAGGTAATTACACTGCATCACCAGTTTGTCAGATTCAATCTCTTTCATCTGCATTTCTTCCTTAAAGGTATCCAGTTGCGAATGTACAGACAAATGTTTCTTCCAAAGTAATCCGAGCAAGAGAGACATAACACCCAACAAACCTAAGGCAGAAGACAGAATAATAGTAGAGTTATCTTTACTGTCAATCAACATCAACTGGCTGGCATATGCTTTTCTTTCCATCTCCAGTGCTTCGTCAAAGTTTTCATATTTCTGATAATACAGGCTGCATTTCTTACAAATCTTAGTCATTTGCTCATATTCTTCTGCTTGTGCTGCTAATTTTATTGCTTCTTTGAAATGAACTTCGGCGTCTTTCTCATGATTCAAATCACTCTCTACGCATGCCAGATAATAATAGGCTTTCGACTTTTGAAGTTCATTTCCGTATTGCTCATAATAAGATACCGCCTGACGAATCTGATTATCAGAAGAATGAGGTATATTTTTATCTTCATTGAATTGAGTACAAAGCAAATTATATTCTGCAAGTTGCTCCTCATTCATTTGGTTCATTTGAATCGTTTCAAGAATAATGGATGCCGTATCCGGATCTTGCTCTATTAACTGAGCGGCTTTGTCCAATCCTTGTTTCACATTAGTCCCCTCCGGATGACATGCAACCAAAGAAAGGATAAATACATACAATAAAATTCGAAGATTACTCATATTCCCAATTTTTAATCTCTGCATACAAATATGCGACAAATTTATAAGATTATTGTTAGAGTAGCAAATAAAAGAAACACATCACAGCGAAAAGATGAATTGTATAAAAAAAGAGATACTTTCTAAACTTTTCCATACAAAACTTGATTATTTGCCCGAAAAATCATATATTTGAGTAAATAACTCAGAGCTTATGGCAAATCCGATTCTTCCTGGTATATCAGAAGCTGAACAAGAACTGTTGTACAAGAAACTAAACGAATACAATCAGGGAAGAACCTCTTACAAAGAGGCAGGTGCTTATCTGGTTGTACTGCCCCGTCCGGAGTCTCCCCGTTACTCCTTATGGGTGTATTCCCCTCTTCCCGAACGCCAGTCCATCTTTTACGTCCAGGACCTCTCTACAGACATCCATGAAAGTCTGCGAGCGGCAAGCAGCCTATGTTATTATTCTCCACGTTGCATTCTGCTAGTAGAATACAATGTCAAACGCATGCAGAGTAAGGGAGACGACATTATCTCTTTCGGAAAGTATCATGGACATTTCCTGCACGAAATCTTCCGTATCGATCCGGCATATGTGAGTTGGATTGCTTATAAATTTACTCCACGTATACCAAAACAGGAACGCTTCGTACAGATAGCACAAGTATATCATTCCGTCCATCTGGATATTCAGAAGCGGCAGGCACATCAGAAATATTCTACCAGCCGTTTTCTGGGAAAAGAAGGGGATAAAGTGAAAGAACTGACACTGAAAGTGCTCCGTGTCCGGCTGGAAGACGATCCTTACAAAACCACCGTGAAAGGAACGACTCCTTATTTCTATGTCCGGCAGATACTTACCTTGGAAGACCCTATCGGCAATCTCGTCACTTTCAGAACCAGCTCGCGTACGGCAAGCCGGGAATCTTGCCAGGTACCTGCTACAGAGCACGCTTTCAAGCCCGGAGAATCGGTATATATTGCTTCGGCACGCATCTCTTGTACCTTTACTTCGGGAAACAAACAATACACCCGCCTCAATTATGTCAAGTTTAAATAAACTTAAAAGATAGAGCGGTATTATTCCTATTAAAAACATTCGTCCTTTCTTTGCCGGCAGAAAAGGGGGTGCTATAAAAATAGCTGAGATTATACCCAATGAACCTGATACGGTTAGTACCGTCGAAGGGAATTTTCTTTCTATATTCTACTATTCGTTTATACTACTATCCCTTTCTGTAAGTATAATTTCTAAATTCAGAGTTTGAATGTTTGACGTACAATTCATTACGCATTTTACGGCATCCATTTCTTATTCGGACTCCGCACGCATAGCCCTTGAAGGGGGATGCCGCTGGGTTCAGCTTCGGATGAAGGATGCTTCTTCAGAAGAGCTGAAAGCCACAGCCATGCAAGTGCAGGAACTCTGCCGCCAATACGGAGCCACGTTCATCATTGATGACCACGTGGAACTGGTGAAACAGATTGGCGCGGACGGTGTCCACTTAGGAAAACTGGATATGCCGATAAAAGAAGCAAGGGAAAGGCTGGGCAAAGATTTCATTATTGGCGGAACAGCCAACACGTTCGAGGACATCCGGCAACATGCCGCTGATGGCGCCGACTACATCGGTTGCGGCCCTTTCCGCTTCACAACTACCAAACAAAAGTTATCACCCATTCTGGGACTGGACGGTTATCATTCCATCCTGACGCAAATGCACGAAGAAGGAATAACAATTCCTGTCGTTGCCATCGGTGGAATCACACGTGAGGACATCCCATCCCTGAAAGCATCAGGACTGAGCGGAATAGCATTGAGCGGCGGTATTCTAAAAGCTGAGAATCCGGTACGTGAAATGGAAACAATTATACGACTGACCCAATAGCAATCAATTAGTGAACCATGGAAGATAAAACAAAAATTACTTATCCCGAATCCGAGAAAGTCTATATGCAGGGGCAACTCCATCCTTATCTGAAAGTTGGGATGCGCAAAGTGAACCTTACCCCTACCGTAGTAGTGGAAAACGGGAAAAAAGTTATGACGGAGAATGCACCCGTCTACATATATGATACAAGCGGCGCATACAGTGATCCGGAACAGAAGGTAGATTTAAAGAAAGGTTTGCCACGCCTCCGCGAACCGTGGATACAGGAACGGGATGTAGAACGGTTGACGGAAATCAGCTCCGAATATGGAAAGATGCGTCTGGCAGACAAAAGTCTTGACTCTCTGCGTTTTGATCATATCACTTTGCCCTATCGCGCCAAAGCAGGCAAGCAGATTACGCAGATGTACTATGCCAAACAGGGTATCATAACACCGGAAATGGAGTATGTAGCCATCCGTGAGAATATGAACTGTCAAGAGTTGGGCATAGAAACCTACATCACACCGGAGTTTGTGCGTGATGAAATTGCGGCAGGACGTGCCGCCTTACCCGCCAACATCAACCATCCCGAAGCAGAACCTATGATTATCGGTTCAAAGTTCCTCGTAAAGATTAATACGAATATCGGAAATTCAGCTACCTCTTCCACGATTGAAGAAGAAGTGGAAAAGGCCGTCTGGAGTTGCAAATGGGGTGGAGATACGCTGATGGACTTATCTACAGGAGAGAATATTCACGAGACACGGGAATGGATTATCCGGAATTGTCCTGTTCCGGTAGGTACGGTTCCCATGTATCAGGCAATGGAGAAAGTACACGGAAAGGCGGAAAACCTTACCTGGGAACTATTTAAGGATACACTGATCGAACAGTGCGAACAAGGGGTAGATTATTTTACAATCCACTGTGGCATCCGACTGAAGAATATTCACTATGCCAATGACCGCCTTTGCGGAATGGTGAGCCGGGGAGGAAGCATTATCTCCCAATGGTGTAAAATCCATCAGAAAGAGAGTTTCCTGTATGAGCATTTCGATGATATATGCGATATATGCGCACAATATGATGTGGCACTTTCATTAGGTGACGGTTTGCGTCCGGGAGCTATCCGTGATGCGAACGACCGGGCACAGTTTGCGGAACTGGATACGATGGGAGAACTGGTAGAACGCGCCTGGGCAAAAAATGTACAGGCATTCATCGAAGGTCCGGGACACGTACCCATGCATAAGATTAGGGAAAATATGGACCGGCAGATTGAGAAATGCCACGGAGCACCGTTCTATACTCTCGGTCCGCTGGTTACAGATATTGCACCGGGATATGATCACATCACAAGTGCCATTGGCGCAGCACAAATCGGTTGGTACGGAACAGCGATGCTTTGCTATGTGACACCCAAAGAACATCTTGCATTACCGCAGAAAGAAGATGTACGCGTAGGAGTGGTAACTTACAAAATTGCCGCACACGCCGCTGACCTTGCCAAAGGCCATCCGGGTGCCGAAGTACGTGACGATGCCTTAAGCAAAGCCCGCTATGAATTCCGCTGGAAAGACCAGTTCAACCTGAGTCTCGATCCGGAACGCGCCTTGCAATATTACAAGGAAGCCAACCACCTGAACGGGAAGTATTGCACCATGTGCGGGCCCAACTTCTGTGCCATGCGCATCAGTCAGCAGTTGAAGGATTGCAATGAATGAGCTCGTAGCTTGCAACATATTACTTTTTAAACTTATAAGAAAATGATTGAAACAAAAGTATCCAAAGGTATCATCAGTACCTATTTTGAGAAATTAGAGAGAAATCTTGATCTGGACGTCGCCATTGTAGGTGGTGGTCCGTCGGGCATAGTAGCCGCTTATTATCTGGCAAAGGCCGGGTTGAAAGTAGCGCAATTCGACCGTAAGCTTGCTCCCGGCGGCGGAATGTGGGGCGGTGCCATGATGTTCAACCAGATTGTGATTCAGGAAGAAGCGATTGACATTGTAAAGGAATTCAATATCAACCACGAGGAATATGAGGACGGCTTATATGTGATGGACTCTGTAGAGAGTACCTCTGCATTGCTTTATCATGCCGTACATGCCGGAGCCACCGTATTCAACTGCTATTCCGTAGAAGATGTTATCTTCAAGAATAATACGGTAAGCGGAGTAGTGGTAAACTGGACTCCCGTATTACGCGAAGGTATGCACGTGGACCCGCTAAACATCCTTGCAAAGATAGTAATAGACGGAACAGGCCATGACAGCGAAATAGCCGCTACCGTAGCCCGCAAGAATGGCAGTCGCCTGGCTACCGAAACCGGTGGTGTAATTGGCGAACGTTCACTGGATGTAATTGCAGGAGAGGAAGAGGTTGTAAACGGTACGAAGGAAATCTATCCGGGACTTTACGTTTGCGGTATGGCTGCTTCCGCCGTTTCGGGCACTCCGCGTATGGGACCGATCTTTGGAGGGATGTTGATGTCCGGTAAAAAGGTAGCTGAGGAAATTATAGCGAAGCTGAAGAAGTAATTTCTCAGAAGTCACTATTTATCAAGGTGGACAATTTTTTCACCACAGATTACACAGATTTTCACAGATTATAAATATTGAGAATCAATTCCTTTTTCTTTTTATCTGTGAAAATCTGTGTAATCTGTGGTGATCTCCGGCATACTCTTGTATAGACTTATCCTGCAATCTTTTTCAGCTTCCTGAAATGAGCAAGCAACTCTTCGGCATCTTTCCACGTATGGTAACGGTTCCAGATATCTCCTAATAAAGCTGCACCGCCAAAGCCAAGAGACTTTATTTCCGCAAGGTTCACTTCACTTATTCCGCCTAAGGCTACCACCTTTTCATGAATGACTCCGCTTTCCTGTGCTTGTTTCAACTCATCCTTTGAATATCCCGAGCGATATCCCTGTTTGGAAATGCTATCGTAAACAGGACTCATAAGCACATAATTGAACAGGGAGACTGTAGTTTCCACTTCTTCCAAGCTATGGCAGGCACGACTCAGTATTCCCTCATAATTTGCAGGTGCCTCCGGATGACGGGAATTCAAGTGAATTCCGCCTAAAAGATACTTATCTTTTAAAGAGAAGAAATCATGAATGACAATCCGGGTTCTATATTCCGGAGCAATACCTTGCAGCAGATTTTCTACCGCATGAACATCCGCATCCGGTTTGCGTACATGCAGCAAGTCCAGTCCGGCTTTGAATAACTCAGTGACGATGCATGCTTCATCCGGAATAAAATCCGGAGAGGTGATAATAATCAGTTTCATTTTTCTATCCTTCATTTACCGGAGGCGTCGGAAACGGGAAATGCCACAAAGGACCATTCCCCTGCCCTATACGTAAATTCTTCCCGGCTTCAATAGCACAGGAAATGTATTCTTTGGCCTGTTCCACTGCTTCATACAAGGATGATCCTTGCGCCAGAAAAGTGGCAATGGCGGATGAAAGCGTACATCCCGTACCGTGCAGGTTGGCGGAATGAATACGCCTGCCACCAAAGATATTCAGTTCTTTTCCGTCATAAAGTACATCGCACATTTCATGACCGGTCAGATGACCTCCTTTAATAAGAAAAGCACAGTGATATTTTTCGAATAACCGGCATGCGGCATCCTCCATTTCATCAATCGTCTGAACCGGTTGTTGCAACAATACTTCTGTTTCGTGCAGATTAGGAGTTACGAGAGTTACTTTCGGAATCAACTTAGTACGAATGGCTTCCAATGCCTCATCCGTCATCAGACTATGCCCGCTGGTAGAAACCATCACCGGATCGAAAACCACTTTCCGGGGAGAATAGCGACGCAGTATCCGTACTATTTCATAAATAATCTCTACGTTTCCAGTCATACCTATTTTAATGGCATCCGGTTGCAAGTCTTCCATCACCGCCTGCATCTGTTGGCCTACCAGCTCTGCCGCAACAGGATGAACAGCTTGCACACCCAATGTATTCTGCACTGTAATGGCTGTGATAGCAGTAGCTGCATAACCTCCAAGTGCCGAGATAGCTTTTATATCTGCCTGTATGCCCGCGCCACCGGAACTGTCGGAACCGGCAACGGAAAGGACGATTGCTTTCTTATCCATAAGCCAAATTACAACTTTATAACATTCCCTGTACGGCTACTCTCCCATGCCGCCTCAATCAGGCGGATAACGCCAAGCACTCCGCACGCATCACTTTGCAACACTTCGCCATTCCGGATATGCTGATAAATATTCTCATAAAAAGCAGCGTAGTTTCCGGGAAGGGTCGGATAAGGTTTCCGCACCACATTACCATCTTTTTCCGTATGGAGTATTCCCCATTGGGATTCATCCTCTTCTCCCCAATGCGGGGTATCCAGCAACACACCTTTAGTCAGATCCGCCTCTTGAGGATCAAGACCATACTTCACATAAGAACCTTCCGTTCCATGAAGAACAAAGCGAGGCTCATTCTCACACATCAGATAGCTGGCTTTCAAGGTGATTTTCACTTCCGGCATCCGGGCAGGTTTCATCAGATGGATGATAAAATAATCATCTACTTTACCACCGGTACGTAAAGTTGCAATATCAGCAAATACAGCTTCGGGCATACCAAATAGTTGAACAGCCTGGTCGATGACATGGGCACCCAGATTATAAGTCAGACCACCACCATTCTCGCCGGTTTCTTTCCAGGTATTCGGCTTGATGAAATTCCGGTAGCGGGGAAAGGTTGATTCAAATTCGACTAGACGGCCCAACAATCCCTGAGCCAATATTTCTTTCACGGTCAGGAAATCACAATCCCAACGACGATTCTGGTAAACACTTAAGGTCAGTTCTTTTTCCGCAGCGAGGGCTACGAGTTCTTCACCTTCCTCTACAGTAGTGGTGAAAGGTTTTTCAACGATAACATGTTTTCCGGCTTCGAGAGCACGACGGGCATATTCGTAATGGGAACTGTCAGGGGTATTCACTACCACTAACTCCAGTTCTTCCATTCCTATCAACTCATCAAAACTACGCACAATACGGGATTGCGGATACTTCGCCCGTGACAATTCTTTACTACGCTCAGTGACAGCAGTCAACTCAAAATGAGGATTTGTGGAAATAAAAGGAGCATGAAATACTTGTCCCGACATTCCAAAGGCAGCCAATCCGGTTCTTATCTTATCCATATCTTTCATTTTTTCTTTCGGCAAAACTAATGAATTTATCATTATTTGCTTCATGAAGCAACGATAATATCAAAATCTCCAATCCAAAAATCAATTCTGCCTATATACTTCGACTGGAAACAGGTATTTTTGCCACATGCATTATTTAGATTGAATACCATATTTAGATTGAACACCATGAAGAAATTAGCTTTTTTATCCTGTCTGCTTCCCATTCTGTGGGCAGCATGTAGCGGTACTGCAACCACCCGCAAAGAATCCGGTGAATGGGCAAAAGTCCCCGAAATCCTGAAGAACATTGTTCCGCCTACTTTTCCGGACAGTATATATGACGTAACTGCCTACGGGGCAAAAAGCGATACGAGTTTTGACAGCCGACCTGCCATATTGGAAGCCATCAATCAATGTAATACAAATGGTGGCGGCACCGTTCTCATCCCTGCCGGAAACTATTTCAGCAAAGGCACCATCCTGCTGAAAAGTAACGTAAACCTGCACATTGCAGATGGCGCACGTCTGGAATTCTCGACCGTGGCCTCTGACTATCTCCCCATGGTATTGACCAAATGGGAAGGAACGGAATGTTTCAACTACTCCCCTTTCATCTATGCCTACCAGTGCACCAATGTCGCCCTGACCGGCAAAGGCACGATTGACGGCAACGGAGCTGTAACTTTCAATGGTTGGCACGCCCTGCAAGGTCCCGCCCTGGATCGCTTGCGCCAGATGGGTATCGATTCCATCCCGGTATACGAACGCGTATTCGGAGAGGGATATTACCTGCGCCCATGCATGATACAATTCTACGGCTGCAAGAATGTACTTGTAGAAGATGTACAGATCTACGATTCTCCGTTCTGGATTATCCATCCTGTATTCTGCGACAATGTCACCGTACGCAATGTATATATAGACAGTAACAACTACAACAACGATGGTTGTGATCCGGAATCAAGCACGAACGTACTGATTGAGAACATGGACTTCAATGTGGGAGATGATGGTATCGCCATAAAATCAGGACGCAACCAGGACGGCTGGCGCATCGGCCAAGCCACGGAGAATGTGATTATCCGTAACTGTCACTTCGCCCGGTGGGCCATTACCATCGGTAGTGAAATGTCCGGTGGCGTGCGGAACATCTTTATCGAGGATTGCAAGATAGACAGTTGCCGCAACGGTATTTACTTCAAATCAAATCTGGACCGTGGCGGTTACTTTGAAAATCTGAACATGCGCCGGATAGAAGCGGACGTCTGCCTGTGGGGAGTGATTAATTTCCGTACGAACTACCACGGATACCGCGGTGGAAATCATCCGACACTCTTCCGCAATATCTGCATAGAAGATGTAACTTGCAACCGCGTGGACAGCGTAGCACTCATGGCAAACGGATTACCGGAAGCTAAACTTTATAATATCACCCTGCGGAACATAAAGGTAAAACAGGCACCGAAAGCCATACAGATGGACAATGTAGTGAACTTAACGCTCAAAAACGTAGAGGTGAACGGGAGGCAGATTACTTCCACTGAGCAAACTGATTAACAGCAGAAAGGATTATATCCCCATGTCTGGAACATGGGGATATTTCATTTATTCTTGTTCAACTTAATAAACTCACTCGGAGTAATTCCAAACTGCTTCATGAAACATGAGGTAAAATATGAAGTGGTAGAAAATCCTAAACTCTCAGCAACTTCATTGATCCGAAGATCACCTTTAGCCAACATTTCGGCAGCCTTCTTTAATCGGCATAAACGGATAAAGTCATTAGGCGCCAAAGAAGTGATAGCTTTCACTTTTCTATAAAGTGTCGATACGCTCATATTCATATATTCAGCCAGGCTTTCAACCGACAAACAGGAATCAGACAAATTATTCATCACATAATCATTCAGCTTTCCAATAAATTTCTCATCTATACTGTTAGACGCAACACTTATGAGATGTGCATGAGGTGAGCGGACAAATGTAGAACGGATAAGCTCTCTGTTAGCTAAAAGATTTGAAACCTGAGCCAGTAAATGCTCTGTAGAGAACGGCTTCTCTATATAAGCATCAGCTTTCGATTCCAATACATCAATATGGGCCTGTAAAGAAACTTTTGCTGTTAATACAATAATAGGAATATGACAATATTTTATATTTGTTTTGACAGACTTACACAATTCAATTCCATCCATCACCGGCATCATCAAATCACTAATAATCAGCGATACTACATGACTTTCCAATATTTCCAATGCTTGTTTCCCATTATCGGCAACCAACACATTATATTGTGGGGTTAGTTCTTCACAAACAAACTGACGCAATTCCACTTCATCATCAACCACCAGTACATTATACATACTCTTATGCATATAGTCTTTATTTCCTTCTACAGAAGAGGTTTCCTTATAAAAAGGAGAATGTCCCGGCTCTGCAACATCATGCTGTTCCAAGGGTAAATCAAGCACAAAGGAATTCATTTCAGTAATGGAATTATCAAGATAAAAAGCGCCATTATGCATCTCGGCCAGTGATTTAGCTAAAGGCAACCCTAATCCGGAACCTTTTGCCGGTACTCTTGCATCTTCTCCGAAATACTGGAAAAAAGGTTTAAAGATGTCTGTTGTCACATCTTTAGGGATTCTTTCTCCATCATTGTTCACCCTAATCCGAACAATAGAATTGTCTTCTTTCTGTATACTCACTAAAGATACCTCAACAATATGGTCACAGAATTTAATCGCATTGTTCAACATATTACTTAATATCTTTATCAAAGCCTCTTTATCAGCTATTATTTCACATCCCTCATCAGGCATGGAAAAATGAAAATCAATGCATCTGGTTTGAGCTATCGGAGTAAAACGGCTATAAGTCTCTTCAAGTAGTTGTTTGATATCCAGTTTTACAAAACTCATCAAGAAGGTAGAAGATTCTATCTTTCTGAAATCAAGTAGCTGATTTACCAGATCGAGCAAACGCTGAGTATTCTTACTCATAACAGCTATATTTTCATTCTCAGCAAGTTTCTTTTCTCCCGACTTTATTATACGGTTCAGTGACCCCATTATCAATGTCAAAGGGGTTCTTATTTCATGAGTAATATTTGTAAAGAAACTAATCTTAGCCTGAAGAATTTCCTTATACTTCTCGTTCTGTAACATTTCTATCTGATGTCGTTCCTTCTCTTTGAGTTTTCTTCTGTATCTGATGAAAAACCAAGTAAATGTAGTAAAGATAATAAGAACATACAAGAAATACGCAAACGGCATACTCCAGAATGGAGGTTTTACAATGATAGCCAATGAAGAAGCTTCGCCAATCCATGTTCCGCTTTCTCTTGAAGCTTGTACACGAAGGGTGTATTTCCCCGGTGGTAACTTTGTATAATACAATTTCTTAGGTCCTTGACTAACAATCCATTCATGATCTAACCCTTCAAGCTTATATCTATACCATACATCCTGAGAAATAGAATAAGTAGGTATAGCAAAATCAATACTAAAAGTAGACTGATCATAACGCAATGTTATTTTATCTGTAAAAAGAATCGATTGTTTCAAAGGAGAATCCGGTTGATAGGTCTCTATTTCTTTATTAAATAACTGAAAACCTGTAAAGAATACTTTTAATGGTTCTGATGCCTTTATAAAATTCTCAGGCGAGAAAGCTATCATTCCTTTCAATGAGCCAAAATAAATATTACCTATTCGATCCTGATAGCCGGAATTATAATTAAATTGATCTATCGGCAATCCATTCAACGTTGTAAACCTGCTTAAAGCTTTCTGCTCAGGATCATAATGCAATAAGCCATTCGAAGTAGTTACCCATAACATTCCTGTGGCATCCTCTATAATCTGATAAATAATTTGTCCGGAATAATCCAGTTTAGATAAAGTCTGAGTAAATGTCCCATCTGTCCTGTCATAAAGAAAAAGCCCGTTTCCTTCAGTACCAATCCATAAACGCTTCCGGGAATCTTCGAAGATAGTAGTGATATAGTTACTTATGAATGGCATTGTCTTAACTGTTATCTTCTCATGTATCCCATTATATTTGAATGTAAACAATCCTCTCCCCATTGTAACAACCCATAAAGTATGATCTAAATCCTCATAAATGGAATGTACAAGTCCCCAGTCCAGTTGCGGAACAATTTCAAATCTATTCTTTGACTCTACATAGCGGTATAACCCTCCCATTGTACCAACCAATATTTCATTAAAAGAAGTCTTCCTGAAACAAACGATCCCATTAACCAATAATCCGGAACCAGTATTCTCACTACAGAAATGATTGATTATATTTTGCGACTTCAAATCAAACAGGTAGATACCACTATCAAAAGTTCCAATCCATATCATATTTTTATCAACCAGCAAGCATTGTATATTTTTGGATATGGGACGTCCGTCCCATTTCAGATTAGTCAATGCCCTAAATACTTTTGTCTTGGTATCAAAATAGCATAACCCTCCATCTTCAGTTCCTACCCATAAATTTCCTTCCACATCCGGATGAATTTCACGAATAACATTTGCCTTTATACTTCCTTTTTCATCTTTCGGCAAATACTTATCAAACAATGTATTATTACTTGACAAGTAATTCACACCACCAAAAAAAGTCCCTACCCAAATACCTTCTTCACGGTCTTTCAACAACATATGAACAGCATTATCAGAAAGCGAATAAGCATCATTATACGACTTCTGTAAATGATCAATAAATCCCAAGTCCAATTGATAGATATGAATGCCTGACTCTGTACCAAACCAGAATTCATCTTTATTCCGTTGAATAGCCGTATGGATATAAATAGGATTATTCTGAGAATCATTGCTAAACAAGACTTTAACTTCACCATTGTTAGGGGAAAAACGCCTGGCCCCAATACGATCTGTAGTCACAACCAAGTCTCCATTACTACATTCCAGAATCCGATAAAGTAGAATATGTTTTGTTTTCTCTTCTTTTGTCAATATAGGATAAGACGAAAACTCCATGCGTTGAGGGTTAAACAAATAGATATTACCATCCAGACCTAATACCCACACACTACCGGACTGAGTCACTGTTATCCCTGTAGGCACAAAGAAATCAGATGCAGCAAAAAACTTATGATTTCCATTTTTTACATCCAAGCAATATATGCCCTTGGAATTTATAACCCAAAGGTTTCCCTGCTTGTCAAAAACTAAATTATCTATTAAACCTTCAATTGTCAGGTCAGCACTGACAAACGGAGTAAAAGTATCCTTCTCCGGATTGTAAGTACATAAACCATCTGAAGTTCCTAACCAGAGAGAACCATCCGGTGCTTCCGCCAAAGCAAGAACTGTATTGTTGGGAAGAGAATTGGGCTGTTCCGGATCGGCCACATAGTTCTTAAACTTTGTACCATCGAACCGATTCAGACCAACTTTCGTACCAAACCACAGGAAACCTCTACGATCTTGAACTGCACAGAAAACAGTTTGCTGAGAAAGCCCGTTCTCTTTGTCATATCGCTTAAAATAATAGTTTTCGGCAAAAAGGTTAGTTACTACCAAAGAGAGAAAAATTAGTAATAACGCTATTTCTTTTTTCTTTATGAGCATAACTATACAATATGATTCATTGAAAGTGATCTACAAATATAATAAAAACAGGCTACTCCCTCAGCAATAGATGGTTCTTTTCCGATCATATATCAAACCAAAGCCATTCTATCTATGGAGAGGTTTTCCACCTACTCCATAGATTGTCAATCTACTGCGAAGTTCAGGTAAACTCATATCAATCTGAGATAGGTCTTTTTTTCCGAAAGCTTCTTCCAGATTAACAATCGGCTCAATGTTCGCAATGCTTGCCCACGGAAGCCACAAGGATACAGACCTGAAAGCTAAATCAGCAACATTAGTTGCTTCTGGCATAAATGCACGATATTTATAATTCATTCTACCGTCAAAGTCTGTATTCAGTTTCGTATTATTCTGTAAGAGTTTTGCCATATGTAAATAGAGTTCATTTCCGGTTTTGATATACAATTTATACATTTCATAAAACATATAAGCTATAAAATTATCAGCACCCGAATGTCCTGTAGCAATAATAGAAAACCCTGTAATGCCTCCTTTAACAAAAGGATTCTTTTTGGCATCCATTGCATCTCGGTTAGGAATGGCAAAATCATAACAATACGTCCAGCTCATAGCACAGTTTGCAGCATGTTCTGCCGCTTTCAGATATTTCAGATCCCCTGTCAGTTCATGTATAGCATTGAATCCGTAGAGAGCAAATATGGCTGCCTCTTTATCAACAGTATTAGGATTGTCCGGAGTTCCACCTACATATTTCCCTAATTTCAGATACAGTTCATTGTAAGAGAAATCAGCAGCTTTGATTGCAGCTTCTTTATATTTAGTCTCTCCGGTATGTTCAAACATCTTCACCAAGAATCTAATAGCCACCGGAGTATTCAATTTAGAAGTCCCATGAGTATTCCTATCCCCTCCTGTCTCAACATCACCATTCGTCTTATATGCTCTATAAAAAGAACCGTCTTCATTTTGTTTCTTCACCAAATTAGAAGCAACCCTTTTAAGAGCTTGATTCCACGCTTCCTGAGGTTCATTGTGAGCCACAGAAATACGATAGGCATCCAGTAATCCCTCCATACCATCTACAAAACATCGAAGAAAACTTGGATATTCCCGCCTTTGTCCGGCTGTGGCATTATCAGCAGGATCCCACCATACAGTGGGGAAATAAGTTTTCATGATGGCATCAGAAACCCAGAAATCAACCATTGATTTACCTTTCCCCTTAGTCTCTGAATCATGATGATCCAGACCATAACGATACATGTGATATCCAACGGCTATTTGTTGTCCCACAAAACCCATTTGAAAAGATATCCCTTCAGTGTTTGTACCATCAGGTAAATCAAGTGACCATGGTAAACCTGCCGCTTTTATGTTTCCCTTTCCAAACATCCGATATTCAGCTTTAAAAAGTTCTATATTCTGCCGATAGATTTCATCCATATTCATATCCACGATTGTCGGTTCTTCCGTTTTATAGCCCATACCAAACGCATACATCATAGCTTCATTATAATTATCCTTTTTATCAGGAATCAAGGCTACAGAATAGCTATGTATATTACCCTCTTTCACCGAATGGTATCTTTTGGACCATATAGTCTTTGCATCCCTTTTTCTTCCGGCAGCTTCATATGTTCTGGGCCCTTCTGCACACGGATAATGAAAATCCACCGACAATGAAGGATATATAGAGTAACCTATTGAACCATATTGTAACGCATCATTCACCTCATAGAATGTTCCACCACCAGGATTTTGTCCGACATCTATCCTAGGATTATAATGCATGAGGGTTAAAGTAGTTCCTGTTATCTTTTCCCGAAGCATAGCCAGCGGCAGTCCCGTACGCGTTTCTTTTACATACATCCGGTCAGTATTCAGGTCAGCAGCAACCGCATCCTCTCTTACTTCAGAGGTATTTCTATATAAAACAGAAGGAATAAAATACTCGAAATCATTGTTATCAGACGAACGAAGCCCGGTTTGAAATGAAATTGTACTGGCAAATCCGACATCCTCTGCCCGCGCTTCTTTCACCTTCACATCTCTATATATCCCAAATACCCCATCCTTTAATAAAGTATACTTATCTTCTACAATAAATACAGACCCTTTTTCCGTGTGGACACTGGCTGTAGCACAAAAGCCATATTTCTTTCTTATGACCTGATGATAAGGTTGCTTATAATCAGTTTCGATATATTCCCCCGTTGGTAAAGTATCACTTCCCCGGACAGTGATCCATGCAGGCAGTTCTTGGTTTCCCACTATCTCTTTACCATTCTGTAAAAATACAGCAAAACCTTCATCCCCTTCTCTTAGTATAAGAGAATAATCACCATTTTTAATGATTTTCTCTGTATCACTTTCTTCTATACATTCCTGAGAAATAGTTTTCAAATCACTTTTCCCGATCATGGCATGATAATGGCAGGATATGCCCAATAGACAAAATCCTGATATCATCAGTATCCGGAATACAACCTTTCTTATTCTTCTATCTTTTTCCATAAGCTCCTGAATTAATATATTATTCCCTGATGTGCAGCATATACCGCATCTTTCTGTCTCAATGTAGATAAAGATTCTGTTCCTATACGTTCTATATCCATATCTCCATAAGCATCCCGTATCTTGAACAATGGATCTAAAGCAGATGCAGTAACCCAGGGTAGCCACAAATTTACTCCATCTCCCCAACGGGTGACCAATCTTAAGGCTTCCGTCTGCAATCCTCGATAAGCATACCCCAACGTACCATCATAATCCATAGTCTGTTTCGTATTTTTCTCCAATAGCCGGGCAATATGCAAGAAATACTCATCGCCTGTCAAAACATAGAGTCTCAGGTATTCAAAAGAATTATATGAAAGCCCACAATCTGCTCCGGAATGTCCGGTGGAAATGATTGTAATTCCAACAGTAGTCTTTTTGCTATCCCAAGCCATGAGGTTATTTCCTCCAGCCGCCGGAATATTCCAGGCATACATATAGGTTACAGTGTAATAAGCCGCTTGGGATGCTCCTTCAAGCCATTTTTTATCTTTGGTTAAATCGTACAAACAAAGGAAAGCCTCAATAATCTTTTGCCCGGACTCACGGTCTTTTACATACGGATTATCAATTACACTTCCCACATATTTATAGGGTTCATGAATCTCGCGATAGCAAAATTCTCCGGCTTTAACAGCAGCTGTCTTATAGCATTCTTCCTTAGTAACTATATACATGTAAGTAAGAAAACGGATCAGATTGGAAGTAAGTAGTTTACCCGAATCTATAGAAGTCCCGCCATTGTCAAAAGCTTTGTCCCAGCTACCATCGGCATGTTGTCGGCTCACCATCCAGTCAGCTGACCGCCGGCAATAATCCAACCAATTAGTTTTACTTCCGGGAAAATGTTTTTCAGCATGCGACCATGCTAAAATCATAGCCTCCAATCCACCTTGCATATTACGTAAGTCATTATGATTACGAAAGAAATTCCAAGGAGATATATCCCACCATATCCGTGGCATCCCATTAGGTGCCGAACTGTTCTCCGCCCAGAAATCAAGTATCTGCTCTCCTTTATCCGTATAGATGGAATTATTGGTTTCCAAGCCTTTCCGGTAAAGATAATATGCGCAAGGAATCTGCATCCCCACAAATCCCATAGAATAGGAAATCTCATTCACTTCCCCACTTGGAAGATGTACGGAGAAAGGAAAACCGGGGGCATCATTATCTTTCAGCCAATAATGATCTAAAACCTCCAGGCCGTAATTCATTACATCTTCGTTATCCACCTCCAATACTTCAGGATTGTACAGATTGAACGTCGCTTTCCAGTGTTCCTCAAGGGCTTTTGGAAAAGCTACTTCTTTCTTAAATTGCAATTCCAGCATATAGGCATGCTCTACACCAACCCGTACAGGATGACTCCGACGCGCCCACCGTCTTTCACGACTTCCACCTCCGTCTGCATAAGTATGCTCACCTTCAGAACCAGGAAAGCAATATACTAATGCAGGACTTTGGCTTGCCAAATAAAAACCCAATGAGCCGAAATGCATATCCGCATTTACCAAATGATCCATTCCCACCTCTTCCTTAAAAGTAACCGGATTGAGATTATAGTCTGCCAAAGCAACAGATACCTCCGAACTTTTATTTCTGAACATGGCCAGAGGTAATCCCATACGTTCCTCACGAGCCAGTATCCAATCATGAGTAAAATCTGCGCCTATGGAGGATTCACTTAAATTAGATTCATCTTTATATATGAGAGAAGGTATGAAATATTCGCATCTGGTAATAGCTTGCTGTACTTCATTCCGTACCATAAAGTAAGAGTTAAACGCATGATCCTTACCGGAAGCTTTCATGACATCTACTACTCTCGACAAACGTAATTTATCTTCATTCTCCGCCACCGTATATACATCTGTCACTTCAAAATCAGAACCGGAGTCCGTGATTATCCTGGCTTTACAAACCAATCGATCATTTTGTTTTTCTGCTTCCTGATACGCTGCCCTATACCATTTAGACGACTGTACACCTACTGGGAATACCTCTAAACACACAATCGCTTCATCGACAGGTATATATTTCTGCCCCCATCCTGCTATTGTTACTGTATAACCCGTATTCTCTTTCCAGGCGAGCATAAGTTCCGGATTACCGGAACCTATACTAATATTTTCATTATGAACCGGGCCTGGAGGCTCCTCTGTTAAATCATCATTATCTGAACATCCTGCATTCAGCATCAGGCAAAAAACAACTGCTATAATTTTCATTATTTTATTGTCCATATTCTAAATTGCATAGATAGTAAATGCTGTAAATGATAATGCATTCGTTTCTCCACCCGGGAAATTGACTACATATCCCATACTAACTTCCGTTTCTTGTTCCAAAGTTATATTAAGTGGCATGGAAACACGACTTGCAGGATCTCCACAATCACTCTGGGCTATAATACTCGGACTTTTCCATTCAATTCCTTTACCTTTTGCTACAACAAAGAAAGCACGGTCTTTTCCACCTTCATTTTCAATATCCCACCAATTGAAACCACGGGTAGCTATAAACAGGTATTTTCCTGCAGGCAAAGTGAATGTCTGATAAACAGCTCCCTGTAAGGCAGTAGGATTCCCCCAGTTCTCAGCACACATAAACAAGCGGTCACTCCAACCGTCATACATTGTATACTGTACGGCTGCGTTAGATGTTAACCAGTCTGAAAGGATGCCACGGCGAGAATCCGGAAAATAGGAAACAACATTAAACGGCTGTTTATAATTCTTTAGATATTGATTCGTAATATCATCAAACTCTTCCGGAATCCCAGTAATTTCTTTCGTTTCTGAGAAAAGATAATAATCAGGAATGTTCTCCAACTCAAGTGCCACACGATAAAAAGCATTGTCTCTGTAATTCTCTTTATAGCCGGTACGATATTTTATCGCATCTATAGACACCGTCAGTTCTCCGTCACCGCTAAAATTAGCATCCACTTCCTGTTCGGCAACAACCGGACTTTTACTGTTTACAAAGTGGTTAATACCTAAATAAATACGAGCTTTCACTATACGTGGAGCAGGCTTACTCGTTCCGGAAACTTTCTTTACCTTAAACTTGGCAACAATGTTAATGCCTTCCAATTTTGCATCCAAATCAGATATCTCATAATAAGGTGTGATGTGAAAATCCTGACGTACATCCTTTTTCAGATCATAATAAATAGAATCATATCCTACTGTCCCAGCTGGAAACTCATTTATTTCAAACGGATACTTTACATTCCCTAAAGTTAGTTTATATTCTCCGGAATGTAGCAATTGCTGGTATGAACCATCAGCCAAAGTGTGCATTTTCGTTCCCCAGTCTACCTTACCAAACCCTTCCTGGAAAAAGAGAAATATATCACGCGCATCATTACCATCACATAGAAATGGTTTATCATTATAGAGTAATTGCCCAGAGAAAGTTACGCTCGGCGCATCATAATTATCATACTCACAAGCAGTAAACAATATCGTAGCCAATAATAATATAATAATCTTCTTCATAATCAATTTACTATTAATAGGTTTTAGTGTTTCGGATTCTTCTCAATATACGGATTACCTTCTGTCATCGGATATTCTGCATAATACATATCTTGTCCGAACCGGATAGGTAATCCCTTCTCATTATCATTACCACGATGCTCAATATACACCCTTCGGAAAAGCCACTTTCCATCTTCCGGCTGTCCCGGAGCATACACTTTATAAGGCCACAAGCCAGTCATCCGGGCTGTCGAAGTATTCCAGTCACCCGACCATATCTGATCAGCAATGCGCCACCTCTTCAGATCATAAAAACGATGATCCTCAAATGCCAACTCTATCTTACGCTCATTCTGCAAAAGTGCAAGTGTCAAATCCGAACTTTCAATACGGAAAGCAGTACCTCCGGCACGTTCTCTTACTTCATTCAGACAATCAGAAGACAACTGTAATGTATTGCTGCCTTTATAATTAGCAACACCAAGTTGATTAAGATAATAAGCAGCCTCAGCCGCATTAAGCAGAATCTCTCCATATCGGAAAATGATATACGGTACTGCGCTCTTTCCTGATGCTTCGGAACCAGTAACCGGATCTATATATTTACGCAACAAGAAACCTGTATGGCTGGTATAATAACTATTACGGATAGGACCGTCAATGCTGGTCAGTTGCTGCCCATTATAAAAGTTTTTGTCCGGATCGTATACATTCTCGATTAAATCCAGCATTTTCAAATCATAACCGGAAGCTGTTTTCACAGCCAGCCCTGCCTGTAATTGGATCTCTTTTCCTCTGAAATCCGCACCAGGCAGAATTACGGTTCCCCACAAACGCGGATCACGTCCTTCGAAAATACCCATCGGAGAATCATAAAGAACATAGTTATAAGCGGAAGTTTCATTTCCCATTGATTCGATAATCTCATTACCCACATAAGCATTCAGCTGTGATAAACCGGAATTTATAGTTTCAAAACTCTCGACTAAGTTTAACGTCGGGTTCACATGGCCACCAAAATTAGCAGTTGAACGTTGAGAACGAGGAATATTCCACACTGTAAAATTGTTTGGGAAATCAGTACTTCCATCATAATCACGAATGAGAATAAGTTCCGGATTATTCGTCTTGGATACAAACACATTATTAAAGTTCTCACCCAGACTGCTTCCAGTACCCTTTAGCAAAGAATACCGCCCTATTTCCTTTAACTCCAGATAGGCGTCAATACAACTTTGCAGATATTCTGTTGCTTTATTCCTAGAGATTCCGACTGCTCCGCTTGTCAAGGTCAATCCCATTGTTTTACTTTTATCCTCATTGTAGGCTAAAGTACCTGCATATAACATTGCACGTGACTTGAGTGCCAATGCAGAAGCCTTAGTGGCACGTGTAAGTAAGCTACTTCCCTGCGGAGCAATATCAAGCGCCTCTTTCACTTCATCCATTTCTGTCGCAACAAACTCATATACGGCTGCCTCTGTATCACGGGGTTTAGCATATTCTATCGGAGTAGTACTATAATCGTACACTTCTGTAATTAAAGGTACGCCTCCCAGATTTTTCACCATATTGAAGTAAGTAAATGCTCTTAGAAAACGTGCTTCACCGAGAAAATAAGCGCGTTGATTTTCAGGCAAATGTGAGGTTTTCTCTGACAAATTCCTGATATGAATATTGATGTCCCGTATCAGATTATAATCATAGTAATTACGATAGGTACGACCAACATTACTCGAAAATTGCCAATAATAACTATTACTGGTAGCTTCATCCCACCTGCATATATCATAAGATTCATTATCCGAAGCGAAGTTCTGGTCCAACTTGATGCGCCCGTATAAATTTGCAGCAATACTACTGATACTGGCAACAGATGAATATGCTTGATCCTCGGATAATTCTTTGGGATCGTTCTGACTCAACCAGTCTTCACACGAGGTAAAGCTCAACAAAGCGACACATGCATATACTAATATTTTTGTTTTCATATTTATGCTCTTCTTTTAAAATTTAACGTTAACACCTAATGTCAATACCTTATGTTGCGGATAGTCCTGACCATTCACTGTTGAAATTTCAGGATCAAAACCATAATCATGCAACGAACTCAGACAGAAAAGATTGGTTCCTTGGAAATATATGCGGCATTGTTCCATACCTACCTTTCTTATCCAGTTTTTGGGTAAAGAATAGCCAACTACAAGATTACGGAGACGCAGGTAATTAACTTCTCTCGTATAGAAACTGTTCCACCAACGCCCCGAATGACTTTCCTGTCCACGCAAGGCCGGGAATTTCCCTGGAATCCAAGGAGACTTCGGATCAAAAATATCTTCATGCCTCCATACGTCAATATTGTTATAGTAATATCCATTCACGCTGCGCGTTACACCCCACTTCAAATCCCAGTCAGCAACAAATGTATTTTTAAAACCACCGGCAAAGTCAGCAGCCACATCAAACCCCTTCCATTCAAATCCTAAATTAATGCCCATTGAAATCAACGGATTCTTATTGGATGTACTTGAATCCCAGGGCCAGTCAGCCGATGCATAGGCTTGAGGACGTTCGTCAAAATCATTGATAATTCCATCACCATTGACGTCACGAAGTATTACGTCACCTGGACGAACAGTAGCATTGTTTTGACCGTCCTGATCAACCGGATAACTATCAATCTGTTCCTGTGTTTCAAAACGACTGATTACTTCCCACATCCATACACCTCCGGCATTACCCTGATCCGTATTGAGCACTACATTGGACCAGCGATTGGATTGTGCCCAACGATATTTATCCCATGCATTACCGAATATTTCTCCATGGCGTTTACCATTTTTCTGTCGGGCAAATGTTATATTAGCCCCAACACTATACTTTAAATCTCCAACTTTATCATTCCATTTCACAAATGCATCGAATCCTACCGTCATATCAGAATTCATATTCTCAGGCAAAGCACTCAAACCTGTCTCCAACGGAAACATAATATCACTCGGTGTGCCCGGAATACCATCACGCATACGTTTAAAGAGGTCAAACTCTCCTGTAAGTCGATTATCAAAGAAACCAAAGTCAATACCGACATTCATCAATTTAATTTTCATCCATGAAATGGTGGTTACAGGAATTCCCTTAGGTGCCGAGCCTATTACTTTTTTACTTTTCACAGAACTGAACGGGTCATCAGGCATAAGTGACTGACCTTTGTAATAAGTATACCCGGAAAGGTATGCAAAGTCAGGATATAAACCGCCCAGATTATCATCTCCCATCACACCATACGACGCTCTCAACTTCAGGTTCGAGAACCAACTACTTACGGATGAATTCTTAAAAAAGTTCTCTTCCGAAATACGCCATGCCGCACTAACTGAGGGGAAAAAGCCCCATCGGTTGCCTTTCGGGAATTTCCATGAACCATCATAACGGGCCGATAAATCAAGAATATAACGGTTTTCATAATCATAACCTGCACGGAATACCCAGCTGGCTGTAGAAGTTATAGCTTTATTCTCGCTTACCAAGTTGTTATCATTAGTTGAAATAAGATCTATAAATTCATTCTCAACCGGATGTTGCTGTACATTTAGCGAATGATAATCCCGTTTGGTAAACTCAAAACCACCTACACCAGTTACATGATGTTTACCAAACATATTGTCATAGTTTAGCAGAAACTGCCCGGAAAATTCTTTGATAGTCGTATCAAATCTTTCCATCCAAGTTTCATTAGCAGCTGACTTATCATAGGCCGCAATATATTCATCCGCAGCCCTGTCATAAGTATACTCTTTCCAACCTTTCTCCAGATTATTCACCTTATTCTGAGAGGTCCAATAGGAGAAAATGCCTTTTCCCGTCAACCCCTTAATGGGTGTTTTCCACTCCATATCCCAATCAATCTGTACCACGGTAGTATTGTTATCTGATTTACCTGCATTATCAATAGTTAGTGCAGCCAGGTTAAGACCAGAAGCACCAGGTACATTATTCAAATAGTTGGGATTATCATTTGCATAAGGACGGTAAATGGGCGGAAGATTAAAAACCGCCTGACGGGCATTTGCATAATCATCACTACCCGGAAGAGCTGGATTAGTACGATTCTCCAAACGTCCGTTCAACCGGAAACCCAACTTCAGTTTTTCACTGATATCAATATTGAAATTAGACTGAATATTAGTACGCTGAAAATTATAGTCCTTGAAAACTGCATCCTGGTCAATATTGCTGATTGATAAATAATAGGTTGTCTTATTTCCACCGCCACTTAGGTTTGCATGTATGTAAGATTGCGGTGCTGCATTACTAACATAGTTATCTCTCCAATCAAATCCACGATAATCTTCACCGGTTTCAGGATTATAATATCCCGTACGCCATTTTTCCAATTCAGCTCTAGCCACATCCGGAGAAACTGACAGGGTACCCAGATTAGCCTCCTTCATATAATTAGCATATTGCCATTCATACGCATTCAACATTCTGGGATAAGAAGTCCATGATTGCCAACTGTAATTGAAATCCAAAGTTACGGCTGCCTTTTGATTCTTAGAGCCATTTTTTGTAGTAACCAGTACGACTCCATTGGCCGCTTTTACTCCATAGATGGCAGCAGCCCCGTCTTTCAATATAGAAATGTTCTCAATATCATTTACATCCAGATTGTTGAACTGCGCCTCATCTTTTATAATACCATCTATCACAAAGAGAGGAGTACCCATATTTCTGATCTGAATAGAAGTACCGCTACCCGGCTGTCCCGACTTCTGTCGGGTAGTGATACCGGCTATTTTACCAACCAATGCTCCAGAAACAGTCGAAGAAGTAGTGCGGGCGATATCTTCTGTACCAATAGTAGTAACTGCCGCAGCAATACTCCCTTTACGTTTAGTCCCATATCCCACCACAACAATCTCATCCAGAATTTCCTGATCTTCTTTCAATATGACAGAAAGAAATGGTTTATTTCCAGCTGCAACTTTTACAGTTTTATAGCCTACATAAGAAAACTCCAAAACATCGGAACCAGCAACATTCAACTGAAACATTCCATCAGAGTCAGTAACAGTACCTGCACTCGTACCGGCAACCCGCACTGACACCCCTATCAAAGGTTCATCATTGTCATCGGTAACTTTCCCTTTTACAGTTTTCTCTTGCTGAGCAATAACAACAGACTTTGTCGTTGCATAGCCTTCTGATACGAAGAAACTTCCAAAGGCTATTGATAAGAGAATAAATTTCAACAAGCTAAGCTTGTTATTAAAGAATTCGTTCATCATCTTATTAGTTTTAAAGATTAATAAAACAGGTTCAATAAAAACATTAACGAGGGTTAACAACATCGTAATGCAAAGATATCCCCCTCATTCAAATACAAGTAAAAATAAGCCGTCATTAAGTATCAATAATCTGTTATTTGAGGCGTTTGAATGATTTCTAGTATTTTTTGAATGATTACTTTTGAGTGTTATATGTATGTTTGCAGCGGTTAACAACACTCCCGTATTATTATAAATCTATTAATTCAACCATTATGAAAAAGTATAATTTATTATTTGCTTCTCTCTTATTTCTATTTCCCAATGAGACGATTGCTCAAGAAAGAGCAATTATAAAAATAGACACAGATCGCATAATTGACCAGATTAATCCTCATCTATACGGAAATTTTTCGGAACATCTGGGACAAGGTATATATGGAGGTATTTATGATCCGAAGTCTATTCAAGCAGATGAAGATGGCTTTCGCAAAGATGTCATCGAACAGACAAAAGAGTTAAAAGTTTCCATCTTACGATGGCCCGGAGGGAATTTCGTTTCAGGTTACCATTGGGAAGATGGTATTGGAGAGCGTAGCAAACGCCCTACTCGGATTGACCTGGCTTGGGGAGGTAAAGAAAGTAATATGATAGGAACAGATGAATTCATTCAATTTGCCCGCAAAGCAAAAGTGGAACCTTATTTCTGTGTCAATCTGGGAACCGGTTCATTGGATGAAGCACGAAATTGGGTGGAATACTGCAATGTGGAGAAAGGAACATACTACTCAGACCTTCGCTGTAAAAATGGATTTGAAAAACCGCATAAAGTGACGTATTGGGGGTTAGGCAATGAAGTAGACGGTCCGTGGCAAATGGGACACAAATCACCCGAAGATTATTCTAAAATAGCAATAGAAACAGCAAAATTAATGCGCTGGATTGACAAAGACATCAAGCTCATAGCCAGCGGTTCAAGCAATTACGATGCCGACTGGAATAAATGGAACCGGACAATACTGGACGAAATGTATAACTACATCGATTACATCTCTCTTCATCATTATTCGCACAACACCTCAGATTACTACACATATCTGACAAATACTATTGAAGTAGAGAACTACATCCGTATTGTAGAACAACAGATAAAGGAAGCGAAAATGAAGAATCGTTCTTCCAAAGATGTTTTTATAGCTTTCGACGAATGGAATGCATGGACTCGGACATTCGGAGGCACTGACAATACCCTATCGGAAATATATGATTTACAGGACGCTCTTATTGTAGCTCAATACCTTAATATATTCTTACGTACTTGTGATATTGTCAAGATGGCTAATATGGCACAATTAGTAAATGTCATTGCTCCGATGCGTGTTGACAATGATAAATTATGGAAGCAAACCACTTATTACCCACTCTATCTTTTTGCCAATAACTGCCGTGGAAAAGCACTGGACATATACATAAAAAGTCCGGCGTATTCTACTGATAAATATAAAGAAGTTCCTTATCTGGACGTTTCATCCACTTACGAACCTTCACGGAACGAAGTAGTGATCAATGTCGTTAACCGTAATAAAGACAAAGCTATTACAGCTGATATCCTTTCTCAAACCGGCTCTTTCGATAAAAAAGCGACAGCCAATATTGTATCAGGAGCAAACACAAATATTACAAACTCTGTAAACGAACAGAACGTTGATATAAAGAAAGAAGAAATAAAAACTTCCGGTGAGAAAATAACATATTCATTTGCTCCGCGATCATTCACACAGATTATTGTAAAAGTAAAGTAATCCTCTTTCACAAAATGACATCATTCTTTATAAGATTGTCATAACATATAAAGGCTGAATCAAACTAGGATTTTTGATTCAGCCTCAACTATTTGAATATATACTTTCCTTGCAGTATTACTCCGTAACCAACGGACGTTTACGCCAGTCATCCTTCACATAGCTATCGGGATAGACTGTTTTATCTTTTAACTCACCACCTTTCAGGCGTATCCAGGAAGTAAAGGTACGTTCCCCCTCCTTCAACACAATTACGCGTGCACCATTAGATAGATGGTTATATTCCGTATTACCACCTGTGAAACGTCCATAAGCCAGTACGATACCTTTCCACATGACTGAATAGTCATTATCATGGTCATGTCCGACAAAAGTACCCATTACATCACCTGCTTCCTTCATAGCAGCAAACATACCGGTATTAATAGCAGCTGAACAAGCTTTTTCCATACGCGTACCATAAAGGATGGCGTTCTCATCAGAAGCCGCTTCGTTGTATTCGGACAGCGGGATGTGGAAGAATGCCAAAGCCGGCAAAGGCTTTCCGTTATTCTTGGCGGTAAAAGCTGCACTTTGCTGACGATACCAGTTCACCTGATCGAATGAAAGCCAGTCATACCCTTTCACATCCGGTAATTTGGAGTACGAGTGAGAATCCAGGCAATAGAGCACTGAAGCATCTTTCTTACCATCCGAAGATTTCACGGTGAGGACGTAGTCGGGAGACTCAACGCTACCGCGGTCGGGCTGGATGTTGTAAGGCATGGAACGGATAATATCGTATAATTCGGCACGCGTTTTGCCTTGTTCGTTATCATGGTTACCGAAAGTCACGACAAAAGGTATCTTACGGGAGGAAGCACAATCAAGTACGGCTCGCATGGCTGTATCAGCAGGCGGTGCATAAACTACATCTCCGGTAAAAACAATCAAATCGGGACGTTCGGCATCCAGAACTTCGTTGATACGCTTCAAGGCAATGGCTGAAGCTGGATTGTGATACTGAAAATGGATGTCGGTAAACTGGACGATTTTAAACTCTCCGTTCTTGTTAAACTTTAAGGGGGCAACCTGTGCCTGGCAGAACAGAACTGTCAGAAAAGCCAGACAAAGGGTTAAAGAAATTCTCTTCATGTTGTTAGTAATTAGTTTTTAGGTAGTTTATTAGGTTGAAATCAGTATTATTCTTTGGTTATCAAAACTGTTGCATAAGCTGAGATACCTTCTTCGCGACCGGTAAAACCAAGCTTTTCCGTAGTAGTGGCTTTGATGGAGATGTCGTCTTCATCTATTCCCATTACTTTGGCAAGCGTCTGCTGCATGGCGGGAATATGGGATTTCAGTTTGGGGCGTTCCGCACAGATGGTTGCATCAATGTTGCCCACGGAATAGCCTTTGGTTGCAATCAGTTCTACGGTTTTCTTCAGTAATATTTTGCTGTCTATGTCCTTGAACTCTCCTGCGGTATCGGGAAAATGATAACCGATATCACGCATATTGGCGGCTCCCAGCAAGGCATCGCAAATGGTATGAATCAGCACGTCGGCATCCGAATGTCCGAGTAATCCTTTCTCATGTTCCAGGCGGATACCGCCTAACCAGAGTTCACGTTCTGCCACCAACTGGTGTACATCGAAGCCAAAGCCTACACGTATTTTCATATCGTTCTTCTTTTAATTTTATTGGATGAATGCACGAAAGTACGGAAAAAAAGCAAGTGGGGAATAAAGACAGAACGCAAATTACACAAATTACGCAATTTTTCGTCTTATATAAGGCAACCGATAGGAGGCCTGAAAGAAATTGCGTAACCTGTGTAATTTGCGTTCTATTCCGTATTCCTTATGATTTACGGTCTATCCGGCAGTTGGGACAGTAGGTCTTTGTAGAATGCCCTGACGTCCTTCCAGTGATAGAAAGGAGCGATGTCGGTCTTCACCGGAATACTCACTTCTTTCTCGTTCAGCATGAACTTCACGATGATATCGTCTGCGCTGCCTTTCTTACGGAAGAAAACAATCTGCACATTGGCAGCCATAGGCACCATTTTGAAGTTACACCATGCCTGATAGAATTTGGCCGGATCGGACTCTTCATTATAGCAGTTCTCCAGTCTCAGCAAGCCCACCAGAGGAATAACATTACCGTCGTGTCCGAAGCGGAAAGTGGCCGAGTTTGTACCGGAGGCAATCGCCGCGTCTGCCGAGTCCATGATATTCTCAACCAGAGATTTGGCGTTTGCCAGCATCAGCCCGTTCGTCATGGGCGAAGGGCCGTCGCATACATAGTTCTTATAGTTATGTATCTGCCAGATATCAAACAATTCCTGTTTCTCAAAGATATCATAAAAACAAACCTCCGGTTCCACGTTCTGCATATCAGAAGCAACCCAATACAGACCGCGCATCAGTTCTTCAGGATTCACATTCTTACGAATATACTCTTTGCTATTGAACAGTGTATTCATCAGACGTTCCGGACGGACATGTTCTTCTTCGAACTTACGGAATTCCTCATACCAGGGCCCTTTGCGTGAAGTAAACTTCATAGCTTCCTGTGCATGGAAATTTAGGTAATCCATATATTTATTGCTGGATTCGCGCTCAATCTGCATCTTCGGGTTGAATTCCTTCAAGCGTTCGCAGAATGCATCCATGCTGAGCACGCAACGGATAACTACGGTAGAGCGGGCAGACATCTGCGGTTCACCTTTAAATACTTCAGGGAATGCCTGATACATACGTTCGGCAATGCCTCGTTGTTGCTTCACTCCTACCGGACTGAGGTCGCCGCCATGTCCTTTGGCATCTGCCCAGACAATGTCCAGACGTTTACGGACATCTTCGCCCAAATCGGTTAATACTCCGGCTGCATGGGCTTTCTCAAAGACTTCCATCACGCGGACGTAGTCTTCATCCGCAATTAGCCAGCGGGAACCATGACGACCATAGTGACTGATATAGAACGGTTCATAACCTTTCGGAGCCTTGGTCTGGACGCCCGAAGGACCGGGGTAAGCGTAATATACACCACCTGTCGTTGCAATATCATTGAAGATTTCTTCGCGTGTGGCTTGTGCATATAAACCTTGAACAGCAAAAGCTGCTAACAGGACGATTGAAAAAAGAATTCGTTTCATTCTCATAAACAAGTTGTTATTCTTAATATATTTATTATTGCATTAGTAAAAAGGGAAAGTAATGAATCAACCTTCATCCTTATTTCTGATAATCCGGATTCTGCGTCAGATACGGGTTCGTGGTAAACTCATCCTGCGGAATGGGATACAATTTGTACTTATCGTTCACATCTTTACCCACATACGTACCAACTTCACCGTCGCTACTACCTTTCCAATCCCAGTTATATCCTTTTGTGAATTTGCCGAAGCGGATCAGGTCTGTACGACGCACCAACTCCATATTCATCTCACGGGCTCTTTCATCCAGAATGAAATCCAGATTCAACTGGCCGTCGGTAATACGACCGGATACCCCGTCACCATAGTTGCCGGACATATAAGCACGGTCTCTGATTTCATTTACATAACCCAGCGCCTCAGCACGCGTGCCTTCCGAAGCCCCGCGAAGAATGGCCTCAGCAGCCATCAGGTAAGCATCTGCCGTACGGAACATCGGGAGGTCTACAGACGAATACTTAGTACCGCCATCTACCAATTCCTTACGGTCCTTAGTTACATTTCTCCATTTGATGCACGCATAACCATTCTCAAAAGTCTTCTGGAAAGCCTTACCTTCTACCCAGGTTTCCTTTGTATGACCGATGGTAAAGAACTGTGCACGCTTATCCTTCTTATTATCTCCCCAGGGATCATTTTCATAGAAGGTTTGGTCAGCCTCATCAAACTTATCTACAAGCGCCACCTTCACACGGGCATTACCCCAACCACGGCTACCTACTCCGGTTTTTACATAGCTATCCATCGGACCATTCATCAATGCTTTAATCAGGAAGTTGGTTCCGGCACTGCTCTGTGCATAGTCAGCATCCTGCACCAAGGGCCAGATGATTTCGGAGCAAGTATTGTTATCTGCCAGGAAGATGTGACGGTAATCAGAAGCCAACGGATAATTACCTTCCGTAATCACTTTCCTGGCATATTTATAAGCATTGGTATATTCATTCTTGCCTACCCATGTTTCGGCATTCAGATAGACACGTGCCAGGAGAAACCAAGCCGATACACGATCCACACGGCCATACTCATTCCGCTTCGGTTCTTTCAGCAAGGTTGTCAGTTCTTCCGTTTCAGAAACCACATAGTCGTAAATTTCCTGGCGGGTCTTCTGATGGGGAATCGTACCTACATCCATCGTTTCATCAATGAAAGGACCCGAACCGTACAAGTCGCAAATCATGCTGTAGCAATAAGCACGGATGAAGCGTGCTTCGGCACGGTAATAAGGCATTTCAGCCTGCAAAGCATCGTATACGCCACGATTTTTCAATTTCCCTTCCGTACTTTCGCGCAAAAACTCATTACAGTAGTTAATGGCCATATACAGACGATAATATGAATAGCAAATAATCTTTGTCGAAGGGTCCCAGTTCATATACAACAGTGACAAACTTCCATGACTGCCACCGGAATGGAAAACGATCTCATCCGTACAAGCCTCTTGCAAATAGAACAGAGCACGTGTATAACCACTATAACCTTCATCAATACCCGGCACGTCACCGTTTCCGCCATCACCACCCTTTTGTCCGGTCTGGATAAGGCTGGCATAACATTTTGCCAATACTCCGATGTATCCCTCAGGCGTAGAATAAACCTTCTCGCCCACCAATTCATTGTCGTCCAAAGGCAATGTATCCAAATCTCCCAGACAAGAAGAAAGAAGGAAGAGAGATACCAGACATATACTTGCTAACTTGAAATATTTCGTTTTCATTGTTTTCTGATTTTTCATGAATTAAAAATTAAGATTAACTCCCAGCATGAACATACGCGGGCGCTGATAGATGTTCTTATCGATACCGCTATAAATTTCCGGGTCAAGACCGCTATAGCCTGTCAGTGTACATACATTCTGCACGGTGAAAGAGAGACGAAGAGAGGTCTTTTCGTTCCACAACTTATCGAAGGTATGTCCTAACGTGATGTTGTCGATACGGAAGAAGTCACCTTTCTCCAGGAAGTAATCGGTATAGATGCGATCCTGCGTAAATCCGGTTTCAAGAGTAGAACGCAGAATATTGCTGGAAACGCCGGTTCCACCATAAAGTCCGTCCAAAGAATCGGAGGCTTTCACATAGTTATAAACATAAGCACCGAAGCTTCCATGTCCGTTGATACCCAAATCCCAGTTCTTATATGTCAGACGGGTAGAAAGACCGCAGTAGTAAGGAGCTTTGGAGCTTTTGCCGGTCACGTACTTGTTGGCATCTTCTTCGCTGCTGGTGACCGAACCATCTTTTGCGATATATTTGCCATCCAGCGGCTTACCATTATCGTCATAAGCCTGTTGCAACAGGTAGAAAGTATTCGGAGTTTCGCCTACCATGTGGACTTGCAGATATTTACCCGTACCACCGGCATTACCAGTCTTCACATAGTTATCTTCACGGTCGATGGTGTTCAGCTTCGTAATTTCGGAAGTATTCCAGGTAAAGTTACCGCTGACAGTCCATTCCCAATCCTTATTCTTCACGGGAATCACGTTGATACCGATTTCCAGACCTTTGCTCTTCATATTACCGATATTGGTTTCAATCATATTGGTAAAGTTGCTTCCGGCAGGAACGAATATCTTATTCAGCAGGTCTTTGGTAGTACGCCAGTAGTAGTCAATCGTACCGGAGATGCGGTTGTTCAGGAAACCATAGTCGATACCGATATTATAAGTTTCGGTAGTCTCCCACTTGATGTTGGCATCGTAGCCATTGGGACGGTAAGTAGTGTACCATTGATCACCGAAGTAATAGCGGGATTCGTCATAAGATGCCGTATAAGTCGGCAGGTGCTGATAGTAAGAACCAATGGATTGCTGACCGGTTTGGCCGTAGCTCAAACGGAGTTTCAAATCGGACAGGGCTTTGAAGTTCGAGAGGAAAGCCTCTTCGTTCACACGCCAGGCTGCCGCAACTGAAGGAAAATACCCCCAACGGTTATCGGGAGAGAAACGTGAAGAAGCATCTGCACGCAGAGTAGCCGTCAGCATATAGCGTTGTTTCCAGGAGTAGTTTACACGTCCATAGAAAGAAAGCAGGTAAAGTTCGGCTTCGGCATGCTGAGGGGTAGCCAGTTCTTTGCCTTCGGTGTCGGTGGTAACGCTATTATTCTTATACCAGAAACGTTGCCAGCCGTAACCACCCATAACATTGATGTGATGATCTTTCAGTTCCTTGTCGTAATTGGCATAGAAATCGAGCAAGGTGTTGCGCTTGGTCTGATGGTATTTATAGCGCTTGCCCGTACCGTCATTCTGATTACCAGTGTACATGGAGGGAGCAAGATCGGGCACATTTTCACGATTGTCATTCTTCTGGATGTCATAGCCCATATTCAGATTAAAGCGCAGGTCTTCCAATCCGTGCACCTTGTAGTCGAGGGCAATGTTACCGATAGAACGTTTTGTCTTTTCGAGTTTGTCAGCCAGTTCCAGATCGGCAACCGGATTTGCAGCGGCCAGCGTGATGGGTTTACCGCCATTCATCCATGTATAATATCCCAAACCTACATTACCTTCATAGTCTTCGTAAACGGGACGGGTAGGATCAAAAGAGATGGCACTGCCAATCACGCCTGTTGAAACCGGTTGATTATTCTCAATACTTCCCTTGACATTGATATCTACAGAAAGATGTTTATCAAAGAACTTCGGAGACAGACCTACACTGGCGTTTATACGCTCGTAGTTATTATTCTTCAATGTACCATTCTGGTTAGTATATCCTACGGATACACGGTAAGGCATATTCTGCAAAGCTCCGGTCATGGACAAGTTATGATCCGTACCCAGTGCCACGCGGTAGATTTCTTTCTGCCAGTCTACATCTGCACTGCCCAGCTTGAAAGTCTCCGGAGCATTGGCATGCTCGGCAAAAGCCTGACGGAATTCTTCGGTAGAAAGTACATCCATATACTGATATACATTGCTCACTGTCATGTTTCCGTTGTAGTTGAAGGAGGGACGAAAGGTACCGTCGGCACTTCCCTTCTTGGTAGTGATGATAATGACACCATTGGAGGCACGCGAACCGTAAATAGCTGTGGCAGAAGCATCCTTCAATACTGTAAAGGAAGCAATGTCATTCGGATTGATGGCACTGATAGAAGTATTGCTTACGGGTACTCCATCGATAACAATCAGCGGATCATTATCTGCCGACAAAGAGGCTCCCATACGGATACGGATGGTACCGCCGCTACCCGGTGCACCATTGCCCGGCACGATATTCACACCGGCAACTTTACCCACCAGAGCATCTTCAGCAGTCAATTGCTTACCTTTGTTCAGCTCATCCGGTTTCACGGTCAGCAAAGATCCGGTCACGTCGCCTTTCTTCACCTGTCCGTAGCCGATGACTACTACTTCGTCCAGCAATTCGCTGTCTTCCTGCATGGTAACTACAATGAGAGGTTTGTTTGTCACGGTGATTTCCTGCCCTTTATAGCCGATACAGGTGACGGTAAGCACATTTCCGGTAGCCGCCTTCAGTGTAAAATTGCCGTCCACATCGGAAATCGTACCTATAGAAGTACCTTTAATAAGAATGTTAGCTCCGATAACCGATTCACCGGTAGCGTCCTTCACATGTCCTTTCACCACGATGTCTTGTGCTAAAAGCGACAGGGATAGTAGTAATCCCAACAAAGGGAGAAGTCCCTTGACAAGTCTAAAAATGTTTTTCATAAGGTTATTATTATAATTAATAAAAAATAATTCAGTCTTACCTTTGTACCTGTAGGGGCGAATCTCTGTTCGCCCGCACACGGCACAGACTTTTTTTCTATAATCCTCGCGTAACCTGTTTACCCGATAAAAACCAATACCCAAAGAAAATCTATTGTTAACTTTAATTTCTACGGCAAAGGTAGAGCATAACTTCCCGGATAAGAAAGTTGAGTAGATACGTAAAGTAGATATAAGTAGAAGTTTTTAAATGATAAGTGATTGAAGTACAACACAAAGCCACTTTCCTACATGAGTCAGGAAAGTAGATTTAAGTAGACATTTGAGGAAAAAAGAAAGAGGTTTTATTAGCCTATTTGCTGCACCGCTTCCATAAATTCATCCTTGGAAAGCAAAGATTTATTCCGCACTTTCAGACGATAGTTATACACCGTCTGGGCAGAATAATGAAGGAAGTTAGCAATCTTCCCACTATCTGTAATGCCCAATCTGATCAGAGCAAAGACGCGCAACTCGGGTGTCAGCAGTTCACCCTCCTTCGGACAGATACGCTCATCTTCCTGAAGCAAAGTATTGAACTGTTCTATGAACTTAGGATAGAGTTTCAGGAACACACTATCGAACGTGTAGAAGAATTCTTTCAACTCATTGGCAACAAAAGAAGAGGAATTGACAGTCTTATACAAATCATCCAATTGCCCGGTCTTGATTTTACGGGCAAGCATTTTCCGTTGTTCTTCCTGCTTGTTGATGTAGAGCGAACACATATTGAAGACGTAACCGATGTATTCTTCCTTCACCTGGTTGGACTCCTGCAACTTATCATTCAATGTATGCAGGTTTGCATTGATATGCTTGAGCTCCTCGTTCATATCGCTCACCGCCTTCCGGGCAACGTTCAGCCGTTTCATCTGATAGAAAATGAACATCAGGGCAATCAGCAGGATTATCAGCAGAACAGAAGTCAGGACGAACAAAGCAACCATCTGTGTTTTCTCCTGCCGCAACTTGTTCTCATAAGTCCGGCTAATAATAGGTAGCATTTCTGAAATCTCCTGTGTACGGTAGCGGGCATTACAGAATGTGGCATCCTGCATGGAACATTCTATATAGGTATAAGCACGGTTAATATCCCCTTCCTGAAACAAGAGGTTTGCCAGTTTCCAAAGAGAAATATATTCCTTCGTCGCTGCCTGAATGTCAGCGATAGCGGAAATAATCAGATACTTCTTCTGTAGTTCCGTCTTTCCCATCACGCCATAAGCATTCGCCAGCCCGATGGAAGGAATAGCAACGCTATATCCTTTCTGTTTATGCGTCTCGTAACAACTGTTCAATATCCCAATGGCTTCATCGTATTTTTCTTCGTACAGAAGTTTCTCACTTTTCATCAGCAGATAGCCCTGCGAACCTGGCTTCCGGATATTGAGAATAGAATCTTTATACTGATAAGCAAGGCTCCGGTAATGATCTTTCATCTTATCGGAAAAAGCATAATCCGCCATTAACGTGTAAACCTGGTGATACTGATAATAATAGTAAGAAATGCCGGAAGCATCCAAGTCGCTGGATTTAATGCCGTCCAGTATCTCCAGCCCTTCCTTATACATGGCCACTCCTATCATGACTTCGGCCACATTCAGTTCTGCGGAATAAATGTGAAGGGGATTCTTCATGCGCTTGGCAAGCTCCACACGCTGGTTGGCAACCCACAAGGCGGAGTCCATGCGATAAGAACGGTATTTGCCGAACAATTCGCGATAGACATCAAAGCGTTCCTGGTCCGAATGAGGCAAACGGAGTTTCCGTTGCAAAGCATCTATCTGTTCCTGGCGTTCTAATGTATATTGAGGGCGGTTCCTGATAGACATATCAAGTACCCGAAGCAAAGAGTCTGTTTCATTGGCATAAGAATACAGGGACAGGGATACAAAGAAGACTGCCAAAATTACTTTCAGTTGCCTCATATGGATTTCTTTCACGGTTTAACAATAAATCTTCACGGACAAAAGTACGGAATAAATATTTGAAATGGAAAGTTTCATGAGTCTTTTGGTAGGAATTCACCGGAAACGTTGACGTATGGTTCATTCATAAAGGAAAAAAATAAGCTTTGCTGAAAAAGATAAAGAATTCTGTACTCTATGATTCGATTATTTATTATATTTGCGCAGTCGTAAATACGACTATGATTTTACATATTAAAGAAAAAGCGTTTAGCTGATTTCTTGTGCCAGAGAAAAGTCGAAAATTATCTATACGCACATAGAACAGACTATACGCCTCACCGTTTATGCGGTAGGCGTTTCCTGTTTGTGCGTAAGGGCTTCGACTCCCTCTCTGGCGGATAGGCAAATGCCTTACCGCTTTTTTTATGCTTACCAGATTACAAGATTGGGCAGAAGCAGTAAAAACTCTTTCAACCTCAAAGGCAAGTCAAATCGGGCAAATGTGGATGCCGGACGGCTGAAAAGCCGAAAATGTAACATGAATGTGTTACTACTTGCCTTTGACAAAGAGGTTGAGACAGATGTTTCATTATTTGATTCATTCCGTATTTACGGCACTAAACAGCCCTAATATCGTCAGATATGTGCTGTTTTTCGCCTTCGGCACATAAATAAGGCTGTAAATAAGACCGAAAAACGGCCTGTTTCCCGTTCATTCAAAACCGTTCCGGATGGGCGCTAAGTATCATTCTGACATTTTGTATTATCAACGCTCCGAGAATCGTTTCTTTGCGCCCGGGAGTGCGTTGCAGAGGAAATACGGGAAGGAAAAACCGCATTCTACTGTATGACAACCAGATACATAAATACGTACAATTATTCTACAGAAAATAACAAGCAATGTGCCGCACCGGAACAAGCAATGTGCCGCGGATTAAGATACTATGTGCCGGGGATTAACAAGTAATGTGCCCGATCTCTATATCCAATGTGCCCGAAATATAGATCCGACACGCAGGAAATAGAGATCGGACTTGCTGGAGATATAGATCCGGCGGCTCAATTCTCCATATTCGACAGGAAAAATGCGAATATACTGCATGTATATGCGGTAATCCGTTTGGGAAAGCCTCTATCTTATACTTTTCGAAAACAGCGGTTGTTAGCTTATAATCTATTCCTCTGACTTTTTGCCGTCATATTCCTTTTTTTTCAATCACTTCGCCATCTTGCCGAGACAAATGCTTTGTTCATGCGGTGAATCAGCATTCCTCCCCCAAGCTGTCCAAAAAGTGAGAGGAGCGAGAGTAAAATGAGCTCAACTTTTATTTGAAAGCAAAAAAAGAAAAGTGAACGGGCACTTAAAATAAATCCGTACCCGGCATTTTGACATTCAACATGTTCATGTTACCTTTGTTGAAATGAAAACAAAACAAGAGAAAGGAGACGAACTGATGACCAGTAATTATATTCGTTTCGGAGCGAATATGAATTAATTCACCACAGAGTAACACAGAGTCTCACTGAGTTTAATCAATTTGAAATCAAAAGAATAGAACTCCGTGATACTCTGTGTTACTCTGTGGTGAAAACTCATATCTATCCTAGTTATGAATATATTCTGATCACGGAACACACGGAGCATAGAGTATCACAGAGTTTAACCAAATTAAAATCAGAACAAATAAAACTTTCATGTTATCCTTTAACCCATCCAAACAGAATATTTCGTATATTTGGAAAATGAATCACCCAGAAGATTGTCTAACCCTGAAACAATCTATAGATATGAAGACAATACTACTCTTTTTACTTCTCTGCATAAGCCTCAGCACATCTGCCCAGACAGCCGATGAACGTGCCGGAACTTACATGAATCAGGCAGACTGGTTCAGTCTGCAACGCGAGTTCGCTATTAACAAAGACTCCCTACATCCTTTCCTGCAAGAATTCGGTCAGGCACTACTGGATAATTTCTTCAACCGCCCTGAAGCTGCCTGCGAATCCATAGGCAAATTGCTGAACGAACAACAAAATAATATGGGATTTGAGAATACAGCTTCCATGATATACTTACTATCCGAAAACCTAAGCAAACTGGGAGCTAACGACCAAGCTGCCGAAACGCTGAAAAGTTTTTGTGACCAACTGGAAGGTCAGGTGGACAGCGCTTTCCTTGCCGGCTACCGGACAAGGGAATGTCAATACCGGGCGCTGGCGAAATACGACCTATACCAATGGAACAAAGCGGATAACGATCTTATCCTCCCCTTCCGCATAGACAGTATAGGAACCAAAGGTTCTACCGCTATTACCCTGCAAGGAGAACTAAACGGAAAGGAACGAAACTATACACTGGATACCGGTGCCGGAGTCAATGTAGTGACACCCGAAGTAGCGGAAGCCTGCGGTATGAAGATGCTGGATGTGGAGATTACAGCATATGGAATACGAGCGGGCAGTGGGCATCTTGCCTTGGCAGAAGAAGTAAGAATAGGTGATCTCGTGATCCGGAACGTACCTTTCTATGTACTGGATATGAAGACCGGAGAAGAAAAAGCAGACCGCTATATGAAGCATTTGGAAGCTATCATCGGATTGCCTTTACTTAATCAGCTCCAGGAAATCAGACTGGATTTCCTTACCAACCGGCTGACTATTCCCAAAGTCCTGACTCCCGCACCGACGTTTGCACCGAATATCTGCCATACAGGGAAGAATATTCTTGATCTGGAAGTAGTGTATAACCAAGAACTGTTACGTATGAACTTCGACAGTGGTTCCGGCGTCAGCCAACTGAACTACGATTATTTCAAGCGACATAAAGATCGCATTGAGCAAATAGCGGAAAAGGATTCTATGAGAATGGCAGGTTTCGGCGGAACAACACGAGTTTGTGTCTACAAGATGCCGGGTGGAGGATGCTTCCAGATAGGAGAATATACAGGATGCATCGATAGCCTGAATGTAGTGGCAACACCCGGAGAAGATGCTCTTCATTTTGTTGGAGACGGAGTAGCAGGAATGGATTTCTTCCGGAGCTTCAACACCATTACTATTAATCTGAAGGACATGTTCGTAAAAACCACTCCGAAAAAACAAGAGAGAAACGCAATGATCTACGATAGCAAAAAGCTACGCTTAAAGTTACCGGAAGATGAACTGAAGATAACAGATATATTATTGGGGATAGCGGATATATATCTAAATTACTGGAAATACGAGCATTACTAAATTTGGCACACACAACTCCCCCTTCTGCCGAAAAACACTTGTAGCTTGTAGCCCGTAGCTACTTCATCTTCTGCGACGTCCGAACAAGTCCTTTATCCCATCCAGATCAAAACCTAACGTAAAACGAAGTGTCTGGTCGAGCGGATTACTTTGTGCCGTAGATACCAGATAAGCAGCATCCAACGAGAATACGCTCATCTTGAATCCTGCACCAAAAGAAAAATATTTGCGGTTTCCTTTGTTCTCATGTTCCCAGTGATAGCCACCACGAATGGAAAACTGTTCGTGATAAGTATATTCCAATCCCAAAGACCACTGTATCTCCTGCAATTCTTCCTTGAAGCCGCCGGGAGCATCACTGAAAGACTTAAAGATCCCCTTAATGGGAGAAATATCATTATAATCACGGTCCAAACGTTCTTCATACTCTTCCTGCGACTCATCTTCTCCACGAACAGGACGGGTAGGAACCATATACTTATTGGCATCAAAACTAACTCCGATTGTATTATAATCATCTATCGGGAATAACAGGGAAGCACCCAAACGTAAGTTGGTAGGCAAGAACTGACTGGTATTACCACTATCATAAGAAATCTTCGTACCGATATTGGAAGCATTCAGTCCGAAAGAAAGCATACACTCCCGTTGGGCAAGTATGACGTAATTCGTATAATAGAAGGCAATATCGGCAGCAAAAGCAGAGCCGGCGGAAACGTCTTCATCTTCCCTGTACGCCAGGTCGGAGTAAATGTATCGCAAGGCAACCGCAGCAGAGAAATGTTCGGAAAGCATACGGGAGTACGCCACATCTACCGCCATTTCATAAGGCTTAATGGTATATCCGGGAGAATTCTCATCCTGATACGCTACGGGCACTTCACCCAAAGAGAAATAACGCAAAGAGCCGCTGACAGCCTGATAATCTCCGATACGGTAGTAGCCTGCCAGATATGCCAGATCAATATCATTCACCAACTTGCGCAACCAAGGTGTATAGGAAACCGCTACTCCGGCACGGCTGATCGTAAACGGATACTTAGCCGGATTCCAGTATTGAGAGTTTACGTCCGGATCTGTAGCCGCACCCACATCTCCCATACCACCGCCACGGGAGTCAGGGGCAATACCCAAAGAGTTAACACCGGTATTAACGGGATTAAACTGATTCTTGTCCTGGGCAAGAAGGTTTGCGGACAAGAAGGTTATGAGTAAGAGTAAGATATATTTCTTCATACAATATCATTTAATTTTTCATCCGCAGATGACGCAGATAACACAGATTTAAAAGCTATGCAAAAGAATATCTGCGTCATCTGCGGATGAAAAATATCTTTTATACTAAATAAAACAGAGAATCCCCCTGTTTATTGTGACAGGATAATGATTTTCTGTGATTTCGTACTTTCGCGACTACCGTCGGAGACAATAGATGCACGATACAGATAAACACCCGGTGCCAGACGTTGCCCGCCATTACTGCACAAATCCCATTCCACATAATAAGTTTGTCCTTCAGATACTCCCTTCTCCAGATGTGTCCACATTTCCCGTCCGGCAAAATCGTATACGGACATACGGACCGCAAGCGTGGAACCGGGGCGATTGTGAGAAAGAACGAATGTAGTACTTTCACGGGCAGGGCTCTGTGTACAAATAACAGAGAACAGACCGGGACGCAATCCGCGAACCACCTCAAACTCCAAAGTTTTTGTAGAGGAATTATTCAGCAAATCCCAGGCACGGAACGACAACGTATGTTTGCCCTCAGTGAGTTCGGGCACAGAAAAGTATACCGTTCCCCGGGTATAGTCTCCCGCTACCGGAGTATAATAATCATTCAGATTATAAGTCAGCACCGCACTGCCATCGATACAAAGTGAAAGATCATGCCCGATGCCATTGCCAACCGTATTGATACCATCCGCATCTTCCAATTCCGCCACAAACAACGGGGTGGTATTGGTTTGTCCACCGGGACTAAAGTCCGGCGTATTCAGATAAACGGTTATCTTAGGTCCTAATGTGTCCGTCAGAGAAACACCATCATCCGTTCCACCCACCAGGAAGCGGTCGAAAGCTCCGCCGGCTTCATGAGAATGAACGGCATCCAGAGCATAAAGGCTCAATAAACCTTCCTCATCGGAATAGTTGATATCCAACGGCACGGGGAAAGTAAATTCAAACCGTCCCTGACGAACCGAGTCACTGCCGGAGAAAAGAGTTTTGCTGCGCTCGGTATAAGTGAAAGCTCCCTCATCACGATTATCAAGAGTCGTCACTTCTTCCTTACTATCCAACACTGTAGGATGCACTGTACCGGTAAAGTCTTCAGCCAAAGCTCCTTCGGGAGTCAGGATACGTCCTTTTACTGTAATCTTGCTACCGGCTTTCACCTGCGGATAGACGCTCGTTTCTTCTGTCACATTCACACCCGCAAATTCGTCTACCTGCACCTGGTAATCGGGATATGCCAAAGTCAGAGCAGGGTCGCCAATCAGAGAGAAGTTCAGTTTATTCCTATCGTTAGCCAAAGATTCATCGCACTTGGAAAGCCGCATGATGTCTCCAAGACGCAAACGTTTACCTTCGGGACGCGAAAAAATATGACGGAGGAAAGCCTGATTCAACGTGGAGTTTTGCGAAGCATATACCACCCGCGATGTAGTGAGTAAAGCTATAGCACCACCTTTAGTATTCAGGAAAGCCTGCTCTCCGGCAGAAGTTTGTATATCATCAAAACGGGCAAAGTCACAGGTGGCGGTAATCCATAGAGGAAGGCGGGGAGACGTCATTTTAGTGATGTCAGCCATCGTCAGCAGATTCTCTGCCGCCCATGCAGAAGTACTTCCATGACCTGTATAGTTGACTACCAACATTCCCCTGTTAAATAACTGCAAGAGGCGCTTCGTAGCATCAGGATAAGTTTCTCCGGTAGCGGAAGATTCACGATGGAAAGCATCGGCATAGATCCGGTTGACAAGCAGAGAAGGATAATTTCTCTCGGTGTAGCTTGCCAATAATTCAGATTGAGAAGCATGCATATTCTTATCTCCGTCATCAGCTACATAGCAAACTGTATGTTTCCACGGACCTGCCTGTTTATTCTCCATATAAGCAATTGTCTTATCTACAGTGGCTTTTGCCTCAGCCGCCGTACGAACGGGGAAACGTCCGATGCCAATATCCAACATACCGGCTGTAAGATCATCACCTTCTTCATCATCCAGAAAGCCGAAGTAATCGTCAGTTACATAGGAAGAAGTCTCTTCCAAAGAAGCTTCCGATTGATAAGATAGCAGAAAGTTTTCAGGCCGGTAACTCTTCCAGGAAGAAGTCAGCATACGATTGTCGTAGCTGCAATCTCCGAAGAATAACAGGTATTTGGGACGTTCAGCTTCATTCGGAAAGCGATCATACAACATCTTCATCAGACGGCGATAAGCCGTTCCATCCGGTGTACCGGAGGAAAACTCATTGTAGATTTGCGGAGCGGTAAGGACAAGGACGGACAATCCGTCTTTCTCACGATGGGCTTGTGCCAGTCGTTCCGCCTGTGCCAGCAGGTCTTTCCGGTCGGGAGCAATGATAATCATATCCGTAGCTTCCAGAGAATGCAGATTCTGGTTCGCAACCCCACCTACGTTTTCCACTGTATCAAAGCCTCCCGCTTCGGGAGTGATGGCAACAAACTCACGCAACTCTCCTGCGGGAATGGTAAATGTATAGGTGCCATCAGCAAAACTGCCTTCTATCCTGCCAATGTTTGCAGGATTGGTTACATCCCACACAACAGTAGAAGCTGTGGCACCGGAAAGAACGAACGTTGTCTCCTTATGAATGGAAGCCAAAGAGCGAAAAGTGAGATAAGGAGTGTTCAACGTAAGTGCACGCATATAGTTTAAGGCGATGTAATCCAGACGCCCCGATGTACCCGAAGGGCGGGTATGGGTGATGGTTACAACTGTATTTTCCGACTTAGTCCCTTGCCAGGAGCCATTCATCGTTGCAGAAGTAGCTCTGGTATAATATTGATTATCGGAATCGATGGATGCCAGTGCGATGTTCCCTTTCTGTTCACCGTTCACTGAAACAGAGTAGCTGGTAGACGCATCAATGGAGCGGGCGGCAAAGACAGTAGTCAACCATCCGGCAGCTTCCGGCACAATGCCCGGCAAGTTCAGCGTATAACTTTTCGTATTTCCGGCCACATAGTCATAATCTTCATAAAGCTGCCTGCCGGTACCTGCCCAACTATATGCATCTTTTTCATAGATAGCAAAGGAATTGAAAGTCGTCAGTCTGTTGGCCGAGGTCTCTTTCAAGGAAGAGAATATTTCAGTTTCCATTTCCGGAATATCCTCCCGATCAGTCAGGAAGTAATACCCTTCATCGGAGTAGAAGTTGCGCTCGCGGACAAAGTAAGTATTTTGGCTATCCGGCGTCCAGGATACAGTGCCACGACCATAAAACAACACACCATCTGACAAACGCAACAAAGGCACTTCGGGTAAGTCAGCTGCCGGATGTTCATTGAAACGTTGGGACAGCAAATAACCGCCATAACCAAATACGCGGACTTTTTCGGGTCTTGAGAATCCCATCTTTTTTAATTCGGCATTCGTGATTTTAAAGACTCCGATATTTCTCACACTTATCTTCGTCCAACGGCCGGAAGCAAGAAGTGATGTTGTACAATCCTTTAGAGGTACTTCGGATAAAGTTGTTTTCAGATTTCGGGTAGCTGTCTCCTCTCCCATTTTATCTTTCTTAGGAAAAGAATTCACGGATAGTTTGAAAGAATTCAGCCGTTGATAACTTCCTTCACGAAAAACAACAGGAACAAAACTTATGGAGAGAAAACCGCGATGTGTGGAGACCTTGATGAAAGAGTTTATCTGTGGAGATGCCGGCAAGCCTTCCCGGAAAGCAACATTTTCATTGGGTAGCTGACGTAAACTGTCGAGTCGCATCTCTAATGCTGCCACCTCACTCCGGTTTAACTTCTGATATTCCGGAAACTCTATTTCCACCTGATAGGTGAAGTAACGAAAGTCTTTCCCCAAAGGGAGTTCACGCGTCACTATGGGAAGCGTTTGTGCAGAAGACAATTCCTGCCAGTTCAGCGTAATGAATTCCTGCGCTGAAACCGGAAGAAGAAAAGCGATAAAGCAACAAAGCAACCAGCAACGTTTGATAAACATATCGTAATAAATTGACTCAACGAATATAAAAGTCGAGCAACTTATCTTCTCCGAGGTATCCTTCCAAATGCTGTCCTATCTGTACCGGACCTACGCCTGCGGGAGTTCCCGTAAACAACAGGTCGCCTATTTTCAGCGTCATAAAGCGGCTGACGTATGCAATGATCTCATCCACTTTGAAAAGCATATCCGAGGTATTGCCATGCTGCACTTCCTTGCCGTCTATTTCCAGACGGAAATCAAGCTGCTGCAAATCGCCTCCTGCCTGCTCCAAAGGAACAAAAGTTCCGATAGCTGCCGAATGGTCAAACCCTTTGCAAAGTTCCCAGGGATTACCCGCTTCACGGAACTTACGTTGTAAGTCGCGTGCCGTAAAGTCGATGCCTACAGTCACTGCGTCATAATAACGGTTGGCAAAGCGCGGCGCAATGTTTTTTCCCAAACGGCAAATACGTACCACCACCTCAGTTTCGTAATGAACCTCATCCGAAAAATCGGGAATAAAGAAAGGCTTTCCGTCTTTCAATATAGCCGAGTCGGGCTTCATGAAGATAACCGGCTCTTTATTAACTAACGTATGCCCCAGCTCTTTATTGTGCAGTGCATAGTTCATTCCGACAGCAATAATCTTCATTATTCGATTTCGTTAAAATTCAGGCGGTTGAACATCACCGCCAAATGAGCATATAGAGAAGTATTCTGAACAACGATATTTTCCGGCACACGGATACGGAACGGGGTAAAGTTCCATACAGCTTTGATGCCACCGGCTATCATGGTATCCGTAATGCATTGGGCTATCTCAATAGGTACAGTCAGCACACCGATGTTCACATCATATTCGCGCATCTTCTGCTCGAATTCACTGGAATGAAAGATCGGAATTCCGTTCAATGTAGTGCCTACCAATTCCGGGGTCACATCAAATGCTGCTACAATTTCCAGCCCGAAGTGCTTCAAACCGGAGTCGCGCAACAATGCACCACCCAGGCTACCTACTCCAAACAGAAATGCTTTATGCATATCGGTAAATCCGAGGAAGTCTTCCAGTACGGCTATCAGCGTATCGACTTCGTAGCCCACACGCGTACGTCCGGAGATGTTGACATACGACAAATCCTTGGCTATCTGTGAAGCATCTATATTGATTTCTTTGGATATCTGTGTAGAAGAGACGTACCGTTCGCCCCGCTGCTTGAGCAGCTTAACATTCGACAAGTACCACGGCAACCTGCGCAAAGTAGGCTCCGGCACTTTCATGCTATCCTTATATTGAATTGCCTGGTTCGTTGTCATTTTCTTCATTTCTTTCGGTTACGGATGGACAAAAATACGCTTTTTTTGGAAAAGAATACTCCAACAGAAGAAAGTTAACATAATTTCTACAAAAGTTTTACTTGTCAGCAAAGAGGGATAACGGCAAACTAAGGGAAACTCCCACCGAATGGAACTTCAGGCAATCGAAACCGGCAAAGACTCCTATCCGTGCCATATCGGAAAACCCGATCGAATATCCAATCTCCGTATAGGGGCGCCGACCATATATCACGATGGAACGAAGATGCAAGGCTTCATCAAATGCTTTTCTTGACAGAAAAGGAAGATATTTCAAAAGCAGATATGGAGTATACCAGGAGACATTAGCCTGTGCCCAGCGGGTATTAGTGGACAAAACGTAGTTATCCAGTAAACTAAACCCGGTATCGAAAGAACGTTCCGTAACCAATATGCGGGTAGAAGCGAAATGCTTAAAGTCGGGGAACTGAAGATTCTTTGCATCAAAGAATGAGCCTGCATTCACTGACCAATGCAGGCGATTGAACATACCGAATTCGATTTTCTGTTTAGCTGAGAATTGCATCAGGTGGTACGAGGTAAGATAACGACTTCCGCTCATAGGGAAAGCTCTGTCATATTTCAAGGCAAATGTAGGATAACGGGAAGCTTCATACACTTTCTTACCTTGCGACATGTGATAGTAGTGAGCCGGAGTGTACTCCAACTCAAAAGAAGCTTTCAGGATATCATTCTCCGGCATTGGTCGGAAAGCTGTGTTTTCCGGAATATTCGGTTCGGCATCTCTTTTGAACCAACTTTTACGGATATGGTTATCCAGCATCTTCCTGCGTTGCCAGGAAAGTGAGGAAGAAAAAAGTAATCCGTTAGCCGGCTCTATCGCATGGTCAACAGTGAAGAAGGCATTCTCATAAAGCTTCAGATGATTATGACCGAACAGCGAGCTGGACATACTGTTAATCAAACGGGATTCTCCGCTTTCCGAATTATAATCGGCGGACAGAAGACCTCCGGAAAGAGATAAATAACCACGGTTCCGGGGAGCATAATCCAGCGTCAGTTCTCCTTGTCCAATCCAGTTTTTGCGGGCAGTGGTATAATAGAAAGAAGGCACAAAACGAAGTGTAGAAGATTCTGATAACTTCACTCCTGTCTTTAGCTTAACTCCTAACCAGAAGCCATCCACAAAATTATATTCGGGAATATAAGCGGAAAGACCAGGTAAAGTTAACCATGCATTTTTGTTGGAAGTCCTGAAAGTCTTTCCCCACATAATGGTATTCAGTACTTGCCCGACCGCTGTTTTCTTCTCGGATTTTTCTCCGGGTGATAAATCTTTCAGCGCAATCTTTTCTTCTTTATATTGATAACTCTGCACTTCTTCCAATCGCAACGGCACACTACGGATAGTGGTCCAATAAAGAGAATCCCGCTTATCGGCAAGCGAATCAACCTGAGTATCTTTGCGTCCGATCCGTGCCGGACGTTCAAATTTATGTTTCTTTGGCTGCGCTACTGCAGTGGCAGTTACAGGTTTTGCCGTTTTATCCGTATTGGTCTCCGGCTGGATATCCGTTTTTACCTCTCTATAGTGTATTGCTGCCAGATAAGAAGCCTCTGCCTTGAAACCCATTATATCAATGGTGGAAGAGGTCGTAATAGAAACCGGCAGAAAAACAGAAGACTGTACTTCCTTGCAAGTGATTTTAATCTTTGCTCTCAACCCGGTAGCACGAACATTGACATCAGCAGCCGATATGCACCACAAATCTTCTACAATGAACAGGTCTCCTTCCAGCAAACGGTTATCGTCTTTCTTGGGAATCACACGGATCTTATTTATCATTTGTCCTTCTTCCACAAAGCAAGCGTCAAGTTTGAAACGATAGTACGAGAAAGCATTTTTATTTAACGGGGAAACTTTACCGAAAAGCTCGGGGGTATAGAGATTAATCGTAGTTATACCCATGTCCACCCCTATTTCTTCTGGAAAAGAGTTCTTATTGGCTAATACCTTATTATTCCAGACATTGGGGGCAGTAAAATTCACGATCTGCTGTTGCTCCAAGACAAACAGCTTTCCAAGCCATTCTTTTGCATCTTTCCGCACCTCTTTGGATAATTTCAGGACAGCGGGAATAGCGGTCCCTTTACCGGTTCCCTTCAGATACGTGCCGGCAGTGTAGCTTTTTATCTGAGTGCGATAATAAGGAGCACGTGCTATCGCTTTACGCATCACTGCATAGGCAGGATCTTCATTTCCCTTGGTGATGTTTACTTCCGGCAAGCTATAGGTACGTTCGGCAAGCACTATATCCTTCTCATAATCACGATTCAGCATTTGAAAAGTAAAGGTCTGGGATATGAATCCTAAAGAAGAGACCTCACAGGTATATTGTCCGGTAGATAATTTCGTTTGAAACCGCCCATGCTCATCGGTAGTTAAACCTGACTTCATTTCTCTCAGATAGAGAGCGGCATAAGGAACCGGCTTTCCGTCAGTATCCGTAACAGTACCCTTGAAAGATTGTGCAAAAGATAGTATAGTAACCAAAGACAATAGGAATAGCCAGATGATTCTTTTCATATTTTGTATATTTGAAGCTAATTAGCGTTTTCTATTAGACGACAAAAGTCCCAAAAGATTGCAAAGTTCCACGCAAAATATTACTTTTGATTCTTAAAACAGAACGAATATGAAGAATAATGATTGGAAAGAACGGTTGAATGTTGTTTATTCTACCAATCCGGACTATAGTTATGAAATGGAAGATGATGGGGAACAAGTTACCCCGGAAGCTTCCAGGCAGAAGTTGCGTGTTCAGTTGGATCGCAAAAATCGAGGAGGAAAAGTGGTCACACTTGTCACAGGTTTCGTAGGTACGGAAAATGACCTGAAGGAGTTAGGTAAATTGCTGAAGTCCAAATGTGGCGTAGGCGGAAGTGCCAAAGACGGAGAAATCATCGTACAGGGAGATTTCAAACAGAAAGTGCTGGAACTACTTAAAAAAGAGGGATATACGCAGACTAAACCGGTCGGATAATCCGGTTCACCGAAACAGACGGTCTATCAGTAAGTATATCACTTCTTCCAAAGGAGGAAAATATGCATAAAAAAACGACCGCAACGGAAATTCCCGTGCGGTCGTTTTTTATATATATTGAGTTGAATTATTCAGCTTTCAAAGTGAAACGCTTGAAATCTACAATCTTCAATTCAGGGTCAGCTGCTGCCAACACTTCTCTTACAGTCTTCTTAGAGTCCATAATATTTTCCTGGTTCAGCAAGCAAACTTCTTTCAAGAACTTAGCCAGACGACCTTTAGCGATGTTCTGAATCATTTGTTCAGGCAGATGTGCAGCCTTTTCAACAGAAACAGTAGCAATGATTTCTTTTGCTTTTGCTATATCTTCAGCTGTAATCCAACCTTTAGCCATATTGCTTTCCATGTGGTCTTCGCTGTCCACGTGAGCCGGATTGATACCTGCTTTCTTCAAAGCCGCCTCAACAGCTTTCTGTACCTGTTCTGCTTTGGTCTTCTCAATAGCAACTTCAATCTCTTTCTGCTTCACTTCTTCAGAAACACCATCCTCGTCAATTGCAATCGGGTTCATGGCAGCAATCTGCATAGCCACTTCCTTAGCCAACTGCTCGTCAACTTCTTTATTGAAAGCAACGATAGTGCAGAGACCATTTCTATTCATATGATTGTAAACAACAGTACTTGCACCCTCTACAGTCATGTAGCCGTCAAGTTCCATTTTCTCGCCTGTAATACCGCTACGGTCAGTCACTGCATCCTGTACAGTACCGTTACCCATCGGCAATGCTTTCACTTCATCCAAAGTTTTGCAGTTGTTAGCTACAGCAAGATCAAGAACATCCTGAGTCAATTTTATGAAATCAGCATTCTGAGCTACGAAGTCAGTTTCACACTTCAACGCAATGATTACGGCAAAGTTACCGGTAGTTTTAGCCAAAACACAACCTTCAGAAGCTTCGCGGTCTGAACGCTTAGCGGCAACAGCCTGTCCCTTCTTACGGATTATTTCTATTGCCTTGTCGAAATCGCCTTCAGCTTCCGTCAATGCATTCTTACAGTCCATCATACCTGCTCCGGTCATTTTACGGAGTTTGGTAATATCAGCCATTGTTACAGCCATAATATATTTTCTTTTTATAATTAATATTCTAAATGATAAAATGGTAAGATGATAGGATGGTAAGACGATATTATCATCTTATCATTTTACCATCTTACCATTCAATTATGATTAAGCCTCTTCGTCTTCCTTCAGGAAAGCAGCAGCTTTAGCTGCATTGATTGCTTCCTCGTCAGATTTGTCGAGTCTTGCTTTTGTAGCTTTCTTCTTGCCTTTATTGGCAGGAGCTTCACCAGCAGCTTCCATATCTACTTTTTCAGCTTTTCTTTCTTCCAAACCTTCCTGCATAGCAGCGCAGCAAGCATCCAGAATTACTTCTATTGATTTAGTAGCATCGTCATTAGCCGGAATTACGAAGTCGATATTAGAAGGATCAGAGTTCGTATCAACGATACCGAATACAGGTATACCCAAACGGTTAGCTTCGCGAACTGCAATATTTTCTTTCATAACATCAATAACGAACAGTGCAGACGGCAGACGAGTCAGGTCAGCAATAGAACCCAAAGTCTTGTCCAACTTAGCACGTTGACGTGAAATCTGCAGAACTTCTCTCTTAGACAGATTAGAATACGTACCGTCATTCGTCAATTTATCGATGGTAGCCATCTTCTTAACAGCCTTGCGGATTGTGGGGAAATTAGTTAACATACCGCCCGGCCAGCGCTCGATTACATAAGGCATATTTACAGCAGATGCTTTGTCAGCAACCACTTGTTTAGCTTGTTTTTTAGTAGCAACGAACAGGACTTTCTTTCCTGATTTAGCAATTTGCTTCAAAGCTTCAGCAGCTTCGTCTACTTTAGCAACTGTTTTGTGGAGGTCAATGATGTGGATACCATTGCGTTCCATGAAAATATAAGGAGCCATTGCAGGATTCCACTTTCTTTTGAGGTGACCAAAGTGGCAACCGGCTTCCAATAATGTATCAAAATTTGTTCTTGACATCTTGTTTTTTCTTTAAATCGTTTACTTTCTTTTTTGTTTTTTCTAAACCAACCGCCGGGTAGTCTATCAATCCAGAGTCCCGGTAGTTTAGATACTAAACGCTCTTTCAGTTGAGAGTTGAGAGATAAAAGTTGAGAATTAAGCAACTTGTCCGCCCCAACATTTCTGCAACTCTTAACGTTTACTGAACTGGAATCTTCTACGAGCTTTCGGTTGTCCCGGTTTCTTACGTTCAACAGAACGCGGGTCACGAGTCATGAAGCCTTCAGCGCGAAGAGCAGCTTTGTCTTCAGCATTCATCTTCACCAATGCGCGGGCAATAGCCAGACGCAAAGCCTGAGATTGACCGGTGAAACCACCACCGCAAAGATTTACTTTAATATCATATTTTTCAGCAACACCCAACTTGCTCAGCGGTTGTTTAACTACATACTGAAGAATAGTTGATGGAAAGTACTCTGCAAGGTCTCTCTTGTTAATAGTAATCTTTCCTGTACCTTCGGTTACGAAAATGCGTGCAATTGCACTTTTACGTCTGCCTAATGCATTTACTACTTCCATATCTATTATTTAAGTAAGTTTATATCAATTGATTTCGGGTTCTGAGCATCATGTTTGTGCTCACTGCCGGCATATACGTACATATTGCTCAGCAATTTAGCGCCCAATTTGTTCTTAGGCAACATACCCTTTACTACTTTTCTCAACAGTCTGTCATCACCGTTCGGTTTAGCCTGCAGACGAGCAGGAGTCATTTCTCTCTGACCACCGGGATAACCTGTGTATGACAAATACACTTTGTCAGTCCACTTATTACCTGTCATTTTAACTTTGTCGGCATTGATAATGATTACATTATCACCGCAATCTACGTGAGGAGTAAAGTTTGGTTTATACTTCCCTCTCAACAGTTTCGCAACTTTTGCGCCCAGACGACCCAATACTTGGTCTGTAGCGTCAACAATAACCCATTCTTTGGTTACCGTAGCTTTGTTTGCAGAAATGGTCTTGTAACTTAAAGTATCCACTCTTGATTTGTTTTTTAAATGTTACTACTAAAAAAATCTTCATTACGGATTAGCCACCCCGGACAAAGGTGGATTAACTCGCTCTGAATTAATTGCTTATCCTTATTAGATAATAATCGGCTTGCAAAGGTACGGATTTTCCCAAAACTGGCAAACGTTTTCTTCTTTTTTTTAAAGAAGCTGACTATCAATCACAAGCAATGTTAGGACACAAAACAAGCAATGTTAGGACACAAAACAAGCAATGTCCCCATGCAAAAGATTGCTTGCTTTGCATCGGAACATTGCTTATTATATCCGGATAGCCCGTTTTAACGAACAATATCTTCAGGGAATACAGGCGGCATCGTTACCCGCTTCCAGGTTTCATGATACCAACAGTTCAATTCATTGCCGTTCAAATCTTTAGAAATAAAATACTTCAGATGCATAAGTCCGCCTTCTCCCATCTCAAACTCCAGGACATTATCTTTATTATCCAACATGGGCAGATGAATATTCTTCTCAATACTTTCCCGATAGCTATTGTCCGTCAGCTGGATATAGGTACCATATCCGGTGATTATGGCATCTTTGCCGGGAATAAGAGTGAAATTGACGATACGCCCGTCATCGCTCAATACCTTGAATGTGTTACTGGGCTTCAAAGCACCGGGAACATCCGGAATTTCGGATACATAGTGACACAGCTGCCAGATACCTTTCAAATCCGCAGGTTTGAAACTCGCCTTCTTCTGCGCTGTCGCTCCTGTTACCGCCAACAGCACCGCTGCCAACATGGTAATGAAATACTTCTTCTTCATGTTCGTATATATTTGGTTAACGTATAGGCATCTGACTGTCACAAATATAAGTAATTATTTTAATATTATAACAGTTTCTTAGTAAAAAAAGAGCCCGCACAACAAGATTGTGCGGGCTACTTCACTTATTTATTTTAAGAGTTAGAACTCTGCATTACGTGGCGTACGCGGGAAAGGTATTACGTCACGAATATTTGCCATACCTGTCACAAACAGAAGCAAGCGTTCAAAACCCAGACCAAAACCGGAGTGAGGGCACGTACCGAATCTGCGGGTATCAAGATACCACCACATATCCTTCATCGGAATATGCATTTCGTCAATACGCGTCATCAACTTGTCATAATCAGACTCACGCTCAGAGCCACCGATAATCTCACCAATCTTCGGAAATAATACGTCCATTGCACGTACCGTTTTACCATCTTCGTTCTGCTTCATGTAGAACGCTTTGATTTCCTTCGGATAGTCAGTCAGGATAACCGGACGCTTGAAGTGTTCTTCCACGAGATAACGTTCGTGCTCAGAAGCCAAGTCCACGCCCCAGTATACCGGAAATTCGAACTTATGACCTTTAGCAACAGCCTCTTCCAGTATCTTGATGCCATCCGTATAAGGCAAACGTACGAAAGATTCTTTCAATACATCTTGCAGACGTTCAATCAAGCCTTTGTCAAACATATCGTTAAGGAACTTCACGTCGTCAGCACAGTTATCCAAAGCCCACTTCACACAGAATTTGATAAACTCTTCTGCCAGATCCATATTGTCCGTAATGTCGTTGAACGCTACTTCCGGTTCCACCATCCAGAACTCAGCCAAATGGCGTGGAGTATTGGAGTTTTCTGCACGAAATGTAGGACCAAACGTATAAATAGCGCCCAGCGCCGTAGCAGCAAGTTCACCTTCCAACTGTCCGGAAACCGTCAGACTGGCTTGCTTACCAAAGAAGTCGTCATCATAAATGATGGAACCGGCTTCATCCTTCTTCAAATCATAAAGGTTCTTCGTCGTTACCTGGAACATCTGTCCGGCACCTTCACAGTCAGAAGCCGTGATGATAGGTGTATGGAAATAAACGAAACCTTTCTGATGAAAGAAAGTATGGATAGCTATCGCCATGTTATGACGGATGCGGAACACTGCACCGAAAGTATTCGTACGGGGACGCAGGTGGGCAATCTCACGCAGGAACTCCAGCGTATGACCTTTCTTCTGCAAAGGATATGTATTATCACAAGTACCCAGCACTTCAATCTCACGAGCTTGAACCTCAGCCTTCTGACCGGAACCTACTGACTCCGTCAATTCACCGTTCACACTCAGACAGGCACCAGTGGTAATATCTTTCAGCATCTCCTCATCAAAGTTTGCCAAATCTACTACAACCTGCACATTATTTATTGTAGAACCGTCATTCAGGGCGATAAAATTAACTTGTTTACTACCTCTGCGGGTACGAACCCAGCCTTTCACGTTGACCATAGCGCCGAAATCTTCGCGCTTCAACACGTCAACAATCTTTGTTCTACTAATCTTTTCCATAAATTTGTGTTAAACCTATATTATATAATTACTCAAAAGAGCCCATGCGCAGGTAGTTTACTTCCTGTTCGCTCAAATAGCGCCATTCACCACGACGTAAGCCTTTCTTAGTCAGTCCGGCAAAGAATACGCGGTCGAGTTTCACTACCTTGTAACCCAGTGACTCAAATATACGACGAACAATACGGTTCTTACCTGAGTGGATTTCAATACCCACTTCATCCCGTCTAACATCATCCGTATAACTGATAGCATCTGCATGGATTTCACCGTCATCCAACTGAATACCGGCTGCAATCTGATCCATATCAGCTTTCGTCACATTTTTATCTGTATGTACGTGATAAATCTTCTTCTTCAGGAACTTCGGATGTGTCAGCTTGGAAGCCAGGTCACCGTCGTTCGTCAGCAATAGCACACCTGTAGTGTTACGGTCCAGACGACCTACCGGATAAATACGCTCATCGCAAGCACCTTTCACCAAATCCATCACCGTACGACGTGCCTGCGGATCATCCGAGGTAGTCACAGTATCTTTCGGCTTATTCAGCAAGATATAAATCTTACGCTCAATGCTCACCGTCTGATCGTGGAACTTCACTTCGTCAGCACGTTTGATCTTAGTTCCGAGCTCTGTAACCACTACTCCATTTACTGAAACCACACCTGCCGTGATAAATTCATCCGCCTCACGACGAGAGCAGACGCCTGCATTAGCCAGGAACTTGTTCAAACGGATCGGTTCATTAGGATCCGTAAACTGTTCCTTATATTCTATCTGTTTCTTACGGCTGTACTTTGCATTCGGATCATAATCCGGCGTACGACGCTGTTGGGGACGACCATATCCGCCTCTTCCACCATCCGGATTGAAGCGTGGACGCTGCGGGCGGTCGCCATAAGAAGATCCTCCATAAGAAGAGCCACCATAAGGACGTTGTGGACGATCACCACCATCACCGCTATTATAGCGAGGACGATAAGGACGGTCGTTGTTATAAGAACGCTGTCCGTCACCACTATTGAAACGTGGGCGTTGGGGACGGTCACCATAAGAAGAGCCTCCATAAGAAGGACGCTGCGGACGATCACCACCATCACCGCTATTATAGCGAGGACGATAAGGACGGTCACCACCACTGTTGTTTCCATAAGAAGGACGTTGCGGACGATCGCCGCCTTCACGATTATAGGACGGACGATCACCATACGGGCGTTGCGGACGATCGCCACCCTCACGATTGTAAGACGGACGGTCACCATAAGAACGTTGTGGACGTTCACCACCTTCAGCATTAGGGTTAAAGCGCGGGCGATACGGGCGATCACTGCTGTAAGCACGCTGTGGGCGTTCGCCACTCTCGCTGTTAAAACGCGGACGATAGGGTCGGTCACCACCTTCACGGTTGTAAGACGGACGGCTGTAATTGTTTTCTCTTTCAAATCTGTTGCCTGAATTCTCCTCACTGGAAGAATCGTCACGCCAATTTTCGTTTTCTGTACTCATTGTTTTATTCGAATAAAATTAAACGTTGGCCTCACGGCCATTCTATTATCACTCTTATACCTTATATTATATATGTATGCTATATTAACAATCACCGGATTTAAAATGTTGGCTTCATTATACAGCTAAATTTAATGTTTCTATCTTAGATTCCTGTATATGTATGAGGAGTAATCACACGCAATTCTTTCTTTATTTCCTCATCTACATTCAAACCTTCAATAAATTCCTTTATAGAAGCTTCCGTAATAGCCTGATTAGTGCGGGTCAAGGCCTTCAATGCCTCGTACGGATTCGGATATGCTTCACGGCGCAGAATTGTCTGAATAGCCTCAGCTACCACACTCCAGCAATTATCCAGATCACGATAGATAGCCGTTTCGTTCAGCAACAATTTACGCAAGCCTTTCAATGAGCTCTGAATGGCAATTACGATATGCCCGAACGGAACGCCTACGTTACGCAATACGGTAGAATCCGTCAGGTCACGTTGTAAGCGGGACACAGGCAGTTTCACCGACAGATGTTCCAGAATGGCACTTGCCACACCCAGATTACCTTCCGCATTTTCAAAGTCAATCGGATTCACTTTGTGCGGCATGGCGCTGGAACCTACTTCACCGGCTTTAATCTTCTGCTTGAAATATTCCATGGAAATATATTGCCAGAAGTCACGGTTCATATCGATCATTACCGTATTTATGCGCTTCATAGCATCGAATACAGCAGACAGATTATCATAATTAGAAATCTGCGTAGTATATTCTTCACGTTCCAAGCCCAGTTTTTCAGCAACAAACCGGTTACCAAATGCTTTCCAGTCGAACTCCGGATAAGCCACATGATGCGCATTGTAATTTCCGGTAGCACCACCGAACTTGGCAGTAAGCGGACAAGACTTCAAAGTAGCCAGCTGGCGTTCAAGACGATATACAAATACCATCACCTCTTTCCCCAAGCGAGTAGGTGAAGCCGGTTGACCGTGTGTCTTGGCAAGCATAGGAATAGCCGTCCATTCTTCCGCATACGTACGAAGTTGCGCAATCAGTTCCTCTATTTGCGGATAATAAACCTGTTCCAAAGCCTCTTTGATAGATAAAGGAACGGAAGTATTATTGATATCCTGTGAAGTCAGTCCGAAATGAATAAACTCTTTGTAGTCATCCATTCCACCCATTTTATCAAACTCTTCTTTCAGGAAGTATTCTACGGCTTTTACATCATGGTTCGTTACGCTCTCAATATCTTTGATACGCTGCGCGTCAGCTTCTGAGAAGTTACGATAGATATTTCTTAATGTTTCAAATACGTTTTTGTCTACGCCTTTTAATTGCGGCAAAGGCAATTCGCACAAGGTGATGAAGTATTCCACTTCCACTTGCACACGGTATTTTATCAAGGCAAATTCCGAGAAGTAAGCTGCCAAAGCATCTGTTTTTCCTCTGTATCTACCATCAATCGGAGAGATAGCAGTAAGTAAATCAAGTTCCATACGTGTATATTAGATAATTATCGAGCCGCAAAATTAGCTTTTTTTTCTGAGTAATAAGTCATAAAGGGGAAAGAAAGTTAAGTAAGGAAGTTAACAGATAAAAAAATAGCCTTACAATAACTTGCAAGACCACTCATCACAGAAATCGAATGTGGGCGCTGAGGGATTCGAACCCCCGACCCTCTGGGTGTAAACCAGATGCTCTGAACCAGCTGAGCTAAGCGCCCTTTTGTTCGAAAGTGTGCGGTTTTTAATGTGGGCGCTGAGGGATTCGAACCCCCGACCCTCTGGGTGTAAACCAGATGCTCTGAACCAGCTGAGCTAAGCGCCCGTACACTTTCGTTTCAAAAGCGATGCAAAGGTACAGCTTATTTTGAGATTACCAAAACAATTGCGAACTATTTTCCAAGAAAAATATACAGAAAGATATATACTTATTGAAATTCAGCAATTTAACAAAGAAACTTTTTTTCATCATCTACGAACCGGTGATATAGAAGCACACCGTCATTCCGATATATTCTTTCTGATCACCTTCGCCGGATTCCCTACCGCCACACTATCATCGGGTATATTTTTCGTCACCACACTTCCGGCGCCAATAATACAGCGATCACCAATTGTTACTCCGGGACAAATTACAGCACCACCGCCAATCCAGCAATCCTCTCCTATCGTCACCGGATAGGCATATTCCTTCGGAGTACGACGTTCTACATAATCCATCGGATGTTGTGGAGTATAAATCTGTACACAAGGTCCCACTAATGTACGGGCACCAATCGTGATATAACCTCCGTCCAGAAAAGTACAATTTGCATTCACAAATACGTGTTCACCCAGACGGATACCATCCCCATGATCGCAATGGAAAGGCGGGCACACAACGGATGTCTCCGGTATTCCCGGTATCAGGTCTTCCAACAATCCTCTGTAAGCCTCATCGTAAGCACTCAATTGCCGCATCCTTGCCAGCAACTTCTTGGCATATTCAAACTTTACCTGTACTTCCGGGGCAGACATATCCGCCAGTTGCGAACTACGCATTTTCTCTACTTCATTCATATATTTCAATTACCAGATTATACTCTCAAAAGCGCAATTATTCACCCTTTCGCCATTACACTTTCCACAAAAATAGATATTTATTCCAAACAGCCAACCATACTGATAAAAAGAAACAGTAAATGTTTTCAAAAGAATCGCAGCTATACTATTTTATATACAAAAAATATTCGTATATTTATTGCAATTTAAACAGAAACAAGCATTCGCAATAAAACTATTTTAAAGACAAACTGGGAAGTTCCTGCACTTTATGAAAACTATATTCTTTTTTATATGCATATCACTTTGTACTACATATATATATGCACAGACAAATTATTATGCTGTAACTAAAACATTCAATGAAAATGGTTACACCTACCAATGCGATGTGGCAGCGTCAAAGACAGTCACACTCTATAACAAGAGTAACAAATTACTCTTTACCACTCAAAGTTACAAAAATACAGGAGAAACTTTCTCACAAACAGATGAAGGTATCGTTTTACTCCAATATGACGCATGGACACGAGCAGAGCGCCTTTCCATTGTAAATGCTGCATTTTCCGCTAGTGAAAAACAAAGAGTAAAAGGCCACGAACTCATAATAACAATGTGCATAAATTCAGATACCGGCAAGGTTGATGAGGTCGAATTTTCTTTCATGAACTTCGGTACTTATGCCACAATCCCTATCTCTGTTTACCGTAAAATCGAAACAGATTTAAAAGAAAAGGTCTGGTATATCCCCACTGAAGAGGGCAAAAAATTAAATTATATATACTATTGGTGGGCACAAGAGCCCCAATAATAAGCCTTATAGTCAGTGATAGCGCCAGAAAAAAACTAAAGATAAAAAAAGGAGGACACTCTTTCTGATAGAGCATCCTCCTTTTTATTTCCTCTTCAGTTACTTATATTCCTGCCAATTCTTGATAGCAATATCCTCCAACTTCAGTTCGCAGAATGCTTCGATGAAAGCACTTGCCAGACGAGCATTCGTAATCAACGGAATGTTATGGTCGATAGCACCACGACGGATACGGTAACCGTTCGTCAATTCACGCTTCGTATGATTCTTCGGAATGTTGACAATCAAATCGAACTTGTGTTCGGCAATCATCTTCATCACGTTGTTCTCTGCCTCAGGACGTTCATCGGGCCAGTAAACAGCTTCAGTGCCCACTCCATGAGCATTCAGGAAAGCGGCTGTACCTGCCGTTGCATAAATCTTATACCCTTTATTGAAGAGCATGCGGCTGGACTCCAGCAAATCTACTTTCGATTTCATGGCACCGGAAGAGAACATCACTCCTTTTTGAGGAATCTGGAAGCCGGTAGCAATCATGGCGCTCAGCAATGCTTCGGAGAAATCATCACCGATACAGCCTACCTCACCGGTAGAAGACATATCTACACCCAGTACCGGGTCTGCCTTGTGCAAGCGGGAGAAAGAGAACTGAGAAGCTTTCACACCAATCCAGTCGATATCGAATGCCGACTTGTCAGGACGAGTATAAGGAGCATCCAGCATGATGCGGGTAGCAGTTTCAATAAAGTTACGCTTCAGCACCTTAGACACGAACGGGAAACTACGTGAAGCACGAAGGTTACATTCGATTACCTTCACCTCATTGTTACGTGCCAGGAACTGAATATTGAACGGACCGGAGATATTGAGTTCCTTTGCAATCTGGCGGCTGATCTTCTTGATACGACGTGCCGTAGCAAAGTAAATCTTCTGTGCAGGGAATACCAATGTAGCGTCACCGGAGTGTACACCGGCAAATTCCACGTGCTCGGAAATAGCATATTCCACTACTTCACCATTCTGAGCAACAGCATCAAATTCGATTTCTTTTGTATTCTGCAAGAACTGAGAAATTACCACCGGATATTCTTTAGATACTTCGGCAGCCATTTTCAGGAAGTTCTCCAATTCTTCTTCATCGTAGCATACGTTCATCGCAGCACCCGAAAGTACATAAGACGGACGAACCAGTACCGGATAACCCACTTTCTCTACGAAACCTTTCACATCTTCCAGACTGGTAAGCTCTTGCCAAGCCGGCTGGTCGATACCCAGTTGATCGAGCATAGCAGAGAACTTATTACGGTTTTCAGCACGGTCGATAGAAAGAGGAGAAGTTCCCAGGATGGGCACTGACTGACGATGCAGTTTCATTGCCAGGTTATTCGGGATCTGTCCGCCTACAGATACGATTACACCGCGCGGCTGTTCCAGGTCAATAACATCGAGTACACGCTCAAAAGACAGCTCATCGAAGTAAAGGCGATCGCACATATCATAGTCAGTAGATACGGTTTCAGGGTTATAGTTAATCATGATGGACTTATACCCCAGCTTACGTGCAGTCTGCACAGCATTTACCGAACACCAGTCGAACTCTACGGAAGACCCGATACGGTAAGCACCGGAACCCAGTACAACCACTGACTTTTCATTCTTGTAATAGTTCACGTCATAACCCTCAACGGCGTACGTCATGTACAGGTAGTTAGTCAGTTCAGGATGCTCGGAAGCAATCGTATTGATGCGTTTTACAGCCGGCAGGATACCCAATTCTTTACGACGTGCACGCACCATCAGATTTTCTTTCTCCATATTGCCTTGTGGTTCGAGTACGAAACGCGCAATCTGGAAGTCAGAGAAGCCCAGCACTTTTGCCTGACGCAATACGTCGGCCGGAATATCTTCCACCTTATTATATTGGGAAAGTTTCAACTTATAGTCAACAATGTTCTTCAACTTGCCAAGGAACCAGGGATCAATCTTGGTCAGATCGAAGATGCGGTCTATCGTATAGCCATTCTCTAAGGCCTCAGCGATAGCGAACACGCGCAAGTCGGTAGGACGTGAGAGTTCACGATCCAGATCATCGAAGTGCAGGTCGTTGCCTACAAATCCGTGCATACCCTGACCGATCATACGCAGACCTTTCTGGATGATTTCCTCGAAAGAACGTCCGATAGACATGATTTCACCTACAGACTTCATGCTGGAACCGATTTCACGGGATACACCTACGAACTTCGTCAAGTCCCAACGAGGAATCTTACAAATCAGATAATCCAGTTGCGGAGCTACATACGCTGAATACGGAGTACCCATTTCGCCAATCTGATCGAGCGTATAGCCTAATGCAATCTTAGCGGCAACGAATGCCAACGGATAACCCGTAGCCTTAGAAGCCAAAGCAGAAGAACGCGACAGACGGGCATTCACCTCAATCACACGGTAGTCATTAGTTTCCGCATTAAATGCATACTGAATGTTACATTCGCCCACGATGCCCAGATGACGGATACACTTCGTAGAAAGATCTTGCAACATCTTCACCTGCTCGTCAGTCAGCGAACAAGTCGGAGCCACTACGATAGACTCTCCCGTATGGATACCCAGCGGGTCGAAGTTTTCCATGCTTGCCACCGTGAAGCAGTGGTCGTTGGCATCGCGGATTACCTCGAATTCAATTTCTTTCCAACCTTTCAGAGACTCTTCTACAAGAATTTGTTTAGAGAAAGCGAAAGAGCTTTCGGCCAACTTCAGGAACTCTTCTTTATCCTGGCAGATACCGCTACCCAAACCGCCCAGTGCATAAGCGGAACGAACCATAACCGGAAAACCGATGCGTTCAGCAGCAATGATTGCATCTTCCATACTTTCTACAGCCTGGCTGACGGGAGTTTTCATATCGATCTCGTCCAGCTTCTTCACGAAGAGGTCACGGTCTTCCGTATACATGATAGCTTCCACCGAAGTTCCTAATACGCGCACACCGTACTTAGCCAACACACCGCTTGTGTACAACTCGGCACCGCAGTTCAGAGCCGTCTGACCACCGAAAGCCAACAGAATACCATCAGGACGTTCTTTCTTGATGATTTCTTCTACGAAATAAGTGGTTACAGGCAAGAAATAAACCTGATCTGCAATACCTTCCGATGTTTGGATAGTAGCAATATTCGGGTTCACCAACACTGAACTGATACCTTCTTCACGCAGAGCCTTCAATGCCTGCGAACCGGAATAGTCGAACTCCCCGGCCTGACCGATCTTGAGTGCACCTGAGCCCAAGACCAACACTTTCTTCAAATTCTTTTCCATATATTCTCTTGTTGTCTATTAAGTTTCTTCCTATACATTCGGGCACAAAAAAAATGCGTTACCCAACAAAGGATTAACGCATTACCAAAGAACTAACAATATCTTCTCAGAGAAAGAGAAATCATCGACTAACGAATGAAATTCATTCGAATGCAGATTATATGTATCTCTTTTCCCGTGTTGTTGCATCGTTGCTTTAAAATTTGTGCAAAGTAACGACTTATTTCGATAATAAACAAATTATCGTCCACAATATTCTTACAAGTATTGCAACCACACGAGAAAAGATTATCAATATCATTCAGTATCCGTTTTTACACCAACTGCATTTTCTTCCGTCCCGGGTTCTCCGTTTACCGTACCCCCATTAATATTATTATCACCAATCGCACCGTCTCCACAAATACCGCCTACCAAAGCTGTCTCAGGTCCCGAGATATCACCTTCATTCCGGTTATTGCTCAAAGTAGCACCATAACTTCGACCACATATTCCACCAACAGATGATTTATCTCCCCCAATAACATTTCCATAGTTGACGCAGTCTACAATACGTGTATAAGTTGCAAAAGCCTCCACTCCACCGACATTATCCGCATACTCCCCATGTAACGCACCATGATTTTCGCAATTTCGAATGGATATCGAAGAATTACCATACCAATTATGAGACATTCCGGAAACCACTCTTGTTCCCTCCTGACTTGTTAAAGCCCATAATTGACACAATCGATAATAACGCTGGTAAGCTCGCCACATATACCCGATATTTTATAACCACCCGTTATGTTTCCCCGGTTTATGGGAATAGCCCAGTGTTTTGTGCTTAGCAGTGACAAAACACTGGTCGCTTTTTTACCAAGTTATCACT